>Ga0164290_1000161_pt1 | contig 254456 bp, 242 predicted proteins | sample Micstemetagenome_FD_108782 | JGI IMG/M metagenome (GOLD analysis project Ga0164290, IMG submission 108782) | Contaminated culture microbial community from soil near Moab, Utah, USA - Microcoleus steenstrupii SON62 (Illumina Assembly) | ecosystem: Environmental > Terrestrial > Soil > Soil crust...
GGTGGCGCAGTAACGTCAACCACGTCGGGCCTTCCTTTGAGGAGCTGGGCGTCAGCACCCCAAGCCTCTCCCGGAAGGCCCGACCCGCGCGATCAGCTGTCGCGCAGGAGTGTGGTCACAACATCTAGGCGGACGCGGCCGCGGAGGCGACCGGGATGTCGATGCGCTCGATGGCCGTGGCGCGTCCCCCGGCGTCGCACGTCACCACCGCCCCCTGCACGCGCACGCCGCCCTCCGCCGGGACGAACCGCCCCGGTGCCCCGGTGCGGAAGCGGTTGACGATGATGTCGGTGCGCACCCCGATCACCGAGTCGTGCGGGCCGGTCATGCCGAGGTCGGTCAGGTAGGCGGTCCCGGCGGGCAGCACCCGGGCGTCGGCGGTCTGGACGTGGGTGTGGGTGCCCACCACCGCCGAGACGCTGCCGTCCAGGTGCCACCCGAGGGCGACCTTCTCGCTGGTCGCCTCGGCGTGCACGTCCACGAACACGTGGCGGGCGCGGGCGCGGGCCTGGGCGACGAGGTCGTCGATCACGGCGAACGGCGAGGCGGCGGCCTCCATGAACACCGCGCCCAGCACGTTCACCACCGCCGCGGGTCCCGCGGGGGTGTCGACCACGGCCAGGCCGCCGCCGTCACCGCGCTCCAGCAGGTTCGCGGGACGCAGGGCGCGCGGCTCCTCGCGGAGCACCGCGTGGTAGTCGCTGCGGCGCATCGTGTGATTGCCGCCGGTGAGCACGTCAACGCCGGCGTCGAGCAACTCGCGCGCCTGCCGGGCCGACGTGCCGGTGCCGTCCGCCGCGTTCTCGGCGTTCACCACCACCAGGTCCGGGCGGTGCGCCTCCCGCAGCGCGGGGAGCGTGTCGAGCAGCGCGCGCATGCCGACGCCCGCCACCACGTCCCCGATGAGCAGCGCACGCACGGTCAGGGGCCGTCGATGCGCGAGACCTGGATGGAGACGTGGTTCCCGCCGTCGGCGGTGAACCGGGAGATCTCCTGGTCCAGGTACGGCGCCAGGTCCGGCACCTGGCCGAGGGCGGTGCGGCCCGCCTGCACGGCCTCCCCCACGGCGGGCGGCCGCACGCCGGGGTGGGGCTCCACGTGGGTCACCAGCACGACGACGCCGGTCGCCGACAGCGGCTCGATGCCGATCTGGTGCCCGAACACGCGGCCGCGCACCACGTAGTCGCTGACGGCGGTGACGATGCCGTCGACGGGCGCGTAGACCATCGTGCCCGCCGGCGCCCCCACGTCCACGCCCGCCCGCTCGGGGCCGGGCCGGTCCTCGCGCGGCGCGTCGTGGTGGTCCAGCGGGCCCGTGGGCTCCAGCTCCAGGGCGCGCGGGTCCTCGAGCGGGTGGAAGGCGATCGCGGTGAGCCGGTTCGGGTCGACCGGCAGCCGCAGCTGCACCTGCCCCGCGCGGGCGATGGTGAGGTCCGGCGGCCGGGCCCCGGGCCCCAGCGCCGGCGCCGGTGCGGGCCGCGGCGCCGTGCTCTCCGCGGACCCCCCCGTGCCCAGCCACAGCACGCCCATCACCAACCCGGTCAGGGCGGCGGGGACGAGCATCGACGCCGCGACCCGCCGGTTCCTGCGGCGCTGCTGGAGCTGGCGGCGGGTGCGGCGGCTGGCGAGCTGGTGGCGGGAGTGCGGCGGCATCGGACCACCCAGGTTACCCGCCGCCACCAGGGGGCCCGGGGGGCCGGGTCAGCGGCTCCCCGTCACGGTCGCGGGGTCCCCCTGGACGACGGCCGCCCCGGTCACCATGCCCTCCGCGACCGGCGGCAGGGCGTCGAGCGACCAGCGCGCGACCGTGGAGGCGTCGGCCGTCAGCACCGCGGGCGGGGTGAAGGCGTCGCCCTCGTACCGCGCGCCCAGCGAGTACCGCACGTCGTCCATGTCGCCCGTGAAGCGGTCGCACCACCAGGTGGGCCCGCAGGTGGGGTGCTCGCCGGAGGCGCCGACGACGATGCGCGCGGCGTTCGCCCCGTAGGCCGCGGGCACGGAGCCCGCCGTGCCCTCCGCGGCGGCCGGCTCGCGCCGCCCGTCGACGTAGAGGTCCAGGGCCGTGCCCGGCCGCCACACCATGGCGACGTGGTGCCAGGCGCCGTCGTCGATCCGGCGGACGCCGCGGGCCTCGTACCAGAGGCTCCCGTCCTCCACCGCCGCGGTCAGCACCCCGGTGCCGGCGACGCGGACGTAGAGGCCGCCCGCGCCGTGCTGCCAGACGCCCATCACGGCGCGGGCGCCGGAGCCCTCGCCCACCCGGATCCACGCCTCGACCGTGCGCGCGACGCCGGTGAGGCCCGCGGTGGGGTCGGCGCCGCCGATCAGGACGTCGTCGGCCCCGTCGAAGTGCAGCCCGGCCACCGGCAGCGGCACCGGCGGGACCGGGGAGGGGGTCCCGGAGGGGTCCGCGGCGGGCGGAGCCGGGTCGGGGTCCGGGACCGGATCGGGGCCCGGCACCGGGTCGGGCGTGGGGTCGGGGTCCGGATCGGGAGCGGGGTCCGGGTCCGGATCGGGGTCGGGCGAGGTGTCGGGCGGCGGGGTGGTGTCCGCCGGGGGCGCCGGGGGGCCGGGGTCGGGCGCGGGGTCGGGCGCGGGGTCCGGCGCCGGCGGCGGGGGCGGGGGCGGCGGGGGAGGCGCAGGGGCCGGGCAGCCCGCCACCGACCACCAGCGGGCGACGGCGACGACGGCCGCCCCGCGGCCCCGCGGGACGGTCGGCACGCGCCCGCCCAGCAGCCCGGCCAGGCGGGCGGGGGTGCGGCAGGCGCGGGCACGGCCGCGGTCCAGGCGGCGCAGGGTGGCCTGGGCGACGGCGATGCCGGGGGCGGGGGCGGGGGCGGGGGCGGCCAGGTGGGCGGCCAGGTGGGGGGCCGGCGCGGGCCGCGGGGCGGCGGTGCCGGTGGTCGCCGTGGCGGCCAGGGCGAGCAGGGCGGCGCCGGCGGCGAGGCGGCGGGTGGCGGGCGTGGTGGGCATGCCCCCGGTGTCGGCCGTGCCCGCGCGCGGGGCGAGCGGGGGCGAGGGGATGCCCATGCCGGGAGGCGCGGGCACCGCACCCACCCCGTGCCGCGCGCCCGGTCGCCTAGGATCGGCCACGTGGCCGGCCGCAGCTCACAGGTGCACGGGGCCGCCGGCCGTGCCGCACCTCGGTGCGCGCCCGCGCGCCGGTGCCGGCGGTGACCCCCCTCCTCGAGGCCCGGGGGCTGGTCCGGCGGTTCCGTCGTGGCGGCGCGCTGCGCCGGGCCGGCGCCACGCTGGCCCTCGACGACGTGGGCCTCACCCTGGAGCCCGGGCAGTCCGTCGCGCTGCTCGGACCCAACGGGGCGGGCAAGACGACGCTGCTGCGGCTGCTGGCCGGCGTGGACCGGCCCGACGCGGGCGAGGTGCGCTGGCGGCTCCCGGACGGCGGGGACCGACCCCGTGGCGCCCGCGGCCACGTGGGGTGGGTGCCGCAGCGGCCGGCGGTGTACCCGCGACTGACCACGCGGGAGAACCTGCGGCTGTTCGCCGCCCTGGAGGGCTGCGCCGACCCCCCCGCCGAGGCGGAGCGGCTGCTCGCGCGCGCCGACCTGGGCACCTGGGCCGACCGGCCGGCGGCCGAGCTCTCGACCGGCACGCTGCAGCGGCTCAACCTCGCCGTCGCCCTCGCGGGCGCGCCGGTCGCCCTGCTGCTCGACGAACCCTCCGCCACGCTGTCGCCCGACCAGCGCATCCGGCTGTGGGAGTGGCTCGGCGGGCTGCGCGCGGAGGAGGGCCTGGCGCTGGTGTTCTCCACCCAGTCGGTCGACGAGGCGGGGCGGCACGCCGACCGCGCCCTCGTCATCGCGCGGGGACGGCGCGCGTTCGAGGGCACGCTGGACGACCTGGCGCGCACGCGCGGTGAGGCCGCCGGATCCGACGGCGCCGAGCGCGCCTTCCTGGCGCTGGTCGAGGAGGCGGCGTGAGGGGCGCGCTGCTGCTGTTCGCCAAGGACCTGCGCGTGCTGCGGCGGTCCCCGCTGGTCGCGCTCGTGCTCGTGGGCTACCCCCTGCTGGTGTCGCTGCTGGTCGCCGCGGCCCTGCAGAGCGGGGAGCGCACCCCGGCCCTGGCCGTGGTGAGCCTCGACGCGCCCGGCCGCACGGTGCAGGTGGGCGACCGCCGCCTGTCGGTCGACGACTACCTCGCGCGCCTGGAGGAGGAGGTCGACCTGCGCCGCCTGGGGCCGGACGAGGCCGCGCGGGCCCTCGACGACGGGCGCGTCGCCGCGGTGCTGACCATCCCCGAGGGCTTCATCTCCGACCTGCAGTCGGGTGTGCGCCAGCCGCTGCTGCGCCTGGTCACCAGCAGCCGGTCGCCCATCGAGGGCGAGGCCATCACCCGCCGCCTGCAGGCCGCGGTGTTCCGCTTCAACCAGGGCCTCGCCACCGGCTACGTGCGCCAGGTGCTGCGCCTGGTCGACTTCATCTCCAACGGCGGCAGCATCGGCATCTTCGGGCGGCAGGGCGAGGTGATCGGCCTGCGGCGCAGCCGGGTGCTCATCGCCGAGACCCAGGCCGAGCTGCGCCGCGCCGGGCGCGACGACGTGGCCGACCGGCTGGACCCCCTGCTGGTGTTCATCGACGAGACCCAGGCGAATCTCGACCTCACCCGCCCGGCCGCGACCGCCATCGCCAGCCCGATCCGCCTCGACGTGGCCGCGGGGGCCGAGGGCCGCGAGCCCCTGTCGGCCTTCGGGGTCGCCGGCGCGCTGCTGGTGAGCCTGGCGCTGGCCGGGGGCCTGCTCGGCGCCGCCGGCCTCGCCTCCGAGCGCGAGGAGGACACGCTCACGCGCCTGCGCCGCGGGCTCGTGCCCATGTCCCTTGTGGTCGTCGAGAAGATCGTGTTCGCCGCGCTGGCGTGCCTGGTGATCGGCCTGGTGCTGCTGGCGGCCGTCGCGGCGCTCACCGACCTGGCCGTGGGCCGCTGGGCGATCTGGCCCGTGGCGCTCGTGCTGGCGGGCGTCGCCTTCGCGGCGGTGGGCGTGCTGCTGGGCGCGGCCACGCGCGACACCCGCACGGCCCTGCTGGCCACCCTGATGGTGTCGCTGCCCCTCATCTTCGTCGGCCTGGTCCCCGACGACCTGGCCGCCGCCCTGTCGTCGGTCGTCCCGTTCGGGCCGGCCTTCCGCGTCTTCCGCGACCTGCTGGCCGAGCCGCGGCTCGGCGGGTCCGTCGCGCGCGACCTCGCCCTGCTCGCCGTGATGGGCGCCGTGGGCACGGGCGCCGCCGCCGCACTGCTGCGCCGCCGCGCCGGCTGACCCCCGGCAGGAATCCGTGCCGGCGGGGCGAAGGGCGCCCCGCGGCGTCCACGTCCCGGGGCCGCGCCGGTGTCGGGCGGAACCGGGGTTCCCCCGGGGCGGCCCGCCTTCCGAACACCCGATCCAAGGGGAACTCATGAGGAACCTCCGCGTGCCCCGGCCGTCGCCCGCGATGGTGGTGGCCTCGGCCGCCCTGATGGTCGCGCTGGGCGGAGGCGCCTACGCGCAGACGCAGCTCGCCCGCAACTCCGTCGGCACCCAGCAGCTGCGGCCCAACGCGGTCACCGCCCCCGACATCGCGGCGAACGCCGTCGTGTCGTCGCGCATCAAGAACGGGCAGGTCCGTACGGAGGACATCCGCGTCGGCGCCGTCACGCGCGAGCGGCTCGCGGTCTCCGAGCGCACGGTGTGGGCCGCGGTCCGCGGCACCGACGGGGCCGTCGTCCGCCAGAGCGGCGACATCACGCGCGTCGAGCACCTGCCGGGCAGCGGCACGTACACGATCACCTTCGGCCGGCCCGTCGACGCCTGCGGCTGGGTCGCCAGCACGTCGAGCGACGCCACCCGCAACCAGGGCTACGCCGAGGTGCAGCGCACGGGCACCGCCACCACCACGCAGCTGACGGTGCTCACCAGCCGCCCCGTCGGCGGCGTCTCCGCGCTGGTGGACAGCGACTTCCACCTGATCGTCGCCTGCAACGCCCCCACCCCGCGCCCCGCGCCGCGCTGACCCGCCGCCGCCGGGCCGCCGCCCTCACGCGGCGGCCCGGACGGCAGCCCCCTACGGGGTGAACCGCCGCCGCAGCGTCAGGGCGTCGCGGAGGCGGCGCCGGTACTCGGCGTGCCCCAGGCGCTCGGCTCCGAAGCGCGCCGTGTGCGGTGTCGCCATCTGGATGTCCCACAGCACATAGCCCCGGGCGGCCAGGTGCGCCCCGGCGGCGACGACGGCGACGTTCCCCGCGTCCGGGACCCGGTGGAACATGCTCTCGGAGGTGTAGAGCCCGCCGATCGCGACGCCGAACAGGCCCCCCGCCAGCTCCCCGTCGCACCACACCTCCACGCTGTGCGCCCAGCCCGCCGCGTGCAGCTGCCCGTAGAGGTGCGCCAGTCGGGGCGTCAGCCACACCCCGTCGTCGCGCGGCCCGCCGCAGGCCCGCACGACGCCGGCGAAGTCGGCGTCGATGCGCACCTCGTAGCCCGGCCGCCGCAGCGCCCGCCGCACGGACCGCGGCACCCGCAGCCCGGTGACGGGGAGCACGGCGCGGGGGTCCGCGTAGTAGAGGCCCACGTCCGCCCCCTCCCCGGTGTCCATGGGGAAGAGGCCCCGGGCGTACGCGGCGAGGAGCTCGTCCGGTCGCACGCCGCCATCCTCGCAGGGCGGTGGGGCGCGGCCCGTGACCGCCGGCGACCGGGGGCCGCGACCGGGGACGAACGGCATGCGGACGGGGGCGCCGTCCCGGCGCCGGCGGGGGCTACACTCGCGGGAGGATGACCACCGGATCCCAGGCGCTGCGCGCCGCCTTCCCGGCCGCCCGGCCCCGCCGCCTGCGGGCCGGCGCCACCATGCGGCGCATGGTCCGCGAGACGCGGCTCTCGCCGGACCAGCTGATCCTCCCCATGTTCGCGGTGCCGGGGCGCGGCGTCGAGGCGCCCATCGCCGCGCTCGCGGGACACTCCCACCTGTCGCCGGACCTGCTCGCCGCCCGGGCGGCGCGCGCCTTCGACGACGGCGTGCCCGCGGTGCTGCTGTTCGGCGTGTCGGAGCACAAGGACGCGCTGGGCAGCGGCGGGCACGACCCCGACGGCGCCGTGCAGCGCGCCGTCGCCGCGGTCAAGGACGCACGCCCGGAGATGGTCGTCATCACCGACGTCTGCCTGTGCGCCTACACCGACCACGGGCACTGCGGGGTGGTGGTCGACGACGCGGTCGACAACGACCTCACGCTGGACGTGCTCGCCCGGGTGGCCCTCAGCCACGCCGAGGCCGGCGCCGACGTCGTGGCGCCCAGCGACATGATGGACGGGCGCGTGGGCGCGATCCGGGCCGCCCTGGACGGGGACGGCCACAGCGGGGTCGCGATCATGTCCTACGCCGCCAAGTACGCGTCCGCCTTCTACGGGCCCTTCCGCGAGGCGGCCGGGTCCGCGCCCGGCTTCGGCGACCGGCGCGGGTACCAGATGGACCCCGCCAACGTCCGCGAGGCGCTGCGGGAGGTCGCCCTGGACGTCGGCGAGGGCGCCGACATGGTCATGGTCAAGCCGGCGGCCACGTACCTCGACGTCATCCGCGCGGTCCGCGACACCACCTCGCTGCCGCTCGCCGCGTACCACGTCAGCGGCGAGTACGCGATGCTCATGGCCGCCGCGGAGCGGGGCTGGCTCGACGAGCGCCGCGCCGCCCTCGAGACGCTCACCGGCATCGTCCGCGCCGGCGCGGACCTCGTCATCACGTACCACGCCGAGCGGGCCGCCCGCTGGCTGAGGGAGGAGGAGGCGTGACGACCACCGCCCGGGGGACCCGCGTCCACCACAAGCCCGACGAGGCCGACCGCGAGCTGCTGAACGCCCTCCAGGCCGGGCTCGCGTTGACCCGCCGGCCCTACGCCGAGGTGGGCGAGCGCATCGGCATGTCCGAGGAGGAGGTGCTCCGCCGCCTGGGCGTCCTCCGGGAGGCCGCCATCGTGCGTCAGGTGTCGGCCATCTTCGACACGCGCGCCCTCGGCTACCAGAGCAGCCTGGTCGCGGCCGCCTACCCCGAGGACCGCCTGTTCGACGCGGCCGCCGTGGTCGGCGGGCACCCCGGCGTCAGCCACAACTACCGGCGCACCCACGCGTTCAACCTGTGGTTCACGCTCGCCGTGGAGCCCGACGCCCGGCTCGGCCTCCAGGAGACGGTCGACATCCTGGCCGAGCGCACCGGCGCCACCTCCATGCGGCTGCTGCCGACGCTCAAGCTCTACAAGATCAACGTCCAGCTGGACATGACGGGCACCGCCAAGATGGACGAGCGCGACGCCGCCCCGACGCCCCCGCCCCGGCGCGGCGACGGCGTGCTGCCCACGGAGGAGGACCGCCGCTTCATCTGCATCCTCCAGCGCGACCTGCCCAGCGAGCCGGCGCCGTTCGACACGTGGGCGGCCGAGGCGGGCATCGACCCCGACGAGCTGCTCGCGCGCGCGGCCGTGTTCCAGGAGCGCGCCTACATGCGCCGCTTCGCCGCGGTCCTCAACCACCGCCGGGCGGGCTTCGGCGCCAACGGCATGGCGGTGTGGCGCGTGCCGGAGGAGGAGCTCGAGGACATCGGCCCGCGCATGGCCGCCTTCCGCGCCGTCTCCCACTGCTACCGCCGCCCGGTGTACCCGGACTGGCCGTACAGCGTGTTCACGATGGTGCACGCCCGCTCGAAGGAGGCGTGCGAGGAGGCCATCGAGGCCATCGCCGAGGAGACGGGCATCACCGACCCCGACCGGCGCGCCGTCCTCTACTCCACCTACGAGTTCAAGAAGATCCGGCTCGTGTACTACACGCCCGAGTACCGCCGCTGGGAGGACGTCGCCCTCGCCGGCGGGGAACTGCCGCGGTGGGGGTAGGCGCCACCCCGGCGCGCACGGAGGACCGCAGCAGGGCGCTCGGGGAGCGCGCCCGGCGGGTGCTCGTGGGCGGCGTCAACTCGCCGGTGCGCGCGATGCGCGCGATCGGCCGCGAGCCCCTGTTCATCGCGCGCGCCGCGGGCCCGCACGTGTGGGACGCCGACGGCAACCGGTACGTCGACCACCTCGCCTCGTGGGGGCCGGCCATCCTCGGCCACGCGCCGCCGCCCGTGCTCGACGCCCTGCGCGCCGTCCTGCCGGACGGCACCTCCTACGGCGCGCCAACCGAGCGGGAGATCGTGTTCGCGGAGGCGGTGGCGGCCGCGGTGCCCTCCATCGAGCGCCTGCGCATGACCTCGTCCGGCAGCGAGGCCGTGATGGGCGCGCTGCGGCTCGCGCGCGCGGCCACCGGGCGCGAGCCGGTGGTGAAGGTGGTGGGCGGCTACCACGGCGCCATCGACGGGCTCCTGGCGCAGGCCGGCAGCGGCCTCACCACGCTCGGCGTGCCCACCAGCCCGGGCGTGCCGGCGGCCGCCACCGCCGCGACCCGGCTGGTGCCGTACAACGACGCCGCGGCGGCCGAGGCGGCGCTGGCGGGCGCGGCGGCGATCATCGTGGAGCCGGTGGCCGGCAACATGGGCGTGGTGCCGCCCGCGCCCGGCTACCTGCAGGCCCTGCGCGAGGCGTGCGACCGCACGGGGGCCCTCCTCGTCCTGGACGAGGTGATCACCGGCTTCCGGGTCGCCCACGGCGGCGCGCAGGAGCGCTACGGGGTGCGCGCCGACCTCACCTGCCTGGGCAAGATCATCGGCGGCGGGCTGCCCGTGGGCGCCTTCGGCGGCCGCGCCGACGTGATGGCCGAGCTCGCGCCCGAGGGCCCCTGCTACCAGGCGGGGACCCTGTCGGGGAACCCGCTCGCCACCGCCGCGGGCCTGGCCGTGCTGTGCGAGCTGGCCGCGCCCGGTGTGTACGACCGGCTGGAGGAGGCCGGGGCCGCCCTCGAGGAGGACATCGTCGCGTCCGGGGCGCCCGTGCGCGTCAACCGCGTCGGGTCGATGCTCACGCCGTTCTTCACGGACGCGGAGGTCACCGACTACGACGGCGCCCTGCGCGCCGACACGGCGGCGTACGGGCGCTTCGCCCGCGCCCTCCTGGACGCGGGCGTCTACCCGCCGCCCTCGCAGTTCGAGGCCTGGTTCGTGAGCCTCGCGCACGGCGCGGGGGAGCGCGCCCACACGCGCGACGCGCTCGCCCGCGCCGCGGAGGCCCTCGGCACGGACGTGCCGTCGTGAGGGAGGAGCTGCTCGCGGAGCCGACCCTCGCCGCGCGCCTGGCGGCGCGGCCGGCCGCCCCCCTGCTCGCGCCGCTCGTGGCCCCGCCGCTCGACGCGGGGGACGCCGCGGGGCTGGACCTGATCCTGGAGGGGTTCCTCGCCCACCACGGCCGGCCCCGGGACCTCGCGCCCGCGTCTCGTGAGGACGACGTGCTGGCGGGCGACTTCTGCTACGCGGCCGGGCTGGTGCGGGTGGCGCGGGCCGGCGACGTCTTCGTGGTGGCCGCACTCGCCGAGCTCGTGGCGCTGTCGGCCGGCCTGGTGGCCGAGGGGCGCGGCGACGTCCTGCCGGACCTCTGGCGCGCGGTGGCCGCCGCGATCGCCGACCCCGACCGGCCCGGGGCGGCCGCGGCACTGGACGCGGCGCTGGCCGCCGTCCGCGCGGGTGGGGGCGAGGCCGGCCTGCGCACGCTGGCCCGGCGGGTGGGCGAGGCGCCCGCCCTCGCGGAGGCGCTGGCGTGATCCGCGACCTGCGCGACTGGATCGGCCGCCTGCGCGCGGCCGGCGAGCTGATCGAGGTCGGCCCCCGGGTGGACCCGCACCTGGAGATCACCGAGATCACCGACCGCGTCTCCAAGGCCCAGGGGCCGGCGCTGCTGTTCCGCGACGTCGCCGGCAGCGACATGCCCGTGCTGATCAACCAGTTCGGCAGCGAGCGGCGCATGTGCATGGCGCTGGAGGCCGAGGGCCTCGACGTCCCCGGCACGCGCATCCAGGACCTGCTCGACCTGCAGCCCCCGCAGGGGCTGCTGGAGAAGGTGAAGGCGCTCGGCAAGCTCCGGGAGCTGGCCTCGTTCTCACCCAAGCAGGTGAAGACGGCGCCCTGCCAGGAGCGCTGGATCGACCCGCCCGACCTGACGCGGCTGCCCGTGCTCACCTGCTGGCCCGGGGACGGCGGCCCCTACATCACCCTGCCGCTGGTGTTCTCGAAGGATCCGGTCACCGGGGTGCGCAACTGCGGCATGTACCGCATCCAGGTCGTGGACGCGCGCACGGCGATGATGCACTGGCAGATCCACAAGGACGGCGCCGCGCACCTGCGCGACTCGCGCGGGCGGGTCGAGGTGGCCGTGGCCATCGGCACCGACCCCGCGGTCACCTACAGCGCCACCGCCCCGCTGCCCCCGCACCTCGACGAGATGATCTTCGCCGGCTTCCTGCGCGGGCGGAGCGTCGAGATGGTGCGGTGCCGCACGGTCGACGTGGAGGTGCCGGCGAACGCCGAGATCGTCATCGAGGGCTACGTGGACGCCACCGACATCCGCCCCGAGGGCCCGTTCGGCGACCACACGGGCTTCTACACCCCGGTCGACGACTACCCGACGTTCCACGTCACCGCGATCTCCACGCGGCGCGACCCGGTCTACGCGACCACCATCGTCGGGCTGCCGCCAATGGAGGATTACTGGCTGGGCAAGGCCACCGAGCGGATGTTCCTGCCGCTCATCCGCATGACCGTGCCGGACATGCACGACATGAACCTCCCCCTGGAGGGCGTGTTCCACAACTGCGCGATCGTCTCGGTGCGCAAGCGGTACCCCGGCCACGCGAAGAAGCTCATGAACGCCGTCTGGGGCCTCGGGCTGTTGTCGCTGAGCCGGTGCGTGGTCGTCGTGGACCACGACGTGGACGTGCACGACCTGTCCGCGGTCGCCTTCCGGGCCTTCTCGAACGTGGATCCGGCCCGCGACATGCTCCTGGTGGACGGGCCGGTGGACGCGCTCGACCACGCCGCGCCGTACTTCGCCTACGGCTCCAAGATCGGCTTCGACGCCACCCGCAAGTGGCCGGGCGAGGGCGTCGTGCGCCCCTGGCCGGACGAGATCCGCATGTCCGACGCGGTCCGGGCCGCCGTCGACGCGCGCTGGGCCGAGTTCGGCATCCCGCTGCCCCCCCGCTGACCCCCCGCCCCCCCGGCTACAGGGGCACGTCGAACGCGCGGCCGCCGAGGCGGCCGGAGGCTCGGCCGGGGCGCAGCACCACGCGCCCCGGGGACGCGGCCGGGCCCGACACGCGCACCCGCAGCACGGGCACCCCGGCCACGGGCACGCGGAGGGTCCCGGTGAGACGCACCCCCGCGACGACCTCGTAGCGCTCCAGCCGCGCGACGAGCCCACCCCCCGCCCGGCGCAGCTCCGCCCGCCCGCCGCGCAGGCCACGGGCCAGGACCCGCCCCCCGGCGGGGCGTCCCAGCTGGGCGGCCTGCCCGAGGTCCGTGAGGCTGAGGCGGACGGCCGTGAGGGTCCGGCCACGGCGGCCGGGGAGCCCGCGCGGGGGCACCGCGCCCAGTGAGCGGGGGGCCGGCGGGACGACCTCCCCCCGGGCGTCCGCCCGCCGGCACGGGTCGCCGACCGGGTCGCCGCCCAGGAACCGGCGGACCGCCACGCCCACGCACGGGGGCCCGGAGGAGATCAGCGAGTGCCGCGCCCCCCGCACCACGAGGTGGGTCGCGCGCGGCAGCGTGGCGCGCACCCGGCGGGCCGACTCCAGCGGCGTGCGCAGGTCGGCGCCGCCCGTGAGCAGCAGCGCGGGCACGTCGGGCGGCGCGCCGGCCGGGAGGGCGGCGGTCCCGGCCTCCGGCCACCCCGCGCAGGCGGCGGCGAGCGTGTCGCCGGGCGCCGGGGGCGCGAACGGGGCCCACTCGGCCGCCGGCACGGCCGCGAGCGCGGCCCGCACGGCCTCGGTCCGCGCGGGGGCGTCCAGGCCGGGCGCCCAGGGCAGGCGGGCCTCGGTGCACGTGGTGGCGACGAAGAGCGCCGTGCTGAAGCGGCGCGGGTCGTCGCCGACCGGGGCGGGGGCGTCCGCGAGCCGCAGCAGGGGCGTGCCGTCCCCGGCGAGGGCGGCGCGCACGGCCGCGGGGAAGCCCTCGCGCGCGGCCGGCACGAGGTCGCCCGCCGCGAGCACGGACAGCAGGGCGCCCGGCTCCCCGGGACCCCCGAACCGGGCGGGGCGGGCGCGGCCGCGGGCGTCCACGCGGACGCCGGGGATCCCCCGCCGCCGCAGGCGCGCCTCCAGGCGGGCGACGTCGGCCGTGAGCCCGCGCGTGAGCCCGGCGCAGCGCCCGCCCGCGCATATGTCCCGCAGCACGCGGCGCGCCGCGCGGCGCGTGTCCAGGTCGACGCCCGGGGAGCCCCCCGGATCGACCACCGAGTCCAGCACGAGGGCGCGCACGGCGGCGGGGTGGGTGCGCGCGTAGGCGGTCGCCACGAGGGTGCCGTACGAGATCCCCAGCAGCGTCACCCGCCGCCGGCCGAGCGCCACGCGGAGCGCCTCGAGGTCGGCCACCGACGCCGCCGTGGTGTAGTGGCGCCGCCCGGGTCCGAGTTGCGCCGCGCACGCGGCGACGGCGTCCGGCACGGTGCCCGCGCTCACCGCCGGATCCGGCGCGGGCGCGCCCCCGGCGAAAGCCGCGCAGGTCAGTGCGGTGGCACCGGTGCCGCGGGCGTCCATCGCGACCACCTCGTGACCGGGGGCCAGGTCGCCCAGTGCCCGCTCGAAGCCCGCGCCCGGGGTCAGCACGGCCTGCCCGGGGCCGCCGGCCAGCACCACCAGCGTCCCGCTGCGGGCACCCACCGGCGGCACGACCCGCACGCGCAGGTCCAGGCGGGGGGAGGCGGGGTCGGAGCGGTCGAGCGGCACGGTGAGGGAGCCGCAGCGCGTGCGCGGCGCGTCGGTGCAGGGGCGCAGATCGAGGCCCTGTGCCGCCCCCGCCGCGGGGAGCGCGAGGCCGCCGGCCAGCGCGAGCAGGCCGAGGCATCGCCCGCGGACCGGGCCGTTCCGCATCGGCCGACCCTACCCCACGGCCCGGCCGGCGCCGCCGGGTCCGTAGCGCCCTCGCCCGCGGGACACTCGGACCACGTCGGCCGTCCGGCGGCACCGGCCACTCTGATTTACTCGAACAGCGGCCGTGCGCGGCCGGTCCGACCTGCTTGAGGAGGTTCCACGAGGTGGCAGACACCCAGGGCAACGGCGCACCCGGCGCGTCACCGGGCGGCCACTACAGCGGTCCTCGCGCGGTCGACCCGACCCCTCCGGACACCCACCACCAGGACCCGGACTACCTCACCCGCACCCGCTTCCTCAGCGGGGTGGCGGTGGCGGGCGGCGCGGTGCTGACGGCGGCGATCCTCGTGCCGCTGGTGGGCTTCGCCGTCGCCGACACGGTCAAGGAGGAGGAGTGGCGGTGGATCGACGCCGGGCCGCTCTCCGACTTCCCGGCCGGCGACACCACCTCGATCGCCATCTCCGGTCCCAACCCTCAGGCCGACCGGCGCGCCTTCGTGCGTAACAAGGACGGCCAGCTCATCGCCATCTGGAACCGCTGCGCCCACCTGGGGTGCCCGGTCCAGTACATCGCCGCGGGTGACAACTACATCTGCCCCTGCCACGGCGGCGCCTACGACTCGCTCGGGCGCACCACCGCGGGCCCGCCGCCGCGCCCCCTCGACCGCTTCGACATCAAGGTCGTGGCCGAGGGCAAGGACGTGGGCCGGCGCGGCGACGTGCCGGGGTCGTGGCGTCCGGGCAACGCGCCCGACGACGCGCGCGTGCTGATCGGAAAGGCGTTCTCCATCGACCCGGACCAGAAGGCCTACCGCCTGCACGGGCCCGGCGAGGAGGTCGAGGGTGTCCTCGCGAACCTCTACCCCTTCTAGGACGGCGAAGGTGACAGGCATGACATGGGGGGCGTCCAGGTGACGACCAAGGACATCGGCCCGAAGAACCCGCTCGTCAAGGCGGGGGAGGCGGCCGTCGGCTACGTCGACGACCGCACCGGGGCCCGCACCGGCCTGCGGTGGTTCCTGTTCCGCAACGTGCCCGCCGAGACGAGCTGGTTCCAGACGCTCGGCTTCGCGGCGATGGCGGTGTTCGGCCTGCAGGCCGTCACCGGCATCTTCCTGGCGATGTACTACAAGCCCGAGGCGACCACGGCGTACGACAGCATCCGCCACATCACCGAGGAGGTGACGTGGGGATGGCTCGTCCGCGGCATGCACAAGTGGGGCGCCACGGCCATGATCGTGATCGTGTTCCTGCACATGGGACGCGTCTTCATCTTCGGCGCCTACAAGTACCCGCGTGAACTCACATGGGTCACCGGCGCGATCCTGCTGATCATGACCATGTTCATGGGTCTCACCGGCTACCTGCTGGTGTGGGACGAGAAGGCCTACTGGGCCACCGTCGTCGCCATGAACATCACCGCGAGCGCCCCGATCCTCGGGCCGTACGTGGCGGACGTGCTCCGCGCAGGACCCGAGATGGGGCCGGATACGTTGTCACGGTTCTATTCGATCCACATGCTCGTGATACCCGGCGGCATCGCCACATTCATCGGCATACACCTCTACCTGGTCGCCAAGCTCGGCATCTCCGAGCCGCCGTGGTCGAAGCGCTCCTACCGCGCCCGGCGCGCGGAGGAGGCGGCCCGGCGGGCCGCGGCCCGGGAGCGCCTGCCCTACGGCCGGCGCGAGGTGGGCACCGAGGCGGCCCCGCCGCAGACCGTGACCGCGGGGAGTGACAGGTGAATAGGGCGCAGCAGGAGGCCTACAAGCGCGACTACGCGCAGGCCAAGGCGGAGGGGAAGCCGTTCTTCCCCTACGCCATCTACAAGGATCACCTCGTCGCGATCATGGCGTTCGCCTGGATCATCGGCATGGCGATCTGGCACCGGGTCGAGATCGGCGAGCCGATCTACGCGGCGACCACGGACTTCGTGCCGCGGCCGGAGTGGTACTTCTTCTTCCTCTTCGAGCTGCTGAAGATCTTCAAGGGACAGAACCCCCTGATGCCGGTCATCATGGCGACGTTCATCGTCCCGAACATCCTCATGGTGCTGCTCCTGCTGACCCCGTTCATCGACCGGGGGCCGGAGCGCCGCATCGAGCGGCGGCCCATCGCGCTCGCGACCGCGATCGTGGTCTTCACCGGCCTCGCCTGGCTCACCTACAAGGGCGCCACGTCCGAGGAGGCGCTGGGCGGCGCGGAGATCACGGTGGAGGGCCTCGACCCGCAGGCCGAGGCGGGGCTGGCGCTGTTCCAGAGCAGCGGCTGCCTGTCGTGCCATGTGCTCGGGGGACAGGGGGGCGCCGTCGGACCCAACCTCACGAACGAGGGGCAGGCCCGCCGCGGGGTGGAGTGGCAGATCGCCCACCTCAAGAACCCCCCCGCCCTGAACCCGGGCTCGTCGATGCCGGCGTTCACGAACTACACGGACGAGCAGTACCAGCAGCTGGGCACGTTCCTCGACGGTCTGGGGACGAAGTACATCGTCAAGTAGCGACCGCGGCTGGTGGCGCGCGCGGGGCCCGGGTGACCGGGCCCCGCGTCGTTGCGGAGCCGGTGGGGGCCGCCGCCGGCGAGGGCTGCGACCCCTGTGCCGCGGGGACCCCGGGGCCTCTACCATCGGTGACGTGACGAGGATCTTCCTCGGCGTCACCGGGGCCAGCGGCGCCGTCTACGCCGCGCACGCCCTGCGGGCGCTGACCGCGGCGGGGTGCCACGTGGGGCTCTGCGTGAGCCGGGCCGGGGCGCACGTGATCAGCCACGAGCTGTTCGGCGCCGGACGGGCCGCGCCCGCCGACCCGGACGCCGTGGTGGCGCGCTTCGCCGATGCCTGGACGGCGGCGCCCGGCGACGTGACGGTGCTCGGCCTGGACGAGCTGACGGCGCCGTTCGCGTCGGGCTCGTCGCTGGCGCCGGCGGCGCTCATCTGCCCGTGCTCGGGGTCGACCCTCGCCGCGATCGCGCACGGCACCGCCCGCAACCTCATCCACCGCTGCGCGGACGTGATGCTGAAGGAGCGGCGCACGCTGGTGCTGATGACGCGCGAGACCCCGCTGAACCTCATCCACATCGAGAACATGGCCACGGTCACACGGGCCGGGGCGCTGGTGATGCCGGCCATGCCGGGCTTCTACAACCACCCCGCCTCGGTGGAGGACCTGGTCGACTTCATGGTCGGCAAGGCGCTCGACCACCTGGGCGTGCCGCACGCGCTGCTGGCCCGCTGGGGCGAGGAGGCCGGCGACGCCGCGGCCGCGCCGGCGCCGGCGGAGCGGGCCCGATGACCACGGCGGGGCGGCTCCCCCCCGGTGAGGTCCGCGCGATGTTCGATCGCATCGCGCCGCGCTACGACCTGCTGAACCGGGTGATGACCGTCGGCCTCGACGGGCGGTGGCGCGAGTGGGCGGCCGCCGAGGCCGACCTGGCGGCCGGGGACGCGGCGCTCGACTGCTGCACGGGCACGGGCGACCTCGCCCTTGCGCTGGCGCGCCGGGTCGGGCCACGGGGCCGCGTGGTGGGCCTCGACTTCGCCGGGGCGATGCTGGAGCGCGCGCGGGCCAAGGCCGCCGCCCGTGGCGTGCGGGGGATCGAGTGGCGGCAGGGGGACGCGCTCGCGCTGCCCTTCGCCGACGGGGAGTTCGACGCGGCCACCGTCGGGTTCGGGGTCCGCAACCTGGACGACCTCGACGCCGGCCTGCGCGAGATGCGGCGCGTGGTGCGTCCGGGCGGGCGCGTCGTGGTGCTCGAGATCACGACCCCCGAGCGCCTCCGGCACCTCGTCGGGCCCTGGTTCGATCGCGCCGTGCCCGTGCTGGGGCGCGTGCTCGGGCGTGACGGCGACGCCTACAGCTACCTGCCCGCCTCGGTGCGGCGGTTCCCGGCGCCGCCCGAGCTCGCGGCGCGCATGGCCGCCGCGGGCCTGGCCGGCGTGCGGTGGCGCCTGTTCGTGGGCGGCCTGGTGGCGCTGCACCACGGGCGCGTCCCGGCGTGAGCGCGGTGACCCCCGTGCCGGACGCGGTGCTCGGCGCCGTCGGCGCCGGCGCGATGGCGCAATGCGAGGCGCGGCTGCTGCGCGCGGTGGCCGACGGGGTCCCCGCGGTCGCCGGGCCCGCGGCCGACACCCTCCGCGCGGGGGGTAAGCGGCTGCGACCGCTGCTGGTGTTCTGCTGCGCGCCGGCGCCGCAGCGGGACGACCCGGCGGTGGTGCGGGCCGCCGCGGCGGTCGAGCTGGTGCACATGGCCACGCTCGTGCACGACGACCTCATCGACGGCGCCACGCTGCGCCGGGGCCGTGCCACGGTGGCCACCGCGTACGGTCCCGCCGCGGCCGTGCAGGTGGGCGACTTCCTGTTCGCGCGGGCGTTCTCGGAGCTGGCGGGCACGGGCGACGCGCGAGCGGTCCAGGTGCTGGCCGCCACCGCGCTCGACCTGTCGCTCGGGGAGCTGGCGCAGGGACGGGCGGCGCATGACCTCGCGTTGCAGGAGGAGGCCTACCTCTCACGGTGCCGCCGCAAGACGGCCTCGCTGTTCGCCGCCTCGTGCCGCCTGGGGGCGCTGCTGGGCGGTGCCGGCCCGGACGTGCAGGAGCGCCTGGCGCGCTTCGGCACGGGCGTGGGCATGGCCTTCCAGATCTTCGACGACATCCTCGACCTCGCCGGCTCGCCGAGCGACACCGGCAAGCGCCGGGGGGCGGACCTGCGCGACGGCACGGTGACGCTGCCGCTGATCCTGGCGCTGCGCGCCGAGCCCGCGCTGGCGGACGACCTGCGGGCGGCGCACACCCCCGCCCAGCTCGACGCCCTGTGCGACCGGCTGGCGCTCCACCCCGGTGCCGCGGCGGCACGCGACCGGGCGCTGAGGTTCGTGGCCGACGCGCGGGCGGTGCTGGACGCGCCCCTCGACGGGGCCGACCGCGCCGCGCTCGCGGCCATCGCCGACGGCGTCGTGGACCGGTACGCGTGACCCGCGACGACCTGCTCGCGCTGCTGGCCGCGCGCGATCCCCTGCGCGCCGCGCGCGCCGCCGGCGTCGGACCGCCCGCGACCGTCACGGTGAGCCGCGACCCGGCGCCCGAGGGGTGGCTGGTGGACGGCGACACGGAGGGCGAGGTCGCGGCCCACCGGCGCGCGCACCGGGACGGACGCCCCTCCGAGGCCGCGGTGCGGTACGGCGACGGCGTCGGCCCGGCGCACACGGCCGACCGGCTGCTGGCCCTGCGGGCGCTGTCGGAGGAGACCGGGCTGCTGCGGGCGGTCACCATGGTGCCCGGCGAGGGCGGCGGCCGCCGGCCCGGCTCCTGGGGCGTGGAGGACCTCACGGCGGTCGCGGTGGCCCGGCTGGCCCTGCCGGGGGTGCCGTGGATCCGCGTCGATTGGCGCCGGGTCGGCCCGGCGGCCGCCCAGGTCGCCCTGTCGTTCGGGGTCACCGACTGGCTGGTGCCCGCCGGCGACGAGACCGACGTGGCGCACCTGGCCGGCGCGGTCGGCTGCGCGGTGGTGGCGCGGTGAGCGGGGCCGCCGACACCCGGCTGCGCGTGGGGCGCATCTCGGCGCTCAACATGTTCCCGCTGTACCACCACCTGGAGCGGGCCGAGGGCGGGCTCTTCCGGTTCACGGACGGCGTGCCCACGACGCTCAATGGGGCGCTGCTGGCGGACCGGCTCGACGTCTCCGCGATGTCGTCCATCGCGTTCGCGCGCAACGCCGACACCCTGCGGCTGCTGCCGGTGGCCTCGATCAGCGCCGCCGGGGCGGTCGACTCGATCCAGCTGTTCTCCGCCGTGCCGCCCGAGGACGTCACCCGGGTGGCGGTGACGCCGCACAGCGCGACCTCGGTGGCCCTGCTGCGGGTGCTCCTGGGACCCCTGCCCGAGTTCACCCCGCTCACCGAGGCGCCGGCGGCCGCCCTCGCGCGCGGGGACGGGGTGCTGCTGATCGGCGACGAGGCGCTGGAGGGACGGCTGGCCGGCCTGGCGCCCCACGCCACCGACCTCGGGGAGCTGTGGCGGGCGCGGACCGGCCTCCCGATGGTGTTCGCGGTGTGGGCCGTGCGCCGCGACGTCGTGCCCGCCCGCGCGCGGCATCTGGCCCGCCTGGAGGACCTGCTGCGGGAGGCGCGCCGCCGGTACGCGGCCGACCCCGGCGCGGTCGTGGACGCCGCGGCCGCGCGCTTCCCCTTCGGCCGCGACTTCATCGCGGCCTACTTCCGCCGCCTCAGCTACGGTTTCGGCGACGCCGAGCGCGCCGGACTCGCCCGCTTCCTGGAGCTCGCGCGCGGCGCGGGCGAGCTCGCCCGCATGCCCGCCCTGGCCGCCTGAGCACCCCCATGACGACACTCGCCCCGCCCGCCACCGACGTCCTCGACCGCGCCCGCGCGGGGCTGCGCCTGTCCGAGGACGACGCGCTCGCCCTGCTGCGCTCCCACGACCTGGTGGCGCTCGGCGAGGCCGCGCGGGAGGCGCGCGAGCGCCGCACGCCCCCCGGCGAGGTGACGTTCTCCATCGACCGGAACGTCAACTACACCAACTTCTGCATCACCGACTGCGACTTCTGCGCCTTCTACCGGCTGCCCCGGGATCCCGAGGGCTACGTCCTGCCGCACTCGGTGATCTTCCGCAAGATCGAGGAGACCCTCGATCTGGGCGGCACCGCGCTGCTGCTGCAGGGGGGCCACCACCCGGGCCTGCGGATCGAGTACTACGAGGACCTGTTCTGCGCGATCAAGGCGCGCTACCCGGTGCACCTGCACGCCCTCTCGCCGTCCGAGGTGCTGCACATCGCGCAGTTCTCACGGCTGCCGCTGGACGAGGTGATCGATCGCCTGCGGGCGGCCGGTCTCGACTCCATCCCCGGCGGCGGCGCGGAGATCCTGGTCGACCGGGTGCGGCAGGTGATCGCCCCGAAGAAGACGACCTCCGACGAGTGGCTGGGCGTGATGCGCGCCGCCCACCTCACGGGACTCTCCACGACCGCGACGATGATGTACGGCACGGTCGACACGCTCGAGGACCGGGTGGAGCACCTGCGCCGGCTCCGCGCGCTGCAGGACGAGACGGGCGGTTTCCGGGCGTTCGTCTGCTGGAGCTACCAGTCGGGCGGGGGCAGCCGCCGGGGCGACGACCACGCCGCGACCACGGCCGCCGACTACCTGCGCACGCTCGCCGTGAGCCGGCTGTACCTCGACAACTTCGGGCACTTCCAGTCGTCCTGGGTGACCCAGGGGCTGCGCATCGGGCAGCTCGCCCTGGAGTTCGGGTGCGACGACATGGGCTCGATCATGATCGAGGAGAACGTCGTCCGCGCCGCCGGCACGGCCTTCCGCCTCGACACGGAGCGCATGGTCCGCGCCATCGAGGCCACCGGCCGCACGGCCGTGCAGCGGGACACCCTGTACCGGGTGGTCCGCCGCTTCCCCCGGGGCTGAGCCCCGCCCCGGCGCCCGCGCCCGCCCCCCGCGCTAGCGGGGCGGCTCGCCCTCGTAGGGAAGCCCCTCCTCGGCCCAGGCGAGGATGCCACCCGTGAGGTTCGCCACCTCGCCGTGCTCGCCGTGGGCGTTGAGATGGTCGGCCACCTGCTGGCTGCGGCGGCCGCTGCGGCACATGATCACCAGCGGCCGGTCCGCGGGCAGCTCGTCCATGCGGTCCAGGAACGCGCTCATCGGCAGCAGCGGTACGTCGGGCACGCGGGTGGCGGCGTGCTCGTCCTCCTCGCGGACGTCCACGATCGCGACCTCGCCGGCCTGCCAGGCCTCGTAGGCCTCGCGCGCGCTCATCTCCCTCATGGCCTCCCCCCCTTCCGGACGGGGGGGAGGCTAGCAGGGGCCCCGCCGGCCGCCCGGTGGCGGTCAGAAGTCCATCGGCTCGATCAGGTCCCGCTGCAGGGCGCTGATCATCCGCTCGACGTCCTCCTCCATGTTGGCCCGCGCCACGCTGCGCAGGCTCGACAGCAGCGCCTCGGTGCCGTCGTTGAGGACGTCGTCGAACACCTCCACCTCGCTCTGGTGGAACTCGCCCGTGTGCTCCCACTCGCAGTTGGGGCAGCGGCGGTCGATGCGCCACGTGTCGCCGGCGCGCTCCTCCCAGGAGACGGGGTACACCAGGTCGCTGCCGCAGTCCTCGCACACGTGGAGGCCCGCGCCCGACGGCTCGTCGACGGCCTCGACCGCCGTCGGCTCGTCGCCGCCCTGTCCCGGATCGGGATCCGAGAAGTAGACGATCTCGATGACGCGTCCCCCTGGAAGAGAGATCTTCTTGGTCCGGTAGCCCTTCATGGCCCTTTCCCCGTCATGGCCCGGCCGCCATCCCTGGCGTCCGTTTCGCGGCCCTGCCCGCCGAACACCCCCCGTATCGGAGGTGCCCCGGGCCGACTTGAGGAGGGCGCGGGCCGCCGTGGGGGCGGCTGCGGCGGCCTCGGCTAGACCAGCGCGGGGCGGGCGCCGGCCTCGGCCACCCGGTCGGCCTCGAACGACGAGCGCACCAGGGGCCCGGCCTCGACGTGGGCCAGGCCGCGGCGGGTGCCCCGCGCGGCGAGCGCCGGGTACTCCGCGGGCGCGTAGTACCGCACCACGGGCAGGTGGGCCGGCGACGGGCGCAGGTACTGGCCCACGGTGACCAGCTCGCAGCCCACGGCGGCGAGGTCGCCGAACACCCGGTCGATCTCCTCGGTGCGCTCGCCCAGGCCCACCATGATGCCGCTCTTGGTGCGCAGGCCCGCCGCGGCCGAGCGGGCGAGCAGCTCGAGCGTGCGCTCGTAGCGGGCCCCGGGCCGCACCCGGCCGTACAGGCGGGGGACGGTCTCGGTGTTGTGGTTGAGCACGTCGGGCGCGGCGGCCAGCACCGTGTCGAGCGCGTCCCACGACCCGCGGAAGTCGGGGATCAGCACCTCGACCTTCGCCTCCGGCAGCCGCTCGCGCAGCGCCCGGATGGTGGCCGCGAAGTGCGCCGCGCCGCCGTCGGGCATGTCGTCGCGGGCCACCGCGGTGACCACGACGAAGCGCAGCCCCATCCGCGCGGCGGCGTCGGCCACCCGCTCCGGCTCCCCCGGGTCGGGCGGCCCGGCGGGGCGCGCGGTGGCGACGTTGCAGAAGCGGCAGCCGCGGGTGCAGGTGCTGCCCGCGATCATGAACGTGGCGGTGAGCCGCGACCAGCAGCGCCCGATGTTCGGGCACGCCGCCTCCTCGCACACCGTGGTGAGCCGCTCGGCGCGCATCAGGGCCTTGGTCTGCACGAAGCCCCCGCCGAGCGGGTTCTTCGCGATCACCCAGCGCGGCAGCCGCCGGTTCGCCAGCAGCTGCTCCAGCTCGTCCGCCGTGACCGGCACGTCCTCGAGCGCGTCCGGGTCGGCGGGCCCCACGTGCGACCCGTCGCCCAGCAGCACGTCGGGCACGCGCCCGTGCGCCTGGGCCTCGCGGATGCGGTCGGCGAGCGCGGGGTCCCACGGCGCGTCCACGCGGAATGCCCGGATGCCGTCCACGGATCGAGGGTAGCCGATGGCCCCGCCACCTCGCCGCGCCGCCGGTCGCGGCCGCGCCGGCGGATGGGGGTGAGGCGCGCGTCGTACGGGGTAGTCACGGCCGTCAGCAGGCGCGGTGCGCCTCCCACAGGCGCCCCGCCCCTCGCCCGCCGAGGTCCGGCTCATCGCGCGGCCGGCGGCCGCGGTGCGTCGCGACCCACGAGGACCTGGCATGTCCCCACGCACCATCGACTTCCACGGCGGCGGCGCCTTCCACGCCGAGCTCCGCGCACGGGTGCGGGCCCACCTCGACGACCCCGGGCGCATGCGCCGGGGGGAGCGCGCCATGTACGTCAAGAGCGGCGTGATGATCGCCTGGGCCGTGGCCTCGTGGTGGCTGCTGGTGTTCGTGGCCGAGGGCTGGGTGCAGGGCGCGGTCCTGTCGGTGTCGCTCGGGCTGGCCCTGGCGGGCGTGGCCTTCAACATCACCCACGACGCCAACCACGGCAGCTACTCCCGCCACCGGTCGGTCAACCGCGCGATGCGCTGGACCATGGACGTGCTCGGCGGCAGCTCCTATGTGTGGCGGGTGAAGCACAACGTCGTCCACCACACCTTCACCAACATCTCCGGCGCGGACGGGGACATCGAGCAGATGCCCTTCTTCCGCTGCGCGCCCGACCAGCCCCGTCGGTGGTTCCACCGGTACCAGCACCTGTACGCCTGGCCCCTCTACGGGGTCTTCGCGGTCAAGTGGCAGCTGCACGGCGACCTCGACCAGCTCCGGCGCGGCGCGGTGGAGGGCACCCCTCTGCCCTGGCCGCGCGGCGGGGAGCTCGTGGGGTTCTGGGCGGGGAAGGCGGTCTTCGCGACGTGGGCCGTGATCGTGCCCCTGGTCGTGCATCCCGGCTGGCACGCCCCCGTCGCGTTCGCCGCCGTCTCCTTCGTGTTCGCCCTGACGCTCGCGGTCGTCTTCCAGCTCGCCCACTGCCTGGAGGAGGCCGAGGTGACCGACGTGGCGGCGATGAGCGCGCCGGGGCGTACCGAGTGGGCCCGGCACCAGGTGGAGACCACGGTCGACTTCGCCCCGCGCAGCCGGCTGCTCACCTGGTACCTGGGGGGCCTGAACTACCAGGTGGAGCACCACCTCTTCTCGCGCGTCTGCCACGTCCACTACCCGGACCTGGCGGTGATCGTCCGGTCCGTTTGCGCGGCCCACGGCGTGCGCTACCGCGCCAACGACACCCTCCGCGACGCCCTGGCCTCGCACACCCGGTGGATGCGGCGCATGGGCCGGGCGGGCGGGGACATCGCGGTGGGGGCCGGTACGACGGCGGCATAGGGCGGCGCCCCGCCTCCCGGGGGGACCGGTAGGCTCGCGCGCGTGGTCCTCTCCGATCGCACGATCCTCGAGGAGATCGAGGCCGGCCGCCTGCGGGTGGACCCCTTCGAGCGCGCCCTGCTGCAGCCCTCGTCGCTGGACGTGCGCGTCACCGGCGAGTTCCGCGTGTTCCACAACACGCGGCAGCCGTACATCGACGTGCGCCGCCCGCTGCCCGACCTCACCGAGCTGGTGACGGTGCCCCACGACGAGCCCTTCATCCTGCACCCGGGGGAGTTCGTGCTCGGCTCCACGCTGGAGCGCGTGACGCTGCCCGACGACCTGGTGGCCCGGCTGGAGGGCAAGTCCAGCCTGGGGCGGCTCGGCCTGCTGATCCACTCCACGGCCGGCTACATCGACCCGGGCTGGGACGGCACGATCACGCTGGAGCTGTCGAACGTCGCGCGGCTGCCCATCACGATCTACCCCGGCATGCCGATCGGCCAGATCAGCTTCCTGCAGCTGACGACGCCGGTGCTCGCGCCGTACCGGGGCAAGTACGCCGGCCAGCAGGGGCCGGTGGCGAGCCGGTACCACCGCAACTTCGAGGACGGGGGCACCGGGACCCCCGCGGCCGGCTGAGCTAGCGCCCGCCCTGGCCGGCGGGCCGCAGCCAGCTGTTGGCCACCGCGCCGCCGGCCAGCGTCAGGGCCAGCGACATGGCCAGCACGGCGGCGGTGGTGCGCCAGCCGCCTGGTGCGGGGTCGACGCCGTCGGGTCCCGCGACCACGGCGACCGCCGCGGTGACCACCACGAACGCCACCAGGAGCGCCACGGCCACGACCCACGCGGCCATGGCGTGGGCCATGCGCCGCCCGATGGCGCGCACGCCGGCCAGGAAGCCGGAGGCGAGCGACGCCACGGCGACCACCAGGACGCGCTGGACGACGTCGCGCGGCGAACCCACCATGAGTCCCACGCCACCCGCGAGCCCGCCCCACCCCGCGGCGATCGGATCGATGCGGGCACCCGGGCGCCGTCGTGCGGTGGCGGTCACCGGTGCCATGGTACCCTGACCGTGCCCCGCAGTCCGTCCATGTCCGCAGGGGAGACGCCGTGGACTTCAGTCCCGTCCAGCTGCTCATCGTCCTGCTGATCGTGCTCGTGGTGTTCGGGGCCAAGCGGCTCCCGGAGATCGGACGCTCGCTCGGCTCCAGCGCACGCGAGTTCAAGAAGGGCATCACCAGCGGGGACGACGACACGCCGCCGCCGCCGCGCTCCTCGGCCGACGCCGACACGAAGGTCTGACGCCCGCCGCCTGCGGGCGGCGTGGGTCCTGCCGGTCGCCGGGCCGCCCCTGGCACCCGGCTGCGTGGTGGTCGCCGACGGGGCGGTCGCCGACGTGGGCAGCCCCGACGAGGTCGCGGCCCGCCGGCCGGGCCTGCCGGTCGAGGACCTCGGGGACGTGGTGCTGCTCCCGGGCTTCGTCGACACGCATGCGCACCTGGAGTGGTCGCTCGCGGGCGGGCTGGCGCCGGGTGACGAGGGCTTCGGACGCTGGCTCGGGGCGCTGCTGGAGCGCATCGGCGCGCTCCCCCCGGGGCACCATGCCGCGGCCGCGCGCCTGGGGGCGCTCCGGTCGCTGCAGGCGGGCACCACGACGGTGGCCGACAGCGGCCCGACCGGGGCGGCCGCCGGGGCGCTGACCGCGCTCGGCCTGCGCGGGATCGTGCACCTGGAGGTGTTCGGCGCCGCGCCCGGCGACGTGCCCGCCCGCATGGCGGCCCTGGCGACCCGCCTCGCCGCGGCCGAGGACGCCGCGGGCTCCAGGGTGTCCGTCGGGGTCTCGCCCCACGCGCCGTACTCCGCCGGGCCCGCCCTGTGGGACGCGCTCGCCCGCGCCGACGACGTGGCGCGCCGCCCCTGGGCGACCCACCTGGCCGAGTCGCCCGACGAGGAGCGCGTGCTGGAGAGGGGGGACGGTCCCATCGCGGACGCCCTCGCCGGGCTCGGCGTCCCGCCCGCCCGCTGGCCCGCCCCGCCGGGTACGTCGCCGGTCGCCAGGCTCGCGGCGCACGGCGCGCTGCGCCCGGGGCTGGTGGTGGCGCACGCGGTGCGCCTGGGGACGGCCGACCCCGGGCTCCTGGCCGCCGCGGGGGTCGGCGTGGCGCACTGCCCGCGCTCCAACGTCCACCTCCGGTGCGGACGCATGCCCCTGGCCGCCCTGCGTGCCGCGGGCGTCCCCCTGGGCCTGGGCACGGACAGCCCGGCCAGCGGGGGCGGCCACGACCTGCGCGCCGAGGCGCGGGCCTGCGCGCTGGTGCAGGGGGCCGACGGCGGGGAGACCCCCTCCCCCCGCCTGCTGGTGGAGCTGCTCACGTCCGGCGGCGCGGACGTCCTGGGGCGCGCCGACCTGGGCCGGCTGGTGCCCGGCGCGCGGGCGGACCTGGTGGCCGTGCGGCCGCCTCCGGAGGCGCTGCCGGGGGACCCCCACGCCGCCGTGCTCGACCGCCGGGCCGCCGTCGTGCACGTGTGGGTGGACGGGGCGCCCGTGCTGCGCGACGGCCGGCCGGCGGCGCTGGACCCGGACGAGGTGGAGACGGCTGCGGCCGAGGCGCGCAGGGCCCTCTGCTAGCCTGCCCGGCCGATGCTGCTGGATCAGAAGCGGACCAAGCGGATGGTCAAGATCGCCGCGATCCTGACGTCGCTCGCGTTCGCCGGGGTCGCACTGGTGATCATCGCCGTCATCATCTTCGGCGGCAGCACCAGCGCCACCGGGCAGCAGGTCTCGGACGCCCGCGCCCAGGTGGAGGAGCGGCCCGACAGCGCCGCGGCGTGGGACCGGCTGGCCGCCGCCTACCGGGCCGACGGGCAGACCGAGCAGGCCATCGAGGCCGCCCGCCGCGCGGTGCAGCTGTCGCCGCGCGAGTACATCCGCACCAACACCCTGGTGAGCCTCTACGTCGAGAGCGGCCGCACCGAGCAGGCCATCGCCGTGCTGCAGCAGTTCACGCGCCGCAACCCCGACGACGCGACCGCGTTCCTGCAGCTCGCGCGCCTGGCGCAGCAGGACGGCCGCATCCCGCTGGCGCGGCTGTCGTACCAGGCCTATCTGCGCCTCGCACCCGACGACGCCAATGCCGACGCCGTCCGCCAGCAGCTCCGCGCGCTCGAGCAGGGCGGCGCGCCGATCGCGCCCTAGGCATCCCCTCGCCCGGCGGCCCGGCCGCATGGCGGCCAGGGGTCGTCCTGGTATCCTCCCGCGCGGGCCGTTAGCTCAGCTGGCAGAGCAGGGGACTCTTAATCCCAAGGTCGTAGGTTCGATCCCTACACGGCCCACTCACTTAGAACCGCTCCGTCATGGGCTCGTCTGCCTCTGACCCGCCCCCCTCCGGCCGCGGCTGCGCGCAGGTGTCGGTCAAGGAGCGGAATGGGCGCGTGCGCCTTCCGCATCGACCACCGCACCCTCCCCGACCTCGGCTCCCCGCCCGGCCCCGATCTGCCCACCACCTGTCGGTCGAGCGCGCCACGGGCTCGGTCGCATCCGGCGCGATGGAAGGTGGAGGCCAGGGTGCACACCGGGACGCCGGCCGCCTCCGCCACGGCCGGACGGCGCCCCGCTTCTCCGGGGCTCCGTCACCGATCCGCCCACCGAACTCCACAGGACCGGAACGGTCAGTAGCGTGGTCCTCTCAACCGGTTCGCCGCACCGAGCGAAAGGCACCTCGCATGGCATCGCTGTACGCGCCGCAGATGGTCATCCGCAGCCGGATGCTCTACTTCACCTGGATACCGGAGGACAAGGACGCCGTCCGCGCCCTCGTCCCGTCCGAGCTGGAACTCTCGGACAACAGCCAGTGCTTCATCAACCAGTACGTGGTCGACTCCCCGGACGACACCTCGGGGTTCGAGCCCTACTCGCTCACCTACGCCGGGCTGGACGTCAAGGGCCAGGACTCGCCGCAGGGGATCCCGGGCCGGTGGTGGACCCACTACATCAACTCCAACCCCGACATGACCGCCTACGCGGCCGAGCGCGGGGTGCCGGCGAAGGCCGGCGGGGAGACCGTGCTCGAGCTCACCGACGGCGTGCTGACCGCCACGACCTCGCAGGACGGCACCCCGCTCATCCGCACGACGGCGAACGTCGGTGACGACATCGCGGCCGTGGGGCGCGGTCAGCTGAGCTACCTGACCAAGGTCGACGGCCAGCTCATCCGCGGGTTCTACCCCTTCGTGGCCTCCATGGCCGGCGGCTGGCAGGTGACCGCCATGCAGTTCCTCGAGCCGTCGCACCCGATCCACGCCCTGCGTCCGGCGAGCCCCCTCGAGGTCACCTGGGGCTTCTACTCGCCCGACGCCGGCTTCTGCTACCCCGGCGGCGAGGGCCCCGTCTCCGCCTAACGGTCCGGACCGCACGGCGGCGTCGCGCGCGGCGCCGCCGTGCGCGCGTCGTCGTGCGCCCCGGCGCGGATCGCGGTGTGCGACCCGGCGCGCCGGGAAGGGCCCTGCATCGGCACCGACCCGCCCAGGCCTCAGGCCACTCCGGCCGACACCGGCGCCCCCGCACCCGCGGGCGCCGGGCCGGGCCCCCGGCCGCCCGCGGGCGTGCGACGCCGGCGGATCCTGTTCATCGAGCTGCTCGGCGGTCTGGGTGACGTCGTCATCGCGCTGCCGGCGGTGCATGCGCTCGCGCGGGCCCACCCGGGGGCCGTCGTCGAGGTGGCGACGTACGCCCCGGGGGCGGAGCTGCTGCGGCACGACCCCTACGTCGGGGTGCTCCACGAGGTCCCACGCGGCCGGCCCGACGAGGAGACCCTCGCGGTCGAGCGCCTGCTGGCGGCGCGCCGGCCGCATCTCGCCGTCAGCGACGTGTCGTACGGGGGGATCCCCGAGGCGCTCCGCGCGGGCGCCGGGCGGGCGGTGACGAACCTCTGGCGGTCCCCGGGGCCCGATGCGCGGATCGACCTCCGCTTCCTCGAGCTGCTGCACGCCGACGGGCTCATCGACGCCGCCGACCTCGGGCTGGCGCCGGTGCTGAACCTGACCCCGGCGGAGCGCTGGCGCGCGCGCCGCCGTCTCCACGACCTGGGCGGCGGCAGGTGGGCGATGCTGGCGGTGGAGGCGGGTATGGCGGTGAAGGAGTGGCCGGTTGAGCGCTTCCGCGCGCTCGGCCGGTGGCTCGCGGGACGCGGGCGGCGCGTCATCGTCCCCGCCGGCGCCCGCGCGGGGCTCGGCGCCCGCGTGGCCGCCGACCTGCCCGGTGCCGTCGCGCTGCCGCCACTGCCGCTCCGCGAGGTCGCCGCGCTCGCCGCGCAGTGCGACCTGTGCGTGGCCGGGGACACGGGCCTGGCGCGCGTGGCGACGGCGGTGGGCACGCCCACCGTGGCCCTCTTCGGGCCGAGTCCCGCCGCCCGCTACGCCCTGCCCGAACCGGGCGTCACGCTGGTGTCGCCCGAGCCCTGTCCCGAGCGCCGGCCGCTGGAGATGACCGCGCAGCCGTGCTGGTGGAGCGGCGGCTGCGTGCGGCACGGGCGGCGCTCGTGCATGGAGGACATCGGCACCGTCGCGGTGGCGAGGGCGGCGGCGGCGCTCCTGCGCTGAGGCCCCGGCGCTCTGCGGGGCCGGGCCCGGCCGGCATGGATGGTGGGCGGCACGTCCGTCGCCGGGACGCACCAGCAGGACGGCGTCGCGCCCGCGGCGGTCAGTCCCCCTCCTCGGCGCTCCAGAGGGGCTGCCCGGGCGCGGAGTCGAGTGCGCGGCGAAGCAGCGCCACTAGCTGCCGGCGCTCGTCCGCCGTGAGGCCGGCCAGGGTCTCGTCCTCCACCTGCACGATCAGCGCCCGCGCCCGGCGCAGCCGGTCGCGCCCCTGCGGCGTCATCACGACCTCCCGCGCACGGCGGTCGGCCGCGGAGGTGCGGCGGCGTGCCAGTCCCGCCTCCTCCAACTGGTCGACCAGGGACACCATGGTGCTGCGGTCGATGCCGAGCGCCGCGCCGAGCTCGCCCTGGATCGCGCCGTCGCGGGCGCCGAGGACGTTCAGCAGCGCGAAGAGCGCCGGCGTCAGCTCGAGCGTGCCCAGCGCCTCCGCGGTCCGCGTGTGGGACGCACGCCACAGCCGGAAGAGAAGTTGCCCCGTGAACTCGGTGACGGGGGCGTCGGCGGAGGGGCGCGTCGCCACCCCAGCAGTCTCCCAGGGTGCTCCGTCCGCGGCAACCATTGATCATCAGAATGATCAGTGATACGAACTATCTGCTCGCAGGCGGCCGAGGGGAGGGGCGATGGGTGCGACGGGGACGGACGGGTTCACCGCGGAGGAGCGCGCGGCGATGAAGGAGCGCGCCCGCGAGAGCAGGGCCGCACGGAAGGGCACCGCGGACGGCGAGAGCGAGGTGCGCGCGAAGATCGCGGAGATGCCTCCGGCGGACCGCGCGATCGCCGAGCGGCTGCACGCGCTCATCGCCCAGGCGGCTCCCGACCTCGTGCCGCGGACCTGGTACGGGATGCCCGCCTATGCGAAGGGGGGCAAGATCGTGTGCTTCTTCCAGAGCGCGCACAAGTTCAAGGCCCGGTACGCCACCCTGGGCTTCAACGACGCGGCCAACCTCGACGAGGGCGCGATGTGGCCGACGTCGTTCGCGCTGACGCAGCTGACCGCGGCCGAGGAGGCCCGGGTCGTCGAACTCGTCACGCGCGCGGTGCGCTGAGCGGCACCATCGGGCCACCCATGGTGGGGATGCCCGTACTGTGCGCGGCCGCCGGCGCGCATAGCGTCGTCGCGGCCGATGAGGTCGGGACCTCCCGGCGGTCGGTGCGTACGAGGACGTGAACGAGGAGGTTCCACGCATGCCGGCGACCCCGCCGCCCCCCACCCCGCTGACCGCGCCGCCCCCGCGGCCTGACGGAGCCCCGGCGTGAGCGCCGACGGACCCTCCGTCCAGGAGGAGCGCAGACTCGCGCACGGCGGCGCCCTCGCCCGCTTCGCCGGTGCGTGCGCCCGCCACCCGTGGCGCGTCGTCGCGATCTGGCTCGCGATCATCGTGGCGCTCGGGGCCCTGCAGGGTCCCCTCGCGGGCAAGCTCAAGGACGAGTTCCGCGTCCCGGGCACGGACTTCCAGAAGGCCACCGACCTCATCGAGGCCAAGTTCGGGGCCCAGCAGGGCGCCGCGCTGCGCGTCGTGCTCGCGGCGCCCGAGGGCGAGCGCATCGACACGCCCGAGCGCCGCGCCGCGGTGGAGCGCATCCTGGACGCGAGCCGGGAGTCGCAGCGCGAGATCAACGTGGGGCAGGGCCTCGCACCCGTCGAGGACCCGGTGGCGCAGGGCACGCGGACGCTCTCGGAGGACGGCCGGATCGCGTTCTTCGACGTCACCTACGACCGGCAGGCCTTCGACCTGGAGCGTGACGACGTCGTCGCGCTGGAGGACGAGATCCGGGCGATCGGCGCCCCGGCCGGGCTCCAGGCCGAGTTCACGGGCGAGGCCGAGCAGGCGCCGCCGGAGTCGGGCGCGTCGGAGCTGCTCGGGATCATCGCCGCGTTCCTGATCCTGCTGGTGCTGTTCCGGGCCCTGGTCCCGACGCTCATCCCGATCGTGTTCGCGATCGTGGCGGTGATGAGCGCCTTCCTGCTGCTCTTCCTGGCCGCGGCCCTGACCAACTTCAACACGGTCACCCAGATCCTGGTGCCGATGATCGGCCTCGGCGTCGGCATCGACTACACGCTGTTCATCGTCACGCGCTTCCGGCAGCTGCTGGGCGACGGCCTGGAACCGCGCGAGGCCGCCGCCGCGGCGGCGGCCACCGCGGGCCGGGCGGTGATCTTCGCGGGCCTCACCGTGGCCATCTCGATCACCGGCCTGGCCCTGATCGGCATCGACTTCATCACCAAGCTCGGCCTCGGCAGCGCCCTCGGCGTGGTGACCGCGGTCGCCCTCGCCGTCACCCTGCTGCCGGCCGTGCTCGCGCTGCTGGGACGCCGCATCGACGCCGGGCGGTTCGGCATGCGGTCCGTCGACGAGTCGCGCGAGGGCCAGCGGCGGACCTGGGTCGCGGCCTGGGGCCGGTTCGTGACCCGGCGCGCCCGCGTGGTGCTGCCCGTGGCGCTGATCGGCCTGCTGGTGCTGGCGGCGCCGGTGCTCGGCGTGCGGCTCGGCCTCGCGGACGCGGGGACCGCGCCCACGGAGCTGACGACGCGCAAGGCGTACGACCTGCTGTCCGCCGGCTTCGGCCCCGGCTTCACCTCGCCCATCCCGGTGGTGGTGGACGTCGCCGACGACCCCACCGCGCCGCAGCGGCTCGACGACGCCATCCGCGGCGTCCCGGGGATCAGCGAGGTCAACCCGCCGATCTACAACGCCGTGGACCCGTCCCAGGCCTCCGTCGCGATCATCAACGCGTACTCCCAGTTCGCGCCGCAGGACGCCAAGACGGACGACATCGTCAGCGCACTGCGCGACGACGTGATCCCGCAGACGCTGGAGGGGTCACGCGCACAGGCCTACGTCTCCGGCCAGAACGCCGCGTTCACCGACATCGGCAACGTGATCCTCGACGGGCTCCCGTGGTTCCTGCTGTACGTGATCGGGATCACGTCGATCGTGATGGCGATGGCCTTCCGGTCGCTCGTGGTCGCGCTCAAGGCGGCGGTCACGACGCTGATCTCGGCGCTCGTCGGGTTCGGCGTGCTCACCTTCGTCGTCCAGCAGGGCAACGGGCTGGAGCTGATCGGCCTCGACCGCACCGGTCCCATCGAGTCGTTCGTGCCACCGATCGCCTTCGCGATCCTGTTCGGGCTCTCGATGGACTACGAGGTGTTCCTCATGAGCCGCATCCGCGAGGAGCACGTGCACGGGAGCGACACGCCGCAGGCCGTGCGCGACGGGATCGCCGGCGTGGGACGCGTGATCGTCGCGGCGTCCCTGATCATGTCGGTGGTGTTCTTCGCGTTCCTGCTGAACCCGGACCGCGTCGCCAAGGAGTTCGGCCTGCTGCTGGGGGTGGCGATCCTCGTCGACGCCCTGATCGTCCGGATGACCCTGGTGCCGGCGCTGCTCACGGTGCTGCGTGAGCGCACCTGGTGGATGCCGCGCTGGCTCGACCGCCTGCTGCCGCGGCTCACGATCGAGCCGCCCGCCCGGGCGCCGGAGCCGGCGGAGCCGCCCCGCACCCCCGCCGGGATGGCCTAGCACCGCCGGGGGCCGGCCGCGGACCACGCGGCCGGCCCCCGGCGGTGTCAGGACGTCGCCACGCGCGGGCCCGCGGGGCCGCGTCCTCTGGGAGCGGGTGCCTCCGCGACCACGGCGAGCCCGGTCCCCCACGGATCACGCGTCAGCAGCCCGCCCGTCAATGGCTCCCACGGATGCCCGGCCTCCTCCAGCCGCCGGCGCACCTCCGCCACATCCCCGTCCCCGGGCAGCCGCACCGTCCAGTGGCGCAGCCCCGCGGTGTGGGGCGGCGGCGCACCGACCCCACGGCCGTTCCAGACGTTGACGCCGAGGTGGTGGTGGTACCCGCCCGCCGACAGGAAGGCGGCGGTGCCGAGGTCGGCCTGCAGCGCGAGGCCGAGCACGTCGCGGTAGAACCCCACCGCCCGCGCGATGTCACCCACGTGCAGGTGGAGGTGACCCATGCGGAGGCCCTCCCGCACGTGACCGCCCGGGGGCTCGCCGTCGACCGTCGCCAGGAGCGACGCCAGGTCGAGCGGCGCCGGGCCGCCGTCGTAGCCGAGGCCCGCCGGCCACCGCGCCCGCGGCCGGTCGGCCGCCAGCTCGATGCCGTTGCCGTCGGGATCGGCCAGGTAGACCGCCTCGTGCGTCCGGTGGTCGGACGCCCCCTGGATGGCCGTCCGCGTCACGGCGAGGCGGACGGCGGCCCGCGCGAGCTCCTCGCGGGTGGGGAACAGCAGGGCGTAGTGGTAGAGCCCCGCGTGCCGGCCGGCCGGTGTCGCGCGCCCGTCCTCGTGGAGCACCAGCACGGTCTCGGCGCCGTCGCCCAGCTCCGCCCGGCCGGGGTCCCGCCGGTGCACGTGCAGGCCGAGCGCCCGCCCGTACCACGTCAGCGAGCGCTCCAGGTCGGCGACGGTCAGGTGCGCCGCGCCGAGGCGCAGGGCGTCGGGCAGCGTGGCGGCCGGCGCGGGCGGCGGTGGCGGCGGGGATGCGATGCGGTCCATGGCCCGAGGATGCCGCCCCGGCGGGGCGGGTGGAATGGACGGGGTCGGCCGATGCATGGACGTGCCCGCGCGGGCGCGTCAGCCCCTCCGGCGCGCCACCCCCATCGCCACGGGAGCCCCGAGCGGCCCCCAGGGCACGTCCGACGTGAGCGCCAGACGCTCGACGACCAGCCCGGCCGCCCGGAGGGCGCCCACGCTGTCCCGGTTCGGATGGCAGCCGCCGGCCACGCGGCGCCAGGCGGGGGTGACGGCGTCCTGCGCCCGTCCCCGCCACCCGGGCCCGCGCACGTGCTCCAGGAACAGCAGGCGCCCCCCGGGCCGCAGCACGCGCCGCGCCTCGGCGAGCGCACGCGCCGGGTCCGCCACGGAGCACAGCACGAGGGTGGCCACCAGCGTGTCGACGGACGCGTCGGGCGCGCCGAGGTCCTCGGCCGGTGAGGGGTCCACCCGCAGCCCGGCCCGCCCGGAGGCGGCCACGCGGGCCGCGAGGCGCCGGCGCATCGCCGGGTCGGGCTCGCACAGCACCGCCCCCCGGACCGCCGGCGGCAGGTGGGGGAGGTTCGCCCCGGTCCCCGCCCCGATCTCCAGCAGGTCGCCCCGTGCGCCGGCGAGCAGCGCCGCCCGCCAGGCGCCCAGGCGGCGGCGCTCCGCCCGCCGGGTGAGGGGGTCGTACAGGGCCGCGGACAACCGGTGCCCGCCCCGCGCGTCCACGCCGCCGGGCACCACCGCGACGGCCGGGCTCAGCCCACCGGGGCGGAGCGCGCCTGCGCCACCGCCGTGGCCGCGTCCCCGCGGAACGGCGCGCCGTGCCCGGGGAGCAGGATCCCCGCACCCGTGCCGGCGATCGCATCCAGCGACCTCAGCGCCTGCGCGCTGTCGGCGGTGGCGGCGCGCGCCACGATGCGCGGTCCCCGCCGGTCGGTGTACGGGTCGTGCGTGACCAGGGCGTCGCCCGTGATGCAGACGCCACGTCCGGGGAGGTCGAGCGCGCAGTGCCCGTCCGTGTGACCCGGCGTCGGCACGACCCGCGGCCGCCCGGGCACGTCCAGCGTGCCGTCGCGGTAGGGGGTGGGCTCCTCGACGCCGTCGACGCCCAGGGCGCCGGCGGCCGTCATCGAGGCGAGGATGCGCAGGAAGCCCGGGTGGCGGATGCCGTAGGGCGCCCGCGCCCGCTCGTGGCGGTAGCGCCAGGGGTGGTGCGCGAGGGCCACGTCGGCCTCGTGCACCAGCACCGGCACCCCGAGCTCACGCCGGGCCCGCTCCGCGAACCCGACGTGGTCGAAGTGGGCGTGGGTCAGGACGACGGCCTCCACGTCGGAGTGTCGCCTCCCGATCGCCCCGAGCGCCTCGCCGAGGGTCCCCCAGCTCCTGGGGTGCCCCGTGTCCACGACGGTCACGGACCGGCCCTCCTCCACGAGGTACCAGTTGACGTATCCCTCGCAGACCCGGTGGATCCCCTCGGCGACGTCGCGCTCCAGCATCGGCCGCGTGCCCGCCTAGGCGAGCACGCCCTCCTCGCGCAGCGACTGCACGGCCACGTCGTCCCAGTGGGCCTCGATGAACCGCGCCATGTCCTCCTCCTCGCGGCGGTTGATGCGGGCCACCTCGGCCGTGGCCTCGTCACCGGCGCGCGTCGCGACCCGCTCGAGCAGCTGGTAGGCGGCGATCTCGAGGTGCTCGGTGGCGTAGCCGTCACGGGCGTTCTTGCCCGCCTTGTCGCCCCGGCCCATGTCGAGCACGCCCTTCATGGCGGCGCCGGCCTTGGCGGCCATGCCCTTCACCGTGGACGGCGACTCGCCGTACGCCTCGAGCCGGCCCCGCAGGCGCTCCTGCTGGCGCTGGGTCTCCTCCTGGTGCTGCTCGAGGCGCGCCCGCATGGCGGGGTCCTCGGTGGTGGAGATCATCCCCTTCAGCATGTTCTCGACGTTCTGCTCGAGAGCGATGGCGTCCGTGATGTAGCTGGTGAGCTTGTCCTTGATGTCCGTCTCCGGCATCGGCGGTCCCTTCTCGCTGTGTGTGGGGGCCGGCGCAGGGCGCCGTCCCCGGATGGTCCGGGGGAGGGGCCGGCGCTAGAGGCGCAGGTCGCCCCACGGGTTCGCGCCCTCGTCGTCGCCCGTCCGGGCCCCGCTCGGGGCCCCGGCGCGCCCGCCGACCAGCTCGCCGCGCCACGCCCCCGTCGCGGAGCCGCGTGACTCGATCAGCTCCCGGAAGCGCTCGAGGTCGTTCTGCACGCGCCGTGACGCGAGCCCGAGCCAGCTGCCGACCGTCTCGGCGGCGCCCTGCGGCTCGTAGGCGAGCACCACGGTGACGCGGGTGCGGTCGGGACCCTGCGCCTCGAAGCGCACGCTGCCCGCCGCCTGGTACCCGTCGGTGGCCTTCCACGCGATGATCGTGTCCGGCACCTGCTCGGTGATCTCGGCCCGGTACTCGTGCGTGCGGCCGCCGACGTGCACCCGCCAGTTGAGGTGCGCGTCATCGAGCTGGCGGACCTCCTCCACGCCCTCCATGAAGCGGGGGAACTCCTCGAACTGGGTCCACTGGTCGTACGCCGTGCGCACGGGGACCCCGACCTCGACGCTCTCCTCGATGCGTGCCATGCGTCACCCTCCGTCCCGGGTCTCGACGACGGGGAGTGGGCTACCCCGGGGCGGCGGAGGGGGAAACCCCGCCCGGGGGGCGCGCGACGGCCGCCGGGGGGCCGGGGCCCCGGGGCGGCGGGGGCCGCGGCGCGCCGGGGCGCCGCGGCCGGAGGCCGGCCTAGGCCAGGCCGATCTCCTCGCAGAGGTAGACGTCCTGGATGGCGTTCAGCAGCGCGACGCCCTCCGTCATGGGCTTCTGGAAGGCCTTGCGGCCGGAGATGAGGCCCGCGCCGCCCGCCCGCTTGTTGACCACGGCGGTGATCACCGCGTCCTGCAGGTCGGTCGCGCCGGAGGCACCGCCCGAGTTGATGAGCGGGCTGCGGCCCATGTAGCAGTTGGCCACCTGATAACGCGTCATGTCGATCGGGTGCGGCGTCATCAGCTGCGAGTACATGCGCGCGTCCTGCTTGCCGAACGAGAGGTCCTTGAAGCCGGGTTCGGCCGTCTCGGGCAGCTTCTGCTTGATGATGTCGGCCTGGATCGTGACGCCCAGGTGGTTGGCCTGCCCGGTCAGGTCGGCGGCGGTGTGGTAGTCGGCGCCGCCGTCCTTGACGCGGCTGAAGGCCGGGTTGCGGGTGTAGCACCACAGCACGGTGGCCATCCCCAGCTCGTGGGCGGCGGCGAAGGCGACGCTCACCTCCTGGATCTGCCGCTTGCTCTCGGGCGAGCCGAAGTAGATGGTCGCGCCGACCGCCACGCAGCCCTGCTCCCAGGCCTGACGCACCGACCCGAACATGATCTGGTCGTAGGCGTTGGGGTACGACAGGAACTCGTTGTGGTTGATCTTCAGCAGGAACGGGATGCGGTGCGCGTACCGGCGGGCGCAGGCGCCCAGGGCCCCGAGGGTGGTCGCCACGGCGTTGCACCCGCCCTCGATGGCGAGCTCGACGATCCGCACGGGGTCGAAGTACTGGGGGTTCGCCGCGAAGGAGGCGCCACCCGAATGCTCGATGCCCTGGTCCACCGGCAGGATCGACACGTAGCCGGTGCCCCCGAGGCGGCCGTGGTCGAGCAGGGCCTGCATCGACCGCAGCACGGGCACCGACCGGTCGGTGTCGCGCATGACGCGGTCCACGAAGTCGGGACCCGGGGTGACGAGGCGCTCCGCGGAGATGGTCTCGCAGCGGTGCGAGAGGAGGTCGTCGGCCCGGTCGCCGAGGATCTCCACGATCCCGTCGATGCCCGCCATGCTGGTCGTCGCCATGCCTCTCCCCCGTACGTGCGCGTCACCCCGATGTGCCGCGAACCATAGCCCAGGGCGGCGGGGCCGGACGCGGGCCGGGACGCCCACGCCCGGGGGTCAGTCGACCAGGAAGCGCGCGGCCACGGCGCGTTCCGGGGCCGCCGCCGGGGGGTCGCGTCCGGGCAGGGGGGCGTCCGGGGGCGGGGCCGCCGGCGCGAGGCGCGGCCAGCACAGCGCGACCAGGGCGACCAGCAGGGCGTTGCGCACCGCCAGCAGCCACACGGGCCCGGCGTCCAGCGCCACCAGGTCCCAGTAGCGCCCGGGGAACCACAGCTGGGTGGTCACCAGCGCGCCCACGGTGGCGAGCAGGGCGGGCACGCCGTAGCGGCCGGCCACCAGCAGGCCCAGGGGCACCAGCCACAGCATGAACTGCGGCGAGAGCACCTTCCCGCCGGCCACGACCACCGTGAGCGTCGCGGCGACGGCGGCCACCATCATGCGGGCGTCCGCGCCCCGCCGGCGCCGGCGCAGGCCCGCGCGCAGCGTGGCGGCCACCGCCACGACCGCCCCGATGACGAGCGTGGTGGTGATGACGGCCACCACGGCGGCGCCCCGCCCGGACAGCCCCTGGCTGCCGTACGAGTTCTCGACCCGCACGGTGATGTCGGCGAGGTTGTGGAGCACCAGCATGTAGGAGGCGGGCAGCGACTCGATCTGCGGCGGCCGGTCGAGGTGGTAGCCGACCATGTCCCACAGCCCCGACGGCGCCACGGCGGCGATGGCCAGCAGCGGCGCGGCCACCCCCGCGAGCGCCCCGGCCGCCCCGCGCAGCGCGGCGCGCCCGGACACGCGGTGCGCCTGCCAGATGACCAGCACGGGCAGCAGCACCAGCGGCACCAGCTTCACCAGCACGGCCACCGCCAGCAGCGCCCACATCCAGCGCCAGCGCTCCGCGGCCGCCGCGGCGACGAGCCACGCCAGCAGCGCCGTCAGCACGAGGTCGAACCGGGTCTCCACCAGGTTGCCCAGCAGCAGCGGGGTCAGCGCCGTCACCACCCCGGCCGCGACCTGGCGGGCGCGCCCGAGCCCGATCGCGCGGGCCGCGACGACCGCGCCGGCCGCCGCGGCCGCCATGCAGAGCATCATCAGCGCCCCGAAGGCCGCGCCGTACTCCCCGGGCATCAGGCCGGCGGCCCAGAACAGGAGCGCCGCGGCGGGCGGGTACTCGAGCGCCGCGTCGCGGTAGGGGAGCACGCCGGCCGCGATGTCGTCGGCCACCCGCTGGTACCGGGGGACGTCGGTGATCACCGTGTCCGTCCAGATCCCGAACGCCTGCAGGGGGACGAGCCATACGACCACGGCCAGCGCCGCGGCGCCGAGGGGCAGGCCCGCGCGGCGGGCCGTCACGCCGGCACCGGGTCGTGGACGGGTCCGGCGGGGGGCGTCTCGGCGTGCTCGGCGGGCACGGGCGGATCCGGGCGCGCGGCCGATGCGCGGGCCGCCGGCCACTCGGGCACGAACGCCAGCAGCGCGAACGGCAGGAACCACGGGATGTAGAGGTAGAACCAGTGCGTCAGCGTCAGCTGGGTGCCAATGATCAGGGCGCCCGACAGGCACGCCACCGACAGCAGGTCCAGCCGCCGCGGCCACCGCACGACCGCGAGGGCCGCCAGCGCCACCAGCGCGGTGAGGCCCAGCTGCACCGGCCGCAGCCACTCGTTCTGGCCCCAGATGGAGAAGGGCGACTCGCGGCCGAACTGGTAGGAGATCGTGCGCGACCAGAAGGCCCGGACGCCGTCGTCGCCGTCGAGCAGCAGCACCCAGCCCACCAGCAGCAGGGCGAGCAGCAGGCCGGCGCCGTAGCGGACGAGGCCCCCGGGGCCGCCCCGTCCCCGGGCGGGGCGCGGCAGGGGCGCGCGCGCCCACAGCAGCAGCAGGATGGCGGGGCCGAACTTGGTGGCCACCGCGAGGCCCAGCAGGAGCCCGCGCAGCAGCGGGCGGGTGGCGGCGACCAGGCCCCAGATGAGGGCCGCCGCGACCAGGCCGTCGTTCGCGTTGGTCTCCAGGGTGTAGCCGCTGAAGGGGAAGGCGGCCCAGGCGAGCGCGAGCGCGGCCCCCAGGCGCAGCCCGCCCAGGCGCCATCCGAGGGCGAGCATGCCCGCGACGCAGAGCAGGTCGAACATCGTCGCCGCGCCGTGGGCGGCGGGGAGCGAGTCCCAGGAGCCCGTCCAGGGCTGGGCCAGCTCGAAGGGGATGTACGCCAGGTAGTTCAGGGGGCCGTACGTGTCGCAGCGGCCGCAGTCGTCGGGGTAGGAGCCGTAGGGGGTGGTGCCCTCCATGATCAGGTCGGCGCCGATCACCCCGGCGTACCCCACGTCGATGACGTTGGAGTCGAAGGCGTTGAGGCCGTAGCGCAGGGCGAGCGCCAGGATCAGCGCGGTCACCAGCACCCAGGTGGGGGCCCAGCCGCGGAAGGACGGCGCCCGGCCGCCGGCCGCGTCCTCCGCGTGGGGGCCGTCGGCCCCCGCGTCGGCGGCCGTGGCGGACGCGGTCGCCCGCCGCATGCGGGTGAGCGCGATCCACGTCAGCCGCAGGCCCAGGTAGGCCAGCGGGGGGTACGCCAGGGGTACCGAGGTGAAGATCTCGCCGCGGTTGAACCAGATCAGCGAGACGCTGAACGACAGCAGCACCAGCAGGTCCAGCGTGCGCCACGACACCAGGCGGGGCACCCGCAGCAGCGGGAGCAGGAACAGCGCGCACAGGGTGAGCCACACGGCCGGGCGGTTGATGGCGCGCCCGAAGGCCCCCTCGTAGCCCCGCGCCATCATCCACGCCACCTGGGGGCCGGTGCGCACCTCGGTGATCTCGCCCGTGTCGTCGGCGACGAACACCTGCGCCTCGACGGTCTCCTTTCCGTCGGCGTCGGTGGAGACGTACCAGACGGTGTGCCGGCGCTCGTCCCGGTCGAACTCGGGCGTGGTGCGCGACACCGGGTGGTCCGCGATCCAGTCGTTCACGGGGTCCGAGGTCTCGGCGATCGCGAGGACCTCGTTCTCCGACAGCGAGGGGCCGGGGCGCGCGGCGTCCCGGCGCACCACCCGGCGCTCCAGGTCGTCCGCCTGGCGCGCGAAGCCCCTCACCAGGTCGCGCACGCCCTGCACGGCCTCGGCCGGGCCCGTGCTCGTGGCGCGCGCCGGCTGCGCCGTCGCGGGACCTGCGAGGGCGAGGGCGCACAGCAGCGCCGCCACCAGGACGGCGATGCGCGCGAGGGCGCCGGCCGCCCGGATGGGGGCGGGGCCGGGTGGCGCCGTCCCGGCCCGGGGGGCGGCTACCGGAAGGCCCACCGGCGGTTCAGCAGGAAGACCGCCGGCGTGACGAGCGCGATCGCGAGGGCCTGCGACGGGATCTCGGGGAGCCCGGCGCGCACCAGGGCCTCCAGCATGACCACGTTGAGGCCGAGGGATGCGACGCTGACCGCGAGGTACCGCGCCCCCTGACCCAGGGCGGAGCCCTCGCGGCCGCGGAAGGTCCAGCCGCGGTTGAGGGCGAAGTTGTTGAGCCACGCGACGCAGAAGGCGGCGACGGCGGCGACGATGTGATGGACCCCGAACAGCTCCAGGGCCACGGCGAACACCACGAGGTTCACCACGTAGCCGGACGCGCCCACGACGCAGAAGCGCACGAGCTGCGTCCAGTCCTCGCGCTCCGCATGCCGGACCCGCGGCATGCGCAGGAGGCCGGTGCGGACCGGCGAGGCGGGCGACGCGGTCGTCCGAGGGGCTTGGCCGGTCGCCATCTCCGTGCAAACGTACCAGCCGTGCCGGGTCCCGGAGCCCCGCACCGTCCCCGTGCGCCCCGTCGCGCCGCGTCGCGGCGCCCCGGTGCGCCCGATCTACACTCGTCCCGCCCGCGCCGCCGGGCACGCGTCCCGGGGTGACCCGATGACCGATCGCACCGCCCACACCCCGCTCCAGGAGGCCCGCGCGATGGGCACCGACGGCGCCCGATACGAGAGCCGCTACGCCGCGCGCGCCCGGGGCGTGGTGTCCTCGGTGATGCGGGACCTCATGTCGCTGTCGGAGCGGCCCGAGATCATCTCCCTCGCCGGCGGCTTCCCCGACACCGAGTCGTTCCCCCGGGAGGTCTTCGCCGAGCTGGCGGACGTGGTGGCGCGCGAGCACCTGGCGAGCGCCCTGCAGTACGGGCCCACCGAGGGGCTCGCGGAGCTGCGCGAGCGCATCTGCGGGGTGATGGCGGCCGAGGGCGCCCAGGCGCACCCCGAGCAGCTCATCGTCACCTCGGGCGGGCAGCAGGCGATCGACCTCGCCATCCGGACGTTCGTGGACCCCGGCGACGTCGTCATCGCGGAAGGCCCCACCTACCCGGGCGCCGTGCCCACGCTCACGACCTACCAGGCGCGGGTGGTGCACGTGCCGCTCGACGCCGACGGGATGCGCGTCGACCTGCTGGAGCAGACGCTCGAGCGCCTGGCGGCGGAGGGCGTGCGGCCCAAGCTGCTCTACACGATCCCCACCTTCCACAACCCGGCCGGCGTGACGATGTCCCTGGAGCGCCGGCGGGCCCTCGTGGCCATCGCGCACCAGCACGAGCTGCTGCTGGTGGAGGACAACCCCTACGGCCAGATCCGCTTCGAGGGCGCGCCGCTGCCGACCTTGTGGGAGCTGGACGGCGGCGCCGGCTGGGTCGTCTACCTCTCCACCTTCTCCAAGATCCTCGCACCGGGCGTGCGGCTGGGGTGGGTGGTCGCCCCCCCGCCCGTGCTGCGCAAGATGAACCTGGGCAAGCAGGCCACCGACCTCGGGTCGTCCACGCTGACCCAGCGGTTCGTGCTCGAGTACCTGCGGCGGTACGACCACCGCGACCACGTGAACCGCGTGAACGCCATCTACCGCGTGCGCCGCGACGCGCTGCTGCGCGCGCTTGAGGAGGAGTTCCCGGCCGAGGCGAGCTGGTCGCGTCCCGAGGGCGGGCTGTTCGTCTGGGCGACGCTGCCGGACTTCGTGGACACGCGCGAACTGCTCGCGCGGGCGATCGACCGTCACGCCGTCGCGTTCGTGCCGGGGGCGGGCGCCTTCCTCGACGGGCGCGGCCGCAACGCGATGCGCCTGAACTTCTCGGGCCTGCCCGAGGCGCGCCTGGCGGAGGGCGTCGCGCGCATCGGCACGGCCATCGGCGAGACGATCGAGCTGCAGCGGATGTTCCGGGGCGGCGCGTGAGGGTCGCCGTGCTCAAGGGCGGCCGTTCGCTGGAGCGCGAGGTCAGCCTCCGGTCGGGCGCCAACGTCGAGGCGGCCCTGCGCCGCCTGGGGCACGAGGTGACCGGCGTCGACGTGGACCAGCACCTGGTGCGCACCCTGCGCGCCGAGCGCCCCGACGCCGCGTTCCTGGCCCTGCACGGCAAGGGCGGCGAGGACGGCACGGTGCAGGAGGTGCTCGAGATCCTGGGGGTCCCGTACACCGGGTCGGGCGTGCGGGCGTCCGAGCGGGCGATGGACAAGGTGGTCGCCAAGGCCACCTTCGAGGCGGCGGGCCTGCCCACGCCCCCCTCGTTCGCGTTCTCCGAGGACGCCTTCCGGGAGCTGGGGGCCGCCGACACGCTCGGCGAGATCCGTGAGCGCCTGGGGCTGCCGCTGGTGGTGAAGCCGGCCAAGCAGGGCTCCGCCCTCGGCGTGTCGGTGGCCCACGAGCCCGGGGAGATCCCGCACGCGCTCATGTCCGCCCTCTCCTACGACGACCGGGTGCTGCTGGAGCGCTTCGTGCCGGGCCGCGAGATCGCGGTGTCCGTGCTGGGCACGGAGGAGCCGGAGGCGCTGCCCGCGGTGGAGGCGCGGCCCCGGGGCCGCGACTTCTACGACTTCGAGGCCCGCTACACCCCGGGGCTCACCGACTTCGTCGCCCCGGCGCCCCTGGAGCCCGACCAGGCCGACACGGCCGCCCGCCTAGCCCTGGAGTGCTACGCCGAGCTCGGCTGCCGCGGCTTCGGCCGCGTCGACATGATCCTCGACGACGAGGGATGGTTCTGGGTCCTGGAGCTCAACACCATCCCCGGCCTCACGGACACCAGCCTCATGCCCAAGGCGGCCGAGGCGGCCGGGATGGACTTCGACGAGCTCATCGCCCGGGTGCTGGCGCAGGCGGCGCTGGGGGGCTGACCCCGTCCGCCAGGGCGGCGAGGCGCCCGGCGATGCGCCCGGTGGCCCGGTCCTCCTGCAGGGCCAGCAGGGCGTCGAGCACCCGGTTCACCGGCGTCGGGACCCCGTGCGCCGCCCCCGCGCGCACCATGAACGCGGTCAGCGCCTCGCGCTCGACGGGCTTGCCCGCGGCGATGTCCTGTGCCGTGGAGGGCCGGTAGTCGCGCAGCCCGGGGATGTAGGACGACATCGCCGCGACCCGCTCGGGCGGCACGGCGACACCGTGGGCCGCCGCGAGCGCCACCACCTCCTCCATCGCCTCGCGCACCAGGGCGCGGCTCTCCGGGGTGGCGAGCGCCTCGCCGGCGGTGGCCCCGGTGACGGCGCAGAGGGCGTTGAACCCGATGTTCCACAGCAGCTTCGACCACTGCTCGCGGGCCACCTCGGCGGTGAGCCGGACGTCCCAGGCCGGTGCGAGCAGCGCGTGCACGCGTTCGGCGGCGGCGGTGCGGCCGCCCGCCGGGTCGCCCACCACCACGCGCCCCTCGGCCTGGTGGTCGACCACCCCGGGCTCCTCGACGCGCAGCCCCACGAAGGCGAGCCCGGCGAGGACGGGCACGCGCGCGGGCAGCAGCGCGCGGAGCACGCCGGGGTTCTCGACCCCGTTCTGCAGCGACAGCACGTCGGCCGCCGGGCCGCGCGCGAGCGCGGGCGCCAGGGCGCGCGCCGCCTCCGCGGTGTGATGGGACTTGGTCGTCACCAGCACGAGGTCGGCGCCACCCCGCAGGCCGTCGCCGGGTGTCGCGGGCGCCCGCACGGGTACGCTCCAGGTCCCGCCGCCGGCCTCGCGCACCCGCACCGCGCCCGCGCCCCGGAGCGCCGCCGCGTGCGCGCCGCGCGCGACCAGCGCGACGTCGTGCCCCGCACGGGCCAGCAGCGCGCCGTAGTACGAGCCCACCGCACCCGCGCCCATCACGAGGATCGATGCCAGACGCCCCCCCTCCGCCCTCGGGACTGCAGGTCGACCGCGACGGTCCCGCCCTGGTCCTGCGCATCCACAACCCGTCCCGGGCCAACGCCCTGGACACGGGGATCCTGGACGCCCTCGTGCGGGCCGCGCAAGCGCCCCCGGAGGACGCGCGCCTGATCGTCCTCACGGGTGCCGGCGACCGCCACTTCTCCAGCGGGCTGGACCTGGGGGACGCGGGGGGCGCGGCGCTGGAGGCGCGCCTGCGCACCGGCGAGGCGCTGCTCGGCCGCGCCGCCGCCGCGCTGTCCGAGTGCGAGGTGCCGGTGGTGGCCGCGGTCAACGGCGCGGCCTTCGGGGGCGGCCTGGAGATCGCGATGGCGTGCGACTGGCGCATCGCCTCGGCCGACGCGACCCTCGCCATGCCGGCGGCCCGGCTGGGGGTGATCTACGCGCCCGAGGGCATGCGGCGCTTCCTGCTGCAGCTCGGCCCCGCGCGCACCCGGCAGCTCTTCCTGACCGGCCGGCCCGTGGACGCGCGCCGGGCGATGGAGATCGGCCTGGTGGACGAGGTGGTCCCCGCCGATGCGCTCGACGAGGCCGTCCGCGCCGCTGCGGAGGACGTCGCCCGCTCGTCGCCCCTGGCCGTGGCCGGCACCCGGGCGGCGATCGCCGCCCTCACGGAGTCGCCCGGCGAGGACGGGGCGGCCGTGGTGGAGCAGTGGCGCGTGCGGGCCTACGCCTCCGACCACTTCCGCGAGGGGCTCGAGGCGTTCCGGGAGCACCGGCCCCCGAGGTGGTGACGTGCGAGGGGCGCCCGGAGGCGCCCCTCGCACGTGCGGTCAGCGGCCCGCGGCCTCGGCCTTGGCGCGGATGTTCTCCGCCAGCTCCTTCGCCTTGGCGTCGTAGCCGGACGGGTCGGCCCAGGTGGAGCGCGGGTCGAGCAGCCCGGAGTCGACGCCGGGCACCTCCGTGGGGACCTGGAAGCCGAACACCGGGTCGGTGCGCGTGGGCGCCTGGTCGAGCTCGCCCGACAGGGCGGCGCGCACCAGGGCGCGGGTGGCCGCGATCGGCATGCGGTTGCCGACGCCGTACGGGCCGCCGGTCCAGCCCGTGTTCACGAGCCACGCCGAGACGCCGTGCTTCTGGATGCGGTCGCGCAGCAGTTCCCCGTACACCCGCGGCGGCTGCGGCAGGAAGGCCGCGCCGAAGCAGGCGCTGAAGGTGGCCTGCGGCTCCTTCACGCCCACCTCGGTGCCCGCCACCTTGGCCGTGTAGCCGGCCAGGAACATCCGCATCGCCTCCTCGGGGGAGAGCTTGGCGATGGGGGGCAGCACGCCGAAGGCGTCCGCGGTGAGCATGACGATCACCGAGGGGTGGCCGGCGCGCTTCTCGGGCACGGAGTTCTCGATCGACTCCAGCGGATACGCGCCGCGGGTGTTCTCCGTGCGCGAGGCGTCGTCCAGGTCGAGCATGCGGGAGTGCTCGTCCATCACCACGTTCTCCAGCACGGTCCCGAACATGCGGGTGGTGCGGTAGATCTCGGGCTCCGCCTCGGGCGACAGGTTGATCACCTTGGCGTAGCAGCCGCCCTCGAGGTTGAAGACGCCGTCGTCCGCCCAGCCGTGCTCGTCGTCGCCGATGAGCGGGCGCTCGGAGTCGGTGGAGAGCGTGGTCTTGCCGGTCCCGGACAGGCCGAAGAACACGGCCACGCGGCCGTCCCGGCCCACGTTGGCCGAGCAGTGCATGGACAGCACGCCCTCGTTGGGCAGGCGGTCGTTCATCAGCGTGAAGGCCGACTTCTTGATCTCGCCGGCGTACTGGGTGCCGCCGATCAGCACCTCGGACGCCGACAGGTTGAGCACCACGAAGTTCGAGGCGCGCGTGCCGTGCACGGCGGGGTCGGCCTGGAACGAGGGCGCGTGCAGGATGACGGCCTGCGGCGTGAAGCCCGCGTGCTCCTCGGCGGTGAGGTCGATGAAGAGGCTGCGGGCGAAGAGGGCGTGCCAGGCGCTCTCGGACACCACGCGCACCCGGAGGCCGTGCACGGGGTGGGCGCCCACGCGCGCGTCGACCACGTAGAGGTCGCCCTGCGCGTTCAGGTGCTCGCGCAGCTCGGCGCCGATGCGGTTGGCGTTCTCCAGGTCGATCGCCTGGTTGACGTCGCCCCACCACACGCGGTCCTCGCTGCCCGGCTCGCGGACGACGAACTTGTCCTTGGGCGCGCGCCCGGTGTGGGAGCCCGTGGAGACGACCAGCGCGCCGCCCTTCGCCAGGCGTCCCTGCCCCGCGCGGATGGCGTGCTCGTAGAGCTCCTCCGCCGAGAGGTTCCACCACACCGTCCCCTGCGGGGTGAGGCCCTGTCCTGAGAGGTCGCCCGCTGTCGGGACACCCACGTCGATCGCCATACGTCCTCCGTCTCGGATGACCGGACGGGAGCATCCACCCCGTCCGCCTGCCCGTGGCCGGGGCCACGCGCCGTGCGCGACGCCGGCCCGCGCCCGTGGGCGTGCGCCGCCGTCCGTCCCCTGCGTCGTCCCCGCCCCTCCGGGCGCCCTAGCGTACGCCCCCGCGGGCGCGCCCAGCCCGGGCGACGACCCCGTGAGTCTCACCGACGGCGTCCGGCATTCGCAACCCGCCCAGGAGGGCGACTGTCGCGGCCGCGGGGGCGCCCCATCCCCAACCGGCCGCCTCCACCGCCAGCCCGGTCGCCGCGGACGCCGCCCACACCGCCAGGCCCGGCACCCGCCACCCCGGGGGCGCCGCGCGGAGCCGCCGCCAGGCCAGCCAGCACAGCACGGCGAGGCCCGGCGCCAGGATCGCCATCGCGATCAGGTAGCCGAGCATCTCCTCGCGGAAGCCGGCGACCGCCAGCAGCAGGCCGGCCCCGGTGACGGCGACCATCGCCGCGTGCTGCCCGGGCCGCCGCCGGCGGGACGCCGCGCCCGGCCGCGCCGACGCGGCCTGCGCGAGGGCGAGCCCCCCGGACCAGATGTTGGTCATGATCGACCCGAAGAAGCCTACGGCGACGAACAGGTAGGCGACCGCCGGGCTCGCCAGCGTCTCGAGCACATCGGCCACGTCCCACGTGCCCGTGGCCGCCTGCAGCGCGGCGCCCGCGAGGGCGAACGCGGTGAGGGGGACCGCCAGCCCCGCGAGCCCGCACCACAGTACCTGGCGGGGCCGCGCCAGGTCGCGGGTGAAGTCCGGGGTGCGCAGGGCGAAGGCCGCGCCGTAGCCCACCACGAGGGAGGCCCCCGCCCACGGCCCCACCGGGTCCTCGGCCGTCCGTGCCGACGAGAGCCCCAGGCCGTGCGCGTCGGCCGCCAGGTGCAGGCCCCAGGCGCACAGCACCACGGTGGCGGCGCCCGCGGCGAGCGCGGCCCACGACAGGGCGCCCACGCCGCGCCACACGGTGGCGAGCGCGAGCGCGGCGACCAGGGCCATCCCGGCCCCCTCGGGCACCCCCAGCAGCCGCCCGGCGGCCACGCCGGCCACGCCGACGTTGACCCCGAACCACCCCACCATCATCCCGAGCATCGCGATCGCGGCCACGCGCCGGGCGCCCTCCGTGCCCAGCGGCCCCGCGGCGAGGACGCCGAGGTCGGCCCTGCGCCGCTGCCCCAGGACGCCCTGCGTCACCGCCAGCGCCACGAGCGCCGCGACGCCCGCGACGAGGGTGAGCGCCAGTGCGACGCCCTCGGCGCCCTCGGCGACGCCGCCGCCCATCATCAGCGCGGCGGGGCTGGTGCCGATGCCGACCCACGGCCCCACCCGGCGCACCCAGCCGGCGCCGCCGCCCGCCGCCGCGGCCCCCGCCGTCGCCTGCCGGCCGTCCGCATCCACGCGCCGATGGTACGCCGGGCGGGCATGATCCCCCCGTGCGCCGCGCCGAGCTCGAGTCCCTGGGGGTCCAGCTGCCCGTCCTGGCGACGGTCGCCCTGGGGGCGCTGCCGGGCCCCCCGCGATGGGCCGGGCGCCTGCTGGCGGCCGGGGTGGACGTGGTGGCGAGCGGGGCGGCCGCGGACACCCCGGCCACCTGGGCGGCCGCCCGCGACGAGGTGCCGTTCCGGCCCGTGAAGGCGATGGCCGGCGACGCCCGCGCCCTGGCCGCCGCCGGCGCGCGCATCGTGGAGACCGACGGGCCCGTCCCCGCGGGCGTCTACCGGCTGGGGCCCGACGAGGACGTGGTCGCCGTGGTCGACGGCACCTCGGCGACGATCGAGGACCCGGACGTGGTGGCGCGGGTCGTCGTGGACCGGGCCCGCGCGGGCACCGCCGCCCGGCTGTGGGTGGTGGCCAGCCCCGGGCTCGAGGCCCTCCCGGAGGACGTGGCCGAGGCCAAGCTGCGCGCGCTCGCCGAGTGCGCCTACCGGGCGCGCCTCGTGTTCGCCAAGGAGCAATTCTAGGGGGCGCCCGGCGGGCGCCCCGCGGCGCCTACCCGATCAGGTCCTCGGTCACCACGAGGCCGCGCAGGTGCTGCAGGGCGTCGGCGGTGTCGGTGACCGGGTGGCTGGTGAGCCGGGCCACGTCCGTGAGGCCCGCGAACATCTCCAGCAGATCCTGCGCGCGGGTGATCTCCAGCAGCGCGAACCCGCCGCGGCCGTCGGCGTACATCCCGTGCGCGCGGGTGCGGGGCGAGGCGGCGACCCGCTCCATCACCGCGATGACCGTCCGCTGCAGGTGCGTGACGTCCTCGATGCGGTGGATGTCGTCGACCGCCGTCCACTCCACGTGCATCAGCAGGGGACCCGGACCGGGACCGGCCCCGCCCGGGGCGGGCGCGGTCTCCGGCGCGGGGGGCGGCAGGGCGTCCAGCGCCGCGGGGACGACCCCGGGGACCGGGTCGGGGGGCAGGGGGGGATCGAGGGTGCTCACGGTGTCCGCTCCGGCTCGTAGGCGAGGTTGGGCGACAGCCAGCGCTCGACCTCCTCCTTGGGGAGGCCCATGCGCGCGGCGTAGTCGGTGACCTGGTCCTCGGCGATCGGGCCCACGGCGAAGTACCGCGCCCCGGGGTGCGCCAGGTACAGCCCGCTCACGGAGGCGGGCGGCAGCATCGCGAGGCTCTCCGAGAGGGACATGCCGATGCCCTCGGCCTCCAGCAGGGCGAACAGGCGCCGCTTGGGCAGGTGGTCCGGGCAGGCCGGGTAGCCGAAGGCCGGCCGGATGCCCCGGTACTCCTCCGCGATCAGCTGCTCGTGGCTGAGCCGCTCGTCGGCGCCGTAGCCCCACTCGCGGCGCACGCGCGCGTGCAGCATCTCCGCGAAGGCCTCGGCGAGCCGGTCGGCGAGCGCCTTGACCATGATCGACGAGTAGTCGTCGTGGGCGCGCTCGAACTCCGCGGCGATCTCGTCGGCCCCGATCCCGGCGGTCACGGCGAAGGCGCCGACGTGGTCGCGGAGCCCGGAGCCGACGGGCGCGACCCAGTCGGCCAGGCAGTACTGCGGCTTGGCGTCGGGCTTGTCGCGCTGCTGGCGCAGCATCGGGAAGCGGGTCAGCTCCCCCGTGCCGTCGACGTCGAACACCACCAGGTCGTCGCCGTCGGACGCGGCCGGCCACAGCCCGTAGACGCCGCGCGCCTGCAGCCGCCCCTCGCGCACCAGCCGGTCGAGCATGTCCGTCGCCGCGGAGTAGAGCTCCTGCGCCGCCGGCCCGTACTCGGGGTGGTCCAGGACCGCCGGGAAGCGGCCGCGCAGCTCCCAGGCGTGGAAGAAGAACGTCCAGTCGATGTAGGGGATCAGCTCCTCGAGGCCGACCCGCACCTCGCGCCGCCCCAGGGAGGCGGGCACGGGCGGCGGCTCCGACCAGTCCACCTCCGGGCGCCGCGCCCGGGCGGCCTCCAGCGAGAGCATCGCGCGCTCGGCGCGGCCCGCGTGGATCTCGCGCTGCCGCTCCTGCTCGGCGCGGACCTGCTCGGCGAACGTGCCGCGCCGCTCCCGGTCGAGCAGGGACGACACCACGCCCACGGCGCGCGAGGCGTCCAGCACGTGCGTGACGACGCCCGAGTACCGGGGGGCGATCCGCACGGCGGTGTGCTGCTTGGAGGTGGTGGCGCCGCCGATGAGCAGGGGCAGGTCCATGCCCCGGCGCTCCATCTCGGCCGCGACGCCCACCATCTCGTCGAGGGAGGGGGTGATGAGGCCGGAGAGGCCGATCATGTCGGCGTTCCGCTCCACGGCGGTGTCGAGGATCCTGGGCGTCGGCACCATCACGCCGAGGTCGATCACCTCGTAGTTGTTGCAGCCCAGCACGACGCCCACGATGTTCTTGCCGATGTCGTGCACGTCACCCTTGACGGTCGCCATCACGACGCGGCCGTGCGCCGCGCCGCCGCCGGCCCGGCGCTCCTCCTCCATGAACGGCTCCAGGTAGGCCACCGCCCGCTTCATCACGCGGGCGCTCTTGACCACCTGCGGGAGGAACATCTTCCCGGCGCCGAACAGGTCGCCCACCCGGCCCATGCCCTCCATCAGCGGGCCCTCGATGACGTCGAGCGGGGAGGGCAGCAGGAGGCGGGCCTCCTCCACGTCGGCCTCGATGTGCTCCACCAGCCCGTTCACCAGCGCGTGGGCGAGGCGCTCCTGCACGGTCCCCGATCGCCATTCCGCGTCGGCCTCCTGGCGCAGGCCGGTCCCCTTGACCGTCTCGGCGATCTCCAGCAGACGCTCGGTGGCGTCCGGGCGCCGGTCGAACAGGACGTCCTCCACGCGCTCGCGCAGCTCGGCCGGGATCTGCTCGTACACGCCGAGCTGGCCGGCGTTGACGATGCCCATGTCCATGCCCGCGGCGACGGCGTGGAACAGGAAGGCCGTGTGCATGGCCTCGCGCACCGCGTCGTTGCCGCGGAACGAGAAGGACAGGTTGGAGACGCCGCCGGAGATGCGGGCGCCGGGGCAGGTGCGCTTGATCTCGCGGACCGCCTCGAGGAAGTCCATCGCGTAGCCGGCGTGCTCCTCCATGCCGGTCGCGACCGCGAAGATGTTGGGGTCGAAGACGATGTCCTCGGGCGGCACCCCGACCCGCTCGGTGAGCAGGCCGTAGGCGCGCCGGCAGATCTCCACCTTGCGGGCGGCGGTGTCCGCCTGGCCCTCCTCGTCGAAGGCCATCACCACCATCGCCGCGCCGTACAGGCGCGCCCGGCCGGCGAGCCGCAGGAACTCCTCCTCGCCCTCCTTGAGGCTGATGGAGTTGACGACGCACTTGCCCTGGCAGCAGCGCAGGCCGGCCTCGATGACCGACCAGCGTGAGGAGTCCACCATCACGGGGACGCGCGCGATGTCGGGCTCGGTGGCGACCATGTTCAGGAACGTGGTCATGGCCGCCTCGGAGTCGAGCATGCCCTCGTCCATGTTCACGTCGATCAGGTTCGCGCCGTTGCGCACCTGCTCGGCGGCGACCTCGAGGGCCGTGGCGTAGTCCCCGGCCCGGATGAGGTCGGCGAACCGGCGCGATCCGGTGACGTTGGTGCGCTCACCGATCATCGTGAAGTTGGCGTCCGCGCGGAGCTCCAGCGGCTCCAGGCCGGAGAGCCGGGTCACCGGGGGCCCCGTACGGGCCGGCCGGGGCCGGGGACGGATGCCGGCGACGGCGCGGCCGATGGCGGCGATGTGGGCGGGGGTGGTGCCGCAGCAGCCGCCGAGGATGTTGACGATGCCCTCGGCGGCCATCTCGCGCAGCACGCGGGCGGTGTCCTCGGGCAGCTCGTCGTACTCGCCGAAGGCGTTCGGCAGGCCGGCGTTCGGATAGCAGCTCACCCAGCAGTCGGCCATGCGCGACAGGGCCTCGATGTGGGGGCGCATCGCCTCGGCGCCGAGCGCGCAGTTGACCCCCACCGACCACGGGCGGGCGTGCGACATCGAGATCCAGAACGCCTCGATCGTCTGCCCCGACAGGGTCCGCCCGGAGGCGTCCGTGATCGTGGCGGAGATCATCAGCGGCAGGCGGACGCCGGTCTCCTCGGCCACCTCCTCGACGGCCACCACCGCCGCCTTGGCGTTGAGCGTGTCGAACGCGGTCTCCACCAGCAGCATGTCGACGCCGCCCTCCACCAGCCCGCGCACCTGCTCGGCGTAGGCCTCGCGCAGCTCCTCGAAGGTCAGCGCCCGGAAGCCCGGGTCGTCGACGCGCGGCGAGATGGACAGGCTGCGGGTGGTGGGCCCGATGGCCCCGGCCACGAAACGCGGCTGCTCGGGCGTGCGGGCGGTCCAGCGGTCGGCCACCTCCCGCGCCAGCCGCGCGGACTCCCGGTTGACGTCGCGCACGTGCTCCTGGAGGCCGTAGTCCTCCTGGGAGATCGCGTTCGCCCCGAAGGTGTTGGTCTCCACCAGGTCGGCGCCGGCCGCGAAGAAGCGGTCGTGGATCTCGGCGACGACGTCCGGGCGCGTCAGCGCGAGGATGTCGTTGTTGCCCTTCAGGGGCGAGGGGTGCTCCGCGAAGCGCGTGCCGCGGAAGTCCTCCTCCGTGAGGCCGTAGCCCTGGATCTGGGTGCCCATCGCGCCGTCGAGGATGACGACGCGCTCGGTGAGCGCGGAATCGAGGGCGGCGCGGGCGTCGACGCGGGTGGTGGTCATCCCACCGAGACTAACGGCCCCGCGACGGGCGGGCCTGCGGGCGCCCGGTCAGGCGGCGGCGCGCCCCGTCCGCGGCAGCAGCACGCCCACGCGGTCGCCCCCGGCCCGCTCGGCCTCGTCCAGGGCGGCGCGGGCGCGCAGGGCCAGGCCCGCGACCGGCTCGCCGGCGCCCCACGGCGTCAGCCCCGCCGTGCAGGCGCACCCGGACGGCGTCGCCGCCCGCAGGCGGTCGAGCACCTGCAGCGCCACCGGCAGCGACGAGGCGCCCAGGGCGGCGGCGAACAGGTCCGGCCCGACCCGCGCGAGCACGTCACCGGCGCGCAGGGCGTCCCGCCAGGCCGCCGCCGCCCACTGCAGGTCGGTCAGCGCCCCGGGGGAGTGCGGCAGGCGCAGGCGCAGCAGCCCCAGCCAGCGCGGGGCCTCCTCCCGGCCCTGCAGGGCGGGCAGCAGCGACTCCAGCGCGTCCGCGCGGGGGAGCCCGGTGAGGGGGTCCCGGTCGAGCCGGGAGGGGGTGTGGTCGTGCGTGCCGATGCCCCCCCATCGGCAATGTCCCCGGCCGGTATCAGGGGCGGGGCAGGGGCGCGTCCCGGCCTCCCCCGAGGGGGGACGGTGCGTTGACCTCGTCCGCGCTTCCGTCGCACACTCGAACCCGCCGGCCGACGCGCGGCCGGCGCCGGCGACCGCCGCCGCGACCTCCTGGGCGCGTCGCCGGAGACCTCGGGGACGACGGAGGGGGGACGCTGATGGGCCGAGGACGTGCACCGCGGGGCAGGATCGTGCTGCTGTCGGTGGCCGCGGCGCTGTGCGCGCCGGCGGCGGCGACGGGGGCGCAGGACGTCGTGTCGGGGGAGTTCGTCGGGGCGATCCCGAACTCCGACCCCAAGGACGGTCCCGGGGGGCCGGCCGACGAACTCGTGGCGGTGGCCGTGTACGACCCGGCGCCGTCGGGCGTGCGGCAGATCCGGGTCTACATCTGCGACGGCGACGCCATGAGCCCCGAGGGCGACGCGGAGTGGTTCGCCGGGAGGATCCGGGGGGACTCCTTCCGCCTCCGGTCCGCCGACCGTGACGCCCGCGTGACGGGCCGCCTCACCGAGAGGGCCGCGACGGGCGTCATCCGGCTGCCCGACCGGCGCGTGCTCCGCTTCCGGGCCGCCCCCGCCGCGGCCGGCGGCGGGCTCTACGAGATCGCGTTCCTGACCGACGGCACCTACTTCGGCACCTCCGCGGGCGGGTCGACGATCACGGGGCGCGTGACGGAGGAGACCTTCGCCGGGCCGGTCGGGACGCGCCGGGTCCGCGCCCAGGCGAGGACCCTGTCGGGTTTCCGCACCCGGCCCTTCGACATCGTGACGCGCTTCTCGGGAGCCGCGGTGCCGCCCGGTTCCCAGCCCTCGACGGTGGTGCTCCTGCCGCGCGCCGCGGGGATCGCCGGCCGCACCCGGCAGATCAAGCAGACCGGTGGCACGACGACGGAATTCTACGACTGGATCCTGTACTAGCGGGACCGGGACGCGGCGCCACCCGCCGCCCCCGCCCGCAGGGCGCCGCCCCGACGGCGCGGTCCCCGCTCTAGCCTTGGCGCCCCCGACCCAGGACGTGCCCGTGCCCGACGTCGCCCCCGACGCCCTGCGCCCGCCCGACGAGACCCGCCTCGTGCAGGTGGTGATGCCGGAGATGCTCAACCACCACGGCACGTTGTTCGGCGGCCACGCCCTGCGCATGATGGACGTCGCCGGCTTCGTGGCCGCCACGCGGCACTGCCGGCGCGAGACGGTCACGGTGCGCGTGGACGAGGTGGAGTACCTCGCCCCCGTGCGTCACGGCGAGATCGTCGAGGTGGTCGCCCGGGTCGTCGCGACCGGGCGCAGCTCGATGACCGTGCGGGTGGAGATGGTGGCGGAGGAGCTGCTGTCGGGTGAGCGGCGGCTGTGCGGCCGCGGCCGCTTCCGCTTCGTGGCGCTGGACGCCGGCGGCCGGCCGGTACCCGTCCCGCCGCTGGCCGGCGGGGGCGGGGACGCGGCGGGTGACGCCTAGCCCGCGCCCCCGCGGATGCGCTCCACCACGGGCCCGGCGAGGATCGCGGCGAGCACGATCCCGGCGGCGATGTAGCCGAGCACCTCGTTCTCGGTGAACACCCCGGTCAGCCCGAACGGAGCGGCGAGGATGCCCGCGCCGGTGAGCCGGGTGGCCTTCTCGGCGCGGGCGGACATGCGCCGCCTCCCGCCGTCGGCCCCTCCCGCCCGTGCCGCGGACGCGCTCACGCGTCCTCCCCCCGCCGCAGCACCACGGCGGCGTTGTGCCCGCCCAGGCCGTTGTTGGTGGACAGCCCCACGCGCAGCGGGGCGTGCCGCCCCGGCTCCGCCACCAGGTCGACGCCGGCGCACTCCGGGTCGGCCTCGGCGAGGTTGATGGTGGGCGGCAGGACGCCCTCCACGAGGGCCATCGCGGTGAGGGCCGCCTCGATCGCGCCCGTCGCGCCCATGCAGTGGCCGTGCATCGACTTGGTGCCGCTCACGGGGGTCCGCGCCGCGACGTCGTCGCCCAGCACCGCGCGGATGGCGCGCACCTCGGAGGGGTCGCCGGGGCGGCTCGCGCCGCCGTGCGCGTTGATGTAGTCGACCTCCGCGGGGTCGATGCCGGCGTCGAGGATCGCCATCCGCATCGCGCGGGCCTGCGAGGCGCCGGTGGGGTCGGGGTCGGTGATGTGGTGGGCGTCCGCGCTGGCGCCGTAGCCGGCGACCTCGCAGATGACGCGGGCGCCGCGGGCGGCGGCGTGCTCGGCGTCCTCCAGCAGCAGCACGCCGGCGCCCTCGCCGATGAGGAAGCCGTCGCGCTCGGCGTCGAAGGGCCGCCCCGCGCCGCCGGGGTCGTCGTTGCGGTGCGAGAGCACGCGCATCGCGTCGAACCCGGCCACCCAGAACGGGGTGATCATCGCGTCCGCGCCACCGGCGAACACGACGTCCGCGTCGCCGCGGCGGATGATCGACGTGCCGATGCCGATGGCGTCCGTGCCCGCGGCGCAGGCCGTGACCGTGGAGAACACGGGGCCGCGCAGCCCGAGCTGCATCGCCACCATCGCGGACGGCATGTTCAGCATGCTGTGCGGGATCGTGAAGGGGGAGACGCGGTCCGGGCCGCGCTCCAGCATCACCCGGTGGTTCTCCTCGCGCACGGCGCTGCCGCCCGTGCCCGTGCCGATGACGCTGCCGATGCGGCGCCCGTCGCCGTTCACCTGCAGCCCGCCGTCGTCCTGGGCGAGCCGCGCGGCGGCGACCGCGAACCGGGTGGCGGGGTCGGCCCGCCGGGATGTGCGGTGGTCCAGGAACTCGCCGGCGTCGAACCCGCGCGCCTGGCAGGCGATCTTCACGTCCAGGTCCGAGGCGTCGAAGTGGGTGATCGGCGCGCCGCCGGGCGTGCCGGCCGCGGCCGCCCGCCAGACGTCCTCGCGCCCCACGCCGAGCGCGCACACCACGCCGATGCCCGTCACCACCACCCGGCGCCGGCCGTCGTCCGCCCTGCCGCTCACGCCCCGACCTCCGTCAGAAGGAGCACGGCGTTGTGGCCGCCGAAGCCGAAGCCGCTGCAGGCGGCCGCGCCCACCCTGCTCTCGCGGGCGGTCCCGGCGACGTGGTCCACGCCTGTGCAGGCCTCGTCCAGCGCCTCGAGGTTGATGGTGGGCGGGATGACGCCCTCCGCGATCGTCAGCGCCGTGAGCGCGGTCTCCAGCGCCCCGGTGGCCCCCACGCAGTGCCCGTGCATCGACTTGGTCGCGCTCACGGCGGTGCGGGCGGCAACCTCCGGGCCCAGCGCCTCGACGAGGCCCGCGATCTCGGCCACGTCGCCCGCCACCGTGGAGGTGGCGTGCGCGTTCACGTAGTCCAGCTGCTCCGGGGCGAGCCCGGCGCCCCGCAACGCCACCCGCAGCGCCTCGGCCTGCTCGAGGCCGCCGGGCGCCGGCTCGGTGAGGTGGTAGGCGTCGCTGGTGGCGCCGTAGCCGGCGACCTCGCACAGCACGTCGGCCCCCCGCTCCAGGGCGTGGTCGAGGCGCTCCAGCACCAGCACCGCGCCCGCCTCGCCCAGCACGAACCCGTCGCGGTCGGCGTCGAACGGCCGGCTCGCGCCCTCGGGGTCGTCGTTGCGGTGCGACATCGCCTTCGAGGCGTCCAGCCCCGCCACCGCGTACGGGGTGATCGCCGCCTCCGACCCGCCGGCCAGCACGGCGTCGGCCATCCCGCTGCGGACCATGTGCATCGCCTCGCCGATGGAGTGCAGGCCCGTGGCGCACGCGGTGAGCACGCTCAGCATCGGACCGCGCAGGCCGAGCTCGATCGACACCTGGCCGCCGGCCATGTTGGCGATGCTCATCGGCACGGTCACGGGCGACACCCGCTCGGCGCCGCGCTCGATGAAGGTGCGGTGCTGCTGCTCGAACGTCGCGTTGCCGCCGTTGCCCGTGGAGATCACCGTGCCGATGCGCTCCTCGCGGCCGTCGATCGACAGCCCGGCGTCGTCCAGGGCCAGCCGGGCGGCGGTGACCGCCAGCTGGGAGGCGCGGTCCATGCGGCGCATCGCCCGCCGGTCGAGGTGGTCCAGGGGGTCGAAGCCCCGCGCCTCGCAGGCGATCTTCACGGCGTGGTCGCGCGCGTCGAACTGCGTGATCGGCCCGGCGCCCGACCTGCCGGCCACCGCGGCCTCCCAGGCGTCCCGGCGCCCCGTGCCCAGCGGGCACACCAGCCCGACGCCGGTGATCACCACGCGCTCGTGTACGTCCCTCACAGGGCGAGACCTCCGTCCACCTCGAGAACCGTTCCCGTCACGAAGGATGCCGACGGGGAGCAGAGGAAGGCCACCGGCCCGGCGACGTCCTCGGGGTCGCCCAGCCGCCCGAGCGCGGTGCGCCCGAGCAGGGCCTCACGCTGGTCGTCGGCGAGCACGTCCGTCAGGCGGGTGCGGATGAAGCCGGGGGCCACGGCGTTGACGCGCACGCCGCCGGGCCCCAGCTCGCGCGCCAGGCTGCGCACCAGCCCCACCAGCCCCGCCTTGGATGCCGCGTAGTTCGCCTGGCCGGCGTTGCCGTGGGTGCCCACGACCGACGTCAGCGCCACCACCGAACCCGTGTGCCGGTCGCACATCGAGCGCGCGGCGGCCCGGATGGCCGGCACGGCGCCCAGCAGGTTGACCTCGATGGGGATCGACCACTGCGCCGCGTCCATGCGCAGCGCCAGGCCGTCCGCGGTGGTGCCGGCGTTGGCGACCAGCGCGTCCAGGGGCCCGAGGTCCCGCTCGCAGGTCTCCACCGCCCCCTCGACGGAGTCGGGGTCGCGTGCCTCGGCGTGCAGCACGGCCGTGCGCCGCCCCCGCCCGGCGACCGCCGCGGCCGTCGCCTCGCACCCCTCGCGGTCGGCCGCGTAGGTCAGCCCCACGTCCCAGCCGGCGTCGGCCAGGGCGAGGGCGCACGCGGCGCCGATGCCACGGCTCGCGCCGGTGACCAGCGCCACGGGCACGGCTAGGCCCGGCCGGTCAGCGCCCGGATGCTGGGGAGGTCCGAGGGGGCGCCCACGTACAGCACCCGCACGTCCGGGCGGATGCGCCGCACCAGGCCCACCAGCACGCGGCGCGGCCCGAGCTCCACGAAGGAGTCCGTGCCCATGTCGAGGGCGGCGCGGACCGCCTGCGTGAACCGCACCGGGCCGGTGAGCTGCTGGGTGAGGATCTGCCGCACGCGCTCGGTCCCGGCCTCGACGCGCGCCGTCGTGGCGGACAGGAAGGGCAACGAGGGCGCGTGCACGCGGACACCGGTGAGCGCGTCGCGCAGGCGCTCGGCGGCCGGCGCCATCACCGACGAGTGGAACGCCCCGTCGACGTCCAGGAGGCGCACGGTGATGCCGCGGGAGCGGGCCAGGTCGAACAGGCGCTCCATCCCGCGGTGCAGGCCCGACGCCACCACCTGCCCGGGCGAGTTGTAGTTGGCCGGCCACACGTCGCCCGCCTCGGCGCAGAGCGACTCGGCCTCCTCCTCGGTGACGCCCAGGAGGGCGGCCATCTGGCCCGGCACGGCCCGCGCGACGTCGGTGGTCGCCGCGCCCCGCGCCCGCACCAGCCGCAGCGCCTCCGGGAAGTCGAGCGTGCCCGACGCCACGAGGGCCGCATACTCGCCGAGGGAGTGCCCCAGCGTGAGGTCGCCCCGCAGGCCCTCGCCCACGGCCACCCGCCAGGCGGCCACGGAGGTGGTGAGCACGGCGGGCTGGCACACCTCGGTGCTGCCCAGCAGATCGGAGGGCCCCTCGAAGCACACCCGCGCGAGGTCGAACCCGAGTATGTCGCCGGCCTCCTCGAACGTCTCGCGCGCGACCGGGAAGGCGCGCGCCAGCTCGAGTCCCATGCCCACCTGCTGTGAGCCCTGCCCCGGGAACATCAGGGCGGTCTTGCCGGTCTTCGCCCCGTCGTCCTGCTCGGCCATGTGCCTCCCGCCCGCGCCCGCGACCGTCGTGTTCAGGGGACGTTCCCGCGCGCCCGCAGGGGCATTCGCGGGCGACGCCGCATGGTAGCGGGGATGGGGGGGCGCGCAACAGCGCGCGGCGGCCTCAGGGGATCGTGACCGTGACGAACTCGGTGTTGGTGCCGCCGCCGCCGAAGACGCCCGCCACAAGCATCACGACGACGATGATCACGATCGCGGCGACCACGCCCGCGCCGATCAGCAGACGCGTGGTCTGCGGCGAGCGCCGCACGGCCGGGTGCGGGGTGCCCCCGGGCGGGGAGCCGTAGGGGGTGCCGCCGGGCGGGGACCCGTACGGGGTGCCGCCGGCGGGCGACGGCGGGGGCGGCGGGTAGCCGGAGCCGGCGGGCGGGGAGGGCGGCGGCGCCGAGTGGGCGGGCGCGCTCGCCCCCACCACCGTCGCGGCATTGCCCACCGGGGCCCCGGCCACCGTGGCGCGCTCCACCGCGGCGGCGAGCTGGTCGATGAGCTCGACGGACGTGCGCGGCCGGTCGTCCGGGCTCTTGGACAGGCCGCGGGCGAAGACCGCGTCCACCTCGGGACCCAGGCCGGCGCGCCGCCGGGACGCGGGGACCGGCGGCTCGTGCAGGTGGGCGTAGAGCAGCGCGGTGCGGTCGGGCTGGTCGAAGATGGGCCGGCCGGTCAGCACCTCGTAGGCCACCACCGCGAGCGCGTAGCGGTCGGCCGCCGACGTGACGTCCGAGCCCCGGATCTGCTCGGGGGCGACGTACTCGAGGGTGCCCATCCAGACGCCGCTGCTGGTGAGCCGGCTGCCGTCCATCGCGCGGGTGAGCCCGAAGTCGGACAGGTACGCGTGGTCGCCGGGGCCGAGCAGGATGTTGGCCGGCTTGACGTCGCGGTGCACCAGCCCGCGGCCGTGCGCGTAGTCCAGGGCCTGCGCCGTCTGGCGCAGGATCGCGAGGCCGCGCCGGGCCTCGACGCCCGCGCCGCTGCGGACGAGGTCGTCCAGGCTGGGCCCGTCGATGAACTTCATGGCGAGGAACGCCATGCCGTCCGCCTCGCCCGCCTCGTACACCGGGATCACGTGCGGGTGGTCGAGGCTGGCCGCGCTGATCCCCTCGCGCTTGAAGCGCTCCAGGAACGACGGGTCGGCGGAGAGCTGGTGCGAGACGATCTTCAGCGCGACCGGGCGCTGCAGGGCGATCTGCGTGGCGCGGTAGACCACCGCCTGGCCGCCGCGGCCCAGCTCCGCCTCGATGCGGTACCCCTCGATGGTCCGCCCGATCATCCCGCTCATCCGACCGCCCCCCCTGATCCGGCGGCGAGACTAGCACTAGCATCCTCCGATGCCCCCGCCGCCGCTGATCCCCCTGCGCCACCTCTTCGACAACCCGGAGAGGGCCGGCGCCCGCCTGTCGCCCGACGGGCGCACCATCTCCTATCTCGCCCCGCGGGACGGCGTCCTGAACGTCTGGCTCCAGGACCGCGCCGGCGGGGGCGACCGGCCGGTCACCGACGACCGCGACCGCGGGATCCGCTCCTACTTCTGGTCGCGCGACGGGCGGTACCTGCTGTACGCGCAGGACCGCGGCGGCAACGAGGACACCCACCTGTACGTGATCGACCCCGCGCGCCCGGACGTGGCGCGCGACCTCACCCCCTTCGACGGGGTGCGGGCCGGCGTGACGGCGGCCCCCCGCGCCACGCCGCGGCACGTGCTGGTGTCCATGAACCTGCGCGACCGCGCCGTGTTCGACGTCTACCGCGTCACGCTCTCCTCCGGCCGGCGGGAGATGATCGCCCGGAACCCCGGCAACGTGATCGCGTGGACCGCCGACCGGCAGGGCCGGCTGCGGGCGGCCTACGCCCAGACCCCCGCGGGGGACTACGCGATCCTGGTGCGCGACGACGAGGACGCGGAGTTCCGGGTCGTGGCGGAGTACGCCAACGAGGACCGGGGCCTCGTGTTCGGCTTCACCCAGGCCGGGGACCGGCTGTGGGTGGGCAGCGCGCGGGGGTCGGACCTGCTGCGCCTGGTGCTGCTCGACCCCGCGACCGGCGCCGAGGAGCCCGTGGACGCGGACGACGAGGCCGACCTCTCCGGCCCGGTCATCTCCGACCGCACCGGCGAGCTGCTGGCGGCGTTCTACCTGCGCGACCGCGTCGTGGTGCACCCCCACGACGCGCGCTTCGCCCGCGACTGGGAGGCGGTGCGGCGCCTGCACGACGGCGACCCGGTCATCTCGGGCCAGGACGCCGAGGAGACCACCTGGATCGTGGGCTTCGACGACGACCGCGACCCCGGCGCCACGTACCTGTTCGACCGCGGCACCCACGAGGCGCGCTTCCTGTACCGGCCCCGCCCGTGGCTGGAGCCCGGCCACCTGGCGCCCATGCGACCCGTGCGCATCACCTCGCGCGACGGGCTGACGCTGCGCTCCTACCTGACGCTCCCCGAGGGCGTGCCCGCGGAGGGCCTGCCGGCGGTGCTGCTGGTGCACGGCGGCCCATGGGCGCGCGACGCCTGGGGCTTCGACCCGCAGGCGCAGTTCCTCGCCAACAGGGGCTACGCCGTGCTGCAGGTCAACTACCGGGGCTCGACCGGCTTCGGCAAGACGTTCGCCCACGCGGCGGAGCGCGAGTTCGCCGGGCGCATGCACGACGACCTCGTCGACGGCGTGCGGTGGCTGGTGGAGCAGGGGTACGCCGACCCCGCGCGCGTGGGCATCTACGGCGGCTCCTACGGCGGATACGCCGCCCTCGTGGGCGTCACGTTCACGCCCGACCTCTTCGCGGCGGCCGTCTCCTACGTCGGGCCGTCCAGCCTGGTCACCCTGGTCCGCTCGTTCCCCGCGTACTGGCGCCCGCTGCTCAAGAGCACCTGGTTCCGGTACGTGGGCGACCCCGAGGACCCGGACGACCTCGCCGACATGGAGCGGCGCTCCCCGCTCAACCTGGTCGACCGCATCCGGACGCCGCTGCTCGTGATCCAGGGGGCCAACGACCCCCGCGTCACCCAGCGCGAGAGCGACCAGATCGTCGCCGCCCTGCGGGGGCGCGGGGTCGACGTGGAGTACATCGTCAAGGACGACGAGGGCCACGGCTTCGTGAAGCCGGAGAACCGCATGGACGCCTACGCGGCGATCGAGCGCTTCTTCGCACGGCACCTGGGCGGGCGCGCGGACACGGGTGGGTAGGGCCGCCGCCGCCCGCGGCCCCGCCGCGCGGCGCGTCCCCGCACCCGCGCCCTCGCCGCGCCGGTGGACCGTCCTGGCGGCCGCCATGGCCGCGCAGGCCGCCGCGTCCGCCCTGCCCCTCGGGCTCCCCGCGCTCGGCCCGCACCTGCGCGACGCGCTCGGGCTGTCGCTGCCGGCCCTGGGCGCACTGCTCGCGGCCCCCACGGCGGGGCTCGCCCTGACGACCTTCGCGTGGGGCGCGCTGTCGGACCGCCTCGGCGAGCGGCGGGTGCTGGTCGCCGGGCTCACGCTGTCGGCGGCGCTGCTGGTGGCGGCGAGCACGGTCACCGCGTCGGCCCTCGCCCTGGGGCTGCTGCTGGTGGCGGCCGGTGCCGCGGGCGCGTGCGCCCCGGCCGCCAGCGGGCGGGCGGTGGTCGCATGGTTCCCGAGCGGCGAGCGGGGCCTGGCCCTGAGCCTGCGGCACACGGCGCCCATGGCGGGCGGGGCGCTGGGCGCCGCGATCCTCCCGCTCGCGGTCGCCCTCGGCGGCACCGGCTGGGCGATGGCCGCGCTCGCCCTGCTGTGCGCGCTCGGCGCGCTGGCGGCGTGGGGCGTGGTGGCCGGGGACGCCGCCCCGCCCCCCGGCGTCGCCCCGGCGGCCGCCCCCGCCGCCCGGCATCCGGCGAGCGACCGGACGGTGTGGATGCTGGCCGCCGCCGGCGGGCTCGTCGTGATCGCGCAGGCCGCGCTGCTGCGCTTCCAGTCGGCCTACCTGCATGACGACCGGGGCTGGTCGGAGGCCCGCGCGGCCTCGGTGCTGTCGGTGACCCTGCTGTCGGCGGCCGGCCTGCGGGTGCTCGCGGGGGTGTGGTCCGACCGCCGGGCACGGCGCGTGGGCGTGCTGCGCGACCAGGCGCTTGCCGCCGCCGTGCTGCTGGCGGCCGTCGGGCTGCTCGCCGGCATGCCCGCCGTGCTGGCGGCCGCGCTGCTGGTGGTCGCCACCGCCCTGACGATGGCGGGCAACGGGGTGGCCTACGCCGCGGTCTCGGACGCCGCGCCGCTGCGCACCGGGGCGGCGCTCGGGCTGTACTCGACCGTGCTCATCGTGCTGGTGACCGCCGCGCCGCCCGCGTTCGGGCTGCTGGCCGACGCGGTGCCGCTGGGGCGCGCCTTCGGCCTGCTCGCGGTGTTCCCGCTCGGGGGCGCCCTCGTCCTCGTGGCGCTGGCACGGCGTGCCCGCCGCCCCGGCGCGCTCGACTAGGGTGGGCCCGTGCTGCACCTGCTCGAGTTCCCCGCCGACGACCCCGACCGCGCCCGGCGCTTCTGGGAGGGCCTGCTGGAGACCCCGCTCGCGCCGCGTGACGCGCAGCAGGGCCAGGGGTGGCAGACGGCCGGCGCCGGGCCGGCGATCGGGCTGCACGCGCGGGGCGCGGGTCCCGGCGACCGGTTCTCGCTGCCCTACCTGGCCGTGGCCGACATGGACGCGGCGCTCGCCCGCGTCCGCGACCTGGGCGGGGAGGTGATCCACCCGGGCGCCCGGTTCGCGGTGTGCCGCGACTCGGAGGGGACACCCTTCGGGTTGGCCCTCGCGCCGGAGTGAGCGGCGGGCACCCGCCCTCGGCCGGCCCGGAACCCCCGTGGCGCGGTCCCGGCGACGGCGTCGCGGGCGGGCCGGTGTACGCCCAGCCGGTGCTGGTGCGGCGCGACGACCTGATGGTGGTCGCGCGCGACGTCGTCGCCTACCCGTGGGCCCTCGGCTTCTCGCTGCACCTCGTGTGGCCGGGCGGCGAGCGGTGGCCCGGCGGGCCCTGGAGCCGCAGCTGGGACGCGCCGCCGGAGCGGGGCGACCTGCGCGTGTGGGTGGAGCGGGCCGACGGCGTCCGCGTCGAGGAGGCCGGGCCGCGCCCCGGGGAGGCGGCAGAGGCGCCCGGCCAGCCCCTCCTGGTCCCGCGGGGCGCCCGGTCGGACGGGGCGGCGGACTGGGTGCAGGACTACTGGCTGTGGCCGGAGCCGCCCCCCGGCGACGTGGTGATCGGGCTGTGGTGGCCCGATCGCGGCGTCCCGGAGAGCCGGGCCGCCATCACCGCCCGGCAGATGGAGCAGGCGCGGGGGCGCATCATCGACCCGTAGGCACCCGGGCGTGGCCGGGGCTCAGCCCCGGATGTCGGCGTGCGTCCCGATCGCCCCGGTCGCGTCCCACCCGTGCCAGCGGTCCACGCGGATGCGCGCGATGACCCGCGGGGACTCCCGGTCCGGGTAGGGCGCGCCCGTGTAGTGCACGGCCAGCCGGTCGATCACCCGCAGGCCCTCGTCCGGGCCCATCCCGGTGACCTCGCCGATCAGGCTGACGTGGCGGTACCAGTCCTCCCCGTCGAGCACGGTGAGCGCCACCGCCGGGTTGCGCTCCAGGAACCGGATGCGCAGGCGGCTGTGGTCCATGCTCAGCAGCACGCCCCCGTCCGTCCAGGCGTACCAGGTGGCCACCGTGTGCGGGGTCCCGTCCGCGCGGACGGACGCGAGCACGGCGGGGTTGGGGCGCTCGAGCAGCGGGTGCAGCGAGGCGGGCACCGGGGCGGCGGGCATGGGGGCTCCTCTTCGGCGGTCGGCGGACGCGCGGAGGCTACCCCCCGCCCCGGCGGCGCCCCCGGCCCCCTACACCTGCACCGTGCTGACGCCGGCGGCGTCCTTGGCCACCCGCAGGCTCGCCCCGAGGCGCTCCGCCACCCCGGGCAGGTGGGTGATGACCGCGATCAGGCGCCCCTCGCCCGCCAGGCGCTCCACCCCCGCCAGCGCCTGCTCCAGCGAGTCCGCGTCGAGGGTCGAGAAGCCCTCGTCCAGGAACAGGCAGTCCAGCCGCCCCCCGGATTCCGCCGCGATGTCGGCCAGCCCGAGCGCGAGCGCCAGGCTCGCCAGGAAGCGCTCGCCGCCGGACAGCGTCGAGGGTGAGCGGGTGCGCTCGCCGCGGCGCACGTCCACCACCTGCAGGGGGTCCTTGCCCGTGCCGGCGAACCGGTAGGCGCCGTGCGACAGTTCCTGCAGGCGCACCGACGCCCCCGCGGCGAGCCGCTCGCCGAAGCGCCCCAGCAGGAAGCGCGGGAAGCCGTCGGCGCGCAGGTCGCGGGCCACCTGCCCGTGCAGGGACGCCTCCCGCCGCGCCGCAGCCGCCTGCGCGTGGAGGTCGCGGGCCTGTGCGGCCGCGGCGGTGACCGCCGACAGGGTCCCGCGCGCCGCCTCGTGGGCGGCGTCGGCGGCACGCAGGGCGGCCGGCAGGGCGGCCGCGTCCGTCAGGCCCAGCGGCGACCCCCGTTCCGCGAGCGCCCGCTCCGCCTCCTCCCGCGCCGCGCCGGCCTCCGCGGCCTCGGCCGCCGCCGCGCTCGCGATGCCCTCGGCGGCCTCCCGCAACCGCACGCAGGCGGCGAGGAACGCGGCGGCGTCCGGCCCGTCGGCCGGCGGCGGCAGGCCCGCGACGGCCGCCGCGCGCCCGGCCGCGCCGCGGAGCCGGGTGAGCTCGCCCGCCTCCAGCGCGGCGAGGGCGGCGCGCGCGGCGCGCTCCCGCTCGGCGGCCGCGTCGCGGGCGCGTCCCGCCTCCTCCGCGGCCGCCTCGGCCGCCGCGACCTCCTCGCGCGCCGCCGCCAGGGCCGCCCCCGGGTCGGCCGACGCCCCCCACAGCCCCAGGCGCTCGCGCGCCTCCCGCTGCTCGTCGCGCAGCTCGGCCAGCCGGCGCTCGCCCGCCGCCCGCGCCCCCTCGGCCGCCCCCACCTCGCCCCGCGCCGCGGCGTACGCCCGGCGCTCCTCCTCCAGCGCGGCGGCGGCCGCCTGCACCGCCGCCTCGGCGGCGGACAGCCGCGCCTCCAGGTCGCCGTCGGGCGCCCCGTCCAGCGCCGCCCGCGCCGCCTGCGCGCGCGCCGCGGCCACGCCGTGGTCGGCCTCGGCCCGCTCCCGCGCCGCCGCCGCGCGCGCCCGAATCGCGGCCGCCTCGCGCTCCCGGCCGCGCGCGCCGTCGAGGTCCCGCACCAGCGCCACGAGGTCGGCCACCGCCTGCGCGGGGGCCTCCGCGCCCACGGTCCCGCCGCACACGGGGCAGGGGTCTCCGGGTGCGAGCCCGGCCCGCACCGCCCGCGCGTGGTCGTGCACCACGGCCCGCTCGTGGGCCCGCTGCGCCTCCTCGCGGGCGGCCACGGCGGCGTCGTGCGCGTCCCCGGCGGCCGCCAGCGCCCGGCGCGCCCCGGCGAGGGCCTCGGCGGCCTCGGCCTCCGCCCGCCGGGCATCCCGGGCGGCGGCGACCCGTGCGCGTGCCTCGAGGGCCGCCGTGTGCTCCTGCGCCCGGGCGGCACCCCGCGCCTCGGCCTCCGCGAGGGCGCGCCGGCACGACTCCAGGTGCTCCCCCGTCGCGACCAGCGCACGCTCCTGCGCGGGCAGGGCCGCGGCCAGCCGGGCGAGGGCGTCCGCGCGCCCGGCCAGCCCGGCGAGGTCGGCGGCCGTGCCGCCGTGGCGCATGCGCAGCAGCTCGCGCGCCGCCACGGCCCCCTCGTGATCGCGGGCGGCGGCCTCCCGCGCGTCCTGGGCGGCGGCGACGCCCGCCGCGGCGGCCCCCAGACGCGCCGACAGGTCGCGGCACGCGGGGGCGTCCGGCAGCAGCGCGGCCGCCTCGGCCGCCGTCGCCGACCGTGCACGCGCCGCCGCCACCCGCGCGGCGTGCGCGGCCGCCCGCTCCGCGTGGGGGCGCAACGCCCGCACGGCCCCCCGGCGCGCGGACGCCGCCCGCGCCGACCGTGCCGCCGACCAGCGGGCCGCCGCGTCGTGCGCCGGCAGGGCGTCCACGGCGCGGTCGAGGCCCCCCGCCCGCCCCTCCGCCGCGCTCTGCGCGCGCAGCGCGGCCTGCCGCGCGCCCTCCAGCGGCGCCACCGCGAACAGCTCGCGCAGGATCGCGTCGCGCTCGCGGGGCTGCGCCCCGAGGAAGCGCGCGAACCGGCCCTGGGCCAGCAGCACGGCGCTGGTGAACGCCTCGAAACCCAGCCCCAGCAGCGACCGCAGCCGGTCGTCGACGCCCTCGTCGATCGTCTGCAGCGCGACCCCGTCCCCGTCCTCCAGGCGCTCCAGCACCCGGGCGGGGTCGGGCGCCTTCGGCCCGAACCGGCGGGTCACGCGCCACACCTCGTCGCGGAGGGCGAACGTGAGCCGCACCTCGCCGTGGTCGGCGCGCAGGGTGAGCAGGTCCCCCGACCGCGCCGTCTCGGGGGTGCGCCCGTAGAGGGCGAACGCGATCGCGTCGAGCAGCGACGTCTTGCCCGCGCCCGTGTCGCCGCCGATGACGACGAGGTCGTAGGGCGTCCAGTCGACGGTCTCGCGGTCGTAGGAGCGGAAGTGCACCAGCTCCAGGCGCAGCGGCCTCATACGCCCTCGCCCTCCCGCTCCGCGGCGGCGACGGCGGCGGCGAACGCCGCCCCCAGGTCGGGGGGCAGCGGCCGGCCCTGCACCGCGTACCACTCGGCGTACCGGTCGCCCAGCGACAGCAGCGGCCCGCCGCCGTCGCCCCCGCCCTCCGCGCCGCCGAGGTGGTCGCCGGGAGGGGTCAGGGCGGCGTAGCGCGGTTCCACCCGCAGGGTGCCCGGCACGGCCTCGCGCACCTGCCGCACCAGGTCGAGCACCGGCCCGTCCAGCTCCACCTCACACAGGAACCAGGCCGACGGATGCGCGGACGCCAGGTCCGCGAGGCGCTCCAGCGGCGCGCGCAGCCGCACCAGGGGACGCGCCGCCACGAGCGGCGCCGTCCGCACCTGCGTCCGCTGGGCGGCGACCTCCACCACGCAGGTGGCCTTGCCGTGCGCGTCCTCGGAGAAGTCGAGCGCCATCGGGCTGCCCGCGTACCAGCCCGGCGCCGCCACGCGCGGTATCGCCTGCGGGCGATGCACGTGCCCGAGGGCCAGGTAGTCGAGGTCGGTCGGCAGCGCCGCGGGCGAGACCGCGTACGTGATGCCCATGGTGAGCTCGCGCTCGCCCCCGCCCGCCACCGCGCCGTCCACCATGAGGTGGCCCACCAGCACGGCGACCCCGCCCTGCGCGTCGCGCAGCCCCCGCAGGCGGTCCGCGTAGCCGCGCAGCAGGCTGCCCACCACCTCGGCGTAGCGGAGCTTGGCCGCGTCCTCGTGCGTGCCGAGGTCGGACGCCATCCCGCGGGGGCTGGGCCAGGGCAGCAGCGCCGCGTGCAGGGGGCCGGCGGCCGTCTCCACCGTCACCACCGCGTCGGCGGCGGCGCCCACGCGGCTGCGCACGTGGATGCCCCGGGCCCGCAGGAACGGGGCGAGCGCCGCCCACAGGTCGGGGTCGTCGTGGTTGCCCGTCACCACCAGCACCGGCGCGACGTCGGCCAGGCCCCGGAGGGCCGCCAGGCAGTCCTCCAGCGCCGTCGCGTCCACGAGGCGGCGGTCCAGCAGGTCGCCCGCGACCAGCACGGCGTCCACGGACTCGCGCCGCGCGGCCGCGACCACCTCGTCCAGGGCGGCGCGCGCCTCCTCGCGCCGGTCCTGGCCGTAGAGGCGCTTGCCCAGGTGCCAGTCGCCGGTGTGCAGCAGCCGCACGGCGGCTACCGGAACATGGCGACCACGTCCTCCTCGCTGCGCGTCTCGGCGGCCTCGCCGCCGGTGGTCGCCCAGGGCGGGAACGGGATCTCCAGCGTCAGCGGCGCGGGCACGCTGGGCTGGCTCAGCATCACGCGCCCCTGCATAAGCAGGCGGGCGCGGGCGCGCGCCGCCGGCCCCAGCCAGCCGTACTCGCTGCGCTCGGCCTCGGCCGGGTCGAGGCGCCCGCTGATGCGGACCGCCGCGTTCTGCGTGACCTCCGGCGCCACCAGCGAGGCCTGCTGCTGGGCGCCCACCAGGATGACGCCCAGCGACCGCCCGCGCTGCGCGATGTCGATGAGGGTGTCCTTGATGGGGGAGCTGCCGTCCCGCGGGGCGTACTTGTTGAGCTCGTCCAGCACCACGAACTCGATCGGGTCGCGGCTGCCCGCCTCCTTGGCGGTGAAGGTCTGCGCCAGCAGGGTGCCCACCACGAACCGCTGGGCGAACTCGTGCAGCCGGGTGAGGTGCACGACGGCCACCGGGGGCTCGTCGCGGGCGGCGTCGCCCCGGGGGATGGCCTGCGCGTCGGAGCGCACCAGGCCCCGCAGTCGCCCGGCGGCCGACTGGAGCCGCCGGGTGAACGCGCTCACGGTGCCCGGGGCCGCGTTGCCCACCCAGGCGCGGCCCTCGGGCGCGCGCAGGAGCTCGTCGTCCGACAGCAGGTCGACCAGGTGGTCCACGAGCGACTCGAGGTCGTGGAAGGGGTCGGCGGCGAGCTCGGAGGGCGCGCGCGCCGGCCGCCGCTCGGGGGCGCCGGGCTGGGGACCGGCCATCAGGCCCAGCGCCCCCGGGTGACCGTCGACGGGCACGGCGCGCCGCAGCAGCTCGCCCCGCACGCGCTCCTCCACGAACGAGAGCTGCGAGCGCATGTCCGCGGCGTCCGTGAAGCAGAACCGCAGCAGGCCCTCCAGCGCGAAGCGCCACGGCGTCCAGCCGAACACCCGCACGCCCTCCTTGCGCGACTCGCAGTCGGGCAGGCCGGTGCCGTCGCGCCGGGGCGGGGCCCAGAAGCCGACGTCGGGGAAGCCGCCCGGGCTGTCCAGGCCGAGCGCCCGCCACCGGGCGTCCAGGTCCGCGCGGTCGGGCCGCTCCGCGTACCGCCGGTTGTCGCGGTCGATGTGGAGCAGGTCCTCGCCCTTGACGTTGAACACCAGCACGCGCACGCGGCGGCGCATCTGCGGGTGCTCCAGCAGCAGGCGCACCAGGGCGAGCGCGGTGGAGGTCTTGGTGGCGACGCCGCTGATGCCCGAGATGGAGACGTGGCCGCCCTTGGTGCCGTCCAGGAAGTCGAGGTCGAGCTGGATGGGCTCGCCGTCGCGGCCCAGCCCCAGGGCGAGGCGCCGGCTCATGGTGTCCTCGTACAGGGCGCGCTCGCGTTCGGCGCCCCGCGCGCGCCGCACGGCGCCGCCGGGATGCGGGGCGATCCACCGCTCGGGGTCCACCCGCACCACCTGCACCTCGGCGGTGCGCACCAGCTCGCCGGGCATCTGCCCCGCGGCGTACACCATCGTGTCGGAGGGCAGGCTGGCGCCCTCGATCTGCGCGTAGCTCTCCGTGACCATGCCGTAGGTGGTGACGGCCCCGCCGGGGTCGTCCGTGGTGACCGCGACCAGGTCGTCCACCTGCAGGCTGGCGCCGTCCGCCACGCCGATCTGGAACAGCTGGCTGCTGGCCGCCTGGTGGCCGAGCACCACCCCCACCCCGTCGCCGGCACCCGGCGGGGTCACGCCGCCACCACCTGCAGGGCCGGCCGCACGGCCGCCTGCTCGAGGGTGGCCCCGCCCGCCGCGATGCGCAGCGCCCGGAAGGCGAGCCGCCGGTCGCCCAGCCGGTGGCGGAGCCGGCCCTCCAGCGCCATCACGGGCATCAGGTTCTGGGGCGCGCGCGGGTCGCGGTGCGGGCGGCCGGCGTACCGCGGCAGCGCGGCCGCCGCGCGATCGGCCATCCGCCGCGCCGTCTCGAGCCCGAAGGCGCGGGCCACCTCGCCGCGCAGCACGCCCGACCAGCCCGCCTCCCCGACCCCGGGCAGCCGCTGGTACCAGCTGAACCGGTCGTCGCCGATCGCGAACAGGGGCGTGCGCTGCCCCACGCGCAGGGCGGCCACCACCTGGGCCGGCTCCCCGTCCAGGTACTGCGCGTGGTGGCTCTTGACCGCGCCGATCACCGGGCCGCGGGGGTCGCGCAGGAACGAGAGGCGCCCGTCGAGCACCACCAGACGCTCCGGGGACGCCCACCGCTCGGCCACGTCGCGCTCCAGGTGGCGGCGCGCGTCGGCCACGCGCTCGGCGAGCGCGTGCGGGTCGCGGTCGGACCCCGTGCGCGCGTCCCACCGGAACGAGCCGACCGGGGGCAGCAGCAGGCACCGCTCGCCCTCCGTGACCACCTCCCGGCGCACGCGCAGGTCCTCCACGCGGGCGTCGTCCCCGTCGGCGACCACCGCGCCGGCGCCGATCGCGAAGGCCACCCCCGACAGCGGCGGGCCCCCGTCCGGCGGGCTGACGCTGAGCCACGCCTCCACCTGCTGCACCCCGTCGACGAACACCAGGGGTCCGGGCGGGGGAGGGGGCGGCGTGAGCGGCGCCCACGCGACGGGCTCCACGTCCGTGCGCACGATGGAGGTCTGCCGCTCGCGCGGGTCCATCGCCGGCCCGTAGGTCGGATCGGACACCTGCACGGCGAGCGGGGCGCGGGGCTCCATGCGACCCACCATAGTCAGGGGGGCGGACGGGCACCCCGCGGCGCCCCGCACGCGGTGCACCCGTGTCATCCTCCCGGCTCAGATCGCGACCCCCGAGGCCGACACCGACGTCGGTCCACATGCTCCCGGAGGCCCAGGTGTCGAGGAAACTCATCGTGGGGGTGGTCGTCGCCGCGCTGGCGGTGGTGGCCGTCCTGGTCGGCGTCCAGCTCCTGTCGGGCGACGACGCGCCCACCAGCGCCGCCGACTTCGAGGGGCGCGAGGACGTCACCGCGCTGCTGCGGGGCGTCCCCCAGAACGGCCCCGTGCTCGGGAGGCCCGACGCCCCGGTGACCATCGTCGAGTACATCGACTACAAGTGCCCGATCTGCGCCGACGCCAGCGAGACGCGCGTCCCGGAGCTGATCGAGAAGTACGTCCGCACCGGCCAGGTGAAGCTGGAGCTGCGGCCGATCGCGTTCCTGGGTCCCGACTCCGAGCGTGGCGCCCTCGCGGGCGAGGCGGCCGCGGAGCAGGACCGGATGTGGCACTTCACGGAGCTCCTGCTGCGGAACCAGGGCCCCGAGACCGAGGAGTGGATCACCGACGAGGTGGTGCTCGGCGCGGCCGAGGCGGCCGGCCTGGAGCGGGCGCGCTTCGAGGAGGCCTTCCGCGGCGACGCCGTGGTCGACCGCTACGTGCGGGCCCGCGAGCAGGCGGGGCGGGACTCGGTGACGGGCACGCCCTTCTGGGTGATCGACGGCCCCGGGCAGGACGCCTCGTTCTCGGGCAACCAGCCGCTCAGCCGCTTCGACGAGGCCATCGCCGCGGCCCGCGGGGGCGCGGACTGAGCACGGCCTCCCGTGCCCGGGGGACGGACCTCCCCCGGGCACCGAGGGCCTGAGCGCGGCGCCCGCGCCCTAGCGGTGCCCGCGGGGGAGGACGCGGCCGAGCAGCCAGTCGCGCCAGGCGTCCAGGCCCCGGTCGTCGACCGCCGCGGCGGTCGCGAACACGGCGAGATCGGGCGAGGCCCGCCGGAGGCGCTCCGACTGGGCGTCCAGGTCGAGGCCGGGCGGCGCCTCGTCCATGCGGGTGACCACCACGCCCTGCGCCTCACGCACGTCCGCCGCGTCCAGCGACGCGAGCTCCGGCGCCGGCACGACGGCCACCTGCACGTCGCCGCCGGGCACCCCGCGTTCCCCGGGGCGCCGGTCGCGGTCCTCCACCAGCACCACCTGCACGTCGCCGAGGGCGCGGACGCTGTCCTGCAGCCCGCGGCGGAAGGCGGCCGCCGGGTCGTTGATGGCGGGCACCCCGCCCAGCTCCGTCCGGGTCGGCGGGCTGCCCGCCGGGCCGTCGGCCCGCACCACCGCGGCCTCGCAGGCGCGCAGCAGGGGGATGGTGCGCAGCAGCAGCGTGCTCTTGCCCGCGCCGGCGTCCCCCGTGAGCACCACCACGACCGGGCTCTCGGCCGGCCGCGCGACCCCGTGCGCGAGGGCGCTGCGGACGATGCCGAGCACGTCCGTGCGGGTGAGCATCCCCACCGGGCGGCCCTCCTCGAACGCCACGGCCGCCTCGCTGCCCGCCACGATCTCGCGGACCGCCTCCTCGGCGTCGGCGTCCGGGCGGGTCTGGTGCACGGACTCGGGCCCCAGGAGCACCATCGCCCCCTCCTCGGTGGCGAGCCAGAGGCCCACCAGCCGGTCCCCGTCCATCAGCGGCAGGTGCCGCACGCGCGCCGCGTCCACCAGCCGCCGCAGCTCCGACGGGGGCACCTCGGGCGTCACCACGAGCGGGCGCCGGGTCATGATCTGGGAGAGCCTCACGAGGGCTGCGCCTCCGCCATCGCCGCCGACCCCCCGTACGACACCGGCGGGCGCACCAGCAGCACGGCGCACGGGGCGTGGTAGGCGAGGTACGAGGCGAAGCCGCCCAGCACCACGCGCTGCACCCGGCCCCGGTGGGCCGCGGCCACCAGCAGGTCGCAGCCCGACTCCAGGGCCCAGTCGCACACGGCGACGGGCGGGTAGCCCTCCAGCAGCACCGGCTCCGCCCCGGGCACCTGCTCCGCGCGCTCCTGCAGCCACCGGGCGGAGGCCTCGGCCAGGTCGCGCGGGTCGGGCACCATCGCGCCGCCCATGCCCGCGAAGACCAGCGGCTGGGGCGCCGCGTAGACCAGGCTCAGGCGCGCGCCGTCGGACCCGCGCAGGCGCACCGCCTCGTCCACGGCGCGGTCGGACGCCTCGGAGTCGTCGATGCAGCACGCGATGTGCCGGTACGGCGCCGCCATCTGGACCTCCCTGGTGGGATGGGACCGCGGCCCGGTCCCGTCGCTGTCGCCCCCGGCGCGGCCCGGGACACCGGGGCGTTCCCGGCCCCGGCCACCACTATGCCTCGCGCGGCGGGGCGAGGGCGTCGAGCAGGATCTCCACGTGCACGCCCCTGCGGTGCTCGCGCAGCCCCAGCGCCCGGGCGGCGGCCCGCAGCGCGGCGTTGGCGGGTGCCACCTCGGCCACCAGCGCCCGCGCGCCGTGACCTGCGGCGTCCCGGCCGAGGCACGCCAGCAGGCGCGCCGCCGTGTCGCCCAGGCGGAAGCCCTCGGCGACGGCCAGGGTCACGGACGCCCGCTCCGGCCCGGCCGCGCGCCACGCGGCGACGCCCACCAGCCGGGCCCCCGCCTCGGCCACCACGCCGTGGCCGCCGGCGAGCTCCTGTCGCAGGGCCGCCGCGAGGGGCGGCACGTGCGCGTGGCGCACGTCGCTGCGGACGGCCCCGAGCTCGGTGAGCAGGCCGTCGATCGCGGGGGCGTCGGCCGGCCGCGCGGGGCGCACGCCGATGCCGGGGGACGCCTGGGGAACGGGGGGCGGGCTCACGGGACTCACACCGGCATGGTCGTCGATGCCGGCCGGGGGCGACACCGCACGAACTGCGGCACCCCGGTGCGGGCTTCCCGCGGACGGCCACGGCGCACGGCCGCGGCGCCCGCGGTCAGCGCTCGTCCAGCAGGCCCGCGTCGAGGGCGTGCCGCACCATCGCGGCACGGGAGTCCGCGCGGAGCTTGGTCATCACGTGCGCCCGGTGGCTCTCGACCGTCCGGACGCTGACCACCAGCTCCTGCGCGATCTCCTGGTTGGTGTAGCCGAGGGCCAGCAGCCGCAGCACCTCGCGCTCGCGGGGCGACAGCTCGTCCACCGGCCCGGACGCGCCCGCCGGCTGCGCCATCTTGGCGCCGAGGCTCGGGTGCAGGTACCGCTCCCCCTGCGCCACGGCCCGCAGCGCCCGCACGAGCTCCTCGTCGGCGGCGGTCTTCACCAGGTAGCCGCTGGCGCCCGCGGCGAAGGCCCGCCGCACGTCGTCGGCCTCGTCGTGCATGGACAGCACCAGCACCCGGACGCCGGGACGCCGTTCCACGATGCGCGAGGCCCCCTCGAGCCCGCCGATGCCGGGCATCTGCAGGTCGAGCAGCACCACGTCCGGCTGCGTGCGCTCCAGCCCCCGGATCGCCTCCTCGGCGGTGGACGCCTCGCCCACGTACTCGAGGTCGTCCTCCTTGTCGAGGAGCAGCCGCAGTCCCGACCGCAGGACGGCGTGGTCGTCCACCACGAGCACGCGCACGGGCCCGGTCACCCACCCACCTCCACGTCGACGATCACCGCCGCGCCCGCCCCCGGCGCGCTCTCGATCCGCAGCCCCCCGCCGAGCAGCTCGACCCGCTCGCGGATGCCCCGGATCCCCAGGCGCCCGGTGGGCGTGGCGGGGTCGAACCCGCGGCCGTCGTCCTCCACCACGACGCGGATGCGGCCCCCGTGGTGGCTCATGACCACGCTCACCTGCCCCGCCCCGGCGTGCCGGGCCACGTTGGTGAGCGCCTCCTGGACGACCCGGAAGAGCGCGATCTGGATCTCCTCGGGCAGGTCCTCGGGGATCCCCTCGACCGCGACGTCCACGGCCATGCCCGTGGCCTCGCGCAGCTTGGCCGCCTGCCGCTCGATGGCGCTCGCCAGGCCGTGCTCACGGAGCCCGGAGGGACGCAGGTCGGTGGCGAGGCTGCGCAGGTTCCCCGAGACGCCGTTCAGCATCTGCCGCAGGTCGGCCAGCCGGGCGCGGCCGTCGGCGTCCAGGTGGTCGTCCAGCAGCCGCAGGTTCAGGGCGAGGGCCGTCAGCGACTGGCCGGCCTCGTCGTGCAGCTCGCGGGCGATCCGGGCGCGCTCGGCCTCCTGCGCCTCGATCGTCTGCCGCAGGCCCTCGGCGGCCGCCGAGGCCCGCGCCTCGGCGGCCTGCACCTTGGCCGACTCCCGCAGGCGGGCGCGCTCGGCGGCGAAGGTCTCCGCGTTGGCGATGGCGATCGCGGCCTGGCTGGCGAACAGCGACAGCACCCGCCGCCCGCCCTCCTCGATCGGGAAGCGGGTCACCGCGGCAAGGGCTCCCACCGTGTCCCCGCCGAGCTCCAGGGGCTCCACCTCCACCGTGCTCGCGCCGAGCGTCTCGGCGAGGTGCGCGGCCAGCCGGGCCGGGTCGGCCGGCGCGACGATGTCCTCGAGCACCAGGGCGTCCACGCCGTGGGCGTACCGGAAGCGCATCCCGCCCCCGTCGTCCACCACCGCGACGGCCATCGTGTCGGCGCCGATCAGGCGCCGCGCGCGCCGCACGATCAGCGGCAGCAGTTCGTCCAGGTCGAGCGTGGAGAGGATCGCCCGGGCGACCTCCTGCACGCTGCGCATCTCGTGCCCGCGGCGCCGCTCGGCCTCGTACCGCCGCGCGTTGGCGATCGCCACCGCGGCCTGCGCGGCCAGGGTCAGCGCGATCCGCTCGTCCTCCTCCGTGAACGAGCCCCCGGACGCCTTCTCGGTGAGGTACAGGTTGCCGAAGACCTCGCCCCGCAGCGCGATCGGCACCCCCAGGAAGCTCTCCATCGGGGGGTGGTTGGGGGGGAAGCCGCAGGAGCGGGGGTCGGAGCTGATGTGGTCCAGCCGCACCGGCCGGGGATCGCGGATGAGGAGGCCCAGCAGGCCGTGCCCGCGCGGCTCGGGCCCAATGGCGTCCCGCTCCCGCGCGTCCAGCCCGCTGGTGATGAAGCTCTCCAGGCCGTTGCGGTCGCGGTTCAGCACGCCGAGGGCGGCGTAGCGCGCCCCGAGCACCTCGCGCGCGACCTCCACCAGCCGCCCCAGCACCTCCTGGAGGCTGCTGCGGGAGGCCAGGTTGATGCCCGCCTCCACGAGCCGCTCCGCCGTCGCGCGCGCATGGTCGCCCCGGGCGCGCTCGCCGGCGATGCGCAGCGCGAGACCCCCGGAGCGGGCCACCACCGCGAGGACGCGCAGGTCGTCCGGGTCCGGGGGGTCGGCCGTGAGGACGCCGCCCACCACCACCATCCGCCCGTCCTCGGCCTCGGCGGGCACCAGCGCCACCCGGCGTCCGTCCGGCGTGCTCAGCAGGCGGACGGCGTCCTCCCCCCGCGCGTCCGCCACCGGCGGGTCCCCCTGCAGGGCCGGTCGCTCGCCCAGCCCGGGGGCGGAGGCGGCGAGCACCACGAGGGCGCCGTCCTCGACGACGCCGAGCAGGGCGGGCTCCAGCGGGCACGCCTCGGCGGCCAGGCGCACGAGCAGGTCACGGATCTCGGGCACGGACGCCCCGTCGGCGGCCGACTCGCACAGTTCCAGCACGCGCGCGACCGGATGGGGAGCGGCCGCGGACGTGGGGCGCAGGCGGTCCGAGGTGCTCACGGCGGAAAGGGTAATCGCCCCGGCGGCAACCCTCCATGCCGCCGTGCGGCTAGGCGACCTCCGCGCCCTCCAGCGCCTCCGCGACCGCGCCGTTGACGATCTCGCCGTGGCGCACGTTGAGCCCCCGCGCCAGCCCCGGGTCGTCGCGCAGCGCCGCCCCGAGCCCCGCGTCGGCGAGGCGCAGCACGTAGGGGAGGGTGGCGTTCGCGAGCGCCGCGGTCGCGGTGACGGGCACCGCCGCCGGCATGTTGGCGACGCAGTAGTGCACCACCCCGTCCACCAGGTACACCGGATCGCTGTGCGTCGTGGGCCGGGTGGTCTCGATGCACCCGCCCTGGTCCACCGACACGTCCACGATCACGGCGCCCCCGCCCATCGACCGGACCATGTCCGCGGTCACCACCCGCGGGGCCCGCGCGCCCGGCAGCAGCACGGCGCCGATCACCAGGTCCGAGTCCGCGACCGCCTCCGCCACCGCAAGCCGGGAGGCGTACAGCAGGGCGACGCGCTCCCCCAAAGGGGTCATCTCCAGGTCCCGCAGGCGCGCCGTGTCGCGGTCCAGGAGGGTGACCCTGGCCCCCATCCCCGTGGCCACCTGCGCGGCGCGCGTGCCCACGATCCCCGCGCCGATCACCGTGACCCGGGCGGGGGCCACCCCGGCGACGCCGCCCAGCAGCACGCCCCGCCCGCCGTGGGGGCCCTCCAGGTGGTGCGCCCCCGCCTGCACCGCGAGCCGCCCGGCCACCTCGCTCATGGGCGCCAGCAGCGGCAGCCGTCCCCGGTCGTCCTCCACCGTCTCGTAGCCGAGCGCCACGGTGCCGGCCCGCTGCAGGGCGGCGGCCACCGCGGGGGCGGCCGCGAGGTGCAGGTACGTGAGGAGGATCTGATCCTCGTGGAGGAAGCCGTACTCCGCCGGCTGCGGCTCCTTCACCTTGACGACGAGGTCGCAGCCCCAGCAGGCGTCCGCCTCGCCGATGCGGGCGCCCACGCGCTCGTACGCCTCGTCGGCGAGGCCCGCGCCGATCCCGGCGTCGTGCTCCACCCACACCTCGTGCCCGTGCGCGGTGAGCTCCAGGACCCCGGCGGGGGTCACCGCGACGCGGCGCTCGTCGGGCTTGACCTCCTTCGGGACGCCGACGCGCACGTCCCGTCCCTCAGTCGCGCCGCACGCGGCCGGCCCGCGGCGGGGTGCCGGCGCCGCGCGGGGCGCCCGGGGGGCGCCGGTCGCCGGCCAGCAGGGCGATGCACGCGGCCGAGGCGAGGGCGGACACCAGGCCGATGCCCAGCAGCAGGTCGCGGACCCAGTGGTCGCCGGACAGGCGGAACTCGGCCGTCTGCAGCTCCTGCGCGCGCACGCGGGCCCGGGCCGCCAGGGTGTTCCCGGGCGCGGCCGCCACGGCGCGGCCGAGGTCCTCGCGGGCGCCGGCGGCGTCGAGGGCCCACAGGCGGGCGAGCCCGCTGCGGTAGGCCTCCGCCGCGGCGCCGGTCTCGTTGGCCACGCCCACGCGGTCCATCAGCAGCCGCACGCGGGAGGCCTGCTCGATGATCCCGCCCCGCTGGCCGGTGGTGCGCACCGTGTGCTCCAGCCGCACGACGCCCCGCACCCGCCCCGCCGTGTCCACGGCCGGCCCCCCGGAGTCGCCGTCCTGCACGGGCGTCGTGACGAACGTGAGCAGCGGCTCGGGGAGGCTCTCCACCACCACGCGCGGCCCCAGCTCGCCGCGCCGCACGGTGGGCACGGGCGGGCCCTCGGCGCTGTCGCCGAAGGGCCGGTCGCTGCCGAAGCCGACGGTCACGATGGGCGTCTCGAGGGTGGTCGCGTCGTCGAGCTGCAGGGCCGGGGCGCCGCGGGCGGCGGGCACCGAGAGCAGCGCGAGGTCGTCGTCGCGGTCGACGCCGCGGGGCAGCAGGCGGGCGGCGAGCGGCTGGGGACGCGGCGGCGCGGAGGCGGCGTCCGGCACGGCGGGCCACACGCGGATGGAGACCGTGCGCGCCCCCAGGGGCCGGACGCGCTCGCGGGCCACCCAGCGGGCGAGGTACTCCTGCGAGTGCACGCGGCCGCGGGCCGCCAGGGCGATGGGCGCGGCCGTGAGCGCCAGCGTCCGCCCGGTGGGGTCCGCGACGTGCGCGGCCGTCACCAGCACGCCGCGGGGCGACACCGCGAACGCCGTGCCCACCTCGATGATCGTCCGGCCGCCCGCCGGCAGCGGATACACCTCGCCGTCGCCCGTGCGCAGCGCGGGCACCGTGACCTGCGTCTGCACGCGGTAGACGCTCGGCAGGGCGAGCACGGCGGCGCGGTCGAGCGGCTCGGGGGAGAGCTCGTCGACGGCGAGGGCGGGGGTGGCGAGCACGGCGGCGGCCACGCCCGCCACGAGAGCGGTTCGCGGCGCGCGCACCCTTCGAGGGTAGCCCACGCCGGAGCGGGGGCGGACGGTTCCGCCGCCCGGGTGTCGCCCGGGACCCGGGGACCCGCCCCCCGCGGCCCTCAGTGCCGGAAGTGGCGCCGGCCGGTGAGGATCATGCTCACCCCCGCGGCGTCGCACGCGGCCACCACCTCGTCGTCCCGGATCGAGCCGCCGGGCTGCACGAGCGCGGTGACGCCGGCGTCGAACGCGGCCTGGGGGCCGTCGGCGAAGGGGAAGAAGGCGTCGCTGGCCAGCACGGCGCCCTCGACGGGCACCTGGGCCTTCTCGATCGACAGGCGCACGGAGTCGACGCGGCTCATCTGGCCGGCGCCGACGCCCACGGTGGCGAGGTCGCGGGCCAGCACGATGGCGTTGCTCTTGACGTGCTTGGCGACGCGCCAGGCGAACTGCAGGTCGCCCCACTCCCGCTCCGAGGGCTGGCGCGACGTCACCACGCGCATGCCGCCCCGCTCCTCGCTCTCCAGGTCGCGGTCCTGCACCAGCATGCCGCCGGTGACCCGGCGCAGGTCGCGCTCGCCCGGGTTCTGCCGCCGCCGCTCCTCGTTCAGCAGGATGCGCGTGTTCGGCTTGCGCGTGAGGGCCGCCATCGCGGCCTCCTCGTAGGCGGGGGCCAGCAGCACCTCGACGAAGGTGGACGCCAGCATCTCGCCCAGCTCGGGGCCGACGGCGCGGTTGAGCACGATCACGCCGCCGTAGGCGGAGACCGGGTCGCAGTCGCGCGCCCGCACGTACGCGGTGGTGACGTCCTGGGCGACGGCCACGCCGCAGGGGTTGTTGTGCTTGACGATCACGCAGGCGGGCAGCTCGAACTCGGCCAGCAGGTTCCGCGCGGCCTCCAGGTCGAGCAGGTTGTTGAACGAGAGGTCCTTGCCGTGGACCTTCGTGACCCGCGCCAGCAGGTGCGTGCGGCTGCCGCGCTCGACGTAGTAGGCGGCGCGCTGGTGCGGGTTCTCGCCGTAGGACAGCGTCAGCGCGTGGTCGAACCCGAACAGCAGGCGCTCCGGGAACTCGCCCTCCTCCTCGCCCATCCAGCCGGCGATCGCCGAGTCGTAGGCCGCCGTGAGCGCGAAGGCCGCGCGGGCCAGCGCCCGGCGCGTGCCCTCGGTCAGCCCCTCCTCCGCCCGCAGCTCGGCGAGCACCGGCGCGTACTGGAGGGGGTCGGTGACGACGCCCACCCGGGCGTGGTTCTTGGCGGCCGCGCGCACCATCGTGGGGCCGCCGATGTCGATCTTCTCCACCAGCTCGTCCCGGGAGGACCCGCGGCGCGCCAGCGTCTGCTCGAAGGGGTAGAGGTTCACGACCACCAGGTCGATGGGCGCGATCCCGTGGGTCTCCAGGTCGGCCCGGTCGTCGTCCCGCTCCTCGCGCGCCAGGATGCCGCCGTGGATCGCCGGGTGCAGGGTCTTGACCCGCCCGCCCAGCATCTCCGGGAGCCCGGTCACCGCGTCGACGGGGGTGACCGCCACGCCGGCGGCCTCCAGGGCCGCGGCCGTGCCGCCCGTCGACAGGATCTCGACGCCCAGCTCGGTGAGCCCCCGCGCGAACTCCTCGAGCCCGGTCTTGTCGGACACCGACACCAGCGCACGCCGAACCCTCACGCCGTCCCCTCCTCCCGGATCTCCACGTGTCGCGGCGACCCGGGGTCGCGACGCACCCGGCCCGCCGCGAAGAGGCGGACGGCCTCCGGGACCAGCCGGTGCTCGACCTCCCGGATGCGCTCCCTGAGCGTCTCCGCGGTGTCACCGTACCCCACGGGCACCGGCTCCTGCAGGACGGGCGGACCCGCGTCCACCTGCTCCTCCGCGAAGTGCACGGTGACCCCCGTCCACCGCACCCCCCAGGCGAGGGCGTCCTCGATCGCGTGCATGCCGGGGAAGGCGGGCAGCAGCGAGGGGTGGAGGTTGATCACGCGGTCGGGGAACCGGTCGAGGAAGCGCCCGGTCAGGATGCTCATCCAGCCCGCGAGCACCACCAGGCCGGGCCGGTCGGCGGCGACCAGGTCGGCGAGGGCGTGGTCGCGGTCCTCCCGCGAGGCGTGCGCGTCCCGCGCCACCACCGCCACGGGGATGCCCGCCCGGCGGGCGCGGTCCAGGGCGGGCGCGTCCGCCGAGGAGGACACCACGCGGACGATCGCGATCGGGCCGTCCGGAGCGTGCACGGCGTCGATGAGGCTCTGCAGCGTGGTGCCGGCGCCCGACACCAGCACCGCCACCCGGAACGGCTCAGGCAACGAAGCGCACCCCGGCCTCGCCGGCCTCGACCCAGCCGATCACCAGGGCGTCCGGGACCTGGGCGACGATGCGGTCGAGCACCGCCTCCCCCGCCACCAGGCACATGCCGATGCCCATGTTGAAGGTGCTCCAGGCGGTCTCCGGGTCCACCCGGCCGGTGCCGAGCACGGCCTGGATGGCCGGCGGCGGCGTCCAGGTGCGCGTGTCCAGGACCGCGCGCAGGCCGTCGGGCAGCACCCGCGGCAGGTTCTCGGGCAGGCCCCCGCCCGTGATGTGCGCGGCCGCGGCCAGGGGCGTCCCGGCGTCCAGCAGGGCCCGCACGGGCGCCGCGTACAGGCGCGTGGGCGCCAGCAGCAGGTCCGGGTCGGCGGGGACGAGCCCGTCGGCGACCAGGGCGCGCACCAGCGAGTAGCCGTTGGAGTGGATGCCCGAGGAGGGGATGCCCACGATGAGGTCCCCGGCGGCGACGCGGTGCGGCCCGAGCATCTCGTCGCGTTCCACCACCCCCACGGCGAACCCGGCCAGGTCGAAGTGCCCCGGGGCGTAGAGGCCGGGCATCTCCGCGGTCTCCCCGCCCATCAGCACGCAGCCGGCCTCCGCGCAGGCCGCCGCGATGGAGGCCACCAGCACCCGCGCCTCGTCGGGATCGAGACGCCCCACGGCCAGGTAGTCGAGGAACCCCAGCGGACGGGCGCCCGCGCACACCAGGTCGTTCACCGACATCGCGACCAGGTCCTGCCCGAGCCCCTCCAGCCGCCCCAGGTCGCGGGCCAGCAGCAGCTTGGTGCCGACGCCGTCCGTGCAGGCCACCAGCAGCGGATCGCGCATGGGGGGCATGGGCAGCGCCCCCGCGAAGGCCGCGACCCCGCCGTGCACGAGGCCCGCGATGTTGTCGGTGTGCCGCCGGGCGGCGTCGAGGTCGACGCCCGCGTCCCGGTAGGAGAGCGGACGCTCCACCCTAGGCGCGGACGGTCTCGCGCTCGAGCCGGAGCTTGGCCGGCGAGGCCGGCACGGGAATCGGGTAGTCGCCGGTGAAGCACGCGTGGCAGAAGCTGCCCGCGGGGCCCCCGACCGCGGACTGCAGCCCCTCCAGCGACAGGTAGGCCAGCGAGGTGCACCCGGTCCCCTCGGCGATCTCCTCGACCGTCCGGTGGGCCGCGGCCAGCTCGTCGCGGTGGGGCATGTCGATGCCGTAGAAGCACGGCCACGCCACGGGCGGGCTGGAGATGCGCATGTGCACCTCCCGCGCCCCCGCGTCGCGCAGCATCTGCACCACCTGCTGGGTGGTGGTGCCGCGGACGATGGAGTCGTCCACCACGACCAGCCGCTTCCCCTCGATGACGCTGCGCAACGGGTTGAACTTCAGGCGCACGCCCTGCCGGCGCAGCTCCTGGTCGGGCTGGATGAAGCTGCGGCCCACGTAGCGGTTGCGCACGACGGCCTCGGCGTAGGGGATGCCCGAGGCGCGGGCGTAACCGATGGCCGCCGGGGTGCCGCTGTCGGGCAGGCCCACCACGAGGTCGGCGGGCGCGGGGGCCTCGAGGGCCAGCCGCTCGCCCATCGCCTCGCGCTGCTCCCACACCGACCGCCCGTCGAGCATGCTGTCGGGCCGGGCGAAGTAGATGTTCTCGAACACGCACAGCTGCGGCGTGGCCGGCGGGAGCGCCTGCCGGCTCTCCACCCCGTCCACGGTGAGCCGCACGACCTCGCCCGGGCGCACGTCGCGCACGTAGCGGGCGCCGATCTGATCGAGCGCGCAGGTCTCCGACGCCACGCACCACCCGCCGTCGAGCTGCCCGATCACCAGCGGGCGCACGCCGTGCGCGTCGCGGAACGCCACCAGCTCGTCGCCGCTCAGCACGACCACCGAGAACGCGCCCACCAGGTGCGGCATCACGCGCGCGGCCGCGTGCAGCAGGCTCCCCTCCTCACGCGCCAGCACCGCGGCCATCAGCTCGGAGTCGGTGGTGGCCAGCAGCGGGTCGGGGTCGTCGCGCAGCAGCGTCCGCAGGTGCTCGGAGTTCGTCAGGTTGCCGTTGTGCCCGAGGGCGATGAGGCCGCCGCCGCGGTTGCGCGTGACCGGCTGGGCGTTCTCCCAGCGGTTGCTGCCCGTGGTGGAGTAGCGCACGTGGCCGATGGCGGCGCCGCCGGTGAGGCTGCGCAGCGCGGGCTCGTCGAAGACCGTGCTCACCAGCCCGAGGTCGCGCTGCACGGTGACGTGCCCCTCGTCGCTCACCGCGATGCCCGCGCTCTCCTGGCCGCGGTGCTGCAGCGCGTGGAGCGCGAAGTACGCGAGGCGCGAGACCTCCCGCCCCGGCGCCACCACGCCGACCACCCCGCACTCCTCGCGCGGCGAGTCGTCCTCGTACGGCGTCGTCATGCGAGTGCCCCCGGGATCGCGTCCTCGTATGCCCTGCGCGCCTCGTCCAGCGGGAGTCTGACGTGGGCCCCCGCCGTCTCGACCACGAGGGCGTCCCCGCCCACCACGCCGAGGTGGGCCAGCGGCACCGCGCCGGCCAGTTCCTCCAGTGCGGGCACGTCGGCCGGCCGGCAGGTCACCAGCACCCGCCCGCCCGCCTCCCCGAACAGGTCCTCGTCCACCCGGCGGCCACGGGGGGCCGCGACCCGGCAGCCCGTGCCGCCGGCGAGCGCCGACTCCGCGAGCGCCACGGCCAGCCCGCCGCCCGACAGGTCGTGCGCCGAGCGCAGCAGCCCGCGCCGCGCGGCCTCCACCAGCAGGTCGACCAGCGCCACCTCGGCGGCCACGTCGGGGGCGGGGGGCAGGCCCTCCGCGCGGCCGAGGTACTCGCTGCCGTCCAGGCGCGGCGCTGCGGAGCCCGCCATCAGCACCCGGTCCCCCTCGCGGTCGAAGCCGATCCCGACACCCTGGGCCGCGTCCTCGACGACACCGAGCATCCCCACCACCGGCGTGGGCAGGATGGCGCGCGCCGGGCTCTCATTGTAGAGGGACACGTTGCCGCTGACGACCGGCACGCCCAGGGCCTCCAGCGCCTCGGACATCCCCTCCACCACCTCGGTGAGCCGCCAGCCGGTGGCGCCCTTCTCCGGGTTGGCGAAGTTGAGGCAGTCCGTGGCCGCCACGGGCCGGGCCCCCGTGCAGGCGAGGTTGCGCGCCGCCTCCAGCACGGTGGCGCGGCCGCCGTGCCGGGGGTCGAGCTCGCAGTGGCGCTGGGCGCAGTCGGTGGTGAGGGCGATGGCGCGGCGGCTGCCGGGCAGCCGCACCAGCGCGGCGTCGCCCCCGGGGCGGCCCACGGTGTTGGCGCCCACCAGGTGGTCGTAGCGCTCCCAGACCCACCGCTTGCTGGCGACGCTCGGCCGCGCCAGCAGGTCGCGCCAGGCGGCGGCCAGGTCGGCGGGCACCGGGATGTCGTCCAGGCGCAGCGGGGCCGGCCTCTGGGCCGGCTGCACCGGCACGCCGTACATCGGGGCGTCGTCGGTGAGGGCGGAGGCCGGCAGGTCGACCACGACCTCCCCGTCCATGCGCGCCACCAGCCGGCCGCCCTCGGTGACCGTGCCGATGTCGGTGGCGAGCAGGTCCCAGCGGGCGCACACCGCCAGCACGGCGTCCAGGTCCTCCGGGCGCACCTCCGCGAGCATGCGCTCCTGGCTCTCGGACACCAGGATCTCCGCGGCGGGCATGCCCTCCTCGCGCAGGGGGATCCGGTCGAGGGCGATGTCCAGGCCCATGCCGCCCTTGGCGGCCATCTCGCCGGCGGCGCTGGTGAGCCCGGCGGCCCCCAGGTCCTGCAGGGCCTGCAGCAGCCCGGCCTCGACCAGCTCCAGGCAGCAGTCGATCAGGCGCCGCTCCGTGAACGGGTCGCCCACCTGCACGGACGGACGCTTGGCCGCGTCGTCCTCGCCCAGCTCGGCCGACGCGAGGATGCTGGCGCCGCCGATGCCGTCCCGGCCGGTGCGGTTGCCGATCAGCACCAGGTGGTCGCCCGCGGTGCGCGCCGCCGAGCGCAGCATCCGGTCGGCCCGCACCACGCCGACGCACATGGCGTTCACCAGGCACGAGTCCTCGTACCGGTCGTCGAAGACCACCTCGCCGCCCACGGTGGGCACGCCGATGCAGTTGCCGTAGCCGCCGATGCCCGCCACGGCCCGCGTGAACAGGTGGCGGCTGCGGGGGCTGGTGAGCTCCCCGAAGCGGAGGCTGTCCAGCAGCGCGATGGGGCGCGCCCCGAGCGCCAGGATGTCGCGGACGATGCCGCCCACGCCGGTGGCGGCCCCCTCGAACGGCTCCACGGCCGAGGGGTGGTTGTGGCTCTCGATCTTGAGCGCCACCGCCCACCCGTCGCCCACGTCCACCGCCCCCGCGTTCTCCCCCGGGCCCTGCACCACGTGCGGTCCCGTGGTGGGGAACCGCTGCAGCACCGGCTTCGAGTGCTTGTAGGAGCAGTGCTCGCTCCACATCAGGCTGAACATGACGAGCTCGGGGTCGGTGGGCTCCCGCCCGATCAGCTCCGGGATGCGGGCGAACTCGTCGTCGGTCAGCCCCAGCTGGCGGTGCAGGGGGAGCGTGCTCACGCGCGCGCCAGCGCGGCGAAGATGCCGAGCCCGTCGACCGAGCCGAGCAGCGGGTCCACCGCCTCCTCGGGGTGGGGCATCAGGCCCATCACGTTGCCCTCGCGGTTGGCGACGCCCGCCACGGCGTCCACCGACCCGAGCACGTTCTCGCCGGCGTAGCGCAGCACCACCCGGGCCCCCGAGGGGTCGCCGAACCACGCGCCGTCGTGGTTCTTCACGGGCACGGACATGCGCGCGGGCAGGTCGCGGGTGAAGGGCGTGTCGCCGTCGGCCACGTCCAGCTCCACCTGCCGGCACACGAACGACAGGGTCGCGTTGGGACGCAGCGCGCCGGGCAGCAGCCCGGCCTCGCACAGCACCTGGAACCCGTTGCAGATCCCCAGCACCAGCCCGCCCTCGGCGGCGTGCCGGCGGACAGCGTCCATCACGGGCGCGCGGCTCGCGATCGCCCCCGGGCGCAGGTGGTCGCCGTACGAGAACCCCCCCGGCAGCACCACGGCCCGCGTCCCCGCGGGCAGCTCCTCGTCGCCGTGCCACACGTAGCGGGCCTCCCCGCCGGCGGCCTGCACCGCGCGCACGGCGGACTCGTGGTCGAGGGACCCGGGGAAGCGGACGACCGCGACGCTCACCCCTCCACCGCCACCGAGTAGTCCTCGATGAGGGCGTTGGCGAGCAGCTCGTCGCACATCCGGCGGGCCGACCCCTCGGGGTCGTCGCCGCCGAGCTCCAGCTCGATGCGGCGGCCGACGCGCACGTCGGACACGTCGGCGAAGCCGAGGCGCCCCAGGGCCCCCTGCACCGCCTGGCCCTGCGGGTCGAGCACGCCCTGCTTGGGCATCACCGTCACCACGACCCGCGTCACGCGTCCGACCTCCGCACGCCCGCCTCCCTGAGGTAGTCCTCCCACGCGCGCCCCGTGATGCGCTCGTAGGCCTCGACGTATCGCGCGCGCGTCCCCCGCACCACCTCGTCGGGCAGGCGCGGCCCCGGCGGCCGGTGGTCCCACCCGGACGCGTCGAGCCAGTCGCGCACGTACTGCTTGTCGAATGATGGCGCCGGTTCTCCGGGACGCCACCCGTCGGCCGGCCACAGCCGGGAGCTGTCCGGCGTCAGCACCTCGTCGCCCAGCACGATGCGCCCCTCCGGGTCGCGGCCGAACTCGAACTTGGTGTCCGCCAGGATCAGGCCCGCCCGGGCGCACTCGTCGTGGGCGCGCCGGTACAGGGCGAGCGTCAGCGCCTCCAGCGCGTCGAGGGTGTCACGCCCCACGATCTCCGCCGCCCGGTCGCGGCTGATGTTCTCGTCGTGGCCGCTCACGGCCTTGGTCGCGGGGGTGAAGATCGGCTCCGGCAGGCGGGCCGACTCGCCGAGGCCCGCGGGCAGGGCGTGGTCCACCACGCGCCCGCGGTCGCGGTACTCCCGCCAGCCCGAGCCCGCCAGGTAGCCGCGCGCGACGCACTCGACCGGGAGCATCTCCAGCCGCCGCACGCGCATCGCGCGCCCCGCCCACTCGGCGCGGCGCAGGGCGGGCGGCAGGTCGTCCGCGCCGGCGCCCACCAGGTGCGAGGGCACCAGGTCGCCCAGGCGGCCGAACCAGTGCAGCGTCAGGCCCGTCAGCACGCGGCCCTTGTCGGGGATCGCCGTGGGCATCACCACGTCGTACGCGGAGATGCGGTCGCTGGCGACCATCACCAGGGTCCCGTCGCCCACGTCGTAGACGTCGCGGACCTTGCCCGTCAGCACGGGGGCCGGCGTGCCGGCGGCCCCGGCGCTCACAGCGCCTCCACCCGCTCCATCACCACGTCGACGTGGCGCAGGTACCAGGCCGGGTCGAACAGGGCGTCGAGGGCGGCGGCGTCCAGCCGGGCGGTCACCTCCGGGTCGCCCGCGAGCAGGTCGCGCAGCGGCGTCCCGGTCTCCCACGAGCGCATCGCGCTGCGCTGCACCAGGGCGTAGGCGTCCTCGCGGGTCAGGCCGCCCTCCACCAGCCCCAGCAGCACGCGCTGGGAGAACACCAGGCCCCCCGACGACCACAGCACGGCCTCCAGGCGGTCGGTGTGCACCACCAGGCCCTCCAGCAGACGCCGCGCGGTGGCCAGCATGTAGTCCAGCGCCAGGAAGGCGTCCGGCAGGATCACCCGCTCCACCGACGAGTGGGAGATGTCCCGCTCGTGCCACAGGGCCACGTCCTCGAGGGCGGGCACGGCGTAGCCGCGCACCAGGCGCGCCATCCCGGTGAGGCGCTCCGCCGTGATCGGGTTGCGCTTGTGGGGCATCGCCGAGGAGCCCTTCTGCCCGGCGGTGAACGCCTCCTCGGCCTCGCGCACCTCCGTGCGCTGCAGGTGCCGCAGCTCCACGGCCAGGCGCTCGATCGACGCCGCCGCCACCGCCATCGCCGTCAGCAGGTCCGCGTGCCGGTCGCGCGCGACGACCTGCGTGGACGCCGGTTCCACCCCCAGCCCCAGCTCGGTGAGCACCTCGTGCTCCAGGTCCGGCGGCAGGGTCGCGTAGGTCCCGACGGCCCCCGACAGGCAGCCCACCGACGCCTCGTCCACCGCCCGCGCCAGGCGCGCCTCGTTGCGACGGCTCTCGAAGGCGAAGGTGGCGAGCTTGAGCCCGAACGAGGTGGGCTCGGCGTGCACGCCGTGCGTGCGCCCCACGGCCACGGTGCCGCGATGGCGCAGCGCCATGTCCCGCAGCACCGCCGTCAGCGCGGCCTGCCCGTCCAGCAGCAGGTCGCCCGCCCGGCGGATCGCGAGGCCCAGGCCCGTGTCGAGCACGTCTGACGAGGTCATCCCGTAGTGGATCCAGCGCGACGCCGGGCCGACGTGCTCGGCGACGTCCGTGAGGAAGGCCACCACGTCGTGGTTGGTCGTCCGCTCGATCTCCAGAGTCCGCGCCGGCGAGAAGCCCGCGCGCGACTCGATCTCGGCGAGGTCGGCGTCCGGGATCACGCCCCGGCGGTTCCACGCCCGGCAGACCGCCAGCTCCACCTCCAGCCAGCGGCCGAGCTTCGCCTCCTCCTCCCACACCGCCGACATCGCGGCGCGCGAATAGCGGGGGATCACGCGCCCATCCCCGCGGCGATGTCGGAGCGCCGGTGCGCGCCGTCGAACCGGATCGCGTCGGCGGCCCGGTAGGCGTTGCGGCGCGCCTCCGCGGTGTCGGCGCCGTGCGCCTGCACCGCCAGCACGCGGCCGCCGGCCGTCACCAGGCGGCCCTCCGCGTCCCGGGCGGTGCCGGCGTGGTACACCTCCGCGCCCATCGCGGCCGCCTCCTCGAGGCCGGTGATCACGTCGCCCCGCCGCGGCGCGGCCGGGTAGCCCGCGGCCGCCAGCACGACCGCGACCGAGGCCCCGGGCCGCACCCGCACGGGCCGGTCCTCCAGGCCGCCGCGGGCGGCGGCGAGCATCAGGTCCACGGCGTCCTCGTCCAGCCGCGGCAGCAGCGCCTGCGTCTCCGGGTCGCCGAACCGCACGTTGAACTCCAGCACCCGCGGTCCGTCGGGCGTCATCATCACCCCGGCGTACAGCACCCCCGAGAAGGGGGCGCCCCGGCGCGCCATCTCCGCGACCACCGGCCGGTGCACCGCGTCCACCAGGCGGTCGGCGAGCCCGTCGGGAACGTCGGGCACCGGCGACACCGAGCCCATCCCCCCGGTGTTCGGCCCGGTGTTGCCGTCGCCCACGGGCTTGTAGTCGCGGGCGGCGGGGAAGCGCGCGACGCGCTCGCCGTCGCAGACCGCCAGCAGCGACACCTCGGGGCCGGTCATGCCCTCCTCCACCACCACCGCACGGCCGGCGGCGCCGAACGCCTCGCGCTCCAGGCAGGCCTCCAGCGCGTCCCGGGCCTCGGCCTCCGAGCGCGCCACCACCACGCCCTTGCCGGCCGCCAGGCCGTCCGCCTTGACCGCGACGGGCAGCCCCAGGCGGCGCACCGCGTCGACGCCCCCGGTCACGTCCGTGACGGTGACCGACCGGGCCGTGGGGACGCCCGCCGCCTCCATGACCTCCTTGGCGAAGGCCTTGCTGCCCTCCAGCCGGGCGGCCGCCGCGGAGGGTCCCAGCACCGGTATCCCGCGTGCGCGGACGGCGTCCGCCACCCCGGCCACCAGCGGCGCCTCGGGACCCACCACCACCAGGTCGGCGCCCAGGCCCGCGGCCAGCGCGGCCACGGCCCGCCCGTCGGACTCGTCCACCGCCCGCACCTCGGCGTCGCCGGCGATGCCCGCGTTGCCCGGCGCGCACACCACGCGGGGGGGTCCGGCGGCGCGCCCGAGCGCGCGCACCAGCGCATGCTCGCGGCCGCCCGCGCCGATCACCAGCACCGTCCGCGTCACCGGCGCACTCTGTCAGATGGCGTCCGGACGGGACGGGGCGCGCGCGGGTGCCGTCGCCCGCCGTACCGGTGGGCGCCACCGGTACCATCCGGGGTGATGGCCGACCGCCACCACGACCGTGAGGCCCTGCGCGCGGTGATCGTGGACGCGCTGGGCGACCTGCGCGACGCGGGCGACCCGCACCGGCAGGCCGAGGACATCATGCGGGCCCTCGACGCCTACATCGAGACGACGCCGCGGGCCGAGCTCGCGCCCCGCGAGACCCCGGTCACCGACTTCGCCGCCATCCAGCGCGACACGAAGGAGGCGCGCTGGACGCTGTGGCTGGTGCTCGGCTGCGGCGTGCTCGCCACGGTGGTGGCGGCCGTGGTGCTGGACGGCGGGCTGCTGGCGGGCGCCGTGATGGTGGCCATCTGGGTCGCCGTGCTGTTCAGCCTGCTCAGCACCTGATCCGGGGCGCCTCCGCCTAGATCTCCACGGTGTCGATGACCTCGTGCCGTCCCTGGCCGGTCCCGATGAGCGTGATCGGCACCTCCAGGTCCTGCGCGATGGCGTCCACGTAGGCGCGCGCCGCCGGCGGGAGCTCGTCCAGGGACTGGCACCCGACGATGTCCTCCGCCCAGCCGGGCATGTCCCGGTACACGGGGGTGCAGCCGTGGAAGACGGTCTGGTGGTACGGGAAGTCCTCGATGACCTCGCCCTCGCGCGTCCGGTAGGCCACGCAGAGCCGCACCCGCGCGAAGCCGGACAGGACGTCCAGCTTGGTGAGCGCCAGCTCCGTGAAGCCCGACAGCCGCGTGGCGTAGCGCAGCGCCACCAGGTCGAGCCAGCCGCAGCGCCGCTGGCGCCCCGTGGTGGTGCCGAACTCGTTGCCACGCCGCAGCATCGCCTCGCCGTCGCCGTCGCTGACCTCCGAGGGGAAGGGCCCCTCGCCCACGCGGGTGGTGTACGCCTTGGAGACGCCGAGCACCCGGTCGATCCGCGTGGGGCCCACGCCGACCCCGGCGCAGGCCGCACCCGCGATCGGGTTCGACGAGGTCACGAACGGATACGTGCCGTGGTCGATGTCCAGCAGCGTGCCCTGGGCGCCCTCGAACAGCACCCGCTTGCCGTCGCGCAGGGCGCGGTCCACCAGCAGGGCGGTGTCGGCGATGTAAGGCCGCAGACGCTCGGCGGCCGGCGCCAGCTCCTCCGCGATCGCCGCGGCGTCCATGCGCGGCATGTCGTAGAGGCGCTCCAGGATCTCGTTCTTGGCCTCGAGCGCGACGTCCAGCTTCGCCCGCAGGATCTTGGGGTCGAGCAGGTCCTGGGCGCGGATGCCCACCCGGGCGGCCTTGTCCTGGTAGCAGGGCCCGATGCCGCGCCGCGTGGTGCCGATGGAGAAGCGCCCCAGGCGCATCTCGGACGCCCCGTCCAGGGCGATGTGATACGGCATGATCAGGTGCGCGTTGCCGCTGAGGCGGACGGTGTCGAGCGCGACCCCCCGGCTCTCCAGGCCCTCCAGCTCACGGCACAGCGCGAACGGATCGACCACGGTGCCGTTGCCGATCACGCACATCGTGCCCGGGTAGAGGATCCCCGACGGCACCAGGTGCAGCTTGTAGGTCTCGTCGCCCGCGACGATCGTGTGGCCCGCGTTGTTGCCGCCCTGGAAGCGCGCGACCACGTCGCTGCGCTCGGCCAGCAGGTCCACCACCTTGCCCTTGCCCTCGTCGCCCCACTGGGCGCCCACCACCACGGTCGCCGGCATCAGACGCCCGGGGCGACGTTGCCGAACTTGGCGTACTTGCCCATGAACGTGAGCTTCACCCGGTCCGTGGGGCCGTTGCGGTGCTTGGCCAGGTTCACCTCGGCGACGCCCTGGTCCTGCGTGTCGGGGTTGTAGTACTCGTCCCGGTAGATCATCAGCACCAGGTCGGCGTCCTGCTCGATCGCGCCCGACTCGCGCAGGTCGGACAGCATCGGGCGCTTGTCGTTGCGGGCGTCCGGGGAGCGGTTGAGCTGCGAGAGCACGATGATCGGCACGTCCAGGTCGCGGGCCAGCATCTTGAGCCCGCGGGAGATGCTCGACAGCTCCTGCACGCGGTTCTCGTCGCGGCGGCCCGTGCCGCCCTCCATCAGCTGGATGTAGTCGATCACCACCAGCCCGAGGCCCTCCCGGCTCTTGAGGCGGCGGGCCTTAGTCCGCATCTCGCCGATGGTGAGGCCCTCCGAGTCGTCGATGAACAGCTTCGCCTTGGCGAGCTCATCGGCGGCGCGGGTGACGCGCGGCCAGTCCTCGGCCGCCAGCCGGCCGCTGCGCAGGCGGGTGACGTCCACCATCGCCACCGAACCCAGCATGCGCTGCACCAGCTCCTCACCGCTCATCTCCAGGCTGAACACGGCCACGCTCTGCGACTCGCGCAGGGCGACGTGCTCGGCGATCGACAGCGCGAGGGCCGTCTTGCCCATGCTGGGGCGCGCGGCGATGACGACGAGGTTGGTTGCGCGCAGCCCTCCGGTGAGCCGGTCGAGCTCGATGAAGCCCGTCGGCAGGCCGGTGACCTCCGACCCGCGCTCGCTGGCGGCGATGAGCCGCTCGAACGACCTAGCGACCAGGTCCTTGGAGCTCGCGAAGTCGCCGCGCACCCGCTTCTGCGAGAGGTCGAACACGAGGTCCTCGGCCTGCTGCACCATCGCGCTGGTCTCGCCCTGGCCGTCGGCCACCATCGCGCTGATGCGCTGCGCGGCCTGCAGCAGCGACCGCTGCGTCGCCGTGTCCTTCACCACCTGCGCGTAGGCCCGGTAGCTCGCCGCGATGTACGGCGTCGCCATCAGGTCGAGCACGGCCGACCGGCCGCCGGCGGTCTCCAGGTCGCCGCGCTTGGTCAGCTGGTCCACCACCAGCATCGGCTCGATCGGCTCGCCCTGCATGAACCGGTCGTTGATCGCCAGGAAGATCCGGCGGTGGCCCTCGCTGTAGAAGTCGTCCGGCCCGACGATCGACAGCGCCTCGGCCACGTACACCGGCGAGTCCATGATCGCCGCCAGCAGCATCTCCTCCGCCTCCACGTTCTGAGGCGGTGAGAGCGTGTGGGCGCCGGCGGCCGGGGGCCGGGCGGCGGGTCGGGTGGGGTGTTCGATCACGGGGCTCTCGCAGGTCGGGGCCGCCCGCGGACGCGGACGGCGGGCGCGGCGGCCCGCACGCGGGCCGGCGGCGCGGGCCGGTGACGCGGGCACACTAACGTCCGCCGCGGGCGGCGGCGGGGTCGCGCGCGCGCCCGGCCCGGGGGGACGACCCTCCGTCCGGCGGACGCCGGACGGACGGGGGCTAGTCGAGCAGCGGGCTCACGATGGTCTTGACCTCGGCCGAGAGGTCCGGGGCCAGCTCCACCGGCACGGTGTACGTGCCGACCGCGCGGATCGGCGGGTCCACCGACACGTTGCGCCGGTCGATGCGGATCCCGCGGGCCTCGAAGATGGCGTCGGCCACGTCGGCCGCCGTGATCGACCCGAACAGGCGGCCGTCGTCGCCCGCCTTGGCCTTGAGGGTGAGGATGGTGCGCCCCAGCAGCTCCGACTGCTCCCGCGCGACCCGCTGCTGGCGCTCCTGCGCCCGCGTGCGCCGCTCCGCCTGGCGCTGGATCTCCGCGACGCGCGCGGGCGTCGCCTCCTCCGCCAGCCCCCGGGGCATCAGGTAGTTGCGCATGTAGCCGCGCGCCACCGAGACCACCGTCCCGGTCCCGCCCAGCCCCTCGACGTCCTTCAGAAGGATGGCCTGCATACCCGGCGCGCGCCTTTCGATCGTGTCGCTCTGAGCGTGCCCGTCAGAACGGGATGTCGTCGTCGTCGGCCGGACCCGAGGCGGGCCGCATGTCCGACGTGTCGATGGGCAGGTCCCCGCCGCGCTGCGGCGCGTTCCAGCCCTGCTGGGACGACCCGTAGCCGCCCCCGCCTCCGCCGCCCCCACCGCCGTCCTCGCCCCGGCTGTCCAGGAAGAAGATGTCGTTGGCGACGACCTCGATGCTCTGCCGCTTGCCGCCGTCCTGGGCCTCCCACTCGCGCCAGGACAGCCGGCCGTCCACCCCGATGCGGCGGCCGCGCGCGAGGTAGGTGCTCGCGGTCTCCGCCTGCCGGCCGAAGACCGTGACGTCGAAGTAGTTCGGCTTGTCGGCCCAGTTGCCCGTCTCGTCCCGCCCACGGCTGGTGACCGCGAGGCGGATCGAGCACACGGCCTGGCCGCCGCCGGTGTGGCGCAGCTCGGGGTCGCGCGTGAGGCGCCCGACGAGCGTCACGCGGTTGAGGTCGGCCGGCACGGCGTCTAGCGGGGCCTGCGGCGTCCCCGGCCGCCGCCGCCGCGGTTGGGCCGGCCCTCGCCCTCGGGCCGCTCGTCCACCGGCACGGGCGCGCCGTTCGCCTTCGCGCGGTCGGCCTGCGCCCGGTTGTGCCGGATGACCTGATGGCGGACGACGATCTCCTTGTTGATGCCCATCACCCGCTCGGCCTCGGCGACGGGGGCGGCCTCGCTGGAGCAGGTGAGCACCACGTAGCGCCCGTCGGGCTTCTTGTTCATCGCATAGGCGATCTTGCGCCGGCCCCAGTCGTCGACGTGGTCGATCTGGGCGCCCCCGTCGCGGAGGATCTGCTGGACGCGCTCCAGCATCTCCTGCTGGCGCTCCTCCTCCGCATCCGGGTTGATGATGATCATGATCTCGTAGGGAGTGATGCCCGGCCTCCAGCTCGTTTCGGTGCGTCACGGGACCGCGTCCCGGCTCCAGCAGGCGGGAGAGTATATCAGCGGGCCTCGCGGCTCCGTGCCCCTCCGTCACGGGCCGCGCGCGGGTGTGACGCCGGGCGCACCCCCCGGGGCGGCGGCCCGCCTCGCTAGAGTCGCCCCATGGCCGGTCTCCGCTGGACATCCACCCTCGCGCTCGGCGCGGCCGCGGGCGCCGCGGCGGCCGTGGCCCGCGCACGCCGGCGCCGCGCGCCCGCCCCGCCCCTGGTGCTCGACGGTCTCGGCGAGCCCGCGCCGGAGCCGGGCGCCGCGATCGCAGCGTCCGCCCCCCCGGCGCCGCCCCTGGTGCTCGACGGCCTCGGGGAGCCCGCGCCGGAGCCGGACGCCGCGGGTGCCCCCGGACCCCTGCCCCCGCCGCCGGCCGCCCCCCCCGCGCCGCCCCCCGCGCCCGCCTTCGGCCCCGACGCCCAGACGGCGCTCGACGAGGCGCGCGCGCGGCTACGCCGGCGCGCCGAGGAGCTGCAGCGGGAGATGGGCGGCCCCGCGGACGCGGACCCGCCGCGCCCCTAGTGACGGCCCGGGCCGCGGCGCCCCCCGCCGCCGCCCTCGCCGTCCTGCTCCTCGCCGGGTGCACCGCGGGCGGGGACGACGGGGGCCGGCCCCCTGCGTCCATCGGCGCACCGCCCACGGCGGGCGCCCCCCCGCAGGCGACGGCGCCCCCCGCGACCAGCGGCCCCGGGGCCGGTGCGCCCGCGCCCGCACCCGGTCCCTCCGTGCGCTTCGCGGTGAAGGGCGACTGGGGCTACGGCGGAGGCGACCAGGCGGCGGTGACCGCCCGCATGTGCGTGGAGCACCGGCGCAGCCCCCTGGCCTTCGTCCTCACGACCGGCGACAACTTCTACCGGCCCGACGGGGTGGCCACCCAGGCGAACTGGACCGACCCGGAGCGCTGCCTGCGCGCCGCCGGCGTGCGCTGGCGGGCCGCGTGGGGGAACCACGACGTCGCCGGCGACGCTACCGCGACCGTCCTCGGCGCCCCGCGCCGCACCACGTTCCGCGCCGGGCCGGTGCGCGTGGTGGTGCTCGACAGCACCGAGGCCGCCGACCCCGCGCAGCGGGCCTTCCTCGCCCGCACGCTGGCCGCGGCGCAGGAGCCCGTCCGGGTCGTCGCGTTCCACCACCCCGTGTACACCGCCGGGGCGCACCGGCCGAGCGCCGTCGCGCGCCGCCTGTGGGCGCCCCTGTTCCGCCGTCACGGGGTCGCCCTCGTCCTGCAGGGGCACAACCACGCCTACGAGCGCATGGTCGTCGACGGCGTCACGTACATCACCACCGGCGGCGGCGGCGCGCCGGTCTATCCGTGCGTGCGTCCCTCGCCCGGCCTGCGGACCTGCCTGCCCGCGCACCACTTCCTGACGGTGGAGGCCACCGCGACGGCGCTCGAGGTGCGGGCGCTCACCCCGTCGGGGCGCGTCCTGGAGCGGGTCCTCATCCCCGTGTAGCGCGGGGCGGCGCGAGGCGGGGCCGGCCCGCAGGGGCCGGCGTCAGCCGGGCCAGGGACGGCCGCCGGGGCGGCCGGAGGCCGGGCGCTGCGACCGTCCGGCGACCGCGCCCGCCCACGCGGTGGCCACGCGCGCGGTGAGCTGGCTCATGGCCGCCACCACCTCGCGGCGCTCCGAGTCGGACATCGCAGGCGGGTCGCCCGCCAGCGCGCGGTCGAGGGCGCGCTCCAGCGCCAGGCTGCCGCCGAGCGTCACCTCGGCCGAGCTGCCGGCCAGGCCGTGGCCCCGCCCGTAGGTCTCCGCCCGCTCCAGGGCCTCGGAGAGGCTCCCCACCTCGAACGCGTCGGCCACGGCGTCCACCCAGGCGCGCACCACCGCCCGGCGGTCGGCCGGGGGCAGGCGCCGGTAGGCGTTCTCCGCGGGCCCCTCCACCAGGGTCTCCACCGCGTCGGCGACCCGCCCGGCGCGCTCGCGCAGCGCGGCCGACAGCTCGGGCGCCACGGGCAGCTGCACGGAGGGCCGGCGGGCGGGACGGGCCGGCCGGGCCGGCTGGCGCGCGAGCCACTGCCGCAGGGCCTCGGGGTCGAAGCGGCGGTGCCCCCCGGCGGTCCGCACGTGCGGGATCCTGCCCTCGCTCGCCCAGAGGCGCAGGGTGCTGGGGCTGACGCCGAGCGCGCGCGCGGCCCCGGACACCGAGAGCCAGGGGCCCTCCGACCGGCGGGTGCTCATCGCGTCACTCGCCGATCGCCCGCATGCGCGTCCGGACGCCCTCCGCGTAGCCCGCCGCCACGCGGACCGCCATCCTGTCCATCACCCGCTCCACGCTGCGCCGCCGCTCCGACCCCCCGGGGATGTCGGGGATCAGCACCCGGTCGAGGGCGCGCCGCAGCGCCAGCGCCTCGGTGACCGGCACGTCGCCGGGCTGGCCCGCGGCGCCGTGACGGAACCCCTCCCACTCCGCGTCGCGGAAGAACCCGCCGAGGTCGCCCCGCTCCAGCCCCTGGGCGATCGACGCGACCGTCCCCGTCACGCGCGTCTGGCGCGCGGCGGACGGCCGCAGTGTGCCCGAGCTGCGCGTGCGCGCCAGCTCCTCCTCGAACGTGGCGTACACCTCCTCGCGGCGATCGGCGAGCAGGGCGGCGGCCTCCGTCAGCGGCTCGATCCGCGTGGGCACCAGCTCCGGCGCGCGCTGCTGCGCCGAGGGCGGGCCGCCGCCGCGCTCGGCGAGCCACTCCACGAGCTCCTCGCGGCGGAACCGCCGGTGGCCGCCGCGCGTGCGCACGTGGGGGACGCGTCCCGCCGCCGCCCAGGCGCGCAGGGAGGAGGGGCTCACGCCGAGCATGCGCGCGGCGGCCGACACCGACAGCAGCTCGCCCGTCCCGGTGCCGTCGGTGGGCTCGGAGAGGCTTCCGCCGTCAGGCGCCACCGCGGGCACGCGTCCTCTCCTCCCGGCGGCGCCGCGGGGCGCGTCCGGGGTCGGTCGTGGGCGCGCAGGGGCCGCATGGCGTGGGGTCCATCCCTGGCATGTTCGGGGTTCTGGCATGCGGCCCCTGCCCACTGCAACCGTGGCCTCCCCCAGAGCCTCCGGAAACTTGTCCCCGGGTGGATGCGGCCGCTCGTGACTTCAGGGATTTTTCACAATTGATGTGGGAGGGGGTGCAGAACCGCCCCCGGAGGCACCGCGAGGGGGGCGGCACGGCCTCGCGCAGCCGCGCGCGCGCGTGTGGAGGGACCTCAGGGATTCGGTGAGACCGGGTCGGAGGGCGGCGCGGCGGCCTCGAGCGCCGCGCGCTCGCGCCGCACGTGCCGGCGCTCGCGCAGGCCGATCACCGCCGCCACGGCGACCGTGACCGCGAAGGCCACCACGAAGGCGACCCAGGGCTGATCGGCGAACGCGCGGCCGGCGAAGTACCCGAGCAGCGACGCCTGCGAGGCCCAGATGAGGGCGCCCAGCGCGTCGAAGGCCAGGAAGCGCCCGTAGGCCATCTGGCCGGAGCCGCAGGACATGTTGATGGCGATGCGCAGCCCGGGGAGGAACCTGCCCGCCACCACCAGGGCCGCCCCGTTGCGCGCCACCATGCGCTCGGCGGCGAGCAGCCGCTCCGGGCCGGCCACCCTGCCCACCGCGCGGCGGATGGGGCCGCGCCCGGCCCGGCCCACCCAGAACGCGCAGGAGTCCCCGAGGATCGCCCCGAGCGTGCCGGCGGCGATGACGAGCCACAGCGACCCGGTGCCGCCGGCCGCCAGGACCGCCGCGGCCACGATGGCCGTCTCGCCGGGCAGCGCGGGGAACACGCCGTCGCCCGCGACGACCAGCAGCACGGCGATGAAGCCGTACTCGGCGGCGCTCTCGGCGAAGCCGTGCAGGTCGGAGAACACGGACAGCACCGGCGGCAGGTGACCGGGTGCGGGCAGGGTCCCCCCCGGGGACGGGTGCGCGGACGGGGCGGATGATGACAGGCGACCCGCCGTGGGCGATACGGGCGCTCCACCCCGCCGCCCCCCATCGCCGGCCACCCCCCCGTCCGGACGCGCGCCCCTCCAGACGGCGGTGTCGCTGCCGACACATCGGAGGTGGGCCGGGACGGAGGACATCGCTAGCGTGCGCCCCATGCCCCTCCGCGCCTGGTTCGCGGCGGCCGCCGCGCTGGCCGCCGCCCTCCCCGCCGCCGGCACCGCCGCCGCGACGCCCCCCGTCGCGGAGCCCCGCGTCGGCCCGCCCACCGAGCGGATCACCTGGACCGGCGAGGTGCTGGCGGCGGTCACCGCGCGCGCGGCCCCCGGGCCCTCCGGGCGGCGGGTGGCCGTGCTGCAGCCGATCGCGCCGCTCGGCGGGGGCCTCACCGTGGTGCAGATCGAGGCCCGGCGCGTGGGCACCGACGGCCGGGAGTGGGTGCGCGTGCGCCTGCCGATCCGGCCGAACGGCACGCAGGGCTGGATCCCGCTCGACGTCCTGCGGGTGTCGTCCACCGCCATGCGCATCCGGATCGACCTCAGCGACCGCCGGCTCACCCTGCTCCGCGCCGGCCGGACGGTGCGGCGGGTGCGGGTGGCCATCGGCGCGCCGGGCACGCCGACGCCCCTCGGGCGCTTCGCCGTGGCGGAGATGATCCGCACCCGCACCCCGGGCGCCTTCATCGGCCCGGTCGTGTTCCCCCTCACCGGCTTCTCCGAGACGCTCAACGAGTACGCCGGCGGCAACGGCCGGGTGGCCATGCACGGCACCTCGGTGCCCCATCTGCTGGGCACCCGGGCCAGCCACGGCTGCATCCGCATGAGCAACGCCGACGTCGTGGCGCTCTCGCGGATCGTCCGCCCCGGGACCCCGGTCCAGATCGTCCCCTGAGCCCCCGGCGCACCCCCCCGGCGGGGGTGCGGGCGGGGTGGCGGAGCGCCGGGGGGCCGCTGGTACAGTGGCCCGCATGAGCCGAATCGCCGAGGCGGCCCTGTCGATCCTCGCGAGCGGTCCCGCGGCCGTCGCCGACATCGGGCGGCTGCTGGCGAGCCGGGGCATCACCCGGGCCCGCGACCCCGGGGCGGCGGTGCGGCGCGCGCTGCGGGACGACCCCCGCGTCGTCCACCTGCCCGACGGCCGGCTGGCGCTGATCGACCAGGCGCTCCGGGACGTGGTGCTCACCGTGCGCGTCGGGCGGGAGATGCGGGCGCGGGGCGAGGTGGACACGGACGGCGACCTGGCGCCGCTCTCCCTGCTGGGCCTCGCCGCCGTGCGCATCCCGGACGAGGCACGCGCGGGCGACCTGGTGGCGGTGCGGGTCGCCGACCCGGAGGCCGGGCGGGTCGACGTCGGCCTGGTGCCGCGCTCCCGCGCGGTGCCCGCGGACGAGGCGGACCTGCAGAACGCGGTCGCGGCCCGCCTGGCCCGGACGGGCGCGGGCCTGCCGGCGGCCGCCCCCATCGCGCGCCTGGCCCCCCTCTTCCTCGCGGTCGCGGCCGCGCGCGCGGAGGCGTTCCGGGCCCCCGGGCGTCCCCTCACGGAGTCGCTGCGCGCCGGGGGCTGGGAGGTCCACCTGGGCTGGGTCGGCGGCCGCGGCACCGCCTGGCGCACCCTCACCGAGGAGGAGGTCGACGCGCTGGAGTCGGACGTCGCCGATCTGCTCGTGGCCGAGCAGCACCTGGCGGCGGCCGCCCTCCAGGACCGCGTCGTGACGCTGCTCCGCCGGCACCTGCCGGAGCGCGTCCCCGCCGCGCGCCGGCGTCTCGCCCGCGTGCTGGCCCGCGCCGGGCGGCTCGAGGAGGGCCTGGCGATCCTCACCGGCGCCTTCCGCTTCGACGATTCCGAGGACCGCTACGAGGCCGCGCTGCTGGCGATGCGGCTCGGCGACGTGGTCAGCGCCCGGCGCTGGGCGAACGAGGGCCTGGCGTGGGCCGAGGGCCCGGCGCACGCTGAGGTGGCGTCGTGCCTGGAGGACATCGCCTCCGACCTGGACGGCCAGGCGACGTTCCTGGACGTCCGCGACCGGCTGCCGCACGCGGACGGCGGGGCATCGGTGGCCGAGCGGATGGTGGAGGCCCTGTCGGCCCCACGGCGCTCGTACCTGGTCGAGGCGCTGGTGGAGGAGGCCTTCGAGGACGCCGACCCGGCCGCGGCGCGCGCGCTGGTGGACGCGATGGGCGCCCTCGGCGACCAGGGCCGGGAGGTGTGCCTGGCCTGCGCCGCGGTGCTGCCCCGTCCGCTCGGGCCCATCGCACGGCGCGCGGCCGCCGGCCGCGCCCGCGCCCGGCGCCCCTGGCTGCAGGGGCTCGTGGAGGCGGCCCCCGTGGTGGCGTGGACGACGTCGCCGGAGCACGCCCCCGATCAGCAGCAGCTGGTGGTGGCCGTGCGCAAGGAGTCGGGGCGCCTGGCGCCCCTGGTGGCCCTGATCGACCACGAGACGATGGGCGGCGCCGTGAAGGACGCGTTCTTCCTTCCCGACCTCGTCGAGGCCCGCCTGCACCGGGAGATCTTCGCCCCCATGGCCGAGATCGGGCTCCCGTGCGACCCCCTCCCGCTCGACGAGGCCGTCGAGGCGCTCCGCGCCGGGCTCGTGCGCACCCGCGCCCTCGGCTGGGAGCTGCCCTCCGCCGCCCGCCAGCCGGTGCTGGCGCGGGTCGAGCGGTGGGTGCTGCGCGGCTCGCCGCGCCCCTAGGGGGACCTCAGCCGGCGCCGCCGGCGCGCTCGAGCGAGGCCGTGAGCTCCGTCACCGCCGTCCGCGCGCCGTGGACCTGGCCGGCGATGCGCTCGGCGCCGTCGTGCTGGCTCTCCACCTCGAGGGTGGCGATCTCGCCGCGCATCGCCCCGAGGCTGCTGGTCACCTGGCGCATGCGCGCGTCGAAGGCGCGCAGGCGGTCGCGCATCTCGCCGATCGTGGAGAGCTGCTGGTCGAGGGCGGCGATCGTCTCGTCGAGCGCCGCGGCGACGCCGGGCGGCGCGTCCACCCGCTCGGCCTGGGCGCGGGCGCGCTCCGAGCGGAGCCGGTCCTCGTCCACGCTGTCCAGGTAGCGGCGGACGCTCTGGGCGCGGCGGCACAGGCGCCCGAGGTCCTCCATGAGCCCGGCGGTCTCGATCTCCACCTCCGGCAGCGTCACGGGGCTGCCCGCCATCGCCGCCCGCAGGGCGCCGTACTCCGCGCGGGCCTCCCCCCACCGCCCGAGGATCCCGGGGTCGGTGACGCCCTCGGGGGGCGCGAGGGGGGCGGACGCCGCCGCCGCGGCGCGCGGCGGGCGTCCCAGGGCGCGGCGCGCCTCGCCGGGGTCGCGCAGCGTCGTCATCACCAGCACCCCGTAGACGGCCACGCCCGCCAGCAGCAGCGGCCAGATCCCGGTCGCGACGCCCGCCGCGACGACGGCCGCGCCCGCCAGCACGTTGACCGGCCGGGTCAGCGCCCGGACGATCAGGCGGGAGACGGCGGCCTCGCGCGCCACGGCTAGAAGAAGCTCGCGATCTGGGTGTAGACGGCCTCGATGGTGGCCGGGTCGCCCACGTACGCGCGGCCCCCGCCCGCCTGTGCCACCCGTTCCAGGTCCGCGGTGCTGGCGTCGCTGCCGTAGGCGATCGTGAAGACGCGCACGCCGGCGCTCTCGACGCCCTGCTCGCGCCGCAACCGCTCCAGCAGCTCCGGGAGCGGTGTCGCGCTCGCGTTGTCCTGGCCGTCGGTGAGCACGACGACCGCGTTGATGCTGTCGGTGTCCGCGTCCCGGCCGATGGCCTCGGTCGCCTGCAGGGTGGCGTCGTACACCGCCGTGTCGCCCTCGGCGATCTGGGTGCGGACCACGTCCAGCAGGCGCGCCCGGCCGGTGCGGATGGAGGTGAGGGGGGCGACGGGTGTGACCCGGTCGTTGAACACGGTGATGCCGACCTGGTCCTGGGGCTGCATCAGCTGCAGGAAGCGCACCAGGCCGGACTGCGCCGCCCTCAGCCGCCCCTCCTGCTGCATCGAGCCCGACACGTCCAGTACCACCTGCACCCGGGCGGGCTTCCGGTCCTGGCGCCAGGTCTCCTGGATGGCGTTGACCACGCGCGGCTCCGGCTGGCCGAGCACCCGGGTCGGCTGCGCCGGGTCGACGCCGTTGGCGCGCTCCACCGGCGGGAGCGGCGGGCGCGACGGGTCGCCCGGACGGAAGAACAGCCGGGCCGCCTCCTCGTCGGTGACGCGCTCGCGCAGGTAGGCGCTGAGGTCCTCGGCGGCGCGCCGCTGCTCCGGGGACGACCAGGGACCCCCGACCACGAAGAGGGGGTTGTCGCTGAAGAACGTGCCCTCGCGCGGGTACAGCGCCACCAGCTTCAGGCCGTCCCCGGCCCGGTTGGCGTTGTAGTCGAGGACGGTCACCTCCTCGAGGGCCACGGCGCTGGCGTACGACGGCCCGCGCTCGGCGAGCTGCTCGGCGAAGAACAGCGTCGTGTCGCCGTAGTGCACGACCGACCGCTCGATGGCGCGCACCTTCGCGCGCACGGCCGGCGACCGGACGTCGGCCACCGTCAGCCCCTCGCCCTTGCCCGTGGCCGACAGGTACTCCGCCACGACCGCCGACAGGCCCGCCGTGGAGTAGTCCGGGTTGGTGTGGCCGAGCTTGAACCGGCCCCACTCGGGGTGCCCGTGCGCGGCCCAGCCGCGCGGCGACTGCGCCTCCCGGAGCACGTCCGCCCAGCCGAGGGGACGGTCGGGCCAGCCCAGGGCGCGTGCCATGGGCTCCCACATGGCGATCACGAGCGGGGTGCGCACCAGGGAGGGGCTGCGCGGCGGCGCCAGGGTGCGGTCGGCCCGGAAGTTGGCGACCTGCCCCCACAGGGAGGAGGACGGGCTCCACAGGTGCGGCTGCAGGGTGCCCGCCGCGATCCGGGCCGTGCTCTCGCCCGACGACACCACCTGCGGCGTCACGACGACGCGGCGTCCGTCGACCGTCCGCCGCTCCTCGTTGTATCGCTGCACGAGCGGCTCCAGCAGCGGGCGCTTCTCGGGCGAGTACGCGAACACCAGCGCGATGTCGTCGCCCGAAGCCTCCGGCGCCCCGCCCCCGCCGCCGTCCCCGCCCGCCAGGCGCCAGGCCACGGCGCCCACGACCAGGACCACGGCCACGATGAGGGTGATGATGCGCGTCGGGGACATCGCCAGGCGGCAGTATGTCCGAGCGCCACCCCCGCGTCAGGACCCCGCGCACCACCCCGCGCGGCGGGCCGTGGCGCGCACGCTAGGCGGCGTGGCGCAGGTCCTCGGCCGGCTGCCCCGCCTCGGCCGCGGACTCCGGCGGCGCGGCGGTCGCCGGGGCGTCGCGCACCTCCAGCGCCCGCCGCACCCGCGGCCGCACGGCCAGGGTCAGCACGACCGCGGCCAGGGTCGCGACGCCGGCGGCCGGCCAGGACCCGCCCCGCCCCGCGACGGCGGCCAGCCCGAGCAGGCAGGGCACCGCGATGAGGCAGAGCGCCGCCAGCCCGGCGCGCTCGGCCGGCCGCCGCCCCGCCCCGCGGGCGCCGAGCCCCAGGCCCGCGACGAGGGCCAGGATCGCCACGCTCGCCGCGACACCGGTCACCGGTCCGCCCTCCCCGATCGGGCGCGCCCGGTGCGCGCCGTCACCGGGGCTCTTCACGGCCGCGGCGCCCCTCCCTCCCCCGGTGGCCGGGCACGCAACAGCCGTTGCGTATGCGATACTCCTCCCATGGCCGATCTGCCCGCGAACCTCGTCGACGCCTTCTCCGTGCTCGACCCCGACCTGGCGACGAAGCTCACCGAGGCCCTCAAGCCCGTCGCGGGCGAACTCGGTCCCCGCGAGCAGGCCGTGCTCGAGCGTCTGGCCAACGGCATCGCCACGGGGGCCAAGCCGGCCGAGCTCAATGCCTTCGTCCGGCTGCTGCCGGTCACGGTGAGCCGGGCGGTGCAGCCGGTCATCGAGCCGGTCATCGCCGCCGCCTGAGCCCCCCGCCGGCCGCGGTCGACGCGCGCCGGTGAGCGGTCCCCTCGTCGTCGTCGGCGGTGACGCCGCCGGGCTGTCGGCGGCCTCCGAGGCGCGCCGCCGCGACCCCTCGCGGCCGGTGGTGGTGCTGGAGCGCTCCGCACACGTCTCCTACTCGGCGTGCGGCCTGCCCTACTGGCTGGGCGGCGTGGTCCCCCGGCGCGAGGACCTGGTCGCGGTGCCCGCCGAGGAGCTCCGCCTCCGCCGGGGCATCGACCTGCGCACGGGTTGCGAGGCGCTCTGGGTGGATCCCGCGGCGCGGCGGGTGGGCACCGCCGCCGGCGAGGTCGCGTACGACGCGCTCGTGATCGCGACGGGCGCCCGCCCGGTGCCGCCACCCGTGCCGGGCCTGGACACGCCCGGCGTGCATCAGCTGCGCAGCATGGACTCCGCGATCGCGCTCGACGCCGCCCTGCGTGACCGCCCGGGCGGCCGGGTGCTGCTGGTGGGCAGCGGCCCCGTGGGGCTGGAGATGGCGCACAACCTCTGCCGCCGCGGGTTCGACGTCCACCTGGTCGAGGCGGCCGAGCGCCTGGTGCCGGGCTTCCCCGCGGATCTGGCCGCCCGGGTGGCCGCGGCGCTGGGGGAGGGGTGCGTCACCGCCCGCACCCGCCTCGCCCTCGCGGGCCTGGCGCCCGAGGGGGAGGGCGTCGCCGTCACGCTCCGGCCCCGCGAGGGCGCCGACCTCGCCGAGGTCTACGACCTCGTGGTGCTCGGCACCGGCGTCGCGCCGCGCGTGGAGCTCGCGGCGGGCGCGGGGTGCGCCCTCGGGGCCGGCGGTGCCGTGCGGGTCGACCGCCGTGGCCGCACCACCGTGCCGGGCGTCTGGGCCGCCGGCGACTGCGCCACCTCCTGGCACCGCGTGTCGGGGCGGGAGGTGTGGATGCCCACCGCCACCGTCGCCACCCGCGCCGGCCGCGTGGCGGCGCGCGACGCGTGCCGGGTGGGCGGCCGGGCGCCGGCGCTGCTGCCGGGCGTGCTCGGCTCCTGGGTCACCGAGGCCTTCGGCCTCGGCTTCGGCGCCACCGGACTCGACCTGCCGGCGGCGCACGAGGCCGGCTTCGCCGCCGAGGCGATCACGCGCACGGGCCGAGACCGCAGCGGCTACATGCCCGGCGTCGAGGAGGTCACGGTGCGGCTGGTGCACGACGGGCCCACCGGGCGGCTGCTGGGCTGGCAGGCGGTGGGGGGGTGCGACGTCTCCTCGCGGCTGCACGCGCTGGCGATCGCCGTCGCCGCGGGGATGAGCGTCGACGACCTGGCCGGCGTCGACCTGGCCTACGCCCCGCCGCTGTCGGCGCTGCGCGACCCGCTGGAGCTGGCGGCCGCGGCGGTGATCGGCGACGCGGCCTAGACGGCCGGGCGCAGGGCGGGCGGCACGTCCGGGGGCACGGCGGGCTCGGGCAGGCGCATCGCCTCCAGGGCGTTCACGACCGCCCGCATCACCACCCAGTCGCGCACCCACTTGCGGTCGGCGGGCACCACGAACCAGGGGGAGGCGGCGGTCGTCGTCCGCGCGATGGCCTCCTCGTAGGCGGCCATGTACGACCCCCACAGCGGCCGGCGCTCCAGGTCCTCCGCGCGGTACTTCCACCGCTTCAGTGGGTCGGCGACGCGATCCTGCAGCCGCTCCAGCTGGTTCTCGGGCGAGATGTGCAGCATGAACTTGAGGATCGTCACGCCCTCGTCGTGCATGCGCGCCTCCCACTGGGCGATCGCGTCGAAGCGCGGCCGCCAGACCCGCTCCGGCGCCAGGCCCTCCACCCGCACCACCAGCACGTCCTCGTAGTGCGACCGGTTGAACACGCCGATCTCCCCGAGCGCCGGCATCGCGCCCACGATGCGCCAGAGGAAGTCGTGGCGCCGCTCCAGCTCCGTGGGCGCCGAGAACCCGCGCACGCGGAGGATCATCGGGTTCAACCCGCGCACGAGCGCCCGGGCCACGCCGTCCTTGCCGCTGGCGTCCATCCCCTGCAGCACCACGAGCAGGGCCCGCGTGCCGTCCGCGGCCAGCAGCGCCTGCAGCTCGCGCAGCCGCTGGGACATGGCGTCGACCTCGGCGCGGGCCTCGTCCTTGCCCTCCAGCCCGAGGGTCGACCCGGTGGAGCGGCCGGCGAGGCCCGGGGCCTCCCCGGGGGGGACCCGCACGGCGGCCAGGGCGTCCGTGGGCGTCCGCGACATGGGGGGACTGTACCCCCCGGCGACGGCGCGACCGCTCCCCGCCCCCGCCGCGCGCACGGGCGCTAGCCTGCCCTCGTGAACCCCCGGCAGAAGGCGACCACCGCGGGCGCCCTCGTGGTCGTCGCGGCCGCGGCCGCCACCGGCCTCGCGCTCACCCAGGGCGACGACCCCGCCACGCCCGCGCCCCCGGTGCCCGTCACGACCGCGGCCGCGCGGCCGGCGGAGGCGGGCGGCACGACCACCACGGCCGCGGCCCCGGCGCGCGCGGCCGCCACGGGCTACCGCTTCGCGCGGGTCGCGGCGGGGCTGGGCGACGCCCTCTACGTGACGGCCGCGCCCGGCCGCGCCAACCGGCTGTACGTGGTGCAGCAGAGCGGCCGCGTGACCGTGCTGCAGAACGGCCGTCGCGTGGCGCGGCCCTTCCTCGACGTGTCGGGGCGCATCAGCGCCGGCGGCGAGCGCGGCCTGCTGGGCCTGGCCTTCCACCCGCGCTTCGCGAGCAACCGCCGGCTGTTCGTGAACTACACCGACCGCGCCGGCGACACGCGCGTGGTCGAGTACCGGGCGAACGCCGCCGGCACGGCGGTGGTGCCCTCCTCCGCGCGCGTCCTGCTGGCCCAGGGCCAGCCCTTCGCCAACCACAACGGCGGGATGCTCGCCTTCGGGCCCGACGGCTTCCTCTACATCGGTCTCGGCGACGGTGGCAGCGGCGGCGACCCGCTGCGCAACGGGCAGGACCTCTCGACGCTGCTCGGCAAGATCCTGCGCATCGACGTGGACGGGCGGCGCCCCTACGCCGTGCCCGCCGGGAACCCCTTCCGGGGCCGGGCGGGGGCGCGCGGGGAGATCTGGCACTACGGCCTGCGCAACCCCTGGCGGTTCTCGTTCGACCGGGCCACCGGCGACATGTGGATCGGCGACGTGGGGCAGAACGCGGTCGAGGAGATCGACCGCGCGCCGGCCGGCCGCGGCGGGCTCAACTTCGGCTGGAACGCCTTCGAGGGGACCCGCCGCTTCGGCGGCGCCCTGCGGCCCGGCAGCCGCCCCACGCCCCCCGTCACGCAGTACACGCGCGACCGCGGCGTGTCGGTCACGGGCGGCTACGTGTACCGCGGGCGGGCCGTGCCGGCCATGCGCGGGCGCTACCTGTTCGCCGACTTCGCGACGGGCCGGGTGTGGAGCCTCCGCGCCGGGCCGCGTCCCGGCGGGCTGCGGGAGGAGACGAACCGCATCGGCGTCCGCCTGGGCAACGTCACCTCCTTCGGCGAGGGTGCCGCCGGTGAGCTGTACGTGATCGCCGGCGGGGCGCTGTACCGGCTGGCGCCGCGCTGAGCCGCCTCCGGGCGTGAGGTAGCCTGCGGCCGTGCCGGACGCCCCTCACGCGCCCCTGACGCCCGCCGAGGGCTGGGGGGTGGTGCACCTGTTCCTGCGGGCGGTGCGGGGCGCGGACGCCGGGCCCGTGCTCGACGCGATCGACGCGTTCACGGCCGTCGACCCGCAGCAGGTGATCGCGTTCTCCGTCCTCGGGGGGCGCGCCGACGTGGGGCTCATGGCGCTGGGGCCCGACCTGGACGCCCTGGACCGCCTCACGAAGGACGTGCTGAGCGGGCCCCTGGACCCGGTGGACTCGTTCGTCTCGCTCACCGAATTGTCGGAGTACACGGTGACCGAGGACGACGAGCGGGCGCGCCTGCAGGCCGAGGGCGCCCCGGACGTGGAGGCGGCGCTGGCGGCCTGGCGGGAGCGGATGGCGACCTACCGCGACGCCCGCCTGCACCCCCGGCTGCCCCGCCGGCGCCTGATCGCCTTCTACCCCATGGCCAAGACGCGGGCCCCCGGCGCCAACTGGTACGCGCTGCCGTTCGAGGAGCGCAAGCGCCTGATGCTGGGCCACGCCCGCGTGGGGCGCGGCTACGCCGGCCGCGTGCTGCAGCTGATCACCGGCGCCACCGGGCTCGACGACTGGGAGTGGGGGGTCACCCTGCTCGCCGACGACCCGGGCGCGGTCAAGAGCATCGTCTACGAGATGCGCTTCGACGAGGTGAGCGCCGTGTACGGCGAGTTCGGGTCCTTCTGGACCGGTCTCGTCATGGACCCGGCCGAGGCGTTCGCGCGGGCCGGACTCATCACCCCCACGACGACGAGGTGACATGCGCGGGCTGACCTTCCAGGGCAACGGCGTCGTCCGCGTCGAGCAGGTGCCCGACCCGGCGCTGCTCGAGACGACGGACGCGATCGTGCGCGTGACGATGGCGGGCATCTGCGGCTCCGACCTGCACGTCTTCCACGCCGGCGAGGCGTTCCAGTTCCACCCCGGGTCGCGCCTGGGCCACGAGTTCCTGGGCACCGTCGAGACGATCGGCGCCGGCGTGCGCACCGTCTCCCCCGGCGACCGCGTGCTGGTGGCCGTCGGCATCAGCTGCGGGCAGTGCGTGTACTGCCGCGAGGGCCTGCGGTCGGCCTGCGTCCGCTCGTCCATGTTCGGCTGGGCGCCGCGGCTGTGGCGGCACGGCGGCGACGTCCAGGGCGGGCAGTCCGAGTACGCGCGCGTGCCCCTGGCCGACGCGACGTTGATCCCGATCCCCGAGTCGCTGGCGGAGCCGGAGCACGAGGCGCGCCTGCTCCCGTTGATCGACGTCATGTCGACGGGGTGGCACGGGCTGGTCACCGCCCGCACGAAGGCCGGCGACGACGTCGTCGTGATCGGCGACGGCGCGGTGGGACTGTCGTCCGTGCACGGGGCGCGGGCGATGGGCGCCGAGCGGATCATGTGCCTGGGACACCACCCCGACCGCCTCGCCATGGCGCAGCGGCTGGGCGCGACGCACGTGAACGCCACCCGCGACCCGGAGGAGATCCGGGAGTGGGTGCGCGGTGTCACGGACGGGCAGGGCGCGCACACCGTCGTGGACACCATCTCCAGCACGGCCTCGATGGAGGCCGCGCACGCCGCGGTGCGCGCGGGTGGCAGCATCGCCTGCCTGGGTATGGACCACTTCATGGGCAAGACGCCGCAGGTGAACTGGTACGACCAGTTCGTCCGCAACATCACCGTCACGGGCGGCCTCGTGCCCTTCGGGCACTACCTGCCGATGCTGCTCGACCTGACGGCGCGCGGCGTCATCGACCCGAGCCCGATGCTCACGACCCACCTGGCGCTCGACGACGCGGCCGACGGCTACCGGCTCATGTCGGATCGGGCGGACGGGGTCGTGAAGGTGGCGCTGCGGACGGCGGCGTGACGGAGGCCCTGCCCGCCGCCGCGGCGGCGCGCCTGCGCGAGGCGGGCCAGGGGCACCTGGTCGACGCCGTCGCGGCGGCGCCGGCCGGGCGGCGGGCGGCGCTCGCGCAGGAGGTCCTCGCGCTCGACCTCGACCTGGTCGCCGACCTGGTGCGGCGGTTCGTGCGGGGGGGCGAGGAGGTCACGGCGCACCCGCACGGGGAGATCGGGCCGCCCGAGGCCGTGCCGCTGGGCGACGACGAGGAGTCGCGGCACCGCGACGAGCGGGCCGCCGCCCGCGGGCGGGAGGCGCTGGAGGCGGGGGAGATCGCCCTCGTCCTGCTGGCGGGGGGCCAGGGCAGCCGGCTCGGCTTCGAGGGCCCCAAGGGGCTGTTCCCGTTCGGGCCGGTCACGGGGCGGACGCTGTTCGCGCACCACGCGGCCCGCGTGGCGGCGCTGCGGGCCCGGTACGGGGCCGCCCTGCCGCTGTACGTCCTCACCTCGCCCGTGAACGACGAGGTCACCCGCGCCGCCTTCGCCGAGGCGGGCCACTGGGGGCTCGCGCCGGAGTCCGTGCGCTTCGTGGTACAGGGCACCCTCCCGGCGGTGGACCGGGTCACGGGCGGGATCCTGCTGGACGCCCCGGACCGGCTGGCGCTGTCGCCGGACGGCCATGGGGGCCTTCTGATGGCGCTGCGGCGGGCGGGCGCCCTGGACGAGATGGAGCGGGAGGGGATCCGGACCTTCTTCACGTTCCAGGTGGACAACCCGCTGGTGCGCGTCGCCAACCCGGTGTTCGTGGGCCACCACCGGGACGCGGGCGCGGACATGTCGAACCTGGCGGTCCGCAAGCACGACCCGGGGGAGCGCGTGGGCGTGATCGCCCGGATCGGGGACCACACGGGCGTCGTGGAGTACAGCGACCTGCCGGACGAGCTGGCCGGGTGGCGCGACGACGCCGGCGATCTCGTGCTGTGGGCGGGCAGCATCGCGACGCACCTCATCGAGGTGGCCTTCGCCCGGGAGCTCACCGAGGGCGGGCTCCGGCTGCCCTACCACCGGGCGATCAAGAAGGTGCCCTTCGTCGCCCCCGGCGGCGCGCGCGTGGAGCCGGAGGAGCCGAACGCGGTCAAGTTCGAGACCTTCATCTTCGACGCGCTGCCGTTCGCGCGGCGCTCGGTGACGATGGAGGTGCCGCGCGCCGTCGACTTCAGCCCGATCAAGAACGCGACCGGCGCCGACTCGCCCGAGACCTGCCGGCGCGACTGCAACCGGCTCTGGGCGGGCTGGCTCGAGGCGGCGGGCGCCACCGTCGCGCGCGGTCCCGACGGGGAGCCGCCGGACATCGAGATCGATCCGCGGCTCGCGCTCGACGGCGAGGAGCTCGCGGCGCGCCTGCCCCCCGGGCGGGTGGTGGACGGGCCCACCGCGCTGGGTCCGGAGGACGCGGCCGCCTGACGCCGCGCCGGGCGGGTCAGCGCACGACCGGCCAGGCGCTCACGATCGGGAAGGGGCGCACCGGCCCCCCGCCGCCCGGGTGGATCTCGAAGTGCACGTGCGGCGAGGTGCCCTGCGCGTCGCCCGTGGTGCCGACGTAGCCGAGCACGGTGCCGCGGCTGACCGCCGCCCCCTCGCGCGCGGCCGGCGCGAAGGCCGCCAGGTGCGCGTAGTAGAACTCCGTCCCGCTGCGGTCGCGAAGCCACAGGCGCCAGCCGCCCAGCCCGTTCCAGCCGACCCGGAACACCGATCCGTCGGCCACTGCCACCAGCGGCGTCCCCGCGGCGGCGAACAGGTCGATGCCCTGGTGCAGGCGCCCGCCCGCGCGCCCGGCCAGCCAGTCGTCGCTGTACCGGGCGCCCCCGCTGACCGGGAAGACATAGCTGCCCCCCGCGGGCATGACGGCCAGCTGCGACGCGCCCGGCGTGTAGGGCAGGCCCGAGGCGGCCTGCGCCCGCTGGGCCGCCAGCAGGGCCGCCTGTCGCCGGCGCCGCTCGCGCTCGGCGGCGATGGCGCGGCGCAGATCGCGACGCGCCCCCGCAAGCAGCGCCTGGCGGGCGGCCACCGCGGCCGCCAGCTCCCGCCGGCGCTCGGCCAGCTGCCGGGCCCCCTCCTCGGCGGCGCGCCGGTCGTCGGCCAGGCGGATCGTGAGGGCCGCCGCACGGCGGCGCTGCACCCGGATGCGGTCCACCGTCCCCGCGTCCTGGCGCGCGATCTGGTCCATCAGGTCCCGCACCCGCGCCGCGTCCTCGATGGAGCCCGAGGCGAGCACGAGCTCCAGGGGCGAGGGCCGGGCGGCCGCGTACATGGCGCGGACCCGCGCGCGCAGCAGCCGGGTGGCGGAGGCGTCCTCCCGCCGGGCGCGGGCGAGGGCGGTCCGCGCCTCGCGGAGCCGGATGGTGACGGTCTCCAGTCGGTCGATGGCGCGGTTGTGCGCCTCGGCGATCGCGCCCGTGCGGGCGTCGAGCCGGGCGAGTTGGCCCTCCAGGCGCTGCACCTCCCCCCGCTGGGCGGACACCGACGGCGCGGCCACCGACCGCGCGGGGAGCGCGGCCGCGAACGCCACGGCGGCGAGGAACGCGGCGACGAGCACCGCGGCGGCGAGGGGACGGAGGCGTCGGGGCATGGGCGTCACGGAGCCCATCGGCGCGGGCGGACCGTGTCCGGAGCGCTTTCGACGCCCGCCCGTGGCCCCCTGCCGAGGGCGGGCCGCCCGGGGGGCGGGCGGGGGTGAGGGCGGGGCCGGGCCCCGCCGGCGCGGGCTAGAGGCGGACGGCGCGCGGCAGGGCGAACACCACGCCCTCCGCGCTGGGCTCCTCGAAGCCCTGCCGGTCGAAGCCGTGCCGCTCCAGCACCTCGGCCACCCCCCGCACCAGCACCTCGGGGGCCGACGCCCCCGCGGTCAGGGCGACGCGCGTCTTGCCCCGCAGCCAGGCCGGGTCCACCGCGGCCGCGTTCTCGACCAGGTGGGCCTCCGCCCCGGCGGCCGCGCCCACCTCCACCATGCGGTTGGAGTTCGAGGAGTTCTGGGAGCCCACGACCAGCACGAGGTCCGCGCCCGCGGACACCGCCTGCTTGACGGCGTCCTGGCGGTTCTGCGTGGCGTAGCAGATGTCGCTGCGGGCGGGGGTCTGCAGCGCCGGGAAGCGCTCGTGCAGGATCCGGACGATCTCGGCGGTGTCGTCCAGGGACAGGGTCGTCTGGGTGGTGAGGGCGACGTTGTCCGGGTCGGGGACCTGCACCGTGCGCGCCTGCTCCACGTCCTCGACCACGATCACCCGCTCGGGGGCCTCGCCGCGCGTGCCGATGACCTCGTCGTGGTCGACGTGCCCCACCAGCAGCACCCAGGCGTCGCGCGCCGCGTACCGGCGCACCTCCGCGTGCACCTTGCTCACCAGCGGGCAGGTCGCGTCGATGACGCGCAGGTTGCGCAGCTCGCAGTTGCGGTGCACGTCGGGGGACACGCCGTGCGCCGAGAGGATCACGGTCGCGCCCTCGGGCACGTCCAGCTCGCTGGGCACGAACACCGCCCCGCGCGCCGCGAGGGTGTCGACCACGTGCCGGTTGTGGACGATCTCGCCCCGGACGTACACGGGCGGGCCCAGCTCGTCCAGCGCGCGCTCGACGGTCTCGATGGCGCGGTCCACGCCCGCGCAGTAGCCGCGGGGCGCGACCAGGTCCAGGAGGGGGGCGTCCGGGGAGGTCGGCATCGCCTGCAGGGTAGCGTGCCCGCCGCCGCGGGCGGCGCCTCCCGGGGGGAGGGATGGTGACCGCGCTCGCGCGACCCGCGCGCAGGGGGTCGCGGCCGCGACCCGGTGCCCGGTACCCTGGCGCCCCGGTGACAGCCCCCCCACGTCCCGTGGTGCTTCTCCTGGGCACCGACTACAAGGCCGGCCCGTGGGCGGCGCGGTCGCTGCGGGACGCCGGATACCGGGTGGTGGGCGCGCACACCGCCGGCGGCGTGCTGGCGGGGGGCCGCTCGCGCGCCTGCCCGGCGCCGCTGCGCCACCCGCCCGCCGGGCTCCCGGAGTTCCGGCCCTGGATCGAGCACGCCGTCCGGCGCGTCGGCGCCGACGCCGTGCTGGCGACGACGGAGGACCTCGTCGCCGCGGTCGCGCAGGCATCCCCGGACCTGGGCCGGGCCGTGTTCGCCGGTCCCGACGGCCGGCAGTACGCGGCCCTGTGCGACAAGTCGGCGCTCGCGGACACCGCGGCCGCCGCGGGCGTCGACCACCCGCGCTGGGTGTCCGCGTGGCCCGACCTGCCCGACGACGCCCCGCTGCCCGCCGTCGTCAAGGCACGGGACTCCGGCGAGGCGATCGACCGCGTCGGCCGCGCCGTCATCTGCCACACCCGCGACGAGCTGCGGCGGGCGGTGGACCTGTTCGGCGAGGCCGGCGGCCGCCCCATCGTGCAGGAGCTGCTGGTGGGGCGCCGGTGGAACTTCCACGGGCTCGCGCGGGGCGAGGGCGCCCGCGGGTTCGCGACCGAGGTGGTGCGCGAGTACCCCCGCGCCCGCGGGATCACCTCGCTCGCCCGGTCGGTGGTGCCGCCGCCGCCGTTCGCGGCGCTCGTGGACAGCCTGGTGGCCGCCACCGGCTACCGCGGCCCGATCAGCGTGCAGGTGATCGAGCGGGCCGACGGGCGCTTCGCGGTGCACGACGTCAACCTGCGCCTGCCCGCATCGGTGGGACTCACCATCCGCGCCGGGCTCGACCTCCCCCGGCTCGCCGTCGACGACGCGCTGGGGCGCCCGCTGGCGACGCCGCCCGCGGCGCCCCGCCGCGTGGCCTACCTGGGCGTCGACGGCGAGGTCCGGGCCCTCGGCGACGCCCTCCGCGGACGCGGCGCCGAGTCCCCGCGCGAGGTGCTCGCCGGCGTCGCGCGCGTGCTCCGGGGGCACCGCCCGGTGCTCGACCCGCATCCGCTGGACCCGTTCTGGATCCCCCTGCTGGGCGCCCGCGCCCTTCGGCGCCGCCTGCGGTCCGCCACGCCCGCGTAACCGCGGCGGGGGGCGCGTCTGGGAGGATGCGCCGGATGCCGCCCGCCCTCCGCTCCGAGGACCTCCTCGCCCTCGCCGAGCAGGCGGCCCGGGCCGCCGGCGCCGAGCTGCTGCGGCGGGCGGGCCGCCCGGCCGGGGTGGCCTCCAAGAGCACGTGGACCGACCTGGTGAGCGACGCCGACCACGCGGCCGAGCGGGCGATCGTCGACACCATCCGGGCGGCGCGCCCCCACGACGCCGTGCTGGCCGAGGAGGGCGGCGCGGCCCCCGGCGACAGCGGCCTGCGCTGGGTGGTGGACCCGCTGGACGGCACGGTCAACTACCTGTGGGGCGTCCCCCACTGGGCGGTGAGCATCGCGGTCGCCGACGGCGACGGCACGCTGGCGGGCGTGGTGCACGACCCCACGCGCGGCGAGACCTTCGGGGCCGTCCGCGAGGGGGGCGCCTGGTGCGGTGGCGCGCGGCTGAGGGTGACGCGGCCGGCCGGCGTGGGCGAGGCCATCGTCGCGACCGGCTTCAACTACCTCGGCGAGGAGCGCGCGCGGCAGGCGGCCCCGCTGCCGCGCGTGCTCCCGGCCGTACGCGACCTGCGGCGGTTCGGCGCGGCCGCCCTCGACCTGGCCTGGGTCGCCGCGGGGCGCATCGACGCCTACTTCGAGCGCGGCCTGCAGGAGTGGGACTGGGCGGCGGGGGCGCTGCTGGTGCGCGAGGCGGGCGGCGCGGTGGCGTTCCTCGACGCGGCGCCGCCGCGGCCCGCGGGTGTGGTGGCCGCCCACCCCGCGCTGGTGGCCCCGCTGCGGGCGCTGATCGGGGAGGACGGCCCCGGGCCGGGGACGGGCTCCTGAGCCGGCTCTGGGAGATCGACGCGCTCCGCACGGCGGCGATCCTGATGATGGTCACCTACCACGCCGCGTACGACGTGTGGTTCCTCGCCCCCGGGGTCGACATCGACCCGTTCGGCGGCGGGTGGCGCGCCCTCCAGGTGGCGACCGGGTCGTCGTTCCTGTTCGTGGTGGGGCTCAGCCTGGCCGTGTCCAACGCCCGCGCCCGGGCCCGGGGGCTGGAGGGCGCCGCCCTCTGGCGCCGGCACGCGCGGCGCGCGGGCCAGGTCGCGGCCGCCGCGCTGCTGGTGTCGGTGGCCACCCTGGTCGCCCTGGGACCCGAGGACTACGTGCGCTGGGGCGTCCTCCACTGCATCGCGGCCGCGATGGTGCTGCTGCCGCTGCTGGTGCCCCTGCGGCCCCCGGGGCAGGTCGCGCTGGCGCTCGCCGTCATCGCCGCGGGCCTGGCGATGCGCGACGTCGCCGCCGACGCGTTCGGGACGCTGGTGCTGGCCGGGTCGCCCACCGGGGGCGCGGGCGTCGACCACTACCCGCTGCTGCCCTGGCTGGGGCCGGCGATCCTGGGGCTCGCGGCGGGCGGCCTGCTGTACCCGGGCGGCCGGCGCCGGCCCGGCTGGGACCGGCTGCTGCCGTCGCCGCCGGCGTGGGCCGACCGGCCCCTCACCGTGCCGGGCCGCCACGCCCTGCCGATCTACCTGGTCCACCAGCCCGTGCTGATCGCGCTGGTGGCGCTGGTGCTCGGCGCGACCGGGGTCGCCATCGACCCCGGCACGCGCTGACGTTGATGGCCTCGCCCCGCGGAGCGGGCTCTCGCCATGCCGGGGTCGCCATCGACCCCGGCACGCGCTGACGAGTTCCCACGGCCTCGCCCCGCGGAGCGGGCTCTCGCCGGGCGGCCTCGCCCCGCGGAGCGGGCTCTCGCCATGCCGGGGTCGCCATCGACCCCGGCACGCGCTGACGGGTCCCCATGGTCTCGCTCGGCAGGTGGGCGCTCGCCGGGTGATCCACCTCCCCGCGGATCGGGCCTCCCGCCCGGTCAGCCCGCCGCGGCCGCCGCCGGCTTCTTCTTGGCGGGCGGCCAGTGCAGCGGCCGGTCGAGGCCCATGAGCGCGGCCTCCTTGAGCGCCTCCGCGAGCGTGGGGTGCGCGGCGATCGCGTCGCCCACCGTGTCCACGCGGGCCTCGGCGTCCAGGGCGACCACGGCCGCGTTGATCAGCTCGGTGGCCGAGTTGCCGACCACGACGACGCCGAGCAGCTCGTCGAGCTCGGTCTCGTGGATGGTCTTCACGAAGCCGGTGCGGTCGGCGAACATCGCCGCCCGGGCGATCGCCGAGAAGGGGAACTTCCCCACGCGGATCCGGTCGTCGCCGAACCGCTCGCGCGCCTCGGTCTCCGTCAGCCCGACCGCGGCGATCTCCGGGTCGGTGTAGATGCACCGCGGGACGGCGCCGTGCACCTCGACGTCGTGCCCCGCGATGTTCTCCGCGGCCACCTCGCCCTCGCGGAACGCGGTGTGCGCGAGCTGCCAGTAGCCCGCCACGTCGCCCACGGCGTAGATGTGCGGCACGTTCGTGCGCCGGTGCCCGTCGGTCGGGATCCGGGCGGGCTCGGCCTCCACGCCGGCCGCCTCCAGGCCGAGGTCCTCGACGTTGGCGCGCCGCCCCGTGGCCACCAGCAGCAGGTCGCCGGCCACCGTGAGCTCCTGGCCCTTGGCGTCGGTGACGTGCAGGACGAGCCCGTCGGGGCCGTCCTCCACCCGCTGGGCGCGGGCGCCCAGGTGGAGGGTGATGCCCCCCTTGGTGAAGGCGCGCTCGAGCTCCTTCACCGCGTCCGCGTCCTCCATGGGGATGAGGTGCGGCAGCATCTCGACGATCGTCACCTCGGCGCCGAAGTGGTGGAAGATCGACGCGAACTCGACGCCGATCACGCCGCCGCCCAGCACGATCAGCCGCTTCGGGGGCTCGGTGATCTCCAGCAGGCCCGTCGAGTCGACGCAGCGCGGCCCGTCGATGCCGTCCACGGGGGGCCGCACGGGTCGCGACCCGGTCGCGATGACCGCGTGGCGGAACCGGACCGTCTCGCCGCGGTCGGTCTCGATCGTGTTGGCGTCCGTGAAGCGCCCGCGGCCCTCGACCACGGCGATGCCGTTGGCCTTCAGCAGGCCCGTGACGCCCCCGACCGTCCGGTCGACGATGGCGGCCTTGTTCTGCTGCACGACGCCGAAGTCGAGGGTCGCCTCGGGGATCCGCACGCCCAGCGTCGCGAAGGCCGAGTGGGCGTCCTTCATCGCGTGCGCGCTCTGGACCCAGGCCTTGGTCGGGATGCAGCCCACGTTCAGGCAGGTGCCACCGAGGCGCCCCTGCTCCACGACGGCCACGCTGAGGCCCAGCTGGGCGGCGCGGATCGCGGCGGGGTAGCCCCCGGGGCCGCCCCCGAGTACGGCGACGTCGACGTCCATGTGGGGGAGACCTCCTGGGTCGGCCGGCGGGCGGGGCCGCCCGCGGCGGCCCATCCCCTCAAGGGTACCGGCGCCCCGCCGCCGGGCGCCGCGCGGCGAGGCCGCCGGGCGGCGGCACGGAGGCGCGGGGCCCGTTCACACCCTGTTCACACCGGCGACACCGGCTGGTCACCCGACCCGCGCGCGGCCGGGGCTACCGTCGCAGCGACACGGTTCCCACCGGTGAGGCCGCCCCACGCGCGGCCCCGGGCACCCCCTCAGGAGACCGCATGACCTCGCGACGCCGCCGCATCGCCCTCGCCCTCGCCTGCGCCCCCCTCGCCCTCGGCGCCCTCGCCGCCTGCGGCGACGACGACGACACGGGGGCCGGCACGGGCGGCGGAGGCGGCGACCTCTCCGGCGACATCGTCATCGACGGCTCGTCCACCGTCGGTCCCCTCACCGCCGCCGCCGCCGAGGCCTTCAACGCCGAGAACTCCGGCGTGAACATCGACGTGCGCCAGTCCGGCACCGGCGGCGGCTTCGAGGTGTTCTGCAAGGGCGAGACGCAGATCTCGAACGCCTCCCGCGCGATCAAGGACGAGGAGGCGCAGGCCTGCGCCAAGGCCGGCATCGAGTACACCGAGCTGCGCGTGGCCTCCGACGGCATCACCCTCGTGGCCCCGAAGGAGTCCGAGATCGGCCAGTGCGTGCTGACCACCGATCAGCTCAAGGCGATCTGGCGCCCGGGGTCGAAGATCAACGACTGGAGCGCGATCCCCGGCGGCAACTACCCGTCGGTGCCGCTCGAGCTCGCGGGCGCCGGCACCCAGTCGGGCACGTACGACTTCTTCAACGAGGAGATCCTCGGCGAGGACGCCTCGGGCGAGGTGATCCAGCCGCGCCAGGACTACGCCGCCTCGGAGGACGACAACAACATCGTCCGGTCGGTCACCGGCGCCCCGGGCGGCCTGGGCTTCTTCGGCTTCTCCTACTACGAGGAGAACCAGGACACGCTGCAGGCGTGCACGCTCGACGGCGTCGCCCCCAGCGCCGAGACCATCACCGACGGCAGCTACCCGCTGTCGCGACCGCTGTTCATCTACGTGAACAACGAGGCCCTCGCGCGGCCCGAGGTCGCCGGGTTCGTCCGGTACTTCGTGGAGAATTCGACGCGCCTCGCGGAGGAGCAGCAGTTCGTGCCCGCTCCGCAGCAGTCCATCGACGAGGACCTCCAGGAGCTCGACTCGCGGAACGGCGGCACCACCACCGGCGGGGGCGCGACCACCTCGTGAGCACGCTCTCCCCCACCCCGGGGAGCATCCGCGGCGGCCGGCGGCGTCCGCTGGAGGGGGCCGTCCTCCTCCTGCTGGGCGCCGCCGGCGTCGTGTCGCTGCTCATCACCGCGGGGATCGTGTTCACCCTCTTCGAGGAGGGCGCCGGCTTCTGGGCCGAGGTCAGCCCCCTGGACTTCTTCACCGGCACGGAGTGGTTCCCGGCCGAGGGGAAGTTCGGCGTCCTGCCGCTGCTCGCCGCGTCCCTGCAGATCGCGGCCATCGCGGCACTCGTCGCGGTGCCCGTGGGACTCGGCTCCGCGATCTACCTGTCCGAGTACGCGCCCGACCGGCTCCGCCGGATCGTCAAGCCGATCCTGGAGCTGCTCGCGGGGATGCCGACGATCGTGCTGGGCTTCTTCGCCCTGGAGTCGATCACCCCGGCCCTGCAGAGCGCCGGCGTCATCGAGCAGGGGCGCATCTACAACATGCTGGCGGCCGGCATCGTGGTGGGCCTGCTGATCACGCCCACGATCGCGTCGCTCTCCGAGGACGCCCTGCGGGCGGTCCCCCGGTCGATGCGCGAGGGCGCGTTCGGGCTCGGCGCCACCCGCCGCGTGGTGTCCACGCGGATCGTGCTGCCGGCGGCCCTGTCCGGTGTGATGGCCTCCATCGTGCTCGCGGTGTCGCGGGCGGTGGGCGAGACCATGGCCGTCACGCTGGCGGCGGGCGTGCAGCCCGCCCTCACCGCCGACCCGCGGGACCCGGCGCAGACGATCACCGCGGTCATCGTGGGCGTCTCCAAGGGCGAGGCCACCCGGGGCAGCACGATCTACGAGTCCATCTTCGCGATCGGTGCCGTGCTGTTCGTGGTCACGCTCGCGATCAACCTCGTGGCGGTCGCCCTCGTCCGGCGCTACCGCACCGTCTACCAGTAGGCCGTCCCGTGACCACCGGACCCGCAGAGCTCCCCGTCACCCGGGCCGCCCACCGGCCCCTCGCCCGCAAGCGCGGCCGGCCCGGCGACGCGATCTTCCACGGCCTGCTGCTGACCGCCCTGGGCATCGCCCTGGCGGCGCTCGCCTGGCTGTTCATCTCCGTGCTGTCGAACGGCCTGGGCGCGCTGAGCTGGGACTTCGTCACCTCCCGCCCGTCGTCCAGCGCGGCCCGCGCCGGCTTCGTGTCGGCGCTCAAGGGCACGCTGATCCTGATGTTCTTCACGATCCTCGTGGCGGTGCCGGTCGGGTTCGCCGCGGCGCTCTACCTGGAGAAGTTCGCCGCGCGCACCCGCGCCGATCTGGAGGCCAAGCTGCGCCGCCGGGAGCGCCGCGTCGGCGAGCGCGAGGCCGCCGGCGCCCGGGGACCGCTGATGGCCTTCGCCCGCCTGCGCCTCGCCGGCAGCCGCGTCTGGGTCCGCATCGGCCCGCCCATCAACAACGCGCTCGACGTGAACATCTCCAACCTGGCCGCGGTGCCGTCGATCATCTACGGCCTGCTGGGCCTTGCGCTGTTCGTGGCCATCATGGGCCTGAACAAGTCGCTGCTCGCGGGGGGGCTCACCCTGGGCGTGCTGGTGCTGCCGATCATCATCATCAGCGCCCGCGAGGCGATCCGGGCCGTGCCCGTCTCCATCGAGCAGGGCGCGATGGCGCTCGGCGCCACGCGCCTGCAGGCGGTGCTGCGCCAGGTGTTCCCCGCGGCCCTGCCGGGGATGCTGACCGGGTCGATCCTGGCGCTGTCCCGCGCCATCGGGGAGACGGCGCCCCTCATCGTGGTGGGCGGGGTAAGCTTCGCGACACGCGAGCCCTCCCTGAACCCCCTGCAGGCGGACGCGCAGCCCCTGTTCGCGATGCCCCTGCAGATCTACAGCTGGGCGGACCGCCCGCAGCAGGCCTTCCTGGATCTGGCCGCGGCGGGGATCATCGTGCTGATCGCGACCCTGATCGTCATGAACCTCCTCGCCATCTGGCTGAGGAACCGCTACACACGCCGCTGGTAAGGGAGTGGACGAGTTGACCAGCAACAGCCGGATCGCGAGGTCTGACGTGTCGGAGGCCGGTGCCCGGCGCATGCCGGCGATGGAGGTGGAGGCGGGGACGGCGGATCTCGTCGACGGCCCCACCGTCTTCGACTGCCACGACGTGGCGGTCCACTACGGCAAGGCCCGCGCCCTCGGCGGGGTCAACCTGGCGATCCGCCGCAACGAGATCACCGCGCTCATCGGCCCCTCGGGCTGCGGCAAGTCCACCTTCCTGCGGTGCCTCAACCGGATGAACGACCTGATCCCCGGCGCCCGGGTGAGCGGCGACATCTGGTTCCACGGCGAGGACATGTACGCCTCCGACGTCGACGCGGTGGACGTGCGGCGCCGCATCGGCATGGTGTTCCAGAAGCCGAACCCGTTCCCCAAGACCATCCGCGAGAACCTGGCGTTCGGGATGAAGGTCAACGGCATCCGGGCCACCGACGAGCGCCTCGAGCAGGTGCTCCGCCGGGCCGCCCTCTGGGACGAGGTCAAGGACAAGCTCGACCAGGACGCGTTCGCGCTCTCCGGCGGGCAGCAGCAGCGCCTGTGCATCGCGCGGGCGATCGCGGTGGAGCCCGAGGTCATCCTCATGGACGAGCCCTGCTCGGCGCTCGACCCGATCTCGACGCTCGCGATCGAGGAGCTCATGCGCGACCTGCGCGAGCAGTACACCATCGTGATCGTCACGCACAACATGCAGCAGGCCGCACGCGTGTCCGACCGCACGGCCTTCTTCACCGTGGTGCAGGACGAGGGCGGCCGGCACGGCGTCCTGGCCGAGTACGACGCCACCGAGCGCATCTTCCGGGCCCCGGCGGACTCCCGCACCCAGGACTACATCACCGGCCGCTTCGGCTGACGGGCCCGCGGGCGGCGCCACGGCGCGGCCCGCGCCCCCCGCCCGCCGGCGCGTGATCCGAGCGGGGCGGGCGGCCTGCGCCACCCGCCCCGCCGCACCTCAGGAGCCGCGGCTCTCGGTGTAGAGGCGGCGCAGCACGGTCGGCAGGATGCCGCCGTTGCGCAGGTAGGTGAGCTCCGTGGGGCCGTCGATGCGCGACTGCGCCTGGAACTCGCCCGTCGAGCCGTCCTCGCGGGTGTACCGCACCGTCAGCGTCTGCCGCGGCTGCATCTCCGTGAGGCCGGGGATGTCGAACGTCTCGCGGCCGGTGAGGCCCAGCTCCTCGGCGCCCTCGCCGGGCAGGAACTGCAGGGGCAGCACGCCCATGCCCACCAGGTTGCCGCGGTGGATGCGCTCGAACGACTTCGCGATCACGGCGCGCACGCCCAGCAGCAGGGTGCCCTTGGCCGCCCAGTCGCGCGACGAGCCGGTGCCGTACTCGGAGCCGGCGAGGATCACCAGGGGGGTGCCCTCGTCCTGGTACCGCATCGACGCCTCGTAGACGCTGGTGAGCTCGCCGGAGGGCAGGTGCGTCGTCCAGTTGCCCTCCTTGCCGTCCGCGAGGGCGTTGCGCAGGCGGATGTTCCCGAAGGTGCCGCGCATCATCACCTCGTGGTTGCCCCGCCGCGACCCGAAGGAGTTGAAGTCGCGCGGCTGCACGCCCTTCTCCTGGAGGTAGCGCCCAGCGGGCGAGGTGGACGGGATGGAGCCCGCCGGCGAGATGTGGTCGGTGGTGACCGAGTCGCCCAGCACCGCCAGCGCGCGGGCGCCCGTGACGTCCGAGACCTGCCCCGGCTCCGGCGACAGGTCGCGGAAGAAGGGCGGGTTCTGCACATAGGTGGAGTCCGGGTCCCAGGCGTAGGTGTCGCCCGCGGGCACCGGCAGGTTCTGCCACCGCTCGTCGCCGGTGAAGACCGTCTCGTAGCTGGAGGCGAACAGCTCGGAGGAGATGCTCACCCGCATCGCCTCCTGGATCTCCTCCGGCGTCGGCCAGACGTCGCGCAGGTACACCGGCTCGCCGTCGGAGCCCGTCCCGAGGGGCTCGGTGGTGAGGTCGACGTCGACCCGGCCGGCCAGCGCGTAGGCCACCACCAGCGGCGGTGACGCCAGGTAGCTCGCGCGCACGTGCGGGTGGATGCGGCCCTCGAAGTTGCGGTTGCCGGACAGGACGGCCGCGGCCACCATGCCCTCGCGGTCGATCGCCTCGGTCACGGGCTCCGGCAGCGGGCCCGAGTTCCCGATGCACGTGGTGCACCCGTAGCCCACGAGGTCGAAGCGCAGGCGGTCGAGGTACTCGGTGAGGCCGGCCTTCTCCAGGTACCCGGTGACCGCGCGGGAGCCGGGGGCGAGGCTGGTCTTGACCCAGGGCGGCACGCTCAGGCCGCGCTCGACGGCCTTCTTGGCCAGGATGCCCGCGCCCAGCATCACCGAGGGGTTGGACGTGTTGGTGCAGCTGGTGATCGCAGCGATGGCGACCTTGCCGCTGGACAGGGGGAAGGTCTCCCCGTCCACCGTCACGTCGACCTCGTGGTAGTGCGGGCCGCGGCCGTTGGCCTCCAGGCCCTGCGGGTAGGTCTCGCGGAACGACCCGGCCACCTCGCCGAGGACCACCCGGTCCTGCGGGCGCCGCGGGCCGGCGAGGCTCGGCACCACCGTCGACAGGTCGAGCTCGACCCTCTCGTCGTACTCGGGGTCCGGCGTCTCGTCCGTGCGGAACAGGCCCTGCGCCCGGGAGTAGGCCTCGGTGCGGGCGATGACCTCGGCCGGGCGCCCGGTGACCTCCATGTACCGGAGGGTCTCGGCGTCGACCGGGAAGAGGGTCGCCGTGGCGCCGAACTCCGGCGACATGTTCGCGATGGTCGCGCGGTCGGCGAGGCTCAGCGACGACAGGCCCGCCCCGTAGGCCTCCACGAACTTGCCCACCACGCCGTGTCGGCGGAGCAGCTCGGTGACCGTGAGGACGAGGTCGGTGGCGGTGGCGCCCGCGGGCAGCGCGCCCGTGAGCTTGAGGCCGACGACCACGGGGGTGGGCAGCGACAGCGGCTGGCCCAGCATCACGGCCTCGGCCTCGATGCCGCCGACGCCGAACCCGAGCACGCCGATGCCGTTGATCATGGTCGTGTGGGAGTCCGTGCCCACGAGCGTGTCCGGGAAGGCGACCAGCTCCCCGTCCACCTCGCGCGCGTCCACCACGGGGGCGAGCCGCTCCAGGTTGACCTGGTGGACGATCCCCGTGCCGGGCGGCACCACGCGGAACCCCTCGAACGCCTGCTGCGCCCAGCGGAGCAGCTGGTAGCGCTCGCCGTTGCGCTCGTACTCGATCTCCACGTTGCGGGTGAACGCCTGCGAGTCGCCGAAGCGGTCCACCTGGACGGAGTGGTCGATGACGAGGTCCGCGGGCACCAGCGGGTTGATGCGGCTGGGGTCGCCGCCGAGCTGGGTCATCGCGTCGCGCATGGCCGCCAGGTCGACCACGCACGGCACGCCGGTGAAGTCCTGCAGCACCACGCGCCCGGGCATGAACGGCACCTCGAACGCCACGCCGGAGTTCGGCCGCCAGTCGCGCAGCGCGACCACGTCCTCCTCGGTGACGAACCCGCGGCCGACGTTGCGGAGGACGTTCTCGAGGAGCACCCGGACCGTCACCGGGAGCCGCGCGAGGTCCGTGCCGAGCGCGTCGAGGCGGTGGATGGCGTACGAGGTCCCGTCCACCTCCAGCGTGTCACGGGCCGTGAACGGGTCGGGTGCTGCGGTCACGAAGGACTCCCTGGTCGTGGACGTGGCGCGACCCCAGAGCTTACCCCACCTCCCGGGGCGGGCGCGGGCCGCGACGACCGGCCCCCGACGTGCCGCGACCCCCGGTCCGCGCGGGCGGACCGGGGGTCGCGGGGACGCCGTGCGGCCGGGGTCAGCCGGTGACGGCGGGCTGCAGCTGGACCGGCAGCGCGCGCACCCGGACGACGGCGCTGGCCGCCTTCCCGGCGCCGCACGCGGCGGTCACGGTGGCCTGCTGGCGGGCCCGGCCGACCGCGTCCTTCGCGTAGCGCAGGGCGATGCGCACGTCGCGGCCGCGGCCCGGCGCGAGCGCGCCGATGCGGTGCACCAGGACCCCGCCCGACATGCGGGCGCCCGAGGGCAGGGAGGCGAGGCTGGCGCCGGCCGGCAGCCGGTACCGCAGGATCATGTCCCGGGCGGCGTGGGCGCGGGAGTGGTTGCGCACCTGCACCAGGGCGGTCGTGCGGCCGCCCGCCGTGGCCGAGCCGCCGGACAGGCGCACGGCCAGGTTCGGCACTGGGCACCGGGGGGCGCCCGTCACGACCGCCGGGGGCGGCGGCGCCACCACGGTGGCCTTGGGCGCCGGCGGCACCGGGGGCGCGCAGGCGCCGCCCTCCACCAGGGTCTCCGCGGTCGCCTGGTCGTTGTCGGAGCGCGGGTCCCACAGGGACGAGTCCTTGCTCAGCGCGACGGTCGCCGTGTTGGTCACCACGCCGCAGTCGGCGTCGGAGGTCGCGGTGGTGCCGCGCATGGCCATGGTCTCGCCGGGGTCGAGCCAGCCGTCGTCGGGGAGGGAGACCGCCTCGAGGCCCGCGGTCGCGTCGGAGACGAGCACCTCGTCCACGTCCACCGGGGTGTGCCCCTGGTTGGTGACGGTCACGTCCCAGGTGATGGTCTCGCCCGGGAGGTGGCTCGCCCGGGTGGCCCGCTTGGCGATGGCGAGGTCGGTCGTGCACGCGGCCACGTCCGAGCGGAAGGTCTTGGCGTCGTCGGCCGGCTCCCGGTCCTCGCCGGTGGCGAGCTCGGCGACGACGGTCATGTAGAGCGCCCCCTTGGTGCCGCAGTACTCCGGACCGACCCGGTGGCGCAGCGTGTACCGCAGCGACTCGCCGGGGTGGAGGACCTTGGGGGAGTCCGCGTCGGGCAGCAGCACCAGGCCCTTGAGGTCGGGGACGCGCAGCGTGATGTCCGACACGTCGATGACCTGGTTGCCGTAGTTGGTGACCGTCGCGTGCCACACGCCCTCGGCGTTGACCGTCACGACGGCCGGGCCCTCGAGGTCGGTGTTGAGGTTGACGCGGGGGGTCTTGTCCTCGGCCGCCGCGGGCCCGGCGAGGGCGGCGCAGGCCGCGAGGGCGAGCGCGGGTGCGGCGAGACGGCGGAGGGTGCTGCGGCGGGTGGAGGTCATCCGTTCCTCTTTCGGTCGGCGTCCGTGCCGGCTCCCGGTGGTTGCGGGTCCGGCGTGCAGCGATGATGCGCCGCGGCCGGGCCCGCTCCGACGTCCCCTCGGGGGGTGGGCGCCTATACCGCGGCGGGGACCGCGACCCCGACCCCCGTCGGGCCGTCCCGGCCCCCCGCCGGGCCCCCGCCGCGCGCCGGGGAGGGCCGGGCCCCGCCTCAGCCGGGGGTGGTGAGCCGGCGGTAGGTGATGCGGTGGGGCTGCGCCGCCTCCGCCCCGAGCAGCCGCCGCCGGTGCTCCTCGTACTCCGCGAAGTTGCCCTCGAACCACGTCACCCGGCTCTCGCCCTCGAACGAGAGGATGTGCGTGGCCAGGCGGTCGATGAACCACCGGTCGTGGCTGGTGACCATGACGCAGCCCGAGAAGGACGCGAGGGCCTCCTCGAGGGCGCGGAGGGTGTCCACGTCCAGGTCGTTGGTGGGCTCGTCCAGCAGCAGCAGGTTGCCGCCGCCCGCGAGCAGCTTGGCCAGGTGCACCCGGTTGCGCTCCCCGCCCGACAGCTGGCCGACCGGCTTCTGCTGGTCGGGGCCGCGGAAGTTGAACTGCGACAGGTACGCCCGCGAGTTCATCTCCTCGCGCCCGCCGAGCTGGATCACGTCGAGGCCGCCCGAGACCTCCTCCCACACGGTCTTGGATCCGTCGAGCCCGGCGCGGGACTGGTCGACGTACGACACCTGGACGGTGTCGCCCACGCGCAGCTCGCCGCCGTCGGGGGCGTCGAGGCCCGCGATCATCCGGAAGAGGGTGGTCTTGCCGGCGCCGTTCGGCCCGATCACGCCCACGATGCCGCCCTTGGGGAGGCGGAAGGACAGGTCGTCGAACAGCAGCCGGTCCCCGAAGGCCTTCACGAGCGCGTCGGCGTCGACGACCTGCTCGCCCAGCCGGGGCGCCGCCGGGATGCGGATCTCCGCGGTGCGGATGCGCTCGGACTGCTCCTCCTCGAGCAGCCGCTGGTAGTTGGCGAGCCGGGCCTTGCTCTTGGCCTGCCGCGCCTTGGGGCTGCTGCGCACCCACTCCAGCTCACGCGCCAGCGCCCGCTGCCGCGACGACTCCTTCTTCTCCTCGTGCTGCAGCCGCTGCCGCTTCTGCTCGAGCCACCCCGAGTAGTTGCCGCGGTAGGGGATGCCCCGCCCGCGGTCGAGCTCGAGGATCCACTCGGCCACGTTGTCCAGGAAGTAGCGGTCGTGGGTGACCGCGACGACGGTGCCGCGGTACTCCGCGAGGAAGCGCTCGAGCCAGGCGACCGACTCGGCGTCCAGGTGGTTGGTGGGCTCGTCGAGCAGCAGCAGGTCGGGCGCCGACAGCAGCAGGCGGCACAGGGCGACCCGCCGCCGCTCGCCGCCGGACAGGGTGGTCACGCCCGCGTCGCCGGGCGGCACCCGGAGGGCCTCCATGGCGACGTCGAGGGTGCGCTCCACGTCCCAGGCGTTGCGCCGCTCGATCTCGTCCTGCACCCGCTGGTACTCCTCCAGCAGGGCCTCCATCTCGTCCGGCTCCATCGGCTCGGCCAGGCGCGCGCCGATGTCGGTGAAGCGCTGCGTGAGGGCGAGGGTGTCGGCCAGCCCCTCCTCCACGTTGCCCCGCACGTCCTTGGTGGGGTCCAGGTCGGGCTCCTGCGGCAGGTAGCCCGCCGTCGCCCCCGGCATCAGCTGCGCCTGCCCGGAGAACTCCGTGTCCAGGCCGGCCATGATGCGCAGCAGGGTGCTCTTGCCCGCGCCGTTCGCGCCGAGGACGCCGATCTTGGCGCCGGGCAGGAACGACAGCGAGATGTCCTTGAGGACGATCTTGTCCGGCGGGTGCACCTTCTGCAGCCGGAACATGGTGAAGACGTACTGGGGCTCGGACATGGCCCGGGAGGGTAGCCGAGCGCCGGCCCCGGCCGTGCCGGCAGGGCTGATGCGGACCTTCACACGGACGACGCCACCCTCAAGTCCGGCGGCGCTACCGTCGAATCGGACGGAACGACGAGAGGGATGCGCGCGCGGAAGGAGGCGCGAGCAGGCCCCCGAAGGAGGGGTTGTGACGACGATGGACTTCACGCCGCGGGCGCGTGACGCCGCGCATCAGGGCGTGGTGGGCCGGCTGAGCGCCGGCGGATGGGGGCGGTACCACCGGATGGACTGCCCGGAGGCTCCCGAGGTGGGGCACGGCGTGCGCGACGTGGTGCACGGCCCCTGGCGGTACCTGTCCGCGCACTGGGAGCCCTGCCCCGTGTGCCGGCCCCCCGTGGACACCTCGGCCGCGGCGGCCTGACCCGCCGCCCCGCCGCCGGCCGCCACCCGGCGGCGGCGGCCGCGGACCCCGCGCTACCGTGGACGGCGTCACCGGTTCCGCAGGGAGGTCACGTGGACGTCACCGACGCCAGCTTCGACCAGGAGGTGCTCGAGCGGTCGCGGGAGGTACCCGTGATCGTGGACTTCTGGGCGCCCTGGTGCGCCCCGTGCCGGCAGCTCGGTCCGCTGCTCGAGCAGGCCGTCGCGCGCTTCGAGGGCGAGGTGGTGCTGGCCAAGGTCGACATCGACCAGAACCCGGCGCTGGCCCGGACCCACCGGGTGATGAGCATCCCGCTGGTCAAGGCCTTCCGCGACGGGCGGGAGGTGGGCGAGTTCACCGGCCTGCAGCCGGCGGCCTCGGTGGACGCCTTCGTGCGGGCGCTCGTGCCGTCGCGCGCCGACCGCCTGACCGCCGAGGGTGACGAGACCTCGCTGCGCGAGGCGATGGAGATCGACCCCGGGCACGTGCCGGCCCGCATCGCCCTCGGGCGGCTGCTGTGGGACGAGGACCGCCCGGCGGAGATGCGCGAGGTGCTCGCGCCCGTCGCGTTCGACGCCACCGCCGCCGGGCTGCTGGCCCGCGACGCGCTGGCCGGCGCCGAGGCGCCGGATGTGGCGGCCGGGCTCGGCCACCTGCGCGCGGGGCGCTACGAGCCGGCCCTGACCCACCTGCTGGACGCCGTGCGCGCCGCGGCCCCCGGCGACCGGGAGACGCTGCGCGCGGCGATGGTGGGCGTGTTCACCGAGCTCGGCGAGCACCACCCCCTCACCGTGCGCTTCCGCAAGCGCCTCGCCCAGGCGCTGTACTAGCGTCGGCGCGCCTGGGTGGGTGGCGGCCCCGGGCGGGCCGCCCGCCCCGGGCTACTTCTCCCGGTAGACGATCCGTCCCCGGGTGAGGTCGTACGGGGACAGCTCCACCCGGACGCGGTCACCGGGGTTGATGCGGATGCGGTAGCGGCGCATGCGGCCGGCCATGTGGGCCAGCACCTCGTGGTCGTTGTCCAGGACGACCCGGAACATCGTGTTGGGGAGGGCCTCGGTGACCTCGCCCTCCACCTCGATGGCCTCTTCCTTCTGCTTGGGCGGCGTGGAAACGTCTCCTCGTCTCGGCCGTGCGCGGTCGCACGGGCAGTTCCTCGCACCCGCCAGGGTAGCCGATGTCGTGCCCCCCGGCTCAGGTCCCGCGGCGCCCTGCCGATGCCCCCACGCGATGCCGCCGACCGGGAGCACGCGATGAGCACCCAGGCCGCGGGTCCGCCCCGGACCGCCGATCCCCGCCGACTGCCGCGCCTGGGCGACCTGCTCGTCCGGATGGGGGCGCTGACGCCCTCCGAGCTCGAGTGGGCGCTGCAGGAGCAGAAGGCCGACGGGCGCCGCCTCGGCGAGTTGCTGCTCGCCCACGGCAAGGTCACGCCCGAGCAGATGGCGACCGCGCTCGCCCACCGCCTCGGCGTGCTGCGCGCCGACCTCTCCACCCAGGACCCGGCGGTGGCCGAGGCGATCGACGGGCGGTCGCAGCGCCGGTACGCGGCGGTGCCCCTGCGGATGGACGCGCAGGGCCTGCTGGTGGTGGCGATGGCCGACCCCCAGAACGTCCTCGCGATCGACGATCTGCGGATGATCGCGGGGTGCGACATCCGCCCGGCGCTGGCGCTGCCCGAGGAGGTGGCGGCCCTCCTCAACCGCCACGCCTCCATGGAGGAGTTCGTCGCGGAGGTCGCCGAGGAGAGCACCGACGCCTTCGGCTACGCGGGCGAGGCGACCGTCAACGAGCTGCGCGCGGCCGGGGACGACGCCCCGGTGGTGCGGCTGGTCAACTCGGTGATCGTCCGGGCGATCGAGGCGGGCGCGTCCGACATCCACATCGAGCCCCAGCCGAGCGCCCTCACCGTGCGCGTGCGGGTGGACGGCGTGCTGCGCGAGATCGCCAGCGTGCCGCTCAACCTGGCGCGGGGCATGGTGAGCCGCATCAAGATCATGGCCGAGATCGACATCGCCGAGCGCCGCCGCCCCCAGGACGGGCGCGTGGGCCTCAACCTCCACGGCCGGCACCTGGACCTCCGTGTCGCGACGCTGCCCACCGTGCACGGGGAGGCGGTCGTGATCCGCATCCTCGACCGCAGCAACGTGCTGCTCGACCTGGGGACGATCGGCTTCTCGCCCGCGACGCTCGCCTCCTGGCAGCGCTGCTACCGCAAGCCCTACGGGGCCCTGCTCGTCACCGGCCCGACGGGCTCCGGCAAGTCGACGACCCTCTACGGGACGCTCAACGACATCAACACGCCGGAGCGCAAGATCATCACCGTCGAGGACCCGGTGGAGTACCGGCTCGGCGGGATCACCCAGATCCAGGTGAACCCCAAGGCGGGCCTCACCTTCGCCACGGGGCTGCGCTCGATCCTGCGCAGCGATCCCGACGTGGTGATGCTCGGGGAGATCCGCGACCGCGAGACGGCCCAGATCGCGATGGAGGCGGCGCTCACCGGCCACCTGCTGCTGGCGACCCTCCACACCAACGACGCCGCGAGCGCCATCACGCGCCTCACCGAGATGGGCATCGAGCCGTTCCTCAGCTCCAGCGCGGTGATCGGCGTGCTGGCGCAGCGCCTCGCTCGCAAGGTCTGCGTGCGGTGCCGGCGCCGCCGGGTGCTGACCCGCTCCCAGCTCGCGGACGCCCTCGGCGACGGCGACCTGCCCGCCGGGCTCCCCGACCGGATCGCGGTACCGGAGGCCCCGGGCTGCGACGGGTGCGGCGGCACGGGCTACTCCGGGCGGATCGGCGTCTACGAGATCCTGGTGGTCAGCGAGGCGCTGCAGGAGCTGATGGCGCGGCGCGCGCCCGCCGAGGACATGCGGCGCCAGGCCCGTGCCGAGGGCATGCGCACGCTGCGCGAGGACGGGCTGCGCAAGGTCCTGGCCGGGGTGACCACGGTCGACGAGGTGCTGCGCACCGTCGCATAGCCCGGTGCCCGCCCACCCGGCGGGGCCCGCCCTGCCCGGGCGTCGAGAGGGCGTCCCCACGCTCGCGGGGTCGCACCGGGGCGCCGCCGCCCTAGTCTCGTCCCATGGACGTGGCCCGCGCGCAGCGGATCCTGGGTGTCCCGCCGGACCGGCTCACCGCCCGGGAGGTGGTGGGGGCCTGGCGCCGGTTCGCGCGCGAGAACCACCCGGACGTCCGACCCGGCGACGCGGCGGCCACCCGCCGCTTCATGGCGGGGCGCGAGGCCTACGAGACGCTGCGCGGGGCGGCCCGGGCGGACGCGGCCGCGCCCCGGCGGGCCGCCCCGCCCCCGCCCGCCGCGGCGCCCCCTCACCGGCCCGCCGCCCCGGCGGAGCCCGTCGGGCGACGGGGGGTCGTGCTGCGCGGCCCCGAGGCCGCCGCATCGCAGCCCTACGCCTTCCCGGCGGTGGGGCGGCGGGAGTGGCGGGCCTAGGGGCGGCTCAGCCCCCGGTGGGCGCGTCCCCCGTGCCCAGGCGGGCCCAGGCGGCCGCGAGCCCGTCGAGGGCGTCGGGGCCGAGGGGGTCCAGGAACAGGCGGCGGACGCCCGCCCGGTGCACGACGCCGGCGCGGTCGACGAGGTCGCGGCCCGGCGGGGTGAGCGCCACGTTCGCGCCGCGGCGGTCCTCGGGGCACGGCACCTTGGCCACCAGGCCGTCACGCACGAGCCGGTCCACCAGGCGGCTGGTGCCGCTGAGGCTCAGCAGCGTGCGCCGCGACAGCTCCGAGATGCGCACGTGCCCGCCGGGGGCGCGGGCCACCAGCATCAGCACCTCGTAGGCGGGCGCGGAGAGCCCCAGGGCCTCCTGCAGCTCCGCGTCCAGCGCGCGCACGAGCACGGCGTGCGTGCGCAGGAAGCCGCGCCAGGCCGCGAGCTCGTCGGGCGTGAGCGGGGCGCCGGCCGCATCGGCGGGGGCGGCTCCGTGAGGTGGTGTTCCTTGCATCTGCAACTAAAATAGGCCCACCGGCAACCCCGTGGGAGGGTCCGATGCCCCTGTTCGACGTCGTCCGTGCGCCGCAGTGCCCCGCCCCGACCGCGGCGACCCCCGGGGGGCCGCGGTGAGCGCGGGCGGGGACGCGCGCCGGCGCGGGGCCGACCTCGCCCGGCGGTACCTGGGGGACGAGGTGCCGGGCGAGTGGGAGTCGGTGAACCCCGACCTGGCCCGGATGACCGAGGAGTTCGCCTTCGGCGACCTCTGGAGCCGGCCCGGCCTCCCCCTGCGCGACCGGTCGCTGATCGCCCTCGTCGTCACGACGGCGCTCGGCGCCACCGACCCCCTGGCCTGGCACGTCCGGGGCGCGCTGCGGGCGGGCCTGCGGCCGGACGAGATCCGCGAGGCCCTGATCGCCGTGTCGGGGCTGGCCGGCTTCCCCGCGGCGTGGACCGGCCTGCGGGTCGCCGAGCCGATCCTGCGTGCCCACGAGGCCGGTGGGGGGGAGGCGTGACCGGGGTGGACGACCTCGTGCACGTGTCCCGGGCGCCGCGCGGGGACGCGCCCTGGCTCCTGCTGCTGCACGGGCGCGGCGGCGAGCACACCGACCTGCTGCCGGTGGCCGACGCCGTCGCCCCCGGCTGGGGGGTCCTGGCCCCGCGCGGCCCGGTGCCCCAGCCGCCCGGGTGGGCGTGGTTCGTGAACCGCTCCATCGGCGTGCCGGTGGAGGAGGACTTCGACGGGCGCCGGGACGCGCTCGCCGGGTGGCTGGAGGCGACGCGCGCGCGGTACGGGGTCGCCATGCCGCTCGTGGCCGTCGGTTTCTCGAACGGCGGCATGATGGCCGGGGCGATGGCGGCGGAGCGCCCGGACCTGGTGCGAGCGGCGGCGCTGCTCTCGTCGGCGTACCCCCTGAGCGCCGCCCGGTACGCCGCCGGCGGCCTGCGCGACGCCCCCGTGCTCGCCACCGCCGGCGACGCGGACCCGTTCCACCCCCCGGAGGTCATGCGGGCCGGGGTGGAGGGGTACCGGCGGGCCGGCGCGCGGGTGGAGGCGCACGTCGAGCCGGGCGCCGGGCACGGGGTCACCCCGGCCCAGGCGGGCGTGCTGCGGGAGTGGCTCGCCGCCCGGGCTGCGGAGGCCGCGGCCGCCTAGTCCGCCGCCGGATCCGCCGCGGGGCCCATCCCGGGTACGGGCGCGCCGATCTGGGCGAGCACGTGGGGCATGTCCCAGCTCCCCCAGGCGGCCACCCAGCGCCGCCGGCGGATCACGAACACCGTGATGCCGCGCACGCGCACCGGCCGCCCCGTCGGCGCGACCGTGAGGAAGGGCCCGAGGTGGGTACCGGCCATCGTCCAGCTCGCGGCGACGCGGTCGTCCTCCGCGATGAGGTCGTCGATGGTGAAGGTGAGGTCGGGGAACGAGCGCCGCAGCGAGGAGACCACGGCGAGCGCCTCGTGCGGGGCGCGACCGCCCATCGGCCGCCCGAGGACGGCCGGGTCGGCCAGCCGGCCGAGCTCGTCCACGCGGCCCTCGTTGAACAGCACCTCCACGATGCGCGCGACCAGCTGCTTGTGGGGGTGCGCGCTCACGGCGAGCGGAGCACCTGGTACACGCGGCCCCGCGCGTCGGCCCGCACCTGCGCGCTCTCGCGCGGCCCGTTCACGTTCGCGACCATCGCGATCCCCGCCCCGAAGAAGCCGCGGGCGATCAGGACCCCGCCGACCTCGGGCGACTCGATCGGGACGCGGCGCGCCCGCGCGACCAGCCGCGGCACGGCCGAAAGGTCGACCTGGGCGGGCCGGAACACCCGCCGCCCGATCTCCTCGGCGGACATCCGCTCGGGCTCCGGCGCGCCGATCCGCCCGTCGCGCCACTCGTAGCGGTCGATGTTCCGCGGGCGGTCGCGGTCGCGCACGCTGAACAGCGCGTAGTCCCCGTAGAGCCCGATCCAGACGACCTCGGGCCGGTACCCGAGCGTCTGTGCCAGGGCGCGGTAGGCCGCCGCCGCACCCCCCTCCTCCAGCGGCCGGGGGACGCGGGCGGGGTCGGGCAGGCCGTCATCCCCGCCGGGGGCGTCGGGCAGGCCGTCATCCCCGCCGGGGGCGGCGGGCAGGCCATCGTCCCCGCCGGCGACGTCGGGGATGCCGTCGTCCCGCCCGGGGGCGGCCGCCCCGGGGTCGCCGCCGGCGCGCGTGATCACGGCGACGGTGCGGCCGTCCGCGTCGATCACGCGGTCGACCGTGACCGTCACCCGGTCCGCCCCGTCGCCCGCGGAACAGGCGCCGGCCAGCAGCAGCGCGACCAGGCAGGGGGTCAGGGCGCGGAGGCGGCGCACGCCGCACACCCTAGTGCCGCGGTCCCGGCCGGCGCTGCCCGGGCGCTTGATCGCGGGGGCCGCACCCGGCACGGTGCACGGCGTGCCCCCCGCCTACGCGCTCGCCCTCCTCCCGACCGAGCCCGGCGGCCCGCAACGCGGCGAGGTGCTGCGGGTGGAGGGGGACAGGATCGTGGTGGCACGGCGCACCGCGCTGCGCCGCGGCGTGGTGGCCACCTGCGCGCGGAGCGCCGTGCGGGAGGTGGCGACGGGCTCGCCGGAGTCGCTGCAGGCCGTGCCCTGGCTGTCCCCCGGTGCCCAGATCGCGGCCCAGGGGATGGCGTCGGGCGCCGCGGGGGCCGCGCCCCGGGAGGCGCTGATGGCCCTGGCGGTGCCCGGGCCGGTCACCGAGCAGACGTGGCTCTTCCGCGGGGCCCCGGCCGAGGTCGCCGCGGCGGCCGCGGCGGTGACCGGGGCGGCGGCACCGGCCGCGGGCGGCGGGACGGCCCCCGGGCGACGGGGGCGCCGTGGCCTGGCGGGCGGCGTGGTGTCGCTGGGGGTCGCGGGCGCCCTGATCGCGCTCGCCGTCACGCAGGCCGACCGCGCGATCGACCACGCTCGCGACCTCCGGTCGGTGCTCACCTCGGGGGTGCCGCCGGCCCTCGCCCCGGCGCCGCCGCTGACGCCCCGGCCGCACACCGTGGCGGCCCTCGCCCGCCTCTGGGCGGGCGCCGACGGCCTCGCCCCCGGCCTCGCCCGCGACGCGGCGGCGCCCCCGACGGCCGGACGCGAGGTGTGGCGTGCCGGGCTGCGCTTCCGCGGCCGCCCCGTGCGGCTGCTGCTGCACGCGGGCCCCGGCGCCGCCCGCCGCGCGCGCCGCCCCGGGGACGTCCTGCGTGGCAACCTGCTCGTCCGCGGGCCCGCCCTCCCCGCGCCCGTGCGGGCGGCCATGTGGAGGGCGCTGGGGCCGGCGCCGGCGGGGAGGCGCTGATGCGCGGCGCGCTCGCGACGCTTCTGGTGGCCGCCGCCCTCGCCGCGGCGCTCGTGGTGCAGACGATGGCCTACGTCGGGCGGGACCTGCTCGAGACGCGGCGCTTCGCCGACGTCACCGTCGCCGCGCTGCGCTCGGAGGCCGGCACGGCCCTGGTGGCGCGCACCCTCACGGACGCGCTCGCCGCGGACCTGGGCCGCCGCGGCATCGCGCCGGGCGACGCGCTGCTGGCGCGCGTGGACGCCGCCGTGCGTCAGGCCACCGCGCGGCCGGAGGTCGGCGGGGCCCTGCGGCCCGCGGTCGTCGCGGCGCACCGCGAGGTGCTGGCGCGTCCCGAGCGGGGCGTGCGGGTGGACCTGGCCCTGCTGCGCCCCGGCGTGGTCGCGGCGGTGGGCGGGGTGGATCCCGCCCTGACCCCCCTCGTGCCCGCGGCCTCCGCGTTCCCCACGCTCACGGTCCCCCTCGACGGCGGGGCGGAGGCCGCCGTGCACGCCGCGCGGCGGCTGCGCGACGGGTGGCCGGCGCTGGCGCTGGCGGGCATCGCCGCCCTGCTCGGGGCGCTGGCGCTGACGTCCTCCCGCGCCGCCGTGCTGCGCGGCGCGGGCGCCGGGCTGCTGGTGCTCGCCCTCGTGCCCCCGCTGGTGCGGGCGCTGGCCCCCGAGGCGGCCCGCGCCGCGGCGCCGCCGGGCACCGGGCCGCTGGCGGCCGAGTTCACGCGGCGCCTCGCCGGGGGCTGGGTCGAGGTGGCCGCGTGGACGGCCGCCGGCGGGCTCGCCCTGCTCGCGCTGGCCGCGGTGTCGGCCCCCCGTCGCGGGCCGGGCCGCGGCCGCCGCTGAGCGCACCCGGGCGGTCGTCCCGGCCGCGCCCCGCCGCTCCCAGCCGGGTCAGGCCCCGCCCAGGTCCCGCAGCGCCGCCAGCACCCGGGCGTGGCGCGCGGCCGACTCCTCGTCGCGCCACCCCCAGCGGATCCCGTCGTGCACCAGCGTGTGGGCGCCCGCGGTGTCCTGCAGCCGGGTGATGTCCAGCGTCAGGGCCACCACGTTCGGGGCGCCGGGCAGGGGATCCGCCACCACCCGGCTCGTGCCGTGGGCGGTGAGGGCGATGCCCGGCCCCAGCAGGGCGACCGCGGTGCGGCCGTCCGCCCGCAGCCGCGCCAGCGTCGCCCGGCGGGGGGCGAGCGCGAACAGCAGGCGGGAGGGCGAGGCGCGGTGGAGCGCGCTGACGGGGATGACCGACGGCCCGTCCGGTCCGGACGCCGCCACGAGGGCCACGAGGCCGTCGGGCAGCGGCGGCAGGCCCGCGCCGCTCACCCCGGGCGCCGTGCGATCGCGAAGACCTTCTCGAAGGTGTAGGCGATGCCGCGGGGGCCCGCCGCGGCGTGCAGGGCATCGCGCAGGCGCTCGCCGTGGGCCAGGACCTCCTCCTCGGTGAGCCCCGCGGACAGGTGCGAGGCCACCACGCGCAGCCGCTCGAGGTAGGCGTCCGGGTCGGTCCGCCGCCGCCGCCGCTCGGTCCAGACGTCCTCGGGGACCAGGCCCGCCTCCTCCAGCCCGTCCTCCAGCCGCGCCTCGTCCCAGCCCAGCGCACCGAACACGTCGACCCAGGGCGCCGGCACGGGCGGGTCCATGCCGCGCATCAGCCGCTCCAGTTCGCGGTCGCTGCCGGCGCCCGAGGCCAGCAGCGCGAGGACGCCGCCCGGGCGCAGCCGCCGGGCCATCTCGCGCAGGGCCGCCGGCTTGTCGGGGAACCAGTGGAACGCCATCGCCGACACCACCAGGTCGGCGACCCCCTCCCCCACGGGCATCGCCTGCACCCCGGCGACGTGCAGCTCCGCCCGCACGCCCCCGTGGGCGTCCAGCTTGCGCCGGAACACGTCCAGCATCCCCTCGGCCGGGTCCACCCCGATCACGCGGTGCGGCGCGAACCGCTCCAGGGCGGCGAGCGTCGCGAACCCGGTGCCGCAGCCCACGTCCAGCAGGACCCCGTACCGCCCGTGGGGGACGGCGGCCACCAGGCGCCGCGCGCCGGCGGCGTTCCGGGCCAGGGTGGCGTCGTAATCGGGGGCCGTGCTGCTGAAGCCCCCCGCCACGTCCCCGGCCGCCGGGGCGGCCGTGGCCGCGTCCTCGCCTGAAACACCCATTGCCGAAACCCCCATCCCCCGCCGTGCGGGATTGCCACCGACCCGCGCGCCCCACTATGAAGCGGGTTCCGGGGCAACGCCCCCGCCGCACGCGCCCCTGGGCGCCCCTCACCGATCCGGAGCTGCCGATGCCGACCCGACGACGGCTCGCACGATACGCCGCCACCGCCCTCACGGCGCTGCTCGCGCTCGCGGGCCTCGCGCCCTCCGCGCTGGGGGCCGGCATCTCGCTCGACCGGACGCCCACGCCGCCGCAGGCCGTCGCCCGCGGCGTGGGGACCGAGCAGATCCAGTTCGGGATCACGTACGCCACGGTGGCCGACCGGTGGGTGCTCACCATCACCGACCAGTCGGGCACGCCGGTCTATTCGCAGACCCAGTCGGTACCCGCCCAGCCGAGCCCGATCACGGGCACGGCGTCCTGGAGCCCGCCCGCCCTCGCGACCCCCGGCCGCTACCGGGCCGCGCTCGCCTTCTACTCGACGACGTCCAACCCGGAGCCCGAGAGCACGGCGACCGTCATCTTCGACGTGGCCGATCAGCTGGGCACGCTGCGGCTGGTCAAGTACGAGGACCTGAACGGCAACGGCCGGGTCGACCCGGGCGAGCCGCAGGTGCCCGGCTGGCGCTTCCGCCTCGTCAACCCCCAGGGCAACGCGAGCGAGGCGACCACGGGCGCCGACGGCACGGTCACGGTCGCCGGCGTCCCCGCCGGCGTGTGGCGCGTCGAGGAGGTGCTCCCGACGGGCTGGGTCGCGATCAGCGGTGCCTCCGGCACGGTGACCGTGCCGAACGGCGGCACGGGCAGCTTCACCGCCGGCAACGCGCGTCCCGCGCCCCTGTCGGGCACCGTGTTCATCGACGCGAACGCGAACGGCGCCCGCGACGCCGGCGAGGTCGTGCGCGGTGGGGTGACCCTGACCCTCACCGGCACCACGGGCCTCGGGGCGGCGGTGACCGCGACCACGACGTCCGCGGGCGACGGCACCTACCAGTTCCCGAACCTCCTGCCGGGCACCTACTCCGTGGCCGTCGCGGTGCCGCCCGGGCTGACGGCGACCACCGTCACCGCGCGTCCCAACCGCGTGATCACCTCGGGCACGCCCAACCCGAACAACGACTTCGGCATGCGCACCGGGGGCGGCACCATCGCCCAGGGACCGGGCGTGTCGATCGTCAAGCGCGGCCCCGCCAGCGTCCGGCGCGGTGACCGCTTCACGTACACCGTGCGGGTCCGCAACACGAGCCGCGCCGTGGCGCGCAACGTGCGCGTCACCGACCCGGTGCCCGCCGATCTCACGCTGGTGGCGGTGCCGCGCGGCGCCACCGTCCGCAACGGCGTGGTGACCTGGCTGCTCGGCGACATGGCGCCGGGGGCCTCGCGGACCCTGTCGATGCGGGTCCGGGTCAACCCGACCAGTACGGTGCGCAGCGTGCGCAACTCGGCCACCGTCACCGCCACGGGCCTCGCCCCGCGCCGCTCCACCGTGACCACCCGCATCCCGAACCGCCCGCCGGTACGGCGCTCGGGAGCGGTCACCGGGTGACGCAGGGGGCCGGAGCACCCGCCCGCCGCCGTGCGCGGCGGGCGGGGCCCCGCCTGCCCGCCCGTGCGGGGGCGGCCGTGCTCCTGCTGACCGCGGCGGCGCCGGCGGTCGCGCAGACCGACACGGCGCCCGTCCAGACGACGCCGCCGCCGGCCGAGACCACCCCGCCGCCGCAGACGACCCCGCCCCCGCCGCCCGCCCCGCCCCCGCCTCCGCGCCCGCGCCGCCCGGCCGCGCCACCGCTCCCCGCGGTGCCCGTCGCCACCGCGCCGACGGACGAGGAGGCCTGGGTGGCGCGCGTGCTGCTGCCCGTCGCCGCCCGGACGCAGCCCGCGCCGCGCGCGGCCGTCCGGCACCGCGTCTCCCCGTACGGCCCGTACGACCGCGATCCGCAGTCGCTGCTGGTGCTGGAGTCGCGTGCCACCCCACGGGGGGTTTGGTACCGGGTGCTGCTGCCGGTGCGGCCCAACGGCGCGAGCGCGTGGGTGCCGGCCGCGGCCGTGCGCGTCTCCCGCACCGCCCACCGGGTGCGCATCGACCTCAGCGCGCGGCGCCTGGAACTGCTGCGCGCCGGTCGCCGGGTGCGGTCGTGGCCGGTGGGCGTGGGCACGCCCGCCAACCCCACCCCGCGCGGCCTGTTCGCCCTCAGCGAGATCGTCCCCCAGACCCCGCGCACCGGGTTCTTCGGGCCCTTCATCCTGACCCTGACCGCGCACTCCACCCGCCTGTCGGACTTCGACGGGGGCAGGGGCCAGGTGGCCGTGCACGGCACGAGCCTGCCGGGCCTGCTCGGCGGGGCCGTGAGCCACGGGTGCGTGCGGATGCGCAACGACGCGGTCACGGTGGTGGCGCGCACCGTGCCCCGCGGCGCGCCCGTCGAGATCGTGGCCTAGCCGCCCGTACCGCGGCGGGGCGGCCGGGCCGGTCCCAGGCGTGGCGGCCGGGCCGAGCGGGAAGGGCCCGGGGGTGACCGGGTCCCTGGAGCGGGCGCGCGCGGAGATGGAGGGCGGCGTCGTGGTGCCGCATACGGACGCCGACGGCCTGGCGGCCGGGGCCATCGCCCTGCGCCTGCAGGGGCGCGGCGCGGATGCCGCCGTCCTGCTGGGCCGCGGCGCCACCCCCTTCGGGCCCGACGCGGCGCTGCCCCCGGGCCCCGTCGCGGTGCTCGACTGGGGCGTGCGCCCGCTCGCGCGTCCCGGGGTGGTCGTGGACCACCACGTCCCGGAGGCGTCGCCGGGCGGCGACGTGGTGGTGGTGAGCGGCGCGGGGGAGGTGCCCGAGACCAGCACCGCCGCGCTCATGCGCCGCATCGTCCCCGAGGCCCCGGCCTGGCTCGCGGCCGTCGGCGCCGTCGGGGACCTCGGCGACGGGGCCTGGGCGCTGCCCGAGTGCGCGGGGGCGCCGAAGACCGCGGTGCGGCGCCTGGTGCCCCTGGTGAACGCCCCGCGCCGGCTGCCGGACGGCCCGGTGCGCGAGGCGCTGGCGCTCCTGGTGGAGCACGAGGACCCGCGCGAGGCCCTCGCCGACCCGCGCGCCGCCCTGCTCGCCGAGGCGCGGGACGCCTGGCGCGCCGAGCTCGACCGCGTCATGCGCACCGGGCCCCGCGTCACGGCCGACCTCGCCGTCATCCGCTTCCGCAGCCCCTGCCAGGTGCACCCGCTGGTGGCCACCGCCTGGTCGCGGCGCCTGGCGCCGCGCATGGTGCTGGCCGCGAACGAGGACTACCTGCCGGGGATGGTCAACTTCGCGGTGCGCGGCGGCGGCGGGGCGGACCTGCGCGCCCGCCTGCGGGACGCCCTGCCCGAGGCGGGCGGGGAGTTCGCGCACGGGCACCCGCGGGCGACCGGGGGCAGCCTGGGCCCCGCCGAGTTCGACCTCCTGCTGGAGCGCCTGGGCGCGGCGCCCGAGGCCCGGGTCCCCGTGGGGGAGGCGGCGTGAGCATCCCCGCGTACCGGCTCGGCTTCGCCGTGAAGGTGATCGGCGAGGGCGGGATCGCGGGGTCGGACACCCGGCGCTGGGCGAACAACCCGCACCTGTCCCGCTCGCTGGAGCTGCTCGGCGACGTCCTCGGCTACCTGGAGCGCAACGACATCCGCATGTACCGGATGTCCAGCGGCGTCGTGCCGTACGGGACGCACCCGGATCTGCCCCAGTTCGACTACCGGCTCCAGATCGAGACCTGCGCCGCGGCGCTGGAGGAGATCGGCGCCCGGGCGCGGCGGATGGGGCTGCGGCTCTCGACCCACCCGGGTCAGTACACCGTCATCAACGGGCCCGACCCCGAGCTGGTGCGCAAGTCCAGCCTCGACCTGGAGCAGGACGCCCTCCTGCTGGACGCGATGGGCGCCGGCCCGGAGGCCGTCGTGGTGGTGCACACCGGGGGCGTGTACGGGGAGCGCGAGGCCGCGATGGACCGCTGGGCCCGCGCGTACGAGGGCCTGTCCGACCGCGCCCGCCGGCGCCTGGTGCTGGAGCACGACGAGACCTCGTACAACCTCGGCCACGTGCTGGACCTGCACCGGCGCACCGGCGTCCGCGTGGTGTTCGATCTCCACCACCACCGCTGCTTCCCCACGCCGGGACTGGAGGACCCCGCCGAGGCCCTGGCGGCGGCCTACGCCACCTGGCCGGCGGACGTGCGACCCAAGGTGCACCTGTCCAGCCCGCGGACGGAGCTGCGCACGGTGAAGCGGCGGCCGGCCGGGCAGCGGAAGGCGGTCGAGGTGCTGGTGCCGCCGGCGCTGGACCAGCACGCCGACTTCGTGACGCCGTTCGACCTCGCCGAGCTGATGCGCGCCGCGCCGGGCCCCCTGGACGTGATGCTGGAGGCCAAGGCCAAGGACGTTGCGCTGCTCTGGCTGCGGGCCCAGGTGGCGCGGGTCGCGCCGGACGTCGCCGCGGCCGAGGAGCGGGGCGGGCCGCCCCCCGCGGACGACGAGTTCGACCTGCTGGCGGTGCCCGCCTAGGCCGACGCGCCCAGCGCGGCGGCGAGGGCCGCCCACGAGGGCAGCACCGCGATCGCTCCCGCCTCCCGCAGCGCCTCGGCGCGTGCGGCGCGCTCGGCCGGCGGCACGAACTGCAGCATCCCCACGGTGGGGAACCCGGCCGCGACCGCCGAGCGCGTGCCGGTGCCCGAATCCTCCACCGCCATCGCCTCGGCGCCGTCCACCCCGAGCCGCTCCCCGGCGTGGCGGTACACCGCCGGGTCGGGCTTGCTGCGGGGGGCCGGCAGGGAGTCCTCGGCGCTGAACCGCACCGCGGCCGGCAGCAGCCCGTCGAGGGCGGTGGCGCGGAAGCACGCGTCCAGGCGCGCGAGGGCGCTCGAGCTCACCACGGCCAGGCGGAACCGCCGGGCGAGCGCGGCCAGGGGGCCGGCGACGTCCGGGTCCGGCCGCAGCACGCGCGCCAGGTGCGCCACCACCTCGTCGCGCTCCTGGGCCACCCGCCGCTCCATGTCGTCCGGGTCGAGCACCCGGCCCGCCTCGGCCGCGAGGGCGGTCGCGGTCGCGCGGAAGTTCCGGCCGAGGGCGAAGGCCCGCAGGGCGTCCGGGGTGAAGCGGCGGGTGGCGCCGAGGTCGGCGAGCAGGCGGTTGGTGACCCCCGCCGAGGCCTCGAAGGCCGGCTCCTCGGACGGGAACAGGCATCCGTCCGCGTCGCACAGCAGCACGCGCACCCCCGCGGCGCCGGGCAGGGTGGGCCCGGCGCCGCCCCTCCGCTCCCCGCCGGTCACGCGGTGCGCACCGCCCGGTGCGGCGCGGCGGCCGTGCCCGGGTCCCCGCGCAGGGCCGCGCCGAGCGCCCCGCGCACGCCCAGGCGCTCGATCCCCTCGAGGGCCGTCGCCAGCTCCCGGCCGAACGCGGCGTCCGCACCGAGGTCGCCGAACACCCCCTCGAGCGCCAGCAGGGGCCGCGGATCGACGCCGCCCGCCCGGGCCCGTGCCTGCAGCACGGCGGCGAGCGGGTCGTCGAGGGTGACGGTGCGACCGTGCTCGTCGGTGCCGCGCGCGTGGCGGCAGAAGCCGGCCACCGCCAGCGTGAGCAGCGGGTGCGCCCGCCCGGCCCGCCGTGCCTGGCGTATCGACGACAGCACGTGGGTGGGCACCTTGGTGGAGCCGGACCGGCACAGGCGGGCGAGCGCGTCGCCGATGGCCGGATTGGCGAACCGCTCGCACAGCGACGCCCGGTACGCGGCCAGGTCGACGCCGGGGACGGGCGGCAGCAGGGGCGACACCTCCGCCTCCATCATGCGCGTGATCGCGGTGCGGAACACCGGGGTGCGCATGGCCTCGTCGATGCGCTCCAGGCCCGCCACCACCCCCAGGTGCCCCAGGGCGCAGTGGCTCGCGTTGAGGAGCCGCGTCTTCATCAGCGCGTACGGGGTCACGTCCGACACGAACTGCGCCCCGACCTCGTCCAGCGGCGGGCGCCCCGCGCAGAAGGCGTCCTCCACGATCCACTGGGAGAACGGCTCGGTCACGACCGGCCACCGGTCCGCCACGCCGAACCCCTGCTCCACCCGCAGCCGGTCGGCCTCGGTGGTGCGGGGGGTGATGCGGTCGACCATGCAGCTGGGGAAGGCGACGTGGGTCTCGATCCAGTCCGCCAGGGCGGCGTCGCGGACCCGGGCGAACTCCACGAGCGCCGTCCGGGCGGCGCGACCGTTGCCCGGCATGTTGTCGCAGGAGAGCACGGTGAACGGGCCGGCGCCCGCGCGCCGCCGCCGCCCGAGCGCCTCCACCAGCAGCCCGATCGCACCCGTCGGGGGGCCGGGCGCCGCCAGGTCGGCCGCGACGGACGGGTTCGCGGGGTGGAACGACATGTCCGCGGGGTCGACCGCGTAGGCCGTGCCCGTGATCGTCAGGGTCACCAGGCGGGTCGCCGGGTCGGCGAGGACCGCCAGGACCGCCTCCGCCTCCTCAGGTGCGAACAGGTACCGGGTGATCGCGCCGATCACGCGCGCCCGGTCGCCGTCGGCCCCCCGCACCAGCAGCGTGTAGAGCCCGTCCTGGCCCAGGAGCGCGTCGCGCATCTCGGGCCGCCGGAGCCCGACCCCCGTCAGCCCCCAGCCGCGCGAGATGCCGCGCTGGGCGATGTCGTCGAAGTAGGCGGCCTGGTGCGACCGGTGGAACGCGCCGACGCTGATGTGCACCACGGCCGGCGCCAGCGCGGCGCGGTCGTAGGTGGGGACCTCCACGCGTGCCGCGTGGTGGGCCAGCGTGGCCTCGCGGAGCGGGAGCGCGCGGCGGGTCATCGGTCACACCCGCGCGACACGATCCGCGGGCCGGGACCGCTACGGTTCGCGGCCGCATGGGCCCGCGCATCGTCTACCACTCGTTCGAGGGTCGGTTCTCCGACAGCCCCCGGGCGCTGTTCGGGGAGCTGCGCCGCCGCCTGCCGGGGGCCTCCCACGTGTGGCTGGCCCGGCCCGAGCACGCCCACGGCTTCCCGCCGGACGTGCTGACCGTGCCCTGGGGCGGAGCGGAGGGGCGCGCCGCCCTCGAGGGGGCCGACCTGCTGGTCGCCAACACCCACACCGACACGCCCTGGACCAAGGCCGCGGGCGCCCTCTACCTGCAGACCTGGCACGGCACGCCGCTCAAGCGCATCCACAGCGACGTGCTCTGGGCGCCGCCGGGACGCCTGGCGCGCCTGGACGGGGACATTGGCCGGTGGGACCTGCTGGTGTCGCCCAACGCCGCGAGCACGCCCCGGCTGCGCGGCGCGTTCGGCTACACGGGCGAGGTGATCGAGAGCGGCTATCCGCGCAACGACGTGCTGCTCGCGCCGGACGCCGCGGCGCGGCGGGCGGCGGTGCGCGCGGAGCTGGGCGTGCCGGACGGCGCGCGGGCCGTCCTCTACACCCCGACCTGGCGCGACGACGCGGTGTTCGCGGAGGGCGGCAAGGACTTCGCGCTGGCCCTGGACGTCGACCTGTTCCAGCGCGCGCTGGGCACCGACCACGTCCTGCTGCTGCGCCTGCACTACACCCTCACCGGCCGGCTGGCGGCCACCGGGCACCCGAGCGTGCGCGACGTGTCGTGGTATCCGGACGTGGCCGACCTGTACCTGGCCGCCGACGTCCTGGTGACCGACTACTCGTCCACCATGTTCGACTTCGCCGTGACCGGCCGGCCGATGCTGTTCTTCACCTACGACCTCGAGGACTACGGCGAGCGCCTGCGCGGCTTCTACTTCGACCTGGCGCCCGTCGCACCCGGGCCGCTGGTGACGACCACCGCCGAGCTCGTGGACGCGCTGGCCGACCTGCCGGCCGTCGCGCGCGCCCACACCGACCGCTACGCCGCCTTCCGGCGCACCTTCTGCCACCTGGAGGACGGTCACGCGACGGGGCGCGTCGCGGACCGCGTCCTGGCGATGCTCGGGGTCTGAGCGCGGGCGCGGCCCGTCCGCGCCCGCCGGGGGCGGGGGGACCCGCTGCCGCCGAAGGCCTGGTCGAGGAGCTCGGCGACCTCCTCGGGTCCCGACGGCCGCGCGGAGAGGATCGTCCACCGGTCGGGGCGCCCGACGGGCGCGTCGGCGACCGCCTCCAGCAGCAGCTCGCGCGACATGCCCAGGTGTTCCGGCCGCGTGGGGAGCCCGAGCCGGGTGAACAGCGCCCGCAGCTGCCCCAGCAGGGGCACGCCGTGGGCCGCGGCGGAGACCAGGCAGCCCAGCGCGACCTGCTCGCCGTGCAGCGCGGCGCGGGGACCCAGGCGCGCGTCGAGGGCGTGCGAGACGAGGTGCTCGGCTCCCGAGCACGGGCGGCTGGTGCCGGCGGTGGCCATGGCGAGGCCGCTCAGCAGAAGCCCGTTCGCCAGCACCTCGTGCGACCCGGCGGAGGTGACGTCCTCCAGGTCCAGCACCGGGCGGGCGGCGGCCTCCGCGATCATCGCGCTGTAGGCGTCGTAGCGGTCGTGGCCGCGCCGGTCGGCCATCCGCCAGTCCATGCAGGCCGTGAGGTTGCTGACAAGGTCGGCGGCGCCGGCCCGGAGCGTGGGAAGGGGCGCGCTGCCGACGGCCCGCACGTCCAGCACGATGCCGCAGGGCATCCGCGCCGCGTGGGTCCCCCGCAGGCCGTCGCGGGCGACGAGCGACGCCACCGGGGAGCTGATGCCGTCGTTGGAGATCGTCGTGGGCACGCTCACGAACTCGATGCCCGTCCGCGCCGCCGCGAGCTTCAGCACGTCGATGACGCGCCCGCCGCCGACCGCCACCGCGGTGGTGACGCCCTCCTCGATGATCGTGGCGGCCGCGCCGGCGGCCTGATCGAGGCGCCCGGCCAGGTCGGCCCGGTGCGTGACGCGCACGCCGGCACTCCGCAGGCCCGCCACGACGAGGTCCGCGAACGCGCGCGACGGCCCGGGGCCGCTGCCCACCAGCACGTGCGCGAGATCGAAGTCGTGGTCGCCCAGCAGGGCGGCCACGTCGCCGAGGCAGTCCTCCCCGACATGGAGCAGCCGGGGGATGGCCAGGGAGCGCGCGGGGGCCACCTCAGCGACCGCGGGGGGCGATGTGCACCACGGACGGGGTGCGGGGCGGGGACTGGGACACTCAGGCACCTCGGCGGCGTGTGACGGGGCCGTCACATTCCCACAGATCGCCCGTCGTACTCATCCGGGGCCCCGGGGCCCTCCTCGGGGAGGGGCCGGCGGCGGACCGCCGGCCCCTGCCGGGACATGCCTACGGCATCGCCGGCGTCACCCGCTCGCCGATGCCGTGCGGCATGAACTGGGCGTGCATCTGCACGAGCTCCTCGGGGTACGGGTGCGCCCCGATCGACGCCGCCATGCCACCGTCCACCATGATCGTCTCGCCCGTGATGTAGCTGCCCGCGTCGGAGGCCAGCAGCAGCAGGGAGCCGAGCAGCTCCCGCGGGTCGCCCACCCGCCCCATGGCCGTCTGGTCCTCGATCCGCTGCCGCCAGGCGGGGATTGCGAGCACGTCGCCCGTCATCTCGCTGGGGAACCAGCCGGGGCCGATGGCGTTGACGCGCACGCCGCGCGACGCCCACTGCATGCCCAGGTACTTGGCCAGGTGGATGGTGGCGGCCTTGGACGTCGCGTACGCGACGGGGATCTGGAAGTGGCCGCCGAGGCCGCCCACGGAGGCGAGCAGGATGATGGAGCCACGGCCCTGGGCCAGCATCTGACGCCCGGCCGCGGCCGCGGTGAGGTACGTGCCCGTGAGGTTGATGTCGATGGACTGCCGGAACAGCGCGGCGGGGATCTTCTCGGGCACCGCCGCGGCCTCCGGGATGGCCCCGGCGTTGGCGACCATGACGTCCAGGCGCCCGTACTCGCGCACCGCCGCCTCCACCAGCGCGTTCACCTGCGCCTCGTCCGTGACGTCGCAGGGCTGCACCAGCGCGGTCCCGCCCCGGGAGCGGATGCGCTGGGCGGTCTCCTCCAGCGCCTCGACGCGGCGGGCGGCGAGCACGACGGTCGCCCCCGCCTCGGCGAGCGTCTCGGCGAAGGCCACGCCGAGCCCCGCCGATGCGCCGGTCACGCACGCGATCTTGCCGCTCATGTCGAACAGTTCCGCCGGTGTGGGCACGCTGCCTCCTGTGGTCGGTGCCGGGGCTACCCCGCGCCCCGTCCCCGCCCGGGGACCTCCGTAACCCGCCGACCGTCGCGGCGCCGCCGCGGGGCGATCAGGCCCGCGCCCGCGCCCGCGCCATCAGTGCCGCCTGGCTGTCGACCTCGTCCTCGCCCGGCCCCGGGGTCACGCGCGACCACTCGCCGTCGGCGCCCAGCTGCCACGCGAGCACGTTGTCCGCGAGCATCAGGTCCAGCACCGCCTGCAGCTCGTCGGCGGCCGCGGCGTCGTCCACGGGCGCGACCACCTCGACGCGGTGGTCGAGGTTGCGGACCATGACGTCCGCCGACCCCACCCACACGCGCCGGTCGTCACCGGAGTGGAACGCGAAGATCCGCGAGTGCTCCAGGAAGCGGCCGACGATCGAGACCACGCGGATGTTCTCGGAGACGCCCGGCACCCCCGGGCGCAGGCCCACGATGCTGCGCACCACCAGGTCGACGGTGACGCCGACGCCCGAGGCCCGGTACAGCGCGCGGATGACGGGGCCGTCGATGAGCGCGTTCGCCTTGATCACCACGCGCCCCGGCACGCCGTTGCGGTGCGCCTCCGCGACGCGCTCGATCTCGGCGACGAGGCCGTCCCGCGCGTGGTCGGGGGCCACCAGGATGCGCCGGTACTCCGGCGGGCGGCCGAAGCCCGTGAGGTGGTTGAACAGCGCCGCGACGTCCTCGGTGACGTCGTTGCGGCAGGTGAACAGGCCCACGTCGGTGTAGAGCCGCGCGGTGCCCGGGTTGTAGTTGCCCGTCCCCACGTGGCAGTAGCGGCGCACGAACCCGCCCTCGCGGCGCACCACCATGCAGAGCTTGGCGTGCGTCTTGAGGCCGGGGATCCCGTACACCACGTGGACGCCGGCGCGCTCCAGGTCGCGCGCCCAGCGGATGTTGTTCTCCTCGTCGAAGCGCGCCTTCACCTCGACCAGGCACACCGTCTGGATGCCCCGCTCCGCGGCCCGGACCAGCGCGGGCACGATCGGCGAGTCGCCACTCGTGCGGTACACCGTCTGCTTGATCGCCAGCACGTCCGGGTCGTCGACGGCCTGCACCACGAAGCGCTCCACGCTGGTGGCGAAGTCGTCGTAGGGGTGGTGCACGAGCACGTCGCCCGCGCGGATGACGGCGAACATGTCGGGCGGGTGGTCGGGGTCGGGCCGCAGGCGCGGGGGCGTGACGGGACGCCACGGCGCGTCCTTGAGCTCGGGGCGGTCGAGACCCGCCACCTGCATCAGGCAGGTGAGGTCGAGCATGGCGGAGGCCTCGAAGAGGTCCCGGGGGCCCACCCCCAGGGCGGCGGTGACCTCGTCCACGAGGTCGGCGGGCGCGCCCGTGCGCACCTCGAGCCGCACCGCGTGGCCGAACCGCCGCTGGCGCAGCTGGTCCTCGACGGCGCCGAGCAGATCGTCGGTGTCGTCCGAGATGTCGAAGTCGGCGTCCCGCGTGACCCGGAACTGCAGCGTCGACCGGATCTCCATGCCCGGGAAGAGCCGTCCCAGGTGCAGCGCGATCACGTCCTCGAGCGGCACCAGGTGCCCGTCGGCGGGGAACAGGCGCGGCAGCCCGGGCGGCACCTTGACGCGCGCGAAGCGCTCCTCGCCCGAGTCGGGGTCGCGCACGCGCAGACCGAGGTTGAGCGACAGGCCGGAGATGTACGGGAAGGGCAGGCCCGGGCCCACCGCCAGGGGCGTCAGGACCGGGAGCACCTGCCGGTCGAAGCGCTCGTCGACCTCCCGGCGGGCGTCACCCCCCAGCTCCGCGATGCCCGAGACGACGATGCCCGCCTCCGCCAGGGCCGGGCGCACGCCGTGCGTCCAGGTGTCGTACTGCTCGGCGACCAGCGCGCGCACGCGCACCGCGACGCGCTCCAGCACCTCCTCGCGCGGCATCTGGTCGGGCGTCGACGGGGGCCGGCGCTGCTCCAGCGCCTCCTGGGCGGCGGCCACCCGCACCATGAAGAACTCGTCCAGGTTGCTGGAGAAGATCGCGAGGAACTTGCAGCGCTCGAGCAGGGGCACGCGGGTGTCCCCGGCGAGGGCGAGCACGCGCGCGTTGAAGTCGAGCCAGGAGAGCTCGCGGTTGGTGTAGAGGCCGGGATCCGCGTGGTCCGCGGTGGCCGGCATGCCCTCGGTGGTCGCCACCGGCCTAGTGTGATCGGCGTGCGGGCGCGGGGGAAGCCCCACGCCGTGACGATGCGGTGATCACGGCCGCGCCCGGCGCACCGACAGCAGGTAGGGGGCGCCGACGCCGTATCCCTCGACCTCCAGCACGTAGGTCCCCGCGCGCGGCGCCGTGAACCGCAGGCGCTCCGACGACGCCGGCCCGAACGACGAGGCGGCCAGCCAGGCCCGGGTGAAGGCGCGGCTGCGCCGCGGCGCGGGCGTGCCGGGCCGCCACAGGCGCAGGTCCAGGTCGACGCCCGCCCGCCCGCTGAGCCGCGCGTCGACCCCGTCGCCCGCGCCGAGCACCAGCCGGTGGCCGTCGCGCGGGTCGCGCCAGTCACCGGTGACCCCCCGGATGGCGCCCGCGCCGGCACCGGCCGGCAGCACCGGACGCGTCCGCAGCGCCTGGCGCGGCTCGTCGTTGGGCTCGGCGGTGTCGCGCGGCGGCGTGGGGGCGCGCAGCGCGGCGCGCAGGTCAAGGACGCCCGCGCCGGTGGCGGGATCCCAGCCCGGTGGGCCCACGTCACGGGCGGAGCCGGTGAGGATGCGGGCCACCTGCGACGCCTGCAGCGACGGCCGCGCCTGCCACACCCGCGCGGCGGCCCCGGTCACCAGCGCCGCCGCCATCGACGTGCCGCTCAGCTGTCCGTAGCGCCCGCCGGGGAGCGTCGACAGGACCGCCTCGCCGGGCGCGGCCAGCGCCACCTGCGGACCGGTGGTGGAGGCCGTCAGCGGGTTCCCGTCCGCGTCCACGGCCGCGACGGTGAGCACCTGGCGGTAGGCGCCCGGGTACTCGCGCGCCGCGCGGCCGCCGTTGCCGGACGCCACCACCACCAGCACGCCCCGCCGCGCCGCGTCGTCGATGGCCTCCTGCTCCACGGGGGACAGCCGCCCGCCGCCGAAGGAGATGTTGATGATGCGCGCCCGGCGGGCGAGGGCGTACCGGATGCCGCGCACCAGCGAGGACGTGTCCGCGCGGCCGGTGGAGTCGGCGACCTTGACGGCGAGGATGCGCGCCGTGGCCACGCCCGCGACGCCGACGCCGTTGCCGGCGCGGGCCGCGATCAGCCCCGCGACGTGCGTGCCGTGCCCCTCGCGGTCCTCCTCCGGTCCGCTGCCCGGCGCGAACGAGCGCGACGTGCCGAGCACCGCGTCGCGCAGGTCGGGCGAGGCCGTGTCGACCCCCGTGTCGAGCACGGCCACCACCGGCGCCACGCGCGACGACGACGCGGGCGTCCAGTTGATCTGGGCGAGGTGGGTCTGCCCGGCGATCAGGGGGTCGTCCGTGCGCACCGGCGGGGCGGGGGGCGGCGCCTGCGCGCGCTGCGCGGGGGTCACCACCGGTGCGGGCGCGGAGAGCTGCGCGGGCGCCACCGACCTCGCCACCGCGACCGCGGCGGCGACGGGCGGCGGGGGGGCGGGGACCGGGATCACCGGCCCAGGCGCAGGGCGGCGGCGACCAGCAGGACCAGGATCACCGCGGCGGCGATCAGGCCCAGGACGAAGGAGAACCCGACGAGGATGGGGATGACGAGCACGAGGCCCTGCGCGATCGCGACGATCACGAGCAGGTCGCGCAGGACGCCCTTGCGCACGCGCGGGATGCCCATGACCGCGAGCACGAGCACGATGAACGCGAGGGCACTGGCGGCGATCGTGCTGGGACGCCACACGAGCACGGCGACGACCTCCGCGAGGGCGAGCGCGGCGCCGAGGCTCAGCCGGCGGCTCCGCAGCCAGAGGCGGGCGCGCGCGGCCGCTCCGTGGGGCGGCTCGTCGATGATGGGCGGGATCTGGCGCACCGCGCGGCGAGTGTAGCGGCGGCCCCCTCGCGGACGCCGCCTCGCCGGGTCCCGCGGCCCCCGGGGCCGCCACAACCCCCCGAACGGCTAGCCGCCGCCCTCCGCGGAGGGGAGGGGACGCGCCACGCCCAGCACGGGGAACGTGCCGCCGCCGGCGGCCGCGCGCGCCGTGGCGGCGTCGGCGAAGAGCCCCGCCAGGGCCCCGCCGCTACCGCACAGCAGCACGCGGGCCGCGCCGGCCGCGCGCAGCGCGCGTGCCGCGGCGCCCAGCCGGGGCGCGAGGGCGAGCGCCGCGGGCCACAGGTCGTTGCCCACGCGACCGTCGCGGCGCCAGTCGCGCACGTCCGCGGTCGCCGGCGGGGGCGTGGGGACGGGCCGCGCCCCCCGGTCCCAGGCGGCGTACACCCGCCCGGTGGCCAGGGCGGCGACGGGAGGCGTCAGCACGGCCCACAGGTCGGGCGGCGTGGCGGCCGGGCGCAGCACCTCGCCCCGCCCCGTTGCCCACTGGGTCCCCCCGCGGACGAAGAAGGGCACGTCCGAGCCAACCTCCGCGGCCACACGCTCCAGCCCGGCGTCGTCGAGCGGCAGGTCCAGCAGCGCGCGGGCCGCGCGCAGCACGGCCGCCGCGTCGCTGGAGCCCCCGCCGAGCCCCGCCTGCGCGGGGATGCGCTTGACGATGTCCACGCGCAGCCGCACGGGGACGCCGAGGGCGGACTCGAGCGCGTCCATCGCCCGCCACGCCAGGTTCTCCCGCTCGGGCACGCCCGGGCAGTGCACGCGCCGGCGGTCCGCGCGTGCGACGACGACCTCGTCGCACGGGCCGTCCAGCGCCACCAGCAGCGTCGTGACCGGGTGGTAGCCGTCCTCCCGGGGCGGCCCCACGTGCAGCGCCAGGTTCAGCTTGGGCGGCGCGGCGAGGGTCAGGCGGTCCACCGGAGCTCCTCCGCGAGCCGGGCGAACGCCGGGGGCGCCAGGTCCTCCGCGCGCGCGGTGGGGGGCAGGCCCAGGCGGTCGAGGCAGGCGCGCACCGCGGCACGGTCCGCGCCCGCGGCGCCTAGCGTGTTGGCGAGGGTCTTGCGCCGCTGCGCGAAGGCGGCGCGCACCAGCGCGCGCACCGCGGGCGGCGCCCCGGGACCGGTGCGCGCGAGGGCCACCAGCGCCGAGTCCACCCGCGGCGGCGGGGCGAACACCTCCCGCCCCACGTTGCGGCGGAAGGTCGCGCGCGTGCTCAGCTGCAGCAGCACCGACGGCGCCCCGTAGGCGGGCGACCCGGGCGGGGCGAGCCAGCGGTCGGCGACCTCGCGCTGCACCATCACGCACCAGCCCCGCAGCGCCGGGAGCCGCCACGTGCTGTCGGCGACGAGGGGCGTCGCGATCGCGTAGGGCAGGTTGGCCACCAGCAGCGTGGGGGCCGGATCGAGCGCCTCCAGGTCGAGGCGCATCGCGTCGCCCCAGTGCAGCCGCACGTCGCCGAGGCCCGCCACCGCCTCGCCGAGCATGGGCGCCATGCGCCGGTCCAGCTCGACGGCGTGCACCGTGCCCGCCGCGCGGGCGAGGGCGGCGGTGAGCACGCCGGGGCCGGCCCCGACCTCGAGCACGACATCGCCGGCGGTGACGCCCGCGGCGCGCAGGGAGAGGTCGACCAGGTTCTCGTCGACCAGGAAGTGCTGCCCCAGGTCGGTGTCGGGGCGGATCCCGTGCGCCTGGAGCAGCCGCAGGACGTTGACGCGCGGGGCGCCCGGGCTCACCCCGTGTCCCGCGGCGGCGGCCCCTCCGGCGGGTCCCACCCGAAGACGCGGGCGGCGTTGGCGTCCGTGATCCGCTCCATCGCCTCCCGCTCCACGCCCCGGGCGGCGGCGAGCGCGTCGAGCGTGTGGGTCACCAGCGCCGGCCGGTTGGGACGGCCCCGGTGCGGGACGGGGGCCAGGTACGGCGCGTCGGTCTCGACCAGCAGCCGGTCCTCGGGCAGCGCGGCCGCGGCGGCCCGCAGGTCGTCGGAGCGGCGGAACGTGAGCGTGCCCGCGAAGCTGGCGTACCAGCCCTCGTCGGCGACGACGTCCACGTGCGCCGCAAGGCTGAAGCAGTGGAGCACGACGGGTGCCCCGGCCGCGTCCTCGCGCAGGATGCGGATGGTGTCCTCCGCGGCGTCCCGGGTGTGTACCACCACCGGGCGCCCGGCCTCCCGGGCGAGCGCGATCTGCGCGCGGAAGGCGCGCTCCTGGGCGCCGCGCTCCGACCGGTCGTAGTGGAAGTCGAGCCCGCACTCGCCCACGGCGACCACCCGCGGGTGCCGGGCGAGCTCGCGGATCCATCCCGCGTCGGCGTCCGTCCACCCGTCCGCGTCGTGCGGGTGCACCCCGACCGCCGCCCACACCTCGGGGTGGCGCTCGGCCAGGTCCCGCGCGGCCGTGCTGGACGCGCGCCCGCAGCCGATGGTCACCATCCGCCCCACCCCGGCGTCGCGCGCCTCCGCGACGAGCGCGTCCGGGGCGCCCTCGCAGGAGGTCAGGTGCACGTGGGAGTCGACTACGCCGGCTGCCTCTCCACGCGGGGGAACAGCGGCGGCACCGGCGCGACCCGCGCCCCGGCGACCCCCTCCCAGCCCGCCCCGTCCAGGCCCGTGCGCGCCGGGTCCTGCCCCAGCGCCCCGAGGGCGCGCTCGGCGCTCGCGGGGATGACGGGCCACAGGAGCACGGCCACCGCGCGCAGTCCGGCGGCCAGGGCGTGCAGGGCGCCGTCCAGCGCGCGGGCCGCGTCCGGGTCCTTCGCCAGGGTCCAGGGGGCCCGCTCCTCGACGAGGCGGTTGAGGCGCCGCACCAGGCCCCAGACCTCCTCGAGGGCGCGCGTCGGGTCGACGGCGTCGAAGGCGGCGCGCACGCGCGCGACCGTGCCGGCGACCTCGGTCGCCAGCTCCGCGTCGTCACCCGGGTCGGCGGGCACCACGCCGTCCCGGTACCGGCCGATCATGTTCACCGTGCGGTTGAGCAGGTTGCCGAACTCGTTCGCGAGCTCGCCGGTGTAGCGGGCCTCGAACCCCTCGGCGCTGAAGGTGCCGTCCTCGCCGAACCGGATCTCGCGGGTGAGGTAGTAGCGCAGCGCGTCGAGCCCGTACTCCTCGATGAAGGGGAACGGGTCCACGAGGTTGCCCGTGGTCTTGCTCATCTTCTCGCCGCCCTTGAGCACGTAGCCGTGCACCGCCAGGCGCCGCGGCAGCGGGATGTCCGCCGCCATCAGCAGCGCCGGCCAGATCACGGCGTGGAACTTCAGGATGTCCTTGGCCATCAGCTGCAGGTCGGGCGGCCAGAAGCGGCCGGCGTCCGGCCCCGCGTAGCCGAGGGCCGTGCGGTAGTTAAAGAGCGCGTCCACCCACACGTAGACGACCTGCTCCGGATCCCAGGGCACGGGCACGCCCCACGAGATCTGCGAGCGCGAGATCGACAGGTCGTCGAGCCCGTCCTCGATCATCCGGCGCGCCTCGTTGAAGCGGGCCTGCGGGAGCACCCAGCCCGGGTGCGCGTCGAAGTGCGCCAGCAGCCGCTCGCGGTAGGCGGACAGCCGGAAGAACCAGTTGTCCTCCTCGAGCCACTCCACCGGGCGGCGGTGGATCGGGCACAGGCGCTCGTCGACCAGGTCGTCCTCGCCGTAGAACGACTCGCAGGCGGTGCAGTACCAGCCGCCGTAACGCGACCGGTAGACGTCGCCCGAGGCGTGCAGCCGCTCCAGGATGCGCTGCACCTCCGCGACGTGCTCGGCGTCGGTGGTGCGGATGAAGAAGTCGTTGGTGGCGTCGAGGGTGCGGCCGAGGTCGCGGAAGCGGGCGGACAGGGCGTCGGCGTGCTCGCGCGGGGTGCGCCCGGCCTCCTCGGCCGACCGCGCCACCTTGGCCCCGTGCTCGTCGGTCCCCGTCAGGAAGAACACGTCCTCACCGCGCTGGCGGTGATGGCGCGCCATCACGTCGGCCATGATCGTGGTGTACGCGTGACCCACGTGCGGGTCGGCGTTGACGTAGTAGATGGGGGTGGTGACGTAGAACCGCTCGGGCATACGTGACCAGTGTAGGGACGTCCCTCCCTCCGCGACCCGCGGCCGCGCTGCGGGCGGCGGCCCTGCGCCTGGGGGCCTCGGGGGTGCCCGTGCTGGTCACCGGCGGCACCGCGCGCCGCCTGCAGGGGGCCGCCCACCGGCCGGCCGACCTCGACCTGGAGTGCCCGGCCGCGCACGTGGCGCAGGCGGCGCACGTGCTGGGCTTCGCGGCGCCGCGCCGGGACGAGGGCGGCGGCTGGTCGTCGCTGCGCGCGGCGGGGCGCCTGGCCGGCGTGGAGGTCGACCTGTCCGCCGGCGTCGAGGTGACCGGACCGCACGGGCGCCTGCCGCCCGACGACGACCTGATGTGGGAGTGGGGGGTGCCCGTCGCGCTCGCGGGGGTGGTGGTGCGCTGCGCGCCGCCCGAGGAGGCCCTCGTCCGCGCGCTGGCCGCGGGCGACTGGGGCCGTCTCGCCCGGCTCGCCGCCGCGGGCGGCCCCGCCCCCCGCCCCGCCTACGTGGAGCGGCGACTCGCGAGGTCGAGCGCGGCCCGGTAGGCGGCGTTGCGGGCCCCGGCCCCCAGGGCCGCGGCGGCGTCGGCGGCGCGGGCGGGGCTGAGGCCGGCGTCCAGCAGCACGGTGAGGGTGGCCTCCAGGCCCCCGGCGTCGTCCGCGGGCGGCGCCGCCGGCCAGAGCACCAGCGTGGCCTCGCCCCGCACGTCGCCCGCGAATCGTGCGGCGATCTCGGCCGCCCCGCCCACCGCCACCTCCTCGAACCGCTTGGTCATCTCGCGGCACACCCCCACCCGCCGCGCCGGGTCGCGGGCCGCCAGCCACGCGAGGGCGGCGGGCAGCCGGTGCGGGCTCTCGAACGCGACCACGGTGACGCCCAGGGGGTCCAGCCCGTCGAGCAGCGCGGCGCGCTCGGCGTCGCGGCGGGGCAGGAAGCCGGCGAACGCGAAGCGATCGGCCGGCGCCCCGGTGGCCGCGAGCGCGGTGGTGACGGCGCTCGGGCCGGGCACGAGGTGCACGGGGACGCCCGCATCGTGCGCGGCGTCCACCAGGCGCGCGCCGGGGTCGCTCACCGCGGGCATGCCCGCGTCGGTGACCAGGGCCACCCGCGCGCCGGCGTCCAGTCGCGCCAGCACCTGCGCCACCCGCTCGGCCTCGTTGTGGGCGTGCAGGCTCATCAGGGGCGCGCGCGCACCGGCGTGGCGCATGAGCACGGCCGTGCGCCGCGTGTCCTCGCAGGCGACGAGGTCGGCGCCGCGGAGGGTCTCCGCCGCGCGCGGCGAAAGGTCCCCCAGGTTGCCCAGCGGGGTGCCGACCACGTGGAGCCCCGCATCGAGGCCCGCCCCGCTCATGGCGCCCCCCGACGCGCCGCCCGGGGACCCGCGACCCCCGGGGTTACCATCGACGCCCGATGAGCCGAGACGGCAAGCCATACCGACGCTTCCGCGCGCGCGGCGGGCCCGCCGACGGCGGGATGGACGCGCTGCGGCGCATGACCGCCTCCGAGCGCGGCGCGGCGGATCCGCCGCCGCGGGCGGGGGGCCTGCACGCCCCGCCGCGTCCGGCCTCCGCGCCGGGGACGCCCGCGCCGCCGCCCCTCGACCGGGAGCGCCGCCGCCGGCTCGCCCGCGCCGGGCGGCCCTGGTGGTCGGTGCGGGGACTCGGGCCGGCGGGGTGGGCCGGGCGGGTGGCGCTCGTGCTGCTGGTGGCCGTCGCGCTCTGGGGCGTGCTGGGCTTCCTGGCCCTGCGCGGCGCGGTGGCCGAGTCGAACGACCGGGTGCAGCGCGGGGTGCCGGGGGTCCTGGCCCGGTCCAGCGGCATGCTGGGCTCGCCCACCAACATCCTGGTGATCGGCTCCGACGCCCGGCCGGGGGAGACGCGGGCACGCGCGGACACGATCCTGGTCATGCGCCTCGATCCCGACTCCGGCCGCATCAAGTACCTGTCCATCCCCCGCGACTTCCGCGTGTACCTGGGCCCGCGCCTGGGGCACGAGAAGATCAACGCGGCCTACTTCCACGCCGGCCAGGCCGGGATGGTACGCGCGGTGCGCCGGCTCACGGGCCTCCCCATCCACCACATCATGGTCGTGAGCTTCCGCGGCTTCCCGACCCTGGTCGACCGCGTCGGCGGCGTCACCGTGGACAACCCCTCCGCGATCACCGACTGCCCCTACCCGGGGGGCCGGCGCGTGAGCTTCCCGCGGGGACGCGTCGACCTGGACGGCGACCGGGCCCTGGTGTTCGTGCGCGTGCGCAAGTGCGACGGCGACTTCAACCGCGCCGCGCGCCAGCAGGCGCTGATGGCGGCCCTGCGGCGCAAGGTGCTGTCGCCCACCGCCCTCTGGCGCGCGCCGTGGAACGGCGCGGCCATGGTCCGCGCGATGACCACGGACATGGGCGTGGACGAGCTGGCGAAGTTCGGGTGGCTGCAGGCCCGCCTGGACCAGCGGCCCGCCGACCGGATCGTGCTGGCCGGCTCGGCGCAGACGATCGGCGGGGTCAGCTACGTGGTGGGCGACCCCGACCGCGACCTTCAGCAGATCCGGGAGTTCGTCTCCTCGGACTAGGTGTACTGCCCACGCTCTTGCGGAACACGGCTGAGGGGTGGCCGGTCTCCGAGCGAGCTGTGTGGTCGTCTGCGGTTGTAGTAGCGCAACCAGGAGCCAAGGGCGCGGGCGCGCTGAGCCGATGAGGCCCAGATGCGCCCGTGCGCCCACTCCTCGTCGAGGGTGCGGATGAACCTTTCGACTTTGCCGTTCCAGCGCGGCGTGCGGGGCGGGGTGAGGATGTGGCGGGCGCCGAGGGCGCCGATCGCCTGGGTGAACTCGAGGCTTCGGGTGTAGGCGAGGGCGTTGTCGGTCATCACCGCGCGTGCGGGTCCAAGACCCTGCGCGCCCATCCACCCCGCGGCGCGCACGAGCACCGCCGCGCAGGTGGCCCCGCGCTGGTCCGGGTGCAGCTCCACATAGGCGAGCCGGCTGTGGTCGTCGACGACGCAATGGGCGAACACGTAGCCCGCGCCGCGGGTCTTGTGGTGCTCGGAGCGGTCGCCGTGGGCGAAGTGCCCGGGGGTGGCAAAGCGGGCCAGCTGCTTGGTGTCGACATGCAAAAGAGCGCCGGGCTCGGCCCACTCGTAGCGACGTCCGGGTGAGTGGGGGCGCTCAGAGCGCCGGCGCCGCGAGACCCCGTGGCGGCGCAGCACCTTCCAGACCGTCGAGCTGCGCCACCCGGTGATCCCGGCCAGGCGGGCAGGGCCGAGGTTGGTGCGCTGCCGGGCGACAAGGATCGCCCGCTCGGCCTCGGGCGTGAGCTGCCACGGACACGAGCGCGGACGCGGCGGGCGCGCCGCCAGGGCCTGGCCGCTTGCCCGCTCGTGCTCCGGCGCCTGCCGCCAGCGGTGCCACCACCGGTGCGCCGTGGCCGGCGCCACACCCAGGCGCCGCGCCGCCGCGCGCATGCTCATGCCACCCTCGATCAGGCGCACGAGCTCCCGGCGCCCCCCGAGTCCGAGTCGGCATCTACCGTCTTCCATTGTCCGGGTCCTCCCGAGCCGGTGTGTCTGTCGCAAGCCACAGACTCGGCCAGGACCCGGACACCGGGTCAGGTGTTCACGAAGAGCGTGGGCAGATCAACTAGGCCTTGTCGAGGCCGATCGTCTTGCCGCTCGACGCGGGCGCCGGCGTGGTGGCCTTGGTCGTCTCGCCGCCGCCCGACCCGTTGGAGGCGCCGTTGCCGCCCGCCCCCGCCGCCGCCTTGTCGCCGGCGGCCGCCCCGTCGCCTCCGCCTCCCTCGCCCTCGCCGCCCACCGGCCGGCGTCGCGTCCCGTAGTCCGTGTTGTGGAAGCCGGAGCCCTTGAAGTGGATCGCGGGCGCGAACAGCAGCCGGGTGACCTCGCCGCCGCACACCTCGCAGGCCGTCACGGGGGCGTCGCTCATGCGCTGGAACACCTCGAACTGGTGTCCGTTGGGGATGCACTTGTAGACGTAGGTCGGCACTCCACCTCTCCAGGCTCGTCCAGGGTCCGCGGGCGAGGGCCCGCCCAAGTCTGGCACTCGCCCGCCGCGTGTGCCAAGGGACGGCGGGGTGCGTGTGCGCAGGAGCGCAAGTAGAGTGGGCGCGCGCCCGGCCGGGGCGTCCGGCGCGAGCCCGACGGGGACAGATCTGACCGAGCCTATGCGCAAAGACGACGCCGTCCTGCGCGCGGCCGCCCTGGGGACGGGGTGCGTCGCCCTGTCCGCGTGCGCAGCGGCCGCCGGGCGCCCCGGCCTGGGGGCCGCCGCCGCGGCGGCCTCGGGCGCGCTCATCGCGTCGGCGTTCGTGCCGCGCAGCCCGCTGCTGGGCCCGGTCACCGCCTCCGGCCCGCGCGCCGCGCGCCGCGCCGCGCTCACGTTCGACGACGGCCCCGGCCCCTCCACCGGCGACGTGCTCGACGCGCTGGCGGAGGCCGGCGTGCGCGCCACGTTCTTCGTGCTGGGGCGCCAGGCCCGTGCCCATCCCGCACTGGTCGCGCGCATGCACGCGGAGGGGCACCAGGTGGCGAACCACGGGTGGGATCACGGGATCCTGGTGTTCCGCGGCCCGCGGCACGTGGTCGCGCAGATCCGCCGCACGGAGCAGGCCGTCGCCGACGCGGCCGGCCCCGGCGTGATGACCCCCTTCTTCCGCGCGCCCCACGGCTTCCGGGGGCCGTCCACCTGGCCCGCGGCGCGCGCGGCCGGCTACCGCGTCACCGGCTGGAGTCGGGGCGTCTTCGACTCCGCGGAGCCGGGCCCCGACGTCATCGCGGCCCGCTGCCGCCGCGCGCTCGCCCCGGGCGCGGTGCTGCTGCTGCACGACGCGGACGGCTGGGACCCCGCGCGCACCCGGCGGCAGACCGCGGAGGCCCTGCCCGCCGTGTGCCGGGCCGCGGCCGACGCGGGGATCGCGCTCGTGCCCATGGACGAGCTGCTGGGCGCGCGCGGCCCGCGTGCCGTGCGCGGCGTGCCCGAGGCGGTCGCCGCGTGAGCACGCAGATCGTCCGCCGGGCCGCGCAGCGGCGATGGGTGGTCCCCACCGCGCGGCTCGCGCTGATCGTCGCCGTGGCGGCCCTGGCCGCCTGGCGGGTCGACTGGTCGGCGGCCGCGCTCGCGCTCCACCCCGAGTCATGGGCGTTCCTGCTGCTGGCGATCGCCGCGAACTTCGCCTCGGTCGTGTTCAAGGGCGTGGCCTGGAAGGGCGTCGTCGACGCCCTGCCCGGGCTCGCGCAGCGCACGCGGCTGCGCGAGCTCGTGAGCCCGCTCTTCGTGGGCTTCCTGTTCAACACCGTGCTCGCCGCGCGTCTGGGCGAGGTGGTCAAGGTGATGCTGCTGCGGCGTCGCCTCACCCGGCGCGGCGCGCCCGTCCCCGCGGTCACGCTGCTGGGCACGGTGGTGGCGGAGAACCTGGTCTCCACGATCGCCTGGGTGCTGCTGGTGGTGAGCATCGGGCTGTTCCTGCCGCTTCCCGCCTACGCCTGGATCGCGAGCCTGGCGCTCGGCGCCGTGTGCGTGGTCGTGGTCACGTTCGCGCTGCTCACGGCCACCGGCCGGCAGCTGCCGCCGTGGCTGTCCAGCGGGACCCTGTGGGCCCGGGCGTGCCGCGCGGCCTCGCGGGTGTGGGCCGCGGTGCGCGAGAGCCACCTCGGCCTGCGGGAGCCCCGGCACATGGGCTTCGTCGCCGGTGGCAGCCTGGTGAGCTGGGTCGCGCAGTGGACCGGGATCCTGTGCACCCTGTACGCCTTCGGGCTGGAGCGCGTGGGGTGGGGCGGCGCCGGCCTGCTGCTGGTGACGGTGACCCTGGCCCAGGCGTTCCCCGTGCTGCCGGGGAACCTCGTGCTGTTCCAGGCCGCGGCGATGCTGCCGCTCACCACCTCGTACGGCGTCGGCGCCGCGGAGGCGATCGCCTTCGCCCTGGTGCTGCAGTTCACCGAGGTGGTCGTGGGCGTGGCCTTCGGCTTCCTGTTCCTCATGGCCGAGGGCGTCAAGTTCGGTCAGCTGCGGCGGCAGGCCGAGGCCGAGCGCGGCGGCGACGGCCACCTGATGCCCGTGGGCGGTGCCACGCCGCCCTACGGGGGCTGACCGCCGCCGCCGTTCACACGCCGTTCACGGCGTGGTCACCGTCCTGTGCCACCGCCGCCCCCGCGGCCCCGTAGCCTTTCGCACCGATGGAGTCGCGGGAGCCCGAGGTCCTCGTGGTGGAGGACGACGAGAGCATCGGCGAGGCGATCGCCTTCCACCTCGGGCGCGAGGGGATGCGGGTGCGGGTCGCGCAGGACGGCCTGGTCGGGCTGCGATACCTGCGGGCGGAGCCCCCCGACGTGCTGGTGCTCGACCTGATGCTGCCCGGCGTGGACGGGTGGCACCTCGTGCGCGAGGCGCGCGAGGCGGCGCCGGCGCTGCCGATCCTGGTGGTCACCGCCCGCACCAACGAGCACGACCGCGTCGAGGTGCTCGCGCTCGGGGCCGACGACGTGATCGCCAAGCCCTTCTCGCTGCGCGAGCTGTCGGCGCGCGTGTCCGGGGCGCTGCGGCGGGCCGCCCTCGCCGAGGCCGCCCGGCCGCCGGCGCCGCTGGTCGAGGGCGACCTGCGGATCGACCCGGCCCGGCTGGCGGTGACCGTCGGCGACCGGCCCGTCGACCTCACCCGGCTCGAGTTCCGGCTGCTCCTGGTGCTCGCCGAGGAGCGGCCGGCGGTGCTGGAGCGCGACGAGATCCACCGGCGCGTGTGGGGCGGCGAGCGCGCCCACGGCGACCGCTCGGTGGACGTCCTGGTGCGCCGCCTGCGCCGCAAGGTGGACGAGATCGGCGGCCGGTACACCTACGTCCAGACCCGCCACGGTGTGGGGTACCGCCTGGAGGCGGTGGTCCGTGCGTTTCCGGTGGGGGCGCCGGTCTAGGCCAGGCGGACCACCGGGCGGACCACAGCCGCCTCGGGGCCGGGCGGACCATAGGCGCCTCTGGGCCGATTACGGGGCCCTTGGCGCGTCTGGTCGGTTCTCCGTCACCACCGCGCCTTCGGCTGCCTGGATCCGGTTCGCACTCGGCATCCATGCCTCGTCATTTCTGCACTATCCATCCACGCGTCTGCCTCGGCTTCCACGGTCGGCCATCACGCCGGTACCCGGGGTTGATGGACAACCAGAAACCCGCCGGATGGAAGTCCCATCGACAATCGGTACCCGAAGGGAAGGCCAGCCGGGATCAGGCAGGCAGACGCGTGGAGGGATAGTCCGAAGTCGCGAGCCACGGATGGCGAGTTCGACTTAGTGGCAGGCCAGCCGCAAGGCGCGGTGGTGAGGGACCGCCAGACGGACGCGCCATACGCCCCGTGATCGGCCGAGAGGCGGCTGTGGTCCGCAACGAAAAACCGAGGGAATCGGCTACGCCGATTCCCTGAGTCTCTGGGCCTCCGGCAATGACTGCAGCTTGCGGAGGGTGTTGTTCTCGATCTGCCGGATCCGCTCCCGGGTGACGCCGAAGGCCCTGCCGACCTCCTCCAGGGTCTGGGGCTGATCGCCGGTCAGGCCGAAGCGCATCTCGATGACGCGCCGCTCCCGGTCGGGCAGGGCCGCGAGGGCACGCTGCACGTCGGTGGTCCGCAGGGCGCTCGAGGCCTCGTCGAAGGGGGAGCTGGCGGTCTCGTCCTCCACGAAGTCGCCCAGCGAGGAGTCGTCCTCCTCTCCCACCGGGCGCTCCAGGCTCACCGGCAGCTGCGCCAGCCGCAGGATCTCGCGCACCTCGTCGACGCTCATGCGCAGCTCGTCCGCCAGCTCCTCCGGACGCGGGTCGCGGCCCAGGCGCTGGGTCATGCTGCGCTCCATGTGCACGACCCGGTTGAGCTTCTCGACCATGTGCACGGGGATGCGGATCGTGCGCGCCTTGTCGGCGATCGCGCGCGTGACGGCCTGGCGGATCCACCAGGTGGCGTACGTGGAGAACTTGTAGCCGCGCCGGTAGTCGAACTTCTCGACCGCGCGGATCAGGCCGAGGCTCCCCTCCTGGATCAGGTCGAGGAAGGACAGCCCGCGGTTGAGGTAGCCCTTGGCGATGCTCACCACCAGCCGCAAGTTCGCCTCGATCATCTGCTGCTTGGCGATCATGTCGCCGCGCTCGATGCGCTTGGCCAGCGACACCTCCTGCTCGGCCGTGAGCAGGGGCACGCGTCCGATCTCGCGCAGGTAGAGCCGCAGCGAGTCGAGGCTCGGCTCGACGGTGAGGTCGAGCGTCGGGGTCTCGACCGCGCGCTCGCGGTCGCCGTGGTCGTCGTGGACCTCGATGCCCCGCTCGGCGATCTGCGTCAGCAGCTCCTCGAGCTGCTCGCGGGTGAGCTCCACGTCCTCGAGGGCGGCGACGATCTCCGCGTAGGTCAGGTACCCCCGCTCCCGCCCCTCGTCGATCAGCGCCCGCAGCTCGGCTGCGGCGACGGAACGGTCGTCGGGACCACCTACCGGCATCCAACCCTCCGCGATGTTCGGACGGGATACCCGGCGGATCCTAGAGCACGCCTCCGCCGACGGCGCGCCGACCCGGCGCCCGCCCACCCCGGGGCCGCACCGCCGGGCGTCACCGCGCGCGGCGTGCGCCGGCCGCCTTCCCCTTGCCGGAGCGCCGATCCTGCCCCAAGATCGTCGGCGGCCCCGCCGCGCGCGCGGCCGCGCAGGGAGGGGACCCCGCTCTCCGGCGACGCCTCGGGGCGCTGCCCGCCGCCGCCGGCAATGCACCGCAGGGCGTGCACACACACCGAAAGGCAGAACGCGCATGCGCATCAGGACCGTCCTCGCCGAGGTCGACCTCCAGCAGACCCTCCCGCCGGCTCCCATCAGCCTGAGCCGGGCGGGGGTCACGCGGTCGGCGAAGGCGATCCGGATGCGGTACGCGGGGTCCGAGCGCCTCTTCCAGGCGGAGATCCGGTGCTTCGCGGACCTGAGCCCGCTGCAGAAGGGCGTGCACATGTCGCGCTTCGAGGAGGGCATCAACGAGGCCATCGACGAGGTGGTCGGCGAGGGCGCCCTCCGCATCGAGGAGCTCGCCGAGCGCATCGCCCGCCGGGTCGTGGCGGCGCAGGCCGCGCTGCGCAGCGAGGTGACGGTGCGCGCGAGCTACCCGGTCACACGGTCCACCCCGGTGTCGGAGATCGACAGCCAGGAGATGTACGAGCTGATCGGCGTCGCCGCGGCCACTCCCACGGGCGCCCGGCGGGTGCTGGGCGTCTCGGCTCAGGGGATGAACGCCTGCCCCTGCGCCCAGGGGCTCATCCGGGCGCAGGCGGAGGCCGCGCTGGCCGAGGACGGCTTCACCGGCGACGAGATCGAGCGGATCGTCTCCCTGGTGCCCATCGCGACCCACAACCAGCGGGCGCGGGGCACCCTCTACGTGGGCACCGCCGCCGGCGCCGAGCTGCCCGCCGACGACCTCATCGGGCTGGTCGAGGACTCCATGTCCTCGGAGATCTACGAGCTGATGAAGCGCAGCGACGAGCAGTACGTCGTCAACCGCGCGCACCGGCGCCCCCGGTTCGTGGAGGACAGCGTGCGCGAGATGATCCGTGGCGTCGTGGAGCGCTTCCCGGACCTCGGCGACGACGCCTTCGTGTGGGCGCACCAGGCGAACTTCGAGACCATCCACACCCACGACGTGGAGGCGGAGCGGTCGGGCGAGCTGGGCGAGATCCGCGCCGAGCTGGCCGGCGAGGGCCACTCCACGGACCACGTCACCCTGCGGGAGTGGCTGGCCGGCGCGTAGGCCCCGGGGTCAGGCGGGGGCGCCGGGCGGCCGGCGCCTCCCCAGGTCCAGCCGCAGCTCCGTGCCCCGCGCCAGCCGGCCGATGTTGGCCCGGTGCTTCAGGATCACCGCGAGCGCGGCCAGCACGCTGAACACCAGCGTGGGCCACTCCTCGCCGAAGGCGAGCACCGCGAAGGGGTACGTCACCGCGCCCGCGAGGCTGCCCACCGACACGTAGCGGGTCAGCGCCACCAGCACGAGCCACACCCCCAGCACGATCAGAGCGGGGAGCGGCGTCAGGGCGATCACCGCGCCGCCGGCGACCGCGACCCCCTTGCCGCCCCGGAAGCGCAGCCACACCGGGTAGACGTGACCCACGATGGCGGCGCCGGCCGCCAGCAGCGGCCACGGCGACTCCGTGAGGGCGCGGGCGATCAGCACCGCCACCGCGCCCTTGGCGATGTCGAGCACCATCACCGCGATCCCGATGCGGCGCCCCAGCGTCCGGAAGACGTTGGTCGCCCCCACGTTGCCGCTGCCCACGGCGCGCAGGTCGACGCCCCGCACCCGCCCGGCCAGGTAGGCGAAGGAGACCGAGCCCAGCAGGTACGCGACCACCAGCGCGACGGCCTCGTTCACGGGTCACCAGCCACGTCGGGGTCGGGGGACTTGCGGGCGAAGAGCCGCCGCCGCGCCATGATGAAGTAGTAGGCCCCCGAGAGCACCGTGAGCACCAGGGCGACGCCGAGCAGGCCGTCGTCCAGCAGCGCCGGGGTGTCCGGGGCGATCAGCACCAGCACCGCCGCGTTCTGGCTGAGCGTCTTGGCCTTGCCCAGCCCGGCCGCCGGGATCACCAGGTCCTCGCTCACCGCCACCAGGCGCAGACCGGTGACGGCGAACTCGCGCGTGATGATGATCATCGCGGCCCAGGCGTGCACGTCGCCGAGCTGCAGCAGGCACACCAGTCCCGCGCTCACCAGCAGCTTGTCGGCCAGGGGGTCCAGGAACGCCCCCGCCACCGTCACCTGTCCGCGCGCCCGGGCGAGCCAGCCGTCGAGGCTGTCGGTGGCCGCCGCCCCCAGGTAGAGGCCCGCCGCCCACCAGCGTGCGCCGGACGAGTCCACCAGCAGCAGGGCCATCATCGCCGGGATCGCCGAGATGCGGATCGCGGTGACCCAGAGGGCCGCGTTCACGCCGCCCGCCGCACTGCGCCGCCCGCCGCCACGGGCGGCACTCTAGCGGGGCGCCCCCGGCGGGCGGCGCCGCGGCTCACGCGACGCCCTATCCTGCGCCGCGTGAACGAGTACGCCGTCACCGCCGTCGGCGCCGACCGCCCGGGCATCGTCGCCGCCCTCACCGAGGCGCTGCTCGGCATCGGCGGCAACATCGAGGACTGCCGGGCGGCGCTCCTGCGTGGCTCGTTCGCCATCGCGCTGCTGGTGACGGTCCCGGACGACGTCGGCCCCGAGCGCGTGGCGGGCGCCCTCGTCCCCGTGGCGGACCGCCTCGGCCTGGGCCTGTGGACCGGCCCCGCCGCCCCTCCCCACGACGAGGCGACGGGGGGCCGGTGCGTGGTCTCGGTCTACGGCATCGACCACCCCGGGATCGTCCACGCCGTCACGACGGCCCTGGCCGCCGAGGGCGCCAACATCGTCGACCTCTCCGCGCGCGCCGTCGGCCGCCCGCCCATCTACACGCTCGCGGTGGAGGTGGACCTGCCCGCCGGCCTCGAGGCGGACCGGCTCGCGGCGCGCCTGCGCCCGGTGGCGGACGCCAACCGCGTGGAGCTGGCGGTGACGCCCGCCGACGACGAGGTGCTGTGACGGCGGCGCGCCGCGGCCACGGGCCGGGGGGACGCCCCGCCCGGTGATCCGCCCGGTCCTCCAGTTCCCGGACCGGCGCCTGAAGACGCCCGCGGTCCCGATGGGCCGCGTGGGACCCGCGGCGCGCCGGCTGGCCGCGGACCTGCGCGACACGGCCCGCGCGCACCCCGGCACCGTGGGCCTGGCCGCCACCCAGCTCGGGGTGATGTGGCGGATGGTGTGGTTCGACTGCACCGGGCACCGCCACGTGCCGGACCCCCTCGGGGAGACGTGGCTCGTGGACCCCGTGGCACGGCCGGCGGGGGTGACCGAGACGGCGCGCGAGGGCTGCCTGTCGCTGCCCGAGGTCACCGCGAACGTGTCCCGCCCCACCGCCATCGAGGTCCGCGCCCTCGACCTCGACGGGCGGCCCGTGCGCCTGGAGGTGGAGGGCTTCGAGGCCCGCGTGATCCTCCACGAGATCGACCACCTCGACGGGGTGCTGATCCTCGACCGGGTGTCGTCGCTGGCCCGCGACCTGTTCCCCCGGCGCAGCGGGCGGCGCGTCACGCGCAGCGCGGCGCTGGTGGAGCGCGCGGCCACCCTCGCGCGGGTCGCGCACGCGGGCCGCACCCGGGGCGAGGAGCCGTTCGCCGCCCACCTGGCCGAGGTGCTCGCCCACGTCGAGGCCGCCGGCGTGGCCGAGGGGGTCGCGCGGGCGGCGTGCTGGCTGCACGCCCTGCCGGCCGCGGCGGGCATCCCGCCCGACGAGCTGCGACCCGAGTTCGGCGACGAGGTCGCCGACCTGGTGGCGCGCATGGCCGCGGCGGCCACCGACGACGGGGAGGACGCGCCCGCGCGGGCGGAGCGCCTCGTCGCGGTGCTGCGCGCGCCCTGAGGCGCCGGTCGCGCCGCCCTCAGTCCGCCCCGGGCTGCGCCTGCCGCCCGATCGCCTGCGCCAGCACGCCCAGGATCTCGGCCCGGTCGGCGCCGCCGAACCCCTCCCGCGCGGCCTGGAGGCGCCCGGCCGCCCCGGCGTCGCCGCGGCCCGCCTCCTCGGCCACCACCCGCCGCAGGCCGGCGACCAGCACCAGCACGGGCTGGTCCGGGACGATGCCCTCCAGGGGCGGCTCGATGGGCTGCACCGCGCGCACCCACCGGGCGGCCGGCTCCCCCGGCATCGCCCGCGCCCACGCGCTGGTCAGCAGCGCCTGCGCGAGGGCGTCGCCGCGGCCGCCCGGGCGCCCGGCGGCGGCGAGCGCGTCCAGCTGCAGGCGCCCCACCGTGCAGCGCACGATGCGGCAGACGGTGTCGGAGCTGGCGTCGGCACCCACATCCAGGTGATCGGCCGCCGCCACGCGGGGCAGGAGGCCCCCCGGCGGCGGGTCCCCGCGGGCCGGCTACGGGTTCTGTCGCGGGCGCCGCCGGGAGTACACGTCGTCGCCCTCCGACCGGCGCACCGCATGCACCGGATTGCCCGCCGCCTCCCACTGATAGTAGGAGCAGGCCGGTCCCATGCCCTTCTCGTAGGTCTCCACCTTGGGGTTCCGCCCGAGGTCGCGCGCCGCGGCGGAGTGCCGCAGCAGGCTCGGATCGTCGATCTCCGGCCAGACGATGATCAGGTGCGAGGCGGTGAGGTGCGTGGCCACGAACTCGCATCCGGCGGCCGGGCAGGGCCACGGATCGGTGCGCACGCAGAACCACCCCGTGTAGTCCTCGCCCGAGTCGTCGGTCCAGAGCTGCTCCTCCTGGTCCAGGTCGGGCTCGTCGGCGACGAGGGGCTCGTCGACGACGACGGCCAGGCGGTCGGGGTCCTCCTGCTCGGCCATGGGGCTCCTCCTAGCTCGTGGTGGTGACGGGGGGCATGCCGTCCTGCCAGACGCGCGCGCCGTCGGCGTGCACGGACTGCTTCCAGATCGGCACGCGCCGCTTGACCTCGTCGATGGCGTGACGGCACGCCGCGAAGGCCTCGGCCCGGTGGCCGGCGGCGGCGGCGATCGCCACCGAGGCCTCCCCCACGGCGACCCGGCCCAGCCGGTGGGCGAGGGCGACCCGCGCGCCGTAGCGCCGGCCGGCCTCCTGGGCGATCGCCTCCATCTCGCGGAGCGCCATGGGCTCGTACGCCTCGTATTCCAGGGCGACCACCTCGTGCCCCTCCGCCTCCCGGCGGGTCGTGCCGGTGAAGGTGACGGTGGCCCCGTGCTCGGGGGCGGCCACGTGCGCGACCAGCGCGTCCACCGACAGCGCCGCGCGCGTCAGCGCGATGGGCGGCGCGGGCGGCGGGGCCTCAGCCACCCGACACCGGCAGCACCAGGGCCACCTCGTCGCCGTCGCGCAGGGGCGCGCCGGGCGGCGCCCAGGTGGCGTTCAGGGCGTAGCGCAGGGCGGCGGGCGGCGGGGCCGAGCGCGCGGGCTCCGGCAGGTACCCCCAGAGTGCGCCGACGGGCGTCGCGGCGGGCACGCGCAGGGGCAGGCGCGCCGCACCGACCCGCTCGCGCAGCGAGGCGAACAGCAGCACGGTCACCTCGATCGGGGAGGTCGCCATCGCCGCGATTGTAGTGCCGCCCGGGTCCCGCCCCGCGCCCCGGCGCGCGCCCGCGCCCGCATGTGTGAGCAAGGCGTGAGGGTTCCGCGAAGGCCTCGGGCCCCGGCCCCCGCCCGTTCCGGGATCCTCGACCTACGGGGGGGCGGCCCCATCCGCCCGGCGCGTCGCCGCCGGGGACGGCCCGGCTAGCCTTCCTCACATGCGCCGAACCCGCCTTCTCCCCCTCCTGGGCCTGCCCGCCGCCGCCGCGGCCGCGGTCGCCCTCGTCCCGCTCGCCTCCACCGCGCCGTCGGACTACCAGCTGCCCGACCTGCGGTCGGCCGCGCCGACGGGCCTCACGCTGCAGAACGGCACCGAGCCGCTTCAGCCCGGCCGCCTGCTGCTGCGGTTCAACGGCTTCATCGACAACTACGGCGACGGGCCCGTGCACTTCCAGGGCAACCCGCAGGTCGTGGGGACGAGCGGCGCGGTGCGCCAGTGGGCCCGCAAGGGCGGGACGCTCCAGCCCATCACCGAGCTCGCCCTGCCGACGAGCCGCGACCCCAACGGCGCGGAGTGCAGCCAGGCGTTCGACATGAACGCGTCGGCGACCAAGGGCGTCTGCGTCACCTACGACGCCACCGACAGCCACAACCACTGGCACCTCGCGCAGGCGGCGCGGTACACGCTGGTGGACGGGGCGGGCAACCTCGTCGCGCCCGGGTCGAAGGTCGGCTTCTGCATGTACGACATCGACGCGGCGCCGGGCGCCACCAACGTGGGCCCGTCGACGTACGGCTTCACCCCGGAGACCGACAACTTCTGCCGGCAGGGTGAGCCCAACACCACCTCGCTCATCGAGGGGACCACCGAGGGCCGGCGCGACGTCTACCACGCGGGCCTGGCGTACCAGTGGGTGGACGTCTCCCACACCCGTCCGGGCGCCTACCGGCTGGCCAACCAGGTCGACCCGAACAACCGGATCCTCGAGAAGATCGGCGCCGAGAACAACGCGCCGGCCTACGCGAACGTGACCATCCCCGGCTTCGTGGCGCTGCCCGCGTCGGCCTCGACCCCGGTCGGCACGCCGGTCACGGTCACCCTCTCCAGCCAGACCTTCGGCGGCCTGTCCTCCGCCCGCCGTCGCTTCCGCATCCTGTCGGCGCCGTCCCGGGGCACCCTCAGCGTCCCGGTGGGGCAGACCTTCAGCGGCTCGACGGTCACGTACACGCCGGCCCCGGGCGACACCGGGTCGGTGGACTCCTTCAGCTACGCGGCGCTCGACTCCCAGAGCAGCTTCCCGCTGACGCCCGCGGCCGCCTCGGCGACCGTGACCGTCGGCAGCGGGCAGTCGGCCGCGGTGTCGATCTCGGGCAACCCGGCCACGCTGATCGTCGGCCTGACGGCCAACCTGACGGCGAACGTGGCGAACGCCTCCGGCGGGGTCACCTGGTCCGTCAACGGCGTCCCCGGCGGCAACACCACCGTGGGCACCATCACGCCGCAGGGCGCGTACACCGCCCCGGCCGCCGTCCCCGCGGGCGGATCGGTGACGATCACCGCCACCAGCGTCGCGGCGCCCGGCGCCTCGGCCCAGGTCACGATCGGGATCGTCCCGGCCCCCGTGCAGCGTCCGGAGCCCCTGCCCAACGGCGGGCAGACCGGCTCGCCCCAGGGCCGGCCCGGTGCGCGGCTCTCCTCGCCCGCGGTCGCGCGCTTCGGCCGCCGGATCGTGGTCGCGGTGTCGCCCAAGGCCCCCGGCAAGCTCGCGGTCTCGGTCTTCCGGGGCAACAAGCGCATCGGGATCTGCGTGGTCCGCCGCGCGGTGGCCAACCGCCAGGTCTCCTGCGGCATCCGGGTCAGCCGGGGCTTCCCGCGGACCCGGGTCCGCGTGGTGGCGGTGCTGGTGACCAAGAACGGCACGTTCCGCGTGCAGCGCACGGCCCGCGCGTAGCGCGGCAGCGGATCGGCGGTACGACGGGCGCCCCCAGGGGCGCCCGTCGTCGTCTCCGGCCCCCGCCGGCCCGCCCCCCGCGCGCGGGGGCGACTTGGTAGCCTCCGGCCCGCTCCGCCGGGCCGCGCCGGCACCCACCGTGAGGGCGGGGGGCCGCGGAGCCGTGGGATCTTTCGGCCCGCCGCCGGCGGGCGCACGGGGACCGAGGACGGGGCCATGTCCGTGGAGGAGAAGAGGGAGCGCCTGCGCGCCCTGCGTGACGAGGCGGTCCACGCCGGCAGCGCCAAGGCGGTGGAGCGGCAGCACGCGCGCGGCAAGCTGACGGCGCGCGAGCGGCTCGACCTGCTGCTCGACCCCGGCTCGTTCACCGAGCTCGACATGTTCACCCGCCACCGGGCCCACGCCTTCGGGCTCGACGCCAACCGCCCCTGGGGCGACGGGGTGGTCACCGGCCACGGCACCATCGACGGCCGCCGGGTCTTCGTGTTCAGCCAGGACTTCACCGTGTTCGGCGGCAGCCTGGGCGAGGTCTTCGCCGAGAAGATCGTCAAGGTGATGGACCTGGCCCAGAAGATGGGCTGCCCCGTGATCGGGCTCAACGACTCCGGCGGGGCGCGCATCCAGGAGGGCGTCGTCTCGCTGGCGGGCTACGCGGACATCTTCTTCCGCAACGTCCGGGCCAGCGGCGTCGTCCCGCAGATCTCGGTGGTGATGGGCCCCTGCGCGGGCGGCGCGGTCTACAGCCCCGCCATCACGGACTTCATCTTCATGGTCCGCGGCACCAGCCACATGTTCATCACCGGCCCCGAGGTCATCAGGACGGTGACCGGGGAGGAGGTGAGCATGGAGGACCTCGGCGGCGCGCAGTCGCACGCCACGCGCTCGGGCGTGGCGCACTTCGCCACCGACTCCGAGGAGGAGTGCCTGGCGATGGTGCGCGAGCTGATCGCCTTCATCCCCCAGAACAACATGGAGACGGCGCCACACCTGCCGTCGGGCGACCCGGTGGACCGGATGGAGCCCGAGCTGGCGACGATCGTGCCCGACCTGCCCACCAAGCCCTACGACATGACCCGGGTCATCGAGCTGGTGGTGGACGACGGCGACTTCTTCGAGGTCGCGCCCCTCTACGCCCAGAACATCGTGATCGGGTTCGCGCGGCTCGACGGCCACAGCGTGGGGGTGATCGGCAACCAGCCCAAGGCCCTGGCCGGCGTGCTCGACATCGACGCCTCGATCAAGGCCGCGCGCTTCGTGCGCTTCTGCGACGCCTTCAACATCCCGCTGGTGACGTTCGTGGACGTCCCGGGCTTCCTGCCCGGCACCGCCCAGGAGTACGGGGGCATCATCCTCCACGGCGCCAAGCTGCTGTACGCGTACGCCGAGGCCACCGTGCCCAAGCTCACGGTGATCACCCGCAAGGCGTACGGCGGCGCCTACGACGTGATGAGCAGCAAGCACGTGGGGGCCGACTTCAACGCCGCGTGGCCCACCGCGGAGGTCGCGGTGATGGGCCCCGAGGGCGCCGTGAACATCGTGTTCCGCCGCGAGATCGAGGCCGCGGGCGAGAACGGCGGCGACTCCGCCGAGCGCCGCGCCGAGCTGGTGGAGGAGTACAAGGAGCGCTTCGCCAACCCGTACATCGCGGCCGAGCGCGGCTACGTGGACGCGGTGATCGAGCCCGAGGAGACGCGCCCCTGGCTGATCAACGCGCTCCGGGCCTGCCTCACGAAGCGCGAGCAGCGCCCGCCGCGCAAGCACGGGAACATCCCCCTGTGAGGCTCGAGGTCGCGCCGCCGGCGCCGCCGGAGGTGGTGGCGGCGATCGCCGCGGCCGTGCAGGCGGCCCTCGCGGTCCCGGCGCCGCCCCCGCCCGCGCCCTCCGCCTGGTACCTGCAGGGCCTCCGCGAGGGCGTGCTCCCGCCGGCCCCCGCCCCCGCGCCGCCGCTGTGGCGGACCACCCCCTGACGGGGCCCGCCCCCGCCGACCTGGAGGACGACGTGGCATTCAGGAAGGTCCTCGTGGCCAACCGCGGCGAGATCGCGATCCGCGTGTTCCGCACGCTGCGCGAGATGGGGATCGCCTCGGTCGCCGTCTACAGCGAGGTCGACCGCGAGGCCCTCTTCACGTCGTTCGCCGACGAGGCCCACCTCATCGGGCCGGGGCCGGCGTCCGAGAGCTACCTGCGCGCCGACATCGTCATCGAGACCGCCCTGCGGGCCGGTGCGGAGGCCGTGCACCCCGGGTACGGCTTCCTGGCCGAGAACGCGCCGTTCGCGCGCGCCTGCGCGGAGGCCGGCCTGGTGTTCATCGGCCCGCCGCCCTCGGCCATCGAGGCCATGGGCTCGAAGATCGAGGCCCGGGCGCTGATGGACCGCGCCGGCGTGCCGATCGTGCCCGGCGTCACCGCGCCCGTGCCGGGCGTCGCCGAGGCGCACGAGGTGGCCGAGCGCATCGGCTACCCCGTCGCGGTCAAGGCGGCCGCGGGCGGCGGCGGCAAGGGCTTCCGGGTGGCGCTCACGCCCGACGCCCTGGAGGAGGCGTTCGAGGGCGCGCGCCGGGAGTCGGAGAAGTTCTTCGCCGACTCGGTCGTGTACCTGGAGCGCTACCTGCCCGACCCCCGGCACGTCGAGATCCAGGTGCTCGCCGACGCCCACGGCACCTGCATCTGGCTGGGCGAGCGCGACTGCTCGGTGCAGCGCCGGCACCAGAAGCTGGTGGAGGAGACCCCGAGCCCGGTGGTCTCGGACGACCTGCGCCGGCGCATGGGCGAGGCGTCGGTGCGGGCGGCGCAGGCGGTGGGCTACACGTCCGCCGGCACCCTCGAGTACCTGGTCTCCGGGGAGGACTTCTACTTCCTGGAGATGAACACGCGGATCCAGGTCGAGCACACCGTCACCGAGATGATCACGGGCGTGGACCTGGTGCGCGAGCAGATCCGCGTCGCGGCGGGCGAGCCCCTGTCCATCACCCAGGACGACGTCCGCCCCCGGGGCCACAGCTTCGAGTGCCGCATCAACGCGGAGGACGCCTCGAAGCGCTTCCTGCCGGCGCCCGCGCGCATCACCGCGTACCGGGAGCCCACCGGCCCGGGCATCCGGGTCGACTCCGGCGTCCGGGCGGGTTCGGACATCCCGGAGATCTACGACCCCATGGTCGCCAAGCTGATCGTGTGGGACGTCGACCGCGAGAGCGCCCGGCGCCGGATGCTGCGCGCGCTCGACGAGTACGTGGTGGAGGGCCCGGCGACGCTGATCCCCTTCCACCGCTGGCTGTTCACCAAGGAGGAGTTCATCGGCGGGGGCGCGTGCCACGCCGCGCTCGCCCGTCTCGCCGACGCCCCGACGCCCATCCCGGCGCCCCCCTCCGCGCCCGCGCCGCCGGCTGACCCCGCCGAGGACGGGGAGCCCGAGGTGGTGCGCTCGTTCACCGCCGAGGTGGACGGGCGCCGGTACCGGGTGCGCCTGTCGATGCCCGCCTCCGAGGCGGGCGCGACCGCGCCGCCTCCCGCCGCCCGGAAGCCCCGCGGCGGCGGGCGCGGCCGGGGCGGGGGCGGGGCCGCGCGCGCGGGCGACCCGGACGAGATCACCACGCCCATGCAGGGGACCGTCCTGCGCGTGGCGGTGAGCGAGGGGCAGGAGGTCGCCGAGGGCGACGTCATCTGCATCGTCGAGGCCATGAAGATGGAGAACGAGGTCCTGGCCCATCGCGCCGGCACCGTGCGCCGGCTCGCGGTCGCGGCCGGCGACCCCGTGCAGGCCGACCAGGTCGTCGCCGTCGTGAACTAGGGGCAGGGGCGTGGCGGAGCGGGGAGAACTTCCCAAAAGTGCCCGCGTCCCGCCATCACCCTGGACGGACGTCGAGTAGCCGGGCCCGCACACGGGCTGGTTGGATCCCACTCGACCCGGACACCGCCCCGCGCGCCGCCGGCGCGGAGCGCCGCCGCCCGGGTCGACCCGACCGGGTCGTGGGATCCCCCTCCCGCGTCCCGTCCGCGACGCACGACGACAGGAGACCGCCGGGATGACAACGCCGACCTCCGGGTCCGCGCGGGCGATGCTCCGGCACGCGGCTCCGGCCGCGCGGCGCCGTCCGTCCGCGCGGGCGCTCGGGTGGGCGGTCGCGGCGTGCGCCCTCGGGCTGGCGGGCCAGGCGAGCGCGGCCACGGTCACGGTGACGGGCACGGGCCCGGGGGTCCCCGGCGACGGCGTCTGCGGCCTCGGCGAGGCGCTGGCGAACGCGGTGGGGGACGGCGCGGCGTCCGCGGACTGCGCGGCGGGCACCGGCGCCGACCGCGTCGCGTTCGCGGTGGGCGGCACCTTCAGCACGGTGGGGACGCCGGCGCTGCGGGCCGGGGACGTGCTCGAGATCGACGGCGCGGGCCGGAGCGTGGTGCTGCGGGGCGACGGGGCGAACCGCGCCCTCACCGTCCCGCCGGGCGCGACGCTGACCCTGCGGGCGCTCACGATCGGGGGCGGCACCGCGACCGACTGCCCGGGGGTGAGCCCCTACGTGGGCTGCGGCGGCGGCGTCTTCAACTCGGGCTCGCTGACGCTGGCCGACGTCACGGTCACGGGCGGCGACGCGGGCCCCGGCGGCTTCGGCGGCGGGCTCTTCAACCGCGGCGACATGGTCGTGCGGCGGTCCACGATCACGGGGAACACGGCCGCCTCCGGCGGGGGCGTCGCCGACCTGGGCCGCACCACGCTCGAGAACGCCACGGTCTCCGGCAACCCGGGCGACGGCCCGGCCGTCTACACCACCGGGGACGTGCTGCTGCGCCACGCGACGCTGGTGGGCGCCGCGCCGCGCGCCCCGGGCTCGCCCGCGCTGGTGCTGGTGGAGGGGGAGGGCCGTGCACGGGCGGTCAACAGCGTCCTGGACGGGCCCGGCGGCGTCGCGGCGTGCGCGGGCGGGGTCGCCGACGGCGGCGGCAACGTCGCCTCGTCGGCCCCCGGGTGTCCCGGCATCGCCGGTGACGCCGCCCTCGGCCCGCTCGGGCCCGCCGGCGGGCGCACCCCCGTGCACCTCCTGGGCGAGGCGAGCGCCGCGCGGGACACCGCCACGGCGGACGGGTGCACCCCCGCCGACCAGCGGGGCGTGGCGCGGCCCCAGGGGGACGCCTGCGACGCGGGGTCCGTCGAGGCGCGGGTCGTGACCCCGCCGCCCGACCCCGACACGACGCCCCCCGAGGTGCGCCCCGTGCTGACGGGCCGCCGCGGTGACGCGGGCTGGTTCACGGGCGACGTCACCGTGGCCTGGACGGTGGAGGACCCCGAGTCGCCCGTCACGCCGGGTCCCGGCTGCGACGGCACGGTGATCCGCGACGACACGGCCGGCCGCGCCCTCACCTGTACCGCCACCAGCGCCGGCGGGGAGACGACCGGCCGGGTGGAGGTGCGCCGCGACACCGCGCCGCCGCGCATCGCGGTGGAGACGCCGGCCCCGGGCGGGGTGTACCGGGTCGGCGACCGCCTCACGCTGCAGTACCTGTGCGAGGACGACACGTCCGGCGTGACCGAGTGCGCGGGCCCCCGGCCCTCGGGCAGCCCCGTGGACACCTCCACGGTGGGCATGCGCACGTGGACCTACGCGGCCCGCGACGCGGCGGGGAACCCGGCCCAGGCGACCTCCGCCTTCCGGGTCGCCTATCCGTTCGGCGGGTTCCCGGCGCCGCCGCCCGTGCCGCGCGTGTCACGCGCCACCGCGGGGGCGCGGCTGCACATCCAGTTCGACCTCGGCGGCGACCGCGGCGCGGACGTCCTGGCCGCGGTGGCGCCCGCCACCTCGGCACGGGTCGCGTGCGGGGACGGCGCCCCCCAGGGCGGCACCTCCCCCGTGGTCAGCGCCAAGCGCGGCATCGTGTACTTCGACGCCCGGCTCGACCGCTACGTGCTGCCCTGGCGGACCGACCGGAGATGGGCCGGGACGTGCCGGCGCCTCACCCTCCGGTTGACCGACGGCGAGGAGTACACGGCGGATTTCCGCTTCGTGCGGCCGTCCTGACGGCTGCCCACGGGCGGAGCGCCATAATCCTCGACCCGGGTCGAGGCGACCGCTGACCCACCGGGGGGGGTGCGGGGCGGGGGGCCGCGGCTAGCCTCATCTCAATGACTCCTCCCCCTCCCCTCGCCGCCGACGCCACGACCCTGGAGGCCCCGATCCTCCGGGCGGGCGCGCTCCGCGGCGGGCTCCTCGACCGGGTCGGCGGCGGCGCGAACGTCCTTCGCTTCGCCCGCTTCGCCGTCGTCGGCGGGCTCGCGTCCGCGGTCTACCTGGTCCTCACCTTCGCCTTCATGCAGGCGGGCGTCCACTACATGACGGCCGCCGCCTCGGCGTTCGCCTGCGCCATCGTCACGAACTTCTCGGTCAACCGCTCCTGGACCTTCGGTCGCGGCGAGCGGCACGTCCTCATCCAGCTGTCCGCCTTCGCCGCCGTCCAGGTGAGCATGGCGGTGCTCAACCTGAGCATGCTCTACATGGTGGTCGAGACGATCGGCGTCGGCCCGGTCGCCCTCAACCAGCTCGCGGTGGCGGCGGTGCTGCTGCCCGTGAACTTCCTCGCCAGCCGGCGGTGGGGTTTCCGCTGATCCCCTGACCGCCGGGGGGTGTCCCCCGGCGGCCGCCGTGCCGATGCACATGGCGATGGGACGGCTCCACACGGACACCCGCGGAGCGGTGGCGACCCTCGCGCCATCCGCAGGTTCTGGTGATACGGTCGGCGCGATGCCGCCGGCCCACGACGATCCGCTCCCCGCGCGCCTCGGCGCGCGGCTGCTCGTCGTCGGGTACCACAACGTGGGGCCGACGTGGTGCTGGCCGCAGCCGCCCGGACGCGGCCTCGACGGGCTGATCGCCCAGGTGCGCCTGCTGCGCCGGATGGGCACGGTGGTGCGGCTCGGCGCGTACCTGCGCGACCTGGCGGCCGGCCGCCGCGTGCCCCGGCGCGCCGTCGCGATCACCTTCGACGACGGCTACCGCGACAACGTCCGCGAGGCCGCACCTGCCCTGGAGCGGCTGGGGGTGCCGGCCACCTTCTTCCTGGTCCCCGGCCTGCTCGACCGCACCACCGCCGCCTGGTGGGAGGTGCTCCCCTGGGCCGTGCGCACCGCGCGGGCGCCCCACGCCGACCTGCCCGAGGGCCGCATCGTCGCCGGCGACACCGCGCAGCCGTCGCTCGCCGCCTTCGTCGAGCGGGTCAAGCGCGAGGACCGCGTCACGCGCGAGCGCTCCGTGGCCGAGCTGGTGGAGGCACTCGACCCGGCGGGCGACCCGGGCATGGACCGGATGTTCATGGACTGGGACGAGGCCCGTGCGCTGTCGGCGCGGATGGAGGTGGGGGGCCACACCACGGCCCACGCGATCCTCGCCCGCGAGACCCCGGTCGCCCAGCGCGAGGACCTCGCCGCGACGCGGCGCCGGCTCCAGGAGGAGCTCGGGGTGCCGGCCGACGTGCTGGCGTACCCCAACGGCCAGCCCGGCGACCAGGACGGCCACACCACCGCGGCGGCGACGGGCGCGGGGTTCATCGGCGCCGTCACGACGGTGACGGGCGTCAACGGCCCGCACGACCACCCGCTGATGCTGCGGCGGGTGGTGCTCGACCCGGCCCGGGGCCGCGACGCGCTGCGCGTGGTGGCGCGCGCGGCGGGGCTCGCGCCCTTCCTCGCGGGGCGCTGACCGCCCGGCGGCGGCCGGGTGATCGCCGCCCGCGGCGGGCGGGTATGGTGGCGGTGTGCCGCTCGACGTCCGCACCGACAGCCGTGACGACCTGGTGCTGGTGGTCCTCACCGGCGAGCTCGACATCTACACGGTCGCCGGGTTCCGGCAGGAGATCGAGGCGATCGACCTGAGCGGCAACCGCCTGGTCATCGACCTCAACGACGTCACGCTGCTCGACTCCAGCGGGCTCGGCGCGCTGGTCAGCCTGCTCAACCAGACGCGCTCGGGGTCGGGGCAGCTGGGCCTGGTGTGCCCCCACCGCCGCCTGCGACGCGTCTTCGAGATCACCGGGCTGCGCCGCGCGTTCGTGTTCGGCGACGACGTGGACGAGGTGCGCACGGCGCTGGACGCCGAGCGCGAGGCCGCGCAGGGGCAGTAGCTGCTCGACCTGCGCGTCATCCGCTCGGACCCCGAGCGCGTGCGGCGGTCCCTGCTGCGGCGGGGGCAGTCCGACGCGCTGGACCGCGTCATCGCCCTCGACCGCGAGGCGCGCGGCCTGCGCACGCGGGTCGAGGAGGCGCGCGCCGCCCGCACCCGGGCCTCCCGGGCGATCGGCGAGGCCAAGCGCGCCGGCCGTGACAGCGGTGCGGCGGAGCGGGAGGCCCGCGAGATGGGCGAGGCCCTCGCCCGCGACGAGGCGGTGCTGCGCGAGGCGGAGCGGAGCCGTGACGAGGTGCTCGCCGCCCTGCCCAACATCGCCGAGGACGAGGCGCCCGAGGGCGGCGAGGAGGACTCCGTCGTGGTGCGGACGGTGGGGGAGCCGCCCGCCTTCGACTTCCCCGTGCGCGACCACGTCGAGGTGGCCGAGGGCCTGGGCGGCCTCGACCTGGAGCAGGCCGCGCGGGTGTCCGGCGCCCGCTTCGCCTACCTCGTGGGGCCGCTGGCCCGGCTGCAGCTGGCGCTGGTGTCGTTCGCCGTCGACGTCGTCGAGAGCCGCGGCTTCACCCCGGTGGTGCCGCCCGTGCTGGTGCGGGAGGAGGCGATGTACGGGACGGGGTTCTTCCCCACCGACCGCTCCTCGATCTACGCCCTCGCCGACGACGACCTCTTCCTGGTGGGCACCTCGGAGGTGCCGCTCGCCGGCCTCGGGTTCGACCGCACGTTCCCCGCGGAGTCGCTGCCGGTGCGGTACGCCGGGATGTCCACCTGCTTCCGGCGCGAGGCCGGCGCGGCGGGCCGCGACACGCGCGGCATCTTCCGGGTCCACCAGTTCGACAAGGTCGAGATGTTCACGTTCACGACGCCCGAGGCGTCGCACGAGGAGCACCTGCGCATCCTGTCGGTGCAGGAGGAGATCCTCGGCGGGCTGGGGCTGGCCTACCGGGTGCTGGACGTCGCCGTCGGCGACCTGGGCGCGTCGGCGGCGCGGAAGTTCGACCTCGAGGCCTGGCTGCCCGGGCAGGGCCGGTACCGCGAGCTGACGTCCTGCTCAAACTGCACGGACTACCAGGCGCGGCGCCTGAACGCGCGCATGCGGCGGGACGGCCAGAACGTGACCGTGCACACCCTCAACGGCACCGCCACGGCCGTGGGACGCACCATCATCGCCATCCTCGAGACGCACCAGCGCGAGGACGGGTCGGTGGCCGTGCCGGAGGTCCTGCACCGGTACGGCGCGCCGGCCGCGCTGACCCCCGCGGCATGACCGGGGCCGGCGGGGGCCGGCGGCGCCCCACCGTGGCCGTCGTGGGCCACGTGGAGTGGATCTCGCACGTGCTGGGGCGCATGCCCGCCGCGGGCCGCATCTCGTACCTCACCGCGCCCCTGGAGGAGCCGGGCGGCGGGGGCGGCGTCGCCGCCTCCCAGGTCGTCAAGCTCGGGGCGCGCTGCCTGTTCCTGACCGCCCTCGGGGACGACCACTGGGGCCGGCAGGCGCGCCTCGAGATGGAGGCGGTCGGGGTGGAGGTGCGCGCCGCCCTCCGCGAGGAGGGCCAGACCCGTGCCCTCAGCGCCGTGGGGCCGAGCGGCGACCGGGCGATCGCGGTGGTGGGCACCACGATCCACCCCGCCGCCACCGACGACCTCGGGTGGGAGGACCTCGCCCGTGTCGACGCCGTCTACTTCACCGGGCGCGACCCGGCCACCCTGGCGCTGGCCCGCCGCGCCCCGCGCCTGGTGGTGGCCACGCGCCGCCGCGACGTGCTGCGCGAGGCGGCACAACCCGTGGACGTGATCGTGGGCAGCGACCACGACCCCGACGAGGCCGTCGACCCCGCGGCCCTGCCCGCCCCCGTGGGCGCGGCCGTGTGGACGCGGGGCGCGGAGGGCGGCGTGGTGCGCGACGCGAAGGGGGAGGCCGCCTGGCGGGCGACGGAGCCGCCAGGGCCGCCCGTCGACACCTACGGCTGCGGAGACAGCTTCGCCGCGGGGCTCACGGTGGGCCTCGCGCGGGGATACGCGCTGATGGATGCGGTCATGCTCGGCGCTCGCTGCGGCGCGGCCAACGTCACCGGGCGCGGCGGCCTGCGGGCCCAGCTGCGCGAGGCACCGGGGGGCTAGCGGGACCCGCCGCCCGTCTGCTCGGCCATCGTCTCGGGCAGTCCCTCGACGTGCGGGTCGATCGCCACCAGCACCACGCGGGTGCCGCGCGTCGCCTCCACCGTGAAGCGCCAGCCCTCGACCACCACGGAGTCGCCGGGCCGCGGGAGACGCCCCAGGCGCGCGAACACGAGGCCGCCGACGCTGGTGACCGACTCGTCCTCGACCTCCACGCCGTGGTCGGCCAGGTCCTCCAGCGAGACGCTGCCGCGCACGTTGAGCCGCCCGCCGAGTGCGACCTGGATCGCGGGACCCTGGTCGCGCTCGTCGTCGATCTCGCCCACGATCTCCTCGACGATGTCCTCGACGGTGACCACGCCGGCCATGTCGCCGTACTCGTCCAGCACCACGGCGAGCGAGGTGCGGCGTGCCCGCAGCTCGCGCAGCAGCTCGTCCAGGGGTTGCGTCTCGGGCACGAAGAACGGCGTGGCCGTGATCTCGCGCACGGGCGCGTCGGCCCCGAGGTCGAGCATGCCGCGCGCCAGGTCGCTGAAGTGCGCCACGCCCACCACGCCGTCGCCGTTGAGCACGGGGAAGCGGCTGTGGCGGGCGTCGAGCGCCTGGCGCAGCGCGTCGCCTACCCGGGCGTCGTCGCGCAGGTACTGCACCTCGGGCCGCGGGGTCATGACGTCCCGGCTGATGGTCTCGCCCAGGGAGAACACGCCCTCCAGCATGTCCGCCTCCTCGGGCTCGATCGTGCCGCCCTCCTCGCCCTGGGCGATGAGCCGCTGCAGGTCCTCCGGGGTGGAGGCGAGCTCCGCCTCGGTGGCGGGGCGGATCCCCACGGCGGCGACCAGCCGGTTGCCGGCGCTGTTCAGGACCACGATGAAGGGCGACAGCAGCCAGCGGAACCACTCGAGCGGGCGCGACACGACCCGCGCGGTGTCCTCCGCCCGCTGGATCGCCAGGTTCTTGGGGGCCAGCTCGCCCACCACCACGTGCAGCACGGTGATGATGGTGAAGGCGATCACGCCCGCCACGATGGGGGCCGCGGCCTCGCCGAGCCCGATGCGGTCGAGCACGGGCCGGACGCTGTCGGCGAACGCCGGCTCGCCGATCCACCCGAGCCCGAGGCTCGCCAGCGTGATCCCCAGCTGGCAGGCGGCCAGGTAGCGGTCGAGTCGCCGGGCCTGGAGCGCGGCGAGCTGTGCGCCGCGGCCGCCCTGGGCCATCTGGTCGAGACGGGTCAGGCGCGCCCGCGCGAGGGCGAACTCGGCGGCGACGAAGAAGCCGTTGAGCAGCACGAGGAGCAGTGCCGCCGTGATCTGGACCGTGTTAGCCACCGGCCCCGTCCGTGTCCACGGCGCGATGATAACCCACCCCCACCACCCCGCCGTCACCGGGATGGTGGGGGACGGGCGCTACCGGACGGTGAGCGTGCCCCGCATGCCGACCTGCTCGTGGCCCGGGACCGAGCAGTAGAACGTGTACCGGCCGGGCTTCAGGACCGCCGACACGCGCGAGGTCCTCCCCGTGCCCACCACCCGGCCCAGCACCGGGCGGCGCAGCTTGGCGCCGCGCAGGGCGATGTTGTGGTCGGCCGCGCCCGCGTTGCGGAAGTTCAGCGTGACCCTGCCCTTGGGCGCCGTGAGGCGCTTCTTGCTGAAGCTGAACTCGTTCGCCCGGTTGTTCACGGCCCGCGTGGTGGCGGCGAGGGCGGCGGCCGAGAGGCCGGCGGCGGCCACGGCCGCGGCCGTCAGGCCGGCGACGACCACGCGGCGGGGTCGGGGCTGGCGCATGTCTATGTCTCCCTGGAGTCGGTGTCGCTACGGTCGCGGGCGTGCTGGTGTTGCTGGTCCACGCCGGGGTGACGCTCGTCAACGTCGGGGTCATCTGGGTGGTGCAGGTCGTCCACTATCCGCTCTTCGCCGGAGTGGGGGAACCGGGCTGGCCCGCGTACCACCTCGGGCATTCACGCCGGATCAGCCGGGTGGTGGCCCCCACGATGCTCGTGGAGGCCGTCACCGGGCTGCTGCTGGTGGCGGCACCGCCCGACGGGGTGCCGCGCGCTCGCCGTCGCCGGACTGGTGGGGGTGGCCCTGGTGTGGGCGTCCACCTGGCTGCTCCAGGTGCCGGCCCACCGCCGCCTGGGCGCGGGCTTCGACCCGGTCTGGCACGCCCGGCTGGTGCGGGGCAACTGGCTGCGCACCGCCCTCTGGACGTTCCGCGGGGTGCTGGTGCTGGCGATGGTGGCCCGGGCCGGCTGAGGGCGGCGCCCTCCTGGCCGAGGCGGGTGGGCGAGGTCGGCCGGGGTCACCGCACCGTTCTCCGTGCGCGGGCCCGGTGCGGATCACCCGGGGAGGTACCCGGACGGCACGCGTCCGCCCCCGACCCTGGGCGGACGCGTGCCCCGCGGCCTCGTCAGGCCACGGCCCAGGTCATGCGCCGGTGCGGCAGCGGGACGCGCCGCAGACGGACCGCCTCGACGTGGATGGCCTCGCCGGTCTGCTCGCGGATGTCCCGGCACAGGGCGCGCAGGGCGTCGAGCGAGTCGACGCGCGCCTCGGCGACGGACACCTCGTGGGCACGGGTCATGAGGTCGGTGACACGGATGCGGTACGTCATCTGTCCTGCAGGATCGCGTGGGCGGGCCGCCGTCTCCTTGGCCGGAGGGAGCAAACCGCACCCCTCCGCCTCGGCCCTCGATCCGTACCGCGTGACATCCGGCGCAAACCGGCGCCCCGCCGCGCCGGGCGCCGCCCGCGCCGGTCAGGGCAGGAAGCGGCGCCACTCCCCGCGCTCGATGAAGTCCTGGATCCGCTGCACCCCGTCGGCGACCTCGCGGCGCAGCCCCTCCACGACCTCCTCCAGCGAGTCGCCCAGCGGCCGCTCGCCCGCCGGGCCCTCCGTCGCCTCGCCCTCGGGGTCCGCCGGCCCCTGGCCCCCCGGGCCGGTGCCGAGCAGGGCGCCGCCGAGCGCGTAGCGCAGGTAGCCGAGCGCCACGCCCTCGGCCTCGTCGGGCGACCCGACGGGCCTGCCGCGCCAGACCGTGTCCCCGTTGACCCGCAGGACGGGGAGCCAGGTAGCGCCCCCGGCCGCCCCCGCCTCGCCGGCCTCGGCCTCGCAGGTGATCGTCACCGGGATCATCGGGTCCTCCATCGCAACGGCGCCGCGCCGGACGGTGCGGGCTCGGGTCCACTGTGGCACGCCGGGCGGCGGGGCGTGACCCTGGGACCCGGTGCGCGCCCGCTAACCTGCCGCGATGGCCGCACCCGACGACGCCGCCGCCGGTGCCGCCGGGGAGGGCGGGGCGGACGCGCCCGGCGGGGCCCGGCGCATCGAGGCCGAGCTGGGCGAGAGCCGGGACCGGCTGCAGCTCGCGCTGTCCGCCGCACGCATGGGCATCTGGGACTGGGACGTCGCGACCGGCGCCCTGACATGGTCGCCCGGCCTCGACGTGGTGCACGGCATGGCGCCCGGGTCCTTCGACGGCCGCTTCGAGACCTTCCTGGAGGTGGTGCACCCGGACGACCGCGACCGGCTGCGGGAGGACATCCACGCCGCGCTGCACCGGGGACGCGCCTTCGCCACCGAGTTCCGCGCGATCGGCGCGGACGGGCTGGTGCGCTGGGTGGCCGGCGAGGGCCGCGTGATCGCCGACGAGGCCGGCCGGCCGGTGCGGATGATCGGCGTCGGACGGGACGTGACCGCGCGCCGTCGGGCCGAGGACGCCCTGCGCGAGAGCGAGCGGCGCTTCCGCACCATGGCCGACTCCGCGCCGGTGCTCATCTGGGTGACCGACGCGGGCGGAGCGTGCATCTACGTCAACGCGGGCTGGCTGCGTCTGACGGGGCGCGCGCTCGAGGACGAGCTGGGCGAGGGGTGGGGCGGCGCCGTGCATCTCGAGGACCGGGTGCACTGGCGGGAGGTGCGCCGGCGCGCCACGGCCGACCGCCGGCCCTTCGAGCTCGACTACCGGCTGCGGCGCGCCGACGGGACGTACCGCTGGGTGGTGGACCACGGCGTGCCGCGCTGGGGCCCCGGCCGGCAGTTCGAGGGGTTCATCGGGTCCTGCACCGACATCACCGAGCGGCGTGAGGCCGAGGAGCACGAGCGGCTGCTGTCGGAGGTGAGCCTGGTCCTCGACCGGCCGCTGTCCCTGGAGGACCGCCTGCACCAGCTGGCCCGCACCCTGCTGCCCCGCGTCGCGGACGCCTTCGTGGTGGAGCTGATCACGGAGGAGGGCGGCCTGCGGCGCGCCGCCGCCGCGCACGTGGACGAGGGACGGGCGCGCACGCTCGCGTCGCTGCCGCCCCCGCTGCCGGAGAGTCCGGTGGGCCGTGTGGCCGCGTCCGGCGAGCCGCTGCTGCTGCCCGACTTGGGGGACGACTGGTACGTACGCACCTCCCGGGACGCCGACGAGGCGGATGCCCGGCGCGGGCTGCGCGTCCGCTCCGCCGCGGTGGTCCCCCTGGTCGCGCGGGGGCGCCGGATCGGGGCGCTGTCCCTGTCGACCGGGCGTGGCGACTCGGACCGGCGGTTCGACCGGATCGACCTGCTGCTGGCCGAGCGTATCGCCGACCGCGCGGCGCTCGCCATCGACAACGCCCGCCTCTACGAGGCCGAGCGGAGGGCCCGTGCCCGAACCCAGTTCCTGCTGGAGGCCGGGGCGATCCTCGCGGACTCGCTGGAGTACGAGGGTGCCCTGCAGTCGCTCGCCCGCCTGATCGTCCCCGACCTCGCCGAGTGGTGCATGGTGCACCTGCTCGACGGCCGCGGGCGGCTGGTGCGCGCGGCACTGGCGCACGCCGACCCCGAGCGGGCGCGATGGGCCGCCGTCCTCGCCGACCGGTACCCCCCCGACCCGGACGCCACCAGCGGCGTCCCGGCGGTCGTCCGCACCGGCCGGGCCGAGCTGGTACCGGACATCCCCGAGGAGGTCGTGCTGGCGGTCGCGCAGGACGAGGAGCACCTGCGGGTGCTCCGCGAGGTCGACCTGGGGTCGTTCCTGTGCGTGCCGCTCGTCGCGCGCGGGACCACCCTCGGCGCCCTCACCCTGCTCACGGGCCGCGCCTCGGGCCGCCGCCTCGGGGACGAGGACCTGGAGGTGGCCCGGGCCCTGGGGGAGCGGGCCGCCGCGGCGATCGACAACGCCCGGCTCTTCACCGCTCAGCGGACGGTCGCCGACACCCTGCAGCAGGCCCTGCTGCCCGCCCGCCTGCCCGAGGTGCCGGGGGCGGCGCTGGGCGCGGCGTACCTGGCCGTGGGCGCGGGGATCGTGGTGGGCGGCGACTTCTACGACGTGTTCGCGGTGCCGGGGGACCGCTGGTTCGCGGTGGTGGGGGACGTCTGCGGCAAGGGCCCGGAGGCGGCCGCGCTGACCGCCCTCGCGCGGTACACCCTGCGGGCCCTCGCGTCGCTGGATCCGCGTCCCGGTCCGCTGATGGCGCGGCTCAACACGGCCGTGGTGGGCCAGCGCCCGGGCGGCGTGCAGTTCCTCAGCGCCTGCGCGGGGCTGCTGGAGCCCGACGGCGCGGGCCTCGCGGTGACGCTGGTGGCGGCCGGCCACCCGCCCCCCCTGGTGCAGCGGGCCGGGGGCGTGGTGGAGCGGGTGGCGGTGGGCGGTCCGCTGATCGGCCTGGACCCGGAGGTCGCCCTGACGCCCGTGCGGGTCGTGCTGCGGCCCGGAGACCGCCTGGTCGTGTACACCGACGGCCTCACGGAGGCGCGGGTGAACGGCGCCCTGCTCGGCGACGAGGGCCTCGCCGGGGTCGTCGCCGGCCTCGCCGGGGTGGCCACCGCCGGCCTGCCGGCGGCCCTCGCGGAGCACGTGCGGGCGGCGGCCGGCGGGCGCCTGCGCGACGACGTCGCGGTCCTCGCGATCGAGGCGACCGGGTAGGGGCCGGGGCGTCCGGCGGGGTGCCCGGCGCCGGTCACCGCGGCGTGTAGTCGGCCTCCACCCGGCCGATGCGCCCGCGCAGGCGGTCGACGGCCGTGCCCGTGGCCTGGGCCGCGTCGCCCTCGCCGATGCGCTCCAGCGTGGCCTGCAGCCGCGTCAGCGCGCTCTCGAGCCGCAGCGTGGGCGGATGGCTCGCGAGCGCGGGCAGCGTGCGCATGAGGACGTCGACGGAGCGCTCGCGGTAGTCGGCGGTCACGCGCTCCAGCAGGGAGTCGAGCGCGAGGATGATGTCGGCCGCGACCTGGTGCTGCTGAGAGTCCGCGGTGACGACCGCGAGCGATTCGATCGCGTTCATCAGGACCACGGAGAAGTCGTCCGGGTAGACGATGTCGGTGTCCGGGTGGTCCTCGTGCACCTCGACGGCCAGCCGCGCGAGCACGTCGCGCAGCGCCGCCACCACCAGCCGGGCCGCCTGCGGGTTGTGCTGGGCCCCGGAGGTCGAGGTCCACCCCACCGTCTCCAGCTGCTCCAGGCCGAACGACGCGTCCACCGCGTCGATGTTGCGCTGCCGCTCCAGGCGGATGCCCCTCTCGATCACGACACGGACCCGCTCGGCGCCGCCGGGGTCGGCGCCGCGGATGCGGGCGAGCGGGTCGCCGTAGGCGACGTAGGAGCCGATGCACACCTCCAGCACGACCTCGCACGGACCCGGCACGCCGGCGAGCGCCTCCTGGATCGCGTCCAGGTCGATCCGCAGCACGAAGCCTGTGCGGTCGCTCGTGACCGCCGTCTCGGGCACCCCCTCGAGGCGGGGCGCGCGATGCGTCCGCGTGACGATCCACCGCAGCTGCCGCAGCCGCGCCTCGATCAGGCGGTCGTGCATCGCCTCGATGATGACCACGGGACGCATCTGGTTGACGGCCGCGTAGACGAGCACCAGCAGCAGGGCCACGGCCACCACGCTCATGGCGACGGTCAGGCCCGCCCCGAAGACCGGGTTGAAGCCCTCGTGCACCGTGGTGGTCTGGAGGAGGGAGTAGGCGCCCAGTCCGACGAAGAACCCGAAGTAGAACTGGTTGGTGCGCCGGCGCATGAACTGGTCGAACACCTGACCGGTCAGCGAGCTCGCGGACTGCTGGATCGCGACCAGCATCAGCGAGAACGTGATCGAGGCCACGGTGATCACGGTCGCGCTGATGTTCTGGAGCAGGCTCGCCGTGGCCTCCGCCTCCGTGAACACCGAGTGCGTCAGCCAGGTGCGCAGGGGCTCCAGGGGGGACGGCCGCGTGCGGTCGAGCACGTGCACGAGCGCGCCCAGGACGAGCACGCCGAGGGCGAACAGGGTCGCCCCCGTGAGGAACTCGCTCATCGCGAGCCGGAGGGCCTCCCCGCGTTCGCCGCGGCGGACGTCGTGGGGCCCGGCGCGCGGCGGCCGCGCGGCGGTCCGGCTCCCGCCCCCGTGGCGGTGCGTCGCGCTGCGGTCGGGATCCACGACCGGGCCCCTACCCCGGCGCGTCGCACGCCACGCCCGCCCGGCCCGGCGAGCGGGCGGGCCGCCGGGCGCGAATGCACCGGGGCGACGCGGGTAGGGCCACCGGGGCACGGGCGGGCGACGGGAGGCAGGGGTGGGCACCACCGTGGGGACGACCGCGCGGGCGCGTGGCGAGACCGGGCGTTCGTTGCTGGCGACCGGCCTGGTGGGCGTCGGGGTGATGGCCGCGATCGACGAGATCGTGTTCCACCAGCTGCTCCACTGGCACCACTTCTACGACCGGTCCACGCCGGACACCGGGCTCGTGTCCGACGGCGTCCTGCACGCGGCCGAACTCGTCGTGCTCGTCGCCGGGTTCATGCTGTTCGCCGAGCTCCGCCGCGCCGGCACCCTGGCGCCGCGCCACGCCCTCGCCGGGCTGCTGCTGGGGCTCGGCGGCTTCCAGCTGTTCGACGGCCTGGTGGACCACAAGCTCCTGGACGTCCACGAGATCCGGTACGGCGTGGACCTGCTGCCGTACGACCTGGCGTGGAACGGGGGCGCCCTCGTGCTGCTGCTGGCCGGGGCGGCGGTGCTGGGGCGCGCGCGGCGCCTCGAGGGCGGCGCGGGGCCGGGGTGACCGTGCACGCGCACGCCGACGGCGGGCCCGCGGCGCTGCTCGTCCTGGCGGCCCCGCTCGCGGCGCTGCTGCTGTACGCCTGGGGCGTGCGGCGCGTGCGGCACGCCGGACGCCCCTGGAGCCCGCGCCGGACGGCCGCCTTCGCCCTCGGGACCGTGCTGCTCGCCGTGTCGCTCGCGCCCCCGCTGGCCGGGCACGAGGACTTCCGCGCGCACGTGGCCCAGCACCTGCTGCTGGGCATGCTGGCGCCGGTGGCCCTGGCGCTCGGCGCGCCCGCCACCCTGGCGCTGCGGGCGACGCGCCGGGAGGCGCGGCGCCCTCTCGCGCCGCTGCTCCGCGGAGGCGTCCTGCGCGCGGCGACCCACCCGGCGAGCGTGGTGCTGCTGAACGCCGGCGGGCTGTTCGCGCTGTACCTCACGCCCCTGTACGCCGCCACCCGCGAGAGCGCCGGCCTGCATGTGCTCGTCCACGCGCACATGCTGGTGGCGGGCTACCTGCTGGCGTGGACGCTGGTCGCGGCCGACCCGGTGCCGCACCGGCCGGGCACGGCCACGCGGCTGGCGGCCCTGCTCGCCGCCGCCGCGGCGCACGCCGTGCTGGCCAAGCTGCTGTACGCCCACGGGCTGGCCGGCGACGCCGGTCACACCGCCGCCGAGGTGCGCGCCGGCGCCGAGCTCATGTACTACGGGGGGGACGTGGCCGAGATCGCCCTCGCCATCGCGGTGCTCGCGGGATGGCGGCGCGAGCGGGTGCGGCGGGACCGCCGGCGCGCCGTGGCGGCGGGGGTGGCGGTCGCCTGACGGGACGTCGCCCGGCCCGGGCCGTCACCCGAACCAGCGGTCCCGCCCGCCCGCGACGCCCCAGCCCGCGGGTGGCCGCCGGTGGGGCGTCAGGCACACGGCGCGTCCGCCCCGCTCCCCCACGGCCCCCGCACGGCGGAGCTCCCCCACGAGGTCCCGGGCGAGGTCGCCCGGGGACGTCGCGAACACCCGCGTCGCGTGGTCGACGAGCCAGGGCCTGCCGGCGGCGTAGGCCTCCAGGTCGTCGGCGGGCACGTCGCGCACCATCAGCGCGAAGGCGAGGATGCGCTTGCACGCGTGCCAGGCGGCGCGCACGGGCTCGTCGCGCATGCGCCCGTACCGCTCGGCGGCCGCCGCGAGGGCCCGGGGCGGGTCGGTGATGGGCGGCCCGTGCCCCGAGACCGCGACGCGGACGGGCAGGGTGGCCAGCCGCTCGACGCCGGCGAGCGCGTCGGCGAGGGCGCCGTGCCCGTCGGCGGCCAGGTCGATCCACCCCACGTCGTCCGCGTGCAGCGCGTCCCCCAGGAGCAGCACGCCCTCGTCGGGGGCCCACAGGCTCAGATGCGTGGGCGTGTGCCCCGGCGTGGCGAGCACCTCCCAGTCCGCCCGCCCCGCCCGCAGGTGGTCGCCGGGTCGCAGGGGCCGGTCGACCCGGTAGCGCTCGACCGGCTGGTCGAGGCGCACGGCGCCGCACGCCCCCGGGTCGTCCGCGGCGATGCGCGCGGCGTCGGCGGCCGCGGCCGCGACCGGGACGCCGTGCTCCGCCTGCAGGCGCGCGTTCCCGCCCACGTGGTCGCTGTGCCAGTGCGTGTTGACGACGAGGTCGAGGGTGTCCGCGGGGACCCCCGCCCCCGCGAGGGCGGCGCGGAGGCGGTCGTGGTCGCTCCCGTAGCCGCTGTCGACCAGCACCCGGGGCCCGCCGTCGAGGACGACCGCGGTGGCGCTCGGATAGCCGAGGTGCAGGACGTGCATCCAGGGGGGCGGTCGTCTCCGTGCGTGCGCACCCCGTGAGCCCGGCATCGCCGCCGCACCCTAGTGCCGCGCGTGGGTCGGCGCGCCCACCGCGCCCGCGCCCCTACAGTGCGCCCCATGCCCGCCCCGCCGGCCTCCCCCGTGGTCGTGTGCGGCGCGGGCGTCGTGGGCGCCGCGGTCGCCCACGCGCTCGCCCGCCGCGGCGCCCCCGTGCTGCTGGTCGACCGGGCCGGCCCGGCGGCGGCCGCGTCGGGCAGGGCGGGCGGGCTGCTCGCCCTGGACTGGACCGCCGGGACGCCCGCCGACCCGCTGAGCCGGGCGGGCTTCGCCATGCACCGCGACCTGGCCGCCGAGCTGGGGGCGGAGCGCATCGGCTACCGCCCGCTGGACGTGCTGATGACCGCCGCCGCCGAGGGGGAGGACCTGGAGCGGTACCGGGGACTGCCGAACCCGGGCTGGCTCGACGGCGACGTGGTGGCGCACCGGGTGATCGGCACGGCGGGCACCGTCGCCCAGGTGGACCCGCTGCGCCTGACGCGCGCCCTGGTGGAGGAGGCCGTCCTCCGCGGCGCGGAGCTGCGCCGGGGCGTGGTGGAGGGCCTGAGGTGGGGGGACGACGACGGCGTGCGCGGGGTGGTCGTCGACGGGCGGGCCCTGCCCGCCGCGGCGGTGGTGCTGGCGCTGGGCCCGTGGACGCCGCAGGCCCAGCGCTGGCTCGCGCTCCCCCAGGTGCTCGGCACCCGCATGGCCAGCCTCGTGCTGGAGGCGCGGGTGCCGGCGCAGGCGGTCTGGAGCGAGTACCTGGGCCCCGGCGGGCGGCGGGTGGAGTTCCGGATGTACCCCCGGCCCGACGGCACGGTGTACGTGTCGGGGCTACGCGAGCACGTGACGCTGCCCGACGACCCCGAGGCGATCGCGCCCGCGGACGCGACCTGCGACGAGCTGCGGCGCCTGGCCGGCGTGCACGCGCGGGCGCTGGCCACGGCGCCCGAGCGGCGGCGCGCGGCCTGCTACCGCGCCCTCACCGTGGACGGCCTGCCGCTCATCGGCCCGGTGCCGGGGGCGCCGGGCGTCGTCCTGGCCACCGGCCATGGCTCATGGGGCGTGCTGCACGCCCCGCCCACCGGCAGGATGGTGGCCGAGATGGTCCTGGACGGCGCGTCGCGCTCGCTGGACGCCGCGCCCTTCGCGCCCGCCCGGCTGCCCGCCGGGCGCATCACCTGACGCGTCAGTCGGGTACGAACAGGCGCGCCCGCATCTGCTCGTCGCCCTGCGGGTTGAACTCCCACAGGCCCTTCAGCCGCGCGCGCAGATCCTCCGGCAGGCGCGCGACGCCCAGGTGGTCCACCTCCAGCAGGTTGCCCGCCGGGTCGCGCAGGTACAGCTGCACGACGTCCCCGGGAAGCTCCACCAGGCGGTTGCGGAACGCCACGTCGTCGAACGCCTCCCACCGCTCGGCCGCCCGGTACACCGGCTCGACGTCGTCCACCGTGACCCCGAAGTGGTGGTGGCTGGTCGGCGTCATGTCGCGCTCGAAGAGGTGCAGCTGGGTGCGGCCGAGCGCGAGCCACTGCACCGGCACGCCGAAGTTGGGCGTGGCGATCGGCTCCGCGCCGAGCACCTCGACGTAGAAGTCGGTCGAGCGGCGCAGGTCGCGCGCGTTGATGCTGACGTGGTTGATGCGGGCGCCCACGTCGCTCCTTTCGTCGTCCGGCCGGGCGGGTACCTCCCCCGGCCACGCGGATCAGGAGGACTGTATGCCCGAAGTCATCGTCGTCGGATCGTTCACCGCCCGCGAGGGCCGCGAGGCCGACGCCCGGGCGGCGTTCGAGGCGCTGCTCGAACCCACCCATGCCGAGCCGGGGTGCATCCTCTACGCCCTGCACCAGGGGGTCGACGATCCCCGCCGCATGGCCTTCATCGAGCGGTGGGCCTCGCGCGAGGAGCTGGACGACCACCTGCGCAGCCCGCACGTGCAGCAGTTGCTGGCGCGGGTGGAGGAGTTGTTCGGCGACAGCGCCGACATCGTCGTGTACGCGCCGGTGCCGGGCGGCGAGACCCACAAGGGCGACCTGGCGGCCCACGCCGGGGGCTGAGCGGGCGCGCCGCCGCGCGCGGCGACGCAGGACTCCGTCGATCCCCCCGATCCGGGGGGTCGACGGGGCAGGTCACAGGATCGTAACGTCTGCGTGCTGATGATCACCGCCGACGCGATCCTGCCGCTCACCGTCGCCACGGCCCTCCCCGAGTCGCTCGTCGGCGGGAAGGCGCGTGGCTTCGCCACGCTCGTCGACGCCGGCCTGCCGGTCCCGGACGGCTTCGTGATCACCACCGTGGCGCACCGCGCCGCCGGCGCCGCCCGCCCCCTGCCGGCCGACCTGCGGCAGGCCCTCGCGGCGGCCCTGGACGACCTGGGCGACGAGCCCGTGGCCGTGCGCTCCTCCGCCTGCGGCGAGGACGGCGGCGACCACTCCTTCGCCGGCCAGTACGCGACGGTGCTCGGGGTCCGCGGCCTCGCGGAGGTCGCCGAGGCCGTCGCGGTCTGCTGGGCGTCCGCCGACGCCGACCGGGCGCGCGCCTACCGCAGGCGCACGGGGCCGGGCGGCGAGGAGTGCATGGCGGTCATCGTGCAGCGCCTCGTGCGGCCCGACGCCGCGGGGATCGTGTTCACGGCGGATCCGGTGACCGGCGGGCGCGACGTCGTCGTGGTGAACGCCTCGTACGGGCTGGGCGAGGCGGTGGTCTCCGGCGTGGTCACGCCGGACGACTACCGGCTGGCGCGCGCCGACGGCCGCATCGTGCGCGTCGACGTGGGCGACAAGGACCTGATGCTCGTCTGGGACGGCGCCGGCGTCCGGGAGGTCCCGGTGCCCGAGGCGCATCGCGCCGCCCGCGCCCTCGACGACGACGCGCTGGCCGCCGTGCACGCCGGCGCGCTGGCCTGCGAGCAGCTGGCCGGGCGCCCCGTGGACTGCGAGTTCTGCCTGGCGGACGGCCGGGTGACCTGGCTGCAGTGCCGTCCCCTGACCGCCCTTCCGCAACCGATGAGGAGCACCGCATGAGCAGCGACACCCAGGCCCCCGCCTTCCCCGTCGAGTGGCGGTCGGCCGAGGAGGAGGCGCGGACCTGGGCGCGCGACGCCATGCACTTCCCGGCCGCCGTCACCCCCGTGACCGCGGCGCTGCTGGAGGGGCCCTTCACCGAGGGCGCCGCCGCCGCCTTCGACGAGCTGCTGATGCCCATCACCGGGATCCGCCAGCGGGTCTTCTCCTCCCACGTCTACACCGCCACCCCGCCGGTCGACGTGCCGCCGCAGCGGATGGGCGAGCGGATGGGCCGCCACCACCAGGTGATGGGCGAGCGGATGGACACCGTCCGGGGCCTCTGGGACCGGGAGTACCGCCCGGCCTGCGAGGACATCGCGGCGCGCATCGAGGCGCTGGACTTCCGGGACGCCTCCGCCGATCTCGAGGCCCTGGTCGACCTCTTCCGCGAGTCGGTGCGGATCCACTTCCTGGTGGTGATCCCGCGCATGGGCAGCGGCGAGCGCTTCGCCGGCATCTACGCCCAGGTCACGGGCAGCACCGATCAGCTGGAGCCCTACCGCTGCCTGCTGGGCGAGCCCAACAAGAGCCTCGAGTGCGACCGGGCCCTCTGGGGCCTGGCGCAGGCGGCGCGCGCGTCCGCGCCGGTGGCCGACGCGCTGCGCGCCGGGGGCGGGGCCGCGGCCGTGCTGGCGGCCCTGGACGCCACGGAGGAGGGGCGCGCCTGGCGGGCGCAGCTGGACGCCGTGCTCGCCGAGTACGGCCGCCGGGGGCAGGCGATCGACATGTCCAGCCCCACCTGGCTCGAGGACCCGACCTTCGCGCTCGAGAACGTGCGCCGGTACCTGGACGCCGAGGCGCTCGACCCCGAGGGCGCGCGCGCCGCGCACCTGGCCGAGCGCGAGCGGCTGGTCGCCGCCGCGCGGGCGCGCATCGACGACCCGGGCCTGCGGGCGGCGTTCGACGGGGCGCTGGAGTCGGCGCGCCGCGCGTGGCCCCTGGAGGAGGACCACGCCTTCGTGATCGACCAGCGCATCTGGGGCTGGGCGACGCGGCAGGCGCTCCTGCGCCTCGGGACGCGGCTGGTGGCCGACGGGCGCCTCGGCGCCACGGACGACGTGATGTACCTCGACCTCGACGAGCTCCGTGCGGCGGCCGCCGGCGAGGACGCCCGCGACATGGCGGCCGCGGGCCGGCGGCGCATGGCCGCAGATGCCCTGCTGGACGCGCCGCCCCTGCTGGGGGCGCCGCCCGACCCCTCCATCCCGATGGACCCGGGCATGGTGAAGTTCTTCGGCGCACCCGGGCCGCCCCAGGTGGAGGGCGGCGTCCTGCGCGGCGCGGCCGGGTCCGGCGGTCGTGTGGAGGGCGTGGCGCGCGTGGTGGGCTCGGTGGACGCGCTCGGCGAGGTGCAGCCGGGCGAGGTGCTCGTGTGCCGCTCGACGACGCCGCCGTGGACACCGGTGTTCGCGTCGATCGCCGCGCTCGTCACCGACACGGGCGGCGTGCTGGCGCACGGCGCGATCGTCGCCCGTGAGTACGGCATCCCGGCGGTGATGGGCACGAAGGTCGGCACGCGCATGATCCGCACCGGGCAGCGGGTGGTGGTGGACGGGGATGCGGGCGAGGTGCGCATCGCCGGCTGACCCCCCGCGTCCGGGGGCGCCCCCCTCCTCACGGGCCGTCGCGCCGCTGATGCTCGCGGCGGCCCTGGTGCCGCTGAACTCCACGATGATCGCCGTGGCGCTGCTCGACATCGAGCGCGACCTCGACGTGGGGGTGGCCGCGGCGACCTGGCTGGTGAGCGGCTACCTGATCGCGATGGCGATCGTGCAGCCGCTGGGGGGCCGGCTGGGGGACGCGCTGGGGCACCGCCGCGCGTTCCTCGCCGGGCTCTCCGGGTTCCTCGCCCTGGCGGCGCTGGCCGCGGCCGCCCCCTGGCTGTGGCTGCTGGTGCTGCTGCGGATGGGTCAGGCGGTGGCCGGCGGGCTGATGATGCCGAACGCGCAGGCCCTGCTGCGCGACGCGGTGCCGCCCGAGCGCCGGGGGCGCCTGTTCGGCTGGTTCGGCACGGGGATGGGCCTGGCGGCCGCCGTGGGACCCGTCGTGGGCGGCGGCCTGGTGAGCGTCCTGGGCTGGCGGGCGATCTTCCTGGTCAACCTGCCGGTGGGCCTGGCCGCGCTGGCCGGTGCCCTCGCCTGGCTCCCCCGTCCGCGCGCGGTCCGGCGGAGGACGCTCCGCATCGACGTGCCCGGCGCGCTGCTTTTCACCGCCGGGGTCGGCGGCCTCGTGGCGACCCTGTTCCTCGCGCCCCGGGGGGTGGCGCTGTGGCTTCCCGCCGCGCTCGTCACCGCGGCCGTCCTGGTCGTGCTGGTGGCCGTCGAGCGGCGGGTCGCGGAGCCCTTCGTCGCGCCCGGCCTGTTCCGCGAGCGGGCCTACGTGTCGGCCACGGGCACCGTGGCCCTGCACAACCTGGCGATGTACTCGCTGCTGCTGGTGGTGCCGGTGCTGGCCGACCGCCGCCTCGGCCTCGGTGAGGCGGCCGCGGGGCTCCTCGTGGGCGCGATGACGGTGGCGATGATGGTGTCGGCGCCCGTGGGCGGGTCCCTGGCCGACCGCTGGGGGCGCCGCGCACCGGGCCTCGCGGGGAGCGTCCTCGTGGTCGTCGCCACCGCCGGGCTGGTGACCGTGGTGGACGATCCGTCCACCGCCGCCGTGGCGGTGCTGCTGGCGGTCGCGGGGCTGGGCGTGGGCCTGGCGGGCGCGGCCCTCCAGGCGACCGCCGTGGAGGCCGTCCCGCCCGACGCGGTCGCGCTCGCCGGGGGCGTGTTCATGACCATGCGCTACACCGGCGGGATCGCGGCCGCCGGCCTGGCGGCCGCGGTGGCAGACGGGGACGCCTTCGTCGCCGGCGCGGCCGTGCTGGTCGTGGCGGCCGTCCTGTCGCTGGGCACGTCGGCCGGCCTTCCCGGCCGGTCGCGCGCCCCCGTGGGGACCGCGCCCGCCACCCCCTGACGCCGGGCCGTCCCGGTCGGGCAGACTGCCCCCGCCGCCGGCGCCCCGCGCGGACGGCCCGGGCCCGCGCGACCGAGGAGCGACAGGACGATGGCGACCACCACCGGCGACGCGCCGAGCGGCTTCAGCAGGGCCGCGGCGAGCTACGACGACGCCGTCCGGCACAACATCGCGGGCTCCCGACGGCTCGTGATGTCGCTTCCCGACGGCGACCACGCGCGCGTCCTCGACGTGGGGTGCGGCACCGGCTTCACGTCCGTCGAGATGCTCCGCCGCTTCGACGTGCGGCGCATCGTCGGGGTGGACCCCGCCCAGGGCATGCTCGAAGTGTTCGCGTCCAAGCTCGGCGCGTTCCCCGGCGTCGATGTCGACCTGCGGGCCGAGGACGTCATGGCGATGGGCGTGCCGGACGGGGCCGTCGACACCGTGATCTCCGCCATGGCGCTGCACTGGTTCCCGGACAAGCCCGGTGCGGTCGTCCGGATGGCCCGCGCCCTGCGCCCGGGCGGCGTGATGGGGATCCTCACGGCCGGGCACGGGGGTGAGGACGCCTGGCGCGACCTGCTCCAGGACATCGGGGCGCCGCCCGAGTGGAGCGGCTGGTTCGCCGTGAACCAGCTCGACGTCGACCAGATGGCCGCCTACATGCGCGCGGCCGGCCTGGAGCCGCAGGACGTCTGGATCGAGCGCCGCCGCCGCGCGACGGCGCCCGACGCCTTCATGGCCCGCACGCGCGCCGTGGCCGGCCACCTGCTCGGCAACCCGCCGGGGGGCGTCAGCGAGCTCGACCGGCGCATCGAGGCCGCCCTGCACGACCGCTCGGGGCCCGACGGCTTCGTCTACGACTACTGCAAGCTGTTCGCGGTGGCGCGGAGGCCGTAGACCGCGCGGGGCATCGGCCCCGGGACGCGCCCGGGGCCGATGGGCAGGGCTCAGCCGAGCAGCTGGTTGCCGTGCCGGCGGGCGATGTCGGCGAAGTCGGGCGGGGGCAGCACGTCGGCGGGCGGCAGCGTGAGCGTCGCGGCCGGGACGCTCGCCTCCTCCACCAGGGCCTCGAAGCCGCCGGGGGTGAGCACCCACAGCATGTGGGCCCCGTCGGGGCCGACCGTGAAGCGGTGGGGGACGTCCCGCGGCCCGAACGCGTGCTGGCCGGGGCCGAGGGTGACGACGTCGTCGCCCACCTCGATCGTCACGGCGCCCTCCAGGACGTAGAAGCCCTCGTCCTCGGTGTGGTGGACGTGGAGCGGCGAGACGGCGCCGGGCGGCATGGTGACCTCGAGCAGCGTGTACCGCCCGTCCGTGTCGGCGGCGCCCGCCGTGATCTCGACGAGGCCGCCCACGAACCAGCGGGCGCGACGACCGGTCGGGGTGTCGTGGACGGGGGCGGTGGCGGTGCTCATGGCGGCCCTCCTGTAAGGCGTGGGGTGGATGCGGCGACTATAATTCGACGGAGAAAATCCGTCAAACAAATGTCTCCACGAAAATACGACATGAGCAGGCGGGCCGCGGCCGTCGAGGAGACGCGCCGGCGGATCGTCGGCGCCGCCCTCGATCTCCACACGCGACAGGGGATCGCGGTGACCCGCTGGGAGGACATCGCGGCCCGGGCGGGCGTCGGGGTGGGCACCGTCTACCGGCACTTCCCCTCCCTCGACGAACTGGTTCCCGCGTGCGGCGCGACGTCCATGGAACTGCTCGCGCTGCCGCCCGCCGCGGACGCGGCGGCGCTGTTCGCCGGGGCCAAGGGGGTCGAGGCCCGCGCGGGGCGCCTCGCGCGCGAGGTCTTCGCCATCTACGAACGGGGCGCCCACATCCTGCGCGTCATGCGCCGCGAACCCCACGTGCACCCGGAGGTCGCCCGGGGGGTCGAGGAGGTCGACGCGGTCCTCGGCGCGCTGGTGGACGCCGCGCTCGCCCCGCTCGACGTGGACGCGGACGCCCGGCGGGTGACGCGCGCGCTGCTGGACCTGGGGACCTGGACGGCCTTCCGGGAGCAGGGCATGGACACGGAGGAGGCCGTCGCCGCCGTGACGGCGCTGCTCGCCTGCCGGCTCGGTCACCCGTAGCCGGCGGCTCCGCGCCGGCCGTCACCGGCTGGACAGGCGTGGACGCCCGCGGGAGGATCGGCGCCCCGTGACCCCGGCGCCGCGGGGCGCCGCGACCGTGAGGAGGGTGGCGTGAGCGAGTCCGTCCCGGGCGGGGGCCGGTCGGCGTCCGAGCTGATCGACGCGCGCATCGCCGAGCTCGGGGACTGGCGCGGCGAGACCCTCCGGCGGATCCGGGCGCTCATCCGCGAGGCCGACCCGGGCGTCGTGGAGGAGTGGAAGTGGAGGGGGACGCCCACCTGGTCGCACGACGGCATCGTCTGCACGGGCGAGACGTACGCGGCGAAGGTGAAGCTGACGTTCGCCCGGGGCGCCGCCCTGGAGGACCCGGCCGGGCTCTTCAACGCGAGCCTGGACGGCAACGTGCGGCGCGCCATCGACATCGGTGAGGGCGAGGACGTCGACGCGGACGCCTTCATGGACCTCGTGCGCGCCGCCGTGGCCCTGAACGCGTCCACGGGAGGGGCTCGGCGGCGGCGCGCGGGGTAGCCCGCCTCCTGCCCCCGTCCGGAGCACGGGGCACGGGAGGGGGTGCCGGCCCACGGCGGCCGGGACGTCCCGGCCGCGGCGGAACCGGCATGCGTACCGGCCGGTCCGGGCAGAGCCCCCGGAAGAACGGGTCCCCCAGGCCGGCGTCCACAGGGAGGCGAGGCCGCTGACGCGGACCGGAGCGACCTGGAGGTCCCATGGGCAGGAATCTGGTCATCGCCCGCGTCGGGCGGAACTCGCTGCACCCGTGCTGGCTGGTGGGGGGTGAGTCCCGCGACTGGGACCTCTACCTCTCGCCCTACCAACCGATCGATCCCGCCGCCGGCGCCGGCTGCACGGTGGGCGAGGTGATCGCGGGTCCCAAGTGGACCGGCGTGCGCGAGCTGCTGAACACCTGGGACGGCTGGCGCGAGTACGACCACATCTGGATCCCCGACGACGACATCTACGCCGACGCGGGGATCATCAGCACGCTGTTCGACCTCGCCGGCGCGGTCGGGCTCCAGCTCTTCACGCCCGCCCTGCACGAGAGCTCGTACTACACGCACTACTCGCAGATGGCCAACCGCCGCTTCTTCGGCCGCCGGGTGGGGTTCGTGGAGATCATCGTCCCGGGCTTCAGCCGGGCGGCGCTGGAGCGGTTCCTGCCGACCCTCGACCTGACCACGACGGGCTGGGGCTGGGGGTTGGACTCGGTGTGGCCGAAGCTCCTGGACTACCGCGACGTGGGCGTCCTCGACGCCGTCACCGTGCTCCACACGCGGCCGGTGGGACGGATGCGCGACGCCGAGCTGGGGCGGCGCGTGCGGGAGGAGTCCGACCGCATCCTTGCGGAGTACGAGTGCCGCCAGATGCACGTGATCCACGGCGCCTTCGGCCCGGACCTGGCGCCCCTCGACCTGACCCCGGAGCAGCTGCTGGCCGAGGCCGTCGCCGGGTGGCGCTACCTCTGGGAGCAGGACCCCCGGATCCTGACCTGGATCGCCGACTTCCAGCGCCAGGTGCACCCGGTGCCGGAGTACCCGATCGCCGGGACGCCCGCGGCGGTGCCCGGCCTGCCCATCGTGGTGCGGCGCTGATCCGCGGCGTGTGGGGGGTGGTCCCGGTGGCCGGGGCGCGCGGCGCGCCGCCGGGCGGGGCCTAGTGGCGAGGGTGTTCGTCACCGGGTCCGCGGACGGCCTCGGACGTGCGGCGGCGCGGACCCTCCTGGAGGAGGGTCACGGGGTCGTGGTGCACGTCCGCACGGGCGATCGCCTCCCGGCGGTCGCCGACCTCGTGGACCGCGGCGCCCAGGCCGTGGTCGGGGACCTGTCCGATCTCGCGCAGACGCGCGCCGTCGCCGACCAGGTGAACCGGCTCGGACGCATGGATGCGGTCATCCACAACGCCGGCGTCTACACGGGGCCGCACATCATGGCCGTGAACACCGTCGCCCCGTACGTGCTCACCGCGCTGGTCGATCGCCCGCAGCGGCTGGTCTACCTGAGCAGCGGCGAGCACCACCGAGGCCGCGCCGACCCGACGGGCGTCGACTGGTTCCGCGGGCGCTACGGGGACAGCAAGCTGTTCGTCACCGCGCTCGCGATGGCGGTCGCACGGCTCTGGCCGGACGTGCTGAGCAACGCCGTCGATCCCGGCTGGGTGCCGACGAGGATGGGCGGGCCCGGCGCCCCGGACGACCTGCGGCTGGGGCACCTGACCCAGGAGTGGCTCGCGACCAGCGACGACCCCGAGGCGCGGACCTCCGGGGGCTACTGGTACCACCAGGGCCGGCTCGACCCGCATCCCGCGGCCCGCGACCCCCGGTTCCAGGATCAGCTGCTCGACACCCTGGCCCGCCTCACGGGCACCGGCCTCGCCTGACCGGGGCCGTGCGTCCGGGAGGGGACGGAGGGGGTGGGATTCGAACCCACGGACGGTTCGCACCGTCGGCGGTTTTCAAGACCGCTGCCTTCGACCGCTCGGCCACCCCTCCAGGGGCAAGCCTAGAGGGGTGGCCGAGCCGCGCCCCCGGGCGGGCGGCGTCCCCGCGCCCTACCTGCCGGCGCCCAGAGAGGCGTTCTCCGGCACGTATCGGCTGGCGATGAACACCGCGCCCTGGGGGTCGCGCAGCACGGTCATCCGGACCCACGGGGCGTCGAAGGGCGGCACCACGACGGTCCCGCCGAGTTCGGCTGCGCGTGCCGCGGTCGCGTCGGCGTCGTCCACCGCGAACGTGACGTCCCAGTGCGGGGGCGTCCCCTGCGGGTAGCGGTCGCCCATGGGCGCCAGGGTGGCCACCACGTCCTCGTAGCCGGGCGGGGCGCCCGCGTCCGCGAGCCGCCGGCGCAGACCGGGGTCGCGCTGCTCGAGGTGGTCGCCGTAGCCCGGCAGCCGCCACATCCCGAAGCCGCCCGCCAGGTCGGCCTCCCAGCCGAACACCGCGCCGTAGAACGCACGCGCGGCCTCCGGATCGCGGCACTTGAGCCCGTTGAACACCACCGTGCCCGGCTCGTTGACCAGCCCGGAGCCCCGGTGGAGACCCGCCTGCCATACCGCGAACACCGCGCCCTCGGTGTCGGCGAACATCGCCATCCGGCCGGCGTCGAAGATGTCGAACGCTTCCTGCAGCACGGTCCCGCCGGCCGCGCGGACGGCGTCGGCCGTGCGGTCGGCGCTGTCGACCGCGATGTAGGTCATCCACGCGGGCGTCGGCGGCATCCCGGGCGGCATCGAGCCGATGGCGGCGACGTCGCGGCCCCTGAGCTGCGCCATGAAGTAGTGGCCGGGCATCCCGGGCGGCATCCGGTCGGTGCAGGTCCATCCGAAGAGACCCTCGTAGAAGCGCGCGGCCGCCGCCGGGTCCGGCTGCGCCGTATCCACCCAGCAGGGCACCCCCGCCGGGTAGCCGTCGCGCTCGGGCACCGTCGGGCCCATCTCGTCCGCCTCGGACACGGTCGCCTCCCTCGGTGGGGTCCGCGGCCAGCCTATCCCCGCCGCGCATCCCGGCACACGGCCCACTGCCCGACGTGCTGACGGCGCGAGTCCAGGGCGGCTCCGGCCCCTCCGGCGGTGGACCCGCACCGGCGCGGCGACCGGATGCGCGCTCCGCGCTCCGCCGTGCGCCGGCGTCCGTACCCCTGATCCTCCGCGGTGGCCTCCCCGTGCAGCGCGCGGCCTCCCCTCGCGCGGGCGGGGTGTGGGCCCGCAGAGACGGGGGCCGCGGCGGAGGTGGGATGGGCGCGCCGCCCGAGGCGTCACCCGTCCCGCCGCCGATGTCACGTATCCCGCGCCGCCCATAGCGTCCGCCCCGGGCGACGCGACGTCGTCGCGGCCCGCCGGACGAGGGGGCACCATGAGGTTGACCAGAGCGCTCGGCGCGACCGCCGGCGCGGCGGTGCTGTTGTCCGCACCGGCCATCGCGTCGGCGGCGACCGTCTCGCTCACCGACGTGCGACTCGACCGGTCGCTGATCAGCGCCAGCGCGACCGTGACCTACAGCTGCAGCGTCCCGGACCTCCCCTACGGGTCGCGCCGGGTCGAGGTGTTCCTGACGCAGGCGACCGGGTCCGCTCGTAGGCCCGTCGTCGTCAACGGCGGGGGATATGTGGCGGTGACCTGCGACGGCCTGCTGCGAACGGCGACGGTGAAGGCGCTCACGAGCAGTGGTCGCTGGGAGCGGGGCTGGGCATCCGCGGAGGTCCACCTTTTCGCGCAGGCGGGTGACGACGCCGGCAACTGGCACTACGACGAGGCCCACGTCTGGGGCCAGGAGACGAGGATCCGATGACCGGCACCCGCTCCGGGGGACGACGTGGCCCGACGGGCACGGCCGTCCTCGCCGTCCTCGCCGCCTCCGCGGCCCTGGCCCTCCCCGCCGTGGCGAGCGCGGACGCGGTGGACGTGACGGGAGCGACCCTCTCCCGGAGCGCCCTCTACGCGACGGTCGGCTTCACCTATTCCTGCGCGCCCGGCGGGACGGGGTTCGACGAGCACTTCTTCTTCCGCCTGCACCAGAACGGCGGCACCCGCCAGGACCCGGTGCGCGTCGTGGGGGACGGCGGCTGGGAGCCCACGTGCGACGGGGCGACCCACCCGGCGAGTGGGCGCGTGGCCGCGTTCGTGCACCATGACGAGTGGACCTCCACCCAGACGATCTGGCGCAAGGGATACGCGGTCGTCGACGTCAGTCGCGGGCGCCCCTTCTGGGCCGGCGCCGAGGTCATCCACCGCGAGGAGGTCCGGATCCGCTGAGGCCCCGGGTCGGGTATCGGCCCGGGGTCCGGGCATCGCGGAATCCCGGGCGGCGGTCAGTCCGTCGCGACCACCTCGACCACGGCGACCGACTCCGCCGGCAGGCGCAGGCCGGCCCCCGAGGTGCCCACCCCGCCCGCGGAGGTGAGCAGCACCTCGCGCACGGGGGCGTCCAGGGGCACGACGCGCTCCTCATCCGCCAGGTTGACCGCCACCCGCAGGGCCCCCCGGTGCACCACCATCCGGCGGGCCTCCTCGTCGAAGGCGCAGCGCACGAGGTGCAGGCGGGGGTCGGTGAGCTCGGGGCGCGCGCGGCGCAGCGCGATCAGGTCGCGGTACCAGGCGAGCATGGCGGCGTGGCCGGGCTCGTCACGCTCGTCCCAGCGCAGCACGGACGCGTCGCGCGTGCCGGGGTCCTGGGGGTCGGGCACGTCCTCGGCGTCCCAGCCGTGGCGCGAGAACTCGCCGCGCCGGCCCTCGGAGACGGCGCGCCCCAGCTCCGGGTCGGGGAACGAGGAGAAGAACTGCCAGGGCGTCGACGCCGCCCACTCCTCGCCCATGAACAGCATCGGGGTGAAGGGCGACGTCAGCATCAGGGCCGCGCCGATGCGCAGCAGGCCGTCCGACAGCGACGCGGACACGCGGTCGCCGACCGCGCGGTTGCCCACCTGGTCGTGGTCCTGCAGGTACCCCAGGAAGCGCCAGCCGGCGGTGCGCTCCCGGTCGACGGGGCGGCCGTGGTGCCGCTCCCGGAACGACGACCAGCGGCCGTCGTGCAGGAACACGTCGGTCAGCGTGTGGGCCAGCGTGGCGATCGAGCCGAAGTCGCCGTAGTAGCCCTGCCGCTCGCCGGTGAGAAGCGTGTGCAGCGCGTGGTGGAAGTCGTCGCTCCACTGGGCGTGGATCCCGAGGCCGCCCGCCTCGCGCGGCGTCACCATGCGCGGGTCGTTGAGGTCCGACTCGGCGATCAGCGTCAGCGGCCGGCCCAGCGCCGCGGCCAGGGCGTCGACCTCGTCCGACAGCTCCTCGAGGACGTGCCGGGCGCGCTCGTCCACCAGCGCGTGCACCGCGTCCAGGCGCAGCCCGTCGATGTGGAAGTCGCGCAGCCACCCGACGGCGTTGTCGATGATCCACCGGCGCACCTCGTCCGAGCCGGGGGCGTCCAGGTTGACCGCCGGGCCCCAGGGCGTCTGGTGGGTCTCGGTGAAGTACGGGGCGAAGCGCGCGAGGTGGTTCCCGCTCGGGCCGAGGTGGTTGTAGACCACGTCCAGGAGCACCGCGAGCCCGGCCCCGTGCGCGCGGTCCACGAAGCGCTTCAGCGCGTCGGGGCCGCCGTAGGGCTGGTGCACGGCGCCCAGGTGCACCCCGTCGTAGCCCCAGCCGTGGGTGCCGTCGAAGGCGGCCATCGGCAGCAGCTCGACGTGGGTGACGCCGAGCTCCACCAGGTGGTCCAGGCGCGCGGCGGCCGCGTCCAGCGTGCCCTCCGGCGTGAAGGTGCCCACGTGCAGTTCGTAGACGACCGCGCCGGGCAGGGGGCGCCCCGTCCAGGCGCCGTCGGTCCACGTGAAGCGGTCGTGCCGGTACAGGGCGCTCGGGCCGTTGACGCCCTCGGGCTGGTGCAGCGAGCGCGGGTCGGGCAGGGGCTCGGAGCCGTCGACGCGGAAGGCGTAGCGGTCGCCGTGGTCGACGGGCAGGTCGGGCGACCACCACCAGCCGCCGTCCTCCGGGTGCATGGGGTGGACGCCGCCGCCGGCCTCCACCTCCACGCGCTCGTGCCCGGGCGCCCAGACCCCGATCCTCATGCGTCCTCCCGCACCAGCAGGGCCACCGGCAGCCGGTCGAGCAGGTCGGCCAGCGGCACCAGGCCCTCCACGGGGTCGCCGCCGGCGAGCAGGTCGCGCCAGCGCCCGGGCGGCAGCCCCAGGGTGGCCGAGCCCCAGCCGCCGTCACGGGCCAGGGTCGCGGGCAACCGGGTGACCACCGTGGCGACCCGGCCGGCGCGCACGAAGCCGTGCGCGTGGGCGCTGCCGGTGGGCAGCGGCTGGTAGTCGGCGTCCGGGTGGGCGAACCACTCCGGCCGCTCGCGCCGCAGGCGCAGCGTCCGGGAGGTCACCAGCAGCTTCTCGTCGTCCAGGCCGGCCGGCGCCGCGCCACCGTCGAGGCGGTCCAGCCGGGCGGCGATGGCGTCGTGGTCGACGGGCCGCCGGTTGTCGGGGTCCACGAGCGACAGGGACACGACCTCGCAGCCCTGGTAGGTGTCGGGCACGCCCGGCAGCGTGAGCTGCACGAGCTTCTGGGCGAGGACGTTGGCCCGCCACGCCGGGGCGAGCCGCTCCACGAACGCGGCGACGCCGTCGCGGATGGCCTCGTCGGCGAGCACGGCCCGCACCAGGGACGTGACCGCGGCCTCGTACTCCTCGTCCGGCGCCGTCCAGGTGGTGCGCTCCTTGCCCTCGCGCAGGGCCTTGAGCATGTACTCGACGACCCGGTCGGCCTCGATGGGCCACGCGCCCACCACCGTCTGCCACAGCAGGTAGGCGTCGGCCGGGTGCACGGGGACGCCGGGCGTCTCGTGGTGCGCGGCGAGCGCCTCCCACGAGGCCACCGCCTCGCCCCACTCGTCGGGCACCTCGGACAGCAGCATCAGCCGGGCGCGCACGTCCTCGGAGCGCTTGGTGTCGTGCGTCGAGAGCGTCGTCATGCCCCGCGGCTCCCGCGCCTGCTGGCGCTCGGCCCATCCGTGGACCCGGTCCACCCCCATCCCGAGGGCCCCGGGGGAGCCGCCCACCTCGTTGAGGGCGACGAGCCGGAACCAGCGGTACAGGGCGGTGTCCTCCACGCCCTTGGCCATCACCGGCCCGGTGGTCTGCTGGAAGCGGATGCAGAACTCGTCGCGCCGCCGGTCGCGGCCGCGCCGGCCCAGGGCGAGGTCGCCCAGCAGCCGCACCTCCTCCTCGCGGTGCGGCACCCGCGCCAGGGCGCGCTCCACCGCCCCCTCCACGTGCGCGACCGAGTCGGCCGGCGGCTCCTCGCCCGGCACCACGTAGGCGCGGTAGACGGGCACCTCCACCAGCAGCTCGATGAGCGCCTCCTCGATGCCGCGCCGCGTGATGTCGCGCAGCATCAGGTCGTCGTGGCAGATGGCCGCCACCAGCTCGACCAGGCGGTTGACCTCCGCGTGCAGCGAGGCGGCCAGCACGTCGCGCGTGGCGCGCTCCGCGGCGGCGTCGAACGTCGCGTCCACCGGGTCGCGCGCCGTCCACAGGGCGCCCAGGGTCTCGGCCCCGCTGGGGTCGGTGAGCAGCCCGGTGACGCGCGTCAGGGCGTCGTAGCCCGTAGTGCCGTCGCACGGCCAGTCCTCGGGGAGGCTCTCGTCGCCCTCGAGGATCTTCTCGGCCACCACCCAGGCGCCGCCGGTGGCCTCGTGCAGCCGGCGCATGTACCCGCGCGGGTCGGCGAGGCCGTCCGGGTGGTCGATGCGGAAGCCGGCGACCAGGCCGTCCCGGTGGAGCCGGAGCAGCACCGCGTGCATGGCGTCGAACACCTCCGGGTCCTCGGCGCGCACGCCCGCCAGCGTGTCCACGTCGAAGAAGCGCCGGTAGTTGAGCTCCTCGTCCGACACCCGCCAGTAGGCGAGCCGGTACCACTGCCGGTCGAGCAGCTCGGGCAGGGGCAGGTCGGCGGTGCCCGGCCGGACCGGCAGCACGTGGTCGTAGTACCGCACCACGGGCTCGTCGCCCTCGCGGTCCAGGGTGATCTCGCCCCGCTCGATGCACCGGCCGATGCGGTCGCCGAGCACGGCGACGAGGATCGACCCCTCCTGCGACGACCAGTCCACGTCGAACCACCGGGCCGAGTCGGACTCCGGGCCGTCGCGCAGCAGCGACCACAGCCGGGGGTTGAGCGACTCGGGCGTCGGCAGCGCCACGTGGTTCGGCACCACGTCGACGATGATCCCCATGCCCAGCCCGCGCGCGGTCTCGGCGAGGGCCCGGAAGCCCTCCTCGCCGCCGAGGTCCTCGGAGATGCGGGTGTGGTCCACCACGTCGTACCCGTGCATCGAGCCGGGCGTCGCCTGGAGGATCGGCGACAGGTACAGGTGCGTCACGCCCAGCGCGGCGAGGCGGGGCGCCGTGCGCGCCGCCGCCGCGAAGCCGAACCCCTCGTGCAGCTGGAGCCGGTAGGTGGAGACGATCGCGCGCGCCGGCTCAGGCATCGGGTGCCACGAGCACGACCACGCTGCGGCCGGCGACCTGGACGCGCGCGCCGGTGGGCAGCGGAGCGCCCTCCTCGACCAGCCCGGTGGGGACCGCGGTGTCGATGGCCACCGTCCAGGGGGCGTGCTCCCGGGCCTCCGGCAGGGTGAACGTGATCGGTGCGTGGTGCGCGTTGAACAGCAGCAGCAGGTCGTCGTCGCGGATCGGCTCCCCGCGCGTGCCCGGCTCGCTGATGCCGCCGCCGTTGAGGTGGGCGCCGATCGTCATCGCGTGCGCCTCCAGCCAGTCCTCCGGCTCCATGGCCCGGCCGTTCGGCTTGAGCCAGACGATGTCCGGGATCATGTCCGGCCCCGGGTTGCCCGTGAAGAACCGGCGCCGGCGCAGCAGCGGGTGGTCGGCCCGGAAGCGCACCAGCTCCCGTGCGAACTGCAGCAGGTCCTCGTCGACCTGGTCCCAGTGGATCCAGGAGATCTCGTTGTCCTGGCAGTAGCCGTTGTTGTTGCCGCCCTGGGTGCGCCCCAGCTCGTCGCCGTGCAGCACCATGGGCACGCCCTGGGACACCAGCAGGGTGGCGAGGAAGTTGCGGTGCTGCTGGGCGCGCAGCTCCACCACCGCCGGGTCGTCGGTGGGGCCCTCGGCGCCGCAGTTCCACGACCGGTTGTGCGACTCGCCGTCCGCGTTGCCCTCGCCGTTGGCCTCGTTGTGCTTCTCGTTGTAGGAGACGAGGTCGCGCATCGTGAAGCCGTCGTGGGCGGTGACGAAGTTGATCGAGTGGAAGGGCCGGCGTCCGTCGTTCTGGTACAGGTCGCTGGAACCCGTGAGGCGGGCCGCGAACTCGCCCAGGGTGGCCGGCTCCCCGCGCCAGTAGTCGCGGACGGCGTCGCGGTACAGGCCGTTCCACTCGGTCCACAGCGGCGGGAAGTTGCCCACCTGGTAGCCGCCGGGGCCGACGTCCCAGGGCTCGGCGATGAGCTTGACCCGGTTCACCACGGGGTCCTGGTGCACGAGGTCGAAGAAGGCCGACAGGCGGTCCACCTCGTGGAACTGGCGGGCGAGGCTGGAGGCCAGGTCGAAGCGGAAGCCGTCGACGTGCATCTCCTCGACCCAGTACCGCAGGCTGTCCATGATCAGCTGCAGCACCTGGGGGTGCCGCATCAGCAGCGTGTTGCCCGTGCCCGTGGTGTCGTAGTAGTGACGCGGGTCCTCGTCGACCAGCCGGTAGTAGGCGCGGTTGTCGAGCCCGCGGAAGCACAGGCTGGGCCCCATGTGGTTGCCCTCGGCGGTGTGGTTGTAGACCACGTCGAGGATCACCTCGATGCCGGCCGCGTGCAGGTCGCGCACCATCGCCTTGAACTCCTGCACCTCGGCGCCCGGCCCCCCGGCGGTGCGGTAACCGTTGTGGGGCGCGAAGAACCCGATGGTGTTGTAGCCCCAGTAGTTGCGCAGGCCGCGGTCGAGCAGGTGGCCGTCGTGCACGAACTGGTGCACGGGCATGAGCTCGACGGCGGTCACCCCGAGCGACAGCAGGTGCTCGATGATCGCCGGGTGCGCGACGCCTGCGTACGTCCCCCGGATCTCCTCCGGGACGTCGGGGTGCGTCTGCGTGAGGCCCTTCACGTGGGCCTCGTAGATCAGCGTCTCATGGTAGGGCCGGCGCGGCGGGCGGTCGTCCTGCCAGTCGAAGTAGGGGTTGATGACCACCGACCGCATCGCGTGCGGCGCGGAGTCGGCGGGGTTGGGGGTGTCGGGGTCGTCGAGCATGTGCGCCATCAGCGCGGGGTCCCAGTCGACCGCGCCCTCCATGGACCGCGCGTACGGGTCCAGCAGGAGCTTGGCGGGGTTGCAGCGCAGCCCCTGGGACGGGTCGAAGGGGCCGTGCACCCGGAAGCCGTATCGCTGACCGGGGCCGACGCGGGGCAGGTAGCAGTGCCAGACGAAGCCGTCGTGCTCCGTGAGGGGGACGCACGTCTCCGTGCCCCCCTCATCGAGGAGGCAGAGGTCGACCGCCTCGGCGACCTCGGAGAACACGGCGAAGTTCGTGCCGGCGCCGTCGTACTGTGCGCCGAGGGGGTTGGACGAGCCAGGCCAGATTTCCACGGGCGCCCTTCGTGCCCCTGGGCCGCCCGCGGCAAACAGCGGCGTCAGGGGGAGGGGTGGCCGCCCAGTTCCCTCTCCACCTCGTCGAGCCACTCGCGGTGGGTCCGCAGCAGCCGGTCGCCCAGGTCGCCCACCAGGCGCAGGTGGCGGGCCCGGTGCGGCAGGTCGGCGGCGCGCTCCCGGTTCTCCCGCAGCAGGGCCTCCAGCTCGTCGATCTCCGCCCGCATGGCGGCGAGGCTGGCGCGGAGCGCCTCCTCGTCGCCCAGGTCGCCGGCCAGCAGGCGCGCGACGCCCTCGTGCTGCAGCCGCGGGAAGCGCGACGGCGTGGCGATCCACCGGGCCAGGGCCTCCCTGCCGGCCTCGGTCAGGTGGTAGACGGTGCGGCTGCGGGTGCGGCCGGGAGCCGCGGTGGACGTGAGGTAGCCGCGCGCGGCCAGGCGCTTCGGTTCGGCGTAGAGCTTGCTGGGCGCGGCGGACCAGTACAGGCGCCCGCCCCGGCGCATCATGTCCACGAGATCGTGCGGCCCGGCGCCCCCGCGGCCCACCAGCGCCAGCACGAGGTACGACAGCGGGTTGAGGTCGTTGTCCGGCACGCGGCCTCCATCGGCGCCCTGCGAGGTCCCGAAGGGAGCTTAGGCCGTCCGCGGAGGTCGCGCCCCGCTCAGCTCCCACCGTCGAGGCCGAGGGCCGTCCGGTCACGATCGGACAGCAGGTCCCGGTACTCGGGCCGCGCCTGCATGAGGTCGCGCACGAACCAGCACAGCGGACGCACCCGCAGGCCCCGCGCACGCACGTCGTCCAGGGCGCCGCGCACCAGGACGTCGCCGAGGCCGCGTCCGCGCAGGGCCGGCGACACCTCCGTGTGCGTGACCACCAGGGTCTCGCCCTGCTGCACGTAGTCCATGCGGCCCACCGCGCGCCCGTCGCGCCGCAACTCGTAGCGCGCCCCCTCGGGCACGTGCACCACCTCGCTCACGCCGCCGCCCTACCCGCGGTGGCGACGGGCGACACGACATCCACGCCGGAGGTGTTGACAAGACTCCCGAGGGGAGTTTAGGTTCACGGCAGCAGCAGGACTCCCAAAGAGAGCTTCGGACCCGGAGGTCACCATGAGCACCGCCACCCGCCCCGCCCTCGTCGTCCGCGCCGGTCAGGGCGACAACCGCGCCCTCCTGTCGAGCCGCTACAGCGTCCTTGCGGGGGCGGAGGACACGGGCGGCGCCCTGTGCGTGATCGAGATGGAGGCGCCCCCGGCCGGCGCGCCACCCATGCACCGGCACGAGGCCGACGGCGAGGGCTTCCTGGTGCTCGCGGGCGGCATGGACGTGGTGGTGGAGGGCGAGGTGACCCCGCTCGGGCCGGGGGACTTCGCCTGGGTGCCGCCGGGCCTCGTGCACAGCTTCGTGCCGGCGGCCGGGGGCGTCCGCGCCCTGGTGCTCACCGCGCCCGGGGGCTTCGAGCGCTTCGTCCGCGCGGCCGGAGCGCCCACGGCGGCCACCGGCCTGCCGGAGCCGACCCCCCCGCCGGACCCCGCCGCCATGGCCGCGCTGGCCGCGGAGCACGGCATCGCCGTGGTCGGGCCGCCGCCCGCCGCGTAGGGGCCCACGCGCCGCCCCGCCCGGGACGCCGCCGGGCGGGGCGGCCCTAGAGGTCGCGCCGCAGGACGGTGATGGACCGGGACATCACCCCGACCTCCTCGCCCATCCCGAGGACACGGCCGGGGGAGCCCCCCGAGGCGGCGGCGGTCGTCAGCTCCAGGATCCAGCGGCGCCCGTAGCGGCGGGCGGGCAGCCGGAAGGTGACGTCCTCGTGCCCGGCGTTCAGGAGCAGGATGAAGGTGTCGTCCACCAGGCGCTCACCGCGGTCGCCGCGCCGCCGGATCTCCTCGCCGTTCAGGAACATGCCCAGCACCCGCATGTCCGGCGACTCCCAGTCGTGGGCGGTCATGCGGCGGCCGTCCCGGCGGAACCACCACACGTCGGGCAGGCCCCCGGGCGAGGACGCCTGGCCGGTCAGGAAGGCGCGCCGCCGGAAGATGCTGTGCCGCGCCCGCAGGGCGAGCAGCCGCCGCGTGAAGTGCAGCTGCTGCTGCTGGTCGTCGTCGAGGTCCCAGTCGATCCAGGACGTCTCGTTGTCCTGGCAGTAGGCGTTGTTGTTGCCGCCCTGCGTGCGGGCGAACTCGTCGCCGGCGGTGATCATGGGCGTGCCGATCGACAGGATCAGGGTGGTCAGCAGGTTGCGCTGCTGCCGGCGGCGCAGCTCCGCGATCTCCGGGTCGTCCGTCGGCCCCTCGACACCGCAGTTCCACGACCGGTTGTCGTCGGTGCCGTCGCGGTTGCCCTCGCCGTTGGCCTCGTTGTGCTTGGCGTTGTACGAGACCAGGTCGCGCAGGGTGAACCCGTCGTGGGCGGTCACGAAGTTGATCGACGCGAAGGGGCGCCGGCCGTCGCGCTGGTAGAGGTCGGACGAGCCGGACAGGCGCGCCGCGAACTGGCCGATGCGGCCGTGGCCGCGCCAGAAGTCGCGCACCTCGTCGCGGTACAGGCCGTTCCACTCCGACCACAGGACGGGGAAGTTGCCCACCTGGTAGCCGCCCGGGCCCACGTCCCAGGGCTCGGCGATGAGCTTGACCTGCGACAGCACCGGGTCCTGGTGGATGATGTCGAAGAACGACGAGAGCCGGTCGACGTCGTAGAACTCGCGCGCCAGCGCCGACGCCAGGTCGAAGCGGAAGCCGTCGACGTGGCAGTCGATCACCCAGTAGCGCAGGCTGTCCATCATCAGCCGCAGCACGCTGGGGTGCACCGGGTTGAGGCTGTTGCCCGTGCCGGTGAAGTCCATGTAGTACCGGGGGTCCTGCGGCATCAGCCGGTAGTACGAGACGTTGTCGATGCCCCGGAACGACAGCATCGGGCCCAGGTGGTTGCCCTCGACGGTGTGGTTGTAGACCACGTCGAGGATCACCTCGATGCCCGCGCGGTGCAGGGCCTTGACCATGCCCTTGAACTCGCGCACCTGCTCGCCCCGGCGGCCGGTGGCGGCGTACTCGGAGTGCGGCGCCAGGTACCCGATGGAGCTGTAGCCCCAGTAGTTCGTGAGGCCCTTCTGCACCAGGTGCGCCTCGGAGGCGAAGTGGTGCACCGGCAGCAGCTCCACGGCCGTCACGCCCAGCGACGTCAGGTGCGCGATCGCCTCGTCGGAGGCCAGGCCGGCGTAGGTGCCGCGCAGGTGGTCCGGCAGCCCGGGGAACCGCTTGGTGAACCCCTTAACGTGCAGCTCGTAGATCACCGTCTCGTGCCAGGGCGTGCCCGGCCGGCGGTCGTCCTGCCAGTCGAAGTTCGGGTCGATGACCACGCAGCGCGGGACGGCGTCGGCGTCGTCCTCGTCGTCGGGCTCCAGGTCGTCGTCGGGCGTGCCGCTCGGCACGTACGGGAGCACGTTGGCCGCGTCCCAGTCGACGTCCCCCTCGATGGCCTTCGCGTACGGGTCGATGAGGAGCTTGGCGGGGTTGAAGCGGTGCCCGCGGGCCGGGTTGTAGGGGCCCCACACCCGGTAGCCGTAGCGCTGGCCCGGGCCCACGCCGGGCAGGTAGCAGTGCCAGTTGAAGGCCGTCTGCTCGTCCATCACCACGCGCGTCTCGACGCCGTAGTCGTCGAACAGGCACAGCTCGACCCGGTCGGCGTTCTCGCTGAACAGCGCGAAGTTGGTGCCCTGGCCGTCCCAGGTGGCGCCCATCGGGAACGGGCGTCCCGGCCACATCCTCACCTGGGCGACCTCCTGTGCGGGGGGTGGGGCGGGCGGGGGCCCGCGCACCGGCGGCACGCTACCGCACGCGCGACGGGCGACGGCACGGGTCCCGGCGGGCCCGCGAGCCCGGCCGGGTGGCGACGGCCCGCGCCGTCGCGCGGGCCCCCCGCGAGGTTTCTCGCCCGCCCGCCGGGGGGTAACGTCCGCCACCGTGCCTGAGGTTCCGGACCCCGCAACGGCCGGGCCGCGCACGGCTGCACGTCGCCGGCGCCGCCCCGCCCAGAAGCTCCCCGCCGACCCCGCCGGCCGGCGCCGCGCCGTCATCGAGGGCGTGTCGCCCGAGATCGACGGCGGGCGGTTCGCCGCCAAGCGCGTCGTCGGCGAGCGCGTCGACGTCGAGGCGGACGTCTTCGCGGACGGCCACGACGTCGTGCGCGCGGTGCTGCGGTACCGCGCCCCGGGCGAGGACTGGGTCGAGGAGCCCATGACGCCCCTGGTCAACGACCGCTGGCGCGCCTCGTTCGACGTGGACCGCATGGGGATCCACCGGTACACGGTGGAGGCCTGGGTGGACCACGTGGCCACCTGGCGGCGCGGGCTCGGACGCAAGGCCGAGGCCGGCCAGGACGTGTCGCTGGACCTGCGCATCGGCGCGGCGCTGCTGCGCGAGACCGCCGCCCGCGCCGAGGGCGAGGACGCCACCGTGCTGGAGGAGATCGCCGAGCGCCTCGAGCGCGACGGCGTGCAGTCGGACCGCGTGGCCCTGGCCCTGGACGAGGGCACCGGCACCCTCGCGGACCGCTACCCCGACCGCAGCCTCGCGACGGCCCACGGGCGCGAGCTGGAGGTGTGGGTCGACCGGGAGCGCGCGCGCTTCTCCACCTGGTACGAGCTGTTCCCGCGATCCTGGTCGCCCGACCCCGACCGGCACGGGACCCTGGCCGACGTGGCCGACCAGCTCGACTACGTCGCCGGCATGGGCTTCGACGTCCTCTACCTGCCGCCCATCCACCCCATCGGGCGCACCAAGCGCAAGGGGCGCAACAACGCGGTCGAGGCCGCGCCCGGCGACGTGGGCAGCCCGTGGGCGATCGGCGCCCCCGAGGGCGGCCACGACGCGGTGCACCCCGACCTCGGCACGCACGACGACGTGCGCCGGCTCGCCGACGCCTGCCGCGCGCGGGGCATCGACCTGGCGCTCGACCTGGCGCTGCAGTGCGCCCCGGACCACCCCTGGGTGCAGGAGCACCCCCAGTGGTTCCGGCACCGCCCGGACGGCACGGTGCAGTACGCCGAGAACCCGCCCAAGCGGTACGAGGACATCTACCCGATCGACTTCGAGACCGACGACTGGCAGGCGCTGTGGCGCGCCATCCGCGACGTCGTGCAGGTGTGGATCGACCTCGGCGTGCGGGTCTTCCGGGTGGACAACCCCCACACCAAGCCGTTCGCCTTCTGGGAGTGGCTGATCGCCGACGTCCGCGCGACCCACCCGGACGTGCTGTTCCTGGCCGAGGCCTTCACCCGGCCCAAGATCATGAACCGGCTGGCCAAGCTCGGCTTCAGCCAGTCGTACACCTACTTCGCGTGGCGCAACGCCCGGTGGGACCTCACCGAGTACTTCACCGAGCTCACCCGCACGGAGATGGCGGAGTTCTTCCGTCCCAACGTCTGGCCCAACACCCCGGACATCCTCACGGAGTTCCTGCAGACCGGCGGGCGCCCGGCGTTCGTGATCCGGGTGGCGCTGGCCGCGACGCTGGCGGCGAGCTACGGCATCTACGGGCCGGCGTTCGAGCTGTCGGAGTGGCGCCCGCGCGACCCCGGCGGCGAGGAGTACCTCGACTCCGAGAAGTACCAGATCCGCCACTGGGACCGGGACTCGCAGTGGAGCCTCGCCGGCATGATCTCCCGCCTCAACGCCGCCCGCCGCGCCCACCCGGCCCTGCAGAGCAACGTCTCGCTCACCTTCCACCCCACGGACAACGACCGCCTGATCTGTTACTCGAAGAGCGACGGGGCCGGCGACGTGATCCTGTGCGTGGTGAACCTGGACCCCTACGACGCGCAGTCGGGGTGGACCCAGCTGGACCTCGACGCGCTCGGGCTCGACGGCGGCGCCTTCCAGGTGCACGACCTGCTGGGCGGGGCGCGCTACACCTGGACCGGGGCGCACAACTTCGTGCGGCTCGACCCGCACGTCCTGCCCGCGCACGTGTTCCACGTGCACCGCCGCGTGCGCACCGAGGACGACTTCGGGTCGGGCGCGTGACCGCGGCGGTCGACGGGCGCGGCGGGGAGCCGCTCTGGTTCAAGGACGCCGTCATCTACCAGCTGCACGTGCGGTCGTTCTACGACGCGAACGGCGACGGCATCGGCGACTTCCAGGGCCTGCTGCGCAAGCTGGACTACCTGCACGACCTGGGCGTGTCGGCGCTGTGGCTGCTGCCGTTCTACCCCTCGCCGGGCAAGGACGACGGCTACGACATCGCCGACTTCACCGGCATCAACCCGTCCTACGGGTCGATGCGCGACTTCAAGCTGGTGCTGCGCGAGGCCCACCGGCGCGGGATGCGCGTCATCACGGAGCTGGTGCTCAACCACACCTCCGACCAGCACCCCTGGTTCCAGCGCGCGCGCCGGTCGGGCCCGGACTCCCGCTGGGGGCGCTTCTACGTCTGGAGCGACACCCCCGAGCGCTACCGCGACGCCCGGATCATCTTCCAGGACTTCGAGACCTCGAACTGGTCGTGGGACCCGGTCGCGCAGTCGTACTACTGGCACCGGTTCTACTCGCACCAGCCCGACCTCAACTTCGAGAACCCCGAGGTTCAGCGGGCGGTCATCCGCGCCCTGGACTTCTGGTTCGAGCAGGGCGTGGACGGGCTGCGCCTGGACGCGGTGCCCTACCTGTACGAGCGCGAGGGCACGATGTGCGAGAACCTGCCCGAGACCCACGCGTTCCTGAAGCGCCTGCGCGCGCACATCGACGCGAACTTCGCCGACCGCATGCTGCTGGCCGAGGCGAACCAGTGGCCGGAGGACGCCGCCGAGTACTTCGGCGAGGGCGACGAGTGCCACATGGCGTTCCACTTCCCGGTCATGCCGCGCCTGTTCATGGCGCTGCAGATGGAGGACCGGTTCCCCATCGTGGACATCCTCCAGCAGACGCCGCCGATCCCCGCGTCCAGCCAGTGGGCCGTCTTCCTGCGCAACCACGACGAGCTGACCCTCGAGATGGTCACCGACGAGGAGCGCGACTTCATGTACCGGGTCTACGCGCACGACCGGCAGGCCCGCATCAACCTCGGCATCCGCCGCCGGCTCGCCCCGCTGATGGGCAACAACCGGGCCAAGATCGAGCTGCTCAACGGGCTGCTGCTGTCGCTGCCCGGCACGCCGATCATCTACTACGGCGACGAGATCGGGATGGGCGACAACGTCTACCTGGGCGACCGCAACGGCGTGCGCACGCCCATGCAGTGGAGCCCGGACCGCAACGCCGGCTTCTCGTCGGTGAACCCGCAGCGGCTGCCGCTGCCGGTGATCATCGATCCCGAGTTCAACTACGAGACGGTCAACGTCGAGACCCAGCAGGCGAACTCCGAGTCGCTGCTGTGGTGGATGCGGCGCATCATCGCGCTGCGCCGTCGCCACGGGGTGTTCGGGCGCGGCTCGATCGACTTCCTGGACACCGACAACCACCGGGTGCTGGCGTTCGTGCGCTCGCACGGCGACGAGCAGGTGCTGGTGGCGGCCAACCTGTCGCGCTTCGCGCAGCACGCCGAGCTGGACCTGTCGCGGTGGAAGGGGCTGGTGCCGCGCGAGCTGTTCGGGCAGACGCACTTCCCGGCCGTGGGCGACCTGCCGTACCTGCTCACGCTCGGCCCCCACCAGTTCATGTGGCTGCTGCTGGAGGAGCCCACGCGCAACCTGCTGCGCGGGCGCCGCCGCCGGCCGACGATCGCGGTGGACGGGCGCCTGGACGCCGTGTTCGGCCCGCGGAACCGGCCGGCCCTGGAGGCCGCGGTCACCTCGTTCCTGCCCGAGCGGCGATGGTTCGCGAGCAAGGCCCGCACGCACAGCCAGATGCGCATCACCGACCTGCTGCCGTTCGCCGGCGACGGCGAGCCGGCCATGCTGGCGCTGGTCGAGGTGACCTACCTGGAGGGCGAGCCCGAGACCTACGTGCTGCCGATGGTGGCCGTGCGCGAGGAGCGCGCCACGCAGGCGCTGCAGGACCAGCCCGACGCCGTGATCGCGCACCTGTCCCGGGGCGACGATCCGGCCGTGCTGGTCGACGGCATGTTCGACCGCCGCTTCTGCGCGCTGCTGCTGGAGGCGATCACGCGCAAGCGCCGCATCGCCGCCGACGGCGCGTCCGTGGTGGGCCGTCCCTCGCCGGCCATGCGGACGGCCCTGCGGCAGGTGGAGGGATCCCTCGAGCCGGACCTGTTCCACGCCGAGCAGAGCAACACGTCCGTGGTCTACGGGCACCGGCTGATCCTCAAGGTGTTCCGGCGCGCGGAGGAGGGGCTCAACCCCGACTACGAGATCGGCATGCACCTCAACCGGCAGGGCTTCCCCCACGCGCCGCAGGTGCTCGGGGCGCTGGAGTTCGCCCGCAACGGCACGGCCGGGCGCACCCTGGCGATCCTGCACGAGCTGGTGCCCAACGAGGGCGACGCGTGGACCTACACGCGCGACGAGCTGGGCCGCTTCTACGAGCGGGCGCTGGCGGGCGGGGGCGAGGAGCCCGGCGACACCGACTGGGATCCGACGGCCCCGGTCATGACGCTCGCCGAGCGCGAGCCGCCGCCGATGGCGCACGCCACCAGCGAGGCCTACCTGCGCTCGGCGGAGCTGCTGGGACGCCGCGTGGCCGAGCTGCACCTCGCGCTCGCGGCCGACGGGGGCGATCCGGCCTTCACCCCGGAGCCCACGGTGTCGCTGTACCTGCGCGCCACCGCCCAGTCCCTGCGCAACCAGGAGCGCCGCACCGTGCGCCTGCTGCGCCGCGGCATCAACGGGCTGGCGCCGGGCGACCGGGCGCTGGCCGAGGCCCTGCTGGAGCGGGCCCCCGAGTTGGGGTCGCGCCTCGGGGCCGTCACGGGGCTGCGCGGCGCGGGGTTGCGCACCCGGTACCACGGGGACCTCCACCTGGGGCAGGTGCTGCACACGGGCAAGGACTTCGTGATCATCGACTTCGAGGGCGAGCCCGCGCGCTCGCTGGCGGACCGGCGCATCAAGCGGTCGGCCCTGCGCGACGTCGCCGGGATGCTGCGCTCGTTCGACTACGCGTGGAACGTGGGGCTCCAGGACGCCGTCGAGCGCGGCCTGGTGGACCCCGGCAGCGAGCCCTACCGGCTGCTGGAGCGGTGGGGGCGGCACTGGTACTCCTGGGTGGCCGCGTCCTTCCTGCGGTCGTACCTGGAGGCGTCGGGCGACGCCGGGCACCTGCCGGAGACGCGCGACGAGATCGCCCGCCTGCTCGACGTCTTCCTGCTCGAGAAGGCCGTCTACGAGCTGGGCTACGAGCTGAACAGCCGGCCGGACTGGGTCGGGGTCCCGCTGCGGGGCATCCTCCAACTCCTGGAGAACGCATGACCACGCATACGGAGAACTCCGGGGTCGTCGATCCCGGCGCCACGTACATCGGCGATCAGGACGTCTACCTCTTCAACGAGGGCAGCCACCTGCGGCTGGCGGACGTGCTGGGGGCGCACCCGGCGGAGATCGACGGCGTCACGGGCACCCGGTTCGCGGTGTGGGCGCCGTCGGCGCGGTCCGTCTCGGTGATCGGCGACTGGAACGGCTGGGACCCGTCCACGGCGCCGCTGGTGCCACGCTCCTCGTCCGGCATCTGGCAGGGCTTCGTGCCCAACGTAGGCCAGGGCACCCGGTACAAGTACCGCGTCGCGGGGCCCAACGGCTACGCCGTGGACAAGGCCGACCCCGTCGCGCTGCACGCCGAGACGCCGCCGCTGACGGCCTCCATCGTGTGGGAGCCGCGCTACGAGTGGGGCGACGCCGAGTGGATGGAGGGCCGTGCGGCCCGCAACGGCCTGGACGCCCCGATCTCGATCTACGAGGTGCACCTGGGCTCCTGGGCGCGCATGCCGGAGGACCGCAACCGCTCGCTCACCTACCGCGAGATCGCCCCCCGGCTCGCGGAGCACGTCACGCGGCTCGGCTTCACGCACGTGGAGTTCCTGCCCCTGATGGAGCACCCCTTCTACGGCTCGTGGGGCTACCAGACCACCGGGTACTTCGCGCCCACCAGCCGCTACGGCACGCCCGAGGACCTGATGTTCCTCGTCGACACGCTCCACCAGGCGGGCATCGGCGTGATCCTCGACTGGGTCCCGTCCCACTTCCCGTCTGACGAGCACGGGCTCGGCTACTTCGACGGCACGCACCTGTACGAGCACGCCGACCCGCGCGAGGGGCACCACAAGGACTGGGACTCCCTCATCTTCAACTACGGCCGGCACGAGGTGCGCAGCTTCCTGCTGTCCAGCGGCCTGTTCTGGCTCGACCGGTACCACGCGGACGGCCTGCGCGTGGACGCCGTCGCCTCCATGCTCTACCGCGACTATTCCCGGGCCGCGGGAGAGTGGATCCCCAACGAGTACGGCGGCCGCGAGAACCTGGAGGCCATCTCGTTCCTGCGGCGGCTCAACGAGGAGGTCTACCGCACCCAGCCGGGCACCCAGACCTACGCGGAGGAGTCGACCGCGTGGCCGATGGTGTCGCGCCCGCTCTACGTGGGCGGCCTGGGCTTCGGGATGAAGTGGGACATGGGCTGGATGCACGACACGCTCCAGTACTTCGCCCGGGAGCCCATCCACCGGCGTCACCACCACGGCGAGCTCACCTTCCGCGGGGTGTACGCGTTCAACGAGAACTTCGTGCTGCCGCTGTCGCACGACGAGGTCGTGCACGGCAAGGGGTCGATGCTCGGCAAGATGCCCGGCGACGACTGGCAGCGGTTCGCCAACCTGCGGCTGCTGTACGCGTACCAGTTCACGGTCCCCGGCAAGAAGCTGCTGTTCATGGGGTGCGAGATCGCCCAGGGGTCGGAGTGGGCGCACGAGCGCAGCCTCGACTGGCACCTGCGGGACCTCCCGCCGCACGCGGGCATGGAGCGGCTGGTGGGCGACCTCGCACGCCTCTACCGCGACCTCCCCGCACTGCACGCGCAGGAGTTCTCGCACGAGGGCTTCAGCTGGGTCGACGCCAACGACGCCGACCAGAGCGTGCTCAGCTACCTGCGCCACGGGCCCTCGGGCGAGGTGGCGCTGGTGGTGCTCAACCTCACCCCGGTCCCCCGTGAGAACCACCGGCTCGGCGTGCCGGTCCCCGGCCGCTGGCGCGAGGCGCTGAACAGCGACGCCGCCGAGTACGGCGGCAGCGGCCTGGGCAACCTGGGCGCCGTCGAGACCCTGCCGATCCCGGCGTACGGGCACCCCGTCTCGCTGCTGCTCACGCTGCCGCCGCTGGGCGCGCTCGTGCTCGTCCCCGGGGAGGGCTGAGCGGTGGGGGCCGCCTCCCGCGGCGGCGGGGCGGCCCGGCCCGCCACGAGCCGGCGCGGCGCGGGGGTGCTGCTGCACCCGACGTCGCTCCCCGGGGGGCGCCTCGGCCCCGAGGCGTTCCGGTTCGTCGACTGGCTCGCCGAGGCGGGTCAGACGATCTGGCAGATCCTGCCCCTCACCCCGCCCGACGAGAGCGGCTCGCCCTACCGCTCGGCGTCCGCGTTCGCCGGCTGGCCGGGGCTGCTGCAGGAGCCCGACGCCCCGGTCACCGCGGACAAGGCCGACGAGTTCCGGCGAACGCACGCCTACTGGATCGAGGACTGGGAGCGCCACGCCGGCGAGGGGGCCGTGGAGGACCAGGTGCGCTTCGCGCGCGAGTGGGGGGCCCTGCGCGCCCACGCCGGCGCCCGCGGCGTGCGGATCATGGGCGACATCCCGATCTTCGTGGCCGACGGCAGCGCCGACCACCGCGCCCACCCCGGCCTGTTCCGCGAGGGGCTCGTCACGGGGGTGCCCCCGGACATGTTCTCCGAGACGGGCCAGCTGTGGGGCAACCCCGTGTACGACTGGCCCGCGATGCACCGCGACGGCTACCGGTGGTGGATCGAGCGCTTCCGGCGGGCCCTGGAGCTGCACGACCTGGTCCGCATCGACCACTTCCGCGGCTTCGTCGCCGCCTGGGAGGTGGACGCCTCCGAGGACACCGCCGTCAACGGCCGCTGGCGGCAGGGCCCGGGCATGCGCCTGTTCCTGGCGGTGGAGCGCGAGCTGGGCCGGCTGCCGCTGGTGGCGGAGGACCTGGGCGTGATCACCCCGCCGGTCACGCGCCTGCGCGAGACCCTGGGGATCCCGGGGATGACCGTGCTCCACTTCGGCTTCGACGGGGGGCGGGGCAATCCGTACCACCCCGACCGGCACCGCGCGGACACCGTCGTCTACACGGGCACGCACGACAACGCGACGACGACGGGGTGGTGGCGCGACGCGTCCGACGAGGAGCGCGCCGCCGTCGACGCCGCCGCCGCGGCGCGGGGCATCGAGGAGCCGGACCCCGCCTGGCGCATGATCCGCCTCGCCCACCGGTCGCCGGGCCGGCTCGCGGTGGTGCCCGTGCAGGACCTGCTGGGGCTGGACGACGCCGCCCGCATGAACACGCCGGGCACCACGGAGGGGAACTGGTCCTGGCGGATGGAGGACGGCGCGCTCGACGGCGACCTGGCGGCCCGGCTGCGGGCGGTCACCGAGGCCGAGGGCCGCGCGCCCGCGCAGGACGGGGGCACGGGCTCCGCCCGCCGCAGGGGGCGGCGCGCGGCCTGACCCGGGAGCGCCCGCCCGCTACAGTTGCGCCCACGCGGAGAGGTGGCCGAGTGGCTGAAGGCAGCCGCCTGCTAAGCGGTTAACGGGGGTCAACCCCGTTCGCGGGTTCGAATCCCGCCCTCTCCGTCACCCCTCCCGGCGCCGGCGCCGCATCCGCACGACGGTCCCCGTGCCGCCCGCCGCGACGTCGACGTCGTCCATCAGCGCGCGCATGAGGCCCATGCCCCGCCCGCGATCCGGCTCCCGCCGCGGCGGCCGCCAGCCACCGGCATCGGCCACCGACAGGTGCAGGTCGGGCCCCTCCACCCGTGCCTCCAGGGTTACCGGGCCGCGCCCGTCCTTGGCGTAGGCGTGCTCCACCGCGTTGGCGGCGGCCTCGCCCACCGCGAGCAGCACCGCCTGGCGGTCGTCCTCGCCCGCCCCGCTCTCGGCGAGCCACGCGCGCAGGCGCGCGCGCATCCCGGCCAGCTGCTCGGGTGCCGCCGGGAACGTGTAGACCAGGCCCGGACCTCCCCGCCGCAAGGCGAGCACGCACACGTCGTCGTCCTGCCGGTCGCCCTCCAGCATCACGCGGCACAGGTGGTCGACCAGGGCGCGGGGGACCCGGGGCCCCCGGTCGGCGGCCAGCATCAGGCGCGCCAGCCCGGCGTCGATAGTGGCGCGGCGCCGCTCCACCAGCCCGTCCGTGTAGAGCACCAGGGTCTCGCCGTCGCCCAGCACGTCGCCCGTCTCCGTGCGGCTGCCCGGCGGTGCGGCGCCCAGGGGCGCCGAGCGTCCCTCCCACAGCAGCCGCGGCGCGCCGTCGGCCGCCACCAGGAGGGGGGGCGGGTGCCCGGCGCACGCGTAGCGCATCGCCCCGGTCGCGGGGTCGATGGCCACGTAGGCGATCGTGGTCATGTCGGCGCCGGCCATCGTCGCCACCACCTCGTCCAGCTGCGCGAGCAGCGCCGCGGGCCCGTGGGCCGCGGCCAGCGCCCGGACCGCGCCCCGCAGCTGCCCCATGGCGAGGGCGGCCTCCAGCCCGTGCCCCACCACGTCCCCCACCACGAGACCGAGGCCGCCGCCGGGCAGGGGGAACGCGTCGTACCAGTCGCCGCCGACCTCCAGCAGCACCGTCCCCGGGTGATAGGCGGCGGCGATGGCCATGCCCGGCAGGTCCGGCAGCTCGCCGCCGAGGAGCCCGAGCTGGAGGGTGTGCGAGACGTGCCGCTCGCGGTCGTAGAGCAGCGCGTTGTCGATGGCGACCGCGGCGCGCGCCGCGATTTCCCGGGCCAGCGCCCCGGAGATCCCCCGCGTCCCGGGGCGGGCCGGCAGCGCGGCCACGGTGAGCGCGCCCAGCGTGTGGCCGCGCGCCCTCAGCGGCAGCACGTGCAGGTCCTCGCCGCCGCCCTCGTCGCCCGCGAGCGTCGCGTCACCGGCCGCGAGGGTCCGCTCCACCCGCTCGTGCAGGGCGTCGCCCTCGGCGACGCTGCGGGCGCGCCCCGCGAGCGCCTCCAGGCGTGCGACGCCCCCGTCCCCGAGCAGGTGCACCGCCGCCAGCGTGGTCCGTTCCGCCAGGGTGCCCACCAGGTGGCGGCACCGCTCGGCGGCCGTGGTCGGCCGCTCGAGCGCGTCCCCGAGCGCGGACAGCAGCGACGCGTCCTCGGCGGCGGCCTCCGCCTGCGCCTGCAGCAGGGCCCGCTCGAGCGCCAGGCCGCACTGCTCCGCGACCCCGCCGATCATGCGCCGCACCTCCGGCGGATAGGGGCCCGGCGCGGCGGTCCCCACGACGAGGGCGCCGATGACCCGCCCGTCGGCGGCGGCGAGCGGCACCGCCATGACGCTCTCGATGCCGTCGGCGCGGCGCGCACGCGCCACGCGGGGGTAGCGGGCCTCGATCTCGGCGGCCGTCGTCACCTCCACCGGCCGGCCCGTCCGGATCGCCTCGGCGGCGGGGGTGTCCTCCTGCAGGCCGTGGGGCCGGCGGGCGCGCGCGCGGGCGCCCTCGCGCACGAACGCCTCCACCACCCCGTCGCGCACCATGTGCACCGCGGCGATGCCCACCCCCGCCGCCTGGAGGCCCTCGATGGTGGCCCCGGCGACGTCGGGGACGGTGACCGCGGCGGCCAGGGCGGCCGCGGTGCGGGCCAGCAGCTCCGCCAGGCGGCGGGCGACGCGTTCGCCGCGCAGCAGCTCCGCGCGCTCCGCCTCGCGCCGCCGGCGCTCGCGGATGTCGCGCTGCACCGTCGCGATGGCGAGAGGGGCGCCCGTCGCCGTGTCGCGCACCAGCAGCACCACGCCCTCCACCGGGATGCGCTCGCCGGTCTCCCGGTGGCGGAGCGTCCACTCGCCCCGCACGGCCCCCTCCCGCATGGCCCGCGGGATGATCCGCCAGCGCAGGTGCGACGCGGTCTCGGGGTCGACCAGGTCGGCCAGCCGCACGTCGCCCACCGCGCCGGGGTCGAGACCCACCAGCGCGCGGCCGGCGGGGTTCAGGTAGACCCCGTTGCCGTCGAGGTCGGTCATCCCGACGAAGTCCGTCGAGGTCTCCACCAGCGCCGCGAACTTCTCGATCTGGGCGCGTGCGCGGCGCTCCTCGGTGATGTCCTGCACCTCGAGGACCGTGCCGGCGGTCTCGCCGTCCCGGATGATCGGGCTGGCCGCGACGCGCACGGGGAAGAAGACGCCGTCGCTGCGGACGAACACCTCCTCGAAGTGGTCGACGCCCAGCCGCCGCTCCAGCGCCTGGCCGATCGGGCACTCCTCGATGGGCAGGGGCCGGCCATCCGGGCGGCTGTGGTGCACGGAGTCGTGCAGCGGGCGGTCGCGGATCTCCTCGAGGCGGAAGCCGGTCATCGCCTCGGCCGCGGCGTTCATGTAGGTGGGGTGGCCCGCGGCGTCGATCAGGAACAGAGCCGACGCCGCGTTCTCCGTGATCGTGCGGGTGAGGCCCGTCTGCTCGCGGTAGGCCTCCTCGGCCCGCCGGAGGTCCTCGACGTCGCTGGTGCTGCCCACCCACTCGCGCACGGTGCCGTCGCCCTCGCGCACGGGGATCGCGGCCGCGGCCATCCGCCGGTACGCGCCGTCCGCCCGGCGCAGGCGGAACTCCATGTCGACCCGCTCGCCGCGCGGCAGCAGCGCCGACCACGCCTGCGCCATCCCGGGGCGGTCGTCCGGATGCACCGCGGCGATCCACCCCCGCTCCTCGCCCATGTACTGCGCGGGGCTCTGGCCGGTGTACCGCTCCCAGGACGCGCTCGGCTCCAGGAAGTGGCCGCGGCCGTCGGTGGTCCACACGATCTCGCTGGTGGCCGACACCAGCGTCCGGAACCGCTGCTCGCTGCGCGCCAGGGCGGCGAGCGCCTCCCGGGCCTCGTCCAGCAGGCGCGCGTTCTCCACCCCGGCCGAGGCGAGCAGCGCCAGCTGCACGAGGATCGCCTCGTCGTCCTCGTCGAACTCGCCCTCGTACCGGTCGGACACCTCCAGGAGGCCGAGGTTCGATCCGTCCCGGGCCACGAGGGGCACGGCGAGCCAGCCGCGCATCGGGGGACGGCCGGCGGCACCGGGGCCCGGGTCGCGCCAGGCCGGGTGCGCCTCCAGCTCGCCCTGGGTCAGCCGGTAGGGCCGGTTTTCCCGGCAGACCAGGGCCTGCATACCGGCGGGCCCGGCCGGCGTCTCGTCGTCCCGATCGGTGGCGTACGCGTCCGACAGGGACACGGTCGCCGGCCCCTGCGCCCCGCCCTCGCCGACGGTGAGGCTGGCCATCGCCTGGTGCGCGCCCACCAGGAGCCGCGCCCGCTCGGTGGCGACCCGCAGCACGGCGGCGACGCCGCGGGCGTCGCTCATCGCCAGCGAGGCGGCGGCGAGCCCCATCAGCGTGGGCTCGGCGGCCTCCCCACCCCGGTCCGGCGCGCGCCGGTCGTCCGTCTGCGCCCCGTCCGGGGGAACCGCGTCCGGCTCGGACCCCACCATCACCCCGCTGCCCGCCGCCTGTCGCCGCTCCAGCGGCGGCCCGAGGCACGGTACGACCGTCCCGGGACGTGCGCAACGGGCCGCGCCACCCGCTGCGCGGCATGGGACACTGCCGCCCATGTCCGAGCCCCCCGCCCCCCCGGCGCCACGGGCCGACCTGCCCGTGCGCGTGGTGCTGCGTCCCATGGGCAACCCGCTGCCGCTCGGCTTCCTCGCGCTCGCCGGCGGCACGGTGCTGGTGAGCGGGCTCCAGCTCGGGTGGCTGGACGACGCCGACGCCCACACCGTCGGGCTGCTGCTGATCGCCTTCGTGGTCCCGCTGCAGGTGGTGTCGTCGGTGCTGTCCTTCCTGGCCCGCGACGTCGTCGCCGGCACGGGGATGGGAATCCTGTTCGGCACCTGGCTGGCCATCGGCCTCACCACGCTGACGACCCCCGGTGGCACCCGCAGCGCCGCCCTCGGGACGCTGCTGGTGGTGTCGGCGGTCGCCATGCTGCTGCCCGGCACCGCCGCGCTGCCGGCCAAGCTTGTGCCCGCGGCCGTCCTGCTCACCACCTCGGTGCGCTTCGCGCTCACCGCGTCCTTCCAGCTGGCGGGGGGGCGGACGCTGCGCCTGGCGGCCGGGGGCGTGGGCCTCCTGCTCGGAGCCCTCGCCGTGTACGCCGCGCTGGCGCTGGTGCACGAGGACGCCCGCGGCCGCACCGTGCTGCCCCTCGGGCGGCGGGCGTCCGGCCGGCGCGCCATCGAGGGCGACGGCGCCGACCAGGTGGACGCGATCGTGCACGAGGCCGGGGTGCGGCGCCAGATCTAGCGGCGCGCGCGCAGCCGGTCGCCGCCGGGTGGCTGCTATCCTCCCCGTCCGCGCCCGCAGACGGGCGCCGGGCGCGAGTAGCTCAGCCGGATAGAGCGTCGGTCTACGAAACCGAAGGTCGCAGGTTCGAGTCCTGCCTCGCGCGTCACGCAGATGCCCCGCTCCGGCGGGGTTTCGTCGTCAGGAGGCCAGGCCTCCGACGCGCGCGACACCGCCCGCCGGGGCGCGCGACACCGGCCTCCGGCTCGGGGCTGTGCGCCTGCTGGTCGTCGACGACCAGCCCGACGCGATCTACCTGGACGCCGGCGGGCGCGTCGAGAGATGGCCCTACGACGCCGACCCGACGCAGTGCATGTGACGCCCGTGCCCCCCGAGCGGCGGCGAGGGGAGGCCCCCACGTCCGGGCTCGGCGACGGTGGTCGTGCGGCGAGGGCTCAGAGGCGCACGGTCCCCAGCCCCGGCGGCGAGCTTTCTCACCTCGGCTTCACACCTCTCCTGCCCGCGCCCTCATCGGACGATGGCAGCCTCGTCGCACCCCGGCACCGGAGATCGCATGACCCCCCGTCACCGCCGCGCTCGCCCCTCGTGCATCGCCTTCGCCGCCGGGGCTCTCGCGGTCGGCGCCGCGGGCACGGCGTCCGCCGCGGACACCACGATCCCGGTGACCGACCTCGTGCAGGTCGGAGAACAGAGCTTCAGCTCGGCCGGTGCCTCGTTCTGGCTGCATTCCACGCCCCTCGTGCCGACCTATGAATGCCGCCTCGACGGCCGGGCATGGGTGGCGTGCACAGGCCAGGCGACCTTCACCGGACTGACCGAGGGACCGCACACGCTCGAGGTTCGGGCGGTGGAATCGGGGGTGCCCGACCCGACCCCGGTCACCCGCACCTGGTACGCCGACACGACGCCCCCCACAGGCCTCGCCGCTGTCTCCCCGGCGCCCGGAGCGCTCGTGAGCACCGGGCGGCCGGTGTTCCGGTGGCGCGACGGGGTGGACCGCCCGGAGTACGACCACTCCCGCGCGGTCACCCTGACCGTCGGGGACGGGCTGACCTTCACGTGCCTGCACCTGCCCGTGGGTGTCGAGCGCTGCCAGCCCCAGCAGTACTACGAGATCCCGGACGGCATCCACACATGGCGGATCGAGCAGATCGACGCGGTCGGCAACCGGGCACAGGTCGACGGCGGCACGTTCACGGTCGCCGCGCCCCCCGAGGCGGAGCTCTCACCGTCCGTGCCGACCGCGCAGCCGGGCCTGGGCGGTCCGGGGCCCGCCCTCGCCGGGCACCCCTTCCGCCTCTCCGCGCGCGCCTACGACAACTCCCATGACGCGGTCTTCTTCGCCTGGGACATCGATGGCGACGGTGTCTACGAGCGCGAGTCCGGGACGGTTGCCGACATCGGCGTCACCCTGCCGGAGGGCACCTACCGGCCCGGTGTGCGCGTGACCGACGGCCGGGGCCTGTGGACGACCGCACGTACGGAGGTCGAGGTGGTCGCGGCGCCGCCCACAGGCGCACGCGGGGTGAGCATCGAGGACGGCGCCCCAGCGACCGACTCGGCGGCGGTCACGCTCCACCCGGTGTGGCCCGCCTACGCGACTCACGTCCTGGTCTCGAACGACGGCGGCTTCCGCGGCGCACGGCGGTTCCGCGTCGCGGCCCGCATCCCCTGGCGGCTGGAGGGGCGCGGCCCCGACCGGGTGCCGCGCACCGTGTACGTGCGGTTCGAGGGCGGCCCCGCGGACCCCGATCGCACCTTCAGCGACGACATCATCCTGGACCGCGGCGACCCCGTGATCACCTCCGCGGCCGTCGTCGCCCTGCCGGGCAGCGGGGCCGCGGCGAAGACGCGGACGAGATATCGATCGCGCCTGGTGCTGCGGGCACGTGACCGGCTCACCGGCATCACGGGGATGCAGGTCACACGCACCCGCGGGCGTCCGGGAGCATCGCGTCCCTATCGCGCCCGGGTCGACCTGCCCGGCCGTCCACGACCCGTGTGGGTGCGCGTCCGGGACCGGGCCGGCAACCACTCCGCATGGCGGCTCGCCCGCCCCGCACGATGACGAGCGCTCGGATGCCCCGGACCAAGGTCCGGCACGTGTCCGTCGTGGCCGGCGCAGCACTCGCCGTCCCGCTCGTGGTCGCTCCGGTCGCCGCCGCCGCCCCGGCCACCGTCCACAGCACGCTCTACGGGATCGAGGCGCCGAGCGTGACGACGGCATCCGGCCGCGCCGTGGCCGTCTGGGGCGGGGAGACCGGTGGGCGCCGCGTCCTCGCCTCCGAGCACGAGCCCGACGATGCGACCTGGACCGGCCCGACCACGGTCGCCGATGCCGGCGGCAGCGTCGTCGAGACGGACGTGGCGGGCAACGCCCGCGGTGACGCGGTCGCGGTGTGGGTGACGGTGGCCCACGGCGTCGGCGACCCATCCGTCGTCGTGACGGCCGCCCGTCGGCTCGGGCCCGGTCGCTGGTCAGCTCCGGTGGCGCTGGCCTCCCATCCCGACACGGGGTTCGCCGTCCCGACCCTGCTGCCCAGTCGCCTCGCCGATCTCGAGGTTGCGCCGGACGGCGCGGCGATCGCCGTGGTCGGGGCCCCCGACGGGTCGGTCGTCGCCCGCCGTCTTGCCCCCGGCGCGGAGGAGTGGGACCCGCCGCACGTACTCCGCCCACCTCACGCGCCTCCGTCGCGCGTGCCGCAGGTCGCGCTCGCGGTCGACGGCCGCGGCGAGGCGACGGCCCTGTGGTGGGACGGGGGCGGCGACGAGCGGCGCCGGCTCGCGGTCGCCCGTCTCCGGGGGGCGACCTGGTCGGTGCCGGAGACGCTGCCCGGGTCGGAGGGCGCCTACTACCCGGCCGTCGTGGACGCCGGCGGCCAGACGTCGGCGGCGTTCACCCGAGACGGCGGCGTCTGGGCACTGGCGCGACGCGCCGACGGGAACTGGACGCGGCCGGAGCGCGTGGGCGACGGATACGCGCCGCGGCTGCATGGCGGGCCGCGGTTGACCGCCGCGACCTGGAGCGGGACCCCCGGCCTCGCTCTCCGGGGCGCGGGCGACGCCCGCTGGTCCGCATCCCGGTCACCCGTCCCGCCCGTCCGCGCGGCCGTCGCCCGTGACGGGTCCCTGCTCGTCGCCGGGCGCACCCGGGCGGGCGTCGTCGCGTGGGCGCGGCGCGACGCCCGGGGGCGGTGGAGCGCGCCGCGACTCGTCTCCCGCCCGCGCGACGTCCCCGCCGCGACGCCCGTGGCCCTCGTCCCGGCCCGGCACGTGCTCGGCACCCTCGTCTGGGACGGTTCGGTCCTGCCGGGCCGGCTCAGGATGCCGCGCGGGGGCGCGGTCCTGCAGGCGGTCGACCTCCATGCGGGCACGGGGGTCGCCACGACGAGCAACCCGCGTCTGCTCCTGCGCGAGGCGCCGTCCGCGGCGCCCGCCGGCGCCCTGATCCGCCTTCGGCCGACGTTCGTGCGGTACACGGGGCGGGTCCGCGTGCAGGTGCAGGTCGTGCGGGGCGGGCGCTGGCGCGGGGTGGAGACCACGCACGCCGACATCGGCGATCCCGTCGCGTTCCGCCTTCTGCGCCCCGTGAGGACCCGTGTGCGACTGGCCTACGGCCCTGGGCTGCGCCGGGTCACGGGCGCCGTTCCCCTGCGCGTCACGCGTCCCGCCCGTGCTCGCGTGGTGGCGGGCTGGTCCCCCGTGGCGTTGGCCGCGCACGGCGACGCGCTCTGGGTGCTCGGGTACGTCCGGCGGGGAGGGCAGGAGTTGCGCCTCCTCGATGCGCGCACCGGGCGCGTGCGGCGAGGGCCCGTGCCGGTGGGGGAGTCCGCCTACCTCGTCGACGCCGGCACGCGGGTGCTCCTGTGGTCGCCGGCGTCGAACGCATACCGCGTGCTCGATCCGTCGCTCCCGCGGCTCACGGGGCCGCCGGCGACGGTCGAGGTGGGCACCTGCGACCCGGTGTGCCGGCCGGCGAGGATCCAGGTCGGGGAGACGTCGAGCCCGATCGGTCGCAGCGGTCCGTCCCTGTCCGCGTCACCCGTGACCGGCCCCGACGGCCGGCTGTGGACCCTGAGGCCCGGCGCGACCGACGAGGCCGGCACCACGTCCGGCTCCCTGCTCGAGGGGCGCCCGGGTGCCGCGCCCGAGGACCGGGGCGACGCCGGGATCGTGTCGGCGCACGGCGGACCGACGCCGGAGCTGCTCGCGGTGGCGGGCGGCGCGTGGGTGATGGATGTCCGGGGGCAGGTGCGGTGGTTCGGGAGCGGCCAACCCGGCGTCCGCAAGACCGTCGCCGCGACTCTGGGAGGACGAGGCGCCTGCGTCTGGGCACTCGCCGACGTGTCCAGCGGGTCCCCGCGACTCATGCGGCTACGTCCCGGCAAGGGCCCGGACGGACCGGCCGTCCCCCTCGGCGCGGCGGTCCCGGCCGACGCTCCGGTGCTCGCCGTGGGACCCCGGGTCGCGTGGACGATCGCGTGGGCGGAGCAGGCGCTCGTGCGGGTGCCGCTGCCCCGATGCTGAGGAGGCCCTGAGCAGGCACTGAGTGACTCAACCCGCCCGCACCCGCTCGGGATGGAACGCGTAGACCGTGCCGGTCCGGGTCTGCACGTTAACGGTGCCGTCGCTTCCGAAGACCGGCTGGCGGACCGCTGATGGTGCAGTGAAGGTCCAGCGGAGCGAGCCGTTCGGATTCACGACGCGGAGCGTCCGACGGTTGACCGAGACATAGATCCGGCCACGAGGACCGACGGCGAGGAGGGTCGCGCCCGCGGCAGGTCGCGTCCACTGGATGCGACCAGCCGAGGTGAAGGCGGCGAGGTGGCGACGTCCGGCCCGATGGACGAAGGCGTAGGCCTGCCCTGACGGATCTGCCAGCACGCCCGTGCCGACCGTGGCGCGACTCCAACGATGCTGACCGCTGAAGTCGTACGCGAGCAGCTGCCGGTCGTTGCCGTTCGTCGTGGCCACGTAGACGCGACGGCCACCGACTGCGGCAGCAGTCGGCTGGCCGGCGAGGCTTCGGCTCCACACCGCTGCCCCGGACGCGTTCAGACGCGTGATGGAGCGATCCCGCGGCGGCGTCGAGCCCGGCGATCCCCGGAAGGCGGCGAAGAGCTCGCCCGAGGCTCCTGAGGCGATGAGAGGAGCAGCGGGAGCCGGCTCACCGAGGCTGTCGATCAGGGAGATCGTCCATAGGGGCGAGCCGTCCGCCGCACAGGCGGCGAGGTACGCCGGCGTCGAGACGATGAGGCGCCCGACCGGGTCGATCAGGGTCGGTCCGCATGTCCGGTCGATCTCCTGCAGGAGCCGGCCCGTCCGGGCGTCGTAGACGTAGGTGTTGCCGAAGGGCTGGTAGACCCGGTTGCCCCGACCGCGGACGATCGGGCTCAACCCGTCGACGCTGCTTCCTTCGGGAGCCCCTTGCCGCTGCCAGAGGCGACGGCCGCGAAGGTCATAGCCGGTGATGGTGTTCTCGCCGGAGCCGATCACCACGGCCGAGGGCGTAACGGTGAAAGTCGCCTGAACCTGTGCCGCCCTGACGACGACCGGCCATCCCGGCTTCGCAACAGGCCGCGGTGACGCGAGTGCTGCTGGCGGGAGCAGTGCCCCTGCACCGAGGGTCGCTATCGCGACCGCCGGTGTCAGCCGTCCACTCCGCATCTCCTCCACCACCATCTGCTCGTGGCAAACGGGGAATCCTACTTCGGATGTACCGGGCTACGCGCAGAGGGGCGTGGATTCCGGAGGGTAGGTCCCAGGTGCGAGTCACCGAGCGCGGGCTCGTCCGGGGGGGTCAGCGTGATCGGTGACGCCCGGGCGACGTAGTGGGTCGTGAACGCCCAGCGCCGACGGAGTCCTCTCGTGCCGCCATCTCGATCCGTGTCGCGCCCGTGCGGAGGTCGTCACCGCCACCCGCTGGGGCTGGTGCCCTCATGCTCATCATCGTCGCGGCCGGAGGGTGCGGCAGCGGTGGCGACGGCAGTACGTCGGCGGCCAGTTCCGCCAGGGCGGAGCGCTGCGCGTGCTCAGCGGGCTCCTGGACCGACATCGCCGGTGAGCCGGCGAACTGGCGGGCGATGAGCAGTGGCCGCACCTGGACCGACACCGCGGGCTGCGCGCTGCGGATCGACGTGGTCGCCGACTACGACGGTGCAGCTCACTGCGGCTTTGTCGGCGCGCGATACCTGGCGCTGGGTATGCCGGTCGGCAGCCGCTACCTCCGGCCGAGGATCTACGTGCGCGACCCCGACGACGTCTATGGCGATGAGGCGACACGCGACGCCCTCGATCTCGACGCGCGCCTTCCGGGCGGCGCGCGCGACAGCGGCCTGCGGCTGGGTGAGACGCGACTGCTCGTCGCCGATGGGGAGCCTGAGGCGATCTACCTGCAGACGGGTGACCGCGTCGAGAGGTAGCCGCACGATCCCGAGCCCACGCTCTGCATGTGAGCGCAGGGCTCCTGGAGGCGGCAGGACGAGGAGGTGCTCACGCCGGCAAGGGGCCGTGGCCGCCGCAGCAGATCAACCCGCCCGATGACGAGCGCGCTCGCCCCTGCGCGGCATCGAGAACGCGGGCGCCAGTATCCACCTCGGTGCAGCGGCGTCCCGGGGGTCCGGATTCACCCTCCGGATGCCCCTACGAAAGCGAACGTCGCAGGTTCGAGTCCTGCCCCGCGCGTCGATGTGAAAGCACCGCTCCGGCGGGGTTCCTCGTTCAGGCGCTCGCCGCCGCGGCCGGGTCCCGCCCCCCGCCCCCCCTCGGTCGGGCGCCTGCCTCCCACCCCAGGTTTCGGCCGCCGCCCGCCGGGTGAAGATCCCGCCCGCGACGGCAACCGACGCGAGGAGGAGCCAGGTGAGCGTCATCCTGATCAACCCCTTCGAGGTCCCGGCCGGCACCGACGACGACGAGTTCCTCCGCGGCTGGGAGCGCGCCGCGGACCACCTGCGTCAGCAGCCCGGCTTCGTGGCGACCCGTCTCCACCGCGCGCTCCGTCCGGACGCGCGCTTCCGCTTCGTCAACGTGGCCGAGTGGTCGTCCGCCGAGGACTTCCAGGCGGCGGTGACGAGCGAGGAGTTCCAGGCGATCGCGAGGGATGCCGGCCCGAGCTCGCCGGCCCTCTACGAGGTGGTGCGGTCGATCTGATCGCCCGCGCCCGCGCGGGCATGCCTTCGCCGCCGACCGCGGTGGCCCGCGTCGCGGGTGCCGGTGAGGGCGCGGGCCGCGCCGGGCACATCGCGGGCGTGCCCGCCGCGACCACGCACCCCGGGGGAGACGCGGCGCCGTGAGGGCGGTCGTCGTCTGGGGCACCCAGCTGACGCTCGAGCACAGCTCGGCGCTCGCGCACGCGCCCGAGGCGCCGGTCGTGCTGATCGAGTCGCTCCGCGTGTGCCGGCGCTACCGGTACCACCGGCAGAAGCTGCGGTTCGTGCTCACGGCGATGCGCGACTTCGCGGACGAGCTGCGGGCGGCCGGCCGGCGGGTCGTCCACCGCCGGCTGGACGAGGCGCACCCCGACTGGTTCACCGAGCTCGGGCGCGTGTGCCGGACGCACGGGTTCACGGAGCTCGTCGCCATGCGGGCCGCCGACCGCGCGCCGCAGCGACGGCTGGAGGACTGGTGCCGGCGACGCGGGGTGCCCCTCACCGTCACGCCGGACGCCATGTTCCTGACGGCGGCGGAGGACTTCGCCGCCTGGCGGCGCGACCACGGCCGGCTGCGCATGGAGGACTTCTACCGCTGGCAGCGTCAGCGGCTCGGGATCCTCATGGACGGCGACGGGCCGCTCGGCGGGCGGTGGAACCACGACGCCGACAACCGCCGCCCGCTGCCGGCCGACGTCCACCCCCCCGCCCCGGCCCTGCCGTCACCCAGCCCCCACGCCGCCGAGGTGACCCGCCTCGTGGAGGAGCGCTTCGCCGACCACCCCGGGTCGCTCGAGGTGCACTGGCTGCCCACGACCCGCGTGGCGGCACGGGCATGGCTCGGCGACTTCGTCGCGCGCCGCCTCGACCGGTTCGGTCCGTACGAGGACGCGATGCGGCCCGGCGAGCCCTTCCTGTTCCACTCGGCCGTGTCACCCCTGCTGAACATCGGGCTGCTCCACCCGCGCGAGGTGGTCGACGCGGTGGTCGCGGCCGGCGCGCCCATGAACTCCACGGAGGGATTCGTGCGCCAGGTGATCGGCTGGCGCGAGTTCGTGCACGCCCTGTACCACCACCGGCCGGCGCGGTGGGTCGCGAGCAACCGGCTGCGCCACCGGCGCCGCCTGCCCGGGTGGTGGTGGCGGCTCGGGGACCCGCCCGAGCCCGCGCTCGCCGAAGCCATGGGCCGGCTGCACCGGTACGGCTACACGCACCACATCGAACGGCTGATGCTCTTCGGCAACTACATGCTGCTCTCCCGGTACCGGCCGCGGGAGGTGTTCGACTGGTTCATGACGATGTACGTCGACGCCTACGAGTGGGTGATGGTCCCCAACGTGATCGGCATGAGCCAGTACGCGGACGGCGGCATCGAGCGGGGCGGCTTCGCGACCAAGCCATACATCTCCGGAGCCGGGTACCTGCAGCGGATGGGCGGCCTCTGGCCCAGCACCGCCGCCGCGCGCGCGTCCGGGTGGACCGAGATGTACTGGCGCTTTCTGGAGGACCACCGGGACCTGCTGGGATCCAACCCACGGCTGCGCACCGTCTACCGCGCGCTCGACCGTCGGCGCGCACCGGTGGCGCCCCCCGGGCAGAGCGCCCTCTGGCAGGAGCCGGCCCGGCGGTAGCGGTGGCGCCGGGGCCGGGTGTGGAGGACCGCGTCCGCCCGCCCGGGAGGCCCGGCTAGCCCGGCAGCGGCCGCTCGCGGATGCTGCGGCGCCCGTCGTAGCTGCCCCAGCGGAACCCGATCCCGTGCGGCTCCGGCGGGAGCGGAGACCGCGGGAGCCGGCCCGCGTCGGCCGACAGGTTGTACCCCACGGGCGCGAGGTCGTTGGGCCCGTCGGGGTGGAACAGCGAGGCGAGGTACTGGAGCTGCCCGCGTCCCGGGCCCTGCTCGAACATGCCGCCGCCGTAGGCCCCGATCCCCTGGGCCTCGCAGTAGTCGTAGGTGTCGAACAGGCGGCGGACGCTGCCGAACCGGGCGGGCTTCAGGTTCAGCAGGCGAGGCGGCCAGGGCAGGGCCTCGATGTCGGCGACCGAGCCGATCGGGACGTCCCAGGTGATGCGGTCGCGGTGCCGGTCGATCAGCTCCTCGGTCCCGTCCACCACGGCGGGATCCTCGATCCACGCCTCCGGCAGGGCCGCGAAGACGCTGCGGTAGAGGTCGGGGTCGGGCTCCATGGCCACCGTCGCGTTGCTGTAGAGGCCCTTCATGTCGACCACCTCCACGCCGCCGAGCGACGCCAGGTCCGCGAGCAGCTCACCCCGCCAGCTCGGGACCGGATCGAGCTTGAACCGCAGCGCGGGATCGGTGCGGCGCAGCGTCCGGAGCGCGGCGAGCCCGGCGGCGTCGGCGATCCGCGTCGAGACGACGAAGGAGACGGGACGCGCCGCGCGGCCGACGGCCTCCTGGAGGGAGAGGCCGCTCTGCCGGAGGGCCAGGTCGAGCGCCGCGCTCTCGAACGCCCACCGGCGGTACTGGCGGGCGCTCTCGCGGATCGGCTCCACCGGGAACAGGTCGGCCAGGCCCAGCAGCGTCGAGAACTCGTCGAGCGTGCGGCGGCCCCGCAGCCAGGTGAGGTCGCCCGCCCGGCGGAGCTGCTCGATCTGATCGATCTGGTCCCAGGTGATGTCCTCGCCCTCGCCCGCGTGGCCGCCTCCGACCAGCCGGACGACGATCGAGACCTTCGTGAAGCCGCTGGTGGTGTCGCGGACCAGCGGCACGAGCTCACACCGGTCGATCCGGAGGGGCAGCTCGGCGACGCGGGCGTACGTGGCGTCGGCGTGCCTGGCGGGGCCGAGGGTGTCGGGCCGCGCATCGGGCACGCGCCGAGCATAACCCCTTCGGGGCGGCGCGCTCGCCGTGCTGCGGGGCCTATCGCCCGCTGACCCGCCCCTGTTAGCCTCCCCCGCATGGCCACCCGCCGCGCGCTGTTGCTCATCGCCGACATCGGGGGCTACACGGAGTACATGACGTTCCACCGCAGCGTCCTCGGGCACGCGGAGGCGGCCACACGTCAGATGCTCGACAGGGTCGTGCGGGCCGCGCGGCCCTTCGACCTCATCGAGATCGAGGGCGACGCGGCCTTCCTGTCGCGCGACGTCGACGGGCGCGACACCTCCACCGCGCTCGCCGGGGTGACGCAGGCCGCCATCGCCATGCACCGCGCCTTCCACGAGCAGCGCCGGCTCATCGAGCGGAACATGTGCCCGTGCGGGAGCTGCAAGCAGACCAGCGACCTCACGCTGAAGTTCGTCGCGCACGTGGGTGACGTCGCCACGCAGACGATCAGGCGCCGGCGGAAGCTGGTCGGCATGGACGTGATCCACGTCCACCGCCTGCTGAAGAACCCGGTCGAGGTGCCCGAGTACGTCCTCGTCTCCGAGGAGCTCCATCGCGACGGCGAGACGGACCTCCCGGGGCCGGCGATGCAGGAGATCGCCCAGGACCTCGAGGGCATCGGGCCCGTGCGCAGCTATTTCATGAACGTCGAGGACATCGCCGCGCCCCTCGCGTCGCTCCCGGAGCCGTCATGGTCCCAGCGGCTCGGCGCGACCGTCGCCATGGTCGGACGGGGTCTGCCGCACGTCCTCCGCCCGGTGCGACCCGCCGCTCCCGTCGGCTGAACCGGCGGCGGACCCGCCGCCGCCCCACCCCGGCCCGCGCCCCGCGTCACGCGCGGCGACGCGGGAAACGGCCGCATGGCCCGCGGTCCTGCTCATGGGGTATCCGGTCACGGCCGTCAGGAAGGCCGGCCGCTGCAGGACGCTCACCCGCAGGGGCTCGTCGCGCGACGCCCGGATGGTGGCCGTGCGGGGTCGATCGGTGAGCAGGGCGATCTCTCCGAAACCGTCCCCGCGGACGAGCGTGTTGACGACGCGCCCGTCGCGGACCGCCTCCGCGCGACCGGACTCGATCACGTAGTAGCGGTCGCCGGGCTGACCCTGCTCGAAGACCACCTGGGCCGGCGCGAACTCGGCGTGCGTGAGCCCGGCGGCGAGTTGCTCGATCGTGGCCGCCGGGAGCACCCGGAGCATGGGGACCGCCCGGAGGGTGTCGATGTCCGTGTCGCGGATGCGCAGCTGGCCGTCGAGCCGGCGCAACGCGGGCCACGCGGCCACCACGGCCGCGGGCGCCAGGAGACCGATCGCGACGAGCGCGGGCCGCACGCCGAGGACCTCGATCACGAGCGGCGCGAGCAGGCCGCCGACCGCGACGCCGAGGGTGAGGATCGCCTCGAAGCCGGCGAACATGCGGGCGAGGACGGCCTCGTCGGTGAGCCGGGCGAGCACCGTGAACCCGCCGACGTCGATCAGCGCGTTGCCGACGCCCACTAGGCCGAGCAGCACGATCGCGGCCGCCTGCTCGGGGATGGCGCCGATCAGCGCGAGCGGTGCGCCGAACAGCGCGATACCGACCCCGAACCACGTGCCGAGCCCGCCCCGCCGGACGAGCGCGAAGGCGCACAGCGAGCCGAGCACGCCTCCGGCGCCCACGGCCGCGTGCAGGACGCCGACGCCCGGATCGCCCGTGTCGAGCAGGTCGATCGCGACGACCACCGCGAACACGGTCAGGCAGCCGCGCGTGAAGGTCTGCACCACCCCGAGCCCGGTGATCAGCCACAGGCCGGGGTCGCCGGCGATGGTCGTGAAACCCCGGGCGAGGTCCCCGGTGCCCGACCGGCGCACGGCCTGTGCCCGCGGCGGCGCGTCGTACGGCAGCGCGACCACGACCAGCCCCGCCACCAGCGACGCCGCGGCGCACGCGGCGAAGACGGCGGCGGGTCCGCTCGCCGCGAGGAGCGCGGCGGCGGCGACCGGCCCGCCGAGCGTCGCGAGCGAGTCGAGCATGCCCCGCACCGCGTTCGCGCGCGTCAGGTCCTCGGGGGACCGCGCCAGCGCCGGCAGGAGGGCCGAGTGCGCCGGCCGGAACAGCGTCACCGCGACCGTGGCGACCACCGCGAGCCCGTACGTCGCCGCCGTGGGGCCGCCCCCGGCGGTCACCGCCGCGGCGGCTGCGAGCGTGGCGGCGCGGACCACGCCGATGCCCGTCAGCACCCGCTCACGACGGACCCGGTCGGCCATCGTCGCGAGGAAGGGCGCGAGGAGCGCCGCGGTCGCCATGCGTGCCGCGGTGACGACGCCCACCGCGGCGACGCCGCCGTCCCGGAAGGCCACCACGGCGATCGCCACCATGAACGCGCTCTCGCCGGCCCACATGGCCGCGAACGAGACCTGCGCCCGGCGGAGCGGCCCGCGGAACAGCGCGCCGAGCGCGTCCATCGTGTCGCGGCGTCGCGACGGGCGGCGAGGGGGCACGCGGCGACTATCGCAGGGCGGCCCCCGGCGCTCCCGCCCGCGCCGTCTCCTCTCCCCGGGGGCCCTCACCCGGCCCGCTCAGCCCTCCGCCTGCAGGCGCCTGCGCCGCTCCTCGGCCGAGGTCCGGGGACAGGTGAAGCAGCCGCGCCCGCTCCTCCCGCCGCCGTGAGGGACAGCGCCGTGCGCCCCTGCGGCCGCGAGGCATGGCCGGGGCGAAGGGCTCGACGACCGGTGCCACCGGTCCACCAGCCACCCGGGGGACCACGACCCGAGAGCTGAAGGGGGCGGGCAACCGGCGCGTCGCGAGCCGCCCGCACCATGGCGCCCCCGGTCAGCGCGTGCGGGGGAGCCGGCCCTCGGCGCGGAGGTGGTCGACGACGCCGTCGGCGAGGGCGCGCGCGATGAGGTCGGTGCGCGCCAGGAAGCGGTCGTCGGCGCCGGCGGCGCCCGCCTCCACCAGCACGCGCGCCTGGGCGCGCGTCCGGTAGTAGCCGTAATACCGCATCATCCGCACGTTCCCCGTGTCGGCGACCTGCTCGAACCGGGTGCGCGCGCCGTTGGCCGGCGTGAACACGGCGCGGAAGCGCCGGGCCACCCGCACGGACAGCCGCCGGGAGGTGGCGGCGACCCTCGCGGACACCGGCGTCGCCCGGCGGTGGGGGGCCGAGTCGGGGTAGGGGCGGGGGCTGGCGGTGCCCGTGCCCTCCCCGTGGTAGTAGTTCTCGCCGGCGCCCGTGATCGCGTGGCCCACCCCGGCGTGCCCGTCCGGCGAGTCGTGGTGGATGCTGATGAACACCGCGCCGCGGGCGCCCCAGGGCGTCACGAGGCCCGGGGTGTAGCGCGCGTCCACGCCACGCCGGCGCAGCACCGCGATGAGGGCGCGCGAGGTGCGGGTCGTGAAGGCGACCTCCGTGCCGAACGCCCCCGACCCGGCGCCGGTCTGGAGGCGGTAGCCGGGCTCCCGTGGAGCCGCGTGCCCGGCCTGGACCCACACCACCGGCCGGGGGCGGGCAGTGGCGGCCCGCGCGGGCGCCGGCGCCGGCGACGGGACGGCGGCCGGGACGGGGCGCGGGGTGGACGCCGTCGTGCGCGAGGTGGAGGAGCGCGAGGTGGCCGTGCGGACGCCCGCCCGGCGCGCCGCGGTCGTGGTGCCGGCGCGCGCCACGGGCGGCACGGTGCGCGCCGGCACCGCCGCGCGGGTGCCGGCGGTGTCCGCCCCGGTGGTGTCCTCGGCCCCGCCCCCGGACCCGATGGTGCCCGTGGCGACGGCGAGCGCCGCCCCGCCACCCAGCACGGCCACGGCCCCCGTGAGCGCCACCGCGCGACGGCGCCGCCGCCGCGCCTCGGCCTGGGCGGCGCGCCGCTCGCGGAGGAACGCCGCGACCTCCTCGTGGGAGTGGACGCGGCGGGGGCGGTGGTCGGGGTCGTGGCTCACGTCGGCCTCGGTACGGGGGCGAGGGGCCCCGGGTGCAGGTTCGCCCGGGACGAGGGGAGAGGTATCACGGCGGCGGGGGCCCGGCCATCGGCCTCCGGGCCGGAGACGGCGGTGCGGGGAACCCGCACGGACGTCCGGGCGATCGGGGACTGGGCGGAGGCACGGCGCGCGCCTGGAGTGGCGCCGGTCACGCCGTCACCGGCGAGCGCCGCCCCACCACCTGCAGCGCATCCGTCCACCGGAAGGCCATCCGATGACCGCCCCTCGTCCGCCCGCCGCCCTGGCCCCGCCCCCACGCCCCTCGGCCGCCGGGCGCGTGGTCCGGCGGGCTGCGCTCCTCGCGGCCGCCGGCGTCGCGGCCGGCGCTCCCGCCACCGGCCTCGCCGACACGTGGACCGAGAGCGCGGCGGCGGGCGGGGTGACCGCCGAGCTCGCCTACGTCGCCGAGCCGCCGCTGTCCGAGTACGTGCGCACCTCCGGCCTGTCGCTGACGATCGCGCGCCACGACGGGACCGTCCGCACCCTCGTCGCCGAGGATCTCGCGCTCGAGTACGAGGACAACGTGATCGTGCCGGGGGAGGCGCTGGCCGTGCGCGACCTCGATGGCGACGCCGAGCCCGAGGTGGTGCTGGACAGCTACTGGGGCGGCGCCCACTGCTGCTTCCAGTCCCGCATCGCCTGGTGGTCGCCGCCCGACGGGACGTACCGCCTCCGGGTCGTGACGTGGGGGGACGTCCCGGCGCGGCTGCGCGACCTCGACGGGGACGGCCGGCCGGAGTTCGTCGCCACCGACCACCGCTTCGCGTACGCCCTGGGGGCCAGCGCCGCCGACTCCGTCTTCCCCGTTCGCGTCTGGTCGTTCAGCCGGGGGCGGATGACCGTGGTGACCCGCCGGCATCCCGCGCTCGTGCGGCGCGACCTGTCCCGCCACTGGCGCCTGTACCTGCGCTACCGCCGGGAGGGGCGGGCCGTGGCCAACGTGCTCGGGGCCTACCTCGCCGGCGCGTACGTGCTGGACCGCGAGCGTGTGGCCTGGGCCCGCGTGCGGTCGGCGGAGGGCCGGCGCAACCCCCGGATGCTCCGGGGGATCCGGTCGGCGCTGATCAGGTGGGGATACGCCCCGCGGTGACCCCGTCGCGGCCACCGCCGCGCCTCACCAGCGGTACGCGCCCTCGCGGGAGATGTGGAAGCCGTGCCCGGTGTACGTGGACCGGCAGCGCATGCCGTCGCGGCGGCTCTGGCACCGGAACGTCGAGCGGCGCCAGGTCTGGCCGTAGTGCAGCACGCGCCCCGCGGGCAGCCCGCGGTTCGTGAAGCCCACCGCCGAGTTGCCGAAGGAGCGCAGCACGGCCACGCGCCCGTTGTGGCGGGTGTAGCAGGCGACCCCGGACTGGGCGACGTAGGCGCAGCGGATGTTGCCGCTGGGCGACCGCCACAGATCGACGGTGGCGGCGGAGGCCCGGTCGGTGGCACCCCCGGCGAACGCGAGGCCGGCGGCGCAGGCGGCGGTGGCGGCGAGGGCGACGAGGCGCATGGCGATCCCTTCACGGGTGGTCGGTGCGGTCGACGGCTCGACCCGCGCAGATCGTCCCCCGTTACCGGCCCCGGGCGGCACCGCCGCACGGGGGGAGACGTTCCGCCGTGCGGGGGGCGCGTCGCTCAACCGCCCTGGTCGGGCGGCCGAGGGGACGGGGACCCCCGCACCGAAGGAGCCCCACGTGACCAGACGACCCCGCCGCCTCGCCGTCGCCGCCCTGCTCGCCGTGGTGGCCGCGGCCTCCGCCGCGGGCATGGCCGCCGCGCAGGCGGATGCGGACGGCGCCGGCGAGGTCGTCACGGCGCCCGCCCCGGCCCCGCTGAACGCGGAGGTGGCGGCCACGGTGGCGGCCACCATGGCCGAGGTGCCCGGCGGCACCGGGGAGTCGCGCTAGCCCGGGGCGGCGGCCTCGGGAGGCCCGCGCGGCGTCAGCCCCGCGGGCCGTCCTCGACCAGGGCGCGGAGGCCGTTGAGGCCGCTCGTCATGACCCCGCGCAGGCGGCTCTCCATGTCGTAGCCCTCCACCTCCGACTCGCCCGTCTGGCGCCAGTGCACGCGGCTGCCGCCGCCGGTGGGCTCGACGCGGATCGTCGCCCGGTGCCGGAGGAGGCCGGGGATCCCCGAGACGACCTCGTAGGAGTAGGTGCGCGCATCGTCGTCGCGGTCGACGATGCGCTCCACCAGCGTCGCGCCGTTGCGCATGGTCACCGTGCGGGTGTCACCGTCCATGCGGCACTCGCTCACCGCGCCGAACCACTCGCCCACGGCGCCCGGGTCACCGGCCACGCGCCACACCGCGTCCGGCGGCGCGGCCACGTCCGCGCTCACCTCGAAGTCGTTCGCCATGGCCCCGGTCCGGCGCCCGGCGCGCCTAGACCATCTCCATCGTGGTCGTGATGTCCACGGTGCCGGAGACGGCCCGGGCGATGCCGCAGGCCCGCACGTGCACGTCGAGCGCCCGCTGGGCGGCCTCGCGGCGGTCCTCCGGGACGTCCTTGACGCGGTAGTGCACCCGGATGCGCTTCATCACGAGAATGCCGTCCTCGACCTCGATGTCCGCCTCGGCCTCGGAGGAGAGCCGGTCGCCGTCGCTGGGGATGCGGCGGGCCGACAGCGCCGTACCCATGTTGCCCGTGAGGCAGCTGGCGACGCAGGCCAGCAGATGGTCCCAGGTGCCGGCGTGCTTCGCCTGCTCCCCGTCCAGGGGCATGTCGTAGAACTCGCTCTGCCAGGTGGGGAGGCCGAACGTGATCCGGTCCCCGGTGGAGTCCAGCTCCGCGATCCGGATGGGCGGGTTCTCACGGGTGACGCGCACGCGGGTGACGTAGCCCCGCTCGGAGGCGGTCGTGGCCATGGCGACTCCTCGGTCGTGTGTTCCGTCACGAGCGTACGCGTCGCACCGCCGGTCCGCGACGGCGTTCTACCGCCCCCGCGCCTCCAGCTCCTCGGCGAGCGCCTCCACCGCCTCGGGCCAGAACATCGTCCCCGCGCAGCGGCGCAGCTCCGCGAGCGCCTCGGCGTGGCCCATCGCGCGCCGGTAGGGCCGGTCCGAGATCATCGCGTGGTACCCGTCGCACACGAGGGTGATCCGGCTGGCGACGGGGATCCCGTCCCCGGCCAGTCCCTCCGGGTAGCCGCCCCCGTTCCAGTGCTCGTGCTCGGCGCGGATCGCGGCGGCCAGATGGGCGAGCGGCGCGATGCGGCCGATCATCTCCGCCCCGATCGCCGGGTGGCGGCGCATCACGGCGAGCTCGTCCTGGCTGAGCGCCTCCGGCTTGTGCAGGAGCGCGTCGGGGATCCCCACCTTGCCGATGTCGTGCAGCAGCGCGACCTGCTCGACCAGGGCGACCGTGCCGGCCGGCAGCCCGAGACGGAGGGCCACGGCCACGGCGAGGTCGACGACCTCGCGGGAGTGCCCGCCGGTGTACCCGTCGCGCACCTCCAGCGCCACGGCCAGGGCCATCGTGCCCGCGGCCTGGGCCTCCAGGCGCCGGCGCGCGGCGACGTCCTCGCGGTAGCCCAGCTCGTCGGCGACCAGCCGCGCGAGCACCTCCATGACCCGCACGTCCCGGTCGGCGAGCGGTCGGCCCGGCGTGTGGCGGGCGCAGCAGAACGCGCCGCGCAGCTCGCCGGTGCGCAGCACCAGCGGCACGCCCACGTAGGCGCCGATGCGCAGCCGCGCGGTGACCTCGAGGTCGGCCACCTCCGGCTCGCGCGCGGTGTCGGGGATCACGTTGCCCACCCGCCCGTCCAGCATGCGCTCGCAGAACGAACCCGCCGCCGGCAGCCAGTGGTCGTCCCACAGGCCCCACTCGTCGCGGTCGCCCTCGACGACCCGCAGGATCTCGCGCCCGTCGTGGAACTCGCCGAGCCATGCGATCTCCATGCCCAGGCGCTCACGGGCGAGGCGCAGGCATGTCTCGATCACCTCCCGCGCCTCGGGCTCGATCGCGGCGAGGTCGACCCCCGCGGACAGCTGGGCCGCCGCCGCGCCGTTGCCGGTCGCGCTCATGCCCACCGGTATAACCGCCCGCGGGAGCCGAGGACAACAGGGTTCGCCGCAGGCGCGGCGCGGGGAGGGCTCAGGCCGCGGGTCCCTCCGCCGGATCCCCCACCCGCACGACGACCATGCAGGTGTCGTCCTGGTCCTGGGGCGTGGCGAGGGCCGCGAGCACGCCCGCGCCCAGGGCGGCCGCCGACCCGTCGCGGCGGACGTCGACCTCGCGCAGCAGGCGCTCGACGCCCTCCATCACCGGGCGCCCCCGCGCCTCCACCAGCCCGTCCGTGTAGAGCACCAGGACGCTGCCGGGCGGCAGGCGGCAGGTGCCGGCGCCGCGGGGGCGGACCCAGGCGCGGTGCGCGTCGACGGCCGGGGAGCGCCCGCCCCACAGGGCCTGCGGCGGCTCGCCGGGGCGGGCGACCACGGGCGGCAGGTGGCCCCCGCACGCATAGGTGAGCAGCCCAGGCGCCAGATCCAGGCGCGCGACCACCAGCGTGGCCATCCGGCCGACGTCGTGCCGGCGCGAGTAGGCGTCGAGGGCCTCCAGGGACGGTCCGGGCGCCAGGCCGGTGGAGGTCAGCGCGCGCACCGCGCTGCGCAGCTGCCCCATCGTGGCGGCGGCCTCCAGCCCCCGACCCACCACGTCACCCACCACCAGCCCGACGGACGCGCCCTCCTCCAGCCAGAACGCGTCGTACCAGTCGCCGCCCACCTCCAGACCCTGCTCCGCGGGCCGGTAGACCACCTCCAGGTCCAGCCCGGGCGCCTCCGGCAGCCGGCCGGACAGCAGGCTCCGCTGCAGCCGCTGGGCGATCTCCTGCTCGCGGCGGCGGGCGCGCACGAGCTCCTGCTCGTACCGGCGGCGGTCGGTGGCGTCGAACACCGTGATCCGGATCGCCCCCGGCCGGCCGTCGGCGTCGTGGCGCAGGGTCGCGTTCAGCAGGGCCGGGAGCCGGGAGCCGTCCGCACGGAGCACGTCCGCGGCGATCTCCCGCACCGCGCCCTGCATCATCAGCAGCGGGGCGACGTGGGTCTCGTAGTAGATGCGGCCACCGGGCGCGAGCAGCTGGGCGAAGCGCCGCCGCCCGACCAGGTCGCCGCGGTCCAGCCCGCTCCACCGCTCGAAGGTGCGGTTGACCTGCACCACCGTGCCGTCCAGGCGCGTGGACACGTAGCCGCAGGGCGCCTCCTCGAAGAGCTCCTCGGCGGTGTCGCCGAGCGGCCCTGCGCCGGTCACGGCGCGGCCAGGAAGTCCCGGATGGCCTCCACGGTCTCGTCGGGGGCGCTCAGGTGCGGGCAGTGCCCCGTCGCCCGCAGGGTCACCATCCGGCTGCCCGGCAGGTTCCGGTGCACGTACGCGCCCACCGCCTCGGAGGCGATGGCGTCGTCCCGGCACTGGAGGATCAGGCTGGGCGTGCGCACCCGCGCGAGGTCCGCGCGGTTGTCCGAGAGGAACGTCACCCGGGCGAACTGGGAGGCGATCTCGGGATCGGTGCGGCAGAAGCTGTTGGTCAGCTCCTCCGCCAGCTCCGGCCGGTCGCCGTTGCCCATGATCACGGGGCCCATCGTCCCCGACCAGCCCAGGTAGTTGCTCTCCAGCGACTCGAGCAGCCCCTCGATGTCCTCCCGGGTGAAGCCCCCGGTGTAGTCGCCCTCGTCCACGTATCGCGGGGAGGGGCCCACCAGCACCAGGCGGTCGAACAGCTCCGGCTCCGCCGCCGCCGCCAGCACCCCGATCATCGCGCTCACGGAGTGCCCCACGAACACGACCCTGCGCAGGCCCAGCTCGCGGCAGATCTCCCGCACGTCCTCCGCGTAGCCCTCCAGCCGGCCGTACCGGCGGGGGTCGTAGGCCCGCAGGTCGGAGCCGCCGGCGCCGACGTGGTCGAACAGCACCACGCGATGCGTGGACGCGAACGCGGGCCAGACGTGCCGCCACATGTTCTGGTCGCAGCCGAAGCCGTGGGCGAAGAGGATCGGCTGCCCGTCCTCGGGGCCGTGCGTCGTGACGTTGTTCCGCCGGGCCGCGCTCACCCGGGCACCTCGCCGTCCCAGGGGAGTTCGTCCAGCATCCCCACGAGGTCGAGGACCTGCGCGACGTTCTCGTGCACGGGGGCACTCACGCGCAGCGGGGCCCCGTCGCGGTCGGCGTCGCGCAGCACGCCGTCCAGCGCGCGCACCCCGGACGAGTCGATGAACTCCAGCGCCGCGAGGTCGATCACGGCGGGCCCGCCGGCCAGCGCCTCCGCCACGGCCCGCCGGAAGCGGTCGGCCGTGGCCAGATCGAGCTCGCCCGTGACGCGCACCACGGTGCGGCCCGCGGCGCGCAGCACCTCCAGGCCGAGGGAGGGATCCGGGGCCGTCACCCGCCCTCCCCCTGGGATCGCGCAGTGGGCCGCGGGACCCGGCGACGCGACGACCGCTCCACCCCGGCGCACACCCCGGCAGCGTACACCGGGCCCACGGGTCCGACGCCGGGCGGGGTCGGTACCTCCCTGGCTCCCCGGGCACCCGCACCCCCGCTCAAGTCGGGTCCGCGGCGGCCGAGGAAACGGCGATGAGCCGTCCCGGAGATCCGCCGCCGGGGGACGCCGGCCCCGCCGTGGTGCTGGACCACCTGGCCGAGGCCGTGAGCATCGTCGCGCCGGACGGGACGCTCGCCTACGCCAACGCCGCCGCCGCCGGCATCCTCCGCGACCTGCACGGGCGGGCGGACGCGCTCGTCCGGGACGGCGACTGGCGCGCGCTCGCGCACGACGGCAAACCGCTGCCCGACGACCGCCTGCCGGTGGAGGTCACCCGCACCACCGGGGCCGAGTGCACGGGCGTGGAGGTGGGGTTCCGCGCGCAGGACGGGCACGTCCGGTGGCTGCGGATCTCCACGCGCCGGCTCTCGGGCGCGGAGCCCCCGCACGGGGTGATCGCCTCGTACGTCGACGTCACGGAGGCCCGCCGCACCGCCGGGCGGCTCCGCGAGACGGAGGACCGCTACCGGCGGGTGGTGGAGAGCCTGCACGAGGCCGTGATCATCCACGACGCGGAGGGGCGCATCACCGCCGCCAACCCCCGCGCGGAGCAGGTGCTGGGGGTGCGCGCCGAGGCGCTGGCGGGCCGCACGCCCCTGGACCCGCGCTGGCGGCCCGTGCGGCCGGACGGCACGCCCCTGCCGACCGACGAGCTGCCCGCGCAGCGCGCCCTCGCCACCGGCCTGCCCCAGGTGGACGAGCTGATCGGGGTGCACACGCCGGAGGGCGACCTGCGGTGGCTCGTGGTGAACGCCGTGCCGCTGCCCGGCGCCGGGGGCGTCGCGGTGTCCTTCATCGACGTCACCGCGCGCCACGAGGCCGACCGGGCGCGGGCGATCAGCGAGGCGCACTTCCGCGTCCTCGCCGAGAGCTCGGCCGACGTCGTCGCCCGGGTCGGCCTCGACGGCCGGTACGCCTACGTCTCCCCGGCGGCGACGCGCGTCTACGGCCGGCGCCCGGAGGAGATGACCGGCCGCCCGGCCTTCGAGTTCATCCACCCGGACGACCACGGCACGATGCGGCGGCTGCGCCGCGCGCTGCTCCGGGGCGGGCCCGCGCGCACGATGGAGTACCGCGTCCGGCATCGGGACGGCCACTGGATCTGGGTGGAGGGCACCATCACCCGGGTCCCGGACGGCGACGGCGGCGCGGGGGGGTTGCTCGTCTCCACCCGGGACGTCAGCGAGCGCCGCGCCCAGCAGCAGGCCCTGCAGGAGGCCAACGAGCGCTTCGCGCGCGCCTTCGACAACGCCCCCATCGGCATGGCGCTCGTCGGGCTCGACGGCAGCTGGCTGCAGGTCAACCCGGCCCTCTGCGCGATGGTGGGCTACTCCGCCGACGAGATGCTGGCGCGCCGGTTCCAGGACATCACGCACCCGGACGACCTGGACGCGGACGTGGCGCGTGTCCACGCGGCGCTCGCGGCGGGCAGCACCAGCTACCAGGCCGAGAAGCGCTACATCCACGCGGACGGGCGGATCGTGCACGTGCATCTGGCGGCCTCGGTGGTGAGCGCCGACGACGGCTCGCCGGTGCACCTGCTGTGCCACGTCCAGGACGTGTCCGAGCGCCACGCGCTGGAGGAGCGGCTCCGGGCCCTCGCCGAGCGGGACGACCTGACCGGTCTGATGAACCGGCGGCGCTTCGAGCAGGAGCTCGCGCACCAGATCGAACGCTGCGCGCGCTCGGGGGAGCGCGCCGTGCTGGGGCTCATCGACCTCGACCACTTCAAGCAGGTCAACGACACCCACGGCCACGCCGCCGGCGACGAGGTGCTGCGGGCGGTGGGACTCGCCATGGGCGAGCGCGTGCGCGCCAGCGACGTGCTCGCCCGCCTCGGCGGGGACGAGTTCGCCCTGATCCTCGCGGGCACCGACGGCCCCGCCGCCGTCACCGCCGCCTCGGACCTCGCGGCCGCGGTGCGCGCCCGGGTGGGCGGCAGCGGCGTGTCGGCGAGCATCGGCCTGACGCCCCTGCTCGGCACCGACCGCCCCGAGGTCGCCCTGCGGCGCGCCGACGCGGCGATGTACGCCGTCAAGGAGTCCCGGCGCGGCGGGATCCACCTGACCGGTGCGCCCCCCGCGATGCCCGCCGGGGACCTGCTCCGGGAGCCCGCCACCGCCTAGGTGAGCCGCCTCAGGACCTTCCGAACGCCTTGAGCACCTAGAGGCATCCGGGCTGAGACACGAGGCTGTGGTCCTTCCACAGATCACGCCTCACAAGGAGTCATCAGCCCGGA
>Ga0164290_1000162_pt1 | contig 253954 bp, 220 predicted proteins | sample Micstemetagenome_FD_108782 | JGI IMG/M metagenome (GOLD analysis project Ga0164290, IMG submission 108782) | Contaminated culture microbial community from soil near Moab, Utah, USA - Microcoleus steenstrupii SON62 (Illumina Assembly) | ecosystem: Environmental > Terrestrial > Soil > Soil crust...
TCGGTATTGATAAGGGAAGAGCGCCGCTTGATGCCATGCACCATGTAACCCTTCTCGAGCAATAGCTCCGCCAAATAAGCCCCGTCCTGACCCGTAATCCCCGTAATTAATGCAGTCTTCATAAACTGAAATAAAATTGATAGTTAGTTATAAATTATGTTGGCGGATTATTAGCTAACCTTCGCCTGATAATAAGATGTTGGTGCGTAAACGGATTGTGTATAGTTAAGCACTTCAATTTTGTCTTTTGCCACTTCGGCAACCATTGTGTAACCCAGAGACGGCAAGAAAACTTTTACTGTTTTGTTTTTTACCTCCAGTACTTCACCTTCGCGATGAACAAGTACGCCGTCAGTGATGCGTACACGGTCGCTGATGTTTACCGCAATCTTTTCCAGCTTTACATCAGTATGATCCTGCAGGAAGTCCTTGATAACATCGATCTCTTCATCCCGAATCACAGCCGGTGCACCTAACCAATAAACCAGGTTGATAATCCCATCGGTTTGTTTGATGGTCAGATGCTCAAGCTCACTTGCACGAACAAAGACATAAGAAGTAAAGAGTGGCTCCAGGATCGTCTTTTTCCGGTCAGCCCATTGGCGAACGACTTTATTAAGCGGGCAAAAGTTCTCTATTTTTCTTTTGGTCAATAACTCTGCTACTTTTTTCTCCCACCGTGGTTTAGTGTACACTGCGTACCATTTCTTTTCTGTTGCCATAATTTCTGTTGTTCGTTGTTATTAAAACAGGCTTCGCCCACCTCGGTTACAAAAGCCTTTTTGTAACCGTCAATTCTTTTACCCCATATAGCTAAGCTGGAATTAATTCTTCAACCCCAATTGCTGATACCGCTCGTCTTTATCTTTGAAAATGTAACCGTAGCCGTAGCCGTAGCCGTAGTTCTTACTGCCAAATCCGCGAGACTGAATTCCGTTAAATACGATGGCCAAATTCTTCAGCTGCGACATTCTATTTTCTTCGTCGATGCGTTGTACAAATACTTTAGGCGTATACTTATGCCGTATAACAAACAAAGTGGCGCTGCACAATGGCGATAACGTATACGCATCTGTCACTGGACTCACCGGAGCCGTGTCGATAACGATATAATCAAACAATTGATCTAACCGATCCAGGAGCTCTTCCATCCGCGTACTCATAATCAGTTCCGATGGATTATGCGGCAGTGCGCCTGTTGAAATAAGAAAAAGGTTTTCATTCAAATCAGTTTCCCGAATGACTTCTTCCACTTCGTTCTTGCCTAACAGGTATTCCGTAATTCCTTTTTCATCATGGATACGCAACTTGTTGTTAAGCGAAGGATTGTTCAGATCGCAATCAATCAACACCACTTTTTTCCCTGTCAGTGCAAGACTGAGAGCAAGGTTTGTTGCCACGAAGCTTTTTCCTTCGCCGGAAATAGCCGAGGTAACCAGGATGCGTTTGTTCTTGGAATTGATACCAATGAACTTTAAAGTGCTGCGTAAGCGACGGAATTGCTCAGCAATAAATGTTTTGTTTGTTTCGCCGATAACAATTGGATCCTTGCTGCTATTCTCTGCTACAATCTCACCGATGATTGGTTGGTTCGTCAATGTTTCAATTTCATGGCGGAACAAGATCTTCCTGCTCAGCGATTCACGGGCAGTGACCACACCAATACCTCCAACAAGTGCAATTAAGAATGCAGACAAATAGATCACTTTCGGCTTTGGCGTAACAGGAGAAGCTGACGAGTCAGCGGGGTCAATCACACGGCTATCAGAAACGGTTGATGCCTGTGACAGGGCCGTCTCTTCTCTTTTTTGAAGCAGAAAGCTGTAAATACCATTTTTGATACTCTGTTCGCGGTTAATATCAATCAGTTCTCTTTCTGTCTCAGGAATGGTTTGCAGCATTGCATTGTAGTTACCATTTGTGGCAGAAAGGTTACCGCGGCTGGCAAGCAAACTTTGTTTCTGTGTACGGATATTTTCCATTATGCTTGGTCGCATGCTCTGGATTTGCTTTTCCATCGCCTGCATCTGCGGGTTGCCTTCGCCAGTTGTTTTTTTCAGGCTTTCATACTCCACTTCAGTGGTGTACAGTTTGGTCAAAAGCTGCGATAACAAAGGATCTACGCCCAGTGTAGAAGGAACGATACCGCCTTGCGCATCTTTTGATTGCACATAACTTTCTACCTGGCCAAGTGCTGCCAGCTGCATATTAATATCAGCAAGCTTCTGGTCGTTCAGTGACACGTTCTGCAGAAAGAGTTTTCCCTGCTCACTGATATTAATAGCCCCTTTGCGTGACTTGTATTGCTGGGTTTTTCGTTCAATAGAATCAAGGTCTTTCTCCACACCTTTCAATCGCTCTTCTACAAAAGCAAGTGTATTGGCGGCAAGGATGTTTTTGTCTTTGATAATTGCTCGGTTATAATCGGCAATTAATTCGTTAAGGATGTCTTCTCCGCGTTCGGGCACCTCATCCAGCAGGCTTAGGTTGAGGATACTTGACTGCTTGTTCGGGGCTTTTACCGTCAGACGGTTTAAAACACCTGACGCTGCATCCTTCAAAGGCACCAATGAAAAATACAATTGACCCTCTGCCTTTTCATCAAAACGCTTATTAGGTGAAAAGCGCAGCGTACCATAAGGCGTAGTTACCCATTTGTTCAATGGATACTTAGCATTATTAACCACAACTGATTTTGAAGCCTCATCAAATTGAAAATCGATTCGCTTTTGTTTCTGAAGCTTTTCCGGATGATCGATTTCTACCTGTACTGGTGACTTCTTATAAGCTGAAACGGTTTTGAATTTGCTCTCTTCGTACACAGGAGCATAGAGGTGAAGATTCGAAACGACATTATTCAATAAAGTTCTCGATTGAATAACCTCAACTTCGTTTTCAATAATCTTTTTTGTAGAGATGATATTCAGGTCTTCCAACGCCTTTGTGTTTTCTGTCCCCTTTTTCTCATCCTTGATCATCAACCGTGCAGTGGATTGGTAAAGGGGCGTTTGAAACCTTAGGTACAACCATGCACCACCGCCGGCAAGTACCATCAGCAGGAGGAACAACGGCCAGTATGGCAAATAGCGAAAGACAATTTTTGCTAAGTAATTATTGTCTCTATCCTCGGAATTGATCTTGGCGTTTTTCATAATTAAGGGTTACCTGGTTACACGGTCAACAATGATGGCTGCAAATGATAATCCGCTAAGGATAATAGGCAGCAACTGATAAGAACGAGACGAGCCAGCAACCTTTGCTTTATTCGGCTCTACATATACAATGTCGTTGGATCGCAAATAGTAATACGGTGAATTGAAGATTTCAGATGTATTAAGATTGATCCTTTTGATAATTTTCTGACCGCTTTCTTCACGGATAACCAACACATTGTCGCGTTTACCATATATAGTAACGTCGCCTGCCAGGCCGAGAGCTTCTAACAATGTTATCTTTTCACTGGGAACATTAATTACTGTTGGGTTTCCTACTTCACCAAGCACGGTTACTTTAAAGTTGAGGTGGCGTACAGTAACAATAGGGTCAACGAGGAGCTTTTTATCAAGTATACCTTTTAATATTTGTGCCCGTAAGGCGCTTTCGGTTAAACCAGCGGCTTTAATAGTGCCAAGAATTGGGAACTGGATATTTCCTTCTGCATCTACAAGGTAGCCGGTTGCCTGCACAGGACTGCCAGTGATATTAGTAGTGTTATTTGAATAGGTAACATTCGGCGCATTAAAAACAGCCGAGGCCGTAGGACTTAGACTCGTTACAGTGATGCTCAAGAGATCATTTGTAGATATGACAGTTTGTGGTATGGTTATGTTAGATGGTAGTGTTGCATCACCCTGACCGTTAAAGTAAACGGCTTTCTGCGTGTTGACACAAGACGTAAAAACGACAAAAGTGAGGAATGCGAAAACGAAGTTCCTGTGCATAGGCGATGGTTAAGGAGGCGATGAATAAATTTTTCAGATAACAGGAAATCGTTGGCGGTGTTCGCAGGAGTTGGATAGGATTACCCTTTAGTAGCCAAAATCATACCTAAAATATTTTTTATACAAATGTTTAAGCGTGAGAGGTCATTTGTAACGAAACGCATAAACGAAATACGAATTTCCTGAAAGTGAAAGAATGAAGCGGGCAAATGTCTACACGGAATGGGCTTTAAGATAAACATGCCAACTGTTGCATACGCTGTTCATCTAAGGGACTCAAAGCAATATAAAGTGTAATGTCAGCTTTCTTTTGCAATCTACCATATCTATATTTTCGTACATGCAAACAAGCATGAAATTTCTTGTCTACTTTCTCTTGTTTAGTCCATTGTTAGCAGCCTCCCAAGGGCAGCGGTCCAATAGCGACATGAAACTGGACAAGCCAATAACGAGCTGCCTCCCGGTAAAGCTTGTTGAGGGAACAAATGGAAGTGCTGCGCTTGCATTTAGGATATCTGACTCAGCATCATACATCGAAATCATCGGAACCAACATCGGAAGCACAACCATAGACCATAAGGATTCCATCGTTATTCTACTTGCAGATGATAGGAAGGTTGCTTTTGGTGCGATCGGTTTGCAAACTTTTGTACCGAGCTTAAAAGGCAATACCTACCAACATCGCTATTATATAAATGAAGACGGGCTGAAAGTCCTAGGTGGATATGAAATAAGAGCAATACAAAAACAGGTTTTAAATGAATATGTACAGATTGACGTAAATAAACGTGCGGCACAGGACATACAAAAACAAAGCTTATCAATTCTAAGTGAGTTAAACAGGGCTCGTCGGAAAAACCAGCTTTTTCAGGTTGGAATCAATGAAATTGCCGACCACATCGGTGACAGTGTTGTTTTCTGCGGCAGTGTATTTATCACCCGGGTTTTTGAATCTCCAAAAGCGCAGGCATTGATATTAGATTTCCAGACCAGCCTTGACGGACCCGGCGCAAGAGCTATTATCTGGAAAGAAGATCAAAAAAAATTTAAACTCCCCACCAATTCCTTTTTCACGAATAAAGACATATGTATCCGGGGTCTCGTATACTCATACGATGGTGTTCCATATATACAGGTGAGTGATCAAAGCCAGTTAATGATAAAAGAAGTTGCAAACAGCAAAAATGTTTCACTACCAAAGGCTAACCATCTCAAAGCTCTATAAATAATACTCCTGTTTTGCCTGTCTATTTATTATTACCATAGCAAGTCAGTCCACTTTTTGTTTGCCAATTGTATTAATTATCTTCTAATAATAATTTAATATGTAAATGTGTCCTTATTGCCGAGCTTTGGTACTGCCTAACTAACCAGCGATGCTTAAGTATATTTTTCGGCTTTTTGATGCAAAGCCGCCGAATTGTAAGTGGTACAAAAAAATTGGCGGTCAAACCTATTGCTTTAATGGCGGTGATGCCAACGACATCAGGCGCTGTTTAGACGAGCATGAAACAGAATCCCTCCTGCTATGGGAAATAAATGAAGTCTCAGACGAAGAGCTCAATCAACTTGTTGCCGAAATAGGAAGGGCCAGGGCCGATTTTGAAAGATTTCTGGACAGCGGCAGCATTGAGTACAAACAGATACACCAGTGATTTTACATTTGAACTAATAGCAGTGACAATATTTGCTTTGCTGCGATAACTGAGGTCGAGCTGCTGCAGCCTAAGTTCTGCTTGCCTCGCCGATATAATCTAGTTACATAATATTCGCTGTCATCACCCTTGTCAATTTGCCGCTCCGCCCCTCTTCGATTATCTTCGGCCTCCTGAAGTTGAACGATCTGTGCAATTGGTTCACGCAAAACAGCTATATGAAGAATATTAAGATAGTGGAAGTTCCGTCAGAAATCGGTGCCGGTACCAGGGGTGCCTCGTTAGGTATCGAGGCAATTAAGATTGCAGCGCTGGATTTTATGAGTAACTTCTTTATCCATTTCCCTTCAGAACGTATTCCTGTTGAAAACAAACTGCTTTACGAACCGATCGAATCACCATATGCCAAACGTATTAAGGGTATGGTTTCGATGTACGACAAGGTTAGCAAATCCATTCACGATACAATTCGGTCAGGATTCTTTCCGGTAATTCTGAGCGGCGATCACAGTATAGCTGGCGCCACCATTGCAGGTATTAAGATGGCCAAACCGAAAAGTAAGCTTGGTGTTATCTGGATTGATGCACATGCCGATTTACATACACCCTACACAACGCCTTCAGGTAATATGCACGGTATGCCCTTGGCTGCGGCCATTAATGAAGACAACCGCGAATGTGCTGTGCACGAAATAGACTCGGAAACTGCCAAACAGTGGAACTATATAAAGAACCTGGGTAAAATTGCTCCGAAAGTATTACCAGAGGATATTGTTTACATCTCCCTGCGTGATTTTGAAAAAGAAGAAAAACACCTGATTGACAAATACGGCATGAAGGTGATTACCACGAAAGAAGTCCGGAACAAAGGAGCAGAGAACATCGTCCGTTCTATCACCCGGTATTTCAGTGATTGCTCCGACATATATGTTTCTTTCGATGTCGATAGCTTAGATTCATCATTAACGAAAGGCACAGGCACACCTGTAAGCAATGGACTACGTGAACGAGAAGCTGAGGACATCATCAGTAAACTAATGCAAAACAGAAAAGTTTGCTGTTTTGAAATTACCGAGGTCAATCCCACGTTGGATAAAGAAAACCTGATGGCTGAAATAGCCTTCAACATCTTACAGCGTAGCGTAAACGTGCTGATGATGAGTTAGAGAAATTAATATTGTGTTGCTAACGAGCAACAAATAAACTACCCCTAAAACAATTTAGTCCTTTATGAAAACCGTACTCTTGCTTTTAGCCCTTATAACCACGAATGCCGCCTTTTCGCAAACAAGCTACAAGGATTCAATGATGATGTTTTTGCGGAAATATGTGCAGACGCATGAAGTGGTTAAAGGCCATGATAGAGACCATCTGTCGTTTTATGAGATTGATTCCTCTTATCGAATTGTTGCCAGCTTTACTCCGTCAACATCCACTAAGTGGATTCGCTTTAAAACATCTGGCAGCCAGGAGCAAGTGTACCGCGTATTCGGCACAGCCAGTTTCCGGCTGAATGGACAAATGGTTCAATTAACTATTTATCAATCGCAGGACTTGGTCACAAACCCGCAGTACAAGAATTATTTGTTCTTGCCATTCACAGATTCAACATCAGGCCCCGAAACCTATAGCGGTGGCCGTTATATTGACCTGTCGACAACGGATATTAAGAACAAAAAACTAGTGATTGATTTCAACAAAGCTTACAATCCCTATTGTGCTTATGTTAGCGGCGTTTACAACTGCCCGATTCCTCCAAAGGAAAATGCATTGCCAGTTGCTATCCGTGCCGGAGAAAAAGCGTTCTCTAATTCTCATTAATCTTAAATGTGCGCCGGAGACCTTCTTCATAGCTGATAGGATCATAACCTAAAACGGTTTTGGCTTTGGTCAGGTCAAAACCGGTAAACTTCGGACGACGGGCTGGGGCTATCAAATCTCCTTCCCTGATTGGTGTAATCAATTTCTCATCCAGGCCATTCAATTGTACTGCTTTTATTGCTGCTTCATAAACAGTCATACAATCTTTACCAGAGAGGTGAAAAACGCCGGTAGCCTTTTGTTGGATAATTGTAAGAAGGCCATTCACCAGGTCACCTACGAACGTCGGTGTTCGCACCTGGTCCTCGAAAATGCGCAGTTGCTCTTTTCGCTGAATAGCAGAAACAATATTTTCAATAAAAGTTGGTTTGCCGTTTATTGATTGCCCATAGACTAAAACTGTTCTTGCTATGCTCCAGTTGAATTGATAGGCCATCACTTCGTCCTCAGCCTGCACCTTTGTTTGCCCATAAAAATTTACAGGAGACCGGTGTTCGTCTTCGCGATACATACCTTTCACGCCGCTGAAAACAAAGTCTGTTGATAAAAAGAGAAAATGGGATTGGTAGATGGCTGCCTCGGCCAGCAGGTTTTTAGTGCCGTCAACATTTGTCAGGATTGCTCTCTCCTTTTGCATTTCGCAATCATCCGGCTTCGACATGGCACCGCTGTGAACAACAACATCTGGCTTCAGGGACGTAAATACTTTCGCAACTTCTTCACGGTTGGTAAAATCCATTTGGTGGTAGCGAACATTCTCCGGAAGTGATACTACGCTTTCGGTAGTGCTGCCACTGGCGACGGTCTGAAAGTTCTGCCTTGAGAATTCTTGAACTAAATGACTTCCGACGAAACCGTTGGCCCCTATAACCAGAATTGTTTGCATGCACCAAAATAAAAACAAAAGTGCCTACCGATGGCAGGCACTTTTGTTTTTACCTAAAGCGGATTAGCAAGATCCATTACCTGGCTATATGTGTAATAGTTACGAACAGTAGAAGCCGTTAAACCGCGACTCTCAAGGAATGTCCTTGTTAATACCACGTGCTGGTATTGTACATCGTTTAAGGTTACGCCACCACCTATTTGCGGATTCATTTCTTTTGTAAATGGCATGCGGAAGATAATATTGATACTACCATTAGTTACTTCTTCTGAAAAATGATAGTAATACCCTGTTACACGTTCTGACTCTGGCAAGAAGAAGAACGGCATCAGCTTTGGCTCACGCAGGTGAGCATATCTTGGATCATTGGTATTTGCCTTTCCATACGTTAGCACCAATCCACCGTCCAGAACTGACGAATTGATTTCAGGCGTCTTACGTTGCAAAGTAAATATGCTCATACCGCCTTGATCTGACTTCTGCCACTGACTGTTTTGTTCCCAGCCCGATACGTAAGCACCCTCTACACTGCTTCGCGTAGTTGATGAACGTACTGCGCTATCTTGTTGCATACTTTCTTCCTGGAGATCTTGCTTCGAACACGAAGCGAAAAGAGCCGTTGCGGCTAGTAGGGTAATCCACTGTTTCATAACTCACGATTTTGGTTTAACACATGGGGTAATTCTAAATCCATGCCAAAAGAATAAGAAAGAATTCTTATGCGTCGTTAAACAGATTGATGCGGAGGTGGCTCAACACGTCTTTTAAAATGCCATCTTTGTCATATGCCCTTTGTAAACGATCAAATGAACAGGACTGTTTCCCTAGCTGACCGACCTAAGAGAATTGTTTCTTTGGTCCCATCTCAAACCGAACTACTTTTTGATCTTGGCCTGACAGATGAAGTCATTGGAATTACAAAGTTTTGCATTCATCCCCAAAAATGGTTTCGCGAAAAGGCACGGGTGGGCGGAACGAAAACAGTGAACATTGAAAAGATCAAAGAGCTTCAACCAGACTTAATTATTGCAAACAAAGAAGAAAATGTGCAGGAGCAGGTTGAAGCCCTTGCTAACGATTTTCCGGTATGGGTAAGTGATATCAACACATTGCGTGAAGCGTACCAAATGATTGAGTCGGTTGGCGCCATTACGGGAAAACAAGAGGCTGCGACACACATCACAAAGCAAATAAAAGAAGGCTTTGATCAGCTGCCACAGGCACGTTTGATGAAAGCCGCTTATTTGATATGGAAAGAACCTTACATGACAGTAGGTGGTGATACCTTCATTCAGGATATGCTTTTTCATGCTGGCTTTGCCAATGCATTTGCACAATTAAAACGTTATCCTGCTATTACCGTCGATGATTTAAAAGAAAGTGGCTGTGAAGTATTATTGCTATCGTCGGAGCCCTACCCTTTTAAACAAAAACATGTTGATGAACTGCAAAGACACCTGCCGGATACAAAAGTAATTTTAGTAGACGGAGAAATGTTTAGTTGGTATGGAAGCCGGCTTCTTTATGCGCCGAGCTATTTTAAAACACTGCAGGAACAAGTAATCGTGATGCAGTAAATTCGGTTTATGGAGCAGGATGATAAGCCATCGAGAAAAAAACCGTTTTTTCCTATTAATGCAGAACTGCGACAGTACCTGAAAATACATGGTCGAGAAACGACGCTACCCGTTTCTTATACCGACCTGCTCAATATCACTTACTCTGTCCCGCTCAAGGACAAGAATGGAAAGGATACCCTGTGGGAAAAGGCCCTGTACGATATGCGTGACTGGGAGTACATCAAAGAAGGCCTGATTAACCTGTACGCCATTTTAAAAACAGAAGGTGATTATACATTTACAAAGCACCTTGATGTAGCAAGGATCGATTACTGCACTTTTGGAAACTCCAATCCATTCCGCATACGGATCGTTAATCGATATAACGATAACTACGACCACTACTATATCAAAAAGGAGGATGCATCACGGGTATATGGCCTTGAGCTGGAGCATATGCTCTCGCCCAACCGCATGACGTTTTATACTCACAACGATACCTTGGTAGAGGAACACATCCCAGGCATTCCAGGCGACCTTTTTATCAAAGACTATCTTGACCGTACGGAAACAAATAAAATTCGTTTGGCGAAGGAATTTGTAAAGTTCAATGAGCGTTGTTTCCTGCGGCTGCTTGGCGATATGCGCAGCTATAACTATGTAATCGATATCACGCCAGACATTGAGGATTTTCAGTACCGTATTCGGGCTATCGATTTTGACCAGCAGTCATATGAAGGCAGAAGAAGTCTTTACCTGCCGCAGTTTTTCAAGGAAAACAATCCGCTGGTGCAATTAACACTTCAGTTTCTTAACACCGATTCAATAGAGCAATACCGTGCAGAAGAACGCACCTTGATTGCCTATCGTGTTGCCGCTTCCCGTTACCGGATCATGGATTTGTTGAACATCATGTCGCGAGACCAAATTTCAACCGATGAAAAAAGAAATCAACTAAAAGAAGAATTGAATGTCTTTTTTAAAAGTGACGTCTTTCACCGGTGCAAGACCATGGGTGAAATGGTGAAACAGATGTTGCGCTATGTGCTGCAGCCCTACCTCATAAGAATTCAGCGTAACCTTGGAAAGATCACTGATTAAGTGTGATTACTTCTTAAGAAAAAACCTCCTTCTGAAAAAGGAGGTTTTTTCTTTCAACCAGGATATAAGTTCCTTCTAATGATTACGCATTACGATTAATACAGTTAAGATCTTCAAAAGCAACTTCTAAACGCTTAATAAAATTCTCTTCGCCTTTGCGTAACCATACCCTCGGATCGTAGAATTTTTTGTTTGGCTTGTCTTCTCCTTCAGGGTTCCCTAACTGGCCCTGCAGATAACCTTCGTTCTTTTTATAAAAACTCAAGATACCTTCCCAGAAAGCCCATTGCAGGTCAGTATCAATGTTCATTTTAATAGCGCCATAGCTGATGGCTTCGCGAATCTGGTCCTGCGGCGAACCACTGCCACCATGAAACACAAAGTAAACAGGCTTCGGACCAGTGCCGAAATGTTCCTGAATGTATTGCTGGCTATTGTTTAAGATATCCGGCCGTAATTCGACGTTGCCCGGTTTGTACACACCGTGTACATTGCCGAATGCTGCGGCTATCGTAAACAGGTCGCCCACTTTGCGCAGTTCCTCGTAGGCATACGCTACTTCTTTCGGTTGTGTGTAAAGCTTCTCGTTATCAACACCTGAATTATCTACGCCATCTTCTTCACCGCCGGTAACTCCGAGCTCAATTTCGATTCCCATGCCAAGTGGCGCCAATCGTTTAAAGAATTCAACTGAAGTTTGAATATTTTCTTCAATAGGCTCCTCGGAAAGATCAAGCATGTGTGATGAAAAAAGCGGCTGGCCTTTTTCTTTATAAAATTGCTCGCCTGCATCAATCAAACCGCTTACCCAGGGCAACCATTTTTTGGCTGCATGATCTGTATGCAACACAACGGACACGCCGTAATACTTGGCTACATTATGAATATGCAGGGCTCCTGAAACACCACCGGCTATGTTCCCCTGTAAACTTTCATTAGGCATTCCTTTTCCGGCAATAAATTGAGCACCGCCATTAGAAAACTGGATGATAACGGGAGAGTTGACTTTTGCTGCCGTTTCCAACGTAGCATTGATCGTGTTAGTGCCGATGGTATTGACTGCCGGCAGGGCAAAATTGTTGTCTTTTGCATCTTGTAAAAGTGCTTTGAGTTCGTCGCCAAAAAGCACCCCTGTTGAGTATTTCTTCATTTGTCGGGATGTATATTGTTGAGTAATTAATAAACCAAAGCAGGCAATCGTAAAGACGGTTGAAGATAATCAATTCACGTTTCCGGCAATCTTTTAGTACTTGTAGTAAAGGAGTTGGCTCGATAAAAGATGTAACTGCGCAAGATTTTGCCGAAACAAGTCAACAATTATCTTTGCCGCACTTCAAACTTTAAACTATGGCATCAAAAATCGTTGAGCTCTTAGGTGATAAAGCAGAGTATCTCTTAAACCATACCGCTACTGCCATCCCTAAATCCGACCTGCACCTCCCTTCCCCGACGCATGTTGATGATAGCTGGATCAACAGCAACCGCAGCAACCAGGTTCTGCGTAGCATGCAATCGCTTTTAAATCACGGACGCCTCGCTAATACCGGCTACTGCAGCATCTTCCCTGTTGACCAGGGTATTGAGCACAGCGCAGGTGCATCATTCGCTCCTAATCCTATTTATTTTGATCCCGAAAATATTATCCGGCTTGCAATTGAAGGTGGTTGTAACGGAGTTGCCTCAACTTATGGCGTGCTCGGTTTATTGAGCCGGAAGTATGCACATAAAATTCCGTTCATTGTAAAGATCAACCACAACGAGTTTCTGAGTATGCCGAACCGTTTTGACCAGACCATGTTTGGTACGGTAAAGAATGCATGGGACATGGGAGCGGTAGGCGTTGGCGCCACTATCTACTGGGGCAGCGCAGAAAGTGCTCGTCAACTGAAGGAAGTAGCAGAAGCTTTCCAATATGCACACGAGCTTGGCATGTGTACGATTCTTTGGTGTTATCTGCGTAACAATTCATTTAAGGTAGAAGGTGTAGATTACCATACGGCTGCTGACCTGACCGGACAGGCAAACCATTTAGGTGTAACACTTCAGGCCGATATCATCAAACAAAAGCTTCCAACCAACAATGGTGGCTACAATGCAACAAAGCATGGTAAAACACACAAGCTTGTTTACGAGAAGTTGACTACCGATCACCCGATTGACCTTTGCCGCTACCAGGTATTAAATTGCTTTAGTGGTCGCGTTGGTTTGATTAACAGCGGTGGTGAAAGCAAAGGCGAAAGCGATCTGCAGGAAGCAATCAGCACAGCCGTTATTAACAAACGTGCTGGTGGTATGGGATTGATCCTTGGCCGCAAAGCCTTCCAGCGTCCTTTCTCTGACGGCGTAAGATTTTTGGAAGCAATCCAAGATGTTTATCTGGACGACAGCATCACCATTGCATAATCTTATATACACTTTGAAAAAAGCCTTCCAAACGGAAGGCTTTTTTATTTGTTATTCTTCGGAATAATTTCTGTTCTACCGAGCCCAAAAGTGCTTTTGGCATTAGTTTTTAAGTTAGATAAGAAAGCTAACCTATGAACTTACACTCATCTTACCGGGTTTACATCCTGTGGTAGAGAGGTAAAGGAGGACTAGGGATGGATTTAAACTGGATGTTATGAACCTGATAGATGTATTGCTGATCTTGATCGTAGTATTGGCTATGTGGGCCGGGTGGTCGAAAGGTTTTATTCTTGGCATCACGGATCTCTGCGTTTGGCTCGGCAGTTTGTTGATCGGCTTCTTCTTCTACCAGGATTTCGGCGTTCTACTGCAAAAAATTTTTCCTTCGCTTGGCGTTTGGAATCTTCCCTTAGCCTTTCTTATCATGATCATCCTGTCCCGGATACTTCTTTCTGTTATCCTGTATCGATTCATTCGGAAAACACCAGGAGAAACACACAAAACACCGGTAAACAGGGCACTTGGCATCATTCCCGGAATAATCACCGGCTCTATCTATGCAGCAATCATTGCGGCGCTTTTGCTTAGCATACCTATGTGGAATGGCCTTGCAAAAGAAGCCCGCGAGAGCAAAATTGCTAACCAATTGGGTGTACAGGTGGCTTGGCTAGATGAAAAGTTCTCACCCATCTTTGGCGCCGCTGCTAAGGAAACGATGAACCGGATAACTGTAAAGCCGGATTCTGATGAAACCGTGAATCTCCATTACACCGTCAAAAACCCAAAAGTGCGGCCTGACCTGGAAGAGCAAATGTTACAGTTAGTAAATGAAGAAAGGACCAAACGTGGCATCCCGCCGGTAAAAGCTGACCCGGAAATGACTAAGGTGGCTAGGCTACATTCCATTGATATGTTTGCTCGGGGTTATTTCTCTCATTATACACCTGAGAAAAAAGATCCCTTCGATCGCATGAAAGCTTCGGGTGTAAGATTTCTGACGGCTGGTGAGAACCTGGCGCTTGGCCGTACATTAAAAATTTGTCATGAAGGATTGATGAACTCACCGGGACATAAAGCAAATATTTTGAACCCCGCTTTTGGCCGCCTTGGTATTGGTATCATGGACGGCGGGATTTACGGACTAATGATCTCCCAGGAATTCCGTAACTAACTTATAGTAGACCCTGTTCTAGAAGAGAGTGATAAGCCCGTCTAGGTTCAGGTATGGACAAAAAAAACTTCGCCTAAGCGAAGCAATATTGTACGAACGAAGCAAAATTGATTTTTTCAGCTCCAATAACCTCAGAGAATTAGCCTCTCTCCTTCACCCGGTGCTGAATCACTTCAATTGAAAAGCTGAATGCTAGGGCGAAAGCGATGCCCTGCCATAATGATTGCTCTTTTACAAAAGCAATAATCATCATGACAAAACAAAACAGGCTCACCATTACAGTCAATGCATTCTTCTCAGAGAAATATTTTTTCATGATTAAAAAGGTTTAGGTTGATGGACTTTACACAAAGCCTACGATGTCAACAAATATAATCCGGTAAAGGCTTGCAGCCTGTTAATTGTCGGCAAAAAGCAGAAAAGCTTCGGCCAATAATGTAAGGGTCGTTTGTTTTTATAATCAACTGTGTATCCAGCCAAAAGAATGAATCCAGAACTGCAACTTAGTTTTTGAATACTTTACCGAATAGTTACTAATGCCAAAAGCAGCGCTTCTTATATTTACACCCTCATAAATAAAACTGGCGTATGAAACCAAACGATTTCATTTTTTCCAATTCCCCTGAGCCGCACCGTTTACGTACCAGACAAATCCTGAAGCAACATCCGCAGATCAGAAACCTGATTGGTAAAAACATTATGACATTTTATGCCATTTTGTTTTTGGTTGCTATCCAGGTAACAGCTGCCTGGTTATTGGCTGATCAATCATGGTGGTGGATCTTAGGCGCAGCTTACCTCATTGGTGCTTTTGCTGATCATGCTCTATTTGTCATGATCCACGAAGCCACACACAAGCTGATTTTTAAAAATCCTACAGCCAATCGCTACGCTGGTATTTTGGCCAACCTGCCTCAGCTTTTCCCAAGCGCAATCGCTTTCGAACGTTACCATATTAAGCACCATTCCTTCCAGGGTGTACACGAACTTGATGCCGATCTTCCGAACCGTTGGGAAGCCAAGTTGATCAACAACTATTTTATCGGTAAAGTCATTTGGTTTCTGTTTTATCCTCTTTTCCAGGCCTTCCGCATTGCCCGTTTAAAAGAAATTAAACCTTTCGATGGCTGGATTGCCTTGAACTGGGGTGCATGTATTGTTTTCACCGCTGCCATGTGGTATTTCCTTGGACCAAAAGCGGTAGGGTATTTAGCGCTGAGCTTCTTCTTTTCAGTAGGTCTTCACCCGCTGGGTGGACGCTGGATCCAGGAGCACTACTTGGTGCATGGTGAGCAGGAAACGTATAGCTATTACGGTCCTTTGAACAAGGTAGCTTTTAACGTCGGTTACCACAATGAGCACCATGACTTTCCTTCCATTCCATGGAACAAATTGCCACAGGTTCGCCAACAAGCTTCAGGCTACTATGATTCTCTTTATTACCACACGTCATGGACAAAATTGTTCTTCCGCTTTTTGTTTGACCAGGAATTATCACTATGGTCGCGGATTGTAAGAAAGAACAGAGGTAAAGTAGCGCTGACCGATGAATCAAAGCCGGATGCAGAATTAGTAACAACAGAAAAACAAACGGCTGAGGCTGTTTAAATTCGCAGCCTGAAGAACACCAGATTAATGACAACTAAGCGATATATTTTATGGGCCGACGATGATATGGATGACCTGATGCTAATGCGCCATGTATTGGAAGACATTGGCCAGGAATATGATATCAGGGAGGTAAACAATGGACAAGAGGCTATAGAATATCTCGAAAATGGAAAGCAAGATGGTGTCCTTCCCGCTTTGATTATCCTTGATATGAACATGCCCGTGATGAATGGCAAGGAAACACTTGGGATAATCAAGAAGGACGAATTGTTAAAAGATATCCCGGTTGTTTTCTTTACAACATCAAACAGTGAACTAGATAAAATGTATTGCCGGCGCCTTAACGTGGAAATGATCACAAAGCCGCCGCGATATTCTTCGCTAAAGGAAACTGTCCGGTCGCTTTTGGATAGTTACCTGAAAAAAAGCTAGAATAAATGCCTCCCTCATGGAGGCATTTTTATTTTATCCGTCTTGTGGCGCTCCTTTCCTCACATGGCCTGATTTTATTATCAGCACCGGGCAGAAGGATTTATCATGAATAGTTTACCGCTGACTGTCCGCCGCGCCATCGAGTTGATGGGGCTTTATTTTTTAGGCACCATCATCTTTATTGCACAAGACATTATTACGCCTCTAGTGATGGCGTTTTTTCTTTCCATTATTCTCTTGCCCGCCTATCGTAAGCTACGCAGTAAAAAAGTACCGGAGGGGCTTGCTATATTCCTTTCCATTCTGTTACTGATTGTTATTCTAGGCCTGGTTATCTGGTTTTTTTCCTCGCAAATCAGTGGTTTGGTAGCCGACTTTCCGCAAATCAAAGAAAACGTGAAGGTCCATCTCAATTCGCTTAGCCGCTGGATCGGCAGCTCATTTGGAGTCTCGGCCGAAAGGCAAACGCAGATGATCAGCAATTACAACGACAAGCTGCTCAATTTTGCGACCGGTATGCTTGGCGGTGCGGCATCATCGCTCAGTGGCATCTTCATCTTTATCGGTCTTTTGCCTATCTACATCTTCCTGATGTTGTACTATAAAAACCTCTTGCTAAGGTTTGTGTTTCTCTGGTTCCCAAAAGACAATCATGAAAAGGTGGAAGATGTCATGAGGGAATCGGAAATTATCATTAAGAGCTATCTCGTTGGCTTGTTGATCCAAATAACCTACATCACAATTTTGCTTGGCGGTATCCTGCTCGTGATTGGTATAAAACACGCCATATTGATTGGTGCCATCTTCGCGATTCTTAATTTGATCCCTTATGTCGGTGCATTAATTGGTAATCTTATTGGCGTGCTTCTCACCGTTTCGTCTACTACCGAAGTATGGCCCATTTTTGCCGTGCTTGGAACCATCGCCTTTGTCCAGTTCCTAGATAATAATATCCTGATGCCACGGATCGTCGGTTCCAAAGTAAAGATCAATGCGCTGGCAACCATTGTTGGAGTGATCGTGGCGGGAGCCCTGGCGGGTGTATCAGGTATGTTTCTTTCGCTGCCGGTGATTGCTGTTATGAAGATCATATTTGACCGGTCAGACAGCCTTAAACAATGGGGTGTGTTACTGGGCGACGAGAAGCCAAAACAAAGCCCTATGCAATGGCCCATACTGCGTTCAAAAAGCCGCGATGTACAAAAGAAGTTAGAACGACAAAACGATATAGAGCCACCAAAAGAGGGAGAAGCAAAACAATAAAAGAATTCGTTAGTTTTCCGACACCAAAACAACGAATGCAGTTTAACCTTTTACGAGTTTATTACAAGGCCGCAGTGATTATACCGTTTTATACGGCTTGTTTTATGGTATTTGGGAGTCTGATACCCTTCTTTATTAATCATGGGGTTGACCTGGAGGCATTAGAACAAAACAGGCTTGCGATGCTGCAACTGGAAAACCTTCTTTATTCGGGCCTCACCGGTTTATTTACATTAACCGCCTTTCTAAATTGTTACAGAGAAGTCGCTTATCATCCGGTCAAACGGGTTATTGCCTGGATGCTTGCCCCCTACTTGTTTATTGCCTATCTCCTTTATGACGTCGTTGACTGGAGCGTTATGCACCAAGCCGGTAAAGATGTGATGGTGGCTACTACGTTGCTGATCGTTCTTTGCTTCCTCCACGTTATCGGGATCATCATCAGCTTTATTGACTTTCGTGCAACGATGATGAATTTCGAACGGGAAGAACAAACTGCACAGCGAAAGACTACCAACTTAAAAAAGCATGAACGAGACCACTCGAAAACAGAAAAGGTATAATCGTCAGCTAGACAGATATCACTCGCTTGTAACTGGTCTCCGTTGCTTTTGCTTCTTCACCGTCAGGGGAAATGTTGTAGGCTGTAAGAATGATCTCATCATCATTCACCACCTGGATTTCTGTGCGCCATCCCCAGTGCTGTTCTGTTTCCGGAGTTACATATGCATAACTACCCAAGACCGCGAACTCACTGCCGCCTCTCTCGCCTTCTGAAAACATAATGGCCGAGCCGGTATGGAAACTATCAATCCAGGCAGCCTGAAATTTTTTTAACCCTAATTCGTGGCCGAAGATGGCTAAGCCTTCCAATGGCTTGCCCTGAAAACTCCCGGTGTATTCGTGGAGTAAATAGCGGCCACCCATAAGAGGTCTTATCGTTCCACGTACCGGCGATTCATCCACAGGGTTGCCTGGTTCAAACCAGACTTTTGCTGTGCCTTCCCACTCGCCGGCCAGTTTGTTTAGAAAATGATGTGCACCGTGTTCTTTGGAGGTTTCAAATTTTTCGCTCATTGGTGGAGTTTTGGTTTATGAAGATGCGTGAATGTACAACCGGCACCATCAGAATCAAAGAATTTGTCAATCGGATGTCGACAAGTCTTTCCTTAAAAAAAACTATATACGATGGTTACGTTTCGGCTTCGGTAGTTGACGAATGACCAAATGATACCAAATGAAAACAATTCTCTCCGGAACACTTATAATGTCAATGTTCCTTGTCCAAATCGGTTTAAAACGGGTGAAACCAGAATCAGCTGCTAATGATTCAAGTATTCCACCATCTTAAAACGAATCAAACTCACAGACAATAAAGCCCAAAGCGGCGAATTCCCGACGTTTATCAAACTTTAAACTTGTGCATATGAAAATCAGAACCCTATTTTTGCCAAAACCTATCACTATGAAAACAATTTCGCTGCTACGCCTGCTAACGCTATGCCTCTTCCTGATTGGCTTTGCCAGCTGCCAAAAAGATTCTTCCCTGGCTGAAAATCAAAAGAACATTAAAAAACTCTGGAGGCTTGACCAGTATTTTGTCAATTCTGTTGATAAAACCTCTTCTTTGTTAATCAGCAGCTATGATGAGAGCTACACGGACAATGGTAAGTACGACCGATCTTACAACGATAAGAATGGAAATAAAGTCGTGCAGAATGGGACCTATTCATTTGAAAACGCAAATCGACTGAAAATTTCCGGCGTAGGGAGTATTGAATTTAGTAACAGCGGTACTGCCTCCTCTTCTTATTACGATATTCAGAAGTTAACTGAGACGGAGCTTTGGTATTCTTATACAAATGGTAATAACAAACACGAGTTCCGTTTGTCAAGAAAATAGTACCAGCACGCCAAATTTAAAAACACCTCTCTTCAAAAAACAGAGGTGTTTTTATTTTAGGAAAAGTGCATTTCATCCCTATTTGCTTGAGACTGACTTAAGAATTTTTATTTTCAGGCAACTTTTTCTTTTCTCCCAGCATTTCATCTAATAACAATGCAAACAATAACCGAAACATTTGTACAAGGCTGCAAGAATGGCGACGCCAGGGCGCAGAAGCAATTGTTCGAGGCGTTGTTTGCGCCGATGTACCGTGTGTGCCTTCGCTATCTTAATCACAAGGAAGATGCGGAAGACTGCCTGATGAAAGGGTTTATGAAAGTGTTTCAAAACCTGGTGCAGTTTCAATATAGTGGCGATGGAAGCGTGCAGGCTTGGATCCGGCGCATAATGGTTAACGAATGCCTGATGGCCTTACGCCGAAAAAGCGACCTTCTATTTTATCCCGAGACAGAGCCTCACGAATGTTCACTGCCGGCAGATATACTGCTTAAAACGGATGCTGAAGCCTTGTATAGAATGGTAATGCAATTGCCACCAGGCTATCGAACGGTGTTCAACCTCTTTGCTGTGGAAGGTTATTCGCATAAGGAAATTGCGGGCTTGCTGGGTATTACTGAGAGCACAAGCAAAAGTCAGTTCAGCAAAGCCAGGGTGAAGCTGAAACAATTGTTGGAACAAACAAAACCAGTTGTGTATGGAACGTTGGGAGAATAACATCATTGCTGATAAATTGAATAGTCTTCAGGATTTACCGGACGGCTATGCTCCCAACATCGCGTCGAAGTGGGAACTCATCCAAGCAGGACTAGACGGTAAAAAGAAGCGGTCAAAACGTGGCTGGTTTGCGGGTGTATCCATTCTAGCTTTACTGATAGTTTGCGGAACGATATATTTTTCTAAACCAGCTGAACCGATCCGACAAACACCAATTGTTGAAAATAGCAGGATGCCGCTTCCCTCCAGGCAAGTTGTTCCAGTGATTGAACGAAACGAGCAAACAACTACTACAGCGGAACGAATAAACCCAATTACGAAAAAACACTACCAAAAACCGAAAAAACTGACTTTGCCCAGAGAGCAGGCGCCTGTTATTCAGCCAACAAGTCTGCCGATTGACACGATTATCAAAATTCGTGTTGACACTTCTAAGGTATTAATACCGATCGCTGACCTTAAAACCAAACCGAAAAAGAAAGTTTTCCAAAAGGATTTTGAAGGCTTTACTACCACATCGGATAGCAGCCATCATAAAACCGCCAAGGGGTTTCAAATTCAATGGCGATCAAGCCGAGACAAAGAAGCAACTATAGATCAACCACGGATCAGGCTTACACAAAATTTTTAAACCATTAATCATTGATCATGCAAAAGAAAATGCTGGTGGCATTGCCGCTTTACCTTGCCCTGTCCTTATCAGCAACCGCACAAAATGCACCTTCCGACACCATTGCCATAATGCCATTCACCGGAACAAAAGTCCTGTTGATTGGCAACAGTATGCAACGTCTCATGAAGGAGAACAATTTTGAACTCCAGAAGAATCAGTTTGCGACTGATATGAAGGAAGCATCAAAAGAACCTGGATTTGCTGAGGATACAAAGGAAGTTATTTACCTGGTGGCGCCGGATGGAAGGCGGCGGTTAAAAGCAAAGCCTGAAGAGTTGGTTCCTTTTGATACACAGACAGAAATTCGAGCTTTTGCCAGCAATCTACCACCCTATCACTATACCATTTTTGATTTGCAGCGCCAGTTTGAATATCACATCTTCGTTACGCAGCCGCAGCAACTCGAGCAACTGGCTTCTACAAATTTTTCGCTTCCTATTAATGCACTGGAAACAAAAGAAAAAAAGGCATACAAATACAGCCGGATCGATCTTGACCAAGACAATAAGGAGTGGAAGGTCGCTCCTCAGAGATCAAATCAAAGAGCGATAATAGAGTTATCAACGAGTTTCGCAGTCGGCTTATATAATTCAACTTTATCGCCTGGAATTGGCGTTCATGCCGACTTTGTTTTTTTAAACAAGCACAGGATTCCGCAGTACAAAATAGGTACAGGTTTTACGCTTCAGGCTTTAAGTGAGTACCAGAATTTTCAATTCAAAAATGTTCATGGAGCAGTAAGCGCAGATATACGGCTATTGTGGAATGTGGCTAGGCAACCAAATCGTTCGCTATGGACAGGTTTTTTAATTGGAAGACTTCGAAGCGGCATCCCGGAAGGTTCAACTATAAAGCATCCGCTCGCCGACCGCTTTAAATTTGGAGTTGCGGTTGAGTCAGGATTTTTGGGAATTGAGTTTGGCGTATTGCCACCCAGACGCAGTGAACCAACCTTACATAACCTCACGTTCCGTTTTCGCTTTTAGCAAAACCATTAGGTTTCGTTCAGCACCAGCGCATCCAGGGTTTTAATACCGATGCTCTTTTTGGAAAGGAATCCTTCGGCGTATTTTACGCCGATTCTTTTTCCCAACAACCTGGCCCTTGCGGAAAGGGCTTCCATGAATTCAGGAGAGGAAATATAGGTTTGCGGATCGTTGCTGGCATCGGCAAGAAATTGCGTCTTGTAAGCTTTAACGCTTTCCATGCGTTGCTCCCAAACATCTGATATATCAACGATCACATCGGGTTCATGAAACCGGTCCTGGATGTAATGCAGCAACATCTTGGGACGCCACTTTTCCTGCTCCTGTCCATCATCACCCATTGTTTTTATCTGGCGAAGGCCGGAGAGAAAACAGGAATCGTAGATCAGCGAACCTGCACGTCCGTGGTCTGGATGACGATCTTCTAAAATATTTCCGATAACAATTTCAGGCTTGAATTTGCGGATCACTTTAATGAGTTGCAACTGGTGCTCTTCATCGTTGCGAAAAAATCCATCACGCATTTTCAGATTTTCCCGAACAGAAAGACCGATGATCTTAGCCGCATCGGCCGCTTCCTGGTAACGGGTTTCAATCGTACCCCTCGTACCTAGTTCGCCTTGGGTTAAATCGATTATGCCAGCCTTTTTGCCACGTTTGATTTCTGAGATGAGTGTACCGGAGCAACCTAATTCCACATCGTCGGGATGAGAACCAATGGCGAGAATGTCGAGTTTCATGTTAATGAATGATGAGTGATGAATGATGAGTGGCGTCCTGGATTTTATTTCCGCTCACTAATTAAACCAGTTAACTGTTTAAAAGTACTGACTAGATAAATGCCGAGATTATGCAATTCTTCGGATTGCTTATAATTAAGTTCACATCCAATATCAAATGCAGTGTCGACTTCAACAACAGAACCTCTTGCTATCTCGAAAAATCGCTTACGTTCCTGTACGGATTTTCTCGTGCAACCTTCTGCGATATTTAAATGTGTAGATAGTGCCGCACGGCGAATCTGCTGAACCATAGAAAACTTCTCCTCAGATGGAAAGTCTTTCGTTAGCCGGTAGCATTCAAGCGTGAATGCTTTTGACGCCTTAAATACGTCTTTCTGAGTGTGACCAAGCTGTAGAAACATTTTTCTTTCAAAGATAGGTTACACCAAAGGTGACCCACTCATCACTGATTACTCATCACTCATTTATGCACTTCCGAAGTAAAGTGAAACTCAATATCCGGGTTGTTGGTTCTTTCGGTGTTCAGGAACCATTCGCTTTGTGCGAGGTAAACCAAATGACCGTCCTTATCCTCTGCGATGTTTGAGCCTTTGAAGCGGGTAAAATCGTCGAGCTTTTTTGGATCCTTACTAGTAATCCAGCAAGCTTTGTAAAACGGAAGCGAGTTAAAAACTACCGACGCACCATATTCGTGAAGGAGACGGTACTGAATCACTTCAAACTGCAGCTCGCCCACACAACCAATAATCTTTTTGTTCCCACCAAACTGCGTGAACAACTGCGCCACACCTTCATCGGTCAACTGCAACAATCCTTTCTCCAGCTGTTTTGTTTTCATTGGGTCCTTGTTCACTACTTCCTTAAAAATTTCGGGAGAGAACGTAGGGATACCTGTAAAGAAAAACTCTTCGCCTTCCGTCAGGGTATCACCGATCTTGAAATTGCCTGTATCAAACAACCCAACAACATCACCCGGGTAAGCATCTTCTACCACGCTTTTTTCACGGGCCAAAAAGGAATAGGGGTTGGAAAAACGAACATCTTTATCGAGGCGAACGTGATGGAAGTATTTATTGCGTTCAAATTTGCCGGAGCAAACACGTAGGAAAGCAATGCGATCCCTGTGTTTCGGATCGAGGTTAGCGTGAATCTTAAACACGAACCCGCTGAACTTGTCTTCGCTTACTGCTACCTTGCGTGAGCTTGTCTCGCGGTCTTTTGGAGCAGGAGCAATGCGAATGAATGTATCAAGCATTTCCTTCACACCAAAATTGTTGATGGCAGATCCAAAAAACACCGGTGCTACGTTTCCTGCCAGGTAGGTATCCACGTTTAATTCGCCATACACACCATCAATCAGTTCTACATCTTCGCGAAGAATTTCAGCATCTCTATCTCCCAGCTTTTCTTCGAGCACTTTGTCTGCGATATTCTCGATTGAAATTGTATCATCATCCTGTGCCTTAGTCCCTGGCGTAAACAGGCGCAGGCTCTTGTTGTGAAGATCGTACACACCCTTAAAATCCTTTCCCTGGTTAATGGGCCAGGTCATCGGGTGAAGTGAAATCGAAAGCTCTTTTTCGATTTCTTCCAGCAAGTCAAACCGATTTTTCCCATCCCTGTCCATTTTGTTGATGAAGACGATCACAGGCGTTTTGCGCATGCTGATCACTTCCATCAGGCGGCGTGTTTGTTCCTCTACCCCATTTACGCTGTCTACAACAAGAATAACACTATCGACAGCCGTCAGGGTACGGTAAGTATCTTCCGCAAAGTCCTTGTGACCTGGCGTATCCAAAAGATTGATCAGTGTTCCATCGTATTCGAAGCTCATCACGGAGGTAGCCACCGAGATACCCCGTTGCCGTTCGATCTCCATAAAATCGGAGGTAGCAGCCTTTTTTATTTTATTGCTTTTTACGGCACCCGCTACCTGAATAGCGCCGCCAAAAAGGAGAAACTTCTCGGTCAGCGTTGTTTTACCAGCATCGGGGTGCGAGATGATAGCGAATGTGCGACGTTTCTGTATTTCGTTCTGATACTTCATGAGGTCAATGTGGAAATTTGCAAATCAAACAAGCGGAGAATGAGAAAGCAAGACGTAATGCCCAGGCAATTTTCTATTTATCCGGTTGCAGAATTTGCCGATTGTTTTGCGGTCGCAAAAGTAGAGCTATACGGCCACAATGCAAGGCGAGATTTGTTTACCTAAGGTTATAAATCTGGCATTTACCGTTCATCAACCTCGTTCTACATTTTGTGTTAAGGAAAATAAAACCTCAGCCCTTTTCGGGCATATTGTAGAATTTCAACCACGGCAACAATTGCCTTCATATACTACTATCTCAGCTATTTTCTGCTGTAAACTCTTCAAAATGAATCAGGACCACTTTTTTGGTATCATTTTTTAATTAAGTAATGGCGGAACATTATTCAGTTTTATGTCACAAGATTTGAGAAACGAAAACAGAGGAGAAAGGGACATAAGCCGGACTGCAAATGAAGGCACTGAAAGAAAGAGCTTAGACGGATTTGAGGGCATGAATTATGAACAAATAAGGCAGCCCTACAATCCCAAACATAAAGGCAGGAATAGTACGAGTGATCAACGAAACGACAGTAAACGGCCGGATGAAGGTTAACCCTTGAAACCCTAAAATTAAAGCCCCACATCAACGGGGCTTTTTTACTTCACTTCATTTCCGGTAAAACGTGAAAGCTTCTGCAGCAAAGCCGCCGTATTCAGTGGCTTCGCAATAAAATCATCAGCTCCATAACTTTCGAACTGCACAGCTGCTACAGGATGGCCAGAGAACATGATAACGGGAATATTCATGGTGTCTTTGTTCTCCTTAATTGAGCGACAAAGCTCCCGACCGTCGGCACCGGACAACAACACATCCAATAAAATAACAGACGGCTTTTCATCTGCAAGCTTCTGAAGCGCTTCGTCGCGGCGGGAAGCCGTAACCACATCATACCCCTGTTTCCGCAACATGGTTCCCATCACGGTATGAATATCCGGGTCGTCGTCGATCAATAGAATTTTTGCCATAACATTTTCACAATCGTTTTCAAACAAATTTCACAAGGTGGCGAAGCTCCGAAATTAGGGCAAAAGAGGAAATGAATAACAGCCGAAGGCAAAATGTAAAATGCGAAATGCGAAAAAGATTATTGCCATTGCTTTAACCGCTTCTATCCGCTAAGCATTGAACCCTCAACACCGAACGGACATCACTCCATTCACATTTTACATTTTGCATTCCACATTTCACGTTTCTTTGTCCCGTGCAACGTTTTTTAGCCATCATCGGTAGCAGTTTTAAAATTGCCATGCTGGAACTATGGAAGGCAAAGCTGCGCACCTTCCTTTCGCTTTTTGGAATTACGATTGGAATTTTCTGCATTATCGGTGTTCTAACCACCGTGAACTCGCTGGAGCAAAACCTTCAAACTGAAATCAAGTCGCTTGGCACTAATACCATTTATGTTGACAAATGGCAGTATAGCGCCGGAGCCGATTATCCTTTCTGGAAATATGCAAAACGTCCAACTCCGCGATATGATGAGCTGGCTGAAGTGAAGGGCCGAACGCTGACAGCGAAGTATGCTGCATTCAAGATCAGCTCCCAAATCAATGTGGAAGGTGTCCAGAACGTAGCACAACGGATAAGGGTTTATGGCGTTAGCGAGGATTTTACAAAGATTCAGCCTATTGAAATTCAGTTCGGCCGGACGCTTAGTGATACAGAATACGACCGCGGTACTAATTCGGTGGTGATTGGTTACAACCTGGCTCAAAGTCTTTTCAGTGACCCTGAGGTGGCATTGAATAAAATAATCAGGGTGCGTGGCCAACAGAACCGTGTGGTCGGCATCATGAAGAAAAGAGGCACCCAGCTTATTGGTGGATGGGGATTTGATGAATGCGTGATTATGCCTTACAGGTATGCCCGAACTATCATGGATGAACGAAAGGCAGACCCGCTGATCTTAGTGCAGGGTAAAGACGGCATCAACAGCAAGGTGCTGCAGGACGAACTAAAAGGAACCATGCGGGCTGTAAGAAAATTAAGTCCGCGGGAAGATGATAATTTTTCGTTGAACGATGTAAATGATTTCAGCGAAACGCTTAGTGGTGTTTTTGTGAACGTGAATCTGGGCGGCTGGATCATTGGCGCTTTGTCTTTTATCGTCGGGATTTTTGGCGTAGCCAATATCATGTTTGTAACGGTGACAGAAAGAAGAGCACAGATTGGTTTGAAGAAAGCCATCGGGGCGAAAAAAAGCTCCATCATTGCGGAGTTCCTATTAGAATCTGCCTTTCTCTGTATCATCGGGGGACTGATTGGACTCCTTCTCATTTTTATCCTGACAAAGGTGGCAACTGCCATGCTCGATTTTCCTATTTTTTTATCGCCGCCCATTATCGGTATCGCTATCCTGATTTGTATTATCGCAGGCATTGCGGCGGGTATCATTCCAGCGGCAAGGGCAGCAAAGCTTGACCCTGTAGTAGCTATACGCAGCTAGCCCTTAGCTTTGCGAAAAAATTTGCTTTGCCTACAATTATTGCCATAGAATCTTCCTGTGACGAAACCTCTGCATCGGTTTGCAGAGACGGAAAAATTCTTTCCAACTTTATTGCCAATCAAAAGGTGCATGAAAAGTATGGTGGTGTAGTGCCGGAACTTGCAAGCCGTGCACACATGCAGAACATTGTGCCGGTAATAGATGTGGCCTTGCAACAGGCCGACATGAAATTGAACGAGATTGATGCAGTGGCATTCACGCAGGCACCCGGCCTCATTGGGTCGTTATTGGTAGGAAGCCAATTCGCTAAATCGTTGGCCTTAGCCCTGAACAAACCGCTCATCGGTGTGCATCACATGCAGGCACATGTACTAGCCAACCTGATTCCGGATCAAAAGCCTTCCTTTCCTTTCCTATGTCTTACGGTCAGCGGCGGTCATACGCAGATTGTTGTTGCAAATAGCCCCTCTGACTTAAAAGTCATTGGAGAAACGCTTGATGATGCAGCTGGCGAAGCCTTTGATAAATCAGCCAAGTTGTTGGGCCTTCCCTATCCTGGTGGTCCGCTTGTAGACAAGTATGCAAAAGAAGGCGACCCAAAACGTTTCTCTTTTGCGGAACCGCAAATACCTGAATTGAATTTTAGCTTTAGCGGTTTGAAAACATCTATCCTTTATTTCCTGCAAAAAGAAACAAAGGGAAATCCAAACTTCGTTCAGGAAAATCTCAATGATCTCTGCGCTTCCATCCAGGAACGGATCGTGACCATTCTACTGAAAAAATTTAAGAAAGCAGCTTTACAAACCGGCATCAACGATTTATCTATTGCCGGAGGTGTTTCAGCCAACAGTGGTTTGCGTAAAGCTTTCCAGGAGATGTGTGACCAAAACGGGTGGAAGGCCTTTATCCCGCCGTTTGAATATTGCACAGATAATGCAGCGATGATTGCCATTACCGCCTACCACAAGTATCTGGCGGGAGATTTTACACCAATGTCTGTCACTGCGTCTGCAAGAGCTAGTTGGGATTAGGAAGTGTAAAAACTAAAATAAGTTGTTTTGCCAAATCCTTTTTTCCAGTTTAAGAAGTTTACTATTTACCACGACCGTTGTGCCATGAAGGTGACAACTGATGGTTGCCTGTTTGGTGCGTGGGTAGCAGCAGAAATGAAGAATTTGAAAACTAATAAACAAAACGCTTTGGATCTTGGTTGCGGTACAGGCTTGCTATCGTTAATGGTAGCGCAGCAGAACGAGGTGGCGATTGATGCGCTAGAAATTGATGAAAACGCAGCACAGCAGGCAAACGAAAATGTTGCTGCTTCACCTTGGAGAGATCGCATAACAACTATCCAGTCCGATGTATTGATATGGCAGAGCGATCAGACTTACGATTGCATTTTTTCTAACCCACCATTTTACGAAAGTGATTTACGCTCAGAAAAGAAAGAGAAAAACATAGCCCACCACGATGCTGGCTTAACCTTAACTGCACTGCTTCAACAAATTGACCGGCGTTTGAATAGCGATGGAGTTTTCTTCCTGCTGTTGCCATCGAAAAGAGAAGCCGAATTTGAACAGCTTTTAAAAACCAATCACTTCCATCTTTACAAAAAAATGTTTGTGAAGCAATCCGCAAAGCATCAACCATTTCGCTTGATGATCGAAGGGGGTAAACAACCATCGACGGAGATCACAGAAATAGAAATCGCAATCAAAAATGAACGTGACGAATACACACCGGCATTCGTCACATTGCTGAAAGATTATTACCTCTATTTGTAATTAGTCTGGGTATGTGGCCGCATATTCTTCATCGCCGCTCTTATAACCCCGATGCATCCGCTCAGAGTTAAACTCCATGGCAATATTTCCTTTTGGATCTACAGCAATGATTCCCATATCTCCTTCGGCATCTTTCAATTCCTGGTGCATCAAGTATTGACATGCTTTTTTTAGAGACATGTCTTTGTATTGCATCAGGCTCGAAACATGAAAAGCCATCACATTGCGCATGAGTACTTCACCATCACCTGTCGACGACACTGCGCAGGTATTGTTATTGGCATAGGAGCCTACTCCAATCAAAGCACTGTCTCCGACTCTTCCGGGCACTTTGTTCTCCGTACCTCCAGTTGAAGTTGCAGCGGCCACATTTCCATCTTTATCGACTGCCACGGCACCAACAGTCCCGTGGGTTTTTCTTTTCACCTGGTATTCTCCGGCCTCCTGCATGCTATTGCTGGATTCTTTTAATGCAGATACGTATTGCTCGTACGCATGATCAGTGATGAAGTAAGCTTCGGGCATTACTTCCAACCCTACTTTCTGCGCAAACTCAAGAGCACCCATATCTGCCAAGTAGATGTGGCTCGTCTTCTCCATGATTGCTCTTGCAAGAGAAATGGGGTTCTTTACGTTTTTCAGGATGGATACCGCACCACACTTCCTGTCTTTTCCATTCATAATCGAAGCGTCCATCTCAACTTCGGCTCTTTCGTTAAGAGCTGAACCTCGGCCTGCATTGAAGAGCGGGTTATCTTCCAACGACCGCACAGCTGCTTCTACCGCATCCAGCGCTGTACCTCCTTCCTCCAGCACTCTATATCCTGCGTTTAAAGCATCTTTTAGTCCTTTATCATATCCTTTGACGTTCTTCTTGATGAACTCTGAATCGGGGCCAGCACCACCGTGAACTGCAATTGCAAGTTTTGCCATAAGTGATGACAGGGGCTAAAAAAACATGCCATACAAAGCACAACAATGGTAAGCTCTTCGCTTGTTTTTAGGCTTGTAGAACTATGTACAACGTGTTTAAAAATAGGATGTGCATGTGTGAATGCCCGCACAATTATTGAAAGATTAAGTTCATGAAACAAGCCTTTCTATCGTTACTTCTGGGGTTATTGAATGTCACTGCATTTTCGCAACAAGATAAAATTCAGTCAGATCGTCCCGGGGAAACCTTGACCCCACATCTAACACGAAAAGGCTATTTCCAAATAGAAGCAGGCTTTGAGAAAGGGCAACAAAACAAAACTGATTACAGCACTACCCATCCTGAATTGCAATTGAAGTATGGCTTATCAAATCGCATTGAACTTAGAGCGGAATTGGTTGCAGCAAGCGAACGAAATTTTTCAAAGAATGAATTCAACTATGGATTAAGACCAGTGGAACTAGGAGCAAAAGCAAAGCTGCTGGAAGGAAAAGGAGTTGTCCCAAGAGCGACCTTTTACACTCAAGTAGGCATACCGAAGTTTGCATCAGAGGATCATCAAACACCCAACGCAATTCCACGGGTTAAGCTCCTATTTGAAAATCAGTTCCTGAAAAAATTTCACCTCAATTATAACGTTGGCGCAGAATGGGATGGTGAAAACCCGAAGCCCAGATGGATGTATAGTATTGACCAGGAAATAGAGCTTTCCGATAGATGGGAACTTTTTGTAGAAACCTTTGCTTATTTCCAGCAAGGCGAAGCAGCGCAGCATCACCTGGATGGAGGAGTATCGTTCTTTCCAAACAAAGACGTTAAGGTAGATGTGTATGCAGGAAAGGGATTGTCGGCAGAAGCGCCGGAATATTTTATTTCAGCTGGACTCTCATTCCGGCTGAAATAAAGCAGGCTATAAAAACCGCCTGTCTTCTTCCGTTCTGAATTGCGTAATTTCTGCTGTCAGCGAATCCACAAGTTCTCGATGGTCTTCCAGGTCAGAGATCCAGATTTTTCCTTTTTTACGAATAATCATTTTCTGGGGCACATAACCTTCGCCACTGTTCTCCCGCATCTCGTGCAAACGAAGGTGGTAAACATCGTCTTCCTGTTTCGTGACGTCGTAAATCACAGGGAGATCACGGTATTGAACCATTACTTTAAGAGCCATTGTTTTTGTTTTAATGATGGGCCGGAAAACTTACACCAGTAAACGTCCGGCTATTAATGTCAAACACATCCGAGTTGGTCATGATGTGCACTGTCAAATTACTTACTGACAAAGGCATGCCACTTCTGATGTCGGCAATGTTATTGTGCGAAATATTACAGCCATCCACTACCACCACGCTGCTGCTGCCGATGGCTCTCATCTTTGTTCCTTTTTCAATCACTACGCCTGTGTCTTCATCCAAGCCAATACCTACCGCACCAGGTTGGGCTGCAATGGCCTGTACCAGGCGTCCAAAACGTCCACGGGCATCGAAATGGGTGTCAATGATAACCTCCTGCAAAAAGCCAAAACCAATGCTTAATTCTACCTTTCCTTTTAGATAGGCTTTTGTTTCATCGCCCCCACAAATCATTGTGTTGCTCATAGCGGCAGCGCCAGCACTGGTACCGGCAATTACAAAATGTTCCTTCTCGTACCGTTCATGCAGAATGTCCAGGAATTCTGTTCCGCCTAAAACAGAGCTAAGGCGTAGCTGGTCACCACCGGAAAACAAAATGCAATTGCACTTCTCCAGTCGCTCCAAATTTTTTTTGGTATCAGCTTCTTCCCGCTTGGTAATTTTTAGGTGGCCAATTTCAATATCTCCCAGTTTGCGAAACGCCTTTTTATAAATTGATGCTACTTCGTCGGGGATGGATGATGCCGTGGTAACCAATTCAATCTTTGGTTCACTTTTCTTTCCTACAAGTTGAACGATCTGGTTCAGGATTCCTTCTTTAAAAAAGTCCAGACTGTTTTGCCGTTCCCGTTCTGCTTCCGAGCCTTTGTCTTCTGCCCCGCCTACTGCTATTAAATAACCTTTCGGATACTGCATGCGGAAGAGGTAAGAAAAAATGTGCCAGTTGGAATGTGAGTGCTGAGTGTTAGATCGACCAACGAATAGGCTCGCATTCTTCAAGAACACTTTTAAGTTTAGGTCTAGCAGCCAAATGTCTTCACAAAATACCTCACTAAACACTTACCATTCACCACTCACCTTTTTGGCCCAAAATTTTGCTTACTATTCGTACACCAATTTTTTGCTTGCATGAAAGTTCGCGAGATAAAAGTGTTAAGAGGGCCAAATTTCTGGTCAATTAAACGGCATAAACTCATCCAAGTCACGTTGGACCTTGAAGAATTAGAACACAGGCCCACCGATGAAATACCCGGTTTTTTAGAACGGCTTCAACAATTGTTGCCTTCTCTCCACGAACACCGCTGTAGTGTGGGCAAGCCCGGCGGTTTCTTTGAAAGAGTAGAGCGGGGAACATGGATGGGTCACGTGGTAGAACACATCGCTATTGAAATCCAGAATTTAGCAGGTATCGATGTCACCTTTGGACAAACACGCGGTACCGGAGAAGACGGTGTTTACCATATGGTTTTTGAATACGGTGAGGAACAAGAAGGAAAGTACGCAGCACACGCTGCGTTACGGATTGCCCAGGCTCTTGTGGATGGCCAGAACTACGACCTGGCGACCGATGTTGCGGAAATACGCAGGCTTTGGATCAGAGAAAAGCTAGGTCCAAGCACCGGTTCTATCGTGCAGGAGGCCCGACGCAGGAATATTCCCGTCATCCGGCTAGATGACGGCTCACTGGTACAACTGGGTTATGGCTCAAAGCTTCAACGCATTGAAGCGACCATCACATCGCATACAAGTTCGCTGGCAGTGGATTTAGCCGGTGATAAAGACAAGACAAAGAAGCTTCTGAAAGACGCTAATCTGCCGGTTCCTTATGGCGACGTTATCCGAAATATTGAATATTTAAAAGAGACGATTGACCTCATTGGCTATCCTATTGTGATAAAGCCATTGAACGGCAATCACGGCAAGGGTGCTACGATCGATATACGTGATTGGGAGCATGCTGTCTGCGCATTTGAGCGGGCCCAGAAATATGGCAGGGATGTTATTATTGAAAAATTCATCCACGGTAGCGACTATCGTATTCTTGTTGTTAACAACAAATTTGTTGCAGCGGCTTTGCGTACACCGGCATGTGTAAAAGGCGATGGCGTTCATACAATTCAGGAATTGATCGACCGGGAGAATCTTGATCCGAGAAGAGGAACAGGTCACGATAACATGCTCACGGAAATCAGGGTTGATGAGGTGACCATGGAATTATTGAAAAAGAAGAATTATACGTTAGATACCATTCTACCGAAAGGTGAAGAATTGTTCCTGAAGCCGACAGCAAATTTAAGCACTGGCGGTACCGCAACAGATGTTACTGACGATGTTCATCCTGAAAATATTTCGTGCTTTGAACGTATAGCCCGCAACATCGGGTTGGACGTTTGTGGTATTGACGTCATGGCGCCAACACTTTCTACACCTTTGAAGGAAAACGGCGGTGCTGTACTGGAAGTGAACGCAGCACCAGGATTCCGTATGCACGTGGAGCCAACAAATGGCAAGGCCCGCAACGTGGCCAAGCCTGTTGTGGACATGCTCTTCCCTAAAAACGACAATGGACGTATTCCCATCATCGCAATTACGGGTACGAACGGTAAAACTACCACTACCCGCCTAATGGCTCACATTGTGAGAACCGCCGGTTTTATCACAGGTTTTACAACAACAGATGGTGTTTACATCCAGGACGAGCTGGTTTTAAAAGGTGATTGCTCCGGACCGCACTCAGCGCAACTGGTATTAAAGGATAGTTCAGTTGAGTTTGCGGTGTTGGAAACGGCCCGTGGTGGCATCCTGCGTTCAGGTTTAGGTTATGATCAGTGTGATGGTGCCATTGTGACCAATGTTGCTGAAGATCATTTAGGCATCGGTGGCATCGATACAATTGAAAAACTGGCCAGGGTCAAATCAGTGGTTCCCGAAACGGTTCACGCAAACGGCTATGCTGTGCTGAATGCCGATGACGACCTGGTGTACGCAATGCGGGAGGAACTAACATGTAAAGTGGCACTTTTCTCCTTGCATGCTAACAATGCCCGCATTGAAGAACATTGTGCCAATGGCGGACTAGCCGCTGTTTACGAAAACGGCTACCTCCTGTTGCGGATCGGCAATCATTTCATTCCTATTGAGGAAGCCGTGAATATCCCGATTACGTTCGGAGGCAAGGCAGATTTCAACATCGCAAATGTGCTGGCAGCATCGCTGGCAGCGTATACAAATAAGATAAAACTGGGAGTGATTCGTGATGCGTTGCGTTCATTTGTCCCCTCAAAAGAAACAACGCCTGGACGGATCAATATTTACGAATTGAATGAGTTCACGTTGATTCTTGACTATGCACATAACCCGCATGGCGTGAAAGCACTTGGAAACTTTGTCAAGACATTTGAAGGAAACAAGATTGGCGTTATTACCGGTGTAGGCGACCGAAGAGATGAAGACATTACGTCATTGGGCGAAGAGGCAGCCAAGATTTTTGACGAGATCATTATTCGTCATGACGATGATATGCGTGGCCGCACCCACGAGGAAATAGACAGGTTATTGACTCTCGGAATCAGGAAGGTTGATCCGAACAAATCGATCGCCTATTATGGAACGGAGTGCGAAGCAGTAGAACAGGTTTTAAATGAGGGAAAGCGAGGATCAGTGATCGTAGTACTGGTTGACAACGTAACTGCCGTGACGCAATGCATTCAGAGGTTTCAGCAAAAGGAGCAGGAGCAGCTGATGAGCATGGAAAAAGCGGGATAATTGTGGAATTTGTGGCCTTTTTTATGGCATAACAGCTCCACAATTGGCATGAGATTTTTGTGGGATTACATAAACAAGAATTATGGCAGACAACAAAGACCTCAGAGATGGCCGTGATCGGGAACGTGTTGCCGGCAACGAAGACTACGAAGTCAATTACTTGGCGCAAAAGCTGAATGTATCAGCAGAAGAAGTTAGAAAGGCAATTCAAAAGGTGGGCAACAACCGAGAAAAAGTAGAAGAATACTTGCGAGGAAATCGTTAGTAAAAATCAGTACCCCCGGAAACGGGGGTTATTTTTTTGACAGGCTTTCCACATTTCAAGGATTAAATTTTATAGGCACAAAAACTGCATTACACTACCTAAACAATAAGGTTATGAAACAGGAAGAGATCAATAAAATCAACAATACTCAAACGAACAATGATGACAACCGCACTGGCGAGTACAGCGAAGGCAACGACCGCCTGACCTTTATGAACAATGAAGAGAACCTGATGACCAACCTTGAAAAACACGGTTATACGGAACAATTCAGAGTACAAAACAATAAGCTGGAAAGTCTGACAACAGGAAAAACCTACGGTTGCGAGGATGTAAAAGCAGCAAACTTCTACCGTTTTGAAGGAATCACCGATCCGGATGATATGAGCATTCTTTATGCAATTGAGACCTGTGACGGGGCGAAAGGTACCCTGATGGATGCGTATGGTCGCTACTCCGATGAGGAAACAGGAGAGTTTATGAAACAAGTAGAAATTGCGAAAAAACTACATGGCATGGATGGCCGCTAAACCATTCCAGTCCTGATAAAACAAAAGGCAACCGACATGGTTGCCTTTTGTTTTATGGATTGTCCGCGGAACGAAATTCATACTTATACGCATTGCTGACCAGCGGCCACATGAAAATGTGTCTAACAATTTCTTCTTTTATTTGTACTCCCTTATTCAAACCAAGCCGTATAACGTATGAAGGTATTGCTGATAGAAGACGAACCAAATGTCGCCGGGATTATTAATCGTGGATTAAGCGAAAATGGTTATAGCGTGTCCGTAGCGCCTGATGGCAAACTAGGCCAGCAAATGGCATTATCGCATGATTTTGATGTCATCATCATGGACATCATGCTTCCGGGAATCAATGGTATGGAAATCTGCCGCCAGTTGCGTGGCTCAAAGGTCAATAGCCCCATCCTGTTTCTTACTGCTTTAGGCACCACAGAAAATATTGTTGCAGGTCTTGATGCCGGAGGTGACGACTACCTGGTGAAGCCATTCAAGTTTGCTGAACTGGAAGCAAGAATTAAATCACTTGCCAGGCGAAAGCATCTGTCCGTTCAGGACGAAGAAGAGAAACATTATATCGAAGACATCGTCGTTGATTTCCGCTCCAAAGAAGTAACTGTCGACGCCAAGCCAGTAACCTTGACATCAACCGAGTTTCGATTGCTGGAGTTTTTTCTACGGAATAAGAACCGGGTGGTTTCTAGGATGGAAATACTGGAGAAAGTCTGGGGCATCGATTTCAACATGGGAACAAACGTGGTGGACGTGTATGTAAATTATTTGAGAAAAAAGCTAGGCAATCAAAACGGTAAAAAACTGATTCAGACTGTTATTGGTATGGGCTATATGTTAAAAACCTGATTCCCGTATGAAGATCCAAACAAAGACGACCATTCTCTTTACCCTACTTACCGCCGGCATTTTTCTCATTCTCAACATCACCGTCTATTTTTTTATTTCTTCTTCCGCTCACCGCGATTTTAACAAGCGATTGGAACTACGGGCCCGCCTATCGGCAAAATACCGGTTTGAGCAAAACGAGTTGTCGACAAAAGCCTTTAGCGAATTACAACGGCAATACCTCGAAAAGCTACCTGAAGAAGAAGCCATTTTTATACAGCTTGATTCGACCAAAAACAAACCGCTCGAAACACCACCGAAAGAACTTCCTGCTTCTTTTATCAACGCCATTGTTGAAGGCGATGGAAATACGGCCTTTTATCAAACCAATTTCCGCCACTTTGCCGGTTTGCTTTACAAAGATGAAACAGGACGTTTCCTCGTGATTGAATCAGCCACCAACCGGTACGGAATGGAAATGATGCGACAGTTGCGCCTTGTAAAAGTGATCCAATTTATTCTTGCGGTACTCATTATCTATACAGTTGGCTTGTACTTTTCCCGCAAAACGTTTCAACCCTTCCGCGACATTATCACCCGTGTAAAAGAAATCAGCGAAGGCAACCTGCACCTCCGTCTGAAGGAACGATCGGGCGGAGATGAGATTGCTGAACTTACAAGCACTTTCAACCAAATGCTAAACCGGCTGGAAACAGCCTTTGAAGCGCAAAACAATTTTATCAGTAACGCGTCGCATGAATTGCGTACCCCATTAACAGCCATCATCGGCGAAGCGGACTATGCGCTTTCCAAACAGCGAAGCACTGAGGCTTACCAGGACAGCTTGCAACAAATAGCGCGGCAGGCTGAGAAACTGCAGGCGCTTTCAAAAGGATTATTGGCTCTTGCGCAAACAGGTTTCGATGGGCGGGCACAGTCATGGAAAACTATCAGGCTTGACCAACTGCTTTTTGATGTGAAGGCCGATTGTGATGCAATTCTGCCTGGAAATAATATACAGGTTTGCGTGGAAGCAATGCCCGACGAAGAAGAAGGTGTAAGCATCCTCGGCAACTACGACCTGCTGAAAGTCGCCATCAACAATATTGTTCTGAATGCCTGCAAGTATTCCCGGAACAAACCGGTTGCCCTGCGGCTATTGCTGCAGCAGAAGGATATGGTCATTGTTGTAGAAGACCAGGGAATTGGTATTCCAAGGGATGAACTAAAATACATTTACGATCCGTTCTTCCGGGCATCTAATACCAAGGAATACGAAGGTTACGGCATCGGTATGCCACTATCGAATAACATTATTCGGTTGCACAACGGAACCATTCATGTTAATTCAAAAGTGGACATAGGTACAGAGGTTAAAATAATTTTGCCTGCCTGTTGAAACGTTATCGTTGCCATTTTTTTCATGCTTGAACATTTCTAATCTTTTTAAGAAGAACACGTTTTTTTTAATCGTGTTTTAATTCTTTTCTTAAATCATTTTCAAACGGTTCTTAGTTCATCCTAACGGCAGCGAGTCAGCTTTGTGGTATTAAAATCATTTTTTATGACCAACATTTTAATACCAACTGATTTCACACCAGCTTCGTTATCATGGGCAGCACAAGCAATTAAAACAGAAGGATGCCCCAAGTGCAATTTGATCCTTTTCCATGCATTCGAATTACCATCGGACCCTTATGATCTTCTTCGCGGAACAGCAAAAGATCCGGCTGCCGAAATGATGACAGAATCTTTCCGCCAGGCCTGTAAACAATTGAAGGATGAACATTCGGATCGTATCGGAAAGATCATCGTCCGTTGTATGCGCGGAAGCACAAAATGGGTATTTAGAAACTTTGTGGAAGCCAATGACGTTGACATGATCTACTGCCCGGATGATTTTGTTTACGTACCAATTCATCCACTGAGTGTGAATCCTTCTCAATTATTTAAGAAGTGCGGTGTACCTGTATTGAAAACCGCTAAGAAAAGAACGGAGTCGTTATTTGAAAATCCGTTTTTCCAGCCGATTCATGTCACCGCACGGTAACGGGTTTACCATACGGACGATTGCTTGCTGTAATTGCCTTGTCCTTAAAACAGTTTGTTATGTTATTAAAGAAGAATATTCCCTTCGGGTACGTGTTTGGAAAAATTAAGTATGAAATCATTGTTATTACGATCTATGCGATCATTGTCGCCTTGCTTTACGAAAATTATCACCTGACAAGGATTTCAATTCCTATCTCAGTACCAACCATTTTGGGTACTGTGATAGCACTCCTGCTCGGCTTCAGAAGCAACCAAGCCTACGACCGCTGGTGGGAAGCACGGCATATCTGGGGAGCTATCGTTAACGATTCGAGAACACTGGCAAGGCAAATCACCTGGTTTAGCAGTTCGGAAGAAGAAGCTGCCCACTTGCAGCTGTTTGCACACCGCTTTATCAGAAGACAAATCGGCTGGTGTTACAGTCTTGGCAGGCATCTGCGGGGCCAGAACGCTACGCATGGACTTGAAAAATACCTGGAGCAAAGAGAACTGGAACATATCAGGCAGATTGACAACGTACCCTCTGCCCTACTCGATCGCATGGGAAAAGATCTCCAACTTGCCCTTGATGAAGGTTGGATTAACCGCTTTCAACAAATTGAGATAGACAAGACACTTTCGCGGCTAACAGATGCAATGGGTAAATGCGAACGAATTAAGAATACCGTGTTCCCAAGCACTTACAGTTTATACATTCACATGTCGCTGATGTTATTCATTGCATTGTTGCCTTTCGGTGTGATTGAATACTTTGGTGTGTTCGAAGTACCCTTGGTCGTGGCCATCTCTGCATGTTTTCTGCTGATTGAAAAAATGGGTATTCATCTGCAGGACCCGTTTGAAAACAAACCGACGGACACTCCAATGACAACGATTGCTCAAAGCATTGAGAAAAACCTGATGCAATTGTACAAGGTGCAAACGCTGTCTTCGAAATATTTTCCGCTGGAAGTGGCAAAGGAGGACGAAAAGTCAGTGATGTTTTATAAGCCCCATGCAAAAGGAAAGAATATGCATGAAGATGACGAGGAGGTTCACTACAAAAAAGCAGCAAACTATTACCTTCTATAAATATGTACAGCTAAACGATCTGTACACTTTTGGAAATAGAACGGTCGGGTAAAACTGGTTCAGCACGCCGCCAGTCATCCGACCGTTTCTTTTTTGGCATCGTAACAGCCAGACCATAATAAATTGAGAAGATAGGACACCAAAAATCCGCGACTCTTACCCAAAGAAGTAAGATGCATTGGTTTTAGTAATTTGAATCAAATTGCATCCATGCGACATACCCGCCTTCTTCTAGTTTGTCTTTTCGTCCTTCAAGTTGCAGCTGCACAAAACAAAAGAGCCCGGGAAATCGGAATCCAAATCGGTGTTTTACCGCACGGGAAACTAAACGCTATTACAGACGTACCAAATGTGACTGTAGGGCAAGTCACAATTATTCGGGGAGACTCTATTCGTACCGGCGTCACTGCCATTCTCCCGCACTCCGGTAATTTGTTCCAGCAAAAAGTACCTGCCGCGATCTATGTTGGTAATGGCTTCGGGAAATTAGCTGGCGCCACACAAGTACAGGAATTGGGCAACCTTGAAACGCCGGTTGTTCTGACAAATACGCTCAGCGTTCCTACTGCAATGGACGCAATTATTGATTATACCCTGCAACAAAAAGGCAATGAAAATGTACAGTCAGTAAATGCACTTGTTGGCGAAACAAACGATGGTTACCTCAATGACATTCGCGGAAGGCATGTTACGAAAGACCATGTTCTGCAGGCAATCAGGTCAGCAAAAACGGGCAAGTTAGAAGAAGGTTCGGTTGGTGCGGGAACCGGAACGGTCTGTTTTGGCTTTAAAGGAGGAATTGGTACGGCATCCAGGGTTTTGCCGAAAAAGCTTGGCGGTTATACGGTGGGTGTGATTGTTCAATCCAACTTTGGTGGGGTACTCACAATAGATGGTGTACCTATTGGAAAAGAGTTGAACAAATTTTACCTGAGTGATCAGTTGAACAACCAAGTAGATGGGTCCTGCATGATCGTGGTGGCTACCGATGCTCCCCTCGATAGCCGGAACTTAGAAAGGCTGGCTAAACGAGCTTTTATGGGCTTGGCAAAAACAGGCGGTATCGCATCCAATGGCAGTGGCGATTACGTTATCGCTTTTTCAACTGATTCTTCGTTGCGTATTAACCACCAGAACGCCATTATGACACATGATATATCGGTTTTAAGGAACGATGAGATGTCACCTCTTTTTATGGCGGCAATCGAGGCTGCGGAAGAAGCGATTATTAATTCTTTATTGATGGGAAATACTATGAAGGGAAAAGGCGGCCGAATGGTTGAAGGCTTGCCGGTAGAGCGAGTTTTAGAGATTATGAGGAAGTATGGCAGAGCTAAATAAATTGAAGGATACCCAAGAAGACTCAATGCGAATAAACGAAGCTTTGAAAAGCCTTACTTGCCAACTCGTCGAGCTAGGATGTCAGTGTTATTTTAAAGCGCTATTCCGACTTGAATCTAGGTATTTGAGGCACCATACGTTTAGTCCCAAGAAGAAATTCTATATCTCTCTGCACAAGACTGATTATTAATTAATTTTTGTCAGCAACGCTGATTTCTGTCGTATTCGGAAAATGAGCTAAATTGATTGTTGAACCTTAACCAAAGACAACTACATGATAATCAAAGTTGGCATCATTGACATTGGCTACGGAAACTTATTTAGCCTTTGCAAGAAGATGTCGCTGCTTGATGCAAAGCCTTATCTAATTCGGTCACCAGAAGAAATTTCTTCGGTTGAAAAAATTATATTACCTGGTGTCGGCCATTTTGCAACAGCCATCAATTACTTGTCCGCATCTGGGATAAAGAATGTGCTTGATGAAGCAGTATTGGTAAAAAAAATACCTTTTTTAGGTATCTGTCTTGGGATGCAATTAATGGCAGCACGTAGCGAAGAAGGAAACGCCTCAGGCCTTGGCTGGATTCAATCACAGATTCGTAAGTTTAAAGTGAAGGACACGGAAAAATTTAAAATTCCGCAAGCAGGATGGAATTCTGTTTCTATTGCTGCTGACAGTCCCCTCTTCTCGAAAATTGAAGACAACAGCGAATTTTATTTCCTTCATGCTTATCACATAGATCAAATCGAACAGAGGTTTGTAGCGTCGACAACAAATTATGAATATGAATTTGTATCGTCGGTTCAAAAAGAAAATATGTTTGGCACACAGTTTCACCCTGAAAAAAGCCATTTTACCGGCACCCAATTGCTGAAGAACTTTTTAACCCTCTCATAAGTGTTTAGACCTCGAATCATCCCTGTCCTTCTGTTGCAAGGAAATGTATTGGCTAAGTCCGTAAAGTTTAAGCAACACAGGTATATCGGCGATCCAATTAACGCGGTTCGAATTTTTAATGAACTCTGTGCGGACGAACTTGTGTTTCTGGATATTAACGCGACTAGAGAAAATCGCACAATTTCACTAGAAACGATCAGGATCATAGCTGAGGAAGCAATGATGCCGTTCAGTGTCGGAGGAGGTGTTTCTTCCTTGGCTCAAATTAAAGACCTTGTCAATTCTGGTGTTGAAAAGGTAATTATTGGCACCTATGCAATACGAAACCCCGACTTTATCAGAGATGCATCAAGGGAGTTTGGAACATCAACTATTTCTGTTTGTATAGATGTTAAGAAGAATTGGTTTGGGAAAGATTTAGTTTGGTATCTGAACGGCAACAGGTCGTCAAGTTACACCCCTCTGGAATTTGCGCAGCTAATGCAATATAATGGCGCTGGTGAGGTGATTCTCCAATCGATAGAAAGGGATGGCACAATGCAAGGGTACAATATCGAGCTTTTAAAAAATGTGGCTAAAAACTTATGTATTCCAACAGTCGGACTTGGAGGTGCAGCAAGTCTTGACGATATGGAGTCTGCATATTTACAAGCAAATCTGGCTGGGCTCGCGGCTGGCAGTCTTTTTGTTTACCATGGATCACAAAAAGGGGTATTAATTAACTACCCTGCTAAAAAACGAATCCGGATGATATGATCAGGAGACCCTATCAGCAATGTAAAAGGTGCGTAATGGATACTTCAGACCCTTTAATTGAGTTTGACAATGAAGGCGTTTGCAACCATTGCCGAAAAGCTGACTCCCGATGGCAGGAACTTAAGAACATCAACAAAGTTGGTCCCGAAAACCTGAGTCAAATTATTCAAAAAATAAAAAGTGCCGGAAGGAATCGGAAATATGACGTTGTTTTAGGAATTAGCGGTGGCATAGACAGTTGCTATACTGCTTACATATTAAAAAAGTATAATGTTCGTACGTTGTTGGTACACATGGATAACGGCTGGAATTCGGTTGACGCGGTGCAAAATATAAGAAACGTTGCAGAACGCTTCTCCTTCGATTACGAATGTTATGTACTAAACTGGGAGGAATTCAAAGATATTCAGTTAGCTTTTTTGAAAGCGTCAGTAGTAGAAGCTGAAACGCCGACCGATATAGCAATCTTACGTTTGCTTCATAAGGCCGCGGCGAAACATAACGTAAAATATATCGTCAGTGGTACTAATCTTAAAACTGAGAGTATTCTCCCAAAACTTTGGCACTATAACGCAAAGGACAAAAAATACTTCAATCATATCATTAAGGTTTTCGGGACCAAAAGAGTTAAGCAGTTTCCAACATTTGGTTGTTTCAGAGAAGCGTACTACAAATTTGTCCGGGGAATTCAAATTATATATCTACTTAATTATATCGACCTGAAGAAAGATGAAATGGCCGAAGAACTTCGGAAAGAAATTGATTTGAAAGATTATGGGATAAAACACCACGAATCGCACTACACGAAATTTATTCAATCTTATTTGCTCGTCAAAAAGTTTAATCTTGACTACCGCAAGGCGACACTCTCAAGTAAGATATGCTCCGGTCTGATGACGAGAGAAGAAGCGATTAACGAATTGCAAAAACCACCCTACCAACTTGAAGATATCGAAAAGCAAAAATCCTATATAGCTAAAAAGCTTGGTATTACTGAAAGCGAAATGGATGAAATTATTGCAATGCCGGGTAGATACTATTTCGAATACCCGAATAATGAAAAAAAGCTTGAAATGATTTACGGTTTATATTGGCGTTTTTTTAGGCGCTAAGCTTGGCTGTCCTTAGGCCACTCTAATAGAAACTTTGGGGTCTAGCAGGAGATAATTATTGTATATAAACTTAAAAAAAGATAAAGTGCATATTTTACGCAAAAACCCTTACCAAACTCACGTCTGATAAGGGTTTAAAATACTTGTGCCCAGGACTGGATTCGAACCAGCACGCCGTTTCCAGCACCACCACCTCAAGGTGGCTTGTCTACCAATTTCAACACCTGGGCAAGAACTTTAGAAAGTTGAACTTCCTTGAGGGCAGCAAATGTATTTTATTTTTTCAAAACAATGCGAAAAGTTGTGCCTTTTCCAACTTCCGATTGTTTGACCGTGAGTGAGCCCTTGTGGTATTGATCGATGATGCGTTTAGAAAGGCTTAGCCCGAGGCCCCAACCCCTTTTTTTCGTAGTGAACCCGGGTTTGAAAACTTTTGTAATGTTTTGACGGCTGATACCCTTCCCAGTATCCGCTACATCAATCACCACTTCTTCGCTACCTTCCTGAATGGTAACAGTAATTTTCCCCTTTCCTTCCATTGCATCTAGTGCATTTTTCAAGAGGTTTTCAATCACCCAGTCAAATAACGGCGCGGAAATTTTTGCTGCGATGTTTTCATGCTGCGAGTTAATGGCAAATGAAACCCGTCCCCCTGCACGTTTTTGTACGTAATCTACCATATGCTTCACCTGCTCCACAATGTTTCGTTCGTCCAGTTGAGGCGTGCTGCCTATCTTTCCAAAACGATCCGAAACAAGCCGCAGGCGGCTCACGTCTTTTTCTATTTCATACACAAAATCTTCGCGGCTGTGTGTTTCTTTCAAGATTTCAACCCAACCTTCCAATGACGAAACTGGCGTTCCTAACTGATGTGCCGTTTCTTTTGCCATTCCGGCCCAAACACCATTCTGCGTAGAACGATAAGATGTGCGAATTGCTTGAATCGTGATAAAAATGAAAAGACCAACGATGAATAGCTGCACCAACGGATAATATCGTACCTCCTTTAGCAATTTTGATTCGCCATAGTAATACCGGTTTCGTTCTGTTGAATCAAGCGGATTACGCCATTCTACAGAAAGCTTAGCAGAGCGGAATTCATCCAGTCTGTCAAGCAAGTAGCTGTTTTTATTAGGATCCTTGATCGTATCACCCTTCTTCCAACCCTCCTCTACTTCTGCCGAATCGAGGTTGACCCATTGCATGATACTGTCCTTTTCTGTCGTTTCAATAATGGGAATTTTGTTTTGCGTCGTAATGATTGATGGCAAACGGATGTCCTGATTGGCGGGATTCAGCAAAGACTTTCCTGCTTCAATCCACAACTCCACTTTTTCCCTTTCGTCCTTTTCAATTTTGTTTGCGAGGTAGGAAGAATACCACACGGTACCACTCACAATCAAAATCGCGATCAGCGCCAATAAGGTGCGCCAATTCAAAACTTGCTGAAACATGCGGGAAAGATAGGTACGAAGTACAAAGTTTGAAATACGATTCGCTGAAACCCTCCCTCGTTGAGCGGCACTTCTTGTTTCGCACTTCTTATTTGACACGGCTTCCATTATTTTTGGCGAAATCAAAAAAGACTTGAGTCAGCCAACTGTTGCAATTGTGATTTTAAACTGGAATGGGAAACACCACCTGCAACAGTTTCTTCCGTCAGTTCTTAAAACGCAATACCCAGATTTCAGAGTTGTAGTGGCTGATAATGCGTCCACAGATGATTCCATTACATTTCTGAAAGAATATTACCCACAAGTTGAGTTGCTGGTGTTGCCTGAAAATTTTGGATTTGCAAAAGGTTATAACGAGGCCCTGAAACAGGTAACAGCAGATTATTACGTACTATTGAATTCAGATGTGGAGGTTACTCCAAACTGGCTATCCCCGATTGTTTATTTGCTTGAGCAGGACAAAACACACGCAGCTTGTCAGCCGAAGATCTTGGCTTATAAGAACAAAAATTTATTTGAGTATGCAGGTGCTGGCGGTGGCTGGCTTGACGCATTCGGATATCCTTTTGCCCGCGGACGCATATTTGACATTTGCGAAGAAGACAAAGGTCAGTTTGATGAGGCAGGAAAAGTTTTCTGGGCAACGGGTGCTGCACTTGCAATCCGGAGCAAAGTATTTCATGAAGTCAAAGGTTTTGACGAATACTTCTTTGCTCACCAGGAAGAGATTGATCTCTGCTGGCGGATTCAATTGGCTGGTTACTCAGTGCATGTTTGCCCCAAATCAGTCGTGTACCACGTTGGCGGTGGTACTTTACCAAGAGGCAATTCCAAAAAAACCTATCTCAATTTTCGCAACAACCAAATCATGCTCGCCAAGAACCTTCCATGGATGGAGAAATGGAAGATACCTTATCGGTTGGCGCTTGACCAAGTTTCGGCATTGAAAGGATTGTTATCTGGCGACGCCGGATATTTTCTTTCAATTATTGAAGCCCACTTTGCCTTCATGTACTGGATTGTATTTGGCAATAAGAGGTGGAAACCTGCAAGGAGAAAATCAATAACGAAACTCAACGGCGTCTTTCATGGTAATTTGGTTTGGCAACATTTCGTGTTGAAAAAGAAAACATTCAATGAGATTGTGACTCAGAAAAAAAACTTGCGTTAAGTTTTTCTCAACGAGCATTCCCCTTATTTTTGCACCACAAAATAAAAACGATGGATTATCGTCAGGCAGAATACCAGGAAGAGTTGCAGAAAGTTCAGGATCGTGACTTTACACATAGCTGGGTTTCTTCTTCTGCGTTTCTTTTTTATTTGTCAATCGCTTGCTTATTAGCATTTGCATTTGGTACTTGCTATAAGCTTTCTACTGTTGATTATAAAAACAGCCGCCCTGAAAAAATCACTGTGCAGGAAAGTTCAAAATATGTACCTCAGTACAAATAATTTTTCAGAATTTTTTTGTTGCAATGATTGAGACACTTATTTTTGCAACCCCTTAGTTCTTAGACACAGAAACAAAAAAGCGGAAGTAGCTCATTTGGTAGAGCACGACCTTGCCAAGGTCGGGGTGGCCGGTTCGAGCCCGGTCTTCCGCTCTCAAACTTCCTCCCTAGTGGAGGATTTTTTTTGAGGAGCCCTGGTGGTGGAATTGGTAGACACGCAGGACTTAAAATCCTGTTCGCAGCAATGCGAGTAACGGTTCAAGTCCGTTCCGGGGCACAAGCTTAAAAAGCCTTTCGTACAAGCGAAAGGCTTTTTTGTTTGTTGTCATCCAAGCACCGTTTACCCACGACTTTACTAACAAATTTTCCTGCGCATTTTTACGCAAAATTTCGAGGTGCTTGCATTTTTCAATAACGTCAACTAAGTTTGCCTCACTCCCTCCTCTGAAATACAACTTCTCCGTCTCCTCTGGATTTCCGCTCTCTGTACTTAAAAACACTTGCATCATGAATATCAACACAAACCTCTCAGAAAGAGCTGGAGCCTCTATTTTTTTCGCCATTTTTATTTTTGTTCTGATCTTGATCTACAAGCTCTCGAACTAAGCAAATAGGATTTTTTGGGTTAGATGGTAGCCCATAGCTGTTGCTGATGGGCTACTTCTTATTTTTCAAGGCTGTTTCGATTGACTTTCAAAGTCATTAGTTGATTGCCCCTTTTTTTCCACAAGTTTTTTAAAAAATTCCAGGATTTTTCCTTGTTTCACTCCGTTTCACTGGCTTTTTAGCTTATTTTATCTGGCACAATTGCTGTACAGTTTGTCTATATAATGCCGCCATTATGGTCATTTCTACCTTTTACCAACTGAGTTATAACGAACAAGCTGACTTACTTCTGAATCAAGGAACTTTTTTACAAACCCGCGAGGAAGGCAATTTTATTATTGACCTTTTTGAATTGCAGGATCTTTTGGTAGAAGTCTATTATCTGAAAGAAGACGAAGAGCCAGTTTCTGTGATGGCCTGTGAAACTACAGATAAATTAAAAACACTATCGGTTGGAAATTTAAAACCACGGTTGACTATTAAAAACGCAAACGAACATATTCAAAAAGGCAGTTATGCTGCCTGACCTAATAAAAAAATCCCCGCTTCTAGCGGGGATAATTATTTCAGGCGGTTTTAGGTTTTGTTGTCGGATTTTTCATTCTTGATTGGACGCCTGTTAGTTTTCAATAGGACTGGACGGTTTTCTGGATACTGATTAAAAACGGGTTTCAAAAGATAACGGATTCAGAACTGGTTTTCTTGATACTGGATTTTGGTTGGTTTTCAAAGGAACAAGTTAGTTTTGGTTTTTCAGATCAGATATTGGTTTTTCGTATTGTTGATACAAAAGTAGCATGGCAGAGCATGCTGGTCAATGGCGGTTTTGCCCTATTATCTTTCTATGGTATTTACGCAGGAAAAAGTAAAGGGCCGATGGGATACTAGGAGAAACTACCAGACATCGGCTCGTAAAACTACGAGTCTAAAAAAAGCAGCCTAATGCTGCTTCCTCTAAACTAGCTATCAATTTTATTTTCCAACCACAAAACTCTGCCTAATTTTTTTCGCCACTGGCTTATCATCTAAGATTGCAGGCTCCCATTCAGGCATTTGTTCCATCGTGGTGATTAAGTAATCATCAAAATCTTCTGATACTCCTTGTAAAACTTTGAAGTTGGTAGGCACACCGTCTTTGTCAACAATGAACTCCACCACAACGTTTGCTTTGGTAATGCCATTTGGCAAAGACGAACTTAATGTCTTGCCCAGCTGGTCAAGGTATTTTAAAAAGTTTTCGCCGCCCCCTTGGAATTGTGGCCATTTGAGTACTACATCGGCCACGTTATTAATTTCACGACGACGGTGCTGCACCACCTTTTTCTCTTTTACCACGGGCGGCGCCGGCTGTACCTTCTTCGACAGACCATCATACTGGTACTCGCCGGTAATATCAGTCATAATGACCGGGAGTTGACGGGTAATTTCAAAATGATCATAAACAGCCTCCAGCTTTGCAGCAAACGCCTTTAGCTTCTGGTCACTCTTAGTTAGCGTATTCAGGTATTCAACACTTCTTTTGTTATCATACCGAATTGGAAAGATGTGCACAGGAATATAATCCTGCCCTGCGCTTTTTGAATGCGCTGCAAGAATGTACAGCTCTTCAATCTGCTGATCATTGATCGGGATACAACCAACCGTAACGCAACTACCATGGATATAAATGTCGCCGCCCGGTTTTACCGGATCGCTTAGTATTTTGTCTGACGTGTTTGGATAGTTCAATCCCAACGATAAATAGTAATTGCTATTCGGATTAAACTCATTGATATAATAAAAACCTTCCGGAACCTGGTAATCACCTTGGATGCGTTTAGGTCCTAAAGAACCAGCCAACGCACATACTTTATAGGTCTTGAAAAGTTTAAATGGTTCTTTGCGGCTGTTCGTTACCCATACCTCCAATTGTGCATCGTACTTAAATGAACGGATGTACATATACTTTGCCGGCCACTGCAAACCTCTCGACGCAAACTGCTTCTGCAAGGTGTCCAGCTTTTTTTGCATAGCAATGGAAGGACGTGGAAGAGTCCGCTGAAAATCGACAAACGAAACCTGGGTTCCCTGTCCGAATGTCGATAACGAAAAAAGAATGAAACTGCTGAGCAAGAAGTTTTTCATCCGACAGATTTCTTTATAGTGGCAAGTTCAGGGTTCTTATGCTAATAAAACTCAAAAATCGACGATGCAAAGAGTTAATAAGTTATTTGGGTAATACATTATCAGAAGATGAGCTAACGTCATAACCTAATGAACAAATAACTTATCAACTTAATAACCCTTTTACAGGTTTCCTCTTTCGGCTTGTTCCCGCTCAATTGCTTCAAAAAGGGCTTTAAAATTTCCCTTACCGAAGCTCTTCGCACCCTTCCTTTGAATGATTTCGAAGAAAAGCGTTGGCCGATCTTGTACAGGCTTAGTGAATAGTTGTAACAAATAACCTTCGTCATCTCTATCTACCAGGATACCTAGTTCTTTTAACGGCTCAAGGTCTTCATCTATTGTTCCCACCCTGTCTAATAGATCATCATAATAAGTGGTTGGCACTTGCAGAAATTCAACTCCCCTACTCTTCAGGTCTTTCACTGTAGCGACAATATCAGCTGTTGCCAGGGCTACGTGTTGTACACCTTCCCCGTCGTAAAATTCAAGGTATTCTTCTACCTGTGATTTTCTCTTTCCTTCAGCTGGTTCATTAATTGGAAATTTGACAAACCCATTTCCGTTGCTCATCACCTTACTCATCAGCGCCGAATATTCTGTAGAAATATCATCATCATCAAAAGAAAGAATATTGCGGAATCCCATTACATCTTCATAAAATTTTACCCAAGGGTTCATCTGGTTCCAACCCACATTGCCGACGCAATGGTCGACATATAACAAGCCGGTGTCTTTTGGAGCAAAATGAGGATTATTCCAAACACGGAAGCCCGGCATGAAGGCGCCATTATAATTCTTTCTCTCTACAAACAGATGCACGGTATCGCCATAGGTGTGAATGCCACTTAACACCACTTCTCCATTTGCATCGGACAAGCGTTTTGGCTCCTGGTAACTCTTCCCACCACGCTTCGTCGTTTCTTCCCATGCTGATGTGGCATCATCTACCCGCAGGGCTAAATACTTAACACCATCGCCGTGCTTATACACATGATCTGCAATCTCATTATTTGCTCTTATTGGCGTAGTCAGCACGAACGTCAGTTTATTTTGACGAACCACATAGCTGGCTCTATCCTTCATACCTGTTTCAGGCCCGGCATAAGCAATAGCCTGGAAGCCAAAAGCACTCATATAATAATGAGCAGCCTGTTTGGCATTGCCCACATAAAACTCCACGTAATCTGTGCCTTGTAAGGGTAGAAAATCTGTTTGTGTATTGATAGCTTGCTTTTCGCTAGTAATTGCTTCCATAAATTAGGTTTTGCGGTAAGAACCGAGACGCACAAATTTAGCTATATTAGAACTATAAATTTCTGACATGGAACCCGAAGTAACCGTTCACCAATGTACACCTTCGCAGATTGTTAACCTCAAGAGCTATGTGTTTGCCGGATTGGCTGCCATCGCGATAGTCGTACTGGCCATCCTTACCGATACACCTATTCTTTATTCACTTCTCCTGTTGCCACTGGGTTATGCAGTGTGGAATTATCTTATTATAAAATCGACCAAACTTACCATCACCGATCAGCGTTTAATTGTAACCACCGGGATTTTTACCAGGAAGACAAACGAAACTGAATTATACCGCGTTCGTGATACGTCTATCGAAGAGCCTTTCTTTTATCGCATCTTTGGCGTAGGCAATGTGATTATCTACAGCACAGATGAAGCTGAAGGAAAATTACACTTCAACGCTTACAGCAAACCCCATTGGATAAAAGACCAGATTCGAAACAATGCCGAGACATGCCGCCAGAAAAAACGCTGGGGATCTGACAACGTCCTGATCCACGACGTTAATAATTAAACGGAAACGTATCAGGCATTTTTTCACTGTTAGGCTTTAGATGCAAAGGATGTAATGCCGATGTTTCATCCAGGTATAGAAACGCATCGTAGCGGTTTGCCATTATTGAAGGCACATAGTTGCCGTAGCGTTCATTCTCCGGATTGTACACCACACCAATGGCCCGGTGACGAATTGCTTCGCTGTAGGCCTCACGTATTTCCTCTGTATTAAAGAGCAGGTAGCGATCATCAGCACTCTCGCGGTGCAATGCATATTCAATGCTCCCTTCCTTTGCCTTCGGCACTTGTTTTACTTTCATCGGTGCTCCCCATTCATCACCAGCTATCACCGTGCCCTGGTAAGAACCAAATCCAACGAGGTACACTTTATTGATGCCATACTCTTCCCTCGCTAGTTGCCCTATGTTCACCATACCGGCACGCTTCATATCGGTTGCTCTAGCATCACCAATATGCGTATTATGTTCCCATACAATTCCTTTTGCTCCCTCTCCATGAAATTTTAGTAAGCGATCCAGTGTTTCCATCATATGTCGGTCCCGCACATTCCAGCTTTCGTTGTCAAAGCTCATCATCGCCGTGTAATATTTTTCCGCATTCACAGCGATCAGCGCATTTTGTTCCGTGTTGAAACCGGCTTCTCTGTCGCCATCAAGAAAATGCGCTTTGTTCCTGATCTCCCGCAACAGTGCCATCACCTTATCTCGACAGGAATGCTCTGTTAGTGAATAGCGAGCATACATTTGTTCGTTTTCCTGGAAGGGTTCAAAACATTGAATGGCTTTACGCACTGTTTGCGCCGTCTGCGGATCCTCTTTTTCGAGATAATCGACCATGGCGTACATACTATCCCAAAGACTATAAACGTCAAGGCCGTAAAAACCCACTTTACCATCGTTGTTCTGATGCTGGTTATGTTCCTTCAACCATTCGGCAAGAGCAGCGACCTCCCAATTGGCCCACATCCATGTTGGCCACCGGTCAAAATTCATCAATACATCTTTGATGCTGTCGCCTGCGTCCTTATACCCTTTCACGTAACGGTTGATTTTATAGCAATCCGGCCAATCCCCTTCCACAGCAATAAAATTGAAACCTTTCTCCTGGATCAGTCGTTTAGAAATTGCTGAACGCCACGTATAATATTCATGTGTCCCATGCGAGGCTTCGCCTAACATCACTACAGGCCGATCACCAATGTCTTCAATCAGCGCATCCAAATCCTTTGCTGTATTCAATGTGTGCATACGTTGTTTTCGTTTCCAACATCGCTACAACAGTTGCGCCACATCGAGCTTTCATTCCCCACCTTTTGAAAGAACGAAAACAATTCTTTTCAGCTGAAGCCCATCGTATAAGATGGCTGCAATAATGCTGTTGCTTTACTTTTCAAAACCTGTGTATTATTTTTCGCCGCAAATCCGACCTATGAAAAAGGCATTTTGCTTTTTTGCTCTGCTTCATCTCCTTCAAGCTGCTTTCGCACAACCAAGCGCCGACTCCACTGAAAAACTCGTGGCACAAAAAGAAAACATCATCAAAGAGAGTACAATTGTCAAAGTGGAGAACCTTGGCTGGCGGGTGAATTCTGAATTGGCCGAGTTGCGTCCTACCATCTCTGCCGATGGCAACCTGCTATTTTTCATTTGTGAGAACCACCCGATGAATACAAAATACAATTCGGTACGAAACTCACAGGATATCTGGTACTCCACTCGGGACTCGGCCGGAAACTGGAGCAATGCCCGCCACATGGGTTACCCGTTAAACACCTACCACTATAACGCGGTGTATTGGATTTCGCCGGATAACAACCGGATACTGATCAGGAATGCATTTGTGAACGGGGACTATTTCAGCAACGGGGTCAGCATGAGTTACCGCATGACGAATGGTCGGTGGAGTCCACCGGAAATGTTGCGCATCCGCAATTATCACAAATATGATAAGGGTCGCCAGAATGGTGCCTCGATGGCACATGATGGGCAAACGTTATTGCTCTACATGTCGGAGAAATCAGGTAGTGAGAACAACGATATTTATGCTTGTTTCCTTCTTCCCGATAGCACGTGGAGTGAACCAAAGAGTTTAGGAAAAAAGATCAATCTTCCCGATTATAATGAGATGACGCCTTACCTCGCAGCCGATGGCGAATCGCTTTACTTTAGCTCCAATCGTCCCGGCGGGATGGGCGACAATGATATCTGGATGGCGAAACGCCTGGACAAGACCTGGACCAAATGGAGCGATCCAGTCAATCTTGGTGCGCCAATTAACACCCCTGATTGGGATGCCTTTTTTACGCTGGATGCGGGAGGTGAATATGCCTACCTAACAAGCAGCTTGGCAGGTTACGGCGAAAGTGATATTGTCCGTGTGAAATTGCTGGAAAAAGAAAAACCAAATCCTGTAGTTATGGTAACCGGCAATGTTTACAACAAAAAGACAGGTCAGCCGCTGAATGCAAGCCTGGTTTACGAGACATTGCCTGACGGAACGGTCGCAGGTAATGGAATTTCCAATCCGCAGGACGGTGCATTTAAAATTGTACTTCCTTACGACAAGAATTATATGATCAGGGCTACAGCCGAAAAGTTCTTTGCACAGAGTGAGAACCTGAATCTTGACTCACTTGTAAAAGCGGGCTACAAAGAAATTCACAAAGACCTTTACCTAGTTCCAATTGAAATTGGACAAGTTGTTCGATTGAACAATGTTTTCTTTGATTTCGATAAATGGGATCTACGACCGGAATCTTTCGTAGAGCTTAACCGCGTTGTTGATTTGTTGAAGCAAAACCCGTCCATCGTTATTGAAATGAGTGCCCATACGGACAGTTACGGTTCGGATGACTATAACTACAAATTAAGTGAGAACCGTGCCCGCTCAGTGATGGAGTATATTCTCTCTAAAGGCATCGCTACCAGCCGTATTTCTTCCAAAGGATATGGCGAAACAAAGCCTGTTGTAGAAAACGATACACCTGAAAACAGGCAATTAAACCGACGGGTTGAATTTACCATCGTTGGAAATTAGCACTATTGCGGAAAGAATTATTCTTCCGGGGTTAAGCCGCTTCCGACTAAATTTGCGCCATGCTAAAAGTTGGTATACTGGGTGGTGGACAATTAGGTAGAATGCTGTTACAGGCAGCAGCAAATTATCCGGTAGAAACACATGTGTTGGAAGCGGATGATGACTGCCCGGCGGCTCATCTTTGTCGTTTCTTTGTGAAAGGCAGCATCCGCGATTTTGATACCGTTTACAACTTTGGCAAAAACCTCGATGCTATCACGATCGAGATTGAAAATGTCAACATCGATGCGCTGGAAAAACTGGAAAGCGAGGGTATAAAGGTGTATCCCAAGCCGGCCGTTCTTCGTATCATCAAAAACAAAGCAGCACAGAAAAAATACTACTCAGACTTCAACATTCCTACATCTGAATACGCTATCCTGAACGGCAAAAATGAAATTCAATCGCATGCACATCTTCTGCCGGCCGCACACAAACTGGCCGAAGGGGGTTATGATGGCAAAGGCGTAGAAATTATTGATACGTTGGCCGATGCTGACAAAGGCTTCGATGGAGAATCTGTCCTGGAAAGGAAAGTAAAAATCAAAAAAGAGATTGCGCAGATTGTAGCTGTTGATACTAATGGAAAGACAGCACTTTATCCCCCGGTTGAAATGGTGTTCAATCGTGATTTCAACCTACTCGACTATCAGCTTTGCCCGGCAGAAATCAGCAAGCAAGTACTTTGGAAGGTAGAAGCGATTGCTCTCTCTGTTGTCCGCAATTTTAATTCACCGGGCCTATTTGCGGTGGAGCTTTTTGTTGATGTGAACGACGAGGTATTGGTAAATGAAACGGCCCCCCGGGTGCACAACAGCGGGCACCACACCATTGAAGCACACTACAGTTCACAGTTTGATATGCTGTGGCGCATTATGCTAGGTTACCCGTTGGGAAATACAAAAGCGATCCTCTCTTCTGCCATGGTGAATCTCATCGGCAGCGAAGGCCACTCCGGCAACGCGGTTTATGACGGCTTGGAAGAAGTTTTAAAAATCGACAACGCCTTTGTGCATGTTTACGGAAAAAGCCAAACGAAGCCGGGACGTAAGATGGGACACATTACTGTGATGAGTAATGAAAAAGCAGACCTCATTCATAAAGCCAATAAGATAAAGCAGAGTATAAAGGTTATTTCTCGCGGGTAGGTGATTGATAAACCCTACCTCTTATTCTTCAGTCTCTCACCGTTTCAAGGTTAATTATGGTTAACGGCACCTTTGTTGTTAGAACATTAACAGAGGACGGCTAAGCAATCCTTGTTATTTTTGCTGCTTAAACCATCAGGCCAAGAATGACTTCACGTTTCTCGAGCATCAACATATTATTTATTAGTACAATTCTTCTTTTATCCTGCGGCGATTCAGACCGGAAAATTCAAGCACAGCAACAGCAACGAGGTGGCGCAGGATCGAACCGTCCGCCGGTGAGAGCAGATGCCATGACTGTGTCAACCTCTGTCCTACTTGACAATATCGAAATCCCAGGAACAATCGTTGCCAGCGAAGCAACCGAGATCCGGCCAGAGGTGGCAGGACTTATTACAGGTATCTATTTTCAGGAAGGAAGTTATGTGAGCCGCGGAGCATTGCTTTTTAAACTGAATGATGCCGACCTGCAGGCACAACTGCGCAAACTACAGGTACAGCAACGAATTGCTCGTCAAAACGAAAACCGTTCTTCAGAACTATTAAAGATTGGTGGCATCAGTCGCCAGGATTATGATGCTACGGTGCTACAAACAAGCAACACCTCCGCTGATATCGCAATCATTCAAACCCAAATTGCAAAGACATCCGTACGAGCACCCTTCAGCGGTAAGGTTGGTTTTCGGATGGTGAGTAAAGGAGCTTATGTAAGTCCTTCTACTATACTGACCACCATGAGCCAGACAAGCAATTTGAAAATCGATTTTACCGTTCCGGAAAAATATATTCCGCAGGTAAAAGCAGGACAGTTTGTCAATTTTACCGTTGAAGGAACGCAGAAAAAATATACTGGACGCATCATTGCAACTGAATCGAACGTGATGCAAAACACCCGTACGCTCCAGGTCCGTGCGGCGGTGCAAGGCGATGCAGGCGGATTAACTCCCGGCGGGTTTGCTAAAGTAATCCTCAATTTCGAACCAGATCCGAATGCCATCCTCATTCCGACACAAGCAGTTCTTGCGCAAGCAAGGGGCAAAAAGGTCTATGTTTATCAGAATGGTGTAGCGAAGTTTACCGATGTGGAAACAGGTATCCGCGATTCGGCGAATATTCAAATCACAAAAGGGCTAAATGTAGGTGACACCATCTTGTTAACAGGCTTATTAAGCCTGCGTCCGGAAGGAAAAGTAGTACTCGCCAATATAAACGGAAAACCTGTAGGAAGACCCAATACAGCGAGGCCCGACTCCGCCAAAACAACTGCTAACAAACAATAATATCTTAAGAAAGGCGCATGAACATTTCTGAACTTAGCATACGGCGACCGGTTTTGGCCATTGTGATGAACGTCGTCATTTTGGTATTCGGTGTAATTGGCTTTCAATCGCTGGGTGTCCGTGACTACCCTGCTATTGATCCACCGAACATCAACGTCAGCACATCTTACGGCGGCGCAAACCCCGACATTATAGAAACGCAGATTACCGAGCCGCTTGAAAAAGCGATTAACGGAATCGCGGGTATTAAGAACATTACTTCCAACAGTAGCCAGGGAAGAAGCAATATCAACGTGGAGTTTGACCTGGGAGTTGACTTGGAGACCGCGGCCAATGATGTACGGGATAAAGTGTCGCAAGCCTCCCGTTCGCTCCCTGCCGACTTGGAAGCACCACCAGTTGTATCAAAAGCAGATGCCTCCTCGGACCCGATCATTTCAATGACGGTGCAAAGCACTACCCGCAATCCCCTTCAGGTAACGGAATATGCCAACAACGTTTTAGTAGAAAGATTACAGACCATACAAGGCGTAAGTGGTATTCAAATCTGGGGTGAAAAGCGCTATGCCATGCGCATTTGGTTCGATCCGAAAAAACTTTCTTCATACAGCCTCACTCCTGCCGATGTACAGGCTGCGTTGTTGCGTGAAAACATTGAGCTTCCAAGTGGAAAGATTTCAGGAAGCAATACCGAATTAATTGTCCGCACATTTGGACGGCTGAATACGGAAGAAGAATTCAACAACATCATCATTCGCTCCGACAGTAACTCCACAATCCAGGTAAAAGATATTGGAGAAGCAGTACTGGGTCCGGAGAACGAAGAAAGCTCATTGAAAGAAAGTTCCATCCCAATGATTGCGTTGGCAATCATTCCACAGCCAGGCTCAAACTACGTTGAAATTTCTAACGAGTTTTATAAGCGTCTTGAGCAGCTGAAAAAAGAAATACCGGAGGACTTTACGCTTAACATCGCACTTGATCAGACGCGGTTTATTAAAAGCTCCATTTCGGAAGTAGAAGAAACACTGATCATCTCCTTCATTCTCGTTGTTCTGATCATTTATTTATTCTTTCGCGATTGGGCCATTGCATTTCGTCCGTTGATTGATATTCCCGTATCGCTGATTGGTGCGTTCTTTATCATGTACATCTGCGGATTTACCATCAACGTACTGACATTGCTCGCCATCGTCTTGGCAACAGGCCTTGTGGTGGATGATGGTATCGTCGTAACAGAGAATATTTACAAAAAGATGGAGGCCGGCATGAACAAATACACGGCCGCCGTACAAGGCTCCAAGGAAATTTACTTTGCCGTTATTGCCACTTCCATCACGCTGGCGGTCGTGTTCCTGCCGGTGGTATTTATGCAGGGATTTGTTGGTCGCTTGTTCCGTGAGTTTGCCATTGTGGTAGCCGGTGCGGTATTGATTTCTGCTTTTGTATCGCTGACGCTGACACCTGTGTTAAACGTCAAGCTTTCGAAGGATGTCCATAAACATTCCTGGTTCTATAGAAAAACAGAGCCTTTCTTTCGTGGCATGGAGAACGGCTATAAGTCGTGGCTAACCGGTTTTATGAAAGTGCGGTGGATTTCATGGGTGATGGTTCTTGCCTGCTTTGCCATTATTTATTTTATTGGTGGTTCGCTACAATCAGAGTTAGCGCCGATGGAAGACCGCAGCCAGTTTCGCCTGCAGGTAACAGCACCTGAAGGAAGCTCATTTGAATATACAGACGCATTTATTGAACGACTGACAGATCTTGTGTTAGATTCTGTTCCGGAAAAGAAAACAGCACTTTCTATCACTGCTCCTGGATTTGCCAGCGGTGCCGCCAATACCGGTTTTATCCGCATGACATTGGTTGATCCTAAAGACCGTGAACGGTCGCAAAAAGAGATCGTGGAGATGATCAACCGCAACCTTCCTAAATACACTGAAGGCCGCGTATTTGCCATTGAAGAGCAAACCATTCAGCAGAACCGTCGTGGTGGTCAGCCCGTGGCATTTGTATTACAAAATAACAATTTTGAAAAGCTGGCTCAAGTGCTGCCAAAAATTTTGGAAGAAGCCAATAAGAGCAGCGTCCTTCGCCAGGCTGATGCGGATCTGAAGTTCAATCGTCCTGAGTTGCGAATTAGTGTTGACCGCTTGAAAGCATCGCAATCAGGTGTTTCAGTTGAAGCTATTTCTAACACCTTAAACCTTGCATTGAGTAATCGCCGTCTTGGCTATTTTACGAAAGAGGGTAAACAATACCAGGTATTAGGACAAGTTGTACGTAGCGATCGTGATGATCCAACCGATTTGAAAACGATCTATGTGCGCAACAATAGTGGGCAAATGATCAGCCTTGACAACCTCGTCACTTTTGAAGAGGCTACAACACCAACAGCGATCTTTCACTTTAACCGCTTTAAATCAGCAACCATTTCGGCCGGCCTTGCGCCAGGAAAAACAATCGGCGACGGGATTGCAGAAATGGAGAGGATTGTTAAGCCGATGCTGGATGAAACCTTTTCCACTACGCTTACCGGTTCTTCCCGTGAATTCGTGGAGAGCAGCAGTAACATTGGTTTTGCCTTGTTCCTTGCACTTGGTTTGATCTTTTTGATCCTGGCGGCGCAATTCGAAAGTTTTGTGGATCCAATTATCATCATTGTAACGGTTCCGCTGGCATTTGCAGGAGCCCTTCTATCCCTTTGGATATTCGGACAAACATTGAACATCTTTTCCCAGATCGGGATGATTATGTTGATTGGTCTCGTAACGAAGAATGGTATCCTCATTGTCGAATTCGCCAATCAAAACCGAGAGAAAGGCATGAGCAAGATGGATGCGGCTATTTACTCGTCCGTACAGCGACTACGTCCGATCCTGATGACATCACTGACTATGGCACTGGGTGCGTTGCCCATTGCACTTTCTTTGGGTGCCGCAGCCACCAGTCGTATCCCCTTGGGTATCGTGATCATTGGCGGTATCATTTTTTCACTTATTCTAACGCTATTTGTCATCCCAGCCATTTATTCTTATCTCTCCCGTGGGCACAAGAAAAATCCGCTGGATGAAATGGCAGAGAAGAAACACGCTGAAGAATTAGAACATACACGTTATTAAGATGATGAAACGATTTTTTTCGGTTTTGCTACTTGCATTGGTGGGCAAAGCAGGGTTTGCACAGGATTCATTGACGGTTGAACAAGCGGTGGCATTTGCGTTACAGAATAACTATGACATCTTGTTATCGAGAAATGATTCAGCTGTTGCCGCTATCAACTATCAATATCGCAACGCAGCCTTCTTGCCACGATTAAACGCAACGACCTCTTACATCAAGAACAACAATAACCAAAAGCAAACCTTTAGCGATGGTTCAGAAAGGGAGCGGAATGGTATTCGCTCTAACAATTTGGCGGCAGGGATAAATCTGAACTGGACAATTTTCGATGGCTTCCGAATGTTCCTGCTTCGCGACCAGCTTGACCTGGCAGTGGAACAAGGAAACTTGGTTGTTAAAACAGCAGTAATTAATACCGTTGCCAATGTGATCACTACCTATTACGATCTAGTTCGGCAGCAGCAGCAGTTACGGAACGTAGAAGAGCAGATGATGTTAGCTTCCGATCGTTTGCGACTGGCGCAGTATCGTTTTGACATTGGTGTCGGCATTAAGCCCGATGTGTTGCAAGCGCAGATTGATTTTAATAACAGCAAGGCAGCGCAGTTGAACCAGCTGGCACTGATTGATCAGCGCCGGCAAACGCTTAACCAATTAATGAACACAGCACCTTCTGCTACCTACAAGGTGAGTGATACCATTCCGGTAAGAACTGACTACGTGCTGGGCAATATTTTGGCTAACCTGTCAACGCCTGATTTGCAGTTGGCCCGAACCAATATCGAATTAGCGGCATTGAATGTAAGGCTGGCAAGGACAGCAAGATACCCGACTCTTTCAATCATATCAGCTTATAACTTCAATCGTACTGCCAACAATGAAGTTATCAATCCGTTTACTCCACTCTTCAACCTCAACCGCGGCTTCAACTACGGTGTAACAGCCAGCATCCCAATCTTCAATAACTTCCAAGTGCGGCAACAAATACGGCAGGCAGAACTGGCGGTGCAATTCCAGGAGTTGCAGTTGCAGAATCAAACGTCACTTCTCAACACAAGCCTTGTGAACACATTCCGCAACTACGAGGCGCAACGGCAAATTGTGACAACACTGGATTCAAATGTTGTGCTGGCAAGAGAGAATTTATTTATCGAAAGAGAACGCTACCGTCTTGGCCGGACAACGTTCATTGAACTAAGACAGGCAGAAGAAAATGTGTCCACGACCATTACAAACTTAATTAATGCACGATACAACCTGAAAGTTGCTGAGACAGAAATATTGCGTCTGCGCGGCGAGTTAGTAAGGTAATCTCATTTGCATTAACACTTAGCATTGGGTTTCTTCGAAAAGGAAACCCTTTTTATTTTCTTGTACGAACAGGTCAGCAAAATATCTTTGGCAGGAAAACTTGTTTTACGGAACGAAAGAGCCGTTTCAAAACTAAAAGCAACTACCAGTAAATGGAACAAGCGCAAACCGCAAACAACTCACAAACTGCCCTCGTTGGAATTATCATGGGTAGCGATAGCGATTTAAACATAATGCAGGCTGCTGCTGATATTCTTAAGTCGTTTGACATACCATTTGAGCTGACAGTTGTATCAGCCCACCGCACACCACAGCGGATGTTTCACTATGCGCAATTAGCGAAAGAACGCGGTATAAAAGTAATTATCGCTGGTGCCGGCGGTGCTGCGCATTTGCCCGGCATGGTTGCTTCCATTACGCCGCTTCCAGTCATTGGCGTACCCATTAAATCAAGCAACTCTATTGACGGTTGGGATTCAGTGCTGTCCATTTTGCAAATGCCAAACGGCGTTCCGGTAGCTACAGTGGCGCTGAACGCAGCAAAAAATGCAGGTATTCTGGCAGCACAAATGATCGGTGCTTTTGATGAAACGGTTGGAAAGAAAATTGCAGACTACAAGCAACAACTGGTGAATGAAGTACAGGACAAAATCAATCATCTGCAGTCTGCTGGCTGGCCTAATGGTTTTGATCGTTAGTTGCGGTCGCCATAAACCTTGGTTGCAGCTCCTGGCAACGAAAGACATCAATTTTCCTTCTGCTTCAGGCATCGAGTTTCACCAAAACAGCCTGTATGTTTTTGGTGATGATGCAGCGTACCTGTTGCGTCTTTCTCCTGATTACAATGTGATTGATTCTTTTTTCTTTTGGCCCGGATCGACGGGCCGCCTATCGAAAAAAGAAAAGCATGATATTGAATCGGCATTTCTATCGGAGAGTGACAATAGTTCATTCCTTTATGGTGTATCATCCATGTCGGATAGTTTAAGAAAGAAAGTTTTTGTTTACAACCTGCAAAGTCGCACAATGAAGGATACTAGTTTTTTCCCTAACGGTGTCAATCCTCCTTCCGTTCAGGAGTTGAATTTCGAAGGGAGTTGCAAAGTTGGTCAAACCGTCATCCTGGCGAATAGAGCGAATCTTTCCCACCCGGTTAATCACCTGATTTTTTTAGATAAAAACGGAGGCAGCAGGGTTAGCAAAATACTTCTGCCAAAAGAAAAAATGGTGAGCGGCATTTCCGGCTTGTATTACCTGGAAGAAAAAGACTTCTTGCTTTTCACTGCTTCGGAGGAAGAGACGGGCAGCGCTGTCTTGGACGGCGCTATCGGTGATAGTTATATCGGATGGATCGAAAACTTTAAGAGCAGGATGAATGCTTTAGAATTCACACCTGATCAATTCATAAAGCTAACCGAGATAGACAGCGTTTTTCGCCAGCAAAAAATTGAATCCATCTGCGTTGAACGGGTTGAAGGAAATCGTTTAATAGTGCACTTAGCGGCAGACAATGATGACGGCACCAGCAGGTTCTTTAAACTCAGTTTATCGTTATAAAACTACTTTACGGCTTCTCAATAAGTACCGTAAACTCTTGCTCGAGGGCTGGCGAATGGCTGTATAAATCTTCAATAAAACTGCGTCCCCACTTTGCATAGAACAGGCTGAAGTTCTCAACTCTTTCCTGTAAACCGTTATTCGGAAACAGCGCGGACTTGATCTTTTCTACTTGTCGTTGCACATCGGAGAACTTCCTTTTCTCAGCCCGCAGCATTTTCTTTTCAAGCTCTTGCAACGCATTCAAAGACCGGGTCTGAATTGCCTCCACATGGCGCAGCAGTGTTTGATCGACTTTGCTTGCTTGTGTTTTAATATGCTCATAGAGTTCAGTTGCTTTTTCAAAATTACCGTTAAGAGAGACTGGGTTCTCAGCCCTATTTTTTACTATGTGCGTAAATAAGTGTTCCTGCTTCAGGAAAAGATCTTCGAGAGACAACTCCAATTGCTCGATTTTCTTTTGCCATTTCTTCTCAACTACCAAAAAAGAATTACGCAAAACCAGCACAGGGTATGGCACTTTATAATGTTCAAATAGATCCTTTAATTGTAACCAGTAAGCCAGTTCTCCACCTCCACCGACAAAAGCTATGTTGGGCAGAATAGTTTCTTGGTAAATGCCACGCAGAATCACATTCGGACTAAACCGCTCGGGATACGTTTTCAACTCATCTTCCAACGCTTCTTTTGAAAAAGAGATATCTGTGTTCAACACAAAAAACTGTCCTTCCCGTTTTTCGATGCGTTCCCGTATATCATCCTTTAAATAAAAAAGGTTGATCTCGCGAGGGAAAGCCTGCGCACTATAGCTCTTGCTTAAATGCTCCGATGTTCGTTCAACAATTTCGAGTGGCTTGTGATTGAATAGATCCTCTTGAAATATTGAATACAGTTGGCCCTTCAACTTTGGATGATCAGGGATCAGGATAACGAGTCCGAAAGAACCATACAATTCATTCAACAATTCAAATGTGGCTGACTGAATTGTTTTACCTGGCAGGTAAGCCTTGCGCAACATGTCAATCACTTCCTTGCCCTTTGCTTCCACTACCAATTGACCTTCCAGTTCATCGATCAATTGAACCAGCGTTTTGTCAACCACCATTCGCCCGACTGCACCTTTTTGTTCTTTTTTCCACTCAAGCTTTTTTCCATCAACATAAGTATGATTAAGCTCTGCAAAGTCAGCATCCTCCGAACCCATATAATAAACAGGTACAAAACGGTACTCAGGCAGTTGCTCCTGCAGGTAGGACGACAATTTTATTGCATGTAGGATCTTATAGATAAAATACAGAGGACCTGTAAAAAGATTGGGTTGGTGCGCCGTGGTAACAGTGAATGTGTTGGACTGAAGCAGGGCTTCGATGTTTTGTGCTACTGCATCTGTTGTTGATAAATCCGCATATTGCTCCTTGATGACTTCCACCAAAACGGCCCGGTTTGTAGCAAACTGCTTGCGTTCTTCAATCTTCGCTTTTATTCCATCTACATCCGGAGTTTGGTCGTAAAAAGATCGAAGCTCTTCTGCGCCACGCAGGTAATCAGTAGTGATTTGTGTAAAGCTGTTGGTCTGGCTGTAAGGGATTTGTTTGGTTGCAAACATGAAGTAAAATTATAGCCTGAACGATTATGGCATCGAAATGCTGTCTTTGGTTAACACATTATTCACGGTTCGCCACAATTGCAACGGGTTTGCATTTTTTAATTCATCAGGCAATAATTCATCCGGCCAGTTTTGAAAACATACGGGTCGTGCAAAACGTTTAATGCCATCAGCACCCACAGCTGTAAAGCGGCTATCAGTTGTGGCTGGGAAAGGCCCTCCATGATGCATGCTCAAGGCAACTTCAACACCGGTCGGTACACCATTGAAAATAAAACGACCGCATTTTTCTTGCACGACTTCAATTAATTCGAGATTGCTATTCGCTTCTTCTGATTTTGCGATCAAAGTAGCAGTAAGTTGCCCTTCGATTGATCTTGCCACCGCGTGGAGCTCGGTCAAATCACTGCATTCAACCAGCAATGAATAAGGCCCAAAGACTTCCTGATGCAAAGCAGGATTGGAAATGAATTGCTCCGCAGAAACTGCTGCTAAAGTTGGAATGCTTTCATCGCTGTCGTCGCCATCATCATTGGCGGCAAGAACTCTTGCTCCTTCGTCAATTGCTTTTAATCTTTTTGTATGAAAGTTTTTGGCGATGCCGGGATGAAGCATTTTTTCCCGCTGTACCTTCTTTATCTCATCACCCAAAAGCTTTTTGAATCTTTCGAGGGCTTCACTTTTCACTGCTACTAATATTCCTGGGTTGGTACAAAACTGACCAGCACTTTGCGTGATGGACTTCGCATACATTTTCGCTATCGTTTCTGTATCAGCATCCAGTTTTTCAGGTAAGATGAAAACAGGGTTGACACTGCCCATCTCGGCAAAGACGGGTATTGGAACCTTACGTTGATTCGCTAAATCGAACAACGCTTTTCCTCCCTCAAACGAACCAGTAAATCCAACTGCTTTTGTGAGCGGATGTTGCACCAGCCCCTGCCCGATCTCAAAACCTGTCCCATGGAGATGGATAAAAATAGCAGCAGGCAGTCCTTTTCTCTCGGCTGCACGTTGAACGGCATTTGCTACCAGTTCCGACGTTTCTGCATGTGCTGGATGCGCCTTAATAATGACAGGACAACCCGCAGCAAGAGCACAGGCAGTATCACCGCCCGCAGTAGAATAAGCAAAGGGGAAATTTGATGCACCAAATACCACCACCGGCCCTAGGGGCACCAAGATCTTTCTTAGGTCAGGCTTTGGAGGATTACGATCAGCATTGCCGGTATCAATCCGTATGTCCAGCCACGTGCCTTCGGCGCATGCATCAGCGTAAGATGTTAGTTGAAAGATCGTTCGGGTTAGTTCAATCTTTAGCCTGGCTTTGTCAAGGTTGGTTTCTCGTTGCGCAGTATCGATCAACAGGTTTTCAATCTGCCTTAATTCTTCTGCAATGGTATAAAGAAATGCCGCCCTGCTTTTCAGGTCAAGCTTCTTATACTGTAAAAAAGCTTCGTTGGCCCTTTCAAGCGCTAAGTTAACTTCTTCTATCGTAGCATCTTTGAATGACATTCTGCTCATGTGTGCAAACGCTAATTCTGCTTTAAAGTTAAGGAGGTGATGGTGGTTCACTTAGAAGGAACTTATATTAGAGTATGCTTCAATTGACCAACTTCCGAAAAGCTTATGAGGCGCAAACCGTGCTTTCGATTCCCGAACTAAAATTAGAGCCAGCAATCTATTGGTTAAAGGGAGAAAACGGCGCAGGCAAATCAACCTTTTTAAAAAGTATTGCGGGCATTATACCATTTGAAGGCGAGGTTCGGGTCCACGATGTTTCGCTGCGCAGGCAGCGAATGCAATTCACAAAAAACGTTTCTTTCGGTGACGCCGAACCGGTATTTCCATCTTTTCTCACCGGCAATGACTTGGTCAACTTTTTTCAAGATACGAAAGGCAGAATGAATCGGACATCTGACGAATTAAAGCAACGCTTCGGTGTTCAACGCTATTTGGGAAATAAAGTCGGTACTTATTCCAGTGGTATGCTTAAAAAACTATCGTTGGTGCTAGCATTTATTGGTGCCCCGAAGTTGATCCTGCTGGATGAACCATTCATTACATTGGATACAGACGCCGTAAGTGTGTTGCAGGAAGTGATAGCCGGTTGTCGTGATATTTCATTTATCATTAGTTCTCACCAGGAACTTTCCTTAGCAAGCCCATTCCAGGTTTTAGAAATTCAGCAACAAACCATCATTCAAGCAAAGCATGTTTTGGCTGTTCAATAAATTGTTCGTCCGACCTTTCTACGCCGCCAATGCAGGCTTCTTCCTGTTTTTCTTTTTCCTGTTTTTTGGTGCTGTGCAAGGCGGTTCGCTAGTTGGCTACCATCTTTCCCTGATGCGGAGTATACTTGGGTCCTACACGACCCTAACGATTGTTCTGCTGTGCTGGTCCTTGTATCACATCAAATGCCTTTCGTTTGTTTTTAAAACCATCAACAGCGATGAAGGTTCTTTTTTATACAACCTGCAAACGGTAGATAAGCCTAGGCAATGGCTGTTTTACGTGCTGACTTACCTACAACTATATGCGCCGGTGCTCCTGTATGCAATCTTGCTTTCGGTGATCGGCTTACAATGGAACTTCTGGACAACAGCATTGATCGTTCTATTGTACCAGTTGGTGGCCGTCGCATTATCTGTAGCTGTCATTCATCGGCGAATGAACAACTGGATCGCTACCTTTCGAATGCCCTCTCTCACCATTGCAGTTCCGAAAAACATTATTTTGCTTTCAACAGCCTACTTCGCGAATGAAAAGAAAGTGATGTTATGCCTGTTGAAGGCCTTTTCCCTCCTCCTTTTGTATATCGTGTTTTTCTGGAACGAGGGAAAATACAACCATGATTCTTTCATGCTATTTTACCTGCTCAATCTTTTGGCCCATGCTATCCTGCCCTACCAGGTTGTTGATTTTTTCGAAAGGCAGTTCAGCGCTTTTCGTAACCTGCCAATTCCGTTTTGGAAACGAGGCGCTGCTTTTGTGCTCACCTATATGGTGCTCTTATTGCCTGAGCTGATCTACCTGATTTATGCAGCCGGATCATTTTCGTTTGAACACCGGTTTGCTTACTACCTGAATTTAATTGCAAGTCTTTTCCTTTTAACTGCGGTACAATACGCAAACGCTTCTGACAAAAATGAGTACCTAAAAGCCTGTTTTGGCCTTGTCTTCTTTTCCATTTTTGCCTTACATAGCGGTGCGTTCTGGCTCTGGATTATTATTCAATTATCGATAGCAATTGTTCTTTTTACGACAGGTTATTACCGCTACGAAAGTAAGAACGAATCCTAATGTAGTTCTGTCTCTCTGACCCTGCCGTAAGAGTAACAATGAGGAATTCCCAAAAATTGTGGCTTAGTAAACGGGTTGTGATTGCTCGAACTGAAAAGTTTCTGAATGAAAAATGTGTCGTTGGTAAATTGATTCTGGCAGGTGCTCCGAAAAATAAGAAAGGTGAAGTCTGTTGAGAGCTTCACCTTTTTACAACAGGAAATATCACCTGTTAGAAATAAGCAGCTTTCACTGCTTTGAGGTTTGTGACCTAAAGGTAGAAAAATTACAAATGCATTCTTTCTTTTTTGGACAATAATTCTTCTACTGTTTCGCGGTACATTTCATCTGGAACACAGCAGTCAACCGGGCAAACCGCAGCACACTGAGGCTCCTCGTGAAAGCCCTGGCATTCGGTACATTTTGTGGGCACAATGTAATACGTATCTACAGCGATCGGGGCATTACGCTGACCGGCGTCAACCACTACTCCGTCAACTAATGTAAAGCTTCCTTTCACACTGGTACCATCGGCAATAGCCCACTCTACTCCCCCCTCATAAATTGCATTATTCGGGCACTCTGGTTCGCAGGCCCCGCAGTTAATACATTCTTCTGTAATCTTTATAGCCATAACTGTTATTTGCTTTGATGTGAATTAGTTTTGCGACAAAAATAGAATGCCAGCATGAATTTACAAGAAAGAAAAGATTTGATGGTGCAGTTAGGCCGGTTCATGCAAACCGATGACGAAGCCTGGCAAGGAGCCAAACGAAAAGCAACAAACGAGAACCCCTGGTTTCTTTCCGAATTTATTGAGTTATCCATTCGAAATATCTGCGACCGTTTTTTAAAAGAAGAACAGCTGCAGTCTTTAATCGATCGCTACCAGCTTACCGATAATACATCACCGAAGAAAGTAGGTATAGTGATGGCAGGTAACATCCCGCTGGTTGGTTTCCATGACATGCTTTGCGTTTTTATGACCGGACATTACGCGGTGATCAAACCTTCTTCGAAGGATGATGCATTGATCCGTTTCATCGTTCGAAAGCTGACCGAATGGAAGCCGGAAGCAGTCCCTTATTTTACCATCGGCGAAATGCTCAAGGGTTGTTATGCCTATATCGCTACAGGCAGCAACAACTCATCAGCCTATTTTGACTACTATTTTGCAAAGTATCCGCATATCATTCGCAGAAACCGGACTTCGGTAGCTTTATTAACTGGCGAAGAAACAGAAGACGAATTGAGTGCACTAGCCGACGATGTATACCAGTTCTTCGGGTTGGGTTGCCGCAATGTCACAAAAATTATGGTGCCGAAAGACTACAATTTTGAACCCTTGCTGAACAGCTTTAAAAAGTATAGCTACCTTTTCGACTACCAGAAATACCGGAATAATTACGATTACAATCTCGCCATTCACCTGTTGAACAGCCGCTACTTTATGAGCAGTGGCAGCATGCTGCTGGTAGAAGATGCATCGCCCTTCTCTCCGATCAGCCAGCTCCATTATGAGTTTTATGATGACATCAACAAAGCAAAAGCTTCGCTGCAGAACAATGATGCCATCCAGTGTGTTGTTGGGAAAGACAGTGTACCATTTGGTGGTGCCCAGCAACCCGGAATTTGTGAATATGCGGACGGTGTTGACACAATCCGTTTTTTGACAGAACTTTGAGAAGTACGAAAGTCTTAGTAAAGTAATGTTAAACTGGCCGGACGGTTTTTCGGGTTAACTGACACAACGTTATTTTGTTAGGCAAAGGCATGTTATTTGACAGACCTATATAACGCATAAATCGAACGAACTATGAAATTGAAGCAAATCCTCTTAATTGTTGGTATTAGCGCGACTTCGGCCGTAGGAAGTGTAGCTATTTACAACAAGATCACCGAAAATAAAGCGGCTCATGTTGGCACAGCTACCAACGGTTTACCCGCCAATTATGCAGGCTATTTTGACGGAAAAAATTACAGCCCAGCAGATCCTGTTGATTTAACAAAAGCTGCCAGTGCTGCTGCACCGGCAGTAGTCCATATCAAGACAAAAATTCCTGCAAAAAAGGTGAGCAACGACTTACCGCGCCGCCGGAGTATTATGGATGATTTCTTTGGCGATTTCTTCGGCGATTATGGCCCGAATATCATTCCTGAGCAACGAGCTTCCGGTAGTGGTGTGATCATCAGCGAAGATGGTTATATCGTCACCAATAACCACGTTATCACGAACGAGGCGACTGGTAATGTAGCCGAGGAGATCAATGTAACGATGGCTGACCGCAAGACTTACAAAGCGAGAGTGATCGGCCGCGACCCAAGCAGTGACCTGGCCGTATTGAAAATCGATGGAACAAAACTGCCTTACCTGGTGTATGGTAATTCAGACAATGTGAAGCTTGGCCAATGGGTATTGGCGATTGGTTATCCGCTAACGCTTGATGCGACAGTAACAGCTGGTATCGTTTCCGCTACAGGCCGCACCATCAATATTAACAGCCGCCAAACACGCAGGGGCGACACACCGGTTGAATCGTTTATCCAAACCGATGCTGCCGTGAACCAGGGTAACAGTGGTGGTGCCTTGGTGAATACAGACGGTACAATGATTGGAATTAACTCAGCGATCCTGGCACCAAACGGAACCTACGCAGGATATTCATTTGCCATACCGGTAAACATCGTTAAAAAAATAGTTGGTGACATCATTCAATACGGTGATGTACAAAGAGGCTACCTGGGCATCAGCTATGTTCCTACAGATGGTTTGAACGAAGAGCAAGTAAAAAGCCTGGGAATTCCTACCAATGTGGAAGGTGTTTATGTTTCTGATGTTCCAACCGATGGCGGTGCATATGCAGCTGGCATTAAAAAAGGCGATGTGATTACAAAAGTGAACAATGTCGCGGTTACATCTGGCTTGCAAATGAGTGCCCAAATTGCTGGCTTCCGCCCTGGAGATAAAGTTCCTGTAACCTATAATCGCGGTGGTAAGGAGTATACAACGCAAATTACCCTCACTAAAAAAGCGACCGTTGTTGCTACAAATGTTGCAAGTAGACTTGGCGGTGAATTGGCTACACTTGATAAACAAAGAGCACAACGATATGGCGTTAGCGGAGGTGTGCTGGTCAATAAAGTGAACCCAAATGGTGTATTGGCAAATGCCCGTGTCCAAGCTGGCTTTATCATCACAGGTGTTATTACAACCGAAGGTGAAAGAGAGGTCAATAGCGTGGAAGAGCTGAACCAGGCATTGCAAAGTGCGTTTGGCACTGTAAGAGTAACGGGAATTTATCCTGGCTACGGAGATGCCTATACTTACCCATTGAAACTTGGCCAATAAGAAAAAAGAACTTTCGATAAAAGGACCGCAGATGCGGTCCTTTTTTATTTCCATTAATTAACCAATCAAGCTCTGGTATAAAAATTGTTAAGGTTGTTAACAATCTAAAAGAAGGGTTTACTTCGTTTATTTTTTTCAAAGGCTCCACTCCTATACAAAACCAACCACGGCTACTTTTAGCCTCCTACCCTTTGTTATCCCGTATTTATTTCCTTAACCAATAAAACCATCAGTATGAGTCGTGGCCTTTACTCACTACTGTTTTGTTGCCTTTTCTTTTCCGCCAAGGCGCAGAACTTATCACAATTAAATGGCGTTACGCTTGGACCCGGAGTGGAACGGTACAAGCAAAAACAGAATGATTCCACCGTTTTAATTCTTACTTACAAATCAAAAAAAGCAACTGAGGCTGCAAGAGCCAGACTCAAAGCAAGAGGGTTACCATTCGAAGGGCCGGCCTTCCAGGAACTTCCCATGCAGGGAGTAAAAGCAACCGGACGAGACATCGAATGGCTGGCACAATTACCAGAGGCATATGGCATCTGGGAAAACAGGAAATTGGGCAGTGATCTTCATCAAGCGATCATTGCATCCCGGGTAAAGAATGCAAGGGAAGATGCCACTTTCACAACGCTTAACCGAGGTTTGCCAGTCACGGGGCGTGGAGTTGGTGTGCTTGTAAACGATTCCGGCTTTGATGGGGAGATGACTGATATCGAAGCAAAAGACTCGGCAGGCTTTCCTCGTCGCATGGTGCAGAATGTGAAATCTGCCGGTGTTGGCAGCTGGGTAGAAAATGCTGGCGCCGACAACCCGCTTGATGTTCGGGATACCGACCAGGGTGGCGGACATGGTTCGCATTGTATGGGCATTGTTGGTGGCGACGGCCGTTACTCGAATGGCAAATACACCGGTGTTGCTCCAGGTTCTGCCTTAATCGGGTACGGTTCAGGTGCAGGGCTCAACATCCTCGATGTACAGGGCGGTTTCGACTATGCGCTTGCTCACGCAAAAGATTACAACATACGTGTGATGTCCAATTCATTTGGCTCAACGGCAGACACTACATTCACTTCCTTCAACCCTTCTAACCCAACCAGTATTGCTACAAAAATGCTTGCTGACAGAGGCGTTGTGGTGGTATTTTCTGCGGGCAACTCAGGTCCTGGCGACGGAACAATTACAGGTAATTACAAAACGGCACCTTGGGTAATTACGGTTGGCAATGGCCTCAAAAGCGGCGGATTAGCTTCGTCCTCTTCCCGGGGACGTCCGCAAAATGGTAACTCCATGAACAATGAATCCGTGCAGGCACCAATTAATGTCGACGGCACTAATTTTCTCTGGGAAAACCGCCCAACCGTAACTGCACCTGGAACTGATATCGTTTCGGTACGGGCAACTTTAGGCCCTGTTGCCTACACAGGCATTACAACCGATGCGTCGGAACTTACACCACAGGAACTTCCTTATTATGCAATTCTTAGCGGAACATCGATGGCATGCCCGCATGTAGCAGGCATTGCTGCGTTGATGCTTGAAGCCAACCCGCAACTAGAATGGAGAGCAATCAAGGCTATTCTGCAACGTACAGCAGTGCCGATGACCGAGAAAAAATACCAGGCGGGCGCCGGTTACGTTAATGCTCACGCAGCTGTTGCTGCAGCGTTCTTTGGATTGTGCGATGTACCGGCAGGGAGCGATTACAATACAAAGTACGGTTTGGCTCCTGATGGCAGCTTTGGTTTTGCGACGGAAGCTTGGAAAACATGCCCGTTAAAAGGCGAAGTAGCTACCCGTATCGCATTGACAATGCCTTCTCTCGATGGCGTGCAAACCGAATGTGCATCTGATGTTCCATTGACAGATCCAACTGGCCCAGCAGATGCCAATGGTGGCACGACACCGCCAAATCCTCTACCATTCTTCGATATTAAACAAGTCACCCTGAGCAACGAAACAGCAACTACGTTTGATGTAACATTAGAAGTAGCCGGTGCGCTTTTGACTTCACCTCCTGGCGGACCATCACCAACAGCCCAGCATTATTACGATGTGCATTTCGTGCTGGATAAAGTTTCACCAGAAGGTGCTGCACCCGATCCGCAGGTGGCCTACATTGTTTCTTCATGGGATGTTGCGGGCACGAAAAACTTCAGGCTGACTGTAAGGTCCAGTGATGGTACCACTCGTCCAAACACCAATGCGCTGCATTATGAAACGATCACAGGTACTTGGAATACGACCACTAACACAATCACATGGACTGTACCCAAAGCAAGCCTGAACGTTTCAAAAATTCCTGCATCAACCAGTACGGCTGGTGAGAGGAATGGTCGGGCAGCCAAAAAAGGCGACCGCCTGAAATCATGGGAAGCATACACGTACGAACGGATTGCACTTGCTACGCCGGATGGTCCGGGTGTGTACAACGACCGTGCAGCAGGCAATTGCTTTAAGATTTTGAGTGTGCAATAATTCATCACCACAAAATAACATTACCATGAAAAAAATTCTAATACTGTTCTTTCTGGCCTGTGGGATGAATGCAATGGCACAACCCACAACGACCGATGTTTGGATCAATGAATTCCACTACGACGGAGTAACGACATTTAAGCAATCGGATCAGAATGAGTTTGTTGAGATCATTGTGAAAACAACCCTTTTTAACAACAAACCGGAGTTCAATAAACTGAAGTTGGTGCTCTATTCTTCCGGCGCATTGGATCAAACCGGATTGTTGGACGGCCGCGGGCTTCCATATAACCAAGGCAGCCGTCTATACACGCTGGCGGAAACCGAACATTCTCTATCGGGCTTCCAGGTTTGCCCATCCGGATCTAGCGAATACACCATTTTATCGAAGGCATTGACGAACCTGCAGGATCTTCCTGCTGGCTTTGCAATCATCTACAATGATGCCTCGGTTGTGCAATTGTTGTCCTACGAAAAGGTTTTTAAAATTGCGCCGGCAACGGCGGGCGGTGGCGCGGCTGCAGGATTAACAACAACCGTGATCTTAACTGCCAACGGCGATACCGCGATGGAAAATGCGCAAACGCCTAACACCCATTCAATAAGTTTAATTGGTGCTGGTGTTGCCTATAACAATTTCCGGTGGACCGATGCGCCTACGCAAATGGCGACTCCCTGCGACGTGAATGCAGGCCAGACACTTGCCAGCGCATCACCACTACCAGTAAGATGGCTTGATTTCACGGCATCCGGAAATAACGACAAAATTTATGTTCAGTGGCTGGTGAATGACGACAATAAAACTGCCAGATATGAGCTGGAATTACGTGAGGCAAACGCAGCCAGCTATGCAAAGCAGGCAACAGTAGCACGGCAAGCATCTGCCAATGGGAGGTATAGCCAGGTAATGAACAATTTACCTGCAGGCACCTACCTTGTCCGGATCAAGGCCATTGAAACAAATGGTGATTTCAGCTACTCCAATGAAAGAATGGTGCGGCTGGGCAAAGGCATCAGTAGTTTAACGTTGTATCCAAATCCGGTGCGGAATAGTAATGTTCTCTTGCAGTTTGTTGCCGGCGAATCAGCAGTGTATTCAGCGCAGGTGATTGATGCAACCGGCCGGGTAGTGAAGCAGCAATCATTCGGTATGTTGCGGAATGGTCAACTGAATACATTTACTCTCGATCTGAGCGGTGTAAACAACGGAACCTATAGCGTAAAGCTGAAAGGCAATACAGAGGAGATTAACACAAGGATTATTGTAGCACGATAAATCCAAATGGTTTTAAAAAGAAAGGGATGCTTCGTCATCCCTTTCTTTTTATTTGCTGATGCCGCTAAACACTAATCTCACCATTTCGCCGATCTTACTAGTATCCAGCCAACGGGTTACAATTAAAAGATCATGCTCTTCATCAATCACAATAAAATTTCCGCCAAAGCCTTCGGCTGAATAGATGTTTTTTGAGACGTTACCAAAGCGGCCCTCTTCATTGGTCCACCACAAATAACCATATGATTTGTTAGCAGATGATGGCTGATGCGACTGTTGCACCCACTGTTCTGAAATTAGCTGTTGATTTTTCCATTTCCCTTTCCGCAAAAACAGCAATCCAAACCTTGCCTGGTCATAGGTATTGATGAACAAACCACCACCAAAATGGCCGCCGCCACTGATGGATTGAACCATTAAACCATCCATGTTCACAAAAGAATTCTCGTAGCCATACCAACGCCACGTAGTGGAAGCACCGATGGGATCCATCACACGTTCCTTAAATACAACAGGGAGCGGCTTTCGAAAAACCTGTAAGAGCGAATACGCCAACAAGTTCACCCGAACATCATTGTACTCAAACTGAGTTCCCGGCTCCACCAGTTTTCGGTTTTGCCAATCGTCGATGGTCCCTTGTCTTGGCGGACGATCAGCCCAATCGCAGATATCAAACAAACATCCTGACCAATCAGACGATTGTGTTAATAAATGGCGCCAGGTAATTTTTGAATTATGCGGGCTTTCGAACTTTTCATCTGTGACGTATTTACGTACAGGTTCGTCAACGTTTTTAATCAAGCGGCTGTCTACCGATAGTCCTGCTACTGTAGCGAGGTAACTCTTCGCCACACTGAAAGTCATATCAACTCTATCGAGGTCGCCCCACTGAGCAATGATATAGCCATTCTTCACAATCATTCCTGCCGGCTTGCCACGCTGTTTCATAGGTCCGAGAATCTGGTAGCCAGGCTCATTTGCATATGCTTTGTAATTGGCCACACGCAGATCAATATCGATTTTGACTTCATTCTGCATTGCAAAACGAACGGCACTATCAATAACTTCCTGCTTCATGCCTACATCTGCCGGCCTTTTGGTTTGCCAGCTACTATCGGGGTAGTAAGATTTCTGTGCAGACAGCTGCACTGTTGTACCACACAAAAGCAAGCTAAAAAGGCAAATGAACTTTGAATACATCGCGACTATTTTGATTGGCTGAATGTAAACATTTGGGAGACGCAAAACACATTCGTTTGAAAGGCTGGCGATATTGAAAAAATAGGTTCAGAAAAAAACCCGCATCAGTGCGGGTTTTTCCATATTGAGATAATATTTAACGAAGACATTGCTACAGACGGTCGACGACGACCCGATCGAAACAAGTATTTCCATTTGTTTCTACCAGGACGATATAAACACCGTTGATAAGTGTTTGGGTGCCAGGTAGTGCAAAACTGTTTGCACCAATGTTCATTCTCTTTTTCATTGTCACTAAAGCTTTACCTGCACCGTCAATCAACCTGATTGTTGCGTCCCTGGCAGTTATTGCTTGCACTTGAAGTGTAATTATATCTCTTACAGGATTGGGGGTTACCTTCACACTGAACTCATTTAACCTGTCGAGCATAAGACTTACCACGCGACTGTATGTGCTGCCCCCACTTACAGCATTTTGCTTCAGACGGAAATAAATTTTCGACCCTCTTATTCCAGACAAAGAATAGGGGAACTGGTAAACATTACTGAATCCAGGTTTTGCAATGACTTTGCCAATGGACATAAACTGAGTCCCATCTAAACTTGCTTCTACGCCATACGATGAAATACCGGTTTCATTAGCTGTCGTCCAGCCAATGACTGCATCTGCTGCTCTTTTTTCCACTGACAATGAAAGCAAGTCCACAGGTAGAACAGTGCACGAAAGGACAGTCATATCATCTGAATTCGCGGCGCATGCCCCGCTCGCAACAGTCCATCGAAACGTATATTGACCAGTACCTAATCCCGTAACAGCAGTATTGGGCAAAGCTGGATTGGCGAAAGTAACAGTGGTTGGTCCGCTCACCTGGGTCCAGGCCGCACTACCTGAAGATGGCGCCACTGCGCCCAGGTTCGTTGTTGAGGGGCCACAAAAAGATTGATCAACCCCTGCGTCGGCAGTTGATGCCGGCAATGAATTGGTTACCGTTACCTGCGATGCATTGCTACACCCGCCGTTGGACACTGTCCACTGGAAAGTATAGAGACCTGCCGCTGCTCCATTGAAGGTGGCATTTGCTGTTGTAGCGTTTGGAGAAAAGCTTCCCGTTGTGGGGCCGCTGACTCTTGTCCATGTACCGGTGCCTACCGTTGGAGCTGTTGCACTTAAACTGAAGCTGCTTGAATTACACACTGATTGGTTGGTTCCCGCAACGGCAGCAGAAGGCGGCGCAGCAACAGTGATTTGCCTGTCGGCCTGTGAAGGAGCACAACCACTTACGGGAGTTAATGTATATCGGAAGATATACACGCCGGGTACCAGGTTTTCCGCACTGGCTGTAAAGCCGGACAAGGCAGTAATAGTGGCCGTGTTCGGGCCACTGACTTGGCTCCACGTTCCATTGGAGTTAGCATTTCCGGAAAGTGATGTCGCCGTCACATTACAAATAGTACTGTTTGAACCTGCTGAAGCAGCCTGGTTCACCGATACTATCATGTCACTAGTTGTCGGTGCACATGACGGTCCGGAGGATACTGTCCAACGAAATGTGTAGGACCCATTGGAAAGACCGGTGATGGTTGTATTGTTCGCACCCGCAGTTGTAATGGTTGCTGGTGCAGGACCGCTCACTTGGCTCCAGACACCCGTACCATTTGATGGTACGGTCGCATTCATTGTTACTGTCGTTGTCGTGAGACAAGTTTGATTCGGGCCGGCAGCTGCGGCCGATGGTGCATTACCGACGTTAACCAGAACATCATCAAAGTTTCCGGCGCATCCACTATTGGTCACTAACCAGCGAAACGTATAGCTGCCCGTTGCCAGGTTACTGACAGTTGTATTGTTTGCAGAAGGTGAAGTAATCATTGCACCACCCGGCCCACCTACTTGTGTCCATGTGCCGGTGCCAACAGAAATGGTATTTCCAGCCAGCGTTACCGACGATGCGCAGATGGTTTGATCGGGTCCTGCGTTTGCTGTCGTTGCGGCGGCAGAAATGGTCACAACAACCGTGTCGGTTGTGCTACTGCAACTACCAAAACTCATGATCCTTACAAATTCATAAGTTCCGTTTGTTAAACCGGACACCGAAGAAGATGCTGCCGAGGGCGAAGCTATAGTAGCGGAAGACGGGCCACTATGTTGGGACCACGAAGCGGTTGCCCCAACAGGTGATGCAGCGTTGCCAGAAAGCGTTGCAGACGTTGTGCCAGCAGGTAAACACTGGTCAGCACCGGCTGTTGCTTGCACGGGTCCTACGCTATTGTTGGTCGTGATCAAAACATCATCTGATGTTGTACCACAAGCATTGAAAATGGTCCATGTAAAGGTGTACACTGTATTTGCCTGCAAACCTGTCACTGTTGCCGATGGCGAATTGACATTTGAAAATGCTACCCCTGCGGATGGCGAGACAGACCAGGCGCCTGTTTCATTTAACACTGGCTGATTACCCGACAATACGATTGGACTTCCATTACAAACAGTTCGGTCTGCGCCGGCATTCGCTGCCGTTGGCGTAGTAGAAGCCACTACCACCGAAACGGTATCTTCCAGCGCAGGACAAGCATTTCCGCCGGAGATGATCCATTTAAAAAGATAGCGTCCATTCACTAAACCCGATATTCCTGAAGTGTTGGAATTTGGATTTACAATGGTTGCGGTATTAGGTCCACTCATTTGCGACCAGCTTCCAGTACCAACTGTCGGTATATTCCCGGCCAGAGAAGTAGACACAACGTTACAAGCTAGCACCTGGAAGGTACCTGCAGCGGATGGTGAGGGAGACCGGGAAACGATGACGTTTACATCGTCGTATGCAGTAGCACAACCCGTGCCGCCGGACCGCTGAAAACGGATAACGTAAGTGCCCGGAACAGTCAGGCCGGTAACCGATTGAGGGCTAGCGCTGGCATTCGTGAAAGATCCGGGCAATGTATAACCTACAGGGGCAGAAATAACCCTGTACTGGGTCAGGTTTCCACCACTTGCTGTATAGGGAATGGAAGCAGTCGTAGCGCCGCAGGCCAATGTTATGTAATCAGCACCGCTGTTCACCAAGATAGAAGGAGCCGTGTTATAACTAACCGTTACGTTACTTGTAGATGTACAATTAGAAGAAGTGTTCGTGATGATGTATTGAAACCCATAGCTTGAACTTCCGTTTAAACCTGTTACCGTTGTTACCGGGGAAGTTGGAGAAGAAATCGTAGCGGCCGGCCCGGAGGTTTGTATCCATTGAACAGTTTCCCCAGCGTAGGTAGGATTGTTTCCGGAAAGAACAACCGATGTTCGTGCATCGCAAAATGTTTGGTTTCCGCCACCATTGGCAGACGTCAGTGACGAAGTTGGCGGTGGCACCGTAATCCGCACATCTGCTGTCCCGTTTACACAAGGCCCTGCTACTGTCCAACGAAAAGTATACACACCTTGAACCAAATCAGTAACTGTTGAATTACGGGTATTGGGAGAAGTAATAGTTGGTGTATTCGGTCCGCTGACAAGTGTCCACGTCCCAATCTGCCCGCCGGCATTGCCTGCAAAACTTGCGGCAAACGTGGCCGATGTAGTTGATGTATAGCAACCGCCCAGTGTTTGATCAGGACCAGCAGTTACCGGCGTCACGCCGCCCCTATTGGTAATAATTACATCGTCGGTAGACGTACAGGCGCCTTGGGTAATAGTCCAACGCAGCGTTGTAGCGCCAGCCGAACCTGTCGGCAACGTAATGTTGCTGGTAGCTGACGAAGTAGTTGCGATCGTTAAGTTTGCATTGTTCGTGCCAATGATGCTCCAGGCCCCAGTTCCGGGTGCAGGAACATTGCCGCTCAAAGCCACCGTGCTTGGACAATATGTTTGATCAGGACCAGCGTTGGCAATGACAATTGGAGAAACCGTCACACTAACTTCGTCATTGATGAATGACCCATCTTGGCAAGTTGTACTCAAACGAAAAATGTAGTTCCCTGCAGAAAAACCTGTGACGGTGGTTGTTAATGCATTTGGAGAAGTGATAGTTGCCGGCGCTCCGCTTACCTGGCTCCAGGTAGTAGTTCCCGCACCCTGAAACAATCCTGATTTAGTGCCGCTCAGCGTCATTACGCTGTTGGCACAAACCGTTTGGTCCACCCCGGCATTGATGGTGCAGTTTTGAGCGTTTGACTGAAAAAATGAAAAGAAAAGGAGGAAGAAAAGCAAAAACGCTTTTACAGATAGGCTGCGCATGGCAAAGCCATGACGCATAGGATGGTTTTTTCTCATAATGATATTGGATAAGCGTCAAAAATGTTGGCGAAAGGAAGCAATAACGTAAAGGGAAGTAGAAAAGACTGGATTCGCTTTAGAGGATACGGCTTACTTCGGCAGCAAATTTAAAAAACTTTTGTGGCTATGCAAATCTTCGAAATTGTATACGATGGATTGAGAGTTTCAGTCAGGAAGCCATCGTAGAAGCCAGATAAAAAAAGGGATGATTGCTCATCCCTTTTCATTTTAAAAAGCATCCCGTTAAAAGGCGGGGTTTGTGTACTTCTTCTTGAACTTATCGTACAACTGCGTTTGCACACTTTCCATTTGTATTTCACGGCCCTGAATAAAGGCATGCGTGATTTGCTGCGTGCGGATATCTAAGATATCGCCTTCGCTGATAACAATGTTTGCATCTTTACCAACTTCAATGCTTCCGGTCTTATCGGCAACACCAAGAACCTTCGCTGCGTTCAAAGTTATAGCTTGTAACGCTTGTTCTTTAGTCAGGCCATAGGCTACAGCAGTTCCTGCATTGAAAGCTAGGTTGCGACCGCGTGTTTGACCATCTTCATCGTTGATGGCAAACGTAACACCAGCCTTTTGCAAAAGAGCAGCAGTCTTGAACGGTTGGTCTACATCATCGTCAGGCAGAATCGGCAAGCTATGCGGCTGGCTCAAAATAACAGAGATATTATGTTGCTTCAAAAGATCTGCAACTTGCCAGCTGTCTTCGCCACCAACTAATACTACATCCAGATCAAACTCTTTACCAATATCAATGGCAACTAAAATTTGCTTTACGGTGCTGGCATGGATGTAAAGCTTCTTCGATTTGTCGAACAAACCTTTCATCGCTGAATATTTCAAGCTCACTGCATCTGGCTTGCTCAGGCTATTGTAAGCCTTCGCTTGGCGCAGGAAGCCTTTGAAATTATCAATCTTATCCAATGCTTCTTTCACCGGATCAGTTTGAGGTGTTTGACCGCCACCGCCACCGAAACCAAAACCACGTGGACGAGCCAGCAAAGAAGGCATGCGGAAGTGAACGCCATTGTCGGTTTTATAAGCTGCGTCTTCCCAGTTCCATGCATCTAACTGCACAACGGAAGACTGACCGCTTAACATGCCGCCTTCCGGAACAATGTTAGCCAACAAAATTCCATTTGGACGAAGCGTATTGGTCACACGGGAATCCGTATTGTATGCGATAATGGAGCGAACGTTTGGATTCATGTCTCCGATTTCTCTTACATCGTTGGTTGCACGAACGCTATTTACTTCCACCAGACCAAGGTTACTGCTGGATAAGATCAAGCCTGGGTAAACATGCTTGCCTTGTGCATTGATGGTTCTTGCACCTGCCGGAGGAGTAACATTAGTACCGACAGCAGTTATTTTTCCGTCGACAATAACAACCGAGGCATTGTTCAGCACCTGGCCGTTCCCAACGTGTACCGTAGCACCGGTAACCACGAGGGGTTGCGCCTGCTTTGGAGCCGGCGCAAAACTTTCCTGAGACTTGGCAGTCATCAGAAAACAAATCGTTGCGAAGCTTAGAAGTATTTTTTTCATGAATGACTGATTAATTGTTTTGAATTTGATCGCCTTCAATTACCAACAAACCGTGCTTATGATGATGGTCAGCACAATTATGCATTAGCTGGTAGCTTGGTTGTACCGGTTGAACGGCAGCACCTGAACGCTTTTCACCGTTCATTTTACGAACGATGCGCATTCTGTCGCTGTCCACCACTTTTTGCATTTGCTCGTCTTTTGCACGGTCAAAATAAATTGTACCGTCAACGATGGTATACAATGATTTTGCGTACATGCTCAACGGGTGTTCGTTCCAAACCACTACGTCTGCATCTTTACCCACCTTAATGCTACCTACTTTCTCTGCAACGTGGAGCATCTTAGCCGGGTTGATCGTTACCATTTTCAACGCATCAACTTCGCTCATACCACCATATTTTACACTTTTAGCAGCTTCCTGGTTCAAGCGGCGAGCCATTTCAGCGTCATCTGAATTGATGGCTACGTTTAAGCCAGCCATTTGCATCAGATAAGCGTTATATGGAATCGCATCGATCACTTCCATCTTGTAGTTCCACCAGTCAGAGAAGGTAGAAGCGTTGGCACCATGCAGTTTCATTTTGTCAGCCACCTTGTAGCCTTCCAAAATGTGAGTGAAAGTGTTGTACTTGTAGCCCATCTTGTTCGCCATGTGCAGCGCCATGTTGATTTCACTTTGCACATAAGAGTGACAAGTGATGTGACGCTTGTTGTTCAAAATTTCAACCAATGCATCCAACTCGAGATCTCTTCTTGGCTCCGGACCTTTCTTGCTTCCGGCGTTGTAAGTTTTCCACTCTGCTTCGTATTGCTTAGCACGAGTGAAAGCATCTTCCAATACCTGCTCAACACCCATCCTCGTATCTGGATAACGGTTGTTTTGTCCGGCAGTTGCAGGCGAACGTTTTACGTTTTCGCCAAGTGCAAACTTGATCTGCCCAGGCCAGTCTCTGAACTTCAGTCCTTCATCATTTGCACCCCAGCGAAGTTTGATCAGTTGTGTTTGACCGCCGATCGTATTAGCAGAGCCGTGCAGAATATGAGAAGTTGTAACACCACCACTCAGCTGGCGGTAGATGTTGATGTCATCAGGGTTGATGTTGTCTCCTATCCGAACTTCAGATGTAACACTTTGTCCACCCTCGTTGATAGAAGCCGCGGCAATGTGTGAGTGCTCGTCAATGATACCTGGAGTAACATGTTTGCCCGTACCGTCAATTACTCTTGCGCCGTTGTCAGAAAGGTTTTTGCCAACTGCAGCAATCTTTCCATTTTTCAACAACACATCGGTGTTCTCCAACACGCCTTCTTTTTCACTTGTCCAAACAGTTGCGTTTTTAATCAGGATAGTTTCCTGCTTTGGCGCACCACCGTCTTCCCAACCATAAGGAAGGAATGGGTAAGTTACTTTTCCTAATACCAATGGCTTTTTCCTTGCGCTATCCATCCTACCCTTTGCAGTATCCTGCTGGGCCGAATAAACCGCAGTCCATGTAAAGCGGTTGCCGGCGCTGTCTTCACCATAACCTCTCCACTCGTTACCACTAACAGTACCGGTTAAACGAATGTTTGCCTCTCCTCTTCTTTCCGGCGCCACGTTAATGCGAACATTACGTCCATCATAATAAAAGCGTGAAGTCACCGTATCACGGTCGCGAAGAGTAACGGCAGAAGAAGGTGTTTTGAAATCAAGCAAATAATTCACCGGGCCGTTTGGTGTATTCATCACCACGCGGTATTTCCCACGCATCTCGTTGAACACATCGTCTTTCACGCCATATTTTTCTCCCTGTACCCAGTTCTGGAAAATAGTTGTGCGTTCATTGAAAATTGGCCCGCTGGTGATAAGGAAGTTGGCCACCTTACCAGCATCCAATGTTCCCACCTGCTTATCGATGCCCAATAATTCAGCAGGAACTTTCGTCAGTGCATTCAAAGCCGTCTTTTCTGTTAAACCATAATTAATGGCAGTGCGAAGATTAGTCATGAAGCTGCGCAGGTCTCGTGAATCAGCGGTTGTTAGCGCAAAAGGGATTCCTGCTTTCTCGAATGTTGCAGGGTTGGTTGGTGCCAGTTCCCAATGCTTCAAGTCCGTTAACGACACGAACCTTGCATCACTTGGATCTTCCACATCTTGCGCCTGTGGGAAGTTCAATCCAAGAATGAAGGCCGCACCAGTTCCTTTCATTTCATTAATTCGCTGGTACTCGTTTGTTCCGCCTTTGATGATGTATCTCACGCCAGCTTCATCGCCAATGCGGTCAGCACGCAGTGCATTCCACTTGTCGTTGGCCTCAAAAATCTGCGGCAGATTCTGAATTTCGCTCCATGCCTGTAAGCTGATGTTTACACCTTCCTTCTCCGGACGATTCTTGTACCATTTTGCATCAAGGTAGGTTTGGCGAAGAAGCGCAATGCTTCCCATCATTGAACCTGGATAGCTTTGGGTAGAAGAGCCTTTACTGAAAGAGTAGTGAGCCGAAGCCTTTTCTTTCAACATCACCAGGTTCTCTTTGTCTTCGGCCAATGTTACCACTGTACCAGTTCCGCGGGCAATGCCATCTTTCACATGCGTCAACACTGTACCAAATCCCATGTCGCGGAGTGATTTTGCTTTTGCTCCATCAGCAGCAAAAACTTTGTAGGCATCCACTTCCGGGCGAACCGCCTGGTTCCAGCCATAGGCGCCTTTTGTATTGGTTGAAAGCTGCGGCCGGGCAAAGAAGTCAAAACCGCCCTGGCGCTGCTGCTGGGCTGGTGTGCCATAGTCGCTGTACATGTCAATAAAAGATGGATAGATGTACTTACCGGAAGCATTGACCTCGATTGCACCGGCCGGCACTTTCAATCCTTGTCCAACAGCCACGATCTTTCCGTCCTTAATGATCATGGTCCCGTTGGTAATTGTTGTGTTGGCGTCTTTTACAATGGTGGCATTAGTAAACGCATAATGCGAATACTTCGGATCGGCCACATCGTTCAATGGGAACGTTGTTTGGGCCCTGCCCACCATGGAAAGCACCAACACACAGAGTAAAAGAAAACTTCTGTTTCTCATCATGTGTAAAGGCTTTTAGATTACTTTGTAAATAGGAAGAATTTTGAAAGCTCTAAAAATACAGCATTTCTTATGTCACTGGCCCGCTTTATTGACCATACGATCCTAAAAAATTCCACCACCCTTACTGATATTATCAAAATCTGCAATGAAGCGATGGAATTCGGGTTTGCGGCGGTTTGCGTTCCACCCTATTTTGTCCAGGATGCTAAAAAGCTAATTGAAGCTTCGCCGGTAAGATTGGCGGCAGTCATCGGGTTTCCCTTCGGCTATCATCACTACAAAACAAAGCTAACCGAGGCGCAATTGGCGCTTGACGAAGGTGCAGATGAGCTTGACGTAGTGATGAATATTGCGGCTTTTAAAAGCAATGACATTGCCTACGTGGAAACAGAAATTGCTGAGGTATCTAAGCTGACTTCTGAAAGGGGCAAAACTCTTAAAGTGATCATCGAAAGCGGCATTTTAACCGAAGAAGAAATTATCAAGTGCTGCCAGTTGTACCAGCATTTCCCGGTTCAGTTCCTGAAAACATCTACCGGCTACGCCGATAAAAGTGCGTCCATCGAAGCGGTTGAAACCATGCGGAGGAACTTACCAGAGCATATTCAAATTAAAGCCAGTGGTGGCATCAGGACTGCCGAATTTGCACAGCAACTGGTAAACGCCGGTGCTACCCGCCTTGGATGCAGCGCCAGCGTGGCCATCGCGCAAGGCGAAACAGGCTCCGACAGCTATTAACAAGCTTTGTACATTCTTGGAGTTATTTTTGCGCATTGATCGAAAATCACCGTTTGCATGAAAAAAGTCCTGTTCCTTATCACTTGTTTGGTTTCATTGTCAGCTTTTACCCAGGAAACCACAAGTTTGGACGGTCCATCTGTTATTGTTCACAAAGACCCACGCATTGATGCCTTGGTAAAGAAACAATCCAACATCAACATCACGGTGAAAAAAGCGGCCGGTCGTACCATGCGGGGCTATCGACTCCTGATCGTAAATACCAACAGTCGCGACGAAGCCATTGCTGCAAAAACAAAAATATATACTCACTTCCCTGATCAAAAGGCTTACCTCACTTACCAATCGCCTTTCTTTAAGCTGAAAGCGGGCAATTATCAAACAAGAGATGAAGCCAAACGCTATCAATCGCTGATGAACAACCTGTTTCCAAAAGGCGTGTTTATTGTGAGCGAAACCATCGAAGTAAAGCCTGAAAAGGATCCTGAGCAGGCGCAGTTGAATCCCTAATCGCGGGTATCTTCGCTCATGCTTCAGCAAACGATCAAGGATCTCGCTAAAAAATATAAAGAAGAATTTATCGGTGTTCGCCGGCATTTACATGCCCATCCTGAACTAAGCTACCAGGAGTTTGAAACATCGGAATACGTTCAGGAAAAGCTGCGACAATTTGGAATTCCCTTTGACATAAAAGCAACAACCGGCGTTGTAGGAATTATTAAAGGACAAAATCCTTCCTCCCGCATCGTTGCGTTGCGTGGTGACATGGATGCACTTCCGATTTTGGAAGAAAATGACGTCGATTACAAATCAACAAAGGATGGCATCATGCATGCCTGCGGTCATGATGTTCACACTACGTGTTTGTTAGGAGCAGCAAAAATTCTGTCCGAAACAAAAGATCAGTGGGAAGGCACTGTCAAACTTTTATTCCAGCCGGGTGAAGAAAAAAATCCTGGAGGTGCCAGCCTGCTAATCAAAGAAGGTGTGTTGGAAAACCCTGCTCCTTCCTGCATATTCGGGTTGCACGTAAACCCTCAGCTGGAAGTTGGGAAACTTAGTTTTCGTGGTGGTAAAGTAATGGCCAGCGCCGATGAATTGTATATCACGGTTAAAAGTAAAGGAGGTCATGCCGCAGCGCCACACCTTACCGCCGATACAATTCTTATAGCTTCGCATTTGGTAGTGAGCCTGCAGCAGGTTATCAGCCGCAACCGCGATCCTCTTTCTCCTTCTGTACTGTCTATTTCTTCGTTCCAAGGCGGTTTTACAACCAATGTGATTCCTACCGAAGTAAAGTTGATGGGAACTTTCCGTGCCATGGATGAGGCCTGGCGTTTTAAAGCTCACGATATCATCCGCAAACACACCACAGAACTTGTGCAGGCAATGGGTGCAGAAGTTGATCTTCACATCGATGTTGGCTACCCGACGGTTTACAACAATGAAGCGCTGAATACGCATGCAAGAAGAATAGCCGAGGACTACATGGGCACGGAGAAGGTAGAGGAAACCGAAGTGCGCATGGGTGCAGAAGATTTTGGTTATTACTCACAGGTAATCCCCGGATGCTTTTTTCGTTTGGGTACGGCCAACAAATCAAGAGGCATCACCTCTGGCGTTCATACCCCAACCTTCAACATCGATGAAGACGCAATAGAAATTGGCATGGGCATGATGGCAGTTTTTGGAGCAACAGCTTCTTTTTGATGCAACAGTTTTCCTAAACAGCTTGTCAAGCTGAAAAACTGTTTTATGAAACGAATGTTAGGCTTTATGGCAATTGCTGCTTTGCTGGTAGCCTGCGAAAAAGATTCCAAAATGGAAGGCTGCGAAGACCTGCGGATAAAAACGGTGGAATTAAATAAATGCGCGGAGAAGGCAACTGCGGATGGCACACCTGAAGTTTGCTTCACTGAGTTAAACGATTCCCGCTGTCCGATAAATGCAGACTGTGTTTGGCAAGGCGTTGCCATTGCAAAGTTTACCCTGAAAGCGGATGGAACACAACACCAAATAACATTAGCAACAACAAAGATTGCAGGCTTTCCATCAACCGATACCACGGTATCCGGTTACAATGTAAAATTATTGAATGTGACACCTTACCCCGGTTCAACCACACCAGAACCAACTCGGGCCATTCTCCAAATCACACGTTAAGTCTTTCATCGACCTACCCTTTTCTTCTTAATTTGCGGCCTGATTCGATTTTGACCGTGTATGACATCCGTTAAAATCCAGTTTACCAAACCTGTCATGCACTTACCGTGAATTATGCAAAAAGACTTACGAAAACAACAGGCATTAGAATACCACGCAAAAGGAAGACCGGGAAAGATTGAAGTAGTTCCGACAAAAGAGGCAAAGACCCAACGTGATTTGTCCTTGGCCTACTCACCCGGCGTAGCTGAGCCCTGTAAAGAAATAGCCGCTAATAAAGAAAACGTTTATCAATACACAGCGAAAGGAAACCTGGTTGCTGTTATCAGTAATGGGACAGCCGTTCTGGGACTGGGCGACATTGGGCCTGAGGCCAGTAAACCTGTAATGGAAGGAAAAGGGGTTCTCTTTAAAATCTTTGCTGACATCGATGTGTTTGATATTGAGGTAGCAGAAACAGACCCACAAAAATTTGTTCAGATTGTAAAGGCACTCGAGCCCACTTTCGGCGGTATTAATCTTGAAGACATCAAGGCGCCAGAATGTTTTGTGATTGAAAAAGCACTGCGGGAGCAGTTGAGCATTCCCATTATGCACGATGATCAGCACGGGACAGCCATCATTTCCTCTGCTGCATTATTAAACGCATTACAATTACAAAAAAAGAAGATCGACAAGGTCCGCTTTGTGATTAATGGCGCTGGAGCAGCGGCGATGGCCTGTATCAACCTTTACGTATCGCTGGGTGCCCGCCCCGAAAATTTCTGCGTGTTTGATATCAAAGGTCCACTGACAAGAGAACGGGACGACCTAGAAGAATTCAAATTGAAATTTGCCAATGCCAAACCCGACCTGACACTGGACAAGGCATTAAAAGATGCGGACGTTTTTGTCGGCCTGAGCGTAGGGAACGTAGTAACAGCGGATATGGTGAGAAGCATGGCAAAAAACCCAATCGTTTTTGCTATGGCGAACCCGGACCCTGAAATCAGCTGGGAAGATGCAACCGGTGCAAGAAAAGATGTCATCATGGCCACGGGCCGAAGCGATTATCCTAACCAGGTAAATAACGTTCTTGGCTTTCCTTACATCTTCCGTGGTGCACTGGACGTCCGTGCTACGCAAATAAACGAGGCCATGAAACTGGCTGCAGTAAAAGCGCTGGCAGAACTAGCTCAAACACCGGTACCCGATATCGTAAACCTCGCCTACAACGCAAAGACCATCTCATTTGGTCCTGACTATATCATTCCAAAACCTTTAGATCCGCGTCTTCTGTCGACAGTAGCTCCAGCGGTTGCCAGAGCAGCCATGGAAAGTGGCGTGGCGCAAAAACCAATTTCTGATTGGGAAGGCTATGTAACGGATCTGAACAAACGTCTCGGCTTGGATAACCAAGTAATGCGGGTGTTAGGTAGCAAGGCCCGCCGGGATCCAAGACGGGTGGTATTTGCAGAAGCGGACAATGTAAAGATTTTAAAAGCCGCTCAAATTGTAATGGATGAAGGAATTGGATTTCCGATTCTTTTAGGCGATGAAACAAAGATTCGGACCATTGCCGCCGCCAATAAAATTGACCTGGAAGGCATGCCAATCTACGATCCGCGAAGCGAAGCGATGGAAGAAAAACGCAACCAGTTTGGTGAGCTGTTCTTTAAAAAACGTGGACGTAAAGGCTTCAACTATTACGAAAGCAAAAAGGTGATGAAAGACCGCAACTACTTTGGTTGTATGATGGTAGAAACCGGCGAAGCGGATGCGATGATCTCCGGTCTTTCAAAAAATTACCCTGATACGATTCGTCCAGCAATTCAATGCATTGGTGTTGAAGAAGGGGTTGATAAGATTGCAGGCATGTACCTCATGCTGACCAAAAAAGGTCCTTTATTTCTTGCCGATACAACGGTAAACTTCCATCCTACGGCAGAGGAATTAGCAGAGATCACGTTGCTAGTTGCGAAGGAAGTCCGCAACTTCAACATCATTCCTCGCATTGCCATGCTGAGCTACTCCAATTTTGGCAGCAGTAATTCGCCGGAGGCAAAACTGGTAGCAGAAGCCCGAGCAATCGTAAAAGAACAAATGCCAAACCTGATCGTAGATGGCGAGATGCAGGCCAGCGTAGCATTTAACAGCGAGTTACTGAAAGAAAACTATCCTTTTAGCGAGTTGGTAGATAAAGACGTCAACACTCTCATCTTCCCCAATCTGGCATCGGGCAATATTGCGTATAACTTATTAAAAGAGGTAGGAGCGGCCGATGCCATTGGCCCGATTTTATTAGGATTGAAGAAGCCGGTACACATCCTGCAGCTCGGAAGTACAGTTCGCAATATCACGAACATGGCCATGATTGCCGTAGTGGATGCGCAGCTGAAAAGCCAGGCAGCGTCCGATGAAGCAAAGGAAAGGCTATCGTGGTGGCAGCGCAGAAGAGCAAGAAATGAAGCAAAGAAGTCCGGAATTGAATAAACTATCATAACATTAGGGCCTTGAATCAGCAGATGAAAGGCCTTAATTTTAGCTTGGCAGTAAACAAAGGAGTATGACGTTTTTTTCTGAATTGGGTAAGTTCCTGATGATGTTGCGAGGTATGTTTTCCCGCCCCGAAAACTTTAAAATGTACTGGCGGGAGTTTATGCACCAGTGTTCCGAAATTGGCATTGGCTCCTTGGGCATCGTTGTTATTATCTCGGTTTTTATGGGTGCGGTATCTACCGTGCAAACTGCCTACCAGCTTACGTCTCCCCTCATTCAGCCCTACACCATTGCCATGGTAGTTCGGGATACGGTAATTCTTGAATTTGCACCAACTCTGGTGTCCATTGTACTGGCTGGTGTGGTGGGAAGTAAAATTGCCGGAGAATTAGGAAACATGCGGGTTTCGGAACAGATTGATGCATTAGAGATCATGGGCATCAACACCAAGGCTTATTTGATCGGCCCAAAAATTCTCGCTGCATTGGTGGTGATCCCGATGCTGGTGGTGCTGGCAGCTTTCCTGGGTATCTGGGGCGGCCGCTTAGCCGGAACGCTAACTGGCATTCTTTCAGGTGATGAATTTGACAAAGGTCTACTGTCAGGCTTTGATCCGTACAACGCTTTTTTCTGTATGGTGAAAGCATACACGTTTGCATTTATCATAGCAAGTGTTCCTTCTTTTTACGGCTACAACGTAAAAGGCGGGGCATTGGAAATTGGCCGGTCAAGCACACGTTCAGTGGTAGTTAGTTGCGTTACCATTTTGTTTGCCGACTACCTGCTTTCTGCCCTGTTATTGTAACATGAAGAAACTCCTGCTGCTTTTTATTCTGGCCACTATTGCTAATGGAGTCATCTTCATTTTCCGGGACAAGTTTATTTACCAGCCTTTCTCGTCTTATACCGAATTGTATGCACCGTGCGGTGATCAATGCCGGCAAAAATGGGATGATTTTCTTCTGCCCTATTCCAACAACACTATAGCGGAAGGAAAAAATTTACTTGCGCCTCTCCCCTTAGATAGTGCCCAGCCCCTCGATAGATTGAAATTGATTAACGGGCACCTGCGCCAACGTTTTGGGAAACAAGCAGGCTATCCTGCTGATATCATTCATAAGTCCAATCCTGTTGACCAATACAAGATCTTATCCTCGGACACATCGCAAAGGCTCTGGTGCGGCACCTGGGCGCAGTTGGTTTCATTCTTCGGATGGTCGCATGGGCTCGTTTACCGGAATGTTGAAATCATGAAACCCGGCGACAGGCATGTTTTGAACGAATGCTTTGTTCCGGAGGTGCAAAACTGGGTAATGGTTGACCTGACCCACGATATCCTATTCGCTGAAAAGAATGGGAAGCTATTAAATACGGTTGATTTTTTAAATGCACTGGAAGCACCCGATTCTGTGAGGGTCTTTACCAGCAGCAATGAGCCAATTCCATTAAGTCAGTTTGCACAGATATCGTCGATCCGTAGTTATTACGACAAAAACTTCGAATATTATTATTATCATACCACGCATCTGCAAATCGCGTATCGTCCCATTGAAAAGGTAAAGCGTTATTTTCTGCCCGATTCTTGGTATGAGATTTATAGCCTTAAAGCGAACTCAAATGTTCCTTTCTACGTAAAACTGTTTTTTATTGTAGGATGGCTAATTTTAGGCAGCTTAATTTTAGTGAAACGATTCCATGATAGAAGTAAGAGACCTACGGAAAGGCTTTGATGGCAAGACAATCATTAACGGCGTAACAGTGAACCTGAACCCAGGTATGTGCAACCTGATTATCGGTAGCAGTGGTAGCGGGAAAAGTGTGTTCACCAAATGTCTTGTAGGCTTATTTCAACCTGATACAGGCCAGATCCTTTATGACGGAAAAGATTTTACGGCGATGACCGTGGATCAAAAAAAAGCGATTCGAAAAGAGATTGGAATGCTCTTTCAGGGCTCGGCTTTATTTAGTAGTATGACCGTGGAAGAGAATGTGATCTTCCCGCTGGACATGTTTACCAAAGAAAGCACAAAGAAAAAAATGGATCGGGTGAATGAAGTGCTGGAACGGGTAAACCTGAAAGGCGCCAACAAAAAATTTCCTGCTGAACTCAGTGGTGGGATGATGAAACGTGTGGGGATTGCTCGAGCCATCGTATTGAATCCCAAATACCTTTTTGTTGATGAGCCTAACTCCGGGCTAGATCCGCAAACATCGGGTTTGATTGACCAGCTGATTAAAGAAATTACGGAAGAATACAACATCACTACCGTTGTGGTTACCCATGACATGAACAGCGTAATGGAAATCGGCGACCACATTATCTATCTCTACAAAGGCGAAAAAGAATGGGAAGGCAACAACAAAGAGATCATCTTTAGCAAAAGCCAGCGCCTGAACGATTTCATCTTTGCCTCCGAATTTTTGCGTGACGCAAAGGACATGCGTATGCTGGAAGAAACGGGTAAGATTGCCAACGACCGCAACATGGCCGCTTTGACACAGGATGACGCCCCAACTCTGGTTCCTCCACCTGAAGAAGGAATGAGCGAAAAAGACCGGTAATAATTTTCGCAACAGCCTGCCTTAACTCTTCACAGCAACCCCGGTTAAATTTGGCAATGCATCTTTGTTTAAGCTGATGCTTTCGAATCTGCATACAGCCTAAGCATGCCCATGCAAACAAGGTAGTTTTACGCTTGTTTTTCTACCCCGTCAATCTCATCTTTGCCTCGGTTTTTCATAGGATATTGGATTTTAAAACGGGGCAGCATTTCCATGCAGCCCTTTTTCTTTTTTATCGTATTTCTCCCATCTTTTCTACCGTCGTTCTACTAGCCTGTAAGTAAATACCATGAGCCAAAAACAGGGCATTAACCCGATTGACGGACTCAACCATAGCGGCTACTTTTGTACCAGAAGTTGATTGATAAAGCAATCCGAATCCTTAGAAAAACAAGATTCAAAATCCGAAAAACCAAACCAGTCAATCAACCGAAAATCCAGATCCGTTTAAAACCAAAAAAGTCCAGAAGTCCGAAAAACCAAAACCAATCCAATCCTTGAAAAGCAAAGGCGTCCGTAGTCCGATGAAAGAAAAAAATTAATACTTAAAACGCCTTATAGCTTAATTACCTCCCGCATCTGCGGGAGGTTTTTTAATTTGGGGAAAAGACTGTGGTGATAGATTTCTATAAATAGAGTTACATGCTGCACAAGAGAATAGCGGCAACAGGGCAAAAAATATTCGTGCAAAGAAGATACTCTTTGCAATGGCGGGTAAAAATAGGGTACGGATCTTCTATTAATTCATTTGTCCGGGAAGCAACTGGCTTGCACTGCTGCATCCGGCAATTCGTTTCATCCGCGAAGGAACTTCAATGTAATAAGTGGGTTTCAACTTCAAGGCTTCAATAGCAGTTCGGTTCTTTTGTGCCAGGAGCTGGCAGAGGTGATGAACATATTGCTGGTCTTTCCAGCGCATTGGGTCTAAGGGAATGGCGGCCAAAATGTTTCCGCCAACAGATAGGTTTAGTCGCATAAGGATATTTTAGATCGTTAAAGATTCAAATAAAAACCCCTCTTGCGGAGGGGTAAGGATTTTTTATAAGGCGTAGTTTAAAGCAAATCTTTTCGGCAACTTCGGACAGTGGACGCCTTTGGTTTTCATCAGGAATTGGTTGGTTTTCATTGGATCTATCGGATCAAAAACGAGTCTTCAAAGGAACTGGAAAAAAGAAGTTGACTGATATTGGATTTTGGTTTGGTTTTTCTTTCGGAAACAGGATTTTCTACAAAAACTTACTGTTTGGTTTTTCTGGATTTTTGGATCTGGATTGATATTGTCTATCAATCAACTTCTGATACAAAAGTAGTCCCGCCAGGCGTGCTGCACAATGGCAGAATTGCCCATTTATAAACGCATGGTATTTACTGCAGTGCTCGTAAAGCAACGAATGGCATTTATCGTAGAACTACGAAACACAGCAGTGGCAGATAACAGATTGTTGGCCTTCATCGCCAATTTATGTGGTTTCGCCGTCTAAGTGGTCATTGGTCCGCATAAACTTCAACCCTTTTATGCGATTGTAAGCCGGCTCTTTTTCAAGCAACTTCGATTGCTATAAAACCACGTAACCAAACACTTTATGAGAAAGAGCCTCTTTATCCTTTTCTGCCTTGCTACAAAATTCACAGTAGTGGCACAATCTTCATCATCAGGCATGGTGCCGAAAGAACTAGTTGGTCATTGGCAGCTCGGTACATTTTCTCTCACCAATTTCTGGAACCCTACAACGGGCCAATACTTAGGTAATGCCAGCGAAGGTTCGCGGTCGTACCGCATTGCAGCTGATGGCACGGCGGAGGAATTCTTCATCTATAATTCAACCAGCTATAATTGCCGTACACAAATTTTGGGTTACCGTAAAGGAACCATCAAAATCAACGCTGCCGACAAAAGCTTTACGTTTACTCCCTCTTCCGGTTACTACCGAACAGCCAACTGTTTTAAGAAAGAATGGCAGAAAAAAGAGTATGGTGAAAAAGACCTCTACCCTGCTTACCAGGTTACTTATTACTGGTCAGTGCAGAGCGACAAGCTAGTAGTGAAAGAAACTCTAGATGCTGCTTCCACCACAACTTATCGCAGGATCGAGAACTAAAGAAAACAGTATGTTCCGGAAATGACTTTATACACCTGCGTTTTCTTTTGCTATCGGTTAGCAAAAAAGAACTGACTCAGGGAGGTTTATAAATTCCGATGGTTCATTAACTTAGTCTCCTGCAGACCCCTTAACCTCTGCCTTCCTTTTGTTACGAAACCGATGAAGCTCTCTGGCTTTTATTGCTCGAACAAACGAAGCATACCGGTGAATGTTAAAAACCTCGGCCGTGCGCAGGCATGGTGAAGTTATTGCATTAAAAAGGGCTGGTACTTGCAAAAGAACCATTAATACAGGAGTTGGAATGCACGTTATAGAAACGCAGGACTTAAGTTTTCTTAAAGGGAACGGCGAAATGGCAACCCTGGTTCGAAAAAAGAATTGGGAAGCCACGGAACTTGGCCCGATAGAGCAATGGCCACAGAGCTTACGGATCACCGTAAGTATTGTATTGAATTCTCAATTCCCCATGTTCATTTGGTGGGGACCGAAAATGATCACGATCTACAATGACGCCTATCGTATGATTGCCGGCGAAAAGCACCCGGCTGCATTGGGCGAATCGGGCCAAAAGGTGTGGTCGGAAATATGGGATGTTGTAGGGCCCCTGGCGAATAAAGTCATGAACGAAGGCGTTTCCAACTGGGCTGAAGACCAGCTTTTGTTTATCAACCGCCGGGGATTTGTAGAAGAAACGTATTTCACGTTTTCATATAGCCCTATTCTGGACGAATCTGGATCGATTGCCGGCGTTTTTTGTGCCTGCACGGAAACCACCGAAAAAGTAATGGCTACGAGGCGCCTCCGCGAAAGCGAACGCAATCTTCGGAATACTATTTTACAGTCGCCTGTGGCAATGTGCATTTTTAGGGGGCCGGATTATGTAGTAGAAATTGCCAACCAACGCATGTTTGAGTTTTGGGGCCGTGAGGTAATTGGGGTACCCATCTTTGAAGGCCTGCCTGAAGTGAGAGAGCAGGGCCTTGAAGAACTGCTTGACCAGGTAAAAACTACCGGGGTTCCATTTTCTGCCAGCGAAAGACCCGTTCAGCTACCACGGGGCGGAAAAATCGAAACCGTTTACGTCAACTTTGTTTACCAACCTTTCCGCGAAGGCGATGGAACCATCAGTGGAATAATAGCCGTAGCAACCGAAGTCACTGACCAGGTGCTGGCACGCAAGAAAATTGAAGAAAGCGAGCAGGAACTAACACTGCGTGTGAAGCAGAGAACAGCAGAGTTGGAAAGGCAAAGCCACCTGGTTGACAACATCCTGAAAAATTCATCCAACGGGATTTCTGTTTCGGAAATGGTGCGCAACGAAAAAGGCGAAGTGATTGATAGCCGAACCATCCTTGCAAACAAAGCCGCTATCAGATTTACAGGTTTGCCAGAAGATATCTATCTCACGAAAACGGCGCGGGAAATAGCTCCGGATATCCTGGAGTCGCCGCTCGGACAAATGAGTTTGCGTACGTTGGAAACAGGTGAGCCAACCTTCACGCAATATTTTTTAGAGTATTCGCAGCGGTGGCTTGAGCTCACCGTGTCGAAGATGGATGATGATCATCTCATTAATATTTTTACTGATGTGACGCCAGTGAAAGCAGCCCAATTGCAGCTGGAAAGAACGGTAGAAGAATTAAAGCGGTCGAACGCCAACCTGGAAGAGTTTGCGTACGCAGCTTCCCATGACATGAAAGAACCGATCCGTAAAATTCATTTCTTCTCCGATCGGTTAAAGGAAGAACTGCAGGAAAAGCTCACGGAGCATCAGCGGCAGTTATTTACTCGAATGGAAAATGCGGCGCAACGGATGAAGCTTTTGATCGATGATTTGCTGGCCTATTCTCATGTAAGCAAGGGTGTTCCTGAAATGGAAGAAATTGACCTCAACAAAAAAGTAAAAACGGTGCTGGAAGACCTGGAACTGGAAGTGCAGGAAAAATCTGCCATCATCAAACTGAACCAGCTACCTAAGATAAAAGGGCACCGACGCCAGATACAACAACTGTTTCAAAACCTGATCGGCAATGCTTTAAAATACAGCAGGCCGGGTGTGCCACCGGAGATTACGATCAACGCGTCGATTGCAAAAGGTAACGATGTAATGCCTAACCTCTCGGCTGAAGAAGGTGGAAAAGACTTTCACTTCATCACAGTAAAAGACAATGGCGTTGGTTTCGAGCAAAAGGACGCGGATCGCATCTTCAACATGTTCATTCGTTTGCATGGCAGCGCGGAATACCGTGGCACTGGCGTGGGTTTATCCATTGCGAGAAAGGTGGTGGAAAATCACCGCGGGTATATTTCTGCAGAAAGTCAACCAGGGAAAGGATCAACATTCAAAATCCTGCTACCGGTTAACAACGGTGCCTGATCCTCACGGATGAATTATTTTCGAAGATGGTAAGCTTTTGGTCTGGCGAAAGCCCGCAAACCAACGTGTGATAGTGTGCTTCCAAAACCGGAATGTTTGCGTCCGCTCCATGGAACCGCAGCACTTACCCGGTCGCAGCAGTTCCAATAGCCTGTACCGGCATCCACTTGTTGTAATATTTTCTCTGCTCTCTCCTGCTTACTGCTGTATACAGCCGCCGTTAACCCATAATCCGTATCCTGCATCAGGCCAATTGCTTCTTCATCGTTTTTCACTTTCATGATGCCAATCACCGGCCCGAAACTTTCTTCTTTCATCACCTGCATATCATGATTTACATTGGCCAGAACCGTAGGCTCGAAATAATAACCCTTATCATTTTTCGGCTTTCCACCTACTAACAGTTGTGCGCCTTTTGCAATAGCCTCTTCAACTTGCTGTTGCAAAAAATTCAATTGGTCTTTTCGACTTAAGGGACCAATATAAACGCCATCATTAGTTGGTACGCCGACTTTAAAACTTTTAACTTCAGAAAGAAAGGCATCGATGTATTGATCGTAGATTTTTTCGTGAACATAGATACGCTCTACAGCGCAACAGCTTTGTCCGTTGTTGTAGAAGGCACCATCAGCTGTTGCTGCAGCGACTGCACCAACGTCTGCTATATCATCGGCTACATACAGCGGATCCTTACCACCCAATTCGCACTGGCAGGGAACCATTTTCGGTGCCACCCGTTCATATATGTATTTGCCTGTTTTGTAAGACCCAGTGAAAAAATAACCATCAAAGGGCAGGTCCAACAGGTATTCACCCACACCTCCCCTGCCGATGGCCACCTGGAAAACATTATCAGGAACGCCAGCTTGCTTCAGATACTTTTCAATTTGCAAACCTGTAAGTGAAGCATACTCTGAGGGTTTATACATCACCGCATTACCTGCCAGCAATGCCGGCACAAAAACATTTACGCCGACGAGATAAGGATAATTCCACGCAGAGATATTACAAATCACGCCAAGCGGTTCCCAACAAATTTTTTCCTGCATGCCGTCTTCATCTGTCATCACTTCATCCGATAGATATTTCTCAGCATTAGCAATCAGCCATGCAATACGCTTACAAGCACCGTTGATTTCATTGCGTGACTGTTGCAGCGGCTTTCCTACTTCTGATGTGAGCACAGAAGCCAGCTCCTCGATGTTTTGCTGCAATAGCATAGAAAAGGCTTCCAGCGTCTTCACTCTCTCCGCTAGTGAAACATTTCGCCAATGTTGATGTCCTTTTTTAAGTAAGATAAATTTTTCTGATGTCGATTGGTCGGTGTCCTGGTTGATTTCCGAAATAACTTCTTCGGTAGCCGGGTTAATAATGGCAAGCTTCTTCATATTAATGTCTCGAACAGCTTTCAAAAAATATTGTTTGATGTTTTCAGAGAGCGGATTGGTTTCACCGTTTACCATTCTCTCAGGGTGCCATTGCACGCCCAGCATAAAAGCTTTATTGCTTTTATCGATGAACTCAATGCCTTCTACCACTCCATCTAATGCAATTGCGCTTACCATCAGAGATTCCGAAACCCCGCTTGGTTCGATAGCCTGATGATGTGCACTATTGATGATACCTTTCGTTTGACCGCAAATATTCGACAAAAGCGAATGCTCCGCAATAACCACAGGATGCGTCTTATCGCGGTCGTCTTTTTTATGCGCCTTGTTTGCGTTTCCTAAATCCTGAATGAGTTTTCGTCCTTCCAAAACATTTACCAATTGCATTCCGCGACAGATGGCTAATACCGGCAACTTGTGTAGTTGCGCATATCTGTAAATCTTAGTTTCAAAGACATCTCGTTCAAGTTGAAAATTATCAGGTTGGTTGGCGTAAGAAGCCTCTCCCTGGTAAAGCGAAGGATGTATATCTACACCACCTGTTAATACAAATCCATCACACTGTGAAAATGCTTCTGTATTGTTATGCTCGAAGGAAAGCAACGTCAGTTCAAGGTCTTCGTTTAAGTCATTATCGGTAAACCAATCCCAATAAAAATTGAAGTTGGTTTTCGAAAAGCTGATGCCAATTCGTTTACGATGCGCCATAGTTCACGATTAATTCGTCCCTAACTATAATGCTTTCTGGTAAAGCTGTTTGAAGTCTTCACGGCCCACTGGCTTTGGATTATTAGGGTGCGCAAAGTCAGCTGCCGCCAAATCTGCCAGCGTTTCAATATGTTCGTCTTTTACGCCAATGTCCCGCAGTTTGTGAGGGATGCCAATGCGACTGTTCAACTCGAACAAATACTGCACAACACCTTCACCGCTTTCATCTTTCAGACCAAGCGTACGTGCAATGCGACGGAATTTTTCTTCTGACCCACCAATGTTAAACTCCATACCATAGGGAATGTTGACGGCGTTTGCCAATCCATGATGCGTATCCAGCAATGCCGATAGCGGATGCGCCAAGGAGTGTACAACGCCCAATCCTTTCTGAAAAGCCACGGCTCCCATGAGCGAAGCAATGAGCATCTTACTTCGCGATTCGAGATCAGGATTGGTTACTGCTTTCTCCAGGGATTGACTGATGAGAAACATCCCTTCTAATGCAATGCCTTCACACATTGGGTGCGACATCTTTGCCAGGAAAGCTTCCATATTATGTGTCAATGCATCCATGCCGGTTGCCGCTGTCACAAACGGCGGCAGATCCATGGTTAGCATCGGGTCTGCGAACACAATTTTCGCTAACAGTTTCGGTGAGAAGAGAATTTTTTTCTGGTGGGTTTCGTCATCAGCGATGATCGCACTTCGCCCTACTTCACTACCCGTACCGGCAGTGGTTGGGATGGTGATGAAATGAGGAACATCGTTGGTAACATATACGTCGCCTCCAATCAAATCATCATACGCAAAAAGGTCTTCGCGGTGATTCACCCGTAAACAGATAGCCCGTGCAACGTCCAGGGCTACACCACCACCAATACCCACAATGCAATCGCGGTCCGTACCGTCAAAAACATCGGTCCCTTTATACACATCCGATTTCACCGGGTTTTTATGAATGTCATGGAAGACCTCTACTGACAGACCTTTTTGCTGAAGTGTCGCCATCATCTTTTTGAAAAAATCCAGTTGCGCTACTACCGGATCCGTGACGATTAGCGGCCGCGATAAATTTTGCTTTTGGAGATAATCGCCAAGCTCGCCACTGGCACCAGCGCCAAAACGGATCGTTGTTGGAAAATTGTACTGAAGAACAGAATCAAAACTCATTATCGTTCTATTTACCGTGCTTAAATGATTGATCAGATGATTTCAAAATAACGTTTGTATTCCCAGTCTGTGACAGCTTTCAAATGCTGTTTCCATTCCCACTCCCTTGTTGCTACAAAATGCTCAACAAAGCCGTCACCAAGGATTTCTTTTGCAATGGACGAAGCTTTCATTTTGGCTGTTGCTTCTTCAAGCGTCCGTGGAAGTATACCATTCGAGAAGTCGAGGTAGCCATTGCCTGTTGTTGCCGGTTGTTTTAGTTCAAGCTTATGCCTGATCCCATAAAGCCCTGCAGCGAGACAACCAGCCATAGCGATATAAGGATTAACATCGGCACCTACAACCCTTGTTTCCAATCGACAGGACTTTTGACTTCCGGGCAGCACCCGTAAGGCAACGGTTCGGTTATCAACTCCCCAGGTTAACGTTGTTGGTGCCCAGGCACCTTCCACCAATCGTTTATAACTGTTGATGGTCGGTGCAAAAAGAGGCAGGATTTCGGGCAGGCAATGAAGTTGCCCTGCGATGTAATGCCTTAATGTTTCGCTGATCTTCTGCGCATCGTTGTTATCATAAAAGCTGTTTGCATCATCTTTCCAAAGGCTTTGGTGAATGTGACCACCGCAACCAGGCAACGACTCATTGATCTTTGCCATAAACGTTGCCATGATACCGTGATTGTACGCAATTTCTTTCACAGACGTTTTAAACAGCACGGCTCTATCCGCCGCTTCAACAATTGGCGCATATTCAATAGCTGCTTCATACGTACCCGGACCGGTTTCCGTATGCAAGCCTTCCAGCGGTACACCGAAATCTTTCAGCAGCTGAAACAAATCAGAGAAAAAAGAATTTTTTAGGGTGCTGCGCAAAATAGAATAGCCAAACATACCGGGAGTGATTGGCGTTAAGTTCCGAAAACTTTTGTCGTGAGCCGTCTGCGGTGTTTCAGCGAAATTGAACCATTCGAATTCCTGCGAAAACACCGGTTGAAAACCTACCGCTTGCGCATCAGCCAATACCTTTTTTAAAAGTTGTCGCGGACATACCTGCGAGGCATGACCATCGGCATCAATAAAATCACCTAGAAAAAAAGGAACATCGTCTTCCCATGGAATTTTTCGAAAGGTATTCAGGTCAATTTGTGCCGGGCAATCAGGATAGCCAGTATGCCAACCAGTAAACCGACTGTTATCATAAGCCACATCGCCTGCATCCCAACCAAAGATCACATCGCAAAAACTGGTTGTGTTTTCAGAGATCGAAAGGAACTTTTCCCTTGCGATGTATTTGCCACGCAGTATGCCATCGATATCCGCAAAGGCAATCTTCACTTTACCCGAAGGATGTTCTTTCACGTACTGCAAAATCTCCTGTTTGGTCATGTACTTTCTTTGAACGGATAAATTACGGATTATTGTTGTCACTCGCTTTTCCAAACCATTTGAACAGCCCAAAACAAGCACCCATCAACAGAAAATAAATAAGTGCTAGTTCGAAGTTGAAGATCGTCATAGCAATGAATGAGAAGACAGCAATTACCAAAGCGATAATCGGGAAATAGGGATAGAACGGTGTTTTGAACGGGCGATGCAAATCAGGTTCTTTCCTTCGCAATTGAAGCAGTGCAATCATGGAGAAAATGTACAGCGTCAGTGCACCAAACACCGCAAGTGTGATAATGTCGGTGGTTCGTCCGGTTAATAAAGCAACAATACCGATGACCATGTTTGCCAGCAACGCATTGGTTGGCGTTTGAAACCGCGGGTGAACTTTTCCGAGTATTGGCGGCGCAAATTTCACCCGCCCAAATTCAAAACTTGACCGGCCTGCTGCGAGGATGATGCCGTGAAAGGATGCAATCAATCCAAACAAGCCAACCGTAATCAGTAAGTGATAAAACAGGTCATTGTTGCCGACAATTCTTCCAAGCGCAAGTGGTAATGGTGAATCTGATGTTGACCCCTCAGCTGTAAACACAATCGCTTTCCATCCTGCCACACCAACTGCGCCGACAAACGTGATTATGCATAACAACACCAGCGTCAGGATTGCCGAACCAAAACCTTTTAAAATCGTCTTTTGTGGATTGATCGTCTCCTCTGCAACGTTGGCTACACCTTCAATTCCAAGAAAAAACCAGATGGCAAACGGTATAGCTGCCATTACACCGTTCCACCCATTTGGAAAAGCGTCAGCTCCAAAGCTGGTAGCATTAAAATGTGGCAGCGTTAAACCGGCAAACAGCAACAACTCTCCCACTGCAAAAATGGTAATGATCAATTCAAATGTAGCAGCCGCTTTCACGCCAATAATATTCAACGTTGTAAAAAGCACATAGGCAAAAATGGCAATTGCTATCACCGGTATCTGTGGAAAAAACAAATTGAAATAGGCACCAATGGCAAAAGCGATGGCCGGAGGAGCAAAGATGAATTCAATGTTTTGCGCCATGCCAGTCAGGAACCCAATGTCCTTCCCCATCGACCGCCGGGCATAATCAAAAGCACCGCCGGCTTTTGGAATGGCACAAGCCATCTCCGTATAACTGAACGTAAAACAAACGTAGAGGACAATGATAAACAGCGTAGCGATGGCCATCCCGAAAGTGCCGCCTTTCTCAAGACCCAAGTTCCAGCCGAAATACATTCCCGAAATAACATAGCCAACACCGAGGCCCCACAACATGGTTGGCGTCAGGGTTCGTTTAAGCTGCTGGTTTGTATCCAATGGTCCTGTTTTTAAATAGTAGGAAGTGATAGCCTCTCCAAATTACAGCTTTCCATTTTTCAACCAACAGCTAAATACATGGAGCCTAATAAAAGAAGGCAGCCACCAGGGCTGCCGACTTAGTAGACTGACTGCATCAGTTTATTTTGTCGCTTGTGCGCTTTGATAAAAGTCCAGCACTTTTTTACGCAATACGAAATCGTATTTGGCAGCAATTAAATTGATATTGGCACGATCAAGGTTGTTCTTGGCAATGAGGTAATCAACCGATGTTCCTACCCCTGCGTTGAACCTTGCTTCGGCAGCCTTGAACGAAGTGGAAAAAGCACTGACTTGTTCCACTAAAGTTTTATATCGATCGTAGGCATTGGTCATGTTCAGGTGTGCCTGCTCAATCTGCTGGCGCAATTGCACCTTGGTGCTTTCTTCCACCAATTCGTTGTTGCGAACCAAGACATCGGCAAGCTTAATGTTGTTCCTTGCCCGGAAGGAATTAAACAGTGGTATGCGCAAGCCAAGGTTAAGCGTATAAAACATGTTGTTGTTCAACTGGTCGCTGTAAGGAATTTTTCCATTCTGGTTTGCAGCAATGCTGGAGTAGTTTGTCTGCATGTTGCCGTTCATAAACAGTGACGGATACAACTGGCCCTTGGCTGCCTTCAAACCATATTCTGCACTCTTGGTTCTTAGCTCCACAGCCCGTACTAGGGAGAACTGCTGCAAGGCTGTGTTATAAACATCATCGCTGGTTTGGGTGGAGGTTGCCAGGAATTCTTCCGTGCCAATCCTGTCTAGCGTCATGTTTTTGGTGTAGGGCATGTTCATTAACTGGGCCAGTGCCAGCTTCGATGTTTCCAGCAGGTTTTTTAAATTCAAAATGGTTAGTTCATCATTCATCATTTGGCCCCTTACATCCGTTACCTGGGAAGGACTGATGGCCCCCTGCTTGTCCAGCACTTCCAAACGCTCCAGTTGTTTTTGGCTAAGTTCTTTCTGCTTTACGGCAGCCGCAATCATGTCTTCGTTGTTAAGCACCTGCAGGTAAGCAAGAATCACATTCAACGTGAGGTTGTCTTTTGCCTGTTGCAATTCCATGCGGGACGCGTCGTAAGCGTAGGCATTTTGCTTGAGCGTATTTTGAAGTGTACGACCATTGAATAACGTGACCCCGGAGTTCAGTCCATAGCTGGCATAATTCACCGTTTGATCAACGAAGGCATTGGTGAATGGATCAATACTTCTACCCTGGTTGATACCATGATTGAACGTTGCATTCAGATCGGGCAACAGGTTGGCTCTTGCCTGTTTAAGATTGATCTCAGCCGTTTCGGATAACAAACGGTTTTGTTTCACCCCAATGTTTCTTGCCAGTGCCGTATCAATACACTGCTGCAGGTTATACCGTTGGGCCGATGACTGAAAGCCGACCAGCACCAGCATTAGAAAAACACTGCCTGAAAAAAAATTGCGTTTCATAAACTACTTGTCTCTTTTATGTGTTGCTGAATTCTGCCGTCCAGCAAATCAATCCGGCGATTGCCGTATTCTGCGTTTTTCTCCGAGTGAGTTACCTGGATAATGGTCACCCCATCTTCCTCGTTTATTTTTCTGAACAGCTCCATGATCTCCTCACCTTGCTTCGAGTTCAGGTTGCCTGTAGGTTCATCGGCTAACAGCAATTTTGGTTTGGCGATCAGGGCCCGGGCAATACCCACCAATTGTTGTTGTCCACCCGATAGCTGCGCAGGAAAAAGATCTTTCTTACCAACGATATTGAAGCGATCCAGCATGTCGCCGACAATTGCTTTGCGTTCTGCTGTTTTTACGTTCTGGTACAAGAGCGGCGTTTCAATGTTTTCGTACACGGTTAATTCATCAATGAGGTGGTAAGCCTGGAAGATGAAGCCAATGTTTTTCTTGTAAAGCTCCGTGCGGTGTTTTTCTTTTAGTTCAAACACCGACTGCCCCATAAATTCATAGCGGCCTTCGGAAGGCGCATCCAACATGCCGATGATGTTTAGCAGGGTTGACTTTCCGGAACCCGACGGGCCCATGATGGAAAGAAACTCACCTTCTTCGATGGAAAGGTTGATATCCTTGAGCACAAAGCTTGGCTTCCCGCCCACATTGTACCATTTTGAAATATGCTGTAACGAGATCATAATTCAGTTAGCGTTTCGTTTGTGAATGAAATTGTGTACCAAATTATGGATTACTGAAGGTCAATGAGTTACCGATCATCCAATTCATCACACTGTCCGGTTTTGATACAATTTGTGTTCGGTTTTGGGGACGGGCTGCGGTGCTGCTATTGAGCGTCTGTTGCGTCGCACACTTGTACGTTCCGATCATCAGGCAACATCATGACGGACGATTGCTTGCCAACCATTGCAACCTGAAAATGCGAAAATGATCTTATTGAAAATGAAGAGTGTAAGTTTTTTTGAGTGGATAGGCGGGGTGGGCTATTTTAGTGTTAGCGGAAATCAAATGAAGCCTCTGTATTACATAATCGTCATTGATCTTTTGGTCATTGTTGTAGCGGCGAGGTTCATCTTTGGTGGTTACTCAGTGTTTGTCAAATCATTGGCTGATCATTTTTTTCCAGACGATGTGTTTCCTAACCCATTGGAGAAGTTTGCTGAGACGCTTGACAGTAGGCATAAAATTAATCTACTGTATGCTGTAGTTCTTTTTCTGGCGGGAATTACGTGGCTAATTGATAGTTTATTACTTCGGTAAGGTTACCATTACACATAACTATAAATGGAAGCGTTTGCATTTAAGAAAGTTGATATTTAGTTTGCAATTAGCCTATGCAATCAAAATCAGGAAAGCTGGCCGTTACAGGGATTCAGCTTTCTTTATTGCGAGTGGGATTTTCGCTCTTTTCTTCTCACTAAACTGTTGATTGGTGGTTACGCTTTTTGGTGTCAATCCCCAAGGAGTTATGGGTTATATTGTTCTGTTTGTAAGTTGGATTCTATTACGGTTAAATAATTTAGGAATTAGGGTTACAACGACAATAAGCTATTTAAGAAACCACTCGGAAACTGTTTTTGCTAAGTATTGCTTACTTCATAATGAGTTGTGCTGCACTTATTATAGCAAGAGAACTAACAAGGTAACTTCCGCTAACATAGGTTTGCCAAAATAGCGGCCAAGTACTAAATTCAATTATAAAACAAAATTGAACAGCAGAAGGTAAGCCAAACGGCAGGAACATAAAAATCCGCTACTTCGGCAAGCCTCACTCCGTTAGCAGCAAGTAGAAACTTTTTACAATTTTCATAAAAGCCACGGAGGTTGTGCGTATAATCAAGCAAAAAATAACGAATTTAAAGGCAGTATTTGACTATGGTGGCTTAACACCTGCAAGTCAAATCATGAATGAAGAAGGCTTTTCTCCGCTCTGTTCTTTTCCCATCAAAGCCATGTTGATCTGCGGCTTGTTTCTGCTGCTTTCCTCTTGTCTGAGCCCAAGGTATTCCCTAAATCGCCAAGAAAGAGCATTCGTTCAAAAATCAAGCAAGTACGAAATTTATTCAATTTATTATGACAAGGCTGCTATCCGAAATTTAAGGACTGATGGTATTTATACCGTAGAAACAAACCGGCGAGGACTCTCCGACTTCGACGAAAATGAGACACTAATAAAGGTAGCGGCCATAGAAATCGCATACAAAGTCGTTGATATTATGAACTTTAAGGAACACCACCAATTCATTGAAGTCGTGCTTCTGGGTAGAGGTGCAGATAATTATCGCCGGCCTATAGAATATGAATACCGTGTCCGTATGCCTGTTAGTAATGTAAAGCAGGCGACATTGATTAGGAGCATGACGACACTTGCCGCTTCGGACATTCGATAATAAGTGCTGCTCTTGGCCGCGTATGCTGCTAACACCAGCTATGTGCAATAGTAGCTTTAGGAATAACTTTAGACGAAATATCTTTAATAGGCTTTAGAACAGCAGTGAACAGTAGAACAACAAATACCACTACTGCATAAACCTGAAAAACGTCCGTGCACAGTATTCTTTGCAATACAAAATCCACATGAGTGATCAAAGACAAAAGGAAGTAGTCAAATGAGCGAGATTCATAAAGAAATTTTACAAAAGGCAAACGCAGCGATTATCAAAGGTGACCATGAGGATTTTCTTACTTATTGCACCGAAGACACCGAATGGGTATTTATTGGCGATCAAACTTTGCGGGGCAAAGACGCCGTTCGACACTACATGGCAACAGCTTATAAGGTGCCCCCAAGCTTTATCGTTGAAAATTTAATTGCCGAAGGAGACTTTCTCACGGCGATTGGCACAATTAAAATGGAAAACGAACAAGGCAGGATGGTTGACTATTCTTATTGCGACGTATGGCGGTTTCGTGATGGCAAAATGGCTGAATTGAAAGCCTTTGTCATTGAAACCAAGTCAAACTGAAGACTGCTAGTTGCGACAACGAAATGAATGCCCAAATTCCAACCAGTATTTGCTTCCTCCGCGACCTCGTGCAAGGGACTCGCGGAGAAAGCAAAATAGAATTACCAGGCGTACAAGAGTGCGACGCAACAGCAGCCAAATAGTAGCACTGACCTTCGTCCCATAAAATTCATTACTCCGTCCGCAGGCTTTTTACAGGATTCATCAGGGCCGCCTTCACCGCCTGGAAACTTACCGTTAGCAAAGCAATCAACAAGACCAACAGCGCCGCACCAACAAATGCTAACCAGGGCAACTCAATCCGGTAAGCAAAATCCTGCAGCCACTTGTTCAAAGCCCACCAGGCAAGCGGGAAGGCAATGAACGATGCAATGATAACCATCACCACAAAGTCCTTCGACAGCATGCCGACAATGCCCGGTATATCGGCGCCCAGCACTTTGCGAATGCCGATCTCTTTTGTACGACGAACCACTACCAAAGTAGCAAGGCCAAACAAGCCCATACAGGCGATAAAAATAGAAAGAACCGAAGCGTATTTTACAATGTTCCCCAGCCGCTGTTCCTGCTGGTAAGCGGTTGCAAGGGCATCGTCTAAAAACGTAAATTCAAAGTCACGATCACCGGCAACGGATTTCCATACGGAACGGAGATAATCAACATGTTCCTGCACATTGCCTTCTTTGAAACGCACCGTAATTCTTGTGCGTGGCGACGTGGCATAACTTACATCTGAGGAGCGTTTGAAAATACTGTCCGGCTTTAAGGCCATGACCACCGGCTTCACCGCTGCATGCAGGGATTCAAAGTGAAAATCCTTCACCACACCAATAACGGTTTGTTCATACTTGCCGGGCAGCTTCTGGCTTATCGGATCTTTCCACCCGTATTCCTTTACAAGGGCTTCGTTGACAATGATATGATTCGAGTCGGCAGCATTACCTTTTGAAAAGCCTCTTCCCTTCACCACCTGCAAACCCATGGCATCAATAAAATCTGCGTCGATTGCATTGAAACGAAACTGACGGAACGCATTTTGGTTATCGGTATAGCCCAGCGACATCCACCCATAGTTAGCCATGCTGTACAACGAAGCCGTACTACTGATCACCTGCGGGTTGGCCGCCAAAGCATTGCGAAAACGCTGCGCCAGCGGGTTGCCTTCCTGTCGTGGCAGATTAGTTGGCACAATAATGACCTGCTCACGTTTGTAGCCAAGGTCTTTGCTTTGCAGATAACTCAATTGCTTACCAACGCTGAAAGTGGCGATGATCATAATGATCGACGCCACAAATTGTCCAACTACCAGTGCTTTGCGGAACAGGCCAATGCGGTAACCGGCATTCAGCTTTCCTTTTAATACTTCAATCGGTTTAAACGCCGACATGATGAAAGCAGGGTACATACCCGCCACCAAAGCAATTAAACCAAGCACTATAACGCAAAAGAGAATTGTAAACGGATTGAACGAAAGCGAAAGTTCACGTCCAGCCAACTCATTAAAATGTTTATTGAAAATAAGGGCAAGCAACAAGCCTATGGCAAAAGCAATCACAGTCAGCAAAACGGCTTCGCCCCAAAACTGCCGGATGAGTTGTTTCCGGTCGGCACCAAGCACTTTTCGTACACCAACTTCCAAAGCACGGGTAGCTGAGCGGCCAACAGAAAGTGTAACGAAATTGATGCAGGCAATGAGCAGGATCAGGAAGCCAATTGTCCCCAGAATGTAGGAGTATTTTGGATTGCTGTCCCGGTCAATTTCAGCCGGCAGTGTCGAATTGAAGTGCATATCGCTAATGGGCTGAAGCCGCACCAGGTATTCACCAGGCTTATAGGTTTTTGCCACAAGCGGGTTCATTATGGTGGCGATCTTCTGGTCAACAGCTTTTGGGTTGGCACCTTCTTTCAACAATACATATGTTCCTACTGACACATTCGACCATGCCGTAGTTCTTGCCGCTTCGCTATAGATGTACGGTGCATTGGAAAACGGTATCAACATGGAAAACTGTAATGTCGATTCAAGGGGCAAATCAGCTAACACTCCCGTTACAGTAAACAGCACTTTCGTATCGCCAAGTTGTAGCTCAAGATTTTTTCCAAGAGCAGGATCTGTTCCGAAGTATTTTTTAGCCGTAGCCTCTGTGAGCATAATGCCTTTTGTGTTTGCAAGCGCAGACGTTTTGCTACCTGCTTTAAAGGGAAAATCAAACACCTGGAAGAAGGTGCTGTCGGCCATAGCCACTGCTTCATTGAAACTATTGTTCTGGTAGGTCACCACCGGATTGAGGTTTGCCACCCGGCAGGTTGTTTCTGCCTCTGCCAATCCTGCCTGCAGTACGGGGCCTAATGGAATGGGTGTAGATGTACCGCGGAAGTATTCGCCTTGGTAGTGTTCTTCTAACCATGCACGGTAAATGCGATCGGATTTTTGGTGAAATCGATCAAAGCTCCACTCGCTTTTTACAAAAAGCATGATCAATATACAACAGGCAATCCCGACACCTAATCCCATAACATTGATAACGGTGTAGCCTTTGTGTTTTGCCAGGTAGCGCATAGCAACCTTCAAATAGTTTCGCAGCATAAAATTTAGTTTTTAGGATGTTCCTGCCAGAGTACGTTAATGATGGTCCAATTGTCATTCACTTTTGCCAGGTGGAAGTAATCAATGCCCCATTTGGCTTCTACCTTGGCAGAAGCAATTTTATCGAGCACTTCAAAAACAGTCACCCTTCTTGGCGTTTCCGAAGTGATGGTCTGCGACGACTTCCAGCGTTGCGCCAGCTTCACTAATTGCTCAAAACTCATTTTCGCTTCCACCACGGCACCTTCTTTCGTCGTGTAATAGCCACGCTTGGCTAGATCACGGGCAATGCTTTCATAAGCTTTTGTGGTATCGGCTTCGTAGAAAGCATTTACGTAATTCATGATGGCTTTTTCAATTTTCTGACGATCGGTTGCTTGTTGTGCATTGGATAGAAAAGCGGTAACGAGAAACAGTGCCAGCAGCAGGCGTTTTTTATTCATGGGTTGTATTTTATTCGGTTCGTAAACTCTTTGCAGGATTGGCCATGGCTGCACGCAAAGCATTCAGCCAGACGATGATTAAAGTGAGTAAAAACACACCCAGGCAACTGCCAACAAACAGCCAGATGCTGATACCAATTCGGTATTCGTAGTTCTGCAGCCAGTTATTGAGCAACCACCAGGTAACAGGAATGCTGATAAGCGCAGCCAACAACACGAGAAATAAAAATTCTTTTGAAATAAGATAGAGAAGCTGTTGAACGGATGCACCCAAAACTTTACGAATGCCGATCTCTTTGAAACGTTTTTCGATCGTAAACGAAGCCAGCCCTGACAGGCCCAGGCAACAAATAAATATTGCCAGCCCGGCGAAGATCTTACTCAGGTTTCCAATCAGGTCCTCGGTGACAAACTTGCGGCTGAATTGTTCATCAATAAAACTGTATTCAAACGGGTATTCCGGGTTATGACGTTTAAAGATGGATTCAATTTTCGGCAATGCTTCCTGTGGCTTTACACCCTCCTTCAGACGAATCATATAGAATGCTCCCCCTCTTCCACCATGCATCACCATCATGGGCTGCACAGGGGTGTAAGGTGACCCCATCACAACATTCTCCGTTATGCCAACCACGTTATACGTCCGCGAACCATAGCGCATCTGCATACCGATAGGATCTTTCAGCTGCATAATTTCTACTGCCGCTTTGTTCAGAAGCATGGCGTTGGAGTCAACAGCCTGGATTGTAAAATCACGTCCCTGGATCAGTTTCGTGCCAATTGTTGTAGCAAAACCCGCATCGCTACGCATTGCACTTACAATGATATCGGCATTGGAAGGTTTGCCCTGCCAATCGGGAGCCGGTGAAAAATTCCAGATGTCGGTGATTGGTGAAGAGGTGCGGGTAATGCTTGCAACCATGTTCGATTGCATCAATTCATTTTTGATGACATCGGCGTTCCGGTTTCCTTCAGGTGATGAAGGAATGGAAAGCAAATTATTTGGATTGTATCCCAGGTCACGGTTCTTCACATGTTGCACCTGCTGGTAAACCAATAAGGTTGATGAGATCAGCAATACCGATATTCCAAACTGAAAAACGACTAATACCTTTCTCGGAAAAGCAGCTGAACGGCCGGGAAGAAAAGTTCCCTTTAATACTTTAATCGGATTAAACGACGAGAGATACAACGCCGGGTAGCTGCCCGCTACGAGGCCCGTAAGTAACACCATCACCAAACCAAGCATCAGGAAGTATGGATCGGTAAGGTCAAGACGAAGCTGCTTGTTAACGAGGTTATTAAAAGCAGGTAAATGCGCATAGACAGCCGCCACCGCCAACCCAAATGAAACCAACGAAAAGATCAATGATTCGCTATAAAACTGCAGGATCAATTGCCTGCGCTCCGAGCCCAGTGTTTTTCGAATGCCCACCTCCTTTGCCCGCTTTTCTGATTTTGCTGTGGAAAGATTCATGAAGTTGACACAGGCGATTAAAAGAATGATGACAGCAATAATGGTGAACAGTTTCACGTAAGAAATCAGTCCGCCAACATTTACACCGTTTTTGAAATCGCTGTACAGCCGCCATTTCTCCATCGGGAATAAAAAATACTCGAAGCCAGGACCATCAATCTTGCTGTTGGCGAAGGCCGAAATCTTTTTATTCAGCGTCTCCACGTCGGCACCCGGAGCCAGCTCAATAAAGGTTTGCGTATAACAGTTTACCCAGTCAGCGCTTGCCTGCTGCACCTGTGCGCTAGAGGGGTTGAACAGCGTCACAAAATCAAACTGGAACGAGGAATTCGGCGGCGGATCCTGCACCACGGCTGAAACCTTTCGCAAGTCAGCGTTATTCAGCTTCACTACTTTACCGATTGGTTCTTCGTTTCCAAACAGGGCTTTGGCTGTAGAAGCTGTGATGACAACATTATCCGGTGCCGACAACGCCATTGCAGCGTTTCCTTTTACAAATTGCCACTGAAATAATTTGAAATAATCGGCGCTGGTAGTAACACCCCGCTTCTTTACAATGGTTTGATTGAATTTCAGAACCTGCTCACCACCGATGTCGTCGACGATGGCATTTTTTACTTCCGGAAACTGGACTTTTAGAGCAGCCGCTAACGGGAACGGCGTTGTGTTATCAGTGGTGATCTCGCCATTGAAGTTGCGGTTCACTCGCACATGGTAAATGTTCTTATGATTGGGATGAAACTTGTCCCACTGCCATTCATCGGCCACCCACAGTAAAATAAGAATGGTACAGGTCATGCCGATAGTGAGTCCTAACAAATTAGTGGCAGAAAATGCTTTGTTCTTCCAGATGTTGCGCCACGCAATTTTTAAATACGATTGAAACATGCCCTTTGTTTTAATTTATTCTGTCCGAAGATTTTTAACGGGATTGGCTAACGCAGCTTTGATAGCCTGAAAGCTGATGGTTGCGACAGCGATGAATAATGCAATGAGAGCAGCAATCACAAACACTGTCCAGTTGATGGTGATGCGGTATTCAAAATCCTGCAGCCATTTGTTCATAAAATACCATGCAAGTGGCGCGGCACACACGAAGGCAATACCTACCAGCTTTACAAAATCCTTTGAAAGCAAAGTCACCAGGCCATTTACACTTGCACCCAGCACTTTGCGGATGCCGATTTCTTTTGTGCGTTGCTCTGCTATAAATGCAGCCAGACCAAACAAACCAAGACAGGCGATGAGAATTGCTAAAACTGAAAACGTCAATGCAATCTTTCCCACCCGGCGTTCATCATTATACATTTCATTAAACGACTCATCGAGAAAGCGATAACTAAAGGGCATGCCCGGCGCCATTGTTTTCCATTTCGATTCAACCGTTTTCAACAAACTGGTCAGGTCAGCGGTCTTTACTTTAAAAGATGCCAGTCCGGGACTTTGTCCTAGGAAAAAACCTAAAGGACCGATCGATGTTTTGAGTGATTCGAAGTTGAAGTTCTTTACCACCCCAACGATCTCGTACTTGAAGGTTTGGCCATCCGTGGTGCGGTAAATATTTTTTCCTATCGGGTCATCAAAACCCAAAATCTTCGCGGTTGTTTCATTAATGATTACGCCGGAAGAATCGCTACCAAATTCTTTGGAGAAATTACGGCCCTTCGCTATCGTCATGCCCATGGTTTTCAAATAATCATAATCCACATCCCACGCCTGCATGTTGAAACCAGATTTTGAATCCATCACTGGTGTGCTGGAGTATGTATTATCGCTACGGGAAGAATTGGAAACGGGCAGGTAGGCGCTCAGTGTTCCGCTTTCCACGCCCGGCAATTGCAACAGATCATTTTTAAAAGCGGTGACGTTATTGCCTAATGCATATGCATCGTTCACAATCAGCACCTGGTCTTTTTTAAACCCTAACTCTTTTGTCTGGATAAAATTTAACTGGCGATAAATAACAATGGTTCCAATGATCAGGATAATAGACGTTGCAAATTGAAATACCACCAATGCGCTTCGTAGCGTACCGCGTTTGTTTCCAAATCTTCCCTTTAGCACCATAATTGGCCGGAAGGAAGAAAGATAAAAGGCTGGGTAACTTCCCGCTAATAAACCCACCAGGAAAGGCAGCACAATCAACAGTGGTAGAACCACCGGAGAAAGCAAGCTTCCAAAAGTCATCTCTTTGCTTGCTACGTCGTTGAAGAGCGGCAGTACCGCGTAGGTAAGTCCTAAAGAAATGATCATGGCCAAAATGACCATCAAGGTCGATTCGGACAGGAACTGAACGATTAAGCCCTTGCGTTCTGTGCCCAATACTTTTCGAATACCCACTTCTTTTGCACGATTAGCAGAACGTGCCGTAGTGAGATTCATGAAGTTGACACAAGCTATGAGAAGAATAAAAAGGGCAACCGCGGAAAAAATATAGACGTATTGAATATTGCCGGCAGGTGTTAATTCGTAATTCCTGTCAGAATAAAGATGTATTTCTTTCAGCGGCGTTAAGGAGTAGCGTAAAAAATTACCGGCTTTTTCAAAATCTTCCATGCTGCCTATTTCCATGAATTGCTTAGCCGCTGGCAACACGTATTTCTCTACGTATTGATTCATGGCTTTCTTCTCAAATGCTTTCGCATCTACATCCGGCTTCAGAAGGAGATAGGTATGAAAGTTATTACTGAGGTGCTGACCCCATGAATAATTCACGTTATCCATGGAGAAAAAGAAATCAAACCTGAAATGTGAGTTCTTCGGCACATCGTTTACCACAGCTTTTATCTTGTAAACCGTGCTGTTGTTGTCGTTTGTTTCAATGGTTTTATCCAGCACATCAGTAGTGCCAAAATATTTTAGTGCCGTAGATTTTGTCAGCACCACGGTATTAGGTTCATCCAATGCTGTTTTTGTATTGCCATGAAGTGCTGAAATGGTAAACACATCAAAGAATGTTGAATCAACATGACCCACATTCACTTCGTTGATGAATTCGGAACCTTTTTTTACCAGCTTATTACCGCTGTTAACAAAGAGCCTTGTGTAGGTTTCAATTTCAGGATAATCCTTCTTCAGCACCTCTCCCATCATGTCAGGCGTCTGGGTGAAATGCATGGTGTTGCCATTGAAGCGGATATCGGAACTAACGCGGTATATACGATCAGCTTTTTCATTGAAGCGGTCGTAGCTTAATTCGTCGATCACATACATCGCGATCAACAGGAAACAGCAAAGGCCAGTGGCAAGACCAATGATGTTGATGGCTGAAAAGGTTTTTTGTTTCCACAAATTGCGCAAGGCAACTTTCAAATAATTCCGGAACATAACAGTTGGTTTATTCGGTTCGTAAATTCTTGACTGGGCTTTCCACAGAAATACGGGCTATTTGTATTGAAATCAGTAAACTGGCTACGAATGAAATTCCTGCAATTGACAATAGGAAAGGCAATGCTGAAATATCCACACGATTGGCATAATCATTCAGCCATCCCTGCATAATGTGCCAGGCGATTGGCATGGACACGATGCCGCCAATGATGACCACAGGAATAAAATCTTTCAGGAACAGCGAGATAATGTTTGTGGACGAAGCGCCGACGACCTTGCGTATTCCGATTTCTTTGGTGCGCTTTTGTACGCTTAAGGAAATAAGTCCCGAGATGCCCAACATCACAATCACTAAGGCAAGGATCAGTGCGATCTGGGCTGCCTTCTTCAGGCGAATCTCCGATGCATACAATTGCTTCAGCGCATCATCCATAAACTTATATTCAAAGGCAGCACCCGGCAGCAGCATTGCCCACTTCTTTTGTAAGACGTCGATTGTGTTACCGACGTTACCGGGCTTTATCCGTAAAGCAAACAGGCGATATAGTTTGTTTTGTTCGGGATGGGTGAAGACCATTGGCACAATACCTGTTCGCATAGACCCGAAATGAAAATCTTTCATCACACCGACCACCCTTACCTGGAAATTTCCAGAATAATTCAACTGCTGACCAACAGCCTCCTGCGGATGTTTCCACCCGTTGGCCTTAGCAGCTGTTTCATTAATCACAACACTGTTTGAGTCTGCCCGCTGCGCAAAAAAGCGACCGGCTGCCATTGGCAACTGAAACACACGCTGGTAATTTTCATCGGCTATAACTGAGATATGCGAAACAGCCTGCGTTGAGTCTTTGCCTTGGGCATATAGTAGATCAGACCCGGCACCTTGTCCATCTGGTACAGTCCAACAAAGCGAGGCTTCTGTTACTTCGGGCAGCGCCTTAAACTGGTCGCGGATGGTTTGGATTTTTTGAACACCTTTCGCCGTCCAATCGCGGGGAACTTGGAGTGACAGCACATAGTCCTTGTTATAACCAATGTTTTTGCTAAAGAAAAGATTAACCTGTTGCATAGTGATAAAAGCACCTATAAAAACAACGGAAGCCGTGCATATCTGGAAACCAACAAGCGTTTTACGCAACACGATGTTTGCGGCCACCGATTGCAGCTTTCCTTTGACAGACTCTGACGCTTTTAATCTTGCTAACACGAAGGCCGGGTAAATGCCTGCCAATACGCCAACAGCCAGAACAAGGAAGAGGGGAACACTAAAAAAGAAGCCAGGAAAATCCGTCAGTTGTGGAAGCCGCTTGCCTAACACGTTGGACAAGTAAGGGTTAGCCAAGTAGTAAATACCAAAGCCTACCAAAGTAGCCAGGGCCACTAACAGAGTTGACTCAACCAAGAATTGAATAACCAGTTGCAAGCGCTGACTGCCTAGAACCTTTCGTACACCAATTTCTTTAATGCGTGTCGCTGACTTGCCAATAGAAATGTTCACAAAATTGACAACAGCCATCAGGAGAATGAACACCGCGATGACTGAAACGGTGTAAAGCATGTTTTTGACAAGGCCGTCATTTTGTTCGAGATAGTAATTGCTTAATGGTGCAAGAAACGGCCGCATGTTTTCAGCAAACTGCGGAGTGCTTTTTGCCTTCAACAATTCCTGCATTGGTTTTTGAAGATCTTCCGGTTTTACGTTTGGTTGCAGTTCTACATAACCAACACGGTAGGGATCGTTCCAAGCATCCATCGTGCGACCGAAGAAATCAATTGAAGCCGCCGGTATGTAAAACTGGTTTTCATTATCGGGTGTCAAATGAAGCACCGAATTATCAACAGTCTTCTTCATGACACCGGTCACTTTAAAATCATGTTTCGATCCGGAAAAGCTTTCAATTGTCAGCGTCTCTCCTACCACATCTGTTTTACCGAAGTATTTGATGGATCTGTCTTCGGAAATTACCACACTAAAGGGTTCATTAAGTGCCGTGCGACCATCACCATGCTTTAGCTCAAAGCCGTACATCTGAAGCAATGTACTATCGCCTATTTGTAGGCCTTCCCTAAATACTTTGTCCCCTTTTGAAACATTGGAAGTCACGCCATCCCAGCGGTAATAGTTGGCCACCAGGTGAGGATATTGTTCACGCAACGCCTTGGCAAGGGGACCAACCGTTGTCAGGTTGTAACCCATGTTCGGATCTTTCCAATTGCTTTGAATTATATACTGGCGGTCTGCATTGCGTAAAGCTTTGTTCACTTGCAGTTCATTCCAAACATAGGCGCCAATCAACATGGTAAAACCAATGCCGATTGACAAACCCAGGATATTTATACCCGAATGGAATCGTGATTTAAGAATATGGCGCCAGGCAATTTTGAAATAATTCTTCAACATTGGTTTTGCTTATTCAGTTCGTAAACTTTTAACAGGGTTTGCAGATGCAGCACGGACCGTTTGTGTACTCACGGTGATCATAGCAATCAGTAAAATCACCAAACAAGGAATGAAAAACATCCAAAAGGTGACATCCGTTCTAAAGGCATAATTCTCCAGCCATTGTTTCAACAGGTAATAAGTGATCGGCGTAGCAATAGCAAAGGCAATCAGGATCGGTTTTACAAAGTCCCGCGTCAGCAACACAACGATCGAAGAAATGCTGGCGCCGGAAATTTTGCGGATGCCTATTTCCTTGGTGCGTTGGGTAGTTACGAACGAGGCCAGGCCAAACAGACCCAGGCAAGCCACAATGATGGCAAGACCTGCAAACAATCCGAAGGTCTGCGCAAACTGTTCGTCAGCTTTGTACTGCGCGGCAAAATGATCGTCCAGGAAAAAGTATTCAAATGGATTCCCAGGAAAAAACGATGACCATTCCTTTTCTACCGTTTTGATGATGTCATTAACTGCACCAGTACCCCCTGAAATTTTTATGGAGTAGTAATTATCGGGGGCAGGAAAAAGCCGGAAAATGTAGGCATCATAATCCTGCTTCAGTGATTCCTGATGATGATTGCTCACAACACCAACGATGGTAAATTCCGTTCCCCAGAAATCGATTTTTTTGTTTAAGACATCTTCGGCCTTGGTTGCACCTAATAGCTTGATCCCTGCTTCGTTGAAAATAACGGCCGATGAATCGGATGCGAACTTCTCGTCAAAGTCCCTGCCCTTTAAAACCTTGAGTCCATAGGCTTTGATAAAATCATAGTCAACGCCAAACACCCGGTACTGCTGCGACTTATTTGGATCACTTCCGACCAATCTCACTCCACCGGCATTCCAGCCAACTTTGTTTCCTGGCACATCTGATGAAGCAGTTACCCGTTGGATGGCTGGATTTCGACGCAATTCATTTTTAAAAGCAGTGAGTTTGGTTGCGTAGGTTGAGTCTTTTACATTCGGGCCCCGGAGAACCAACGTTTGGTCAATCTGCACACCTAACTCCTGGCTCTTCATGTATTTTAACTGGCGGTAAATGCTGTACGTTCCCACCATTAACGCTACGGAAGCTGCAAACTGCGTAATGACGAGAGCCTGCCGCAACCAGGCGCCGTGAGCAGTTTTTGAAAGCTTGCCTTTCAATACTTCAATCGGGCGGAAGGAAGACAAGACAAATGCCGGGTACAAGCCAGATAGAAAAGTGCCCCCGAGAAAAATTCCAACAAGAGCTATCCAAAAATTGACATCAGCAATCAAGGAAAACGTAAGCTCTTTGCCGGTTAACGAATTAAAAAGTGGCAACGATAGCAAGACAATGACGAAAGCAAGTATAACCGCCAGGAAGTTGATGACGAGAGATTCGAAAAGAAACTGCCGGATCAATTGAACACGGTGAGAGCCCATCACCTTTCGTACACCAACTTCCCTCGCTCTTTCCAGCGAACGGGCTGTTGAAAGATTGATGTAGTTAATCCAGGCAATAACGATAATAAAAATAGAGATGATTAAAAGAAATTTCACGGCCTTGCCGTCACCATTCACTTCCGCTTCCTCCATAAAGTTGGAAGTAAGATGAATGTCCTTTATCGGCTGCAACTTGTATTCAACAGATTCATTTCTCTTCTTGTATTCCTCTCCTACCCGCTTTTCCACAACCTGCGCAACCTTTGCTTCTACTTTTTGCGCATCAGCTCCTTTCTTCAATAAAATATATGTCATGAAGCCATCCCAATCGAATGTTGTTTCTGCTTCGGGACTGGTTAACGCCACATAAGTGGGGAAAGAAAACAGCACACTAAATTTTAAGTGTGTGTTGATGGGCATATCAGCAACAACGGCGGTAACTTTAAAATCTACCTCCTTGTCCAAGCTGATTACCTTTCCCAATGGATCTTCGTTGCCGAATAACTTTTTTGCAACGGTTGATGAAATAACCGCGGTATTGGGTTCTTTCAATGCGCCTTGTTTTTGCCCCCGGATAACGTTGTAGGAGAACATCGGGAGAAAATCGTCGTTGGCAAAAAACATCTTTTCTTCTCTGAACCTATTATCACCATAACTCACAACTCCATCCGTTCGCGTCAGCTTCGCATAAGCTTCTACTTCAGGAATATTTTCTTTCACCGCCTGGCCAATACCAGCAGAACCTGCCGCCCACTGTGTACTTAATTTTCCCTCGTTGTAACGGTTCTGCTGCAGCCGAAAGATGCGATCGCCGTTTGCATGAAAATCATCATAGCTCTTTTCAAACCGAACGTATTGCAGAATCATCAGGCAGGCGGCAATACCAATGGCGAGCCCAAAAATATTAATAGCCGAAAAGGCCTTGTGTTTAATAAGATTCCGTAGTGCTGTTTTAAAATAGTTTTGAAACATAACGAAATGATTTATTCGGTTCGCAAACTTTTCACGGGGTTACTTAAAGCAGCTTTGACAGCCTGGAAACTGATAGTGATAATGGTGATCAACAAGGCCAGCAGGCCTGCTGTTGCAAACATCCACCAGCTGATAGTTATGCGATAGGCAAAATCCTGCAGCCATTTGTGCATCAGCCATGCACCCAATGGGAAGGCAATAAGCATTGACAGAACCACCAAGCCCACAAAATCTCTTGACAGCAATGTCACCACGCTGGACACAGAAGCACCTAATACTTTCCGGATGCCAATTTCCTTGGTGCGTTGTTGAATAACAAAAGCCGACAAGCCAAAAAGGCCGAGGCAAGCCAAGAGGATAGCAATGGCAGCAAAGATGGCGAGCACCTTTCCTAAACGTAATTCGGAACTATACAGCTTGTCATAGTTTTCATCTAAAAAGCTGTATTCAAATGGACGGAAGGGAATAATCTCTTTCCATTTTGTTTGCAAAAATGCCAGTGTGCCCTCCATGTCTTTTCCTGACACTTTCACCAGCATGTTGCTCATCCACTGTTCATTAAACAGCACCAATGGCTGGATGGGTGAGTGCAAAGAAGTAAAATGAAAATTGTTTACTACCGCTCTTACATAACCCGGCCTGTGATTGCCTAAAAACATTTTTTTACCTACGGCTTCCTGTGGTGTCCAACCTAATTCTTTTGCTGCTGATTCATTTAACACGTAATGGTAGATTTTGTCTTCCTGCACTTCTTTCATTACATCTTTCATGTCCTGCTCAGTGAAATCAGAACCAGCGAGAATTTTTAAACCGGTCGTTTTAATAAACTCCTCGTCTACCGGGTTTGCTACAACCATGATTTGGGTTTCTTCCGGCATATCATCACGACGCATGTTATAACCGCCCTGGATGTTGGTTGGATTGTGGGCCGCCCTTGAAACTTGTAGCACATTAGGATTTGACTTGAAGACGGACTTAATGGTTGCCATCTTCTCCTGGATCTTCCCATCTGCAGGAAGAACGATGATGTGCTCCCGGTCATATCCCAGGTTTTTTGTCTGCAAATAATTAAGTTGATTGCGGATAATAAATGTGGAAATAATCAGGAAGACAGAAATGACGAATTGGAAAACGATTAGTGATCGACGCAATGTCAAACCGGAAGAAGAATTTTTAAACGCTCCCTTTAAAACCTTTACCGGCTGAAAACGCGATAAGATCAACGCAGGATAACTGCCAGCCAGCAAACTGATAGAAAGTATAACAAGCACTCCAAAGCCGGCAATGACCGGCGAATACAAACTAGTTGCACTCAGCTCTTTTTCTGTCAGTTGGTTGAACAGTGGCAATAGAAGCACCACGGTGATAATACTAATCACGAGTGCAAAAGAGCTTAAAATGAAGGACTCGCTTATGAACTGCCAGAAGATCTGTTTCTTGAACGCACCAACCACCTTTCTCACACCCACTTCTTTAGCTCTTTCGATTGAGCGGGCCGTACTCAGGTTGATGTAGGTAAAACAGGCGATCAGTAACATCAGCAGAGCAACTGCTCCAACTATATAAACGTAGGTGATGCTATTGTTTGGTTCAAAGCCCTGGTATTCGGAATAAAGATGCACAGTTCGCAGCGGCTCCAGCCAATAGGTCACATAATCATTGCCCGTTACCTCTGTGCCCATTTCCTTTTTCATAAATGAAGGAATCTTGGCCTGCAGAGAGGCAATGGAAGCTTCGTCTTTTAACAGGAAGTACGTCGTATAGTTAGCGTCCCAGTAGGTTTTTTCTTGGATGGCACCCAGCGAAGAAAACGATGCCAAGAAGTCAAAACGCATCTGTGAGTTCGACGGGTAATCTTTCATCACTCCTGTAACTTCATAATCAATCCCACTACTGCCTATTTTCAAGATCTTTCCAACAGGGTCTTCTGAACCAAAATATTTGCTGGCGGACGATTCCGTTAGCACGACCTTGTTAGGACCGTTCAACGCCGTTCTAAAATCACCTCTAATGATTTGATGAGAAAACGTTTTGAAAAACGTTGAATCCGCGTACATGAATTTTTTCTCCGTGAACAGTTTCTCTTCATGTTTCACAACCCTGGCGGCAAGAAACATTCTCACGGCTGCTTCTACTTCGGGGAAATTCCGTGTGAAAGAAGGAGCCACTTTGGTGCTGGTATAATTGCCTTTATTGACCTTACCGCTAAAGCTGTACTCCATAATCACACGAGCAATTCGGTCGCCGTTTTGCTGAAAGTTGTCGTAACTCAATTCATGCTTGATGTATAAGGTCATGAACAGGCAACACGTCAGGCCAACCGCTAAGCCTACCACGTTGATTGCGGAAAAGACTTTGTTCTTTAACAGGTTCCGCCAGGCAATCTGGAAATAATGTTTGATCATAACAAACGTTTATTCGGTGCGCAAACTTTTTACGGGATTGGCTGTTGCTGCTTTGATGGATTGGAAGCTCACAGTCAGTAAGGCTATCAACAGCGCACTGACAATGGCAATGGCGAAAATCCACCAACTGATTTCTACGCGGTAAGGGAAATCATCCAGCCAGCTATTCATAGCCCACCAGGCTACCGGGAAGGCAATTACCGCAGCAATAACCACCAACAACAAAAAGTTTTTAGACAATAAGCCAACAATATTCAATACGTCGGCACCGAGTGCTTTGCGGATACCAATTTCTTTGGTGCGTTGCTCTGCGCTGAACGCAGCCAGTCCAAACAATCCCATACAGCCTACCACAATGGCCATAATGGCGAAGATCCACAGCAGGGTGCTCAGCTTTTCTTCGCTGCTGTACATTTTGCCATAGGTTTCATCCACGAATTTGTAGTCGAGCGGAAAGCCAGGAGCATATCGCTTCCAAACATTATTGACGTGTGCTATGCTGGATGCCATATCACTGCTGCGAAGTTTGATGGCAACTGTAGATGTCACTTGCGGATAAAGCTGGATAATAGAAGCAGTGACCTTTTCATGAAGGCTTTTGTAATGGAAGTCTTTTACCACGCCAATTACTTTCCCACGCTTTACAGGTTGCGTAGAATCCAGCGGCTCCCACTCGTCCCAAAGAATCACTTGTCCAAGTGCTGCTTCCGGTGAATTAAAACCAAATGATTTTACTGCTGTCTCGTTGATGACAAAAGCCTCACGAACATCCGTGCTACGTTCTCTTGAAAAATCGCGGCCAGCAATGAGTCGCAGTCCAAGCGTTTTTAGATAATCGTGATCACCAATAAACTGGCTTACGGCTACCTGCTTCTCACCTTCCTTCGTGGGCAGCTTAATGGTTTCACCAGCAAAGGCATCACCAGGCATTCCATAACCAGAGGTCACGGAAAGAACATTTGGCGACTGCCTGATCTCGTTCTTAAAAGCCTCGAGCTTTTGCTGTACCTCACCCTGAACGTTAAAGTATAAAACCTGTTCTTTACTAAAGCCGAGGTCTTTGTTGTTCAGGAATTTTGTCTGGCGGTAAACGATCAGCGTACAAACAATCAGCAGTACAGAAAGCGAGAACTGCACCACTACTAATGCCGGACGAAGCCAGGAACGGTTGTTCCCGGTCAGCTTCATATTTTTCAACACCTTGATTGGTTGGAAGCCGGAAAGAACCAATGCAGGATAGATGCCGGCCAGTGCACCAATCAAAACACCTGCACCTAACATCAGCAGTCCCAGAACCGGGTTTGTAATGGGATTGAAAGAAATGGATTTGCCGGTAAACTCATTCAGAATCGGAATGATAAACAAGGTTGCTACCATTGCCAGCAGCATAGAAAGCATTGACAGCATAACCGTTTCGCCGATGAACTGAAAAATGAGTTGTTTGCGGTCTGCACCTGCTACTTTACGTACGCCAATTTCTTTTGCACGCCTGAGTGATCGAGCGGTAGCAAGATTGATAAAATTGAAGCAGGCAATCGCCAACACAAACAGCGCAATAATGGTCAATCCTTTTACATAGGCTTCATTGCCTCGGATGGCGTTATCGTACACGAAATCGGCCGACTTCAGGTGCACGTCATGAAGGGGTTGGAATTTCGGTAGGAAGACGGTGCCATCTTGTGATTCTTTTGGCAGGATTTCTTTGCGGATATAGGACTGGAATTTATCCTGCACCTGCACAGGACTGGCTCCCGGTTTTAAACGCACATAACTGTAGAATTGATGCCAACCCCAGTTCTGCATCCGTTCAGCCGGGAAGCTAACGGCTTTAATCGGCAGCAGGTAACGAAAATCAAGGTGAAAATGCGAAGGCAAGGCCGCGAACACACCGGCCACCTGCATTGTATCCTTGTTAAGCAAAATGGTTTTTCCAACCGGATTTTCGGCACCGAAATGCTTCATTGCGAGGTCTTCGTTCAGCACGATTGAATTCGGTGTAATCAGTGCCGTAGAAGGATCGCCTTTGCTCAACTTCAGCGAAAAGAAATTAAGAAAGGAGGAGTCAACAAACCAGCCCTTGGATTCGTAAGCCTGGTTAGCACCCGACTCCAGGAGAAATTTATCGCTCATCATCATAATCCGCGTTGTCATATCCACTTCCGGATATTGACGCTGCAGAAAATCGGTATATACAGGAGGCACCGGAGCATTGTAGGTGGTGCCGCTGTTATCGGTTCTTTCCTCGTAAATGCGATAAATGCTTTCGCTGTTCGGGATGTTTTTGTCAAACTGTTTCTCATCCCATACAAACAGCCCTATCACCAGACAACCGATGATGCCGATGGTGAGACTCAGAATATTGATGAAGGCGAAGCCTTTGTAGCGTAGCAGGTTTCTTATCGCCGTTTTTAAATAGTTTCTAAACATATTGCTAGTTTATTCAGTTCGTAAATTGTTTACAGGATTAGCCATGGCAGCTTTTACAGCCTGGAAGCTGATGGTGAGCAGGGCTATAATAAAAATCAGTATCGTAGCGAGGGCATACATCCACCAACTCAGCGAAATGCGGTAGGGATAATTCTCCAGCCATTTCTGCATGGCGATGGTTGCGGCCGGAATGGCAATAACAGCGGACAATAACACCAGCTTCAAGAAAGAAGCGGACAGCGTACGGGTAATCATCGCAACCGACGCACCTAATACTTTGCGGATGCCGATTTCCTTTGTTCGTCTTTCCGCTGCTAACAGGGACAAGCCAAACAAACCAATACAAGAGATAAAAATGGTGAGCACTGTACCAAAGGATACAATCTGCTTCCATTTTTTTTCAGCTGCATATTGCTGTTCGTTGTCGGCATCTTTAAATTTATACTCGTAAGGCTGAAAAGGAAAGAGCTGTTTGAATGTCTTTTGCAAAAAAGGTAAAACTTCAGCCGTCTTATCAGCTTTCACCTTTACATAAATATCACGCAGCGGATATTGTGGATTGGTAAGAAAGATCTGTGGACCAATTTTTTCGTTCAAGGAAACGTAATGGTAATCTTTCACGACACCGATGACGTTGTACTTTTTATTGTTGTAGAAGAAATCAACGGTTTGTCCCAATGGCTCTGTCCATCCCGCCATTTTTACAAATGATTCATTGACCATAACGCTGGTTGCTGTATCGGAGGATAATTCTTTTGAAAAGGCCCGACCTTTTACAACAGGTATTTGAAGAAGGTTTAAATAATTCTCGTCAACGATCTTCATATCAAAATTCACATCTGTATTTCCATTGATGCGGGCCGTTGTGCTCCAGCGTCCGCCCTGGTCGACGCTAACAGCGGTTATAGCAGGATTCTGTTGCAGTGTGTTTTTGATCAAATCAAGTTTGTCGCGTTGAAAAGGGCTAGCTCGTAATACAGCCACGTTCTTGTCGTTATAACCTAGGTCGTAATTGACGAGGAAGCTGAACTGCGAATAGATGATCACCGTCGCAATGACCAGAAAAGTAGCGAGAGCGAACTGCAATACCACGAGGCTTCTTGCCAGCAGGTTGCGTCCACCAAAGCGAAGCTTTCCATACAATGTCTCTACGGGATTGAACCGTGACAGAACCAATGCAGGGTAAATACCCGCCAGGAGACCCGTTAAAAGAAACATGGCAACAAAACCAGCAATCAGTTTTGCATCCAGCAGGTAGGAAAATGAAAGTGCTTTATTAGCGACAGTATTGAACAAGGGCAACAGTATGTTCACTAAACCGATAGCCAATACAAACGCCATAAAACTGAGAATGAATGACTCGCCGAGGAACTGGAAGATGAGCTGCTGGCGCTGGCTTCCCATAACTTTCCGCACTCCAATTTCCTTTGCTCTCTTCAGGGAACGGGCAACAGTAAGGTTAATAAAGTTGATACAGGCAATCAGGAAAATAAACAAGGCGATTCCCGAAAGAATGTAAGCGTACATAGGGTTACTCCCGTCCGACAATCCATTCTCTGCTTTGAAATCCTGGCTCAGGTGCATGTCCAAAAAAGGCTGCAACTGAAAAGTGTAGGTTTCTTTCAAATTGTATTTTTCACGGGCTTCTTTTAACTGTCCGCGAGCATTGCGTTCAAAAGAAGCTGCCATCTTCTTTTCAACGCTTTTTACATCAGCACCGGATGGTAAAACAACAAATGTGTTCAGGTAGAAATTCAGCCAATGATTGTCGTTTTCCTGCAGTCGCTTAAACGACATTGGCACGAGCATATTAAACTTGATTGATGAATTCTGCGGAGCACTCTTTGCAACTCCAGTCACCCTGAATGCTTTAAAGACCGTATCAACTTTTAGCTCCAAGGTTTGTCCCACAGGATCGCTTTTACCGAAGTACTTTTTTGCAGTTTCTTCGGTCAGCACAAGTGAATAAGGGTCGTTTAATACGGTTTGCGGATTACCTTCTATCAATGAGAAAGAGAACACGGAAAAGAAATTCGAATCCACAGCATGCGCTTGCTGTTGAAACACTTCGTTGCCACGGCGTACAGTAAAACCATCTTCCTGCAAACGCACAAAAGTTTTGATCTCCGGGATGTCACGCTGGAATACAGGGCCGGGCATCATACCCACTACACCCATTTTCATCGTGTTGCCGTCCGGACCATTTGAAACAGAAGTGATGCGATAGATATCGGTCACCTTTTCGTGGAAACGATCATAGCTTACTTCGTCTTTTGCGTACAGGAAGATCATCATGCAGCAAGCCAGCCCTACACTCAATCCTGAAAGGTTGATAATCGAAAAGACCTTGTTGCGGGAGAGATTTCGCAGCGTGGTAATGAAATAATTTTTAAGCATGTACCAGAGTTTTTGGAATTATTCTGTACGCAGACTTTTTACTGGATTTGCAACAGCCGCTCTTATTGCCTGGAAACTGATTGTGGCAAAAGCAATGACGATAGCAATTAATGTGGTGATGGCAAATACCTGCCAGCCAATGGATGTTTGGTAAGCGAAGTTTTGCAGCCACTTGTTCATGCCCCACCATGCCAGTGGTGATGCTACTAAAACGGCAATACCTACAAGCTTTAAAAAATCTTTCGACAGCAGTGCTACTACACCATACACACTTGCTCCAAGCACTTTGCGTATACCAATCTCCTTTGTTCGTTGCTCCGCTGTAAATGTTGCAAGCCCAAATAAACCAAGACAGGAAATGATAATGGCAACAATGGTGAAATAATTAATCAGGCTTGCCTGCCGGTCTTCCGCTTCATAATTTTTTTGAAAGTCCTGGTCAAGGAAGCTGTACTCAAAAGGTTCGTTCGGGTTAAGTTTTTTCCAGGTCGCTTCCAAGCCTGCCAGCGATTGCTTCAGGTTCTCTCCTTTTGTGCTTGCCACGAAGTAGTTGAAGCCGGCATCGTTATAAAGACGGAAGGCGATTGGTTCTATTTCTTCGTGCAGATCTTTAAAATGGAAGTTCTTTACTACACCCACAATCGTAAACTGGTGCTTTTCACCTTCCCAATCAAACGCCAGCCATTTACCAATCGCATCCTGCGGCGACTTGAAACCATACTGCTTTACGGTTTCTTCGTTCACTACAAAACGGGTCAGCGTATCTGCCGGGAAATCTTTCGAGAACAATCGGCCGGCAAGCAATTTCACACCAAGGGTCTGAAGGAAATTGTCATCAACCAAATTGATGATCATCTTCTTTGAGTTGTTCATCGATTGTCCTTGTGGATACATTAGCCAGTCCTGCGGATGAAAAATTCCGGGGTATGACATGCCTGCGCCAATGGACTTAATTGATGCCTGGCTGATGGCCTCGTTTTTAAATGCAGCAATATTGTCTTTTGCCGTTTCTGAACGCAGCGGAATGATCACCTGCTGATCTTTTACAAAACCCAGATCCTTCAGCCGCATAAAATTCATCTGGTTGGCAATCACAACGGATGCGATGATGAGAACAATGGAAATCACGAACTGAAATACCACTAATCCTTTGCGCAGCGTAACTGCCGCCAGCGAATTAGAGAACTTTCCTTTCAATACTTTGATCGGCCGGAAAGAAGAAAGGTACAGCGCCGGGTAGCTGCCTGCCAGTAATCCTGTGAGTATTGCAAGGACGAGGAAGAAAACCGCCAGCAACAACTTTTGTTCACTAGGGATAATGATGGTTTTACCTGAAACACTTTCAAAAACGGGAAGCAGCAGATAGCTAAACAAAGCAGCAAACAGCAGCGCCGCAAACGCCATTACCATGGATTCACCCAGAAACTGTCCCAACAAGGATCTTTGTTCTGCGCCCAATACTTTTCGCACCCCTACTTCAGTAGCCCGCTTGGCTGAGTTGGCCGTTGACAGATTCATGAAATTGATACAGGCTATCAACAAAGTGAGAACAGCGATAGAAGCCAGAATAAATAAGGTTGTTTTGCTTCCGCCAGCTGCTATGTCTTTGCCGATGCCCGAGAGATGGATATCTGCAATTGGCAGCATAAAATATTTCCGCTGTTTGCCCATTTGTTTTAATTCTTCACCCAAGTGACGCTGAATAAACGAAGGAAACTTCTGTTCAAGGCTTTTTGCATCAGCGCCTTCTTTTAGCATGACATAGGTGTTGAACATGTTGTTGTTGGCGAGGCTGGGACTATCGTTTGCAAATCCGTCCATGTTTCCACCAGGAAACGACAGGAAAAAGTTTGCATCGATATGCGAAGGCGCATTGGGCTGTGTAAACACGCCGGTAATGCGGAAAGTCGTATCACCATTTGTATTGCTGCTGATACGGACCATTTGGTCAAGCGCCGGCTGCGATCCAAAAAGCTTCTGTGCAATGCTCTCGCTAATGACAACAGTATTCGGCGCCGTTAAAGCCGTGCGAGGATTTCCTTCCTTGAACTTGTAAGGAATGACCTGGAAGAAATTCGAATCGGCGAGCGAACCTTTCTGCTCATAAAAAGAATTGAAGGCGGCTTGTCCTTCTTTTACTTGAAACAAGGTCTTGTCGTCGCGGAACAACTGTAGCAGACGTGTTGAAGCAGCGATTTCGGGATATTCGTCCTGCAGCATTTTTCCCAATGGCGCAGAGGTATTGGTGCCTTTTTCTTCTACTCCCTGGTCAACAAACGTTGTTCCCAGTTTGTAAATGCGGTTGCCATTAGCATGATGCTTATCATAGCTCGTTTCGTGGGTAACATACAGCGTAATCAGAAAACAACACGCAAGGCCGACCGAAAGGCCCAGAATGTTGATGAAGGAAAATACTTTATTCTTCATCAGATTGCGCCAGGCAATCGTGAGGTAGTTACGAATCATAGCAATGGTTTGATGTTGGATGATTGATGTTGGATAAGGTTTGTGCAGGCTTCCAACAAACAAGACCGTTAGCGACCGACTACACCATAATATTTTCCAGCACGGTTTGTCCATCCAGCATGCGAATGATGCGATGGCTGTAACGGGCATCATGCTCGGAGTGTGTTACCATGATAATGGTAGTTCCCTGCTCGTTCAGATCCGTTAGCAATTGCATTACTTCGTTACCGTTGGATGAATCCAGGTTACCTGTAGGTTCATCTGCCAGAATCAGCTTAGGATTATTTACCACCGCTCTTGCTACGGCTACCCGCTGTTGCTGACCACCCGATAATTGTTGCGGATAGTGATTTCGGCGGTGCATGATCTGCATTTTATCCAGCACTTCTTCCACCCTCTTTTTTCGTTCCGCTGCGCTTACGCCCAAATAAATCAGGGGTAACTCTACGTTCTCAAAAACTGTTAGTTCGTCAATGAGGTTAAAGCTTTGAAACACGAACCCAATATTGCGCTTGCGCAGGTCCGCTCTTTTCCGCTCATTGAAGTTGGCCACCTCGACGCCATTGAAAAGAAAGCTACCAGTATCGGGATCATCCAGCAAGCCAAGGATGTTCAGGAGCGTTGACTTTCCGCAGCCCGAAGGGCCCATAATGGCCACGAACTCGCCTTCTTTTACTTCTAGTGAAAGCTTGTTCAATGCAACCGTTTCTACGTCCTCGGTCCGGTATATTTTTTCGAGGTTTTTGATCTTTATCATGATGGAAGTATTAATTGGGTTAGTAAACAATAATAACGGATGGGGCGAGATTGAACGATGCCGCTTGTGCTTCTTTTTTTGCCGGACATGTTTTCTTTTCCTTTGCAGAAGTCGATGTACCATTGTTGATACATAAAAGCGACAGAATAAGCAGGAGTTTCATAACAAAAGTTGGTTTTGGTCAGCTACGAGCTATTAGCATTCAGCCTTAAGCCTAGTTGACAGGTTTTGATTAATTGTTTAGTTTCAAACTATTCATTCGTTACTTATGCGAGACTTTCAACATCTTGAAATTTGGCAAAGAAGTCATCAACTTACGCTAAGTATTTATTCTCTTACCCAGGCGTTTCCGAAAGAAGAAGTATTTGGCCTCACTTCACAAATGCGAAGGTCAGCTTCTTCTATCCCAACGAACATTGCCGAGGGCTGTGGCAGAGAATCGGCAACCGAATTGAAAAGATTTCTGACCATCGCCGCTGGCTCGAGTTCTGAACTGCAATACCAGGTAATTCTCTGCAAAGACTTGAATTACATTACTGAAACCATATTTAAAGAGCTATCTGACGAAATCACGCAAATCCGAAAAATGATCTACAGCTACTCTTCCAAGCTAACAGCTGAAAGCTGATTGCTGGAAGCTCACTTCTTAATAACTAATTCACTCATGTTGGTATAGTTCTCATAGCTTGATGTCACGACCTTATCACCGGGCTGCAAGCCACTGACAACTTCATAATAGTCGGGGTTTTGGCGGCCCAACTGCACATCCACTTTATAGGCTTTCTGCCCATCACTACTCAACTTATATACCCAGCTTCCACCTGTTTGTTGAAAGAAGCCTCCCTTATTCAACAAAAGAGCTTGGGTTTCGTCGCTCAATGCCAAACGAATCTGCAATGTTTGTCCGCGGCGGATACCTTCTGGTGCTGCTTCTTCAAATTGCATATCCACCTGGAAACGGCCACTGTTTACCTGCGTATAAACCTTAGTGATCTTTAGCTTGTAGTTTTTCCCGGCGATGGAAGCTTCACCCATCAAGCCAATAAACACCCGGGAGATATAATGTTCATCGATATCGACACGGACTTTATAACCACTGATAATATCGATTTGCCCCAGGCGTTCGCCTTTGTTTTTACTCTGACCGATTTCAGCATCAAGCGAAGTCAATTGACCATCAACCGGCGCACGAACAACAAGGTCGCCAACTTTTTTGCGCATCACATTCAAGGCATTTTGCGATCCTTGGTAAGACTGTGAAGCTTGTGCTACCTGTTGTGAATTGGAAGATTCATCCTGCTTTAAAATGCGGTCGGTCAGCTTCATTCTTTCCAACTGGTAGTTGTAATTGTTCTCCGCCTGCTTAAACTCCTGCAAGCCGATGGCCTTTTGGTCGTACAGGTGTTTGTTCAGATCGTATACACGTTTTGCTTCTTTATAAGCACTTTCTACATCAGTCTTTTGATTCAGCTTTTGCGTGGTGTTTTGTTGTGCGGCGTTCTTTGCAATCTGCATTTGCGTTAGCAGGTTATAAACGGAAGTCTGTTGGTTCACCAGGCTCAGTTCAAGGTCTGTATTTGACAAGCGAAGAATTGGCTGGCCTTTTTTCACCATCGCTCCATCTTCAACAAATTTTTCTTCTACCCGTCCGCCTTCAACGGCATCCAGGTAAATAGTGGTTTGAGGCAACACGATACCGGGAACAGGTATAAATTCCTGGAAGGTTCCTTTTTTTACTTCGCTGATGGTAATGCGTTCGGCCTCTACATTCAGTTTCGATCCACCTGATGTATAATAAATGCTGCCGCCAATCAGGAGTGCCAAAGCAAGAATTCCAACGACCGTGTAGGCCTTTTTCCTGCTCCATCCTTTTCTTTCAATTTTTCTGTCCACAGTAATTGTTTTGTGTTCTGTCCATTTAATGGAATAGGATGCCAAAAGAGGGAACGCATGGTTTTCAATGATTTAGAAAACCCATGATCTACGAACCTGTTCGCATGCGGACAAAAACTGTTCGTTTTCGATACACTCATTCTTCGCTCTTTTTTTACCGCATCTCATTTTCAGAACATTAGATTGATGGCACGACCTTAGTTTCGTACTTTGCCACCATTCGATTTTATCCCATGTCATTAAAGACAGCAAGTATTTTAGTTATTGACGACGACGTAGATGTGCTAACTGCAGTCAGGCTACTCCTCAAACCCGAAGTAAAAGAAATTGTTACCGAGAAGAACCCGGAGAACATCCGCTCGATTTTATCGAAACAGGATTTTGATGTGATCCTGCTCGACATGAATTTTAATAGCTCCATCAACACCGGCAACGAAGGAATCTTCTGGCTAAAAAAGATCAAGGAATTCCGGTCGACAGCTTCAGTGATCATGATTACTGCATATGGTGACATCGACCTCGCCATTCGCTCCTTGAAAGAAGGCGCTTACGATTTTATAGTTAAGCCATGGCATAATGAGAAACTGCTAGCAACAATAAAAGAAGCGGTCCGGAAAAAAGAGAAAGGCAATGCGGCTTTACCTAACGGCTCTTCCATTTTTGAGAAAGAACTATTAGGCGAATCGGAAGTGATGCAGGATATTTTTTACAAGCTCCAGAAGATTGCTCCGACAGATGCCAACATCTTAATCCTCGGTGAAAACGGAACCGGCAAAGAAGTCATTGCAAAGGCCATTCACCATTTTTCTTACCGGGCAACAAAACCGTTTATAAAAGTCGATGTTGGCGCTTTAACGGAATCGCTTTTTGAAAGTGAATTGTTTGGTCATAAAAAAGGAGCTTTTACAGATGCAAGAGAAGACCGTGAGGGAAGATTTGAAGCGGCCAATACGGGTACGCTTTTCCTGGACGAAATCGGTAATATCTCTTTGCACCAGCAGGCAAAGCTGTTAAGCGTATTGCAAAACCGCCAGGTCATTCGCCTAGGTACGAACGAACCAAAACCGATTGACATCCGGTTGATCTGCGCCACCAACATCCCTATCGCTGAACTGGCCAATGAGAGTCGCTTCCGCAAGGATCTAATTTATCGTATCAACACGGTGGAGATCGTAGTGCCGCCACTTCGCAAAAGAGGTAACGATATTTTACTGCTTGCGAAACATTTTGCAAGCATCTATTCCAACAAATACCTTAAGCCAAATCTCGAGCTTGATAAATCGGCGAAAGAGAAGCTGCTGACTTACCATTTCCCGGGAAACGTTCGCGAATTGCAGTATGCCATCGAGCGAGCTGTGATCATGGCAGAAGGTGATGTGCTTACAGGGAAGGACATTCTTTTCTCCCCAATTGAATCGGCATTCGTGGAAGAGAAAGAAGAAGCGTCAAACCTCAGCGCTGTGGAAAAGAACACGATCCTGAAAGTGATTGAAAAAAACAACGGCAACATATCTAAAGCAGCAAAAGAACTTGGCATCACCCGTACTGCACTCTACCGGAGGTTAAGCAAATATGACATTTAACAACTCCTACACCCGGATCGTTCTTCGTACAGCTTTTCTGTTTATCACCCTGCTGGCAGCCTCTTACCTATTAGTCAAACAGTCTTATTTTTTACTGGCTTTGCTGGCACCTTTACTCTGCTACCAACTGATTGAATTTTTTAAGTTTCAGAAAAAAACACAGGATGAACTAAACCAGTTTGTTGAATCAATCCACTATCGCGACTTCTCCCGCTATTTTGATGTGAAGCATGCTTCCGCCGACATACAACCCCTACGCAAAGGCTTTAACGAGATCAATTCAACCTTTAAAGTCATTAGTAAGGAAAAGGAAACGCAGTACCAGTATCTGCAAAAAATCCTTGAACTGGTTGATACCGGTATCTTCTCCTATGACATGGAAAGCGGCGATGTGGTTTGGATGAACGAGACTTTGAAGAAAATGCTGGAACTGCCCTACCTTAAAAATGTGCAATCGCTCAGCAGAAGAGACAAAGTTTTGTTTGAAGAAGTGTCAGCCCTGCGACCGGGTGAAACGAAGATTGTAACCATTCACCTGGATAGGGCCACATTCAAAGCACTGTTATCGGCAACCGCCTTCCAGACAGAAAGCAAAAAATACAAGCTGATTGCTTTTCAAAACGTCAATGAGGCGTTGGATGAAACTGAATCAAAAGCGTGGCAAAAGTTGTTAAGCGTGATGACACATGAAATCATGAACTCCGTTGCACCGATTTCTTCTCTTGCAGAAACGCTGAAGAACCGCCTGCAGTTAGCAAGTCCGCAAATTCAGGATGATGCAGTAGAAGATCTTGAACTTGGAATTGATACAATCAAACGCAGAAGCGAGGGGCTGCTGAAATTTGCAGAGACCTACCGAAACCTGAACAAGATTACCACACTGAACCTGAAGAAAATTTACGTTCGGGAATTGTTCGCCAACCTTCACCAGCTCATGCAGCCGACGTTTGAACAAAAACATGTCGAGCTGGAAATTATTCTTCGCAACCCGGACATTCAAATGCAGGCGGATGTGAACCTGATGGAACAGGTTTTCATAAACCTCATTGTAAATGCGCTGGAAGCCTTGAAGGAAAGAGAATCGCCAAAGATTATTTTGTCAGCAGACCAATCGCTTGACAAGAAGATCATCTTAAAAGTTGCGGATAATGGTCACGGTATGCCGGAAGAAGTAATGGACAAAATCTTTATCCCGTTTTTCAGCACCAAGAAGACAGGCAGCGGCATTGGACTAAGTCTTTGCAAGCAAATTGTGATGCTGCACAAAGGAACATTACAGGTTCAATCGGTGGAGGGGCAGGGAACTGTTTTTGTGATGCAGTTTCCTTAAATCTATTTTGCAGTCAGTTCTTTCATCACTTCTTCTTTTTTTCGGCGGGAAACAAGGATATGACTGCCATCAGTTAACCACAATACGCCATCACGGTCCATGTGCTGCACAAAATGCCGGCTAACGAGATAGGATTTATGCACCCGGATAAAATCGTATGGTGTGAGCAACTCTTCGTATTCTTTCAGTGTTTTCGAAACAAGAATTGGCTTATGCGTGGAAAAGAAAAACTTGGTGTAATTGCTCTCTCCTTCCAGCCGGATAATCTCTTTTGGCTCAAAGAAAAAAGTCCCTTCAATGGTACTCAATGCCAGTTTAAAATTTGAAACATCTTTCTGTTTAAGATTTGTCAGTAGGTTACCGATCAACGCATTCTGCTGCTGGCCATGTTCCCGGCGAACAATATGACGTGCTAATGCATTTTGCAGGTCAACAATATCAATCGGCTTTAGCAGGTAATCCAGGGCACTAAAACGGATGGCCTTGATCGCATATCGATCATAGGCTGTTGTAAAGATGAGATCAAAATCCCATGTGCCAAGTCGGTTCAACAAATCAAAACCATTCATCTCCGGCATTTCAATATCCAGCATGAGTAGTGAAGGCTTAAAATCAGGGATCAGCTTCAGAGCTTCCTGCGGATCATTTACGCAGCGAATTTCTTTTTGTGCCGGCAGTTGTCGCTCAATCAAAAGTTGCAGCATGTTTGATGCCGCCACCTCATCGTCAACAATCAAAATTCTGATCATAAAAATTCTTTTATGCTTGAATAAATGGAAGGGAGATTAACACCCTCGTACCAGTAGCCGTCCCTCCATGATAAAGGTCTTCAATTTTTACTTCTCCTTTTCTTCCTTCTGCCGACAGCAATTGGATCCGGTGCTGACTTAGCCTCAACCCTTTCGATTCGAAATGTGCTGCTCCAAGTTTTTGTGCTTTAATCTCCTCAGCTTTTTTTCGACCGATACCGTTATCAAGAACCTCGCAAATCACTTGCTTATCTTGCTGCGAGACCCTAATTGTAAGCTGGCGTTCGCCTTCCTTCAGCATCAAACCATGCCACAAAGCATTTTCAATAAACGGCTGTATCAGCAAAGGCGGAACCATAACCAATTCGGCATCAATATCGGGATTAACAGCAATGTTGTAATGAAAAGAACGGCGAAAGCGAAGTGATTCCAATTCGAGGTATAGCCGCAGCATATGGAGCTCATCGACCAGCGGGATGAGCGACTTTTCAGAATGATTTAAAACGAGACGTAGGAGCTTGGAAAACTTAGAGAGATAATCGTACGCGGCATCCACTTCGCTTGTCACTACCAATTCCTGGATAGCATTGAGACTGTTGAAAATAAAATGGGGGTTCATTTGAGCCCGCAGAGCTTTTGCCTCCAACTCGGTGATTTGTTGTTGTAACATTGCCTTTCTGCGGATGCTGTTGATTCGCCGTTTAACCATAGCGTATACAGACGCAACCACCAGTAATGCTGCCAGCACAATAGCCCACCAACGCTGCCAGAATGGTGGTTTAATAACGATGACGGATGATTGGGCGCTGCCCACAATGTTTCCGTTTTGATCTTTCACCCGAACCTGGAACTGGTACCGGCCCGGGGGCAGGTTTTGATACGTCATGGAATAATCAGGATCCGCGGCTGACCATGAGTCTTCAAGTCCTTGCAACCGGCATTGAACAGTATGCTGCGCTGCACCATAATACAATCTTGCAAATTCGAATTGTAACGTGTTTTGGTCGTGCGACAGCTCACCAATTTTTTTCCACTGGCTTGTGCTGAATGAAGTATCATTCACTTGAACATTTGTCAGTACAACACTTACAGGCAATGCTTCTCTAGAAAGCGTCGTTTGCTGAATCAAAAGGCCCCCACCTACACCAATTAGCAATTCTCCATAAACATTATAATGAATTTTGTGAGGGAAACGAACATCAGACTGGTACGACGAAAACCGGAACTGTTCATTTGACACTCTGTTTGCCAACAACTCACCTTGATTATTCAGCTGGTAAATACCGCTGCCGCTCATCGCCCAAAGTGAAGAATCTTTGTCTGCTGTGAGAGCAATAAAACTATTGTCAGGCAGGCCTGTCTTCATCGTGAATTGTTTTACCTCGTAACCGCTTGGTTTATTATCTATGAACCGAAACAAACCGCCCGATTGCGTGGCTGCCCAGATTGCGCCGGTCGCATCCTCCGTAATATCGTGCACCAGGTCAAGTGCACCATATGATGGATGTTCAGGCGTCTCTAAAAATTCAGTGAGCTTTTTTGCAGCAAGGTCATAACAATAAAATCCCCTACTGAATGTTCCAATCCAAACTTTTCGCCTCGCATGATCAGCGTGCAACGCCGTGATTGTCGGAAGGTCCTCAAAGCCTTTGCCTTTGGGTAAAACGAACCGTTTTTCTTTTGATTGGAAACAATAAAGCCCTTTGTGAAAAGAGCCGAACCAGTAATTCCCTTCGGCATCTTGTGTCATGTCGCGAAAAACAACAGCCTCGCCTTTGTTTGGCATTGGAAACAATCGAAAATTTTGACTCTTGTCATCGAACCGGTAAACATGGTTGTCGGTCAATAACCAGATATTGTTTTCTTTGTCCGCCTTGATTGTATTGCAATGGAAGAACGGCTTACCATCAGCATCAGTTATCAGCTTTTTAATGATACCGTTTGTCCGGTTAACGGTAAATACTGCGGATGATTCCGCAGCACAAACAAAATAGAGTTCCCTGCTTTCATCATAAAACACGCCACCCATATAGTTGCTGCTTTCTTTGTCCGAAACTGGCAGTAGTGGTAAGAAGCTTGTTGTCTGGTGTTGCCTGTCGTAAATGCTGATACCGTTTGACGTTCCCACCCAATTAATGGGGCCGGTTTGCATGACTGCAGCAACACCTCCAGGTTGTAAAGAACCGGTGATCTGCGGGACATGTTGTGATAAGAAGACATCATTTTCTTTTGTGTCGATCCGTATCAAACCGCTTTCCGCAGCCATCCAGATTTCTTTTGCACCAGGCATCCGAAAACGCTGCGAGGGATAGGCTTCAAGCAACGGTGTTGTTTCAGTAAAACGACTTAGGTTTTCTTCCCAGGTTAATAGTTTGTTTTTTGATATTGTCCAATATGCTTTTTTGACGGCTGAATCATAACGAAGATCATGTACATCGGAACGATAGTTACCTGCGAGATATTGAAAGTTTTTTGTTTTAATGTTCAGCGATACCAATGCTTTGTTACTTGCCAGCAACACTTCGGTTTCGTTTTTGAACACAAATCGTTTTATTGAATTATAACTGCCATTGGTAAAATGGGTGTTGTTTTTGACAAACTGGGGCCAGTCGTAGTAAGTAAATTTGGTTGATCCAATATCGTAATAACAAAACTCCCTTACATCACTTGCAATCCATACACGGTCGCTGTTATCAATATGGATATCCCAGATCAAATTGCTTGGAATGTCTTCATTGGAAAGTTTTACATCCGGCAAAAAAACTTTCCAATGGTTCGTCGCCGGGTCGTATTGATTAAGACCATTCATGGTTGCCACCCAGATCCTCCCACCACTGTCTTCTGCGATATCATTAATGATCTCGTTGGAGATGGAATTGCCTGCCGTTGGGCGAAAGTTGATGATGCGAAGACCATCATAACGATTAAGCCCGTTCCGTGTACCAATCCATATGAAACCGGTTTTGTCTTGGTAAAAGCAGGTCACCCTGTTGTCTGATAACCCTTGCTGCACAGTAAGACTCCTTGCTTGTACATAAACCTGCGCTGCCAATTCTTTGCCTGAAGAAAAGGCAATGAGCAACAGAAGCCAATGGTATATGGGCAGACATCTCAATGAAACAAAAATAGCTTTCTATTCTGCAGACCGTTAGTCGTTGCCTAAGTGCCTGGGACCGTTAAATAAATGGGTAGGCTTTTCCTTTCACTCATTTAGATCAACCTTTCGATAGATAACCTTCAGCCTTTTCTTTTTTGCGTTAAACAGCGATCCACATGCAGCTAGATTTGTTGCAGCCAATGCATAAAGACGCTGCGATAAAGCAAAAAGTAAGAGAGCTGAAGGAAGAACTGCTGCAGGCTGGCATTTGGAAAGAAAAAGAGCCTGCCTGGGTATACCAGTATCAACACGACAGTGAAGGTATCAACAGGAGTTTTTATGAGTGGCTTCAATTCGTCTACCTGCCCAATCTTGTATCCGAAAACAAAGCCCATTCTTATATCCCGAGACAGGTTTACCTCGCACCGCAGGCCATTCATATTCTTGGTGAAGAAGCAGAAAAAACCAGGCTACTTCAATTACTGATTGAACTGGATGCGTTGACAGATTGACCTAACATCCTCTGTATTTATAAATCGCCAATATGAGACATTTTTTCCTGACTGTCGTGAGCTTATTCGTACTGCATATTGCTAAAGCCCAAGTTGCAATTTCTACCGACGGCTCCGCACCGCATGCCAGTGCAATGCTGGAAGTAAAAAGCACCAACCGGGGCTTTTTGTTGCCACGCTTGCCAAACCGTACCAACATACTTTCGCCTACCACTGGTTTAATGATTTATGAAACAGCCACTAATGCTATTTGGGTGTACAATGGCACATCGTGGGTACAAATGGGTTCCGGTGGCGGTTCCTCTGAATGGCTATTGAACGGTGTTCATTTGTACAATGGCAACAGTGGCAACGTTGGAATTGGTACCAATACTCCTGCTTCGAAATTCCACCTGGCTGGCAACATGCTAGTAGATGCGCCCAACGCTACGATTCAATTACAAAGCGGTGGCGTTGACAAAGCTTTTTTTCAACTTTCCGGCGACAACCTGCGGTTTGGCACAAACAGCTCTAATGCGTTAGCAAAAACTATCATTCGTACTGGCGGGCAGGATCGGGTTTTCATTGACAGCATTGGCCAGGTAGGCATTGGGAAGGCCACGCCTAAATTTGATTTAGATGTATTCGGCAATGCCCGAATTCAAACCACGACAACTACTGGCAGATCTACTTTGAGTCTTTACGCTAACCCCTATAATGCATTTGATCCCTTTGGACCCGCCGGTTTGACTTTTTTCAACTGGACCAGCACCGGTGGCAATGACTACGATTATGCTGCAAAGTTTCGTATGGAATTATTAGGCGGAACCACTGAACGACTTCGGCTCAACCACGTTGATTACGAAAATCAACTAGTGTTGAACAAAAATGGCAACGTCGGAATTAATAATGCTTTTCCGGTTGAAAAGCTTGAAGTCACCGGCAATGTGCAAATAGAAAATGTAAATCCCCTGCTTAAGCTGCGCCGCACCTCTCAAACTGTGCTCGGTGATTTTGGGATAGAGTTTAACAGTAGCACGAACGCAACCGTAGCCAATATTATGTACTCTAATGGAAAGCTCAAGCTCAACCATGGTTCTACCGCGTTAAACGATCTTGTAATAAGTGGCTCAAACCTCGGTCTCGGTACCGAAAACCCCGAAGAAAAACTTCACATTGTTGGAGGTAACGTTCAAATTAACAGTCTCAATCCTAGTATTAAATTCCAGCAAGCAAATGTCGACAAAGGATTTGTTGATTTAAGCAGTGATGACTTTCGCTTAGGAACTTTAGCAGGTAACACAACCGGGAGCTTGCGGGTTAGAGTAAATGGGCAGGAACGCATGAACATTAGCCCAGATGGCACGATGAATCTTGTAAACGGAACGGACGCAAGCCTTACCTCCAACGGTTACTTGATGCTTGGTAATTCTGCCGGATCAAATATTGTTATCGATAACAATGAAATCATTGCCCGCACTAATGGAAATGTTGGAAATCTTGTTTTACAAAATGATGGTGGCACCGTACGTATTGGAAGTGTAGTTGTACCGTCAGGATACAAGTTTGCAGTTAATGGAAAAATGATTGGTGAAGAATTAAGAGTAAAGCTCTCAAATGCATGGCCGGACTACGTATTCAAGGAAAATTACAAGCTAATGCCATTGCCTGTATTGCAAAAATTCATTCGCGAAAACAATCATCTTCCCAATATTCCTTCCGCAATGCAGATAGAAAAAGAAGGTTTGGATGTAGGTGAAATGAACAGGAAGCTGGTGGAAAAAGTAGAAGAGCTGACTCTTTACATCCTGCATCTCGAAGAGAAAAATACGGCAATGGAAAAGAGATTGACGCAAATGGAAAACCAATTACGTGACAGGAAAACCATTGAGCAATGATGAGAATTTTAAAGTACAATTTCGCACTGGCTGTTTTGTTACTTGCCTATCATGCGTCCGTAGCGCAATTGACCATACCAGATAACCTTAAGGTTAGGTTAGTGGGTAGAAGCAAGTTTCACGATATCAGAGCAACAGTGAGAACCTTCTACCAGGAAGAAATAAAAAAGGCGGGCACTGAATCACAAAAAAAGGGGTTTAACAGAGAAATAAAATTTTGGAACCGGTATTTCCATGAAAGTGAAAGCAGGTTAAACGACCAAGGCGAAGTTGAAAATAGTGCGCAAAGGGTTTACGATTACCTTTCTTCAAACGAAGGCAACCTCCGAACGACATCGGTGGGTGGCAGCTGGCGTTTTGTTGGTCCGACAAACGTAAGCTCCGGAATTGGCCGCATCAATCGAATAGCATGTGATCCGGCAAACCAATCTATTTTATATGCAGGTTCTGCAGCGGGGGGGCTGTTTAAAACAATAAATGCAGGCCTTTCATGGACAAGCGTGTCAAGCTTTATTCCTTCCCTCGGAATTTCGGGTATAGTTGTCAGCCACAGTAACAGCAATACAATATATATTTTGACAGGCGACGGCGATGCCTGGAACAGCGGGGGATTTAATTTTCAGTTTGGCTATGTTCGCTATTCAGTTGGCATTTTAAAATCGACCAATGGTGGTTTAACCTGGACAAAAACCGGCGACTTACCAGGAACAAGTGGCCGCTTTGTTGGCTTTAAGCTTGTTCAAGACCCCAATAATGCCAACATTTTACTCGCAGCCACCAGCGAAGGACTTTACCGCACGACTGATGCGGGAGAAACATGGACTTTGTGTGACTTCACCAATCTTTCGAATGACAATAGAAGGGTGTTTGATATAGAATTTAAGCCGGGCAGTTCAGCTACCGTTTACTGCACAACATTGGTGGATGGTACCGCGCAATTCTACCGCTCAACCACCAGTGGCACTACATTCGGAGCAGTAGCATTCACCAATTCGGCCCTAAATAAAGCCAACCGGATTGAAATTGCCGTAACACCAGCGAACTCAAGCCATGTATATCTACTTTGCGGACCAGGTTACTATAAACGCGGTGATAACTCCGATGACCGTTTTCAGGGTCTGTACAGATCAACAAACGACGGACAAAGCTTTACATTGCGGAGTAATGAACCTGATATTCTTGGGTACGACGACATCTTAAATACATTTAAACATCAAAGCGACTATGACCTGGCGATTGCGGCGTCACCCAGCAATGCAAATACAATTTTAACCGGTGGCCTTGTAGTTTGGCGAAGTACAAATGGAGGAACAGATTGGAGCGAAGTCGTTGATTATTTTGAAGACACCGATAATTCAAATTTCATTCACCCTGACGTACACGATTTAGTTTATAATCCACTAAATGGGAAGCTCTACGCGGCAACTGATGGTGGTGTTGCTGTTAGCTCGGATAATGGGAGTAACTGGTCGCGATTGTTTGGTGGCTTAAGTTGTACTCAATTTTATCGGTTCGGCCTACAGGATGACGGCGGAGACATTTGGGGTGGTGCTCAGGATAATGGAATTCTTATAAAGGACGGCAGTAATTCAACCTTCGATGAATATGCAGGAGGTGACGGATTTGACGTGTTAACTGACCTGCCGCCGGCCGGGAACCAGGACGATAAATATTACGTTGTTAACACACATGTTTATGCTGATGCTACGATTGATGAGGATGTAAGTCCACCTGGTATCGACCACACTGATGTGATAAATTTCTTTCCAAACCTGGCAATGCACCCTACCAATGAGGATATAATCTATGCCGGTTATATTACGCTGTTCATTTCGTTAACCCGAGGATCCAGTTGGACGGCCATTTCTGATGGCACTTATAACATTCCAGGAAACTGGAGTCTTGCTACATGCCCCAGCAATGCCAATCGTGTGTATACGGCAGGTAACAATAATGGTTTTAGAAAAGGTTTATATCGTATTGACAACGTTACGCAACCGTTTCGAACAGTATCGGACTTAAACAATGCATTGTTTGCAGTCGGCTATCCCGGTGACCGGCCTAAAATAACAGACATCGCGGTTCAGCCGAATAATAGTAACCGGGTGTGGATAACGATGGGTGATTTTCGATCAGGGAAAAAAGTTTTTTTTAGTAGCAATGGTGGAACTAGCTGGACTAATATCTCCGGCAGTTTACCCAATTTACCAGCAAACTGCGTATTGGCCGACAATGACGGAAATGTTTATATTGGTACTGACATAGGGGTTTACTATCGGGGTGCGACAGACACGGATTGGACACCTTTCTACAATGATTTGCCAAGGGTACCGGTGACCGAACTTGAATTTATGACCATTGGGGTAAATGTTGCTATTTACGCCTCTACATATGGCAGGGGAATCTGGTCTTCTGATTTACATACTACATGCCCAAGCACAGTCACAGTCAATCAACAATTGCAAGGCCAGCAATTTTACCAAGCCGGCAGCACTCTAAATTCAACTTCTGCCGTCAACGGGGTAATGGGCACAGAAGTCTATTTCAAAGCCGGTTCTACCGTCAATCTCACACCTGGGTTTGAAGCGATAAGAGGAACCGAATTCAAAGCTTATATTCAGCCTTGCGACAACGAGGTGCCGCAGCGAATCGTCCCTATAAAAAAGAAGGCCATTTCGGCTTCTAATTCACTCAAAAAAAGCAGAACAAAAAATAATCGAAAATAAATCTATTGATAACCCTTCGCCTGCAGCAAAAACAACTCTGCATAGCGTCCGTTCTTTTGCAACAATTCCGCGTGGCTGCCGATTTCTTCTAACTCTCCCCTGTTGAGAACAAGAATACGGTCGGCCATACGAACAGTAGAGAAGCGATGCGAAATAAGCACTGCTGTTTTCCCTTTTGTCAGATCTGAAAATCGCTGAAACACTTCATACTCAGCTCTTGCATCCAGGGCTGCTGTTGGTTCATCAAGAATCAGCAGTTGCGCATCCTTCATGTATGCTCTTGCGAGGGCAATCTTTTGCCATTCGCCGCCGGAAAGATCAACCCCGTTATTAAAACGTTTGCCTAATTGCTGTTCATATTTACCCGGGAGTTTTTCAATCACTGTATTTGCAAGACTTTGTTCTGCGGAAGAAACAATCAACGGCTTGTTCTGCTGTTGTGCTACATCGCCTACAGCAATGTTCTGCGAAGCCAGCATTTGGTAGCGAAGAAAATCCTGGAAAATCACGCCAATGTTTCGACGAAGGTCCTGGAGATCATATTCCCTCAGGTCATAACCATCCAACAAAATGCGTCCCTCGGTAGGATCATAAAGCCGTGAAAGCAATTTCACCAACGTTGTTTTACCGGCGCCGTTTTCACCCACAAGGGCTAGCTTCTCTCCTGCCTTTAGCGTAAAGTTTAAGTGGCGATTTGCCCAGCGTTCTGAATTAGCATATTTGAAACCGACGTTCTCAAAAACAAATCCTTCCCTGATTGGCCTTGGAAACGGAATCGGTTTAAGCGTCACCGGAATCTTTGGTTTGATCTCAAAAAAATCAAAGAAATCTTTCAGGTAGATGGCGCCCTGGGAAACTGCTGTAAAGCGGGAAAGAATTCCTTCAAGCAAACCACGCATCTGACGGAATGAGCCAGCTAAAAATGTTACGTCACCGATCGACAACGAACCGGTTACAGCCTGACGAATGATGTACACGTAAGCGCCATAATATCCCGCCGTTCCTAAAAACGAAAAGAAAGTACCCCATGATGCACGTTGCTTTGCCAGCTTCTTATTTGCTTCGTAAAATTTGTTGGAAAGGGTGCGAAATCGTTCGATGAAAAAGCCAGACAGATCAAAGACTTTGATCTCTTTCGCTGTTTCATCCGATGCACCGACATAACGGATATAATCAATCTCCCTTCGTTCCGGTGTTTGTCTTCGCGACAGTGCATAACCACGGTTATTGAAATGCGATTCGCCAAGAAAGGCCGGGATGACAGCCACGAGCAACAGCAACAATAACCATGGATTAAAAGCAATAAGTCCGGCACCGAGAAACGTAATTGTGATTACGTCCTGAACCTGGCTTAATACCTGCGCCAGCAATATCGTCCGTCCGTTCGTTTGTTGGCGGGCTCTTTCCAGCTTATCGTAAAACTGTGAATCTTCAAACTGCTCGAGGTCTAATTGAGCAGCATGCTGCATGATTTGAACTGATGTGGCGTTGGCGAATTTTTCGCCGATTAAGGAATCGAACAACCCAATGACGCGTCCAAGTGCATCGGAGAGAATCAGCAGGCCGAACTCGAGTGCTACCAGCTGCCACAAAAAATTCTGCGACGCAGGGTTGTCTTTAATTTGAATGATACCGTCAATGATCAACTTACCAATATAAAGCACCGCAACTGGAATGGCCGAACGAAGTATCCGGAGAATGATATTTCCTACCATCATCTGCGGACTGCTTTGCCATACCATACGAAAAAACCGTGGGAGGTTTTGCAATGCCGTGAACCTGTCCTTTAAGCTAATCTGCTCTGCTCCTTCTTTTACTTCTTTTTGAAAAAGCCGTTGCCACCAATTCATTCCTGAAAGTTAGGCAAGGATGGGGTGAGTCCCGGGGTTACTGGTGAAGTAGAAACTGTTGTTGTTTGCCGGTCTAATACCTTCACCGAATAACGCATGAGCACATCATCGTTGTACAGCAGGTTGAGGAATGTAGTAGTTGGTTGTACAATGCAGGTGTAGATAAGGCTGTTCTTTTTTTCGTCGGTTGGTTTTAAAAAGGTCGATGCCGGCCACATAGCGTAAGTCGCTGTATCCATGAACGAATCATTGCCGGTACGTTTTGCCCGCTGAATATCTTTCAGCTGAACCGTCAGTTGAATCGTATCACCAACAGACGCCTCAACGACGCCGCTGTTGGGAAAATAATTCTCTACGCCGTATTTGTAAAAATGCTTGCTGCGAAACGGCATCCGTTTAAACTCGGCAAGTGTTGGCGGATCGGGCAATAAACTCCACCGCAGTTCCTCGGGATAGTGATCATTAATGAATTGTTGCGGTGGTGTGAAATAATAGAAATCGTTCTGCTTTTGAACGTAATCGTTACCAAAATTGAGGTATCCGCTTGCCCAGGTCACGTCAACCAGGTGCCAGGTGCTGTCAAGCTTTACTACGCTCCAGGTATGGTTTGTCCGGAATTTATTTTCATTTGGCACCCGTGCATAGCCTTGCACGATGTCGGCTTCCACGCCGGTGTAGGTACAAAGCACTTTAAACAGGCGGGCATAACCATCACAAACGGCGGTACCGCGGCGCATTACACGCCTTGCCAGCATTTCGTCACCAGATAGCCAAACAGTCGCTGTATCCAATGGGTCTGGACTGGGACGATAGCTTGCTGTCCACGGTTTAAAGATGGCTGTGTTGTATTCGATATGAGAAACAATCCAACTATAGACAGCTCTCGTCTTTTCGTGGGCTGTTGTATAAAGTGAATTTATGATGCGGGCTAGCGAATCCGGTGTCGGAGCATCCGTCGATTGCATCTGCCAGTCAATGGCGGAATAAGAGGCCTCTTTTTGCTGGGCGCCTCCAGCAAGCGAGAAGAAAATCATCAATCCAAACAACCACAGTTTCATACTTCTAAAACTAACTCAGAAAACAAAGGATGAGAAGGAAGAAATCCCGCATATAGCGGGATTTCAATTTGCGCTTTTTGCGCAACAGATATTTTGTTGGGAAGCTTCAGTTAGGCGATACCAACCGAAGGGGCCCATGAATATTCTGCTAGACTCATGAATACCTCCTTTTTTTTGGTGAGCCATAAAGATAAGAAGGAAAAAGTATTGTTTATCAACGATTTTATAAAGGATTTGTTAGAAGATGAAACGGCTCGCAAAACACCGTTTTGCAGTGCCATTGTAGTTGGCTTTATAATTGAACAGATGATCAACAAAGGATTCCCGTTATGACGAACCTCGGTTACGCTTGCATCAACCTTACACTGGGTGAAGAAGGAATTACTACCAACCGCGGTATGATTAAAAAAACCTTCGGTGAGAAAGGAATTGCCTATGCTTCGGAGTTGGCATTCAGCAATGTGCAGGGCTTGCTGAAAATATTGGAGTGGAATGTGGCGAACGACGTTCATGTCTTCCGCGTCACATCGGAATTATTCCCTTGGGCATCTGAATACAAGATCTCGGACATGCCGCACTACCGCGAGATTCGCGAAGTACTGGAAGCTTGTGGTAAACTACCGGTAAGGCTCAGCAGCCACCCTGGCCCATTTAACAAAGTGGCAGGCGTAGGAGCGACGTTAGATAACACCATCAAAGACCTGGAGATTCATTCAGAGATATTTGACCTAATGAATTTGCCGGCCTCCCACCTCGCAAAGATTAATATTCACGTTGGCGGTGCTTACGGCGATAAAGTGGAAACACTAAAACGTTTCGCCCAGAACTTTAAGTTGCTCTCTAAAAATCTGCAGGCAAGGCTCACGGTAGAGAACGACGATAAGCCGGGACTTTACACCGTAAACGACCTGGTGCCGCTTCATGAAATGATCGGTATCCCCATCGTGTTTGACTACTTCCATCACCGTTTGCACCCGGGCACACAAACGGAAGAAGAAGCTTTTCATACAGCATTTAGTACGTGGTCAGTAAAACCAACTTTCCATTTTTCCAGTTCCAGGCGGGAGTATGAAATTCCCGATGCAAAAAAAGAAGCCCACTCCGACTGGGTGCACGAAACCATCGAGACCTATGGCAAGGAAATCGACATTATGCTGGAAACAAAAATGAAGGAGTTATCGCTCCTTCGTTACCGCCAGGGGATCTTGGGTGCTCCGGTTGTTGAGCCCCAAAACACCACTGCCTCCGCAGCATAAACATTAATACGAATTATCCGGACCGTTGTTACCGGCGGAGTCTTCACCTTCTGAAAGGCTGCTGTCGCTTCGTCCAAAGCTGCCGTCGCCAGCTGCGTTTGCATTTTTTACATCCGTTTCAGCTATGCCTTTGGCATCTTCCGGGTAGCGATCGCCGGTTGTATGATGCGATTTCCAATCTTCATCAATGCGCTTATCTTTTTCGCGGTCTGCATTCTCGTTGGGTTGAACGTCTTTTTGGTTCATGGTAATAGTTTTAAGTTAGTAGATAAACTTTTTGGTGCGGCCTTTTCAGCCCTGATTGAGCTCCTGTTGCGTCGCACACTTGTACGTTCGGTAACAACATGCAACTAAAAGGCCACCTCTTTAACCAATGCTAAAATCAATGGAGAATGCCCACCACTAACACTTGCGGCAAATTTTGCAACAATTAGAACCAGACCAGCACTGCCTGCTATTTCTGTGCGGTTCAGTTGGCAGCTTCAGCAGGTTGTTTGAATGGCATAACGAAAGTAAACGTCGTGCCCTGCCCTTCTGCACTTGTCGCTCCAACTAAGCCGTTGTGTCGCTCAATGATTTTTTTTGTTATGGCGAGGCCAATACCTGTACCGTCATATTTTTCGCGGGGATGCAAACGCTGGAAAATGGTGAAGATCTTATCAGCGTATTGGTTATCGAACCCGATACCATTGTCGCTGATTGTTATCCGGTAATATTTGCCCTCGTTCGCAGCTGGTGCAGTGAGCGAAAACGTATCCAGTGTTTCAGCTGTTATTTGTATATGCGGACGTTGATCTTTTTTGCTAAATTTCAGGGCATTGCTGACGATGTTCTGAAACACCTGACGCAACTGGCCAGGTATTACTTCAGCTTTGGGTAGTTTACCCAATTCTATCTGTGCTGATTTTTCCTCGATGGCTACTTCAAGGTCGCTCAGTACTTCTTCCATCACAACGTTCAGGTCTGTCATTTCCATTTCACTGTTCACAGAAAGACGGGTGAAGTTGAGCAGGTCATTGATCAATCTCGTCATACGGGCCGACGACACAATAATGCGGTTCATGTATTCCTTCGCCGTGTCGTCTTTATCGTTCAGGTAACGGTCGCGGATCAGGTTACCGAACATATGAATCTTGCGGAGTGGCTCTTTTAAATCATGACTGGCAACTGAAGCAAACTGCAGTAGTTCATTGTTACTTACTTCAAGCTCCTGGTTCATTTTCTGCAGTTCGGCAGTACGTTCCTGCACTTTCTGCTCCAATATATCGGAAGCCATTTTTTGGTCGTGTATATCTGTGCAGGTACCAAACCATTTCACAATATTTCCGTTCTCATCACGCAACGGCAAGGCACGGGCAAGGAACCAGCGGTACACACCATCATGCCTGCGGAAGCGGTATTCTGCCTGGTAAGGTTTGCCGGATGCCAAAGACTCCTGCCACTCCGTCCAGGTGCGATTATAATCCTCGGGGTGCAGTACCAAAGCCCAACCTTTGTCCTTTGTTTCTTCGTAACTGAGGCCGGTGTAGTCGTACCACCCTTTGTTATAAAAATCATGGTAACCGTCAGGCCTTGTTGCCCAAACCAGTTGCGGCATAAAGTCCGTTACGAATTTGAATTCGTCGATGACCTTCTGCAGTTCACTATTCTTCTGCTGTAACAGTGTTGAAGCCTCTTCGAGCTCCGTGATATCCATCATGGACCCAACCATGCGGTAAGGCATCCCCTGCGCATCTGTTAACACAGCACCGCGGTCCATGATAATGGCATAGCTGCCATCTGCCTTTTGAAAGCGAAACCTTGCCGTCCAGTTTTTGGACCCGGCATTGATTGCATCCTGCAAATTCCGGTTCACCTTTTCGCGATCATCCGGATGAATATGTTGCAGCCAGAAATTACTGCTATGAATATCTTCTTGTGTTCGATCGAAGCCAAACCTTGTGTAGAAACTTTCGCTCCACCATACCTGGTTATTCACCAAGTCCCAATCCCAAACCGCATCGGTTGTTGCATTAGCAATTAAACGGAAACGTTCCTCACTTTGTGATAATTCGAATGTGCGTTCCTTGACTTTTTCCTCGAGCTGGATATTAAGATTCCGGTAGCTTTCTTTTGTTTTCAGCAGTTCGTGATAATTGCGCCTGAATTTTTCTTCAGCCATTTTCTTCTCGTGAACATTGTTCAGCGTCATCACCAGGCCGTCAGCGCCCATTTTGGTCGCCGTCATCTGGAACCATTCATCATTGCCGGCAACGGTGAACATCAATTCGGTTTGTAGCGGTTTACCTGACTGGATTACGTTTAAGAAATCAGCCAGTTGAATGTGTTTCAATAACTGCGGGAACGCCTCACTGACCAGTGTGCCTTTGTACTCTTCAACCGATTTACCGATTAGTTTATCTGCTGCATAGTTTGCCGTGGTCACCTGCAAGCCCGCAATTTCCCCGTCTTTCTTCACAGCCTTGAAGGCCATAATGGCATTGAGCGAAGAGTTGAATACACCCTTGATGATGTTGCCCATTTCTTTCAGCTCAGTAATGTCGACAAATGAAACAACCACGCCATCAACTTGCCTGTCCTGCCGCAAATATGGTAGTATGCGCATCAGGCAACAACGGCCGCTGGAAAGCTGAATTTCCTTCTCTCTTATTTTTTCGTCCTTCAATACAGACAGGATATCCTTGTAAAGATTGTCTTCCCTGATGTTGGTAGAAATGTGTTCAATTGGCCGGCCGATATCCGATTCAATCAGGTTGATCATTTGTACGGCAGCCGGGTTGAACTTGCGGATGCGAAGACTGGCATCAACAAATACCTGCGCAATCTCCGTACTGCGGAAATAGTTATTCAGGTCGTCGTTCAGCTCTATCAGTTCCTTGATGCGTAACTGGTGCTCGGTGTTTAGCGTATGCAGTTCTTCGTTCAGCGACTGCAACTCTTCATTAGAACTTTGCAGTTCTTCATTGGCCGATAACAGTTCTTCGTTGGAACTTTGCAATTCCTCGTTAGCTGTTTCCAGGCTTTCAATGGCCATTTGCAGGTTCGCTCTTGTTTCCTTCAATTCATCTTCCAATTCTGCTATGTAAGCAGAATTCTCCGAAGCGTGTTCTGGAACAAAATTGTTTACCGAACGTGCCAGGGTTTCATTGCCGGCAGAAAAAGCCACCATGAACAAGCCATCTTTTGTAGCTGGCTTGATATAAATGCTCACCGCTTTTTCATCATCGGTGCCGCGTAAGCGAATGTTGTTGATGGTCATTTTCGTTCCTTCCTTCACTACTTTGCGTAAGGCCGCATTTAGCGAGGCAGAAACTTCCGGCCGAACCATTTTCAGCAACTGAAGACTGATGGTTTTCTCCGGTAGAGAAAGATATTTTTTAAAGTCGCCGATGGCTTCTTTTACTTCAAAATTTTTGTCGATATAAACGGCAGCAAATCCATATTCTTCCGTCAGCAGTTTTCTGAAATCGTCCGACAACTCTTTGGCGATCGGGTTTTCTTTACCGGGTGTATGCCTTACTTCCAGGTTACTCTTGTACGACTGTGTTGAGGGAAAACGTTCGGGATTGTAACGATTGTCATTTGCAATCTTCCGGTAGATCTTCCATTTGCCATTCAGCTCCTGCAAACCATCCCGCACCGACGCAGGGATTTCACTTGGACCGAGGAACAAATAACCTCCCGTGTTAAGCGAAAACTGCAAGGTAGAAAAGACCCTTCGCTGCAAAATGTTATTCATATAGATCAACATGTTGCGGCAGGTGATCAGATCATTTTTTATGAAAGGCGGGTCTTTTAAAATATTATGGCGTGCAAAAACAATTTGCTTGCGCAGATGAGGGTGAACCTGAACCGAACCATCCAGATGAATGAAATATCGTTTTATCAGGTGATCCTCAATTTCAGAAACAGATTGTGCCGGATAAATTCCTTTCGATGCAAATTCAATGGAATCAAGATCAATATCGGTTGCGAAGATTTTGACCTCTACATTCCGACCCATTTTTTGCAGCAGGTCATCGGCCATGATGGCAATGCTGTAGGCCTCTTCGCCGGTGCTGCAGGCAGCCACCCAAATCTTTAACAGATCACCATCTTTTTTTGAGGCGATCAGGTCGGCCAATACATCGTTTCGTAAAATATCAAAAGCCGCTTTGTCGCGAAAGAACTTGGTAACACCAATCAGGAATTCCTTACCTAACAGCTTGCATTCCTCGCCGGAGTTGCGAAGAAATTCCAGGTATTCATTGAACTTCTTGTACCCCAGTTGCGTCATTCGACGACCAATGCGGCGAAGGATCGTTGGTGTCTTATAATTAGTGAAGTCGTACTGGCAGCTTTTCTCTACCAGTTTTAATATTTCAGGTAAAAACGCTTCATCGGGCTTTCCGTCTCCTGCCAGCCTGATGGGGCGTTCTTTGATGTAGTTGAAGATTTCTTCCGGCATCAATTCCGGGGCAAGAATATAATCGGCATGGCCGGAAGCGATAGCGCTATTAGGCATGCCATCGAACTTCGCTGAAATAGGATCCTGTACCAGCACCATTCCACCGGCGGCTTGAATGGTTTCAATTCCTTTTGATCCATCGGTTCCTGTTCCGGACAAGATCACAGCGATGGCCTTCGCACCTTGGTCCTCGGCGAGTGATCTTAGGAAAAAATCGATCGCTGTATTGGGCGCCTTTTCTGCCTTCTTTTCGCTCAGCTGTAGCAAGCCACCTTTAATGCTAAGTAGTTTATCGTTCGGGATGACATACACACAGGATTTCTCCACCTTCATGTTGTGGGCTGCTTCCTGCACTTTCATGTGTGTATGCTTGCCAATGATTTCAACCAGCAGGCTTTTGTAATCAGGTGATAAATGCTGGATGATGATAAAAGAAAGATTGCCATTACTTGGCATGTTGTCAAAGAATTCTTGGATGGCCTCCAGGCCACCCGCGGAGGCTCCGATGGCGACCACATATTGGTCCGCTTCCACTAGCGTAGGTACTCTATGTCTGGTATCGGGTGAAGGTATCACGGGCAATGACGATTCTTAAAATTAATAACTGTCTCGGATTATTGAACACTAAGCCGATAACTTGTTACCACTTGCTGCACTTCTGCTGCTGTCTTCAATACTTCCTCTCTCCACGGCTCAGCATGGTTCTTAACCACCTGCTGCCATTGTTTAAACGATGCTCTTGGATGATATTTTTTTCCATCAGCCTCAAATTGCACAGCCTGCATTGGATTACCACCCCAGTTTACATGTTGCACAGCCTCAGAACGAAAGGCTAGAATATAAGCCCTTTTGTTGTATTCAATTGGCACTGCCAATAAACCGCTGGCGGTTTGCGTATACGCTTCCGCCGGTTCATAAACCGATGACAGCGACGTCTGTTGGTAAACCTCTCTTATCTCGTTTGAAGATAACCAAACGACAAGATCTTCCAACTCGGACCGGGATGGTGTTTCTCCTATAGCATCAACGTGACTATCCAGTACAATAGCCAAGCCATCTGCCTGTAATAGGTCCGTTAAAATGTTTTTTGTTGAACTCAACCCACCATGTTTGTAGATTGATTGAACAAACTCGTGCAATCTTCCCTGCTTTTGCCTGTTGTACGCAAGCAAGTCAGCACTTTGAACCGAATTTATTTTTGCGGTGATCACATTCGACAGGAGTTCGAATACTGAACACATTTCATAGGAAAGATAGTTAGGTGTGCGGTGATGGCAGGCAATCAATCCCCACAGTTCGCCATCCTTCAAAATGCGGGTACTCATTGAAGCATTTACCTTCATATTCCGAAGGTATTCCAGGTGCACCCCGGCAACACTTCTTAGGTTGCTATCCGATAAATCAGTGAACGCATTTGTTTTTGGATTAATGACCGGGTAAAGTTTTACCGGTTTGTAGTCGATAGTTGGGATTAACCGATACGGCGTTTTTTTGTATAGATCTCTTGCTTGTTTGGGCACATCGGACGCAGGGAACTTCAAGCCTAAATAACTATCCATTCCTTCTTCTTTTTCTTCGGCAATCACATCACCATTCCAGCCGTCATCAAACTGGTAGACCATCACCTTATCAAAGCCAGAAAGTCTTTTTAATTCTCTTGCTGCTACGCGGCAGGTTTCCTCCGTTGACGTAGCCGCTTCAACGGCAGCGATCACATACTTCACATCCTGGTAAACCGAAACAAACGATTGATCATCGGAAGCAACTCGCTTGTTCACATCAAGCTCAATGATGTAATAATCCTTTTGCAGGTGGATGGTAGCTAAGTAACTGCTTTGGGTAATATGGAAAAGAAAAGGCAGTTTGCCTGCGGCATGCGAACGAAGTAGCTCATTCAGTTTTGAACCATCATTTCCTTCAATAAAATTGGTCAACGATTGTGACACAAGTTCATTTACCGGAACACCAAAAATGTCTACTGCATTTTCGCTGGCTTGCAGAATGCGATGTTCATCAATCGTAACAACAAGCAGAACGCCATGAGGCTGAATCAGGTTAGTTTGATTCAAGGGCACTTTTCCGCAAAATTCTTCTTCGAAATTTGTAGGGGGTCTCATTCAGGTGATGACTGCATCCAGCCTTTTAAATAAAAAAATGTTTCGTTGGCAGCGTTGACAATTTCGTCTTCTCCCCTTTGTTGATTTAAAACGTCGACAAATGTTGTCCACATCCGTCCCGTTTGTTCGCCATAACCATTGAAAAATTGCATGGCTTGTGGTGGTATTGCAACGGCGCTATTTTTTGCGAGCATTTTTGCAACAACCTTCCCACCCAAGGTCGATCCTTCCAGCACATATAATGCACCAAATGCCTGGTTAACGTTATTGATGGCAGGAAGGCTGGAGCTAAGCATAGGCTCTTTAAAGTCGTTTAATGCTGCGAGATCTTTAATAATCAAGTGCGAGGTTCTTCTGGAACCGATGTCCGGAAGCACCGAAGGTGTTATGTATTGCTGGATGCGATTCTCCAATGGATTAAAGTAACCGTAAAAAGTCCGGAGGATGGCACTATAATCTTCAATCGATTGAATTGTGCTAAGTCTAGGAACCAGTATCGCTTCTACTTCCGCATGCAGGGCAGCGGTCTTCTTTTTCACAGCCTGCGCTATTTGCGCGGCCGCTATGGTTAAAGGCATTTGGTAAAAATAAGGAAGAGCTGTTTTTCGAACAAAGTTTTTTAATGATTGCTAAGGCTGATTGGGCAAGGTTTTCACGCATCTTTTAGATTAGTTCCCGCTGTGATTAAATCACAGCAACTTGCTTGATTTCATGTAGCGAGGGTCAGAAACCAGGAAACAAATCAATCAGTGCAATCCATTTCAAATCCAGCCAATCTGCGGCTATCTTTGGCCGCATGATTGCTAATGAACCAACGAAGAGCACAAACATGGAGGCTCTGGTAGAAGATTTAAATCGTCGCCTTGAAAAAGTTTATGAGGGTGGCGGGAAAAAAGCCCAGGCAAAACAAAAAGAAAAAGGCAAACTCACTCCCCGCGAACGCATTGCTTACCTCATTGATAAAGATTCGAAGTTTGTAGAAATCGGCGCTTTTGCCGGTTGGGAAATGTATGAAGAACAAGGTGGCTGCCCTGCTGGCGGAACCGTAGCCGGTATTGGTTATGTAAGCGGACGTCAATGTGTAATTGTGGCGAATGACCAAACGGTAAAAGCAGGTGCCTGGTTCCCGATCACCGGCAAGAAGAATCTTCGCTTGCAGGAGATTTCGTTACAAAATAACCTGCCTATCATTTACCTCGTTGATAGTGCCGGGGTGTTCCTGCCCATGCAGGATGAAATCTTTCCCGACAAAGAACACTTCGGACGCATTTTTTATAACAATGCACAAATGAGTGCAAAAGGCATTGTGCAGATTGCTGCTGTGATGGGTGCATGCGTAGCTGGTGGTGCTTACCTGCCCATTATGAGCGACGAAACGCTGATGGTAGAAAATCAGGGTTCAATTTTCTTAGCAGGGCCTTACCTCGTTAAAGCAGCTATTGGTGAAGACATCGACATTGAAACATTAGGCGGCGCCGTAACGCATACCGAAATTTCTGGCATTGCCGATTATAAATTCAAAACAGAAGAAGATTGCCTTGACCAGGTTAAAAAGATATTCGACAAGCTAGGCGAAAAAGGCAAAGCAGGTTTTGATCGGATCGAACCCCGTCAGCCGGCAAAAGATCCAAAAGAGCTCTATAGGCTTTTCCCAGCCGAAGGTTCCAAGCCTTACGACATGGTGGACATCATCGAGCGGATCGTTGATAATTCGGAATTTGAACAATACAAACAGGATTACGGCAAAACAATCGTATGCGGCTATGCCCGCATCGAAGGGTGGGCAGTTGGGATTGTGGCCAACCAGCGGAAAATTGTGAAAAGCAAAAAAGGCGAAATGCAGATGGGTGGGGTGATTTACAACGATAGCGCCGACAAAGCAGCCCGCTTTATTTTGAATTGCAACCAAAAGAAAATTCCCCTTGTGTTCCTTCAGGACGTTACTGGGTTTATGGTAGGAAGCCGCAGCGAGCATGCCGGGATTATTAAAGATGGCGCTAAGCTTGTGAATGCAGTTGCCAATTCGGTTGTTCCAAAGATCACGATCATCCTTGGTAACAGCTATGGTGCCGGCAATTATGCCATGTGCGGAAAAGCTTACGATCCACGGTTCATTTATGCATGGCCAACAGCTAAAATTGCAGTGATGGGTGGGGACCAGGCGGCAAAGACGCTGTTGCAGATCCAGGTGGCTGCACTGAAGGCAAAAGGACAAACCATCAACCCGGATGATGAGTCACGTTTGCTGAACGAAATCAAAGGCCGATATGAAAAACAAACATCGCCTTATTACGCGGCGGCACGCCTGTGGGTCGATGAGATTATTGACCCCATCAGGACGAGGGAAGTCATCTCGGAGGGAATCGCTGCAGCGAGCCACCAACCGGTGATGCAGGAGTTCAAAACCGGCGTTTTTCAGGTTTAAAAGCAGAGATTGGACGTTTAAACTGTTGTTTGCTATACTATTACTATTTTCCCTATTTTCACGCTTCCAAATTTCTAACTGAATAATATGAGAAAAGGACCACTTTCATTCTTATTGATTTGTGCGAGTGTTGTTGCTTCTTTGCAATCTTGCCGTAATGATGAACATTTAGCGGCTGCTCCTCCTGCTCCGGACCAGTCTTTCGTAGAACAGTTTGATACTTTGCAGAATGCTTTTAACCGCGGATGGCGTTGGACTAACCGCAGTGTGCCTATCGGGCCAAGTGTTTGGACACAAGTTCCGGGAACACCTTCCATGAGTGCTTATTCTTCCCGCGGTACCAACCAGGGTGCTGCGTATGCAGATTATTTATCTACTGCCGGCACGAATAACGGCATCATCAGTAACTGGCTTATCTCTCCTTCAATTACAATTAAGAACGGTGACCGCATCGTATTTTATACCCGCTCTGATGTAGACGGCTCTGCTAATCCCGCCACTGATTACGGTGCACGCATGCAGGTTTGCCTGAACGAAAATGGAGACGATCTGAATGTTGGTAATGGTGATGATGCAGGAAACTTTAAAACGGTTTTGCTGGAGATCAACCCAAATGAGGACGAACATACTCCCAGCGCACCAATTGCGACTTCTTATCCTGGCACATGGACTCGTTTCGAAGCCACTGTGTTTGGTTTAAATGCCCCGATGAAAAGACGTTTTGCCTTCCGTTATTACCTGCACGGTGCTGGTTCTGCCGGCGCTGGCAACGGAATCGGTATTGACAGTGTAGCCTTTATCAGCAGAAAATAAATAAGTTTACAAATGGCGATCGTAACCATTTGTAATCGCCTTCAACTCTAATTAACGCGTTATGAAAAATAAACTCTCCCTTTCTCTTCTTGTTGCAGGTTTTACAGGGATGTTCGCCCTGGTAAACGGTTGTCAAAAAGATTACGTTGCTCCCGCTACGCCAGCTTCTCGCTCCTTTGTTGAGGAGTTTGATACGGTAGCGAATATGTATAAAAGAGGATGGGTTTTTAATAACAACAGCCGTCCACAAGGTGCTGCTACATGGCAGCAGGGAATTTACCAAGCTGTTTCGGGCAAAACAGGTATCACGTTTGACGGTTTCCCAGCTTTTTCTTACCAGGGTTCGCCTGACGAATATGCATTTGCTGGATTTGCTTCTGGTAATGATGTAGCTACCTTAAGCAGCTGGATGATCACTCCGGAGATTGAAATGCGCAATGGTGATAAGATTTCTTTTTATGCAAGAACTTTCACTGGAAGCACTTACCCAGATCGTTTGCAGGTGCGTTTGAATCCTACCGATAATACTGCCGACGTAGGTTTTGACGCCGCTTCGGTTGGAAAGTTCACACAGTTGATCACTGATATCAACCCAAACCTTACAGCAACAGGTTTCCCGCAGACCTGGACAAAGTATGAGTTTACTATTTCCGGTTTGCCAAACACGATTCTTAAAAGAAGAATCGGATTCCGCTACTTTGTAGGAAACGGCGGTCCAAACGGAGCTAACTCCAATGCAATCGGTGTCGACAAATTTGAATACATGGCTCAATAAGCTTTAACCTTCCTTATACAAAAAGCTAATCCCCTTCAGGATTAGCTTTTTAATTTTGAAGCCTATGCTGAAATGTTTCTGTGTGATTGTTTTTTCTTCGCTACTATTCTCCTGCACCATCCGTGAAAAGAAGACACCTGATGTGCCAACAGTCAGTGCCTATGATTCTGCTTATCACTTGATAAACGAGGCGGAAGTAATAGTTAAAGAAGGCGACCTGGTTTTACGGGATGGACAGGAATTTTCAAGCCAGGTTATCAAAAGTTTTTCTCGCAAGGACAAGTCCTATTCACATGCAGGGCTCGTGTTTTTCAACGATGGATATCCATACGTTTACCACATTGTTCCAGACGATGAAAATCCGGATAGAAAACTAAGACTTGACTCACTGAAAAGCTTTGCCAATCCAAGAAAGAATGCGGGCTTCGGCATTTATCGTTACGATATGACCCCGGAAGAAACGAAGCAATTGCGGTCGATCGTTGAAGACTGGAAGGCGCAGGGAGTTGCCTTTGACTCAACGTTCAACCCAAAAACCGATGACCAGATGTACTGCTCCGAAATGATCAAAAAAGGAGTAGAAAGAGCAACTGCTAACCGCATCGGCATTCAAACCACGAGACCAACCAAGCAGGAAGCAGAGTTTTTTGCGAGGCATTTGCGTGTTCCTGTTTCTTATGTTTCCAATCTTGATGTAGTTGCTATTGACAACCTGTTTGTCAACCCGCAATGCAAGGCAATTCGTCGTTTCAAGTTTAATTCTTACCAATGACAAATAACGGTATCACAATCTACACTGACGGGGCCTCCCGCGGAAATCCTGGTCCCGGCGGTTACGGCGCTATTTTAATGTACGGCGATAAACGCAAGGAACTTTCGGCGGGCTATCGAAAAACAACCAATAACCGAATGGAATTAATGGGTGTGATCGCAGCACTGGAAGCGTTAAAGAAGCCCGGTCTGAATATCACGCTTTATACCGACAGCCAGTACATTGTCAAAGCTTTGAACGAAGGCTGGCTGAATAAATGGCTTGCAACAAATTTTGCAAAAGGAATAAAGAACAAGGACCTGTGGGTGCGTTTCTACGATCTGTATAAACAGCACCAGGTAAAGTTTGTCTGGGTGAAAGGGCACGCTAACAATCCCTTCAATAACCGATGTGATGAGTTGGCAACAGCTGCTGCCGATGGACGGGATTTATTGGTAGATGAAGGCTACGAAATGGACATTAATAAATTATCATTATAAAAAAACCCCACACTTGCGGGGTTCACTATTTTTAAGCGAAGCTCTTTTTCGGTTCGAGTACAAATCGATTGAGTAAAAAGAAGCTGCCGAACAAAAGTGTGCAGAAGAAAATGTCACCTAAGAACAGGTTGCCATAAAACCCTTTTACAGCACCATAATCACGAAGGAAGGCCAAACCATCATAGTAACACATCATCAATCCCTCGAATGTTTTTGGACGGCCGAATCCACCGCCGCCGGCCCACACGGCAAAGTTTGACAGCAGGAAGAAGATTATAGAGCCGCTCATAGAGAACGCTAACACACGAAGTGCCGTGATCTTTTTCATCAAAAATCCAAACAAGGTGATGCTGGCAATAAGCAGGTAGTTGATCCATTGTCCACCATAAAATCCTTTGATCTCCGTCAGGCCATTGATGTATAAAACCTGGTAGAACACATCAGAAATCAGCATAGAAATCAACGGTAATAAAAACGCCATGCGCTTATCCTTAATAATAGCACCACCAAACAGAGCCATGGCCATTTGCGGAGCAAACCCATAAGGACGGTCAGGCCACGCACGGTACAACGAAGCCGCCAGAATCAGCAAACCAAACGATAACAAAAGCGATTTATTTAATTTCATGTTCATCCTTGTTAAGGCGGCAAAAATAAAGAGAATGCCGTACCGATTTTTAATTTTTATCCAATGGTGTGGATACTGAAAAGAAGGTAAATTCAGCTCCGGAAGGCCTCGCTAATAGATCACCGTCAGGCAGCAAGAGCAGCGCTTCCCCCCGCTTTATCTCAGTCGTGTTTCTACCTCCCCCAAAACTGCCGGCCCCTTCTGTTGCAAAAACGATGGTAGCAGTTTTTATGGGTACGCTGATCGGACCACCAGGTTGGTATTTTTTCAGATGAAACTCTTCAACCGGTGCGTCAAAACTTTGTTCACTTTTTTGATCCGCCGAAAGAATATTTGGACGGGTTGCTTCAAACTTCACATGTTTCATTAACTCGGGTACATCTACATGCTTGTCGGTCAGCCCGGCACGTAAAACGTTGTCCGAGTTTGCCATTACTTCTACGTTTTGGCCTTCCAGGTAGGCATGCGGCATTTCGGCAGCTTGATATATCGCCTCTCCTTTTGTTAAATGAAGAAGATTGAAGAGATAAACGGAGAAAATACCGCGGTCAACATGGTCATCTTTACAAAAGGTCAATGCCGCACGGGCTGCCCAAAAATCGGCCGAACTTTTTTGCAGCGTGTTTTGCTTGTAGGCCGGCACTATACGATCGAGTAATGGCCCAAGTACAGCATCAACTTCTTCCTGCGGCATTGTCATCACTCTTTGGTAAAGTGCTTCATAGTCACCATCACCAAAAATTGGCAAGAGAAAGGTCAGCTCTGGTACGGAACGCAATATCTCCTGTACATCTTCTTCTTTTTTGAAGCCGTGCAGCAACCAAAAATCACTTAGGGCAACCATTAGCTCCGGCTTATGATTTCGGTCTTTGTAATTCCGGTTAGGTGCACCAAGGGCAATGCCGCTCCTCTCCTCTTTTTCAAATTCTTCTTCTGCAGCTGCTTTTGATGGATGTACCTGGATGGAAAGCATGTTTTTCACATCAAGGATCTTAAACAAGTAAGGCAACGAGCCAAACTTTGACTGCACTTGTTCGCCAAGCGTCTCAGCTGGATGAGCTTTTATAAAATCGTGAAGAGATAAATTTTGTTCGTCAATAACCGCAGGTGATTTTGGATGAGCACCCAACCAATATTCAGCATGTGGCTTGTTTTCTTCGTTTGACAGACCCAGCAATTCCGGCAGGTAGTTGGTTCCTCCCCAGCTATAATGCTGCACTACGCCTTTCAGTTTGTAAATACGTTCCATTCAGGTGAGAATTAATTAAATTGGGCTAAAGATAATTGATGCCTTCGCATTTGGAAATTGGTAAGGCCGGAGAAAAACTGGCTGCAGAATACCTTGTTCGTCTAGGCTTTACTATCCTGCATCGCAACTGGCGCTGCGGCCATGAAGAAATTGACATCATCGGACTGAAAAATAACCGTCCGCATTTTATTGAGGTAAAGTATCGTTCTTCTGGCCACCACGGCCACCCAGAAGTAGCCGTGAACCGAAAAAAGATAGCCACGTTAATGCGGGCCATCCAGCAATTTTTGGTTCAGCATCCGCAATACTCCGACTTTCGCCTCGATGTGCTTTCAATTACTGATCAACCAGGTCATGAACCGGAGTACTATCTCATCGAAGACGTCACGCTTTAATTCTCATTCAATATTATTGTTCGTTTTTACGAAAGCGCTTCCGAATGATTTCCAGTTCATCATCTTTCAATGGAGAGGTCGTCTTTAAAACCTTAATGAAATAAGCCACTTCTTCTTCAGAAGCGGGACAGCCTGCATTTTCCTTTGGCTTGTATAGCGAATTGGCGAGAAGGTTGCCGTTCTTATCCAACACAGCCCAATACGGTAACCCCTGGTTTTCGCCGCCAAGCTTTGCTTCCAGTTCCTGCGCACCTGGGTTCTCCAGGTTTTTCTTATTGGGGGATTCATGCACGGTCAGGTGAGTGGTTTCGTAATATTTATCAATCAACGGTTTTACTGTTGGGTCTTGTAAAGCCGCATCCATCTTACGACACCATCCACACCATGACGCATGAAAAATCAGTAACACATTCCTTTTCTCTTTAGCTGCCTTTGCGTACACCGGCTTCAATACTTCTTCTGCAGAAGGAACACTGGTTTGTGCAAATGAGACAAAAACAAAGGCCTGGAAGAGAAGGTTAAGAGCTAGGACTTTTCGCATAAAAATGGTTTGAATAAAACTAAAAAGAGATTCTTATTTTGTAAAAAACTGCTTTATGAAGAAACTCATTCTCGTGGGCATTATTGCATGCCTTACCTTCTTTGTGTTTGCCAGGAACAATAGTGCTTTCGTAATGGCAGAACGCAACGATACGCCACGAATGAAGCAATATTGGCTGGTTATGCTCCTGAAAGGTCCCAACCGCACTCACGACAAAGCCACGGCCCAGCGCATACAGGCTGCACATCTTGCCAACATCGATCGTTTAGCTACAGAAGGTAAAGTAGTGATGGCTGGTCCCATGGGCTACAAATACGATGCTGATCTTAGAGGTTTATTTATCATGGATGCTCCGGACTCGGTTACAGCGGCTTCCTATGTTAAGACAGATTCAGCAGTGATCACCGGCCGTTTGCGTTTTGAAGTGCATCCTTGGTGGACACAAACCGGAACCTACAAATTCAAATAACGGCAGTTGATACGCTAAGCGTAATAGCTTTTTGCATCATAAATTTTTGGCCCTGCTGCAGAATGAACGGCGTAGTTAAACCCTTTTTGCAGAGCGAAGGCGCCTACCTGTCCTTTCTTGTTCAGGGCAATAAACCCTACCTGGAGATTTTTTGCTTTTGCTCCTTGTTTTCTTATAATTCGTTCCACTGTTTTACGACAAGCCATTTCCGGCGATAAACCTTGTCGCATCAATTCTACCACGGTATGTGAACCGCAGATCTTTACAACTTCTTCGCCTACACCAGTGGCAGTGGCAGCACCTATTTCATTGTCCACAAAAAGGCCAGCACCAATAATGGGCGAATCACCTACGCGGCCATGCATCTTAAACGCCATTCCACTGGTGGTGCAGGCACCACTTAAATTACCGGCTGCATCCATTGCCAACATACCAATCGTATCATGATTATTGATCTGCCCGGGAATATTTTTCTTTGATTGTTGGTCTAAAATATCTATTGACTGTTTGGGATCGTATTTCGCCCCTTTCAGCCATTCTCTCCATACTTTTTCGCTTTCAGGGGTAAGAAGGTTTTCTTTTGGAAAACCATTGGCCAATGCAAACTGTAAAGCACCATTGCCCACCAGCTGAACATGGGGCGTTTTTTCCATGACCATCCTTGCCACCGAAATGGGGTGCAGGATGTGTTCCAGCGCCATCACAGCACCGGTATTGCCCATTTCATCCATGATGCAGGCGTCAAGTGTCACCTTGCCATCCCTGTCAGGAAGGCCTCCGTAGCCAACGCTCTGGTCAGCTGGATCAGCCTCCGGAACCATCACTCCTTTCTCTACTGCGTCCAAGGCACGGCCCTTTGTTTTCAGTACATTCCATGCGGCGGCATTAGCTTTTATGTTAGGTCCCCAAGTGGAAACAACAATTGGGGTATTTTTGCGGACCTCCATTGCGGAGCTGGCTTTAAAAACGAAAGCGAGGCTGCTAATACCAGTTGCTTGCAGAAATTGCCGGCGGTTAAACATAAAATCTTTGTATGATGTTTGATTGGTAACCTTGGAACGGACATGAAACTATAGCATTTAACACAAACTACTTAGAAAAACGATGATCACTTTAGCAGAGATTAATTTTACAGACCCCGGCGTTTGGACTGCCCTTGCCACACTAACTGTTTTGGAAATTATCCTGGGCGTCGACAACATTATCTTTATTTCAATTGTTTCGAACAAGTTACCTGCAGAGCAACAACCAAGAGCGAGGCTGATCGGTTTATTGCTGGCAATGGTTTTCCGGATTGGCCTCTTGTTAACCATTACCTGGATAATTAAGCTTATTGATCCTTTGTTCACGATTCCGTTTGTTAAGTCTGCGGAAGAACCGAACGGCATTGGTATCAGTTGGAAAGACATTATCCTGATCGCAGGGGGTATTTTCTTGGTGTTTAAAAGCACAGTGGAAATCCGGCACAAATTGGAAAAGCCGAAACCGGCTGTTCAACAAGGGGCAAATGCACCGAAGATCTTTGGCGCAGTGATATTGCAGATTGTACTTGTAGATGCCGTTTTTTCATTCGATAGCATATTGACAGCCATTGGATTGGTAGACCAGGTTTGGATAATGATCACGGCTGTAGTGATTTCGATGACGATTATGATCCTGTTTGCAGGCGCCATCAGCCGCTTTATCAACAAGCACCCGACACTGCAAATCCTGGCCCTCGCGTTCTTGATCATGATTGGTGTGATGCTGGTTGCAGAAGGATTCCATCAGCATTTCAATAAGAGCTATATCTACTCAGCCATTGCTTTCAGCTTGTTGGTGGAGTTGATTAATATGCGACTTCGCAAAAACCGGGAAACGATCGACCTGAACAACGAAACACTTTAATGGCAAATTGACAGCAATTAAAACCGGCCCTTAATTTGATGTTTAAACATCAAATATTAAAATGGAGATATTTTTATGAGAATAGAAATTGTTTCAGGCAGTCCCAGGCAAAACAGTGTTACACACCGTGTAGCCTTGCACCTTCATAAACTTTTTACTGAGCAAACAGAGCACGAGGTAAATATCCTTGAGGTAAATGGTTATCCACTTCCCTTACTGCAGAAAGTCTTTGCAACCGTGGAAGACGCACCGGAAGAGTTCAGGGATTTAGCCAAGCGGATGTTTGCAGCTGATGCGTTTATCATTGTAACCCCCGAATACAACGGCAGCTACTCACCTGCCATGCAAAACATGTTCGACCATTTTCCAAAGCAGCACCGGAAAGTGTTTGGTTTGGTCACCGCGTCGCCAGGTGCATTAGGTGGTATGCGTGCTGCTATGCAGTTGCAGCAATTTGTGTTAGCGCTGTTCGGCATCCCCTCACCCTACATGCTGGTAACACCGCAAGTGGACAAGAAGTTTGATGTGGACGGTAACCTACTCGATCCTGGCTTCCAGAAAAGTATTGACACGTTCTTCAAAGAATACCTATGGCTGGCGGGGAAAATAGTTGATGAAAAGATCACAGCGTAACTTATAGGATTGCTCCCACAGCGATAATTCGAGCCAGCATGGAGCTGCCTGTACCCTCTTGCAGATAAAAAGCTGGAAAACTGCCTTATTGCCTTCTTTTAAACATCCTTCGAAGGCTGCCATACCCGATGGAACACACATTACTTCACTTAAACAGCAAATAATTTTTATGAAAACAGTGTTACATAAAGCGGCTACCCGTGGCCATGCGGCCCACGGCTGGCTCGATAGCTGGCACACTTTCAGTTTTGCCGGCTACCACGATCCGAACAGGGTTCATTTTGGCGCCTTACGAGTGCTGAACGACGATACAGTTGCTCCCGGAATGGGTTTCGGCAAACATCCCCACGATAACATGGAGATTATTTCCATACCATTAGAAGGCGACCTTGAACATGGCGACAGTATGGGCAATACAACCGTTATCAAACAAGGTGATGTTCAAATCATGAGTGCCGGTAGGGGTGTTATTCATTCAGAAAAAAATAAGAACAGTGACCGCCCGGTTAAGTTTCTGCAGATATGGGTATTTCCTAACCAGCGCAATGTGCAGCCGCGGTACGACCAAAAGAGCTTTAGTAAAGAAGAAAAATTAGATAAGCTGCAGACGGTGGTTTCGCCAATTGGCAGTGAGGATGGTGGCGTACAGATTCATCAGGATGCATGGTTCAGCCTTGGCAATTTGCAAAAAGGAACAAGCCTGAACTACCAGCTTAAGAAAGAAGGCAATGGCGTATACGCATTCCTACTGGATGGAGATGTAACCATCAACGATATTGTCCTGAACCGCAGAGATGGCCTTGGCATTAGTGAGGAAAGCACCTTGAGCATTACCGCTAACGCAGATGCGGAAATATTGCTGATGGAAGTACCGATGACTTAATACTTAACATGTAAGAGATGAAACTCAGAAGCGCTATCAAACATACATCGCTGCAGCACATGAATGTTGGACCATTCCAGGTAAAACAGCCTTTGCCGAGTGATGAACTGCAGCAGGTAAGTCCTTTTATCCTGCTGCATCACGGCGGCCCGCAAACGCATACTCCCGGTGTACTAAAGGCCCGTTTAAGTCCGCACCCGCACCGGGGCTTTGAACCCGTGACCTTTCTTTTTAGTGGTAAGATTCACCACAAGGACAGCACGGGCAGTGAAGGCTTTTTGCAGACCGGCGATGTGCAATGGATGACAGCCGGCAGCGGCATTATTCACAGCGAAGGACCATCTGCCGAATTTGCGAAAGAAGGTGGTGAAATGGAGATTATTCAGCTGTGGGTCAATCTTCCAAGGGACCACAAAATGACGCCGCCGAAGTACCAGGACATCAAAGGGGAGACAATACCTTCCATTGAACGCGACGGTTTCCAGTTAAAGCTTGTTGCTGGGGAGTATGATGGATATAATGGCCCTGCGCAAACCTTCACACCAATTCTTGCCATGATGGTCTATTTTTCAGACGAAGGTTCCGCTGTCATTAACCTCCCGGAGAACTTCAATGCGTTGGTTTATGTACTGGATGGAGAGCTTGAAACTGATGGGAAAGCAATTGCTGCACATCAGATGGCAGTTTACCGTCGCGACGGAAGCGCAGTGCAGTTAAACGCGAAAGCAGGCGGCAAAGCATTATTCTTAGCTGGTGAGCCAATTGCCGAACCAATGGTCAGTTATGGTCCGTTCGTGATGAATTACCCTGGCGAAATAAAACAGGCAATCCTGGACTACGAAACAGGTAAGATGGGTGTTTTGGAAAGCTGAGGAAGATCAGCTTTCAGTGGCAACAGACTCATAGATGTGCAGGCCGGAAATGTTTTGTTTTGGACCATAAATCAAACGTTATGTTTCCAACCATCACCATTCCCAAATTGCATGTAGAGTACCAGCTTTGGATGAATGAATTGAATTTTTACAAAGAAGAGATTTGCATATTTGAGCGCCACCTTGAAGAAATCATAAACAATACTGAGGATGTAGTAGTGGCTGCGGAGGTAGAGCACTTTCAAAACCAGTTCATCCGTCAAAAGGAAGTGATTGATGAACTGAAACACCGGTTGCGTGGCAGTGAAAAGCAATTGGCCCGTTTTGTGAAAGCGGTGTCTGGCCTTGGTCTTGACAGCTTTAAGATGGATAATCATCCAAAGCTTCGGGAAGAGATGGCGACATTCCGTAAAATCTATACCGAATTGAAGGCTGACTTCAGAGAATTTGAGACGGAGCAATTATAGGCTGTTTGTTGTTCTTGGTGGGACAACAAACAGCCATCAAAAACAATAAAGCCATATGCAAACACAATTTTATTCCGCAAGTGAAAGGGGCAGAAAAGATATTGGCTGGTTACAAAGTAATTTCTTTTTTTCCTTCAGCGACTATTACAACCCTTCACGTTCTTCCTTCGGGACCCTTTTTGCTTTCAATGACGACTTTGTTGACGCAGGAAAAGGTTTTGGTGTTCACCCACACATGAACATGGAGATTATTTCCGTGATGTTAACCGGTAGCATGAACCACAAGGACAACCTGGGTTACAGCAATGTAGTGCACGAAGATTGGGTGCAAATCATGAGTGCCGGTAGCGGTCTTTTTCATGAAGAATACAACGTAGGCGAATCACCAGTCAATTTTCTGCAGATCTGGATCTTACCAAAGCAACAGAACATTCGGCCGCGTTACCAATGGCGTCAATTCCCAAAAGACAAAAGAAGAAACCAGCTGAGGACCATCGTGTCACCCGACGAGGGACTGGAGCATTGCTGGATCAATCAAAACACAAAGATGCTGTTAGGGTTGTATGACGAAGCACAGACGGTGAATTACTCGTTCAATCCGGCTAATAAATGCCTTTTCCTATTTGTCATAAAAGGCAGCGTGAGAGTTGACGGGAACGTATTGAATGAAAGAGATGGCCTCGGGATTTGGGATACAGATCAATTGCAAATAAGAGTTGAGAGTGGAACCGAGTTTTTATTGATCGAGACGCCAGTAAACCAGAAATAAGGCCAGCGGAATAAACAGCACTAAAAAAGGCCGGAAGAACCGGCCTTTTTATTTATTTGATAGCTGCTTTCTTATTTTGATAGAAAGTCACCTTATCGTTCATTTTTTTTCTCGTGTAGTAGTCGATTAGCTGATCGGTTACTTTACGGTAGTTTGTTTTATCCTGCGACTTCAATTCAGTTTGTGCAGAATATAGGTCAAACGCTTTTTGAGAAGCAGCTGCAAGATCATCATACTTCTTGTCAACTTTTGCATTCATCTCTTTTCTCTTATTGGCAGCTGCCGGTGTGTTACCTGCAATGGCTCTTCTTTCATCTTCCAGGTCAAATATCTGGCTGTAATAGTGCTGCGACTCGATAAAGTGACCCAGTGCGCTGTTTTGGTTTAACTGCAAAGCTTTGTCAAGAGCAGCTTGCAATTTCGCCTGACGAGCAGTATAGTCAGCTGGCTTCTTTTCCCAAACGTAAGTATTGTTGAAAAGTTCAATCGCATAATCCAGTGCTAGAGCAGGGTTGTTTGGATATTTCACCAACATCTCTTCGTAGCGCTTCAGCTTCGCTTCGTGGTCATTTCCAACATTACCATTTGCGCTGAACTCAAGGCTCATCCAGTAATCTTCATCGTTGTAAAGTTGCTTACCAATAGCCAGGTATTTTGTAGCATTGGCATCATCCTTCTTCTTCAGGTAATGCTGTGCAATTAATGCGTACACTTCTTTAAACTCTGGCCCAGCCACTTTAGCGTTTGCAATCCTTTCAAAGTAAGGAATGGCTACATCTTCTTTCTTTGCCAGGTAACCGGCAGAAGCTGTCAGGTTCACTAACTGTGTATCCAAAGCTGGTGGCGTGTAAGTGGAGAGTGAGAAGTTCTTTGAACGAATATAATCCTGCAGGTCAACCGCTTTTTGGAAATGCGTAAACGCAGCCTCGTAGTTCTTATCATTGTATTTTCTTACACCACGGTTATAATGCAGGTCGAACAACTGGAATAAACCAACGTTCTGATCCAGCATCATGTACTTATTCTTCGGATCAATTTCCAATGCTTTTTTGTAAGCATCAAATGCTTCTTTGGAAGCATCATAAGTTAACTTACCAGCAGTATCTGTCTGCGCATAGTAAGTGTGAATAAGACCCTTGTAATAAAACGTACCGGCATCCTTAGCGTTTTTTGGATCGGCCATGACTTTTTCCAGCTTTTCTTTCGCTTCGTCGTATTTGCCTTTCGAAATCTTTTCCTGTACGTCCTTCAGGTCGGCCTGTGCGTAAGTGATCGTTAGTGATGACGCCGCAATGGCAGCTGTCAAAAAGAGTTTGCGCATTGTTTTTTGTTTTTAATGTTAGGCTAAAGGAGTGGTCTCCTCTCCTTCAGATGTATTTTCGGGTGAATTGGTTGTTTCGGAATTGTCAACACTTTCGCTGGTGATGTCAGAAATAGCTGTTCCATTTTCTTCCCCCTGTGCCTGTTCTTCTATTTGTGCTTCTACTTCTTCCACATCTAGCTTGGTGATGGCAGCAATTTCATCGCCTTCATCAATACGAATCAGTTTCACACCCTGTGTGGCTCTTCCCTGCTCGCTGATGTCAGCTACCTTCATACGAATCGTTACACCACTTTTACAAGTGATCATCAAATCTTCTTTTTCGGTTACATCCAGCACACCTACCAGCTTACCGGTCTTTTCCGTTACACTGATGGTTTTAACACCTTTACCACCGCGGTTGGTAATGCGGTATTCATCCACCGGCGTACGCTTTCCGTAACCTTTCTCACTAACCACAAGAACTGTTTTGTCTTTTTCGGTTTCCGGATTCACACAAATCATACCAACAACCTCTTCGTTATCCGTTTCTGCTTCAATACCAGCCACACCAATGGCGCCGCGACCTGTTGGACGCACCTTAATTTCTGGGAAACGAATAGCCCGGCCGGAGTTCACCGCCATCATAATTTCACAATTACCACTTGTTAATCTTGCTTCCAGCAACTGGTCGCCTTCTACAATGGTGATGGCATTAACACCAGTAGATCTCGGGCGGCTGAAATCTGCCAATGCCGTTTTCTTAATCACACCTTTTTTCGTGCAAAGAACAATGTAATGGCTATTGACAAACTCTACATCCTGTAAATCCTTGATGTCGATGATAGCTCTAACCTTATCGTCAGGAGAAATCTGTAACAAGTTCTGAATGGCTCGTCCCTTGCTGTTTTTCTCCCCTTCCGGAATTTCATAAACATTCAGCCAGTAGCAACGTCCCTTTTCGGTAAAGAACAACATCGTGTGGTGAGTGCTGGCTACAAACAGGTGTTCGATATAATCTTCATCCCTTGTTTTACCGCCAATGACTCCTCTTCCGCCCCTACGCTGTGCACGGAAGTCAGAAGCTGTCGTACGTTTGATATATCCAAGGTGAGAAATGGTGATCACCACATCTTCTTCCTTGATCAGGTCTTTAATGCTTACTTCGTTATTGAGGTAGGTGATCTCCGTTTTTCTTTCATCACCAAACCTTTCCTTTACTTCTGCGAGCTCTTGTTTGATAATCTCGTAACGTAAGCCTTCGTTCGCCAAAACTTCTTTCAGGTGGGCAATCAACTTCATCAATTCATCGTATTCCTGCTTGATCTTGTCACGTTCCATGCCGGTAAGGCGCTGTAAACGCAATTCAAGAATTGCCTTGGCCTGGATTTCATCCAGTCCCCAACCTGCATTCACTAAGTTTTCTTTCGCTACTTCCGGCGTAGAAGAAGCACGGATCATGGCAATCACTTCATCCAGGTGATCCAACGCAATCAGGTAGCCTTGTAAGATGTGTGCTCTTTTTTCCGCTTCGCGAAGTTCGTATTGCGTACGACGGTAAACTACCTCGTGACGGAACTCAACGAATTCAGCGATCAGTTCTTTTAAGGAAAGAATCTTTGGACGACCTTTTACAATGGCTACGTTGTTGATACCATAGCTGGTCTGCAGTTCGGTGAATTTATAAAGCTGGTTGATGACAACGTTCGCTACCGCGTCACGTTTCAGGTCGACCACCAGGCGGGTGCCTTCTTTGTTGTTTGATTCGTTGTTGATATGGGCAATGCCTTCAATGGTTTTATCATTCACCAGTTCACCAATGCGATTACACAGAGCATCGCGGTTTACCTGGTAAGGCACTTCAGTAATGATAATCTGTTCCCGTCCGCTTGGCTTAGTTTCTACCTGCACTTTACCACGTAATACAACACGACCGCGGCCGAAATGGAAACCGGCTTTAATGCCTTCCATCCCGTAAATAGTACCACCAGTTGGGAAGTCAGGGGCCTTCACGTACTGCATCAGTTCATCAATCGTGATCTCACGGTTGTCGATATAAGCAATACAGCCATCCACAACTTCGCTAAGGTTATGCGGCATCATGTTGGTGGCCATACCTACGGCAATACCGCTGGAACCATTTACCAACAATTGCGGAATACGGGTAGGAAGAACGGTTGGTTCTTTTAAAGAATCATCGAAGTTCAATTGAAAATCGACGGTTTCTTTTTCAATATCCTGTAAAAGCGCTTCCGCCAAACGGGTCATGCGGGCTTCGGTATAACGCATGGCAGCCGGGCCGTCACCGTCCTGGCTTCCGTAGTTACCCTGACCGTCGATCATGGGATAGCGCATGTTCCATTCCTGGGCCATACGCACCATGGCGTCGTAAACAGCCGTATCGCCGTGCGGGTGGTACTTACCTAACACCTCACCCACAATACGGGCCGATTTTTTATAGGGTTTGTTGGGACCCATACCCAGCTCATTCATCGCAAACAAAATGCGGCGGTGAACCGGCTTCAAACCATCCCTCACATCCGGAAGGGCACGACCGACGATAACCGACATCGAATAATCGATGTAAGCCGTCTTCATTTGCTCTTCGATGTTGATGGGAATTATGCGGTTAAAATCATTCGTTTCTTGTGGTTGTATATTATTTTCCATTATGCGTACTTACGTGTCGAATTTTAAGGTGTGCAAATCTACCCTTTTTAGCCCTAAAAACCTGACGAATTAAAGGCGAAAAACGCTAAAAACAGCCTTTAAACTCCAACGCACTGTTAAGGTTTCCCACAGGCAAAATACCCAGCCCACAGAACAGGCATAGTATTTTCATTAGATATGAATACGGAAAATGTGGAGGATGTATGAAGCTATATTTTTTGCTGCGAAACAATGTTGAATCCGGACCCTATAGCCAAAAAGAACTGAAGGAAATAGGCCTCGCTCCAACTGACTTGATCTGGATCGACGGTGAAAGTACCGCCTGGCAACACCCGGTTGACATCAATGGGTTGAAAAGTATCGCAAAGTTGGGCATCATTAAGCCTTTGAATACAGTTTCCAATCCGACCCCTAAAACAGAACCTTCTTACCAGTTTTCGGCTTCTACTGATGAAATTTCTACATCTTTCGACCGCACCGCCCAGCGCTACGCTGCTGTAACGGAAGAAGAAGTGTATCCGGTGAACGACAAAGAAAGTTTCAGCTGGGAAAACCGGCGGCCACGAGTCAATGCTGCCGCGGTAGCAAACAGCCTTTTTGGATTAGGGGTACTTGTGGTGGGTGTTATGCTGTTTGCCTTCGTGGTAAAAAAGCTGGTAGACCATTTCGAATACGAGCCGCATATCGCTTCGGCTGAGGCAGTGGAAATTTCAAGCGAAAATGTACTTGTTAACCGAAGATCGCATGCAGCCATGGGACTCGTTCCAATGACGGAATCCTCGAAAGATACACAGACGGCAGCAGCTGCGCCGGTAACAGCAACAAATGCTGTGGCAGCAACGCCCCAATTGGTCGTTAATACAAAAACTGAAAGCATCTCCTCTACCGAAGAAAAAAGCAAGGAAGCCCCTGCAGCTGAACCGGAAATAGTACAAGCAGAAAACAAGGAAGAAAAAAACCCTGAGGAAAAAGAGGCAAAGCCGGTAACGAAGGCTGCGCCAACCTTGTCGGTTTCTGCCAATGAATACAAAATAGGTATGTTCGGCGGCATCTCTGATTTGGAAATCACCGTGAACAATCCTTCATCGATGAATATCGATAGAGCTGTTGTGGAAGTAGAATTTTTGAAACCCAACGGCAGCGTTGTAAAATCACAAACTGTAACGGTTGAAAATATTTCCGCTGGCGGCGCTAAAAAAATAGCTGTACCAGCCAGTAACCGAGGCGTAAAAATTCGCTACCGAGTGGTAAGCACTGATGTGCAGGATGGCAAGGTAGCCAGCAACGATATTTAGTCGTCTTTCGCATTGTGGATTTTGCCCCGCCCTTGTGGTGGGGCAAATTATTTTCGCGATGTTTGTGCCCTTACCAACTTCGCCCTTGTATGAAGCAAATCCTCCTTTTTGGTGCTGGCAAATCGGCCACTTCGTTGATTGAATATTTCCTAGTAAATGCTGTAGCAGAAAATTGGCATTTAACCGTAGTGGACGCAAGCCTGGGGTTGGTAAAAGAAAAGATGGGAGAAACCTCTCACGGCACACCGATGGCTTTCAACATCAACAACGATCAGCAACGAAGAGCAGTGATTGAGAAAGCTGACATCGTGATTTCATTGATGCCGCCGGCGCTGCACATTCTTATTGCAAAAGATTGCCTGGCCTCTAAAAAGAACCTGTTGACAGCATCGTATGTTGATGAGCAGATCAAAGCTCTTAAAAACGACATCGAATCATCCGGCCTCCTGTTCCTATGCGAGATGGGCCTTGATCCCGGCATTGACCACATGAGTGCTAAACGACTAATTGACCAAATCCATGCTGAAGGCGGCCAGATCACTTCATTTTATTCGCACTGCGGTGGGCTAGTCGCACCTGAAAGCGATGACAATCCTTGGCATTACAAGATCAGCTGGAATCCGCGCAATGTTGTGATGGCCGGAAAAGCCGGTGCCATCTTCAAACAAGACGGCGAGATCAGGGAAATGGAATACGAGGAACTGTTTGCAGAGAAACGTTTTGTGAACGTCCAAGGTGCCGATACGTTTTGCTGGTATCCAAACCGCGATTCACTGAGCTACATCAGCATCTACGGTTTGCAGGAAACGGCAACTTTTATTCGTACCACGCTACGCCATCCGGATTTTATGTACGGATGGAAAAACGTGATTGATTTGAAACTTACCGGTGAGGAGAAGATGTACCAAACAGATGGCAAAACGCTTCTGCAATTCTTTAAAGAACACATGGATTTAAACGGGTTTGGTGAATGGCTGCAACAACGCTTGCATGAGCAGTTTGATTCAACCAAGGGACTTCTGAGCGAACTGGTGAACCTAGTTAAGCTGGAAGAAGAAGCGGCTGAAAAAGGCATTGAGCCGGTGGAAGAATTTATGATGGTAGATGACAAGGGTGATTTGCAAAACATCGACATAGATCATCTTAAGATCAGCGCTGCAGCCACGTTGGCCGAACGTATGCACGATGCAAACCTTACGTTGAAACAGTTGTTTTTTTTAGGTATGGACGATGAAGAAACAGTCATCAACAAGGGACATTGCAGTGCAGCAGATGTGTTGCAGTTTTCGTTGGAGAAAAAACTAATGCTGCAGCCGCACGACAAAGACATGGTAATTATGCAGCATGAAATTAATTATGAAAAAGAAGGAGAAACTTATAAAGCCATCAGCACCCTTGTACTAAAAGGTGAGGACAGCAAACACACGGCAATGGCACAAACCGTTGGGCTGCCTTTGGGTATTGCTGCAAAGCTGATCCTCAACGGAAGCCTTGCGTTGAAAGGCCTGCATATTCCTGTTAGCAAAGAAGTTTACGAACCAGTGTTAAAGGGGTTGGAGCTACAGGGTATCCACTTCAATGAAGAAATAGCAAAAGAAGACTGATAGGATCTTCTATGTCGCTAATTCCCTGATAATCGGCAGCAATTCTTTCATTCCTTCTGTTGCTGATTTTTCAATCGCAGTAATATTCTGCGCAAAAGAGATGTAAGGAACTTTTTTATCGACAACAAATTTGGGAATATCGAAAGGCGCATAGTTGACCAATCCAGCCGCAGGGTACACAACCAAGGATGTTCCTACAATCAGAAAAATATCGGCACCTCTGGTAAGCACTGCCGCTTTTTCCATCATCGGCACAGGTTCTTCAAACCAAACAATGTGCGGACGAAGTTGCGCACCGTCTTCTGCCCTATCGCCCATTTTGATATCGTCATAAATTGGGTAGATCAGTGATTCATTTATCTCACTTCGCATCTTGAAAATCTCACCGTGCAAGTGTAAAATTTTTGTTGAGCCGGCCCTTTCGTGAAGGTCATCAATGTTTTGTGTGATGATCTGCACGTCGAAATCATTTTCCAGCTCGGCTAATGCATAATGAGCTGCATTGGGTTCAGCGTCTTTCACATTTCTTCGGCGCATGTTATAAAATTCCTGAACCAAAGCAGGATTACGCTTCCATGCAGTGGCTGTAGCTACTTCGTTGATGTCATATCCTTCCCATAACCCATCGCTATCCCGAAAAGTCTTCAGTCCGCTTTCTGCACTAATGCCTGCGCCTGTCAATACCACTAATTTTTTCTTGCCCATTTTCAAAAATAAAAATTAAAGAACCAAACAATTTCAGCCTTTCCAAACATCTGCTGCAGGTTACCTTTGGCATCCTAACTCACACCACAATGCCTTATCAAATTCAAGTGAATCCTTTTGTAGTGCCGACGACTGATGGAAAATTAATTGAAGAACACGTTGGCCTTGCATCAACCGGTGATAAAAACATCAGCATTGCCCACATGATTGCTCCACCGGGATGGAGCGAACCGTTTCAAACACCAACGTTTGACGAATACACACTTGTCAGCCGTGGTAAAAAAATGTTTGAAGTAGATGGCGAGCAAGTGATCCTGGAAGCTGGTCAAAGCATTCTGATAAAAGGCGGAACACGAGTTCGCTATTCGAACCCTTTTGATGAAGAATGTGAGTACTGGAGTGTTTGCTTGCCTGCCTTTTCAATCGATGCCGTTAACCGCGAAGAACAGTAAAGCCCGATTAGTTTGGACTTTTTTTTGTTAGTCTTTCTGCAAACGAAAGAGTATGCAAGAACAATCATTCCAGTTACTATTGAACGGCGTTCCCTATTTCGTTAAAGCAACACCGTTTGAGTTTAATACAGAAACAAGGTTCAGAGTTAGTTATAATGAAGGCGACGAGCACATTTTCACGTGGGATTCAAGTTTAGGGCGGTTAACAGCCATTGATGATGATGCAGGAACAATTCCAGATGATCTTGAATCTGCCATTGCAGGAAAACTACAAGCAGGCAAATATTGATCAAAACAAAGCAGAACTCAACGAAAAAGGCAGCCAATGAATGGCTGCCTTTGTTGTAGTTGGCTCCCGTTCTTATTGCTTTGTAAACTGTATTGTTTCTTTCCGGTTATCAAACTCAACTTCCAGCACATAATTGCCCACAGGCAACTTGCTCACATTAACCTGGTACAACTGCGACGCACCATTTGTCCGCTCAGCAATTAATCTTCTTCCGGTTAGGTCATAAACCATCCATTGAATGGTGCCGTTAGCTGGTTCGTTTAGCTTAATGCGCAACGACTGCGTAACCGGGTTTGGAAATACAATAAGCGCCTTTACCAAAGTTTGTTCCTCTAATACAGTTGTTGGCGAAAATTTGAAGCTTCCATCTCTATCCCACATTTTGATGCGGTAATAATTTTTTCCACGAAGCGGAAAAGAATCGACAAGTCGGTATTCTGTGCGACCGGAATAATTCCCTCTTGCTGTTCGCTGAGCCATCGGCAAAAAATCTGCCCCATTGGCACTTCGTTCAATTAGGAAATGACTTGTATTGATTTCATTATCTGTTATCCAGTAAAGAACATTGTTATCCTTCTGCACTTCCCCGCGGAATTGAAATAACGTCAGGGGAAGAATGACCGCATTTGGCAAAAGTTGTCCTGCCCATCCATCGTTTAACCCACCCAGAAAGGCATAGAAATGTGGTGGGAAGGCAAAGACTTGGCTAATGACATTTACTGATGTGAACCCATCGCCATTGCCCCCCAAAAACGGGGCAAAATTATTCGCGAAGCCAAATGGTATAACAATCTCGACTCCGCTGTAACCGTCACCACTTCCGCCCAGGTAAGGCTGAAATGATGTGGGAAGCGGAAAGCCTGTTATTTGCTCTGTCTTCGAATGGCCGTCAGCAGATCCGCCACGATAGGGCTCGTTCTGCGCGGTAACAGCCAACGAACAGCACACGGTAATAAAAAACGATAAAATCTTTTTCATACTTGCAGTTTGAAGTTGATAAAAGATCAAGGTGCTGTTCTGCATCCACGACCACCGTAGGAAGAAGCTCTTGCGGTGCCCATAGTACCAGCGCAACGGCCAGAAATTGACAGAAAACAAAACCTGTTTGATACCGATAGCCAATCGCCCCCACGGATACCCATACCGGTTGCAAGACCTGGCGCCGGCCACGAACTCACATCAGCCTGTCCATTGGTTGTTAGCATGCCATTGCCATGGTTGCCTGTAAAATTTACCCCAGTCGCATCCAGCCACACGACAGTTTCCCACACATTGCCCGTCATCTCCATATTACCATAGAATCCGGCACCACTGGAAGCACGACCAGTTGTGGTTTGTGCAAAAACGCCTGACCGAACCGGTCCTGCAGTACTGGATACATTACTACCCGAAACCGTACGGCCATTGACAATCACGGTAGCAGCGGGCAGGCTTTCTGTTCCGGTTCCCGGTGTATTGCTAAAGTTTGACCTGACGTATTCTACAATTTCTGTAGAACCCCAGGCATATTCGCCAGCCACCCGAGGACGGGTACCACGAGTTGTTTTTTCGAACTCCATTTCTGTCATTGGACGCAGACCCGCCCAATCGAGGTAGGCTAAAATGTCGTCACGACTAATTCCAATGACAGGGATATTTTGTCCGTCGTTCGTATTATTGAAATTATCATCGTCTGTAAAGTCGCAAGCAAAAACGGCTGGTGTTGTGTTATTAAAACCGCTTGTTTGAATTTGAATGGTGTGTTCTGTACCAACGTTACCATTATTTAAATAAGCTTTTGTACCGACTGCTGCATTCGGAAGAACATCAATGCGGGTTGCTTGCTGATCATAGTTAAGTGTATTCAGGAAATCAGCCCACTGCTCATTGGTGATCTCGTACTTCATGTTGTAAAAAGCATTGTAGCCCATTGGAAACGTGGCTGGCACAGCCGGACTGGAAGTAAATAAAGCACCACCAGCGAGGCCACTGCTTTGTTTATTGGCATCGATAGTTTGGATAGTGGCATTATAACCACCCGCACCATCACCCCAGTGAAAATCGCTTTGCGGAATATAAACCATCTCCACACCAAACACTTTAAAGTTGAATGTGCCTGTGCCAATCAAAGACCCCATCTTTAGCGTTACAGTTGCCGATACATTTCCTGCACCGGGATTTGTTCGGCGAACAAAAACACCCATCCCGTCACTGACCGGGTCAATTTGCAAAACTCCGCCGGTTATCGAATGGTCGGATGCAGTAGTGCTCAATGTTGCATGCTTCCAAAGATTATCATTGTTGTTTTGGTATTTAATAAAAATCCACGCACCATCCCAATTGTTTGGATAGAGCGGATCGATATTGGAAGTGGTGTTCCAGCTGTTATCCCATGAAAGGCTAAACGTTACGTTTGAACCATTTACAGACACGCTGTTGATTTGAATGTTGTTTGCCTTGGTTACCAAAAAAGCAAGGAGAGAAAGGACGGATAGGTAAAGTCGTTTCATGTTAGAAAGGTTTAATTGAACAATAGATGGTAGTTGGATATTGTGCGGTAATTCCGCAACGTAGCGATGGCGGTGAGGTCCCACAAGGATTTATCGGCAAGCCATCATTACAGGGCCAAATCTATTTTTGAAAAGCAGGCTTTCGGGGGTGAGAAAAGTAGTATTTTTTAGGTGTAGCCCCGGCATATCAGATGATGCCTGCCTTGCGCAGTGCTTCTGTGCGGGATGCCACCTGCAGTTTTTCGTAGATGTTGCGAATATGTGTACGAACCGTTTCAGTGCTGATAAACAATTGCGCTCCGATCTCTTTATAACGCAAGCCGGTTGCCATTAAATCAAGGATTTCATTTTCTCGTCGGGTAAGCTGTTCGTTGGCTACTCTCTCGCCTTTAAAACCAGCAAATTCTGTGACCACTTTACGTGCAATCTGGCTGCTCATGGGCGATCCACCAGCATGCAATTCTTTGATTGATTCAATCAGTTTGTCCGTGGGTGTGTTTTTCAAAATGTAGCCCGTAGCCCCGGCTCTTAATGCTTTAAAAATATACTCCGCATCATCGTAAAGCGAAAGCACCATGAACTGCATTTCGGGTTGCTTTTGCTTTAACCTGGCAATTGCTTCAATACCAGAAATACCAGGTAGGTTTATGTCGAAGAGAACAATATCTACTTTGTGTTTTGATAAATACGCCACCGCACTTTCACCATCGCAAAAAGCTTCTACCAGCACCACGTCGCTACAGTTGTCCAGCAAAACCATTAGCGAATTGCGGATCGCATCTTCGTCTTCAACAATCGCTATTTTAATGGGATTCATAACGGCAATTTAGATTCTCTTTTACGATTTGAAGGGTGAAAACAGTAGTATTTATTTACGATGCGGCAAACTGAAAAACAACGTCGTGCCTTCCCCTTTGGCAGATGAAATGTGTAGACTACCTCCTACCTGTTCTATGCGCCACCGCATGTTTGAAAGGCCGTTGCGTTTCCCATTCGTGGATGGTTTTGCATCGGCAACTTCAAACCCTTTTCCATTGTCCCGCAGCATAAAAACAATTTCATCACTTTTCAGCTGAAGCGAAAAACAAACTTTCGTTGCCTGCGCATGCTTCACTACATTATTAAATGCTTCTTTGGTCACCAAAAGAATTTGTTGCCGTTCCAGGTTCGTCATTGTTATAGCAGGAACTTTTTCCGGAAAATCAAAATCCACAGGTAAATCCGCTGCTTCGCTTAGTTCGTACAGTTGTTCTTTCAGGTAGGCAGCCAGGTTATCCAGCGTATCGTTACCCGGGTTAAGTGTCCAGATAATCTCTCCCATTTTTTGGGTTAACTGCCGCGACGTATTGGCAATCTCCTGCAACGGCATTTCAGTTTTTGCTTGCAGGTGTGCCCGTCGCGACACTTCGCTTAACAAGGCAATTTTTGTAAGTCCCGTTCCCAATTCATCATGCATATCTTTCGAGATGCGCAAACGTTCCTCGTTCACTGCCCGTTGCTTCTCCAGGTCTTTTAAACGGTTGCGAACCAGCATTGAAATGTAAAAGCGGATAGCAAAACCGATGACTGCAAGGATAAGGATGCCTGCAACAATCCGGAAGGTAGTTGTCATCCAAAAAGGCGGATGAATCTGGATAGAAAACGTCATCAACCGATCACTCCAAACGCCATCGCTATTGCTTCCGCGAACTTTAAAAACATAATTGCCCGGAGGCAGATTGGCATAGCGGGCTTCGTTGCCTGTCTGGCTGTAAATCCAATCCTTATCAAAACCCTGCAGTTGATAAGCATATTCATTGGCGCCAGCGTTGGTGAACTCAAGTGAGGCAAAACGAAAACTGATGGTGTTCTGATCGTAAGGCAGCTCAATGTGTTGGAGATAATTAAATGCACAATCGCCAGAAACTTCCTTCTCATTCACCATAAGGTTTGTGAGCACCACTGTCGGTTTAAAGTGGTTGGCAACAATCTGGTCCGGCTTGAACCAGTTGGTGCCGTTGACACCACCAAAGAAAAACTCGCCATCCTTACTCTTAAAAAAAGCACCGGTATTAAACTCGTTCGACTGCAAACCATCAACTTGGGTATAGGCGTGAAATACAATGTTCTGAATCGTTTGATCAGGAGAAAAACGAATGACTGCTTTGTTTAAGCCCTTATTCGTACTGACCCAAATGGTAGTATCATTCTCCGGAAGAATGCTGTACAGGTAATGATTACTTAAGCCATTGCTTTCGTCATAAAAGTTATATGTTTTTTTCTGCGTGTGATAGGCAATCAATCCGTTTTCACTTGCCATCCAAACCAGCGAACGATGCAGCTGAAAGTAAAATGCCCGGATACCCGTTTGATGCAGTCCTTCTTCCAATATTTTTATTCCGCTCTCCGAAACCTTAATGCGGCAATAACCATCACGGATTTTGCCAACATAGATAGAACCATCCGGCGCCTGTTGCAGGCTTTGGACATGCCCGGCAAGCACAGAATCTCCCGGCACATTGAATGTCCTGATCTTGCCCGCAAGAAGCTCAAATCGATGGAGCCCGTAATTACTGCCAGCCAGGAATTTTCCAGGCGCATATTCCAGTAAGCTATAAACAGAAAAATTACTGGGTGGCTGCTTAGCATTCGCTTGGAGAAAAGCTACATTTTGAAACTGGAACGTCGTCGTATCAAAAATTCCAATCGCATGGCCTATATTCATCCAGGTCCGTCCGCCACCATCCCGATAAATGATATTTATCGACGCCGGTGAAACTTTTTTTTCAATGTCAGGGTAGTGCAACTGCCGATAATTACCACCGGTTGAATCCACCACATATAACCCTTGTGAAAATGTACCAATCAGGATTTTTTTACCCTGTTTGAAAATACTCTTCACCATAAGGTTGGCGGCTTGTCTTGAGTTGAGATTATAGGCAGGGAAGCTTTTGAATTTTTGCGGCTTCAGATCAAGGCGACTAAGCCCACCGCCTTCAGTGCCGATCCACAGGTTGTTCGTACGATCAACAAAAGAAGCGATAATAAAATTGTTACTCAGACTGGATGTATTAATTGCCTCATGCTCGAAAAAATCCGTTTGTTGCGTGGTGCGATTGTATCGTAATAAACCTTTGCCGGGTACCCTCAGGTAATACACATTCTTTGGAAACTCGCAAACCAAATCAAAGATGTGGGCTGATTGCTCCTTGGATGCAGGAATGGTCATTTGTTCTTCACTACCTGTTTGCAGGTTGCAGATCCAGATTCTCCCACCAGAAACGAGGGCTAATTTATTTCCAGGAAAAGCATTCATATTAGCTCCGTCCGGTACATCTTTCCATTTGGTAAACGCAACAGTATTAGTAGGCGAAAAATAAATACCACCAGGAAGAAGACAATAAAGCCGATCCTGAACCAGGACAATATCTTTTATGATACCAGTTCCGATAACTGGTTTGATAATTTCAACTTGCCAGTTGCCTGGATTCAGGCGAAAAATTTCTTTTTGGTTGCGTAGCCAGATTTGTTGCTTTGAGTCGATACCGATGAGTGTAGCACTGCCCTCCCATTTTTTTATTGAAGCATTAAAATTAGCTGGCTTAAAAAAGCGGTTTTGCTTTTTGTCAAAAACAACCAACCCTTCATTTGTTGTCAACCACAAGCGGTTTTTTCCATCCTGGAAAATGTTTCCCAATACAATACGACCCGGCAGGTACCGGGAAGACGTATCTCCAAATTTTTCGCGGTACGTAACAAAGGTTTTGCCGTCATAACGATTTAAGCCATCGCCTGTGCCTATCCACAAAAATCCCTGCTCGTCCTGATGAATAGCATAAACAGAATTCTGCGATAGCCCCTCGTTCACACCCAGGCGGGCAAACTCCACCTGGTATTGGGAGAAAGTAGTTTTACAAAATAGCACGGCTATCAGAAGCAGCAGACATCGCATAAGCAGCATCAAATGAGAATAGTTTTCAATATAGTAAAAATAAAAGAGGCAGGAAAGTTTCCTGCCTCTTCAAAACTTTTGCACCCATCAACGTTTAACCAGGCTGGTAGTCGACCTAACCAGCTCTATAAATTCTTTGCGATACCCATTTGGATCGTTGCCCTTGGCGGCACTGGCCAGTGAAATAACCTGCTCGATTGAACCTGCCTGTTTGTAAGCCGAGTTCCGAAGGATCATTCCAAATTCGGCAACGGCAGCAGAGAATTGGAAATTCGCCGAATTCTGTTGCGGGCGACTCCGCTCGTCTACAGTAGCTAGAAGCAGAAGGCTCGTTGTATCGGCAGGCTTCTTGTAGCGCAGCTTAACCGTCACCAGTTCGTTGCTGTTTGTGTTGACCTTTGCAGCCTGTTGGTATTTAAGTGGATCCACCTTCCTCGTAAATGTGTCGGTAACACCAACCGGGATAATTTCATAAAGTGCCGTTACCGTATGTCCGCTGCCAATCTCGCCGGCATCCTTCTGATCATCATTAAAATCCTCCGCTGCCAGCATGCGGTTTTCGTAGCCAATCAAACGATAAGCCTGCACCTTAGCCGGATTGAATTCAACTTGAATTTTCACGTCTTTAGCAATCGTGAACAACGTGCTGCCAAACTCATTTACCAACACTTTCTTTGCTTCGTTGATGTTATCAATGTACGAGTGATTGCCATTCCCTTTGTCGGCCAGTAATTGCATTTTATTGTCCTTGTAATTACCGGTGCCATAACCCAACACGCTTAAAAAGATTCCTTTTGTTCTTTCTTTTTCAATTAGCCGAACCAGTTCATCATCGCTGCTGACGCCAACATTGAAATCCCCATCGGTTGCCAGGATTACACGGTTGTTTCCTTCAACAATGAAATTTTCTACAGCTACTTTGTATGCCAGTTTAATTCCTTCTCCACCTGCTGTAGAGCCACCTGCATCCAGTGAAGCGATGGCGCCTTTGATTTTCATTTTATTAGCGCCACTGGTTGATGGAAGCACCAGGCCTGCACTACCGGCATAAACCACGATAGCAACTTTGTCTTTTTCTCTCAATTGATCGGTCAGCAGTCGCAGTGATTCTCTAACAAGCGGTAGTTTTTTCGGTTCATCCATCGACCCGCTCACATCAATTAAGAATACTAGGTTAGACGGAGGCAAATCGTCCTTCGGGATTTCCTTTCCCTTCAGCCCAATATGCACCAGTTGATGCTGTGGGTTCCAAGGGCAAACTCCGACTTCGCTGTTGACAGAAAACGGATCTTCCCCTGTCGGTTGCGGGTAGTCATAATCAAAATAGTTGATCATCTCTTCAAGGCGAACAGCACCCGCTGGCGGCAACTTCCTTTCACGTAAGAAACGACGGACGTTGCTGTAGGACGCTTCATCCACATCTATCGAAAAAGTAGATAGTGGTTGCTGTGTAGATGAAAGAAAAGAATTCTCTACGATGTTGTCATAGTCCTCCGTATTAAAATGGCCTTTCTTTTCGGGAGATACATGCGGAGGCGGCATTACTGTTTTGTCGGCCTGGTAGTACAAATAGCTTACAGATTGACGTTTCACCGTTCGGTTGTGGCAGGATGATAAAATTACCAGCAGCATTGCTGCCAATGCGGTACATAGCCTGGTCATGGTTAAAAATTTATAGTTTAAGTTATGATGCAAATCGAAATAATTTGCATATCAGGGAGTGGTAGCAATCGAAAGGAATTGCTAATACTTTTTAAAGAAGAGAACGGCGTTGTCTTTAGTCGTCAGCGACAGAGTAGAATCGTTCTGCCGTGATACATGCAGCGTTTCCTGTAAGGAATCTTTGATTAGAAGTTGCTGCCTGGTTACATCGTATTGATACAAGCTTGTATCGATGTTGTTGCCTGAAAACGTCAGCACTGTGTCGCCCCGAAATTCTACCTCTATTTGAGAAGAATCCTTCATCGCCATTGCTATGAATGCGTAAACAATAGAAGAATCGTTGCCGGCATTTAAGGAGTCGAGGTGCCACCGGCCAATCAGTGATGGAGTAGTTTGCTCTTTCTTGGACGAAGCAAACCACTGGCAAGAAATAACAGAAAAAGTTGCGATGGCTACCGCAAAGGCAGCAATTGATTTGATGTTCATGTTGCAGGTTTTAATGTTGATAAAAACTGCAGGCCTGCAACCATGAATACGGGAAATAAAAAATAGCAACCTTCCGGCTATCGTTAAAAATTTTAGAAGGAATTATTTCTCACCTGCTAGTTCCATGATCACCTTCCACTCTTCTTCCTTTACTGCTTGTACCGATAATCTTCCTAGCCGCAGTATGTCCATGTTCTCCAAACGCTTTTCCGCTTTTATGGTTTTTAAACTCACCGGCTTCTTCAGTTTTTTGACAGGCTTAAGATCTACCACTACCCATGCATTTTCCTCTGTTGTCGGATCCTGGTATGATTCCTTCACCACTTTAGCAATTCCGACAATCTCCAGGCCTTCATTGCTGTGGTAGAATAATACCTGGTCGCCTTTCTTCATGGCACGCAAATTATTTCTCGCAGCATAGTTGCGAACGCCATCCCAAAAGGTTTGTCCATCGTTTACAAACTGGTCCCAACTGTACTTAAAAGGTTCTGACTTAACTAACCAATAGGCCATAGTGGAAGAGATATTCTGGTTTGGCGTAAAGATATAATGAGAGTGAATCGAAAGAGAAATCGTTCTTAACAAGTGTTACCCAAATTTGGTTCAGTCATCTTTCAACAGAAAAACACAAAAAAATTTTTTCCAAGTTTCTCAATCCAGGATTCATCTACCGCCGTAATTACTTCAACAAACAAAATTCAAAACCTCTAACCAAAAATTACAACACATGAAAAAGATCACGTTCGCAGCAATCCTGTTTTCAGCTTTCACATTCGGTGCTTCCGCACAAGACGCGAAAATGGCCAGTGAAAAAACAGTGACTGTTGGCGGTGCACCAATGTATCCATCAAAGAACATTGTAGAGAATGCAGTGAACTCAAAAGACCATACAACATTAGTAGCTGCCGTTACTGCTGCCGGCCTGGTTGAAACTTTGCAGAGTGCCGGACCGTTCACAGTCTTTGCACCAACAAATGCAGCGTTCGATAAGTTACCTGCAGGCACAGTAGAAACACTGGTGAAACCAGAAAACAAGGGGACACTGACATCAATCCTTACATACCATGTTGTGCCCGGAAAACTAAACGCAAAAGAGCTTCAGAAGTGGATTAAAAAAGGAAATGGCACAGCCGAATTGAAGACCGTACAAGGTGGTAAACTTTGGGTTATGGAAAAAGATGGTGCTATACTGATCAAAGATGAAAAAGGAAGCACTGCCAAAGTAACGATCGCTGATGTAAATCAAAGCAATGGTGTCATCCACGTTATTGACACGGTTGTGTTACCGAAATAATTTGTTTCGCTCTGCACGAAGGCCGGTCAAGTGATCGGTCTTTCTGCATTTACGTAACGCAAAAAACTGGCTCGAAGAATGACCTTTAATTGCATTAAGGCAATCATAACTTAATTCCCACCTCGCACAATTCTGATTTAATAAACTGTCGATTAAGGGTTATTCTAATAAAAAGGCTGTCAAAAATGACAGCCTTTTTCAATAAAAGTTTATCGAATTTATTGCGGACGCAATACTTGGTTGATCTCATGTACCACACCGTTAACGGCATGCTGGTCACGTGTTACAACGTTTGCATCAGTAGCATTGGGTGCTACGCTTCGCACATTAAAAATGGTCGTCCCATTGAATGTTACAAACACCGGTACTGGCGTCGTGCCAGGAGGAATAACCAATTGCGTGTTTACCGGCGCCGGACCTGCTGCGAAATTGACACTGAAAGCTCTTACACCTAATAAGTGGTAAGCAATGATAGCCCGCACTGTTTGAACCGGGAACAAGGCATGCGTGTTCAACGCACCAATGATGGCTGCATCTGGCGTGCCCGGAGGGAACAGCGCTCTGAAAGCATCATTGTTTGGCGCAAACAGGGTGAGGTTTGCTGCGGCAAAGTTGATCGCTGAATCCAAACGGTTCAATCCTGCTACCTGTCCCGAATCTGCACGCTGAATTGCTGCCAATAGGATTGAATATTTAGCCTGGTTAGCAGCCAGCAACCCCTTGATGGTAGTTGTAGGCGGCGCAACGAGGGCCGCAGTTTTATGAATCACACCATTCGCAACGGAGATATCTACAGCCGTCAGCGGGATGTTGTTAGCCCAGGCGCTGTTCCCTCTTCTTGATGGAAAGATGGACATACGCAAGCCCGGAGGTATAGCAGCCGAAGGTGGTGCTAATACCAGTTGAGTGGGCAACTGGATGTTTGGGAACGTAGTGGGAATTGCCGCACTTGTAATACGCTGGCCGCCCACAACATGATAACGCAAAACGGTATCAAGAAATCCAGGACGCAACGTATTGACTGCAGCCACACTTGGAATACCTGATAACTGGAACGCCGCATCCGTTGGCGCAAACACGGTAAACGAAGCGGTACGGTCAGAAAACAAGGATGAAAGGCTAGGTCCGAATGTAGTGTTTGTAGCTGCACGGTTAATTGCTGCCCGGAAGATCGCCAAGCTTGCATCTCCGGCAATTGTATCCGTTAAACTCTTACCGGCTGGCTCGGCCTGCATGATCGGTGTAGGCTTTGTCAGGTCCTTGTTGCAAGACGCTAAGATTGCAATAGCACCAGCAACAAAGGTTGTCGAGGCTAATATTTTCGAAATGTTGAATTTCATGTTTATTCAAATTAAAAAGAAGACAATCGGATTAAAGAACGTTATAAGCAAAGCTTACATAATACAAGCCACCAACACTTGGGTTACCCAAGGCAGTCACATAATATTGGTTCAGGAGGTTGGTAGCACCAAACTTGAACATAGAGCGAATGGCTGGCATACGGTAGTTGATACCGGCATCCACAGTATGGAAAGCGGGCACGTTGCCTTGTGTGAAGTCGTTCTCAAAGAAAAAGCCTTTCTGCCAGCGCCATGTAAGATTTGCACCAAACTTCTTGTTCGGTCCAAAACCGGTGTTTGCGATGGTTACCAACGAACGAAGCTCTGGAGCGTTAAAGAAAGCTCTGAAACCTGCAGGCACGTCGCGGATGTAATCGCTTGACAAGCTACCGGAAACAACATAGTTCCCAGACAATAAGTATTCAGCGCTAAAACCTGCACCATAGGTTTTTACACGTTCTGGAGAGTTAGCGACAATTGAGAAACCTGTATAGGCACCGCTAGGCTGTCCGCTGGCAAACTGCACCACGTCACGACGGGTGATGAAGTTTTGGTACATGCCATAGTAACCATAAACATCAAGCAGGAACTTCTTCTGGAAAAGAGCCTTATAACCTAATTCAAATGAGGTAACTGATTCTGGCTTAGCTTCTCTTGCTGGTACTCTTTCAACTACTGAAGGATTCTTCAGAATCTCAGCGTTATAACCTGGGTTGTTGATCAGGTTGTACTTGTTAAGCAGGAAGATATTGCTACCGATCAAACGAGAAGAAAGGATATCGAGGTCGATCCACTGCTGCTGTGTGCTTGGGAATCGATAAGCCGTTTGGAAAGACACACGGAAGTTCTGATCTGGCGCTGGCTTGATCACCGCTGTTACTCTTGGCGTAAAGCGGCCTTCGAAGTTTTCGTTTTTGTCGTAACGGATTGAACCGGTTACACGAAGAAGGTCTTTGATCAGTTCACGGCCAGCTTGTAAATAAGCACCGTATTCGTTGATCTTAATTGGGTTGCCTTTGGTATCAGGGAACAGGGTTCCTTCACTGTTCAATACGTATTGCTTCCAGTTACCACCTACCAATACTTCGGCAAATGGAATCATGCTGCCGAAATTGTACTGGCCTTCTACCTGGTACAAATCACTCTTGTCAAGGAACAAACCTCCCTGTGGAATAGGCAATTTCCGAACGCGGTCGAAGATCTCTCTGAATTGTGCAGAACCTGCAACCGGGCGACCGACATCTGCCGTTTGCCTTGCCAGGTTATGAGCTTCCATGTTGCCGCGTCCAGCTTGTCTTGCACCTAGGTAGGCAAGCGTGTATTGCTGGATCCACTGGGATGTCGGCTTCCAGGCTTCATTGAATAAAGATGTAGTTGCAGTCAGGTTGTGCGACTCACCGGCATTCTCCTGTGTAGTATAAGCACGAACAAACCACTGCTTTGCATTCAGCTCAATTTTGTATTGACCAACTTTTAGATCCTTAAGAGAATAACGTTGGCTACCGGTATAAACCGTGTTACCGGTTCCCCAATGACCAGCAATAACTGCCTCAATATTGTTGTTGATCTTATAATGAGCAGCACCGCTTAACTTGAAATTCAAAGTTGTTGGGTTCACCACTTCGTTCTCTGTATAACCGGTACGGGAAATTTTCATTCCTGCCGGAATATCAGGCAGAACGACGTTGTTAATATAGTCACGCAGGAAGGGAGCAGAGTTTCCTACACCAGTAAGAATAGTAGCGAAAGATGGCAGGGCATCCGGCGCTTCATCACCATATACGTTTACGCCGTCGTAGTTCGGATCAGTTTGTCTGGTACCCGGAACAATTTCGCCGGTAGTACCCAAACGACGGTAGTTGCGGTAATCGCGGGCTACCCAGTCAGTTGCTTTGATCAACTCCGTACCGATCTTGAACGCAAAACGCTCCGATACTTTCTTACCCCAACGCAATGACCAGTTATAATAAGGAGAAACACCACGTTCCTGGTTTCCGATGTTCATGATACCAGTTTTGATCTGGTAAGAAAGGCCCTGGTAACGGAACGGGTTTTTGCTGTTGATCAGCAAAGTACCATTCATACCGCCCGGACCGTAAAGTGCAGAAGAAGCACCTGGCAGCAATTCCATGCTCTCGACATCCAGTTCGGTAAGACCAATAACGCTACCCACTGAAAAGTTCAGACCCGGCGCCTGGTTATCCATACCGTCTACAATCTGGTTGAAACGAAGGTTACCACTGCCCGAAAATCCACGGGTAGTTGGTGTGCGGAAAGTAAGAGAAGAAGTCACCACGTCAACGCCTTTAATATTGTTGATAATGTCGTAGTAGTTCGCTACCGGCGCATTGCGAATGGCAACTGCGCTTACGCGTTCAACAGTTACAGGAGCTTCCAGTAAGCGCTGTGGCGTACGAGAGGCTGAAACGACTACTTCCTGGCCAATGATGGCTGAAGGAACGAAGTTGACAATAACAGGAGACGTTGAGTTCACAAGGATTTCCTGCGACTCATAACCTACCGATGTAAAAACAAGGGTAACAGGTAACGAAGGTAGAGTTAGCGTAAAACGGCCGGTGGCATCGGTTGACGTGCCATGTGCTTCGTCTTTTACTTTCACTGTTACATTTGAAACGTTTTCGCCGGTGGCGGTGGAAGTAACCCTTCCCTGCACCGTTACATTTTGGGCCCACGAGGACAAAGAAAAAAGAATTGCTGTAAGCCAAACAGCAAAAAAGCGGTTGCTTTTTCTCATAGTATGAAGTTTTGTTTTGAAAATGCGCTCCGGATCAATCGTTAGGAAACCGAGATGTATCACGCATTTCGGCCGGAAAAATAAGGATAAGACCATTCAACTGGAAATAAATTCGGTTAGCTGGAAAAAGATGTTGAAATTTTACCGGCACTGATTTTATTTGTTTCGACCGCCATGAACGTATTTTGCTTATGGCACGACTTGAATTCCCCAACCAGACAAGCTTCTACCAAGGAAAAGTAAGAGACGTTTACACAATCGATAACACAAAACTGGTGATGATTGCCTCCGACCGCATTTCAGCGTTCGATGTGATACTACCACGGCTAATTCCTTTCAAAGGGCAGGTATTAAACAGCATTGCCGCTTTTATGCTCCGGGAGACAAAAGACATTTGCCCGAACTGGCTCATCTCCACTCCTACTCCCAATTCGTCCATCGGCTACAAATGCCAGCCGTTTAAAATTGAGGTGGTCGTGAGAGGAAACCTGTGTGGCCACGCCTGGCGGACATATTCCTCCGGCACCCGGATCCTTTGCGGTGCCTTAATGCCGGACGGTTTAAAAGAATCTGATTTTTTTCCGCAGCCTTTAATCACACCATCCACAAAGGCTGATGCGGGTCATGATGAGGACATCACCGAAGAGGAAATCCTTCGCCAGGCTCTTGCCACGGAAGATGAATGGGAAACAATAAAGCAATATGCCCTGGCGCTGTTTGCAAGAGGCAAGGAACTGGCCGGGAAACAAGGATTGGTTTTGGCAGATACGAAGTATGAGTTTGGAAAACGTAATGGTGAGATTGTGCTGATGGATGAAATTCACACCCCTGATTCCTCGCGGTACTTTTTTGCCGAAGGTTTCGACGAAAGACAGGGACGGGGCGAAAAGCAAAAACAATTAAGCAAAGAATTTGTCCGCGAATGGCTGATTCAAAATGAATTTATGGGAAAGGAAGGCCAATCAGTACCGGAGATGAGCGATGAGTGGGTGGACACGATCTCAAAGAAGTACATCGAATTATATGAGAAGCTCACCGGTCATGCCTTTCAGCCAATGACAATGGATGAGGAGGAGATGTATAGAGAGATTGTAGCAGCGTTGGATTCGCACTAGGTTTGAAATGTGCTTTCGTTTTTTGGGTAGACAGTTTAGCAAAACAGGGGCTTTATGTTAAATGGACTACCTGAAAAACGAAAGGGCAGCTTGTTGATTAGTAAAGAGAAAGGTACTTTTGAAGGGCTACGAAAAAGTAGGTGGATAGTTCGCCTATTTACCTGTTGTGTGCTTTTGCTATTCGGTTTACCCGTCTCTATTGAATCTCCTTCAATTTCTTCAGCGCTGCAGCCAGTTGTTCATGACTACCAATGATTCGCTGGCGAATGCGAAACTGGCTATCCAGTATCAGATAGGTAGGAAAGGCCGCCACATAATACTGGTCAATCAGTGTTTTTTCCTCTCCCTTCTGCACAACATATGCTTGAGGCCAAGGCATGCCGTACTCGGTTTGTGCTTTGAAGTAGCGGTCTAAGTTTTTTTTCTCATAGGCAAGGCTTACAAACTGAACGTTTTTCGGCCGGTACTGCCCATAGAGTTCTTTTACAGCAGGAATGGACGCAATACAAGGCCCGCACCACGTGCCCCAAAAGTCCACCACGTAATAGGCAAAGCCTGCGAGTGAATCCTTTCCACTTGAATATGACAGGTTTTGCAAGGGAAGTAGTTTTTTCTCAAGGTCAAGATATTCCCGAATGGTCCTTGCCGAAGGATACTGCTTTAACGTTTGGCCAAGGCCTGCATAGAGGGAACGAATCGTATCGGTGGGATAGGTATCAAAATAATAGCGCAAAAGATAAAGAGAGGTGAACTCAGCGGGATGTGCCCTGATAAATGCCCGTGTGACGATGGGATAGGTTTTTTGTACCTTGTCTCTTTCTTCCCAAAGGGAGTCGTAAAGGGGCGAATTGGTCTGAGCAGCCCTTAGGTGCTTGCTTAGTTCAACCATGCGGTCGGTTAAACCTTCAATGCTTTTATGATACTGTTGGTAAGAGGGATTCACTCCATTGTCTTTTAAGGAAAAAGATTTAGGCTCACTCACATCCCAGGTAAAGGTGTTAAGCCCACAGCCAAGTAGTGTTATGGCCCTTGCCTTTCCACAAATTAAAAGAATTGAGGTTGGCTCTTCAAGAGGAAGGGAAAGAGACACCTCGCCATTTTTAACTTGGACTGAATCAAAGAGATTATACCGCACATAGTCATAACTTTTTACAATGAGCCACTGGCCTTCGGCGTTCTTTATGTTTCCATTCAGTTGGTAAGCGCTACAAGGCTTTTGGGCAGATAATGCAAAAGAAAGCAGTAAAAGAGTTGTACCAAGGAAACCTTTTCTTATTGAAGGGACCAGACGTAGCATGAAAGAGTGGTTTGTTTAAAGGTACTTAGGGATAATAAAAAATTGTAATTATGGTAATTGAGAGACCTCACCGCACACAACATCAGCTTTATGCAATTGTGGCTTGCCTGCATTGGCTGAACGAAATATCTTTACTCAGCTTTGATGCAGAAGTAAAGCAATAAAACAAGAAATTCCACAACTGCATAAAGCTGTTAACCGTTGTGCGCAATTTAAATAATCATTCATTATTGGCAAGATTAATAACCAGCTTATGACAAGGAGGTTTCTTTTGTTATTTCTGCCAACTTTTGTCTTTCTTACCTTCTTTTCTGGTTTCTATCTGTATCTATACATCTATTACTTACAAAGCTCTCATGAGTCTTATGAATGGTTTGCTTTCAGGGGAGACTACCAACCTTCTCAGACCGAGATATTGTTGTCAGGATTTAGAGATCTACAAGCAGTAGTTGCAAACCTTATTATTTCAGGAATATTTGCTTTGCTTGGTGGAGTTTTCTTGCAGAGTTCAAGGATCAAAAACAGGAGGCTTAAAACAGTTTACAATGGAATTTTACTTTCTCTCTTCCTGGGAGGTTTATTTGTGATTTATTACTTATTCCAACTAATCGGCAAACAGTATTATACTAGAAGTGAAGCAACTAGAGCGATTCTTATCTTAACAGCTTCCTACACGACTGTTGGTTTACTGCTAACCCATTTGTTTTATAGGAAGAATAATAGAGAACCAAAAGCTGCCACGCACAGCACACAACAATAGCTTTGTAAAACAGCGGCCAACGAACTATCTTTCAACAGTAAAACACTAATCGGCAGTAGCGAGAAGATGAAGCAGCAGAACATCTAATGCCACTGCTTCACAAAGCTCCGGCACGTTAGCGGCAGCCCGATTCGCTCATAAAAAAATAAATTGTGCGGTTCATACTTACATTTAGTCTCACTTTGCTTATTTACTTTACTTATGGCCAATCTATATCGGAATGTCCGATCGTAGAAAAAGTCACCAATCCCGTAAGGGTGAAAGTATGTGGTCTGCCGGTTCAGCAATCTATCAGTAGAAGGCATTTAATTGAAGAAGGTTTTGCCTTACAACTGGAGCACAAGGCTTATAAAATTATAGGGTTTGCGGTTGTCATTCCTTGTCAAAGTGAATGGCTGATGGACATTATCATCCGCAAGTTTATGGGAAATGTTGCTCCTCCGAATGATAAGGCAATAAGACTTCTACGTGTTGGTGAAACTTTGCAAATTAGAAGTATTACCCTTGGAAGAAACGGGCAGTGTTATTGGACAACAGGAGTAAATTTAACCATCGTTGATTAAGCATTGCTATTAATATCACCTTTGTAAAAAAGCGGCTGATATACTAAATTGAACCATAAAACATTAATCAAGAACATAACAAAGATGAGCAGTACATCAATGAATACCGCTTCTTGACAAAGCTGTTCTACGTAATAGGCATTCTCAGTCACACAATTTTTCTTAAGTGATAAAACTTAATCTTTATTTTTTATTGACTGCCACATTTGTGATGACGATTGCTGCAAATGCACAAAGAAGAATCAAGTCTCTGTCCCCCAAGGATTCAACTTCTGAAGCATATCCAGTAACGAACATCAATTTCCGGGTAAGTGCATCCAATGAAATAATCTTCACTTTTGCGAGAAAGCCAGGGCGTCACCCCCACCAATACCCAATTTTGCTCGATTCTGTGCAACTACTCTCAGTAAAACGCACAATCACACTACTCTCTCCAAGGGCAGACACCATCTGCGTTTTAAGAGATGAAGCAAGTAAGGAGGGTTATTGTGATTGGCTGTTTACCTTCTCACTCAGCAAAGGGCAAAGAGAAGTGCTAAAGACGACAGAACTTGATACGATTGTTTTCTTCAATAAAAAGAAGCATTGGAAATTGGAACTAACCGATACTAAAAAGAAGATGCTTTCAAGCCTTAAAACAGAATAGATTTTACTACAAATGCCTATAACAGAGGCTTCCCAAAAATGGCAGTTAAGTACTAATTTGGAGCAGTAAACACAAATCAACATCGGAATAAAGGCTCAGCTGAAGGAACACAGATTGCCGCTACTTCGGTAAGCATTTCGACGTTAGGTGCTACATTATGAGACTACTGAGGTTTAATCTGTTTATTTGCGTGTTTGTCATAAAGATTTCATCTTTTGGGCAAATAGATAGTCTTCAAAATGCAAAGCCTAATCGTTCCCATAGATATTTTAGAGAAAAATCATCTTCCATCCTAATTGGTGTGCACCTTCAGAATACAAAAGACCTGTTGAAAAATGATTACCAGCGCAAGTACATAGAGATAGGACTTCACAAGACGATACTTACGGATGTAGCTGTCTTCACTCATGGCCCTTCGCTTGAAGTTTCACCGTGGAAAGGTGGTATCGTTGGCCTGAAATATGGCGCATGGACGAATCCCTACTTTTTTTCTTTAGGCTTGAGCACAATTTATTACACGAATTTCCAATCGGGAAGCTTCATTATTCGACCCGAGTGGGGAATTGCAATAAATCGCTATCGGATTGCTATGGGGCACAATTTAAAAACATTCCCTAATGAAGGATTCAATGACATAAAAGAAGCGAAAATTCAAGTCATATTAAACGTGCTGCTAAAATGGCGACGACAAAAAGTTGACTAAACAACCAGCGCCTAACAGAGCCTTTGTAAAAGCAGGGCTGAAGTCCTATCTTTCAACGATGAATCATTCGTCGACGTCAAAGCAAAAGTGAAGCTGAAACATTACTAATTCCATGCCTTCACAAACACTTTCGACGTTAGCCGCGAAATTCTACTCAGCAATTAGCTTATGAGAAGATTATTGACTGCTGCTTTGATACAGCTTTGCTTTTTAACTGGAATGTCTCAGCAAATAATCGTAAAGGGTCAGTCTGTAAAGCGTTCGATAAAAATAGCAGAAACTCAATCCTTTCAGGTCAAAGTGCTAAAGGGTCATTTTTACCGATTTGTTCTTGAACAAAGAGGAAGTTTCTTTGCAGCCACTGCAGACATTTTACCGCAGCTTGATACCCCATTCGTTTCCCGGACCGATACCATTGAAATAGAGTTTGTTGCAAAAAGAAACGGCGATGCGCTACTGACAATCAAATTGCTCGATCATCCAGCAAATTCCGCTACGGCAGAATACATACTTACTTATAAACAAGCAGCTTCTCCAGTTGCTTATAAGCAACTTCAAAATAAACGAATAGCAGAAAAAGAAGCACTTGTTTCCTGGATTAAGCAAAAAGCCGTGCCGCTAAAAACCACAAAAGTGAGTTCGCCATTTGAAGACCTGCAGCACTTACATCGTATTCTCGCTGGTAATAGGGTTTTAGCGTTAGGCGAAGCAACCCATGGTTCAAAAGAGATTTTTGAGATGAAACACCGCCTGATTGAGTACCTGGTCACACAATTGGGTTATCGGGTCTTTGCTCTGGAAGCCAGCTATGGACGATGCCTGTACATTAATAACTATATTCTATCTGGCAAAGGAGACCTTGATACAGCTACTGCAATTGCTGAATTTCCAATTTGGCGAACAGAGGAAGTTAAGAACTTGATTCAGTGGATGAGGAAGTACAACGAGCAAAATCCACTGCAAAAAGTCCAATTTGCGGGGTTTGACCTGCAGGTGATTGATGCTTCAGCTTATACCCTTTCGCAATATTATACCAAGGTGGCCCCATTGGAGAAAGCGCAGATCGACACCTTGCTGAAAAAAATTGACCAGGCAGAATTAAACAATGCTATAAGGACTGGTGACACTACTCTGCCAGCAATAACCAGAGCAATGACCGATCTGTACGCAGCATTTCTTCAGAAAGAAGACGAATACATTTCAAAGAGTAGCAGGCAGGAGTATGATGAAATGAAATGGCACCATCAGATCCTGATTCAATTGCTTACTGCTGATGCGTATAATGAAAATGGAGTGAATGGTAGACGAGGTGGAAGAGACTACTACATGGCTCAAAATGTATTAGGATTACTGCGGAGTTTCCCGGCAGATACGAAAATGATTCTCTGGGCACACAATGGCCATGTGGCCAAAGACTATCTGGATGCTGTGTCTGTCAACGTACCTAGCATGGGTAATTACCTGAAAAGTGAGTTAAAAGAAGCCTATTATGCCGTCGGCTTTGACATCTATCAAGGCTCCTTTCAGGCGAATGATCTGGAGCTGAAAAACTCTCCTGGCCTAGAAGATGTTTGCCTTCCGGGCTTACCGGAAGAAAACCTTAGTGCCTACTTTGTTGAAGCCGGGTTGGAAAAGGCTTTTTTAGACCTTAGCCAACTACCAAGTGATCTAGTTATCAAAGAATGGCTAACCAGCCGGAGGATCGGGATAGTAGACATTGGCTTTGCCTTTTCTGCGAAATGGCCGCCATCCGATTATACTGCGCCTACAATCTTGAAACGGGCTTTTGATGGCATTATTTTTCTGAAAGAAAGCAGCCGGGCAACACCAGCTAAACGTGTCAATACATATGATAGATATAAATTCTATTGAAAAAGCGGCTAACATAGCGTTCGTAAAAGAGTGGAAAAAATGCTCAATTGAACAATAAAACATAATTCAACGCCAAAGCAAACTTGAATCGATATATTTTAAAAATGCCACTCCTTGACAAACGCTTTGAACGTTAGCAGCATTCCAAAAAGCACACCGATGATACAAGCAAATAAATACATCATTGTTTTGTTGATGTTTGCTTTTCTTTCTTGCAGAAGGGAAAAGATCCCGGACTTGAGCTTGCCGCCGGCCACACAATCCGGTCAAAACACACTTGGCTTTTTACTGAACGGCAAAGTGTGGACAAACTACGGCAGGCGTTGCACAATCTCCGGCTGTAAGGATAACAAAGTGACTGCTTTTTTGTACAAGCAGCCAAATGGTGACTTTGACTTTGGTGTGAGTGCAGGCTATACGGTAACCTCTGATACTATAGACCAGCTTTTTTATATTACCACCACGAATGTGACTACGACAGGGGTGTATCAAATTGATAATAACCTTGGTAGAGGAATGGCTTTTATCGGTAGCCAGTACACCCAGTGGTATAGGGAACACAAAAACAGCCTACCCAACAAATGCATCTTAACCATTACCCGGTTCGATACAATCAACAAAGTTGTTGCGGGAACCTTCGCAGGAATTCTGTACAATCCTGTCAATTTGAATGATAGTATTCAAATACAGGACGGACGCTTTGATGCACAAATGGACTACAGACGGTGAGTGCCAACAGCGGTTTGCCGCTATCCCGGCTGACGAAGAAGCGCTGAACAGCTGCTTTCGAATTTAGCTTTATATCTTTAACCAAGGCTGGACGTTCAATAAATGCCCACTGGAACGCAAAGCCCCGAACCGTTAGCAGCATCCGTCGTTTGGTTTTTAAATCGAGGGAATTGGCGGTTACTAACAAGTGCAAAGGAACGCTTACGCTTACACGATTTATCTGGTATATTAGGATAAAAAGATAGCACGGCTAATCTCACACACTACCGCTACACGTTGTTTGTGTTCCTTTTTGGGGTTTTGGGACTCTTCAGTTGTTCTAAAAACGAGCAAGTCTACCATTTGGATCCTGATGGCCTTCGATATATTAAGTTCAACACCAACAAATACTTTATCTATAAAGATTCTGCATCAGGAAAGATGGACTCGGTGGCGGTGAGCCAATCTGAAATAAGCACAGAAACTTTTCAGGATGGCGAGCAAACTGCTAAGCGAGAGATTTATGGACTGCACCTTGTTCGAAAAAATATGACTGCAGATTCAACGTGGCTGCAAGGGCGAGCTAAAGCCGATGTTACGAACTATGTAAAGCTCTGGGACCTAACGGGAGGAACCAACTTTTTTGTTTACCCAGCTGTTTGTCTTTGTATGGAACTTTATAAGTTGCCGTCCCTTACGGTGGAAGGCAAGACCTATCAGGATGTTATCGTAAAAGAAGATGCTTTTATCAATAATTACAGCCTTACTTTCTATTGGGCACCTTCGCTAGGCATCATAAAGGTGGTCAAAAAACAACTTCCCCTTTCAACCAACAAGCGCTGGACATATACACTGGTCCGACACAATTAAATGAAGTTCTGCTCAGGCGCCGCTAACAGTTGCTTGCTAAAACAACGGCCAAGGTATTACTACGAAACAGACGGACAATTTGTTTACTTTAGGATACAAATAAACCGCAGAACCGCCAATGCCGCCACTTCGGTAAGCAGTTCGAGGCTAGCAGCTATTTCATGAGAACTCCACTAACCATAACCATCATATTTCTACTCATTGCTTGTAGAAAGACAAAACCCGAATTTGACGGCGTAAACTGTTCCGGCAATTGTTATATATTGACGGGGAAAGTAGTTGACACTCCTTCAAACGCCGCATTACAGGGGGTTGAGCTTAAGTTTTATTACCGCCCCTCCGGCTATGCCTTGTTCAATGACCCAACACGTTATTTAGGCAAGACGACAACGAATTCAAACGGTGAGTATAAGTTTCAGTTTGACGGTACAAAATATAAAACTGGAGCAGGCTACTATCGTATTCAAGCAACCAAAAGCGGCTATTTTTATGACCCCTTGAACCAAAATGACGTGAAAATATTCAACTTGGACAGTTCTCAATTTAATGCACCTTTCAACCAAGACTTTGCATTATTCAGACCTGCTAAGTTGGCTGTCAGATTTCGTGCAACCACAGTTACAAACTTTGAGTTTTTGACCTTTAGCTATCACTATGGCATACCCGGAACTGGTATTATTTTAAATGGCAGACGCACCATTGACACAACCATTACTTTTCAAACTGCTGGTGATGTAAGGACTTTTATACAGTGGGATGCAGCAGGAAATGGTGTAAACATTCGTAAGAATGACACTTTATTTACCACACGTGGAGGTACAATTCAATACCAAATTAATTTGTAAAAAAACAGCTGCTAAAAGCGGTTTTCTGCTATGCTGGCAGATGGAAAAATCATCAGCAACAAATCACTTATAAACAGCAGTACAGGCAAACGGAATACTATCGACATTATTTGTATTTTCATCATCCGTAACTCTAATCGGCTTCAATCGCTAGGCTGACCACTGAACACTAGCACTGCAGCAAGCCGTTGAACGCTTGGAGCTGTCATTTACAGCAAGAATTCGGTAAAGATTTCTTAAGCTTTTTGAACAAATGTTTTTGTATAAAGGCTATTCATAATTTGGTCGAGAACCAAACCAAAGCCTATATGAAACGTATTTCTTTTGTTGCTCTGTTAGCATTCTCTACAACTTTCCTTTCCTGCCAGAAAGAAGTAACAATTAATCAACCAAATTTAGATGTGGCGAACCGGAATCCAACCTCCTATCTACTACGCAGAATAAATACTGAGAATGCCACTAATGGTCAGCATTTTACTTTTGCCTACAATGCAGATCACCAGGTAGTGGAAATGAAAAGGATCCAATGGGGTTATGGTCCTATTAACGTTACGCCAATTGAAAAATGGTACGACACCACTACATATCGTATTGCTTACCAGGGTGGCTTGCCCGTCAAGTGCACCCTCAGTGACCGTTTTGGTCTTGTTCGCATTTTTGAATACAGCTACAAGGGACAGCAACTAAGCATGCGGATCCAAAAATTCGATGAGAATACAATAGACAGGTACGATCTGTACCATTATGATTCGGCCGGACGATTAACCGAGATTGTTGACTCCAGCAATCAGGTTGATTTCCGCTACAAGTTTGAATACCAGGGAAACTTAACAGCTGTAACAACCTACAATTTGCAGTATACACCCCAAAAGAAGTCAAAAACGGAGTATGAAAATTTTGATACAAAGGTGAACTACATTAGGGCGGTCAATGGGCTTCCGGAAACCCACAATTCAGACGGCATGAACATTGGCGCTTATTCGTCCTTTTCCCCAAACAACTACAGTGTACAAAAACACTATTGGGACGTAGAGATGAATCAAAGTTTCAATACCCCTACGGTTAGCACCTACACTTATGAATATAACGACCAAGGATTGCCCGTCAAAAAAAAGTCGGGTGGAACAACTTGGACATTTGAGTACCAAAAATATAAATGACAATACGCAAAGGCGGGTTTGGAAATTGTTGTTTAAAAGCAAAGCCTTAACGAAATCTCTTTTGTAAGCCTTGAACAATAATGAAGCCTACGAATCCCTAATAATCCGCCACCGTTCAACGCTGTAAAACGTTATCGGCAACCACTGTCAAACATTCTATTTTGAAATCCTTTTACTTCACTTTTGCTCTTGCGATGGTGATTGGCTGTAAGCGTGAATTAAGATTTGTCGGCGCTAATTGTTTTTGCAAAGGAATATACAGAGAAAAATTTCTCGTTTATTCCGGCGGTGCATGGTCGGCAGAATTGTATAAAGATTATTTAACTGACTCCACGAATTTTCGAATTTATATCGGAGAGCATGAAGAGCGTAGTAATTTTGATTACCAATGTTCGGGGGATACAATTACCGTGAAAAAATTCACATGGGACGAAAGCCATTCAAATAATAAGATCCTGAGCAGACAAGTACTGCTTGTGTCAGTACTTAAAAAAGAGAATAATTTGAAAGAAGTGGATTTTGATTAAAGGCGCATGATTTAGGCCTTGATTCACACCGTCCGGAAAGAAGACTTTCCGGACGGTGTGAATCAATGTAATTTTCCGACATGCCTTTTTCGTTCAAACGCCGCTGATCCAGAATTTATCCTCATTAACCTTCAATTGAAATACCTTGATATTTCAAAATAAACTTATAAGCTATGAAGAAGTTTTTATTCATGACGTTCATCCTAGGTGCTATCGTTTCTACAAACGCTTATGCGCAACCTGCCGGTGATCCGCCAAGCATGCTACAGCAGATGAAGGAAAAACAAAAGCCAGGGCTGATGGAGAAAGTAGGTCTGACCGCAGAACAGGCGGAGAAGGTTATCGAACTCAATTATGAAATGCGTATGAAGGCAACCACTGAATTAAAGGACCTAGCCGGAGAAGAGCGCAGTAAAAAACTTGCTGAAATGAAGGCTGCAAAAGAAAAAAAGTTTGCAGAGTTCCTGACGCCTGAACAAATAACAGCAATGAATAAGTATTACGAAGAAATGGGAAAGAACATGCCAAGGAAAGTTGGAAGCTAATTACCCATTGATAATAAAAAAGCTGCCATAAGGCAGCTTTTTTTGTTTACAGTAGAAGATAAATTACTGGCAAAAAGCTTTGCACTATAATGGAAGAAACTAGTACCTGTGCCAGGCCGACCACTTTCCCAACCACAATCGACGCAAATTCTCACGACTTTATTCAACCCATTAATTCGACCCCACCCGATTCATTCCATAAATCTGGCAATTCACTCAAAGCCAATATCACTTGCCATTTACGTCGCTCTAGCTTTGCTTCCTCGACTAAACCGGGATTTACATTTTTTAAACGCATTGTCTTTCTACAAATGATCAGACCTGAAATTTTAACCGGCGATACAGCCAGCGAAACAACTAATAAAGAAGCCTTATTATGGTTAGGTGAATTAGCCATCATTCATGTCACTGGCGAAGAAACCGGTGGCCACTATTCGATGGTGGAATTGTTTGCAACTAAAGAAGGCGAAGCTCCGTGGCATATACATCACCAGGAGGACGAAGGTTTTTTCATCATTGAAGGTGAAATGACAATTTATATTGGTGGGAAGAAAGTAAAAGGAAAACCCGGGGACTTCATCTTAGCACCGAAAGGTGTACCACACATGTATACGATAGATACACCGGGCCATGCCCGCATTTTGATGACATTTTCTCCTGCGGGGTTTGAAAATTTTGTACGGGCTACCAGCGTTCCGGCAACCTCGTTAGTTCCACCACCTCCTGAAACGGTCGATATTGACTATGACGCGGTAGTAAAAATCGCCTCGGAATTTGGGGCCGAATTTGTTGATCCACCAGCCGATGCACAGAGCTAGCACTACCCCATCGATCCAGAAGATGCCAACCCTAAAAATAGGCGAGGAAAGGATGTCTCTCCATGCAAAGTTTACCGTTTGTTCACACTCTCCAAGTTCTGTTAAACAGTTTTACAAGGTGCAGAAAAGACGCAGCTCATATTGGTGAAACACCTTGGCCTGATGGAATAATAATTGATGCTGCCTGCGTATATGATACGCAAGTGTGTGCTCGGCATGATCGGCTTTTTAACTGCTGGTTATTTTTCTTTTGCTCAGGTGCCGTTAACCGCGGTGTGGGACAATGGCTTGAAGTTTAGAAGCCAGGATGGTGCTACCAGTATCAACATTGGTGGCCGGCTCAATTATGATGTTGCCTTCATTAAACACTCCCGTGAGCTAGACTCCATTGCCGGGCCCGCACAAGATAAGCTCGAGGTACGTCGTGCCCGGATTTCATTTGAAGGAACAATCAAAAGTGCGCTGAAGTACGAGTTTGAATTTACGTTCGGCGAACGCATACGCTTTGCAGATCTATACGTTGCTTTTTTAAAAATACCCGGAATAGAACAATTGACGATCGGCCATTTTCGTGAGCCGTTTGGCATGGAGGAAAATACCAGCAGTAACAGCATTGTCTTCATGGAACGTTCGCTGACCAGCGCTTTCAGTCCCGGACGAAACGCCGGCCTGATGGCCCAGCGTACTTTCCTGAACAACCGTATGCGGGCATATGCTGGTGTCTTTCGCATTACAAACTCCCTGGGTTCCGATCTGGAGGCAGAGAATAAACATTCCTATTCCAGCCGCGTTGCCTATCTACCACTATCTGATTCCGCAAAGAACCAGGCACTGCATTTTGGGCTTTCAGCCAATATCTATTCGCCGCCCAAGAGCAATTACCAGTTGAACGTAGAAAACGAAACACACACCGGAGGGACCTACATCAAAAGCGGTGAAATCCAAAACGTGAGCAACATAAGAAATTTCGGTAGTGAGTTTGGATACTCCGTCAACCGGTTAACGGTCCAGAGTGAATACATGCATTCGTTCGTACGGATCAAAGATCTCAGCTCTACAGACCTAACCGACAAAGTGCGGGACTTTAACTCGTTCTACGCAATGGCTTCGTATTTTCTAGGAGGAGGCAAACGTCGGTACCAGCAAAGAGGCAACCGCTTTTCATCAATTTCGGTTGCGGACGGCAGCAAAAATGCATGGGAGCTTGGAGTTCGGTATTCCCACATCTTCCTGAAAGAATCGGTTGAAGAGATAAAGAAAATGAGTGATTATACCATTGGCGTAAACTGGTATTATAGCGAGAACATGCGCTTCATGTTCAACTACGTTCACTCACGTATCCAAAACCGTTATAGTGCCAATGCTTTTCAAACACGATTACAGTTAAGTTTCTAAGTATGATCATGGTGAAGCTGATGAATGATCCTGACTATTTATACGGCACCATGATTAAAGATGTTCACCAGCTAGGCGTTGTGCTGGCCCGCAAATACTGGCTGATTAGTGCCGCTTATACGGTCTTTATGTACGGGATTATTCTAACCGTTTTGGCATTTGTACTCACCATCGTTTTTGGTCAGCCATCCAGCCATGCACCTACACTACTGTAAACTTTATTTACTGGCAGCTATATTTAAAAAAAAAGGAACGATTGAACTAAAGGCTAACCGAACTACCGTCAATTGATGATCTGCGAATGATAGTCATGCTCTCTTGTGTGTCGCGGTAGATTGAGTCAATTTTTTTCATACTTTGATCACTGCAGAGGAGTTTTATATTTGCGCACCAATCAATTTTCATGAAGAAAATTCTTCCCCTTCCTTTCGCGGTCAATAGCATCGTGATAATTCTTTCGGCTGTTATTTTATTTCATTTCCTGGTGGTTGCCGGTATCATTCCTTCTGATATTGTATGGGGTGGCAACACGGCGAACAAGTCAGAACTCTATACCATGGAAGCTGTGTCTATTGCGCTTAACTGTTTCATGCTCTCTGTCATCCTGGTTTATGCGGGCATCATTAAGTTGGCAGTGAATCGCAAAATTATTATCGGCTTCATCTGGATTATGTTCCTGTTGTTCCTGTTAAACACAGTGGGAAACCTGTTGGCGAAAAACTCTTTAGAGACCTACATTTTTACTCCGGTAACATTCATTCTTTCGATCTTCTGCTTGCGGATAGCCACAGCGGAATTGACGAGAACGAAACCTGCGGCATAATCGTTAAATGATTACTAGGGTCCGCGCCGGCAACACCCTTTCGTTAGTAGCAGTGCCGTTGAATTATTTTCTAACAACGGATTCCGACCGGAGAGTATCAGCGGTGCAGCTACAGTTGCAGTTCTTTGGCCGGAAAATATCGGCTGCCTGCTGCTGCGTTTTTATTTCTTTGTCAGCCTGCCGAATAGCCGATGCATTTTTCGTTTCCTCTACCTTGACAGCCAGGTCATTTGTATCCATTTTTTTAAAAGCAGCATACACTTCTTCTTTTGATGACGGTTTCACAGCTATAGCAAGGTGCTGGCTTGGTTTGGTTATAAACGCTTGTTGGGAAAACAAAACACCCTCCTCGTTTTCACTCATCGCAACAAGGTAAGCCTGCACGCCGTGCGGCAAAAGCACTTTTCCGTCTTTTGTATAAAAGGCAAACTCATTTTCCCGCCCAGTTCTTCCTGCCTTTGTAAAAAGTTTAATGGAGGGAATAACAAGGTAGATATCAACATGCTTTTTAACCTCACCGTCCAGTTGAACAGTCAGTGTCGTTTCTTCTGCGCCGTTTTCTTTTTTCAGGAATGCATCAATGTTATACCAACCGAATGCATCAATGGAAAACTTGTAGTATTCTGCGTTGTTGTCTTCCATACTCACCAAATTTTCATCACGATCATCAGGAGGGAAAATATTGCGGCCACGGGGTGTTGTCGAGTCTCCGCGTTCCGAGTAATGCACTTCTGTCATTGGGCCATTGTCGGCCACAAGGGCTATCCTGTTCAATCTCTTCATATTCACAGCAAGCATTGCCGAATCATATCGACGGCAGCTATCGAGACACAAATCAACCGGCGAATCAGCACTGCTCCCCTTTTCGTTGAATTTTATGTAATCAAAAACAGCATTGAGCACCTGATCATCCAGCTGTGGAAATGCAGGCATGACTTGGCCATGGTACGAATACAATAAGCACATAGTGTATTCCGTCATTGGTATAAAGGCACCTGGGTTGCGCACAAACATTAGTAGGCTTTTGCGGTCATTCCATGGACCACGATCTTCCACCCCACTTAATGCGGGGGCAGTGAGATTTTTATCAAGTGCATGGCAGGTAGCGCAGTTAGCATCGAACACTGCTTTTCCAACGGCAATTTCTTCAGGAAGCGTATCACCTATTGGTTTTGGATCGGTCCAGTTAATTGTTCCTTCTTTCTCTTCACCGGTGAACAATAGCATCCCAGGCTGGTAGTTATCTGTAGGCAATGACACCGCAAGTGGTTTTATAATTTTTACTTCCTTTTCTCTCGCATCAAGGAATATCATTCCGTCGCTACGCAATAACTCATTGCCGCTTTGTGTGGTCAACCCTGCTTTCAAAATATCTTCGATAGAATACGCTTCCTTTACCTGCAGGCTAACCGTACTATCTGCACCGGTAAAACTTCCGGCAGCAACGCGAATCAACGCACCGTTGGCGGTCGTTAAAATGGTATCCTGGTCTGGGTTAATGGTAAAGAGTTGTGTAGGAAGTGCGTCTGGGTTCAGGACTGAGGCTGCTTTTTCATTGGCACAGGAAAAAAGCAACAGGGTGGCCAGTAGACAAAGGATGCGCATAGCAGTTGTTTGTGAACCTAAAGGTAGTTGAGGATAGTTGGTCAATTATACTTTCAAAATAGAAGTCCGTAACTTGTATGTAAATTATCCGCCATGTACTTTGTTGTTCACCACGACATCAGCAACACTGGAGATTTTTGGGAAACGGCACAACGCCTTCTTCCCCGCTTACCGGAAGATGGTGTAAAGCGTGTCGTGTCGGTATTCCCTAACCAAACACTCGATGTATGCACCTGCGTATGGGAAGCTGAATCAATGGAAACACTGGAAAAATACTTCCGCGAAAAAATTGGTGAAGCCAGCCGCAACTCCTGCTACCAGGTCAACGAAGCAGCCGCATTTGGACCCGGACTTTAACCGATGCGGGTTTCATAAAAAAAGCCATACCGGTCAGGCATGGCTTCCATAATAATTCACTCAAATTTTAAAACGACTACTGTCGGTTCGAATCGTTCAACTTTGGACGCAACCTTGCTTTCGACTTATTGAAAATATTCCTGCCTTTGTCAATGCCTTTGCGCTTTTCTTTTTGTTCTTCTACCGGCAGGTGAATAAAGTCAAAACATTCCCGGCTGCACGTTCCCTCCCATTTCTGCTTACATTCTTCGCACTGGATAAAGAGTAAATGACAAGCTTCGTTCGCACAGTTCACATGGGTATCAGCCGGTTTGCCGCATTGGTGGCATTTGGAAATAATTTCTTCGGTTACCCGTTCGCCCAGCCGGTTATCAAACACGAAGTTCTTTCCATGAAATTTTAGCGGCAAGCCTTTTTCTTTTGCCTGGTTCACATAGTTGATGATGCCACCTTCAAGGTGAAATACATTCTTAAATCCCTGATGAAGCATAAAGGCACTGGCTTTCTCGCAGCGAATACCACCTGTGCAATACATGATGATGTTCTTCTCCTTGGCATCTTTCAGCATATCGGCTGCCATGGGTAATTGCTCACGGAAAGTATCAGAAGGGACTTCAATAGCCCGTTCGAAATGACCCACCTCGTATTCATAATGGTTCCGCATGTCAACCACTATGGTATTAGGGTCTTCGGTCAATTGGTTAAATTGTTGAGCATCCACATACCTGCCGCGGTTTTGCATGTCGAAGGTTGGATCTTCAATGCCGTCAGCCACGATCTTTTCCCGCACTTTAATTTTTAATACCCAGAACGATTTGCCATCATCATCCACAGCAATATTGAGACGGATGCCATTCAGTGGCTCGATAGAATACAGGTAATTTTTAAAAGCCTCAAAGTTTGGCGAAGGCACGCTGATTTGTGCGTTGATGCCCTCGTGAGCCACGTAAATGCGACCAAAGACCTTTAGCTTGTCCAGATTAAGGTACAATTCATCGCGGAATGCTTTTGGATCCTCGATGGGAAAATAATGGTAGAAGGAGATCGTGGTGCGAGGTTCGGTTTCCTCGAATAAACGTTGCTTAAGCTCCTTTTGAGAGACACGATTGTGTAATACAGCCATAATGAAATTTTTAGAACACTTTCAGGGTGAGCAAAAATTTTTTGAATGGCGCAAAGATAACCTTCACCTCTCTTCAGAAGTGTGAAAGAGGCGTGATTTTTGTCAGCTTAGATGATACCAGCTAGGATCAGGATAAGAGCCAGCACCGCCAAAACAAGGGCTGCGATAGGCGCTAATACGATTAACGCAATCAAGGCTACACCCAACAGGATATAGATCAGGGTTCTGTCAGATACCTGGCGCTTGGCGAACAGTGATTTTGCTTTAAGCTTTAGGGAAGTCAGGAAAAACTGGCGTTTTAATTTTCGAACACTCTTTTTACTCATCTGTGCGCCGTAAACGGAAAGCAACACCATGCTAAACAGCACATCGGTCATTTCGTTTGTAGGCGTTGAGGAAGGATTAACGGGTTTCTCTACCGGTTGCAGGACTGTGCTAAATGCCATAGTTTTTCTCTTTTGGTTGGTTAAATAGGTTGGCGCAAAAGTAAGGAATGTCCTATGGAAACGAAAAAATGATGTTTTTATTCTTTGTCTCGAGGGGAAGTCAAATTATCGACGCTTACTGTTCAATTTTCCATTTGAGACAAGTATGTATCATTAGGCCTGTTGATAGCCTTGCTAACCAGCATTTTTACAAACCCACCAATAAAGTCGAACGCAAAGATTTTTGCCTTTCTTACCTCTGCACCCGCACCGCACCACCAATGACGCCTCCAAAACCAATTCGGATGCCTGTGGCTGTCCCGCCTTCAGCTTGAGTTGCTGTCACAAAATCAACGCGGAAGATTTTAAAGATGTTTTCCAACCCGACAAATGCTTCCACGTAATAGTTTTCGCGGTTCACATAGAATGTGTTGGTGCCGGTTACAAGATTCCATTTCAACTTATTTAGCAGCGGCAGCTTGTTTGTCAGCAAGCCATTAAAATGATGCTCGGCATGCAATAGCCCGTACAGCCGCTCGGTATTGCTGTATCGGTAATAAGGCGCTAACTGGAAGCTGTTGACATAGTTCAGGTTAAAGATGATCTGGTTGCCATTGAAGTGCTGGAAGTCGGGAATATCCACCCGCCGGCTATTCAGGAAACCGCCGGTACTTACCCGGTAGCGCAACGTACCTAGAAGTCGAAGGTTTACATCATCGTAGATCGAAAACCGCCACTTGTCGAAATCAGCCGTGCTGTAAAACAGAGTGGGGATTCCTTTGGCGTATTGAAATTCAAACGTGGGATAACGGGAGCCGATCGGCATTTTGTAACGTGGGAACTGGATGTACTGCTGGCCCGGCTGATAAGATAATGTCACAGCCGTCACCAAGGCTGCATGCCGCTCAAACGGAATATGCTCTAATTCGTAAGGGTGATTAGGGAGCAGAGTGTTCTTCTTTTTAAAGAAGCTAAAGTCGGTGGTGTTTTCGACCGGAATCCTGTCTTCATAATTCGCCGACACATTTAGACGCAATCCACTCTCGAAACGATTGTTGTACTCCGCTTTTCCAAACCAGGCTTCGTACACCTTCATGTAATTCTGTTTGTATAGAAGTGTCGAGATGGAGTTGGTAAGAGGATCGATGGGATTGTCGTGGTTGAACTGAAGCAAGCGCTTGCCACCACTCAATTGCAGGTAACGGTTGCGGAAGCCATTATCTCTGCTTCTAATGGTAAACGTACCATAGGAATTTAAATGATTGTTGCTAAAACCGTATCGGGTGTTCCAACCTATCTCGTATTCACGCCTGCTTTTCTGTGGCCTGATGGCAAGGCTTTGGTTCGCAATCAGTGCTAGGCCTTCCACGGTGTTGTATTCAATGCCACTCAAAACAAACGGATCAAAGCGGTAAGTCACCCAGCTATTTGTAGAATAAAAATTACGGCTGACACCTCCCCGCAGAAACTGGTCAAGCGTTATAGGCTTTTGTGCTTTCCGCAACGAATCGACATAGCGTTTGGACCGCATGGAGTCACGATCAGCTTTGTTCACGCTATCCTTAAATACAAAGTCACGGCGCTCATCTGGCTCCAACGGCAGGGGACGAACGGTGCTCCAATAAGCGCTGTCACGCTTGTTAAACGCCGTATCATATTTCATCAGGATGCGGTTGAAAAAACCTTTTTTGAAACCGGGATTGAGATTGTAGTTACTGTAAACGTTTAGGAAATCGCCGGTTACATCAAAACCAAAAAACCTGGCTGCGAAGGATACGACCTGGTTGGCGGTCTTATAAACGTCTTTGTCAACTTCGGTGTGAATTTGCGTCACCCGTATGGTATCAAGAATGTCAAGACCCTGGTCCTTCGTCGCTTTCAGGTCGAGGCTGTGAATGCGCCATTCATCATCTACTATTTGCAGGTAACCTTCAAATAACGGTTCGTATTTGCGACGAGGTGTTACTCTAATCCTGTCGATCATCTTCCCGTTTTCGAAAAACGATCCTTCAAACTTGAACTTGTAATAATGAAAAGCCCCATCAGCTACCGGCGACACGAATCCGCGTGGCGTCATGTTACCACTAAAGAGAACAACGTTGTTCCTGTAAAAACTGACGAAAAAAGGAAAGCTGAAACCAAACCCACCGCCACTTTCACGGGAGGAAACAACTTCATACTTGATTTTGTCAGGATGCTTGTACGCCACTTTCGTGATCGACTCAGATAAATACAGGATGCCTTTGCCTGCGGAGTCAAGCCCCTGCTTGCCAAATTCACTTTTATCAACCTTCTGGCCAAACACACGATCCGGGATATTGCGTGAACGTACTAACCCTTTGATGTAAACATCAACGGTTAATGAATCTGTTTGCTTGTTGTAAAATTCCCGCTTGGCAATCGTCTTGCGCATGATCTCGATGGCCGGATCATCTCCCCTTTTGATGACCACTTCTTCCATCTTCAGGTCCTGTAACTGCAATCGAAAGTCGACAGTAGTTTCACCTGCAATCCTTGTATTTATTTCTTCTGACCGATAGCCGACATGCTGGCAAATCAGCGTGTAGTTTCCATCAGCAATATAAATGGTGTACTTGCCCTGGCTGTTAGAGATAGCACCTTTCCCAGAACCCTTTACTGAAACCGAAGCAAATGGCAATGGGTCACCTTTTTCGTTGGTGATTGTGCCGGTGATGGTGGCAGCAAAAGAGCAGAAGGAGATCAAAATAAAGACAGCGAGTCCGATAAGCTTTTTCATACGCAGTTGTCTCCGACGAAAATAGTCGAGGAAGTGCGGGCAGGAAAGAGCAAAATCTAATTTTTCGTTGATTTAACAACAGTTGTTATAGCCGCGAGCTATTAACCAAGAATCCTTCAAATCCAAAGGAGCGCTAAACGTTCTCATCGTCTTCTCTCCAGGGGACGAAGGGAACTTCCGCTCATAGCTGCGAACCCTGCCACGATAGCTCCAACAAAAGCGGTTACCATGATCAGGTACATCGCGTTGCCGTTCAAAGGAAAGATTTGCGCCATCTTTTGTGATAGCACATTTTTGTTACGGATATTGATAAAAAGTGCAAGCCCGCCCCATAAAAAATAAATAGCCGTAAATGCAGATAAATATGCCAGACCAACTTTTTGTTTGATCAGTAAGGCCACAGCAAAAGCTACGATTGCAATGCTCCACCATGGCAAATACATGCCTGCAATAAAACTTAAACTTGCTGTTAGTAAGGTTGCCAATAAAAAACGCATGTGTTTCAATTATCCGTTTGTAAAATTGAGCCGACCAATGATTCTTTTGTCGGCAGTTTCAGTAGGTTTCATTAGCCAAAGACGGTAGTATTTTCCGGCTACCCAGTCGTCTACAAAACTATCGTAAAAGCGACTGCCGGGATTTCCACTTTGTCCGGCCGGGTAAATTCCCCAGGCTTCCGTTTCTGGTGTTAAATGAACAATCATGCGCCAGCTCGGACCATTTGTTTTTGTATGGGCATGCAACACATTACCCCATCCACCAGATTGCAGATCGTACCGGCCAAATGGCTTCAAGTTATCCCGCAGCAAGTGCTGAATGGCGCTGCCTTTGTGCTTCCACCAAACCAGCCCGTTGGTCACTTCTTCTTTTGCCAAATCTGCTGCGGCCAGCTTAAAAGCAGTGGTTACCTGCTGGTTCAGTGTCTCTGTTTGCGACGTAGTTACGTTATCGATAAAACGGAACAGCGTATCTCTTCGCAAGTTTTCGAACAAGGTTTGTTCATCCGGCCAGGCAACGCTCTTTCCTACCCTTGTAAATTCATCAGCCCAGATCTGTTTCTCCAGGCTATCGAACCATGCCTGGAAAATCGTTGGAGCGGTCGCTTTTGCTGAAACATTGAAATCCCATTGTCTCAACTGGTTCAGGTAATTCAGCTCTCCATCATTTAAGTAAGCAACATCAGTATGTTGTAACAAAAAAGGAAGGGCATTGGCAGCGAGTGAACTAAACACGTCGTTTTGCAGACGCTTCATATCATCCACTGATATGCCCTGCATACGTTCCAATTGGTTGTATAGTGAAATACCACGTGGCGCAATGTAATCGCCAGGGATAAAATAAGGATAAGTAGAATCAACAGCACGTTGGTTTGCACTTTGTACAAAACCTTGCGGCGGATTTAAAACATGTGGATTGTCTTGCTGCGGAATCCATCCTTTCCATGCATATGAAGTATCCTCTCCTGGCATGACATAAAGGCCCTGCCCTTCCCAACGCAACGGATAGCGGCCAAACTGCCCGATGGCGATGTCACCATTCTTTGCGGCAAACACAAAGTTTTGAGCTGGTGTAGCCATGTGCTTCATTGCATCGAGATAATCAGCATGGTTCTTTGCCCTGTCAAGTTTTATCCAAACCAGTAATTCATTGGACGGTTCATGTGCCGTCCAGCGCATGGCCAATGCTTCGTTGATAGTACTGTCGCCATTGTTGAAAGTTCTATCGTACACCACCGGCCCAAAGGTTGTGTACACCACTGAGTCAATAAAGGTGGAACCATCAGCTTTACGGATTTCTTCGCGGCGTATCTGCGCTTGTTGCCAGCTACCATTGTACCAATACTCTCTTCGCGAATCATCTTTAAAACGGATGCGGTAGTAGTCGATGACATCCCTGCCTGCATTCGTAACGCCAAATGCCACACTATCATTAAAGCCAATTACAACACCCGGGATACTGGCAAACGTAGCGCCATACACATTCATCGTTGGTGTCGTCAACTGCATTTCGTACCAGATGGACGGCAATGTTAAACGCAAGTGAGGATCGTTGCAAAGGATTGGTGCACCACTGGCTGTTTTTGTTCCGCCGACAGCCCAGTTATTACTTCCTTTAATGTCAGTAATCTTTGGAACTGCAGGGCCATCCAATGTGGAGTCACCGACATAATATAGTGAGTCAACCGTAGCTGGTGGAGTCGGTTGCGCTGCGGAAGCGGTGAACGGAGTACCGGTTGGAATGATTGGTTTTGAAGAATCAGATATCTGCGGAAAAAGAAGATTCAATTCTTCTTTACTAAAATAACGTTGCATGTTTGTAAACGGTAGGTCCCTCGCATAGCCAAGGCCTGCGAGATCGGCTGACATAAGTTTCACAAACAAGGCAGATTTTAAATTGCTCCAAGGCTCTGGTTGATAACCCAAAAGTTTGAACTCTAATGGAAGTGTGCTTTCTGTTAGCGACGAAATATAGGCATTTACACCAGCGGTGTAGGAATCAAGACTGCGCTGACTGAAGGTATCCTTGCTGATTTCTTTCAGCATGTTCTCTGCTGCAAACACCATCCCGGAGCGGCGTTGCAAGCGATCATAATTCAACAACTGCGCATCGTCCAGCACCTCGCTTAGTCTGCCTGAAGCAGCCCTTGAATTAAAGTCCATTTGCCAAAGCCGGTACTTGGCATGAATAAAGCCCTGTACGAAGTAAGCATCTTCATCATGCTCGGCAAATACGTGTGGCACCAAACGGTCATCGAGGTAGACGGTCACCTTGCCTTTCAGATTTTTGAATGCTAAGTTTTCATCCAACCCTTCTCCATCTGCTTCCGCATTTTGCCAGAAGCCGCTCTGTGGACTCAGAAACTTTCCAAGCGCCGGAATGGATCCCCAGCGTTTGTTTAGTGCGAAGACCAGGGCAACCGTAATGACCGTGCTGATAATAAATGGAACAATTCGCATAAGCAATGAATAGGGGCGAAAGATAGGAAGATGTTGGAAAACGTCGAAAGAGCGCCAGGAATGAGTGATGCGTGATGAATAATGAGTATCGTGATCTGTGCAAATGTTTTTTAAGAGCAATAAGCCTTAAACAGGAATAGCTTGTTTGCAGTGATACGTAAGCAAGTAACCTTGGCAGCGCGACAGGACAATGCTGCAATCTTTTCACTACCAGTTTGAACTTCCCGGAAGCGCCATGATTCAAAAAAGTACTTGAAAAGCTCAGGCAAACCTACTGATTACTCATCACTCATCACTCATCACTCATCACTCATCACTTCCCTCCTATCTTTGCCCCTCTTAAAAACCAAACATGAAAAAGATTGCTGTTATAGGTGCAGGAACCATGGGCAACGGTATTGCGCATGTCTTTGCACAAACCGGTTTTACTGTGTCACTCATCGATGTTTCGCAGCCCCAGTTAGATAAGGCTCTGCAGACGATAGCCAAGAACTTTGACCGCCAGATTGCAAAAGGGAGCATTGGAGCTGAAGTAAAAGACAATGCATTGAATAAGATTACCACCTTCACTTCGGTAGAGGAAGGTGTAAGAGAAGCTGATTTGGTGGTAGAAGCTGCCACAGAAAACACCGACCTAAAACTGAAGATTTTTCAGCAGATGGATGAACATGCGCCGGAAGGCTGCATTCTTGCTACAAACACGTCTTCCATTTCTATAACCAAAATAGCCGCCGTTACCAAACGCCCCGAAAAAGTAATCGGGATGCACTTTATGAATCCTGTTCCGGTAATGAAACTGGTGGAAATCATTAACGGCTATGCCACTGACGGAGATGTAACATCAACGATTGTTGAATTGAGCAAACAGCTGGGCAAAGTTCCTTGCGTAGTAAACGATTACCCTGGTTTTGTGGCCAACCGTATATTAATGCCGATGATCAACGAAGCAATCTACACGTTGTATGAAGGCGTAGCAGGTGTGCAGGAAATTGACACCGTGATGAAACTCGGTATGGCCCACCCGATGGGACCGTTGCAGCTTGCGGATTTTATTGGACTGGATGTTTGCCTTAGCATTCTCCATGTGCTGCACGATGGATTTGGCAACCCTAAATATGCACCGTGCCCATTGCTTGTAAACATGGTGACTGCTAAAAAACTAGGCGTTAAATCAGGCGAAGGATTTTACACCTACACTGCAGGCAGTAAAGATCTTGTAGTGAGTAAACGATTTGCGTAACTTACTTTAATAAAAAAGCCTCCACATGGAGGCTTTTTCTATAAATGTCTTGATTATTTAGAACAACCCCGAAATACCAAAGTTGATTTGGAAATGGTAGTTGTTTGCATCAGTTGTTACCGGCACACGGTATTGAAACTGTGTATGAATTTCCGCTTCGTCCAACAGGCGAAACTTAATACCGCCGCCCAGTGGAATAAAGGCACCATACACGTTAGTGAATTTGCTTACACCAATACCACCGATCAAGTAAGGATTTACCACGGCGCTTTCAGTAAACATCTTGAAGTGACCGGATGCATCCAGTTCTAACAGCGTGTTCTCGCCTGCATCCCTGCGGCCTGCAAAATTTGGCTCCGCTGAAAAAGAAACCCCAAGATTAGCAGCAAAGTCAATGATGGGAGTAAAACCTTTGATATAGTTTAAAGCGAAACCATAGGATAAACCTTCTGACTTCAGGAATTGCTTTTCGCGGAACACGTTTGACAAAGAAGTTGCCCGGACACGCTGCGCAGTTTGAAAGTCATTCGCAATCACACTAAAACCAAGGCTTTGTCTGCGGATGGTACTTGTGGTCTGCGCAGAGCCCTCAGCCCCTAAAAGCAACAAAATAGAAAGCGAAGCAAATATCTTCTTCATAAGTAGTTTGTTATTGACCGGGCAAAAATAGTAGCAAGCGCCAAAAAACCTAAATTATTTTGTCCAAATGCCTTTATTGACGGCTATTTAGACGCAAACAGCTTTTCCCGCAAGCGCCTGTCTTCTTCATAAATGTCTTCATGCATCACCAGCTTTCCATCGCGGCCCTCCGCAGTAAAATACCGGATGAAAAGCGGCAGTTGCTGACGCACTTTGATATACTTTTTTGTTTTCTGAGCCAACCATGAATCCACCGAATCTTTTGGTGTATAGTTGGTCGAATCAGCTAGGCTATCCCGGCGTATGAGATAGTAAGCCAGCTCACGCCACCGCTGCACCCGCACGCAGCCATGGCTCAAGGCCCGTCCGCTTTTATCAAACAGGTAACGCTGGTTAGTATCGTGCAGATAAACAGCATATGGATTTGCAAAGTTGAATTTCATCACACCCAGTGCGTTGGCATCGCCGCTGCCCTGCACAACTTTATACGGGATACCGGTTTTGTATTTTGCCCATTTCACACTATAAGGGTCAATCTCATTTCCCTTGTAATCGACGATACTGTAACCTCTTTTACGTGTATAACCAGGATTGCGTTGCAGACCCGGAAGGATTTCCTTTTTGATGATGCTTTCCGGTATGGTCCACTGCGGATAGGTAATCATATCGGAAATGGCGCTTGTAAGTTGCGGTGTTTTTGTAGCTGACTTACCGCAAATAATGTTTGATGTAAAAGTTACCGTGTCTGCCTGCCTGATCTCAAGGAAATACGATGGCAGGTTGACCCAGAGATATTCTTCCGGCAAAGAAGGCAGCATCTTATACTTGTCGAGTGTAATGGCAATGCGGATGAATTTTTCCTTGTCGGTGTTATTCAGCCGATTGACAAGTGCAGGCGTTACCTTTCCATCTTCCTTTATCTTCTTCCACTTCTGGTATTTTTTGATGGTAGTAACAATGACTAAGGAGTCTGGCTCTTTATCTGCTTTTATTTTCAGCGAATCTTCTTCTGCAATTCGTTTGTAAACCAACTTTGCCAGTTGCATGCTGTCTTTTCCTTTTACCCACGTATGGTTTTTGAATTTCGCGGTTCGCAAGAAGCCTCTCAGTGCCGATTTCAGGTTATGGTAGCCCGGAAGTTTTGGCTCCAAAGAATCTGTGAAAGAAGTAATAGGGACAGATGCAAACTCACGTTGTTTGCCTGCGAAATAACCTGCCTGCAAAGTGGTGTCCTTTACCAGCACACTATCGGCCAGCAGCCTTCCGAATTTCAAGTCTTTTACCAATTGGATAAATGCGGACGTAGATAACATATCCACGTAAGCCCACTTGGCTGCATCAAGCTTTGTTTCTTTTGCTGTATCGTTTTCCAGCGCTATTCTGAACTGCTTCAGTTTGGCGGAATTGTAGTCACTTGGAAACAACCCATAGTACCGGCTCGAATCGATCAACCGATAAAGCGAGTCGGCTTCTTTTTTAAAATCGCCTTCCGAAGACCACAAAAGCTCGTAATTGTTTTGCGCATAAATTTCCTTAAGAAGCGAGGGATTTCTAAGCTTCATCGAATCCGGAAGGTTTTCCGGGTTCTTCAACAGGTCTTCTATCGTGACCTCGATCAGGTCAACCGCTTTTACGTTTATTTCTTCCGGAGAATCAACGACTTTTTTCTCACTGATACTTTCGGTTTGATTGCAGGAAAGCAGAAAGAAGGTAGATAAAACGGTTACTAATTTGACAATGAGGGATGAATATGAATGTCGGACAAAATCCATAAGTTGCAATGATGCTAAATTTCTATTTGAAAGTAAAAGGAATACCTTTAAACTTTTGCTGTTTTCGCTCTTTGGCTTCCAAGTGTCGATGACGCAGGAGCTAAAAGTTATCAGCGATGCGGATACGTATAAAGTCCAAGTAAAAGCCGACAGCTTTCAGCGGATGTTTTCGTTGAATGAATTGTTGCCAGACGCGGTCATTGACTTGCGGTATGCGACGAAGAACAACTTTACTGGTCAACAGCTTTATCCAAAAAGGGCTCAAACTTTTATGCGACTGAAGGCCGCCAGGGCACTACAAACTGTCAGTTCTGAACTTTCGTTGCTTGGCTATGGATTGAAAATTTGGGATGCGTACCGGCCCCACGCCGCCACCAAAAAAATGTGGGAGTTAATTGGTGATGAACGTTATGTAGCCAATCCGGCAAAAGGCTCAGGCCATAACCGCGGACTAGCCGTCGACCTGACGCTAATGAAAGATGGAAAAGAAGTGAACATGGGAACGGAGTTCGATCATTTTTCCGACACAGCACATCATAGTTTTAAAAACCTTCCGGATGATGTTTTAAAAAACAGACAGTTGCTGCGAAGCTCGATGGAGAGGCATGGTTTCCGTGCATTGGAAACCGAGTGGTGGCATTATAGCTGGCCAAACGACAGGAGCTATGACGTGCTTGACCTGCCTTTTAAAAAGCTTAGAAAATAATCAGCGATGCTTTTCTACTTTCTCCAATGATGTAATGTCACCTTTGCTTCTGACCTGCAACTGCACATTGGCAATCCATTCGTGACATTCTCTTTGTAAAAGATGCTCATTGACTGAATGAATAACATTCATCACCTCCTCATATCGCCCCTCGATAACAGTGGCAAATGGTCCTACTTCTGCCTGTATGCCTGACTGCTTTATGATATCGATTGCTTCATCAACCCACTCATATGGGTGACGGTCCTGCACAATGGGAACAATTTGAATAGAAGCACTAACAATATATTGGTGCATTATTGAACTCTTTTTGTTTTTTGTTCCAGCAGCATCAAATCGGCAAGCACAAAAGCTGTTACTGCCTCCAGTACCGGCGGTACACGTAGGGCAATACATAAGTCGTGGCGCCCTTTTACAGAAAACTTTTCTACTTGCGCTGTTTCCCAATTCCAGCTTTCCTGCTCAAGGGGTGTAGAAGATGTGGGCTTTACGACTACACGAAATATCAATTCGTTTGCGTTTGAAATACCGCCAACTATTCCGCCTGCATGATTCGTTCCTGTTGTTCCGGAAGAATCAACAATGGCATCATTGTGCTGGCTGCCAAACATTTTTGCTGCAGAAAAACCAGCACCGAATTCAATGCCTTTAATTGCTGGAATAGAAAACACAGCATGTGCAAGAACGGATTCCAAGGAATCAAAAAACGGCTCGCCTAAACCAAGGGGTAAGTTTTGAACGCGGCACTCTACAATTCCGCCAACCGAATCTTTGGCATCTATTGCTTTTTGCAGACCTGCTTCAATATCTTTTTCTCCGCCAATTTCAAGGATAGAAGCTGTTATTTGAAGCTGTGACAATAACTTCTTAGCAATTACTCCTGCCGCAACCAGGCATACAGTGAGTCTTCCGCTGAAATGGCCACCGCCTCGAAAATCTTCGAAACCACCAAATTTTTGGTGCGCCACAAAGTCGGCATGACCGGGACGAGGAATAGCCCGCAACTTTTCATAGTCCGAAGAACGGGTGTTTTTGTTTTCGAACATTATCGTTAAAGGTGCGCCGGTTGCTTTTCCATTGAAAACGCCACTCAGAAAAATGGGCCTGTCGTCCTCTTTGCGTGGCGTCGTGCCTTTTTGCATCCCACCTTTTCTTCGCTCCAGGTCAGTCGTAAAATCATCTTCATTTAACGGCAAACCTGCCGGGCATCCATCGACAACAATGCCTACCGAAGGACCATGTGATTCGCCAAAAATGTTCACTCGAAATATTCGTCCAAATGAATTCATGAATTATCGTTAGTGGGTTTCAAAACAAAAATAAGTGAGAGTGGTTTGCCGGATTCAGGATGTACGGGTTCCTTCAAATCTGCCAGGCGAAAACCGGCTGTTGAGAAAAGGTGCATCCAGTTCTCCAGCGTTCGAAAATACCATTGATAAGGCAACACGAACTCCCGCTTCATGCCATTCCAACTGCCCTCTTTCCAACCAGTTTTATATTCCTCCGGCGGAATAGCAAAAGAGTGCAAGGTTTGAATAATTAATTTTCCATTTGGCCCTAACAATGAAGGCAGATAGTGAAGAAGGTTTTCCGTTGCTTCCTTATCGATCAATGCAAAATTGATAACAACAAGATCGAATGGGAAAGGCAACTCATGGTGACCCGCTGCGATCTGCTCATAGCCGTATTGAAAATAAAAGTCACCGTCTTTTTTTCTCGCAGATTCTACTAATGCTGCGATAGCATCAGTACCGAAAACCTGAATGCCATGATTGCGCAGTTCGCGACTCAGCCAGCCTTCGCCGCAACCAAGATCAAGCACTTTGGAAGGCAGGTGGGCCAAAACAGTTTCCACGATCGCATGATTGGTTACCAGTTTACGGCTTTCCAGTTCATTGTTCTCAATGGTGGCAATCCAGGCTTTTGCATTGCCTTCCCAGGATTTCAATATGATTTCGGATTTGCTCATACAGGAGAAAGGTAGCGTAGATGATCCCAGAACTGCGGGTAAGATTTCTTTACGGCGTCTGCTTCTTCAATCGTCGTCTCTCCTTCTGCACCAAGCGCCGCAACAGCACATGCCATTGCAATGCGGTGATCGTGCCGTGAATGAACATTCGCTCCCTTCACTCCGTTTCCACCTCTAATGATCATCAGGTCATCCTGCAGCTGAATCTCCACTCCCATTTTGCCAAATTCTTCCTGCAAGGTCAGTGCACGGTTGCTTTCTTTATGCGTTAAGCGATGTACACCTTCAATGACTGACGTCCCCTCACAATAGGCAGCCAATGCCACCAGCGGAGGAAACAGATCAGGACAATCCGTAGCGTTGAAATGAAAAGCCTGAAGTTTACTTTTCCGCACATAAATCTGCCCTGCCTCGATACTGATATTGGCCATGCTTTGCATGAGCGGTTGCAATACGGCTTTATCAGCTTGCGAGGAAAAGACATCTAATCCTTTTACCACCACATCGCCTGCAACAGCACCTGCAACTAGTAAAAAGGCAGCACCGCTCCAGTCGCCTTGCACGGTGTAGTTGATTGGTTGAAAAGCTGATTGGTTAATTGGATTATTGTCGAAATAAAAAGATTCGTAGTTGTTATTTTGAGGAAGCGGCAAACCGAAATCTTTCATCACCTGCAAGGTTAAATCGATGTAAGGTTTGCTTGCCAAGTTAGTGACATTAATAGCCACATCCTTTGCACCGGCAGCTGCATAAGCAAAGAGCAACCCGGTTAAAAACTGCGATGAAAGCGAGCCATCAATTGTAATGTTTTTCGGCTGCAGCGGCCCTTTTATTTGAAGCGGCAATAGACCATGATTGCTTGCACATTCAACCTCTAATTGAGGAAGCACTTCTGTGAAAAAAGAAAATGGTCTTTTTATTAAACTGCCGGATCCGTTGATCACAATGGGGGTATCGCTCAGCGCCGCGATTGAGGTAAACATCCTTGACGATAAGCCACTTTCACGGCAGTCAATTTGTTCTGCTATTGGTTGTACACCGTTACTGGCGATGCGAATTGTCTCCTCGCCTTTTTCAACAGTTGCACCCAATTGACGTATGATGTGAAGCGCAGCTTCGTCGTCATCGGATATACCCGGGTTGTGTAAAACCGTTTCTCCCTTTCTTATCAGCGATGCCGCACAAGCTCTTTGCATCGCACTTTTTGATGCGGGAGCTACTAAAGTTCCCTTTATTGTGGTGGGTGAAATTGTAACCTGCATTAAATGGCTTTAAAAATGTCCTGCAATGCTATTTTTTGAACAGTTGCTTTACCCAGCTTTTCCAGCAAAACAAAATTCATTTGTTCGCCTTCTCGCTTCTTGTCACTAACAAGCAGATCAAAAACTTTTTGTTTGTTGTAGCCCGCAGTCGTAGGCAATCCATACGTATCAATTAGTGTGATCAACCTGTCAGCTTGCTTAAATCCGATAACCTCAGCTGAAAGTTTTGCAGCGAATGCCATTCCAATGGAAACAGCTTCTCCATGCATCAGCTCATATTGCTTCTCCAAGGCGTGGCCGAGTGTATGACCGAAATTCAGGAGGCGTCTTTTTCCCTTTTCAAATTCATCTTCTTTTACCACCTTGGTTTTGATCATCGCATTGCGCTGGATAAGCTTCTGAAGTGCCGGCTTTTTCTTTTGATAAAATGCAACATCGCTTTTCTCAAGTTCTTTCAAAAGCGTTGCATCCAGGATGGCTGCGTGCTTGATAACTTCGGCAAACCCATTGCGCCACTCGTTATCCGGAAGCGTTTTCAATAGATTGACATCATAGAGCAAAAAGTGTGGCTGGTTAATGGTGCCAACCATGTTTTTATGCAAGCCAACATCAATCCCATTCTTTCCACCGATTGCCGCGTCTACCATGGCAAGAATCGTAGTCGGCACAAAGCCAAAAGCCACACCGCGCAAATACACCGAAGCAATGTAGCCCGTGATATCTGTGACAACGCCGCCGCCCATTCCTACGAGTGTCCAGGTACGGTCGGCATGCATGGCAATGAGTTGCTCGATGACAGTATTAACCGTTGCCTGCACCTTGTATTCTTCACCGGCTTTCAGTACGATGGTGTTCCATCCCTTCAGGCTTTTTTGATGTGCTGCAAACACATGTTCATCGGTAATGATCACTGATGTTTTAACAGGCACCAGCTTTTTCAAAGCGGCAAAAGACGCATCAAAATAAAAGGATGTAGTCTGCCGACTGAAAGCAACTTTTTTAACCTGCATCAGCTATTGAAAACTTTGTTCTGGTGATTGATACTTTCCATGTGAACCGCATCAAGGTATTTGGTAATAAACTCTTTGCTTAGTCCCATCCGCTCGCCTTTCTTGCAGGCACGGTCCAGTATTTCATTCCAGCGGCGTGTTTGAAGAATGGTGATATTATTCTCTTTTTTGTATTGGCCAATCTTGTCAGCAATCTTCATGCGTTGTCCCAGCAACTGCAACAATTCATCATCCAGTTGGTTGATCTGCTGGCGCATTTTTTCGAGCATAGCATGAAATTCTTCGGATGGAATATCTTCTTTCCTCCAGATGATTTCATCAAGCATTGTGGCTAACTGTTCCGGTGTGATTTGTTGCTTCGCATCGCTCCAGGCATTGTCTGGATCAATGTGACTTTCAATCATCAACCCATCATAATCTAGATCGATCGCTTCTTGTGCAACATCATGCAGAATGTCGCGACGGCCGCAGATATGCGAAGGATCGTTGATCAACAACATATCCGGATTGCGTCGCTTCATTTCAATGGCCAGATGCCACATTGGTGCATTGCGGAATTCCGTATTACCATAAGAAGAAAACCCACGGTGAATCAAGCCAATTTGGTCAACGCCTGATTTTGCAACCCTTTCAACAGCACCCGTCCACAATTCCAGGTCGGGATTGATTGGGTTTTTGATAAGAACCGGAACCTTCACTCCTTTGAGCGCATCGGCTACTTCCTGCACGCTGAATGGATTTACTGTGGTGCGTGCACCAATCCAAAGAATGTCCACATCAAAATGCAGGGCATCTTCTACCTGCTTGCCGGTGGCTACTTCCACCGCTGTAGGTAACCCCGTCAGTTTTTTTGCTTGCTGCAGCCAGGGCAATCCTTTCGTTCCCACACCCTCAAAACTACCCGGCCTTGTCCGAGGTTTCCAGATGCCAGCTCGCAAAGCATCAACTTTGCCTGTCTTCGCAAGGCGGGTTGCTGTTTCCAACACCTGTTCTTCTGTTTCCGCACTGCACGGCCCTGAAATAATGAGTGGTCGTTTTTGCCAAACGTCCTGCACCGACTTTTTTTGGTTCTCCAATGTTTGCATGATATAATTTTTATGTTGCCAGCTATTGATCTACTATTTGACTTTTGTTGCGTCGCACTCTTGTACGTTTTGTTCGCTATTCAGCGAAGATTGAACACTGATGACGCAAATTTTTATGATGCTCGCAGATAAATCATAGCCATCTTAATAATCTGCGTTCCCTTTTTACTTAATTATCTTTTTGATCTTGTTTGCATCTTCAATCAACTCCTGCAAATACTCGTAATTCTCTTTTTCCAAACATGCTTTGAACTTGCGCAGCTGACTAATGTGCTCGTTTAAAACATCCAACACGTTATCACGATTCTCTTTAAAGATGGGCACCCACATGGCAGGGTTGCTTTTTGCCAACCGGACGGTGCTTTCAAAACCACCACTCGCCAATTCGAAGATGGCCTCTTCTTCTTTTTCTTTTTGCAACACCGTATTTGCAAGAGCAAAAGAAGTGATGTGCGAAATATGACTTACATAGGCCACATGCACATCATGGTCATCGCCCTGCATGTATACGAGGTGCATGCCTAGTGCCTGGTAAATTCGCTCCGCCGTTTCCAAGGCATCGCTATCCGATTCTTCTTTGTTACAAATGACCGTGGCTTTACTAGTGAAGGCGCCTCTTACAGCCGCTTCCGGCCCGCTGTATTCAGTTCCCCACATTGGGTGAGTTGCCACAAAACGGCCACGCTTCTGATGGTTTTTAATCAACGCTAAAACGCCATTCTTAGTTGACCCCACATCCATCACAACCTGCTTGTCTACCAGGTCAAGCACTTTCAGTACGATCGTTTGCAATGCATTAACCGGTATCGCAAGAATAACGAGATCAGCTGTCTTAACACCATCATCCAAGGAGGCTACTTCGTCAACCAGGTTTAACGCCAAGGCTTTCTTTCCGTGGTCCGGGTTGGCATCCACCCCAATAACTTTTCCAGCGAGGCCTTTTTCTTTCAGGGCCAGCGCCATTGAGCCGCCTATTAATCCTATCCCAACAATTGTAACTGTCATCACTCCCTGTTCAATTTTGCTTTAATTCGCTGAATGGCTGCATCCAGTTTTTCTACTGTGCTGCACAGGCTAACACGGATGTAGCTGTTGCCTTCACTGCCAAAAATTCCACCCGGCGTGATGAACACGCTTGCCTTTTCCAAGACTTCATCGCTCAAAGCATATCCATCTGCGTAATCTGCAGAAATTCTTGCCCATACAAACAAACCAGCCTGCGATGATGAAAATGAACAACCTAAATGATCAAGCAGTTCGAATACTTTATTTCTTCGTTCGCTGTATTGCTTATTAAGCGATTGATGCCATTCTTCTTCCAGCATCAATGCTTTGGAAGCAGCCACCTGCAGGGGCAAAAACATGCCACTATCCATGTTACTTTTAAAACGCAGTACTTCTTCAATTCGTTCTTTTGCGCCGCATAACATACCTACCCGCCAGCCCGCCATGTTGTGTGACTTGCTTAGCGAGTTCAGCTCGATAGCAACCTCCTTTGCGCCTTCTATTGAAAGAAGACTCATTGGCGTTTCGTTTAAAATAAAGCTGTAAGGATTATCATGGCAGATCAGAATGTTATGTCTCTTTCCAAAAGCTATAATGCGTTGGAACAAATCTTTTGTTGGCAATTGGCCGGTAGGCATGTGCGGGTAGTTCACCCACATCAGTTTTACTTTTGACAGATCAGTGTTTTCCAGCGCCGCAAAATCGGGTTGCCAATCATTCTCCTCACGAAGGTTGTACTCAACACATTTACCGCCGGCAAGAGTTACAGCGCTTCTGTATGTCGGGTAGCCCGGATTCGGAATCAGCACTTCATCACCCTCGTTCAGGTAGGTCATGCAAATGTGCATGATGCCTTCTTTTGACCCGATAAGTGGAAGGATCTCGGATGCAGGAACTAAGGTCACGTTGTACCATTTTTGGTACCAGGATGCCATCGCTTCCCGCAAAGCCGGAATGCCCTTGTAGTTCTGGTATGCATGCACATTTGGCTTTTGGCTTTCATGGCCCAACGCTTCAATAACATTCGTGTCAGGTGCCAGATCCGGACTACCAATGCCAAGATTGATTACATCGGCACCCATCTTGTTCATCTCTTCAATCTGGCGAAGTTTTTTGGAGAAATAATATTCACCAATGCCATTCAATCGTGTAGCTACCTGAATGTTCATTTTTTCAGTCTCCCATTTTTGTAGATCCCGTAAATTTTGATTTGTTCCGTTACCGGCTGTATGGTCTTTACTACTTTTTCAAATTGTTCTCTTGAATCAAATTCCATGTCCGCATGAAAGTTGTACTTCCAGTTGCTTCCGGGAATAGGAAAGCTTTGAAGCTTGCTTAAATTGATCCCTCCATCTGCAATGCGGGACAGCACCTTGGCAAGACTTCCCCTTGAATGATCGGTATGAAAACTGATCGAGGCCTTATCGGCTTCGTCCACTTCCAGCCCATCACGCTGCAGTACTAAAAACCTGGTGTAGTTGTTTTTTTCGGTATGAATATTTTCTGCAGCAATTTCTAGGTCAAACAGCTCCGCTGCCAACTTGCCGGCAATCGCCGCAACATGTTTGCTTTTACGCTGGTGAACGTGTTTTGCGCTAAGAGCTGTATCTTCTGTTTCCACCAATTTCCAGGGATGCTTCACGAGAAACTCAAGACATTGCTGTATAGCCATGTGATGCGAATGCACTTCTTTGATGTCGTCTAGCTTTACTCCCGGGTTAACCAGCAGGTGCTGTTTGATCGGCAGGTATACTTCACCAATAACAGATAAGTTGGATTTGTGCAACAGATTATAGTTTGGAAGTATGCTACCAGCAATTGAATTTTCAATCGCCATAACGCTGGCATCGGTTTGTTTGGTTTTGGTAGCATCAACCACTTCGCGGAAAGTGGCGCAGGGCAGAATGCCAACCTGCTTACCAAAAAACTGTTGGGCAGCAATCTGGTGAAAGCTGCCTTCGAAACCCTGTATGGAAACTTTGTTTGTCATAAAAACAAAATCCCGGCCTTGTTAGCCGGGACTCTTTTTATTCGTTTTTGTTGTTTGTATTCGAATTAGCAAAAGCATTCCCGGCTCCTATCGCAATAGAAGTAAAAATAAAACCAACGGTATGCTTTTGGCTGTGTCATCTGTCAACAAATATAAAACAGCATCTTTCCCAAAAAAATATTTTTTAGACCTTACATATGATGCCCAAGGATGAGATGTCTTCAAAAAAGCGGCGCTACAACTGATTCAAAGCGCTTTTTAATTAGCGGCGCACACTGTCAGCCTCATTCATCCGGATGCGGCGGCCTTTGTACTTTTTACCGTCAATTGCCCCGATCATTTTCTTGGCGGCACCCTTTTCCACTTCTACCCAGCTGTTCATTTCTTTCATATCAATGCGGCCCAGCACATCTTTATTTAGGTCGCTCATATCAAGAATAAACTGAAGGAAGCTGGCTTTGTAGAAACCATCTTTCGTACCTAGGTTAACGAACAAACGAGTCGTATTGCCACTACCGCCAAATTCCCTTCCGCGAGTATCCTTCCTGCGGTCGCCACCACGATCACCACGACTGTCGCGGCTGCCACGGTCTTCGCGACTGCGTTCGCGGATGTTCAGGTCTTCGGCATTCTCATAATATTTCAGGAAGCGGTCAAATTCCAAGGCAGCCACTCTTTTCAATACCTCTTCCTTGCTGATATCAGCAAATTTTTCGGAAAGCATAGGGATGTAGGTTTCGTAGTCTCCATGACTTATGTCGGTAGCCAGCAACTTATCCATAAAATAGAAAAACTGCTTACGGCAAACATCCTTACCTGATGGGATTTCAAGCTTGTGGAAAGGCACTTGCACCATACGTTCAATATCCCGGATACGGTATGCTTCACGCATGTGTACGATCGAGATACAAACGCCTGTTTTACCGGCACGACCGGTACGGCCGCTCCGGTGGGTATAAACTTCGATATCGTCGGGAAGCTCGTAGTTGATGACGTGAGTAATACCTGAAACATCAATTCCGCGGGCAGCGACATCGGTCGCAATAAGCAACTGCAATGTTTTTTCACGGAACTCGTCCATCACCTTGTTACGCTGCTGCTGCGTTAAATCGCCATGCAGGGCATCAATATCATAACCTTCCCGGGTTAATTTCTCAGCAATATCCTGCGCATCAGCTTTGGTACGGGTAAAGATGATACCATACATGCCAGGGTTAAAATCAATCAGTCGCTTCAGCGTTTCGTAGCGATGGTGTGCTGTGGTTACCACAAACTGGTGATCGACATTTTTATTGGCTGTGTTCTTTTTTCCGACCGTTATCTCAAACGGTTCCTTCATGTAACGTTTGCTAACATTCCGGATTTCAGGAGGCATCGTAGCGCTGAATAACCAAGTGCTCTCCCGCTTAGGTGTGTTCTGAAGAATAAATTCAATATCCTCCTGGAAACCCATGTTAAGCATCTCATCAGCTTCGTCAAGTACGACGTAGCTAATCTCTTCCAAGTTAATAGCCTTGCGTTCAATCAGGTCGATCAAACGGCCAGGCGTTGCCACGACGATTTGTACGCCTCGGCGGATATCACGGATCTGCATAGAGATGGATGATCCACCATATACTGCCACGAGGTTAATTCCCTTGACGTGTTTTTTGAAATTTTCCACCTCCCCAACTATCTGGAGACAGAGTTCGCGGGTTGGGCAGACAATCAGTGCCTGCGGATGTTTTTTTGCGGTATCGATTAATTGAAGAAGGGGTAAACCAAAGGCCGCCGTTTTACCGGTACCCGTTTGGGCAAGACCAATCAGGTCTTTTGTGCCGGATAACAAAACAGGGATTGCTTTTTCCTGTATCGGTGTGGGTTGTGTAAAACCTAGCTCCTCGACGGATTTCAAAATCTGTTCATTCAATCCAAGTTCGCCAAATGTAGCCATCGTAAAAATTTGTGCAAAGTAACCGCAGATTTGCGGGATTTAGGACGGATTGGTTGGATTTTTCATAGTGAAAGCTTGCAGGATGGCGGATGTTCCGCTAAAATAATCCGACAAATCAATACAAAATCCTAGGAATCCGTGGTTAAAAAGAAAAGCTGCCCTGAAACCAGAACAGCCTTCTTCTAACGATTGCTTGCCATAAAAAATATTTATTCAACAGTTTTGCCGGCAAGCAGACAAGAACTGTAATTATTGACCGCGACGGCCAGTTGTGTCAGAACCAGTTGTAGTTGTACCACCACCAGTTGTGTCACCAGTAGTTGGAGTTGTAAGTGTACCACCAGTTGTATCGCCACCAGTTGTTGTAGAAGGAGTAACAGGAGCTACTGTAGAGCCAGTATCAGTACCAGCTTTGTTAGCTGAATCACCAGTACCTGAACCGCTTCCGCTGTTATCGCAAGCCACTAATACACCAGCAATTGCTAAGATTCCGAAGAACTTTTTCATGTGTTGTTTGATTTTTAGATTGTTTAAAAAAATAAAGAATATTAAAAGATCTTATCTGTTTGTTGTGTCACCTGAACCTTTAACCGCTGCGTCAACACTATCCTTAATAGCGTTATTGGTTGAATCCAAGTTTTGCTTTGCATCCTGCGCAGCTTCTTCTACTGATTGTTTCTGCAATTTTGTTACGGAGTCCAAAGAATCCTTTGCACGTTGGGCTGCATCGCCACCGCCTGCTGAATTATCACATGCTACCAAAGAACTACCGATTACAAAAACAAGAAATAGCTTTTTCATTTTTCTATGGTTTAAGGGTTAATCTAGTTTGCCGTATCCTTTCCGCGGATCTCATTTATTTCCTTTCCCGCCTTGTCAAATAGTCTCCCACCTTTACTTTTTACAGAATCAAGGATTTTTCCTCCCTTTGACTTGATGGAATCCATTGTTTCAGAACTGTCGATGCGGTTGGCTAGTGTATCCAGTTTATCTTTCGCTGTTTCTAGTTCCGTTTTCACCTCGCCAGCATTATCGCAGGAAACCAGCCCGGCAATAAGTCCAACCAACAGAAGCTTCTTCATTTTCAACGGATTTACAGGATTAATACCCGATCAGAAAAAAGGTAACCCGGTTTTTTAAAAATTTTTTTTACCATCATCTTTGGGTTACTTTTTTAGAGATTACGTATTAAAGGGAGATTGTACATTGAAAGCAGAGCATAATCAAATCGCTTTATTGCAGGGACTGGCTCGAAATGACAAAAAGGCCATTGAAACCATCTATAAAGAGAACTTTAACCTGATTCAGGCGTTGGTCATTAACAATAGCGGCAGCGTGGACGATGCGAAAGATATTTTCCAGGAAGCCATGATTGTTTTGTACCAAAAAGTTCAATCCGGATCCTTTGAATTAAATTGTCAGATAAAAACTTTCGTCTATTCTGTGTGTCGCCGGCTGTGGTTGAAGCGACTGATGCAGCAAAACCGTTACAGTCTGCACGAGAACACCGACGAGTTGGTGCTGGTTGATGAAGACATGGATGAGCATGAAAAGCGTGACACGGAGTTTTCGATGATGGAAAAGGCAATGGGAAGTTTGGGAGAACCGTGCAAAAGTTTACTGGAAGCTTTTTACATGCAGAAAAAAGGAATGCAGGAGATAGCCGGAATTTTTGGGTACACAAACGCTGAAAACGCCAAGACCCAGAAATATAAGTGCTTGATGAGGTTAAAGAAATTATTCTTTTCGCAATATAAAAACGTGAGTTTGTAATGGAGGATCTTAAAATTTTAGAAGCTGTTGAACGCTACATCGCCGGTGAAATGTCGCCGGACGAGCGAGTCTACTTCGAGAGCTTGCGTAAAAGCAGCCCGGAAATTGACCAAGCCGTAGTCGAACACACTTACTTTTTGCAGCAAATGGATCGTTTTGACAATACCCGTCAATTTAAAGCGATTCTAAATGATACCCATATCCACCTGGCTGAAAAAGGCTTGATCCAATCGCCTCGCTTAAAAGGCAAAGCGAAAGTGGTATACTTATACAGCCGGTATAAAAGAACGGCTGCTATTGCTGCCTCCATTGCGGGTATTACCGTGCTTTGCGTGAGTGCTTTGGTTTGGTCAGTCTCTGACTTAAAGCCTAACCAGGTAAAAACAGAACTAAATTACCTTGGTAGAAAGATTGATGACCTCGAGAAGAATAACAAGCGTTTAAGCAATGAGATCAATGCTGTAAAAACAGCACAAGGCGATTCAGTTGTAACTCCACCTCCTGTTTACACCAGTGGCGGTACCGGCTTTTTGGTCGATGCTAAAGGTTATCTGGTAACCAATGCTCACGTGGTGAACGACGCAAAAAATATTGCTGTGCAAAACCCCACAGGCCGGGACTTGAAAGCGGAAGTGGTTTACAAGGATGTGGCCCGTGATATTGCAATCCTGAAAATTGTAGACAAAGCGTTTAAGAGCCCAGCTTCGATTCCTTATTCCATCAAGAAATCATCCGGTGATATTGCTGAACCGATCTTTTCTTTAGGTTTCCCTAGGAACGACATTGTCTATGGTGAAGGTTACCTGGCTGCGAAAACAGGTTACAAGGGTGATACGCTGGCCGTGCAGATTTCGATTGCTGCCAACAGCGGTAACAGTGGTAGCCCCATCATCAACCGTAAAGGTGAAATCATTGGTGTGCTGAATGCAAGACAATCCACTGCGGAAGGTGCCGTGTTTGCGATCCAGTCGAGATATATCTACGATGCGCTGAACAAATTGCAGAAAAACGATACATCATTTCGCCACGTGAAACTACCAACTGCTTCTTCTATTAAAGGTTTCGACAGAACGAAGCAAGTAGAAAAGATCAGCGACTATGTTTATATGGTGAAGGTCAATTAAACTGAACCTGGATTTAAAGGATTCTGCAGATTACGAGGAAATTGAAACAAACGTTATAAAAAAAGAGTCGTTCATCACTGAACGACTCTTTTTTTATTTCCCGGTCATCTATAAAATCTCAAGACTCTTGGTTTAGACAAGCATTACCACAACTGGCTCGGGTAGGTCTTCGCTTCAATCAGGTTGTTTAGGTTGCGCTGTACAATTGGCGCATCTTCCTTATAAGTAACACCAAACCATGGAGCTGTCGTTGGAAGAACTTTGATCTTTCCGCGACCACTCTTAATGAATTGATCAGCAACGAAAGGAATCAGGAATTCTGATTTCGGATCGTTCAGTTTCTCACCCAGGAATTTCGCAAACTCCTGGCGGATGTATGGGAAAATGGAAGGATGGAAACACCAAAAGTTCATTGATGCTTTTGCTTCTTCTGCAATTGTCATTTTTGTTTCGCCATCTTCGTTTACGATCTGGCCATTCTCCCGGTAAATTTTCAACCGCTCATTCACTGCCAGCAGCATTTCATCTTCACTGACATCAATCACACCGCGGCTTACTGAACCATGTTCAGAAAGCGTGTTGTTCAGGTTATAAGCCACAATTCCATATAAATCTTCCCGGCATTCCATTACCAGGAAATTGTTTGCTTTTACAAACGCATCTTCCCCGTAAAAATCATCTGCATTAATTACAGCAAACGGTCCCTGTACTGCTTCATGAGCACAAAGAATGGCATGTGCTGTCCCCCACGGTTTTTTTCTTTCTGCTGGAATAGCTGTGGCACCCATGAAAGAATCAAGCTCCTGGTATACGTATTCCACATCAATCTTTCCGGCAAGCTTTGGATCGAAGATGGCTTTAAAATCTTCCGCAAAATCTTTCCGAATAATAAACACCACTTTTCCGAATCCTGCTTTGATGGCATCGTAGATGGAGTAGTCCATAATGGTTTCGCCACTAGGTCCAAATTGCTGTATCTGCTTCATACTGCCATAGCGGGATGCCATACCAGCGGCCATAATTACGAGAGTTGGTTTCATATTTCCGTTTTAAAAATTGGTGCGAAAATAGTTTATTTTCACCCGCTTTTCCAATGAGCTTTTCTGCTAATAACTGCCGGGTTGATTCGCTAAATGAACAGTTGAACTTGCCTGTCGACGTACTACGCCTCGACCTGCTGCACCCGATTGTTTCCGGTAATAAATGGTTTAAACTGCAAGAATACCTGCACGCAGCCAAAAGGGAGCAAAGGCCCGGGATTGTTACTTTCGGAGGCGCTTATTCGAACCATATCGTGGCTACTGCAGCGGCAGCAAAAGCCGAAGGCTTGCGAAGCGTTGGGCTTATCAGAGGTGAACGGCCAACTACCCTGTCACATACGGTGACGAATGCGGAACGTCTTGGCATGACGCTGCATTTTCTTTCCAGAACTGATTATGCGCAGAAGAATATCCCTACCTCGGTTCGAGAGTTAATCGACAAGCAAAACTTTACGGTTGTACCGGAAGGAGGCTATGGCGAACATGGCATGTTGGGAGCTAAAGAAATTTTGAAATCTGTTGAACTTGAAAAGTATTCCCACATTGTTACCGCAGTTGGTACCGGAACAACGTTAGCCGGACTTGTAGCTTCTTCGCTCCCTTCCCAAAAAGTCATTGGGGTTGTGGTTTTAAAAAATGCATTGTCAATGAGGGATGAAATCAACGTATTACTGCCAGCTGAAAAAAGAGATCGCTTTGCACTTATCAGCGATTACCACTTTGGCGGCTATGCGAAAAAGAACGATCAGCTTATTTCGTTTATGAATGATTTTTACGGAACAACATCCATCCCAAGCGACTTTGTTTATACCGGCAAAATTTTCTATGCAGTTTTGGATTTGTTTCAACGCAACTATTTTTCCAACGACGATACTATTTTAGCAATTCATACAGGTGGGTTACAAGGGAATTTATCCCTGTCCAAGGGAACGTTAATATTCGACTGAAAAAATCCCTGCCTTTTATATTTGTAACACAACAGAGTCAAGAGGAATTAATTAATCAGCATGAGGCATTTTTGGATTCTTTTGTTTTTGCTCCTTTCGTCCGTACTCCTTTTCGGCCAGGATACGCTGCCGAAATTCCGTGTTAACAACCTTGGCAACGACGCCGAAGGAAATGCCCGTGTGGTAATTGGCTGGGTAAACAATTACGATTCCCTAAAGCAAATCAGTATTCAAACATCTCACGACAGTTTAAAAAACTACCGAACAATTATAAGCCTCACCGATCCAAACGCTAAGTTTAACGGCTATGCTGATAACAAGGCGTTGAACGGCCACATGTTTTACCGCCTCTTTATTGTAAAAGGCAACGGAGAATATTTTTTCACTACTCCCAAACGACCGTCCATTGATACAGCAAGGCCGGTAATCGGTGGTCCGATCAATGTAACGAGAGAAGTACCGGTTATTAAAAAACCGGAAGTGATTGCCAAAAAACCGGAGTTCGTCCCCTCATTTTTTGTTTATACAAATAAAGACGGCTACGTTTTCATTAATCTGCCCGACGCTGATAAGCAGCGATACCGCATCCGGTTTTATGAAGAAGACGAAAGCTTCTTGTTTGAATTAAAAAACATTAAGCAAACCGGCTTAACACTGGACAAAGCCAATTTTATGCATGCCGGATGGTTTTATTTTGAACTGTTCAACGATGAGAAGCTGATCGAGAAGCACAAGTTCTACCTCGCGAAAGAATTTTAGGCTAAGAGTTAAAAGAGGAAAAGAGCTAAAGAGTTTTTTTGAATTCACTCTTTTACTCCTTTTCTCCTTTTTCTTCTCTTAGCTCCACATTGAACACCTTTTCAAAGTTTCTTTTCAATTTTTCCTTCACCTCTTCCATTGAGACTGGATATCCTAATTCTTCTTTTAACGATGTCACCTTTTTGTTCTGAATACCGCACGGAATGATATGATCGAAGTAGGAAAGATCGGTATTGATGTTGAACGCAAAACCATGCATCGTTATCCAACGACTACACCGCACTCCCATCGCACAAATTTTCCTTTCTATTCCTTTGATATCGGTATCGATCCAAACGCCTGTTTCTCCTGCCGAACGGCCGGCAGCAATTCCGTAATCAGCTAAAGTCAGGATAATCACTTCTTCCAGTTCCCTGAGATAGCGGCCGATATCAGTGTAGAATTTTTCCAGGTCCAAGATTGGGTAGCAAACAATTTGCTCCGGGCCATGAAACGTAATATCTCCCCCGCGGTTCGTTTGATAAAACTCGATGCCCTTTTCCTGCCGCTCCTCCTGGCTGATCAGCACATTTTCCATTTTACCGCTCTTGCCCAAAGTATAAACCGGCGGATGTTCAACAAACAATAAGAAGTGTTTTGTCGGGAGGTCTCCATTGTCGGTTGCCGGTTGCCGGTTGATGCTTGCCTTTACCTCCAAGTTCTCCTTCATCAGCACATCCTGGTAGTCCCAAGCTGATTTATAATCCATGTTCCCCAAGTCCCGGAATTCAACAAATTGCTTTTCCATCGTGGAGCAAAACTAAGCTCCTTTATTTTTGCAGCTTATGGCCGACCAAAATCCGATCAATACGGAAGAACAGGATAGTAGCGAAGAACTCTACCAGCGGTTTGTGTTCAATGCCGACAAAGGCCAGGAGCCCTATCGCATTGACAAGTTTTTAATGAACCGCATTGAAGGCGCCACCCGCAACAAATTACAACGGGCCATTAATGCAGGGCTAGTGCTGGTGAATGGAAAAGAAGTAAAACAGAATTACAAGATAAAGGCGTTTGACAACATTGTTATTTACTCCGATCTATCGCCTGAATCCACTGAGGTTGTACCCGAAAAGATTCCGCTGAATATCGTGTATGAGGATGACGATATTATCATCATCAATAAACCACCGGGATTAGTAGTACATCCCGGTAGCGGCAACTACAACGGTACGCTCTTAAATGGAATTGCCTATCACCTACAGCAGATCAATTCTACCGTTTCTGAAGAAACGCTGCCCCGATTTGGGCTCGTGCATCGCATTGATAAAAACACCAGTGGTCTTCTTGTACTGGCGAAGAACGACAAAGCCATGCGGCAACTGGCCAAGCAGTTTTATGATCACACCGTGAAGCGCCACTACCTGGCCCTGGTTTGGGGAGATGTACAGGAGGATGAAGGAACGATCGTTGCTCACGTTGGTCGCAACCTTCGATTTCGCAAATTATTTGAAGCTTACCCAGAAGGTGACCACGGAAAAGAGGCCATCACACATTTTAAAGTGATCGAGCGCTTCAATTATGTTACGCTTGTTCAATGTGTGCTGGAAACGGGACGTACACACCAGATAAGAGTTCACATGAAGCACATTGGCCACCCGTTATTCAATGATGATTTTTACGGTGGTGACAAGATTGTAAAGGGAACAGTCTTTAGCAAGTACAAACAGTTTGTTGATAATTGCTTTGCCATTTGTCCGCGGCAGGCACTTCATGCAAAAACCTTAGGATTTGTACATCCCTCTACCGGAGAAGAGGTCTTTTTCGAAAGCGAAATTCCGGAGGATATTTCGACAGTGATTGATAAGTGGCGGAAATATGCTAAACCTTCCTAAACCATGATTTGGGTGGATTAATATGATTGGTAAGAAATGAAAGAGTCGTTCAACAATGAACGACTCTTTTGCTAGAATGATTTTTTATTTCTTCCTAATCTTCGAAATCCACCCAAATCTTGGTTCAGACAACTACTTTTTCGGAAACAGCATTTTATAATCTACCCGGATGGCTCCTTTTGAAATATCATTCAGCTTGCGGCCAAGCAGCTTGCGCTTAAGGGGTGAAATATGATCGATGAATAATTTGCCGTCGATGTGATCGTATTCGTGCAGGATAACTCGGCCCGTAATTCCATCAAACGTCTTCACGTGTTTTTCGAACTTCTCATCCATGTATTCCAGCGTCACTTCTTCTGCTCGGTAAATATCTTCCCGAATCTTTGGTATGCTTAAGCAACCCTCGTTGTAAGGCCAGTCCTCTCCTGCTTCTTCTACAATGTGCGCATTGATAAAAACCTGTTTGATGCCCGGCGCATCTGGATACCCGTTTTCTTCTTTTTCCTCCTCATCCATGTTGGCAAAAATTTGCGCACTGTCCACTACAAAAAGACGAATGGGCTTGTTGATCTGCGGTGCTGCCAACCCTACGCCATTGCTGGCATACATGGTCTCCCACATATCCTCGATCAGCTTGTCCAGCCCGGGATAATCGGGAGTAATATCTTTTGCCACTTCACGTAACACCGGGTGACCGTAGGCAACAATAGGAAAAATCATAAACACGAATTTGTTACCCGAATTACACGAATTCGAGAGTGGCGCAAAGGTAAACCTTCATGCTTGCCGATGATGTAGGGAAAGTTTAAAATTTCTGCAGGTATTCCTGCAGCATGATGGTGGCGGCAATTTCGTCAACCAAGCCTTTGTTCTGGCGCTGTTTCTTTTTTAAACCCATTTCCAGCATGGCTTGCGTAGCCATCTTGGAGGTGAAACGTTCGTCTACTTCAGAAATAGGAATGGCAGGGAAATTCTTCCTAAACTGTTCGATGAACTTGCGCACCAAAGGCGTAGCATGCGTATCCGAATCGTCCATGTTCGTTGGCATACCGATGATCACTTCTTCGACCTGTTCCTTCGAAAAATAGTCTTTTAGAAAAGCAATGAGCTTCGGTGTTTCGATGGTAGATAAGCCCGTGGCAATAATTTTCAGCGGGTCGGTGACGGCCAACCCTGTTCTTTTTTTCCCATAGTCGATAGACAGAATTCTTGCCACAGCGGATGTTTATTTAGTAAAAAGATCGGCAATGACAAACGCAGCAAAAACCACGCTGGCAATCCCGTTGGCGGTCATAAAGGCCAGGTTTACGCGGCGCAAATCGTTCGGCTTTACGATGGAATGCTGGTAGATGAGCATGCCGCCAAAAACCAGCACGCCAATCCAATACAAGCTTCCAAAACCACTGAACTTACCCGCTGCTACCACTGCGGAAGCACTAAGAAGGTGCAACACTTCCGAAACACGCAAGGCCTTCGCTTTGCCTAACCATGCTGGGATAGAGTAAAGCTGGTTTGCTTTGTCGAACTCTTCGTCTTGTAAAGCATAAATAATATCAAAACCGCTGACCCAAAACAAGACGGCCAATGAAAACAGAATGGGCAGCCAATGAAAAACACCTGTCACTGCTAAATAGGCGCCAATAGGTGCAAGCGCCAGTCCTAACCCCAAAACCAGGTGGCAAAGCGGTGTAAAACGCTTGGTGTAGCTGTATCCTAACACAACTGCCAGCGCTACCGGAGAAAGAAAAAAGCAAATAGGGTTGATGAAAAAAGTAGCAGCAATAAACAAGACGCAACTCACAATGGTAAAGACCAATGCGTTTTTCGGCGTGATGATGCCTTTTGGAATTTCACGAATCGCTGTGCGGGGATTAAGTGCATCCCATTTGCGGTCGAGGTAGCGGTTGAAGGCCATTGCAGCGCTGCGGGCTGTGATCATGCAAATGAGAACAAGCAGAAAGACTTGCCACAACGGCTTTTGATTTTGCTCAATAACCTGCCATGAGGAAGAAAGATAGTCTCTGTCGTATTCAGTTGCGGCAATAGCGATCCTTACATACGATGCCAAAAAAAAACCAATTAACGCAAAAGGCATCGCAAAAATGGTATGCGAGAACTTGATAAGGGAGAGATAATTTTTTACTGTCGACATAAATGCTGCGCAAAGAAACACCGGGATTGCCTATTTCCTGCAAATCCCTTAATCCAGTTTAATCTTGGTTCTAACTAGTTCCCAAAGTACAACCCCCGCTGCAGTTGCCACATTCAGCGAATGCTTCATACCTAGTTGCGGAATTTCAATCACACCGTCGCTGGCAGCAATGGTGCTCTGCTCCACGCCTGTTACTTCGTTCCCAAAAACCACTGCCACCTTTTCGTCTTCCGTGGTAAACGAACCCAGCTTCCAGCTGTCGACAGCTTGTTCAACGGCGTAGACTTTAAAGCCCTGCTCACGAATTTCAGCAATCGCCTCATTGACGTCCTTAAAATATTTCCAGCTAACTGATTCTTCTGCGCCTAGTGCTGTCTTTTTGATTTCCTTATGTGGTGGATAAGCTGTATAGCCGCAGATGTAAATGCTATGCAATAAGAAGGCATCAGAGGTTCGGAAAATAGAGCCGACGTTATAGGCGCTGCGAATATTTTCCAACACCACAATCACCGGTATTTTTTCGGACTGCCGGAACTCTTCAACCGTTTTCCGGCCTAATTCATCCATACTTAGTTTCCTCATTACCCTCTTTTGCGTGCAAATGTAAGGGGCACGCTTTCGTGGATAAAAATCGGGGCCGAAACAAGCATGGGCAGCTATTTTTGCCCCAATCGCTATGAGTAAGGCAAAAACCGCAGAAACACCGTTGATGCAACAGCACAAAGCTATCAAGGCCAAATACCCTGATGCCATTTTGCTGTTCCGTGTAGGAGATTTTTATGAAACCTTCGGACAAGATGCCGTGATTGCTGCGCAGGTGCTTGGGATTACGCTAACCAAGCGGAATAATGGTAGTGCATCGGAAAATGAACTGGCGGGTTTTCCTCATCATGCCCTTGATACGTACCTGCACAAACTAGTGAAAGCTGGCTACCGCGTAGCCATCTGCGATCAGCTGGAAGACCCAAAGACCGTAAAAGGAATTGTGAAGCGAGGCGTTACGGAAATGGTGACGCCGGGAACAGCTACCAACGACAAACTGCTTGATTATAATTCAAACAATTTTCTTGCGGCCATTCATTTGACAGATGCCAAATACGGCTTGGCTTTCCTCGACATTTCCACCGGAGAGTTTTTTATTGCCGAAGGCGATCGTGAGTATGTCGATAAACTGCTCACGGGATTTAAACCGGCGGAGGTGATTTACCAGCGTCATCACCAACGGAAGTTCAAAGAAGAATTTGGATCAAAGTTTTACACTTATACATTAGATGAATGGATCTTCAGCCTGGCCTACGCAGAAGAAAGCCTATTGAAACATTTTGATACGCATTCTCTGAAAGGATACGGTATTGAAGGCTCGGAAGCTGGTATCATTGCCGCAGGAGCCGTACTTCATTACCTGAAAGAAACAGAACATCCCAACCTGCAACACATCACATCCATTCACCGTATTGAGCAGGCTGACTACCTGTGGATGGACCGGTTTACCATTCGTAATCTGGAGCTGATCCACCGTAGCAACGAAGGCAGCAAGACCTTGCTGGATGTGTTGGATGCCACCGTTACACCGATGGGTGCACGGATGCTGAAACGCTGGATTGTGTTCCCGTTGAAAGATATTCAACGCATCAACGAGCGGCTGAATACGGTTGAGCATTTCATCCTGCAAACAGATTTGCGCAACAAGCTTCTAGCAGCACTGCGTCAGTGCGGGGATATGGAGCGATTGGTATCCAAAATTCCCTTGAAGAAAATCAACCCCAGAGAGCTCCTGCAACTTGGACGATCACTGAAACAGATTGATGCGATCAAGCAACTTTGCCTGGCGCATGGGAACGATTACCTGAAGCGATTGGGCGACACGCTTCACCCATGCCAATATATTGCCGACAAAATCTTTCAAACAATTATTGATAATCCGCCTGCATTGGCAGTAAAAGGTGGTTTTATCAATAAAGACGTTCACGCCGAACTGGACGAACTCCGCACCATTGCACATAACGGTAAGGAATACCTCCTTCAACTGCAACAAAAAGAAAGTGAAGCAACAGGCATTTCATCACTAAAGATTGGCTACAACAATGTATTTGGTTACTACCTTGAAGTCACGAATGCGCATAAGGGCAAAGTGCCGCAGGAGTGGATGCGCAAACAAACTCTGGCCAACGCAGAACGATACATCACACCTGAGCTGAAAGAATACGAAGAGAAGATCACCGGCGCTGAAGAAAAGATTCTGGCGATTGAGTTACAATTATTCGATTCACTGCTTAACGAACTGCACGATTTTATCTCACCAGTGCAGGCAAATGCACATATTGCGGCCACACTGGATTGTCTCTGCTGTTTCGCCAACAATGCACTTCAATACAACTATAAGAAACCATCGTTGCACGATGGCGATACGCTTGATATTAAAGAAGGCCGTCACCCGGTAATTGAACGATCCTTGCCGCCATCGGAGCAGTACATCACCAACGATTTATTGTTGAACAAAGAAGACCAGCAGGTAATCATTCTGACGGGCCCGAACATGAGTGGTAAATCGGCTTTGCTTCGTCAGACAGCGCTGATAACATTGATGGCTCATATTGGAAGCTTTGTGCCGGCAGCAGAAGCCCACATTTCGCTTACTGATAAAATATTTACCAGGGTTGGGGCTTCGGATAATTTAAGCGCAGGTGAGAGTACGTTTATGGTGGAGATGAATGAAACAGCATCCATCATTAATAACGTTTCACCGCGCTGCCTGATTTTGCTAGATGAAATTGGTCGTGGCACATCAACCTACGATGGAATTTCTATTGCCTGGAGTATAGTGGAGCATCTTCACAACGCGGCTGAAAAGCCAAAGACCTTCTTTGCAACACACTACCACGAGCTGAACGAACTGGAAAATAAATTACCGCGGGTAAAGAACTTTCATGTTACAAACAAAGAGGTTGGCAACAAGATCATCTTCCTTCGGAAGCTTGCACCTGGTGGAAGCACTCACAGTTTTGGTATTCATGTGGCAAAAATGGCGGGCATGCCAAATAGCCTTGTCAGCCGTGCAAATGAGGTTTTAAAGCAATTGGAAACAAAGCATGTGGATGGCGCCTTGACGGAAAATGTAAAAGCCCTTTCGGTGCCGAAGATGCAGCTCAGCATTTTTGATGCACATAGCCAAACTTTTGATGACATCCGGAAAATGCTGGAAGGAATTGACATTAATCGCCTGACGCCAGTGGAAGCATTGCTTAAATTAAACGAGATTAAGAATTTATTGAAGTAATCCCCTGTCCCCTAAAGGGGAGACTTAGGTGGGAGATTTTTTCTGATAGCGGGCTTTTTCTTGCAATTGGGTATTTGTTGTGAAGCATAGGCCAGTGCTACTATTGATCATCCGTTGCGTCGCACACTTGTACAGTTGGTAAGTCTAGTCGGCTTTCTTGGAGCACAAAGGACATGAAAGAGAACACAACACTTCGTATCCTTTTTGGTTCGTTGTGGTCTTTGCGATACTTTATCGTAGACCCACCCCTGATGTATTATGACACAACCAAACGTTAGCTCGCCCCTCCAAGGAGGGGATGTGGTCCTTAAAACAATCTTTTTGTTTTCCCTGTAAAATCAGGTTGTTTGTTTCCACCAAGCAATCGCATTAAAGCAACCATCCCCTCCTTGGAGGGGCGAGCTGAAAGAATGATTTTACTCAAATGAATTGGGGTGGGTTTCCTTTGCCCAATAGCGAACGAAGCGTACAAGAGTGCGACGCAACATCAGTACAATAGAAATTCAAAAGCTGGTTATATGATAACCAGCTTTTGAATTTAATAACCTCTGAAATAAATAAAGCCTGATGAACCTAGGTCACCCCTTTAGGGGGACAGGGGAATTACTTCGTCTCAAACCACACTTTCTTCTCATCATTCCACGTTCCATTGTAATTAATGAACAACTCTTCCCCGGCTTTAATGTCACGGACAGCAATAATGCTGATCGCTTGCTTGTTATAATACATGCCGTATTCGCAGTTCGCCTGGTAAGAATGATTATAAACTGATATCAATCCAAGGGCCATCGCACATTGATCTTTTTTCTTTCCCCACTCAAAGATGTAATCGTGCAGAAGCGTTTTGTCGAGCAATACACGTTCCTCTCCCGTCATTACCACAACAGGAGCCAGTTCAATCAGTTTTCCTGCAGGTATGGGAGCCGATGTAAAGACTCCGCGTCCCATTTTTTTTGTTCCGGCCACATGAACACCATCACGCAAATAACTCAGTTGTTTCATTGCCATATTAAATAACGGTGAAGATAGGCTGCGTTAAAATACTGCACTAAATTTGACGCATGACGTTGGAAACATTACAGGCGGAACTGGAGCATGTGCTTGCGGATGGTGACCCGGATGCGATCGGCCATTTTTTGGACCAACAGAACATCAGCGATGTTGCGGAACTGATCTACACCGTTCCGGAACACGATGCGTCAATCATCATGTATATGTCCATTCACCGTGCCTCCGGCGTATTTAAAATCCTTGAAACGCCTACCCAACAAGACATTATTCAAAAGCTGCCGCCAAGTAAAACGGCAGAATTACTGAATGAACTTCCACCTGATGACCGTACTGCCCTACTCGAGGATTTGCCAAGTGGTGTTGTGCGGGAACTGATCAAATTATTAAACCCCGAAGAAAGAAAAATCACTCTTTCGCTGCTTGGTTACCCAGAGAACAGCGTGGGCCGTTTGATGACGCCAGATTACGTGTATGTCTACGAAAAAAATACGGTGAAAGAAGTGTTAGATATCATTCGTCGTGTAGGAAAGAACAGTGAGACCATTGATGTCATCTATGTCATCAACGAAAAAGGCGAATTGCTGGATGATATCCGGATCCGGGAGTTCATCCTCGCTCCTCCCGACAGACGGGTCAGTGAGTTGATGGACGAGCGGGTTATTTCTTTAAATGCTTATGCTGACCAGGAAGAAGCGAACGAAGCGTTTAAAATGAACAACCGCGTGGCCTTACCGGTTGTGAGCAATAGCAATAAATTACTAGGTATCGTTACCATTGATGATATTCTTTGGGTGGCAAACGAAGAGTTTAGTGAGGATATCCAAAAGATTGGTGGTACCGAGGCGCTCGATCAACCCTACCTTGAAATTTCGCTTCTACAACTGTTTAAAAAAAGGGTTGTTTGGCTGATTGTTCTGTTCATTGGTGAACTGATCACCATTTCGGCCATGCACCAGTTTGAGGACGAAATTGCCAAAGTAGTTATCCTCGCCACATTCATCCCGCTGATCATTTCCAGCGGGGGCAACAGCGGTTCGCAGGCAGCGACACTGATCATCCAGGCGATGGCTTTGAGAGAAATCAGCATAGCAGATTGGTGGAGTATTATGCGACGAGAAATTTTTTCCGGGCTACTTCTTGGATTGACCCTTTGCATTCTCGGCTTTTCTGTCATCACCATCTGGCACATGGTGTCCCACACCTTTGGTGAATATTACCTCAGTGTGGCTTTCACGATTGGCATTTCATTAACCGGCGTCGTCTTGTGGGGAACACTTGTGGGTTCGATGCTTCCACTTATTCTAAAGAAGCTCGGTGCTGACCCGGCTGCATCCTCCACTCCCTTTGTCGCTACACTAGTCGATGTTACCGGTTTGATCATTTATTTTTCCGTTGCACTCCTAATATTGAAAGGAAAGTTATTATAGTCGAAGCAGGACAGTCCATTTCATTTTCTGCAGCTTTTTGTCCATTTTCGCACCTTCAAAATAGAAATCCGGCAATACGTTTATCCGTATGCCTGATTTGATGTATTAACCAATTAACGTTTTAACTAATTACCATGTGTGGAATCGTTGCTTATATAGGTCCCCGTGAAGCCTACCCTATTATTTTAAAAGGATTAAAACGCCTTGAATACCGTGGGTATGATAGCGCCGGTGTGGCGCTGCTGGATGGCGGTATCAATGTTTATAAAAAGAAAGGAAGAGTTGCTGAGCTGGAAGAGAATGTGGTGGGCAAAAACCTGCATGCCCACATCGGCATTGGTCATACCCGCTGGGCTACACATGGCGAACCAAATGATAGCAATGCACACCCACATTTGTCAAACAGCGGACGACTGGCGATGATTCACAACGGCATCATCGAAAACTATGCGCAGCTGAAACAGGAACTGACTAAGAAAGGCTACAAGTTTCACAGCGACACAGATACGGAAGTATTGCTCAATTTCATCGAGGATATTCTTCTCAATAATGAAAGCACATTGGAAGAAGCTGTTCGTATTGCATTAAAACGTGTCGTTGGTGCTTATGTCATTGTCTTAATTGATAAGGAAAACCCTGATACCCTGGTGGCAGCCCGCAAAGGCAGCCCGCTGGTAATTGGCATTGGTAAGAACGAGCATTTTCTGGCTTCCGATGCTTCGCCAATTATCGAGTACACAAAAGAAGTTGTTTATGTGAACGACTACGAGATTGCTATCATCAAACCAGATGAATTAATTCTCAAAAACCTCGGTAACGAAAAGCAAACACCATACATCACCAAACTTGACATGGAACTGGCAGCTATTGAAAAAGGCGGCTACGACCATTTCATGCTGAAAGAAATTTTTGAGCAGCCCCAAACCATTTACGACTGCCTGCGTGGACGATTGGATGCACAGGCAGGCACCATCACCATGAGCGGCATTGATAAGTATAAAGAGCAGATCATGAACGCCAACCGCATTGTGATGGTAGCTTGCGGAACCAGCTGGCATGCTGGGTTAGTTGCCGAATATATTTTTGAAGAGCTCTGCCGGGTGAATGTTGAAGTGGAATATGCCTCTGAGTTCCGCTATCGCAATCCGGTCATCAACCAGGGTGACGTGATTATTGCTATTTCACAAAGCGGGGAGACAGCAGATACACTGGTGGCGATCGAAAACGCGAAAAAGCAAGGTGCTATCATTTTGGGAGTCGTGAACGTGGTTGGTTCTTCCATTGCCCGTATGTCAGACGCGGGTGCTTATACCCACGCCGGCCCTGAAATCGGTGTTGCTTCCACCAAGGCTTTTACTGCGCAATTAGCAGTGCTGACAATGATAGCACTGAAGATTGGTTACGAAAAAGGCTCGCTGGACAAAGACCGTTACATGCGATTGCTGCGTGAACTGGATGCAGTTCCGGAGAAAGTGAAAACAGTTTTAGAGCAAAAAGATGGTGTAAAACAACTTGCAGAAAAATACAAGGACGCCAGCGATGCGCTGTTCCTTGGTCGCGGGTACAATTTCCCGGTGGCCCTGGAAGGTGCGCTAAAGCTGAAAGAGATTTCCTACATCCATGCGGAGGGCTACCCTGCAGCGGAAATGAAGCACGGCCCGATTGCCCTGGTTGATGAAAACCTGCCGGTGGTGTTTGTTGCCACGAGAGATACTTATCACGAGAAAGTCGTGAGCAATATGCAGGAGATCAAGGCACGCAAAGGGAAGGTGATTGCAGTGATAACTGAAGGTGATGACCATAGCAAATCGCTGGCGAATGATACTGTTGAAGTTCCCGAGGCAGATGAAATTGTTGCGCCGATGATCAGTGTCATTCCACTACAGCTCTTGTCTTATTACGTTGGTGTTGCCAAAGGCTTTGATGTGGACAAACCAAGGAATCTGGCAAAATCAGTAACTGTGGAGTAATCGTTGTAATAAAACTCTTACAAAGCCCATTCAAAAGTTACGAATGGGCTTTGTTTTTGCTTCTTCTCCCAGAAGAGCCTGCCTACTCTGCAGGTAGCCACCTATTTACAAACCTTCTATCTTTACCCTCATGAACAAACGTCCTCTTCGTTCAATCGGTTACAACTTTATCAACCCTGCTTATTTGCCAGCGGGAAAAGATGAATACCACCTGCGTAATTTTCAAAACCGCAACGGGATTTTATACAGAAACCTGAGTGCTTACGAAATTGAAGTGCTGGTTCGCAACCGAAATACGTCGGATGATTGGAATAAAATCCAGGTATCCGACGCTTTCAACCCGGAACTGGTTAAGAACTGTAAATTTTTCGGCCTTGTGCGTATTGGCAAACTGGAAAGCATTGCATTAGAATACCACAACATCACCATGCCGGTTGGTTTGTACGACAGTACAATCATCAGCTGCGATTTTGGCGATAATGTTGTTATCAACAATGTCAATTATATGTCGCACTACATTGTTGGAAACGAAGTGATGATTGCAAACGTGAACGAACTGCACGCCACCGACCACTCCAAGTTCGGAAACGGCATTATCAAGGAGGGTGAGTTAGAAGATGTTCGCATTTGGCTGGAGGTTTGTAACGAAAATGGCGGACGCAAAATTCTTCCTTTCAACGGCATGCAGCCCGGCGATGCCTATCTATGGAGCAAATACCGCGACGATAAAGAATTGATGAATCGGTTTTTGGAGTTCACCGAGAAAAAATTTGATAAACAACGTGGGTATTACGGCAAGATCGGCGATAGCTGTGTTATTAAAAACACGGCAATCATCAAGGATGTTTGGGTTGGCCCGCACGCCTATATCAAGGGAGCAAATAAACTTAAAAATCTCACCATTAATTCATCAGAGGAAGCGCCTTCGCAGATCGGTGAAGGCTGTGAACTGGTGAACGGTATCATTGGTTTTGGCTGCCGCATCTTTTACGGTGTAAAGGCCGTTCGTTTTTTCATGGCGTCGCATTCGCAATTAAAATACGGCGCCCGTTTGATCAACTCTTACCTGGGGAATAATTCAACGATTTCCTGCTGCGAAGTATTGAACTCACTGATCTTTCCATCGCATGAACAACACCACAATAACTCTTTTCTTTGCGCAGCCCTGGTGATGGGACAAAGCAACATCGCAGCCGGCGCAACCATCGGATCCAATCATAATAGTCGGGCTGCTGACGGCGAAATGGTAACAGCCCGCGGGTTTTGGCCGGGTCTCTGTGTTAGCTTAAAACACAACTCAAAGTTTGCCACGTTCACGTTGATCGCAAAAGGTGATTACCCGGCAGAGTTAAACATCCGGTTGCCTTTTAGTTTAATCAGCAATGATGTAACCGAAGATAAATTAGTCGTCATGCCGGCCTACTGGTTTATGTATAACCTTTATGCCTTAGCCAGAAACTCTGCGAAGTATGTAGACCGAGATAAACGCACCAAAAAGATTCAGCAGATAGAATACGATTACCTCGCTCCCGATAGCGTGAATGAAATCTTCGATGGTTTGGACCTTTTACGCAAGGCGACAGCGAAGGCCTTCAGCGAAGGTTCAGACGAAGCCTCATTGCTGAAAGAAGGCGAGAGAATTTTAAATGACGAATCGATCGATCTAAAGAAGATCGAGATCTGTGTCGAAGATTTTGAATGTACAAGCCGGCGCACAAAAATTGTAAAAGCAAGAGAGGCTTATCGTGTTTACAAAGAGCTTGTGATCTTTTATGGTGTTCAGCAATTACTACAGGCCATTTCAGCGCAATCCATTGACAACTTTGATGATCTGCTGCAGTTATTGCCGGATCATCCTGAGCGTACCAAATGGAAGAATATTGGTGGTCAGTTAATGCCAAAAAGCTCCGTTGATCAACTTATCGACCGCATTAAGACTGGCGACATTAAAAACTGGAACGAGGTTCACCAGTTTTACCAGCAGAGCGGCAAATCCTATACTGAGCAGAAACTGCATCATGCCTTTGCTTCTGTGCTTGAGCTGCTAGGCCTATCTAAAGAAAGCTTTACAAAAGAAACATTCTCCCGTTTGGTTGACCAGGCCATTCAGACAAAAACCTGGATGACAAATAACATTTACAATTCCCGGTCGAAAGACTACCAGAATGAGTTTCGCAAAATGATCTATGACAACGACGCTGAGATGGAAAGCGTTGTTGGTAAGTTGGACGACAATGTCTTCATTAAACAGCAGCAGGAAGAGCTAGCGTTTTTCCGCGAACTGGCAAACAAGATCTCACGGCAATTTCAGTCAGCAAGAATGGTAAGCCACTAATGCTCTTGTTTATTTTTTCCGGAAGAAAATTCGTACCGGTACACCCTTGAAGTTGAAATTTTCACGCAACTTGTTTTCGAGGTAGTTGCGATAAGGTGTTTTGATTTCATCGGGGTAGTTAGCAAAAAATGCAAATGATGGCACAACAACCGGTAGCTGGGTTACGTATTTAATCTTGACAGCATTGCCCCTCACAACAGGAGGATGAAAAGCCTCAATGGCTTTCAGCATCTTGTCGTTCAACTCGGAAGTTGCAATCCGCCTTTTGCGGTTTTCATACACTTCCAGACCTGACTCAATGGCCTTAAAAATGCGGGTTTTCTCAATCACCGAGATAAACAGGATTGGTACATCATTAAAGGGAGCCAGGCGTTGCTTCAGCACCTTTTCATAGTCTCTGGCTGTGTTTGTTTCCTTGGCAACCAAGTCCCACTTATTCACTAGCACCACAAGGCCTTTCCCTTTTCGTGCGGCAAGACTGTAGATAGTAAGATCCTGCGCTGTAATTCCTTTTTCAGCATCCAGCAACAACAAGCAAACATCGGCTTCATCCAGAGCCTTGATAGCACGGATGACTGAATAAAACTCCAGGTCTTCATGCACTTTTGCTTTCCGCCGTATTCCTGCTGTATCGATCAGGATAAATTCCTTTTGAAAAAGGTTATAGCGGGTGTGAATGGTATCTCTTGTTGTACCGGCAATATCGCTTACGATCGTTCTTTCCTCTCCTACCAATGCATTCAACAACGATGACTTACCCACATTCGGCTGGCCAATGATCGCAAATTTTGGAACATCGGCATCTTCAGCAAACTCAGACTCTTCCTTAATCAACGCTGTAACGTCATCAAGCAGATCACCGGTGCCGCTGCCGCTGATAGCTGAAATGAAGAAAACCTTTTCAAAACCCAAGCTATAAAACTCCGAAGCCTCCAGCATCCGCTGATTGTTATCAACTTTATTGATGACGAGGAAAACGGGCTTGGTTGAACGCCGGAGAATATCAGCCATAGCATCGTCCAGATCGGTCATGCCGGTAGCAGCATCAACCACAAATAGAATCACGCTGGCTTCATCCATCGCGATTCGTACCTGCTTCCGAATTTCCCGCTCAAATATGTCTTCGCTTTCCGGCACAAATCCACCTGTATCGATCACATAAAAATTCTTTCCGTTCCAGTCAGCAATACCATACTGCCGGTCTCTTGTCACACCCGGAATATCTTCCACGATCGCCTTACGTTGTTCAAGCAAGCGATTAAAGATGGTACTCTTCCCTACGTTTGGTCGTCCTACAATTGCTACTGTAAATGCCATAAAATTTAGCGATCAGCTTTAAGCTACAAGCTACAAGCTTTTCTTATTATTTGAATTTTGCTTAAAAAGGCTTCATGCTGACAGCTTGCGGCTTGCAGCTCAATACCCGTATTCTTTTAAAAACAAGTCGTTTTCCCGCCAGTTTGGCCGCACTTTTACAAACAGTTCCAGGAATACTTTCTGTTCTAAGAACTTTTCGATTTCCTGTCGTGCTGAAGTACCAATTTGCTTGATCATTTTCCCGTTTTCTCCGATGATAATTGCCTTTTGCGATTCACGCTGCACAATGATCTCAGCCCTGATTTTTATCAGCGTTGATTTTTGCTTGAATTCGCTCACCACCACTGTGGACTGGTAAGGAATTTCTTCTTCAAACAAAGCGTATATTTTTTCCCTGATAATTTCGGCCACGAAAAATTTTGTTGGCAAATCCGATATTTCATCCTCGGCATAGAATGGCTCACCTTCTGGCAAATAGCTAACGATTTTTTCTAACAGTTCCTTTATGCCAAGACCACTTAGCGCTGAAACAAAAACAATGTCCTTCGCATATTTTTTTTCCTTGAAGAATGCTTCAGCTTCAGCTGATTTCTCTTTTGAAGCTTTATCGATCTTATTTACAATAACGAGAGAAGGCACCTTCAACCGCAGCGAGGAAAAAATTTGATCGGCTTCTTCCCATTTATCATTGATGTCTACCAAAAGAAGGGCGAGGTCTGCATCTTCCAATGCGCTTCGTACTGCCTGCATCATTTTTTCGTGCAGCTTGTATTTAGGATCGATGATACCAGGCGTATCGGAAAAAATAATCTGGTAATCTTCTGTGCTGAGTATTCCTTTGATGCGGTGCCGCGTGGTTTGCACTTTTGGCGAGACGATCGCCAGCTTTTCCTGCATCAGTGCATTAAGCAGTGTGCTCTTGCCTGCATTGGGCTTTCCAAATATGTTGACAAATCCCGCCTTCACAACTTGTTAATTTCTCCGGGTGCAAATGTAAATGATTAAAAATGTTTGGTGGCAAAAGCTTAGCATCCTATATTTGCACTCCACTTGCGAAACAGATCAAAAGTGCAGCTCTTAAAATCTCAGAATTATTATATCGCGAAGTAGAGCAGCGGTAGCTCGTCGGGCTCATAACCCGAAGGTCGCTGGTTCGATCCCAGCCTTCGCAACAAAGAGAAGCCTCCATATTGGAGGCTTTTTCGTTTTATATACCATCCAAATCAATTCGCACTTTTACGCACCGTAGTTAAACGCTGAATTTGTGCAGGGCTCTTTATTATAATCTGTGGCTTTCCTTTAAAAATTTCCACCTTACCAGCAACCGACAACTCTTCAAGCTCAGATTTCAACGGTTCGGCCAGCGCCTTTTGTGCTTCTTCGCCTAGTACAACAGTCAGTAACTGATCGGGGAAAGCTGCTCCTAAATTGATTAGCAAGAGCTTTCCATTGCTTACAGCTTTTTGCCCGAAAACCTTACCCTGAACAATAACAGAGTCACCGGTGTGCTTTGAAAGATCTTTCAGTTCAACTTTTGCCTGCGCTTTCAAGGAAAAAGAACCGGCTAATAACAGTAATGAGAAGAAGAGCGTTTTCATCGAGGCAAGATAACGGAACTGCGGGTGAAACAATGACCTCCGTTAATGAAGAATAATCCTTTAACACAACTTTCCATTCAACATTTTCCAATGGAATTGTCGAAGTTCGAAATATCGAACAAGTGAGGTGTGACTTACGTTAAAGGAAGCGTTTTTCTTTCAGGTAAATCCTTATTGACGCATTCACGTTTTCAAGCAGTTTTATCGGAATGCCCGCTTCACCGGAAGCTTTTTCTACCTGTGCAATAGTTGTTACATAGTTGCGCCATTGGTTGTTACCGGTTGATGTTGTGGTGTAAAGTGTGTTGTCATTTGGCATGTTGACAACTAATACTGTTGCACTCGTATCCAATCGCTGCAAATCATTATCTCCCTTTGGCAAAACGACAATTACTTTGTAAATCATCTGGGGCACTGTTACTCTCCCTGCATCAATGCTGTTAGCCGGCCCGTTGCTTCCTCTGCCGCCGGTACCGTAATTTCCCATGATCACATACGCTTCTTTTGTGGTACCCACAAGCGTATTGCGCATGTAGGTTTCTAAGCCTTCCCAAGGACCTTGGTTGAGTGTTGGTGCTTGGGGAATGATATTGGTCATCAGAAAGGTAGATGAATTAGCTTCAAAAGAAGAAGTCCTATCACCACTAGGACAGTTATGTCCCCGGTCGAAGCCGCTTCCTGTGTAAGAACTGCTTATTACCGGGTAAAATGAGGATGGAAGACTATCAGGCCGAAAGTTATCTTGCCGGGGCGTAGAGCCCCTGTCTTCCGACTGAAAATGCCACGACACCCAGGTTGGTATGCCGCGCTGGCTGTTGTAGCCAAGTTTATAATAGCGGTTGTCCTTAAGATAGTTGGTTACGTTTAACGGATCAGCAACAGCACCTGTGGGATTACCTAAGAGAAGATGATCATTGTCCTGCAGCGTTGTGATTGTTGGGACCGGTGGTAAAGGCGGGACTTCTGCAGGAGCTTCCTTTCTACAGGAAGCAATCAAAACACACAACAAAATGTACAAACAAACCTTGGTTGCTTTCAGGGGCCGGCAATCCTTCATCACTATCCAATTAGACGACAAAGCTACCGCATTCTACTTTCTCTTGCTTATCTTGCCGCGGCAA